>JAESFK010000011.1_pt1 | contig 592968 bp, 590 predicted proteins | sample 9269391 | NCBI WGS metagenome assembly JAESFK01 (sample SAMN14506231, study PRJNA617097) | algae metagenome | isolation source: Drouetiella hepatica UHER 2000/2452 and co-occurring heterotrophs from... | place: Slovakia: Slovak Paradise National Park, Hrabusice, Kosice Region | collected...
CTCGATACGAGCCCATTCCTCATCGCTAAGCCACTGAACCCGCTTCGCCATCCCAAGGCTCCTTCCTGGAACCTTGAATCAGCAACCGCCATCTCACGCCAGACCTAATTGGGTACAGACCCTAGCCCCTGTTTCCGTTGCGTAAGACGATAGTCTAACCACACCACATTACCGGGCAATTTAAGCAGCCATTTACCATGTTCGCCTAACCTGACGGCAATGTGCACGCCCCATGCATGGGCGGGCGGCGGGGACGACCGATGGGTTTTGGCCAGTTGATGAAGGGGCGGGCTGAGCCCGTCGGGGCAATGGCACCCGCGCCGGAGGCGACCGCCGCGGCGGCCGATTCCGAGGCTGGCCTGCTGCGCCACCAGATCGCGCAGGTACGCCACACGATCGATCTCGTCGAGTCGGACCTCATGAAGGTCATCCGCGACGTGTCCACCTCGGCAGACCGCGTCCATGACGGCACGGCGGCGGCGATGGACGCACTCGCGGGCATCCGCGCGCGCTCGCGCGCGCTCGACGAGATGACCGCCAGCGCCACCGACAATTCGCGCCAGCTGGCCGCGGCGACCGAGGAATTCGCGCAGAGCGCCGGCGAGATTGGCGGCCAGGTCCACCAGGCGACCGAACTGACGCAGGGCGCCATCGCCGCTGCCGGCGCGGCCTCGCGGAGCGTCGACAGCCTGCGCGCCTCCTCGACCGAAATCGACCAGGTGGTGGGGCTGATCGCCAAGATCGCCCGCCAGACCAACCTCCTCGCGCTCAACGCCACGATCGAGGCGGCCCGCGCGGGCGAGGCCGGCAAGGGCTTCGCGGTGGTCGCCAACGAGGTGAAGAACCTCAGCCAGGAGACCCAGAAGGCGACCGAGGAGATCGCGCGCCGGATCGCGCAGCTCCAGTCCGACAGCCAGGCCTCGATCAGCGCCGTGCAGCAGATCGCCGACGCGGTGCAGGCGATCCGGCCGGTCTTCGCGTCCGTCGCGGGCGCCGTCGACCAGCAGGTCGCGACCATCGGCGAGATCGCGCGGTCAGCGGCGGAGACCTCGCAGTTCATCGAAACGGTGTCGGCGGAAGCGGCCGCCATCGACCGAGCCGCCGATGCGGCGGCCGGCACCTCGGCGGCGGCGGACGCGGCCGGTCGCGAGGCGCAGGTGCTCACCGGCAAGCTGCGCTCGCGCTTCACCATCTTCCTGCGCCAGTCCGAGATCGGCGACCGGCGCGGCGACGACCGTCTGCCGGTCGATATTCAGGTGCGGGTCGCCAGCCGCAAGGGCGCCGTGCAGGCGCGCACCGTCGATCTGTCGGCCGGCGGCGTGCTGCTCGCCGTGCCCGACGCCAAGGCATTCTCGGCTGGCGAGAGCTATGATTGCGCGGTTGATGGCATCGGCCAGGTCAAGGTCAAGCTGGTCGGAACCTCCAGCCTTGGCCTGCACTGCGAGTTCCAGCGCCTCGACGACAAGGCGCGCGCAGCGGTCGACGCGAAGCTGTCCGAGTTGCGCGCCGCCGATGCCGGCAAGGTCGAGACGGCCCAGAAAGTCGCGGCCGAGATCGCAGCAGCTTGCGAGGCCGCCATCGCGGCGGGCCGCATTTCCGCCGACGACTTCTTCGACAACGAGTATGTGCCGATCCCCGGCACCAATCCGGTGCAATATTCCACGCGCTATCTCAAGGTGATCGAGGACATCCTGCCGTCGATCCAGGAGAAATGGGTCGCCACCGACAAGCGCATGGCCTTCTGCGCGGCGGTCGACCGCAACGCCTACCTGCCGGTCCACAACCGCATCTATTCCCATCCGCAGAAGCCGCACGATCCCGCCTGGAACACCGCCAACTGCCGCAACAAGCGCATCTTCGACGATCGCGCGGGCCTGTCGGCGGCGCGCTCCATCCGGCCCTTCCTGATCCAGTCCTATGCCCGCGACATGGGCAACGGCGTCATGGTGATGATGAAGGAGATCGACGCGCCGATCCGCATCGGCGGCAAGCACTGGGGCGGGCTGAGGATGGCCTACAAGCTCTGACGCTCGGCCGAGGCCGGCATCAGCGCGGCAGCGGGTGCCGCGGCGGGCTTCGGCCGCGCCCAGGGCTCGCTCTTGAACAGCCGCGCCACCCAGGCGACCGCGACCACGCCCGCAAGGCCCGCGAGATTGACCGCGGCGACGGTCGCCATGTCCCGGCCCGCGATGTCGAGCGCGATGCCGCCGATCCAGGCGAGCGCCGTGCAGCCGAGGAAGGCCGGCAGCGACTGCGTGCCGACCAGCGTCAGCACCTTCGCGCCTTCGGTTTCCAGCAGCCAGCGCGCACGCTCGAGGAGGCTCAGCACCAGATAGGCCAGCGCCAGGAAGTGGATGATCCTGACGGGATGGACATTGGTCCAGGTGTTGAGCGGGAAGGCGGCGATCTGCAGGTCGACCAGCACCGGGAAGGCGTCCGTGACCGCCCAGAAGTTGAACGGCACGGACACGACGACGATGACGGCAGCGAGCGCCGTCAGTCGCCGGTCGCCGAGCCTTGGCGGCGTCCACCAGCCAAGCCCGATGGCGAAGCCGAGAAAGAACAGCAACTGCCAGGCGAAGGGGTTGAAGAACCACGGCTCGCCGGTATCCGGCCGGCCCGGCATGGCGAGCCCGAACAGGAAGGTCGCGGCATAGAGCGCCGCGCTCAGCGCGAAGGGCGCGACCGGATGCAGCCGGTGCGCCGCGATCATCACCGGCACCAGCGCCAGCACCACCATGTAGAGCGGCAGGATATCGAGCAGCATGGGCACGTAGCGGAGCGTGACGAGCCCGCCGAGCGCCTCGGCGGGCGCGGCGAGGACATAGGCGAGGGCGCGCGCGGCATGGCTCTCCGCCGGCGCGATCAGCACGGTGAGCCCGGCCAGCGCCGCGAACAGCGCCAGATGCGTCCAGTAGAGCTGCCAGATACGGTTGGCGATCTTCAGCGTGCCGTTGACGAAGCCGGCGGTGAAGAAGCTGCGCCCGAAGGCGATGGCACTGGCAAAGCCCGACCCGAAGACGAACAGTTCGGTGGCCGAAGAAAAGCCAAACCGCGCGGGGATCCAGGCAAGCCAGGGGTTTTCCGGCATGTGGGCGAGGAAGATGATCAGCATGCAGAGGCCGCGGAACACGTCGAGGCGCAGGTCGCGCGCGCGTTTCCCGATAGCGCCTTTGGCTGGCAGGGTGGGGGCCGGCTGGGTCATGCGGTGCTCTGAAGGCAGGGTCTGCTGGCGGCTTCGCATCGGGCCATGACAACGTTACGCGCGGGGGCGTGCTATGCCCCGAAGCCTTGCCTCACGTTTTGGTGAAGGGCGGCGTGGTAACGCCGGGCCGCCCAGCACGAATGATGCTGCAAGGGCCGCTGACGCCCGCCGGCCGAGGAGGGCCCACTATGATCGCCGAGACCACCGCCGCGCCTGCCATGATGACGCGCACCCGCATCGCCGGCATCGCCGTGCCGGGCCTGCGCGAACTGGCCGCTCTCGCCGTCGGCGGCCTTGCCGGCCTCGGCATCTGGGAGATCTGGGCCAATGTGCCGACGCCCTTCGTCGCCGGTGGCCCGCTGGAGCCGCCCTCGCTGATCAAGGCGCTGTTTGCCCACCAGCTCGGCTTCGAGCCCTCCGACATCGCCGCCAAGGCGCTGCACTACGTCACCGGCGTGATCGGCTATCCGCTCGCTTACTTTCTGCTGACCCGCAACGGCGTCTCGCTCGGCCGTAGCCTCGACGGCTGGATCTGGGGCGCCTTCACCACCTTCATCGCGCTCGGCATCTTCGCCCCGCTCGCCGGCCTGCCCTTCATGCTGCTTGCCTGGGGCGGCCAGCTCACCCTGATGAGCACGATCGGCCACACGCTCTATGGCGCCATGGCGGCTTACGTCACCGAAGCCCTGCTCGACCGGCGCTGAAAGGGAACAACGGCGCCGGCCGCTCATTGTCCTCAGAGCCACGAGGACAGGAGCGCCCGATGCCCGACACCCGCAAAACCGACGGCCAGCAGCCCGAGGCGCTCGCCACCTTCGCCGAGGCCGCCCGCAAGGGCGGCGTCAAGCCGGCGGAGGTTGGCCTGACCGCGACGCCGGAGACGGCGCCGATCCCGGTCGATCCCGCCGCCAAGCAGAACGCGGCGACCCGGGTTCTGGCCGAGGGCGCCACCGGCCGCGACCACGGCGCGGATGAGGCTGTCGACGCCCTGCCGGACCGCACCCGCAAGGGCGCGTGAGCCGGCATCCAGCCTGATTGGATCGAATGCGCGCAATGCCGTTAAGCGGCGGTCAACCCCGTCCGCTTGACGCGCCGTGCCGTTTACCACCCGTCCATGAGAACGGGCCGATAGTTCCGCGTCACGGAGCCTATCGCAGGGTAGACGCATGACCACGATCAGTCTTCAGCTTCCGCCGGACCTTCTCGCAGCGGTCGACCGCTTCATCGAGGAGGACAGCCCGGCTGTCACCCGCACCGACGCCATGGTGGCGGCCCTGCGCGCCTGGGCTGTCGGCAATGGCCTGATGCTGAGCTGGCGCGGCCCGCAGGAGCCGCCGGCGACCTGGCCACAGGCGGCGAACGACGGGTGAGGGCGCGCCATCTCCTTCGCAGGCGATATCTCATCAAAGACCCGAAGGCGAAGACTAAGCCACCCGACGCGTAAGTAGGGCTGCGCTACGCGGCGACGGCGGCCGGCGCGGAACCTTCTGCGGCTTTCAACAAGGCTTCCTCGCCCCACTGGTTTAGGCTCTTGCCAGCCAGTTCGGCAGCCAAGGCCAACTTGGCATGGAGAGCAGGATCGACCCGGAGCATGAGGTTGCCGGAATAGGGCTTCATGGCTTGCTTGCCGACCTTGGCACAGGTCTCGATATAGTCGTCGACCGCCTCGCGAAAGGCAGCCTTGAGTCCATCAACCGTGTCGGCATGAAAGCCGACCACATCGTTGATTCCGATCAGTCGGCCGAAGAAAATCTCGTCGTCCGGGTCGAATTCCACCGTGGCGTTAAATCCCTTGTGAGTCATCGGCTTCTTTGTCATTTGGCTTCTCTCCGATCTTTTCGAGAAAGTCGCGGGCGTCTTTGACCTGGTATCGCTTTGCTTCTTTGTCCGGGTGCGGCCGGTGAAAGTAGGCGATCACACCATTACAGTTGAAGCGGACAGCAGAGCCTTTACCCTCGATCACTTTCGCGCCGCATGACTTAAGCAAGCTCTCGATATCGGCCCAAGCAATTGTCCCCGACACTGGGTTGGCAAAGATCGCCGCAAGGGTCTTCTCTTGCTTGCTGTTCATGCATGCAGGATAACGCAATCAGATTGTGATTGCAAACGAGCGGTATGGCTCATTAACTGAGCTGATCGGCCATATCGAAGCCTGGTCCTTCAAGGCCTCTGATTCAGCCGCCGCAGCACGTCTGAATCGGACGGCGTCGTCGGCGAGGCTGCGCCGGGGCCCGTTCCGATCACGTCTCGCGCGTCGAGTGAAAGCCGATACAGCGCGTCGATGTAGGGCAGGCGGAACAGGATGTCCGGGTGAACCGTGAGGTTAATCAGCGCGCGGTCTATTCCTATTATGCGAAGTTGGATTTCCGGGTGCTGAGGGCAGGAGACAAGAGGAACTGTTCAGCTATAGCTTTCACGAAATACGTGGAGCTGACTCACCTTGGAATCCTGGCTGAGGTGGTGGGCTGTGTCCTCCCGGATGGAACGGGACACGCCTACACCAAAGCCGGAGATTGGGCGCTAGGTAACCGGTATGAGTGGCCGGTGCCGGTTGCCGAGGCTTGCAGATAGTTTAAGCGCCTCAGGGGTAGCCAATCAGGCTCGCGAACCAGCCTGGGTTCAATAGCCTGTCAACGGTGCCATCGGGGAATTTGACCCGATCCTCAAGCATCCGAAGTTCCGCTCGCAGCCTATCCACTTTGCCACCCTTCTCCCCCCTGTCGATTCTCATCAGCAGCTCTTCGGAAAGAAGGGAATGCTTTGCGACAAAGGCATCCTTGATTGCCGTCCGAAGCGCGCCTTTTTTCTCGTCTAGATGGTGGCGCGCTCTGGCCAAGTTCTGTGCTCGACGGGCTTCGTCGAAGGAGTAGTCGTCGGTATCCGGTTCGGTCAAGAAAAGCCCCTGATGCTATTGCTCTTGGTCATTTCGGCGTTCTCGGCAAGTCGGTCTCCAGCTTCCACCTCCGCTCGCCGATAGAGCGATTGGCCATTTCCGGCGCCTTGCGAATGCCAAGGCCCTTGAGCTGACCAATCTCGATAAGTGCCATCACGGCCATCCAGTCATCGACTTCGGCGGGGAGTATGCGCTCCCAGACCGCCTCCATAACCTTCTCGCGTTCCTCGTCGCTTGAGTGCGGCAGGGCGAAGTATATGGCCTTCCGCTTCTCCTTGAACCTGTGCCTTAGCAGTCGCGCCAGCCTCTCGCCTTCAGAGCCTCGGAATCGCAACGGGCTCGCCTTGATAAAGCGGTCGCAAAAGGCGTCAGCATCGAACATCGACATGAGCATCCTCATCGTCTTCCCGGTGCATCGAGCAACAACAGAAAGAAGGTGCTACGCTAGCTTGAACCTTTTTAAAGCGTCCGACGACTAAATCGCACGGCCAATTTTTTCGAGAGCTGTTCTTCTGATGCTTCTTGGAGTTCTGTTGTGATGCCTAGAGTGTCTCAGTCCATCAAGGTAAGTTTCGCGATTTCACTTGTAATCGGGCTGGCAATCTCATGTATATTCGCAGTCCTTGACCCCTATACTGGGTTCTATTTTTTGAACTGGCAGCTTCCCGGTTCGGCCGCCGCGTATGTTTACTGGGGAGTTTTTGGCGGCTCTACTGCCAGTGGCTTAGTAATTATGTGGCTGGTAAATGGACTAATGTATAGCGTGCCTCCCTTAGTCGTGATCCGTAGCATCGTTGCGCTGAGAAGCATCCGCTAAAAGGTCACACAATGTACTTCATTCTCGCAATCATGCTCTACGTGCTCGGGCTTGCCGCGTCGTCGGCCATCGATCCGACGTACGGACTATTCGCTGTGGGCATGATCTACTACACGTGGCCGATTTCGATCTTCTGTATCGTAGTGATTTGGTTGATCCTGCGCGCGCTGTTCACAGGGCGCTCAAGACCTCCCCGGTCCTAGGGTCGCGGGTCCGCAGAGACAGTCTGATCGTCGTTGTCGTGCTGGAGGGGTGTAGGTGCTTCGGGATGGGCCAGCGGAGGTAGTAAATGCCGTTCCGCGAGAGCTGCAGATAGGACGGATTGAACACTGGATGTTACACCTGGATGTTCCACCAGCCGAAATCCAGACGTAAGCTATTGATTCTAAATGGAATGGTGGGCGCGACAGGGATTGAACCTGTGACCCCTCCCGTGTGAAGGGAGTGCTCTCCCGCTGAGCTACGCGCCCGTCCCGCCGGAAGGCGATTTGGGAGCCGCGTTCCTAGCGGCTCCCCCTCGTCGGTGTCAAGAAAAGCTCGCGCCGCAGATGGCGCTGCCCAGCCCTACCGCACGGGATAGGGATATTGCTGGCCGCCCTGCGTCCACAGCGCGTTGAATCCGCGCGGCAGGCCGAGGCGCGAGCCGGCGCCGACATTGCGGTCGAAGCTCTCGCCGTAATTGCCGACATGCCGGATGATCCGGAAGCCCCAGTCGTTGGACAAGCCGAGGGCCTCGCCGAACTTGCCGTCGACGCCGAGCAGACGGCGGATTTCCGGGTTTGTCGACGACGCCTTCAGCTGCTCGGCATTGGCGCGGGTGACGCCCATGTCCTCGGCGTTCAGCATGGCGTAGTGGGTCCAGCGCACGATGGCCGAGAAGTTCTCGTCGCCGCGGCGCACCGCGGGGCCGAGCGGCTCACGCGAGATCAGTTCGGGCAGGATGACGAAATCGCCGGGGTTGGCGAATTTCAGCCGCTCGGCCGCAAGCCCCGAGGAATCCGTCGTGAACGAGTCACAGCGGCCGGCCTCGAAGGCCTTCACGCCCTCCTCGTTGGTCTTGAAGCTGACGACCTCGTAGCGGAGGTTGTTGGCCCGGAAATAGTCAGCGAGGTTGAGTTCGGTCGTCGTGCCCTGGGTGACGCAGATGGTCGCGCCGTTGAGGCCCTTCACCGAGGTGACGTTCAGCGCCTTGCGGACGATGAAGCCCTGGCCGTCGAAGAAGTTGATCACCGGCCAGGCCATGCCCATCCCGGTGTCGCGCGCCATCGTGTAGGTGGCGTTGCGCGACAGCATGTCGACGTCGCCGGTCTGCACCACGATGAAGCGCGTCGGCGTGGTGGTCTGCACGAAGCGGATCTTGGTGGGGTCGTCGAAGATCGCCGCCGCCACGGCGCGGCAGAGGTCGACGTCGAGGCCGAGCCACTGGCCCTGGTCGTTCTGGTAGCCGAAGCCCGGCAGTCCCGTATGGACGCCGCAGGTGAGGAAGCCGCGCTGCTTGATGCGGTCCAGCACATTGACGGTCTGGGCCTGGGCAGCGCCGGTGAGGGCGACGAGCCCCAGCACGGCGGCAGTCAGAAGTCTTTTCATCGGTGTCTCTCCTCTGGAAGGGTTCAGGTCATGCCCTGAAGGCTGGCGTCGACGGCATCTCCGAGCCGGTCGACGATCACGTCGATCGTTGCATTGTCGACGATGAAGGGGGGCGCGAGCAGGACGTGGTCGCCATGGACGCCGTCCACGGTGCCGCCCATCGGATAGACCATCAGCCCGCGCGCCATGGCCTCGCGCTTGATGCGCGCGTTCAGCCTGGCGCCGGGGTCGAAGGTCTCCTTCGTGCCGCGGTCGGCGACCAGTTCGATGGCCTGGAACAGGCCGCGACCGCGGATGTCGCCGACATGGTGGTGATTGCCGAATCGCTCGGCGAGCCGGCGGGTAAGATAGGCCCCCTGGGCCTTGACGTTGTCGAGCAGGCGGTCCCGCTTGATGACCTTCTGGACGGCGAGCGCAGCGGCGCAGGCGAGCGGATGGCCGAGATAGGTGTGGCCGTGCTGGAACAGGCCCGAGCCCCTGGCGATGGCGTCGAACACCTTGTCCGCCACCAGCACCGCGCCGATGGGCGCAAAGCCGCCGCCGAGGCCCTTGGCGATGGTCATGAGGTCAGGGGAGATGCCCTCCTGCTCGCAGGCGTGCAGCGTGCCGGTGCGGCCCATGCCGCACATGACCTCGTCGAGGATGAGCAGGATGCCGTGGCGGTCGCAGATCTCGCGCACGCGGGCGAAATAGCCCGGCGGCGGCGTGATGCAGCCGGCGGTCGCCCCGCCCACCGTCTCGGCGATGAAGCCGATGACGGTGTCCGGCCCGAGGCGCTCGATCTCGCCCGCCAGCTCCAGCGCCAGCCGCTCGCCGTATTGCTCCGGGCTTTCGTCGGCACGGCGGCCCCGATAGTCGAAGGGCGCGGAGACATGGTGCGTCTCGATCAGCAGCGGGGCGAACTGCTTGCGCCGCCATGCGTTGCCGCCGACCGCGAGCGCGCCGAGCGTGTTGCCGTGATAGCTCTGCCGGCGCGCGATGAACTGCGTGCGCTGCGGTTGGCCGATCTCGACACAGTACTGGCGCGCCATCTTCAGCGCCGCCTCCACCGCCTCCGAGCCGCCCGAGACGTAATAGACGTGGCCGATACCATCAGGCGCGTCGGCCATCAGCGTCTCGCCCAGTTCCTCGGCCACCTTCGTCGTGAAGAAGCTCGTATGGGCATAGGCGAGCTGGTCGAGCTGGGCATGCATGGCCGCCAACACGTCCGGATGCGAATGGCCGAGACAGGAGACGGCCGCGCCGCCCGAGGCGTCGATGTAATCACGGCCTTCCGCGTCGCGGATGGTAACGCCCTGGCCGCTGACGGCGGCCGGGTAGGCGTGGGCGATGGAGCGGTGCAGCAGGCGCGTCATGGCGTTCGTCGTCTCGTCGGGCGGGAAGGGTTGAGGACGTAGGTGTCAAAGGCGGCAAGCTGCGCCTCGCTCGCAGCCAGCGCGTCCAGCGCGGGCTGCCCCCGTCGCGCGGCGATGAGCGCGCCCAAGGCTTCCACCGCTGCGAAGGCCGGCGTCATCGTGTGGAAGAAGGACGGGGTCTCGGTGCGAACCAGCACGGTGGCATCCGCCAGCTTCGCCAGCGGCGACAGGGCGCTGTCGGTGATCGCGACGACCATGGCGCCGCGCGCCCGCGCGAACTCCGCAGCCTGGACGGTCAGCCGGGTATAGGGATTGACCGAGATGCAGAACAGAACGTCGCCGGGGCCGGCCTCGCGCAGCGCGTCGATGCCGCGTCCGCCGGCCGCATCGGCGAGCAGCGAGGCCTCGCCGATCAGCTGACGCACGTAGTCGAGCATGAAGGCGGCCGGGAAGGCCGAGCGCAGGCCGAAGCAGATGACGCGGGTGGCGCCGGCGATCAGTGCGGCCGCCGCCTGCAGCCGGGCGATGGATTGCGGGCTCGACAGCTCGCCGAGATGGTCGCCGAGCGCCGCGAACAGGTCTTGCGCCAGCGCCGCGTCGCCCTCCTCGCCATGGCGGGCGATGAGCTCGGCGGCGCGGCCGTGGAAACTCTCGGGTCGCCGCCGGATGGAGACGGCGAAGAGGCGGCGCAGTTCCTCGTAGCCGGACAGGCCGAGCCGCTGCGCAAGTCGGGTGAGCGTCGCCGGCATGAGGCCGGCCCGGCGCGCCTGTTCGCGCGTCGTTAGCAGGGCGACATCGGCGGGATGGTCGAGCACCCAGCGTGCCGCCTGGCGGAGCCGGCCGGGCAGGGCGTCGAAGTCAGCGGTAAGTCTGTCGGTCAGGGCCGCCTGGTTCATGGCGGCAGTCTAGGACGCGGCGCACGCGAATGAAACAGATGAATCGCATCATACGGAACGATACGAATGTATCATCTACTGCGCCTCGATCCTGGCCTCCCGGACCAGCGTCGTGTAGCGGGCATATTCGGCCTCGATGAAGGCGGAGAAGGCCGTGGCGCCGACATCCTCGGGCTCGAAGCCGAACTGGTCCATCCGCGAACGGAAGGCCTCGGCGACCACCACGTTGCGGGTCGCGGCCTCAAGGGTGGCGACGACCGGCGCCGGCAGGCCGGCCGGGCCCCAGACGCCATACCAGGTGTCGAGTTCGACATCCGGCAGGCCGGCCTCGGCGAAGGTCGGCACGGCGGGCAGGTGAGGGGAGCGCGTCTTCGAGGCGATGGCCAGCGGCTTGATCCGGCCGGCGCGGATCTGCTCCAGCGAGCCGAGGATCGGGTCCATATAGCCGGAGACATGGCCGGCGATCAGGTCGTTCATGGCCGGGGCGGCGCCGCGATAGAGCACCACGGGGATGGTGACGCCGGTCTTCAGGCGGAACAGTTCGGTGATCATATGGCCGGCCGAACCGAAGCCGGAGGTCGCGAAGTTCATGGTGGCCGGGTTGGCTTTGGCCTTGGCGATGAACTCGGCAACGGTGGCAACGCCGAGCGAAGGCGGCACCGAGAACACCACCGGGCCGCGCGCCACCTTGAAGATCGGCGTGAAGTCCCTGATCGCGTCGAAACCGGCGGGCTCCTTGCGCGTCAGCGGGTTCACGATGTGGATCGAGGCGTTGAAATAGAGCGTGTAGCCGTCGGCCGGCTGCTTGGCGACGAAATTGGCGCCGAGCACGCCCGACGCGCCGGCGCGGTTCTCGACCACGACGTTCTGTTTCAGCTCGCGTTCGAGCCCCTGCGCGACCAGGCGTCCGACCGTGTCGACCGGCCCGCCGGCTGCGTGCGGCACGATCATCGTGAGGCCGCGGGTGGGGTAGGCGCCTTGCGCGCGGGCAAGAGGAGACAAGGCGAGCGCGCCAGCACTCGCCAGGAAGAAACGGCGATCCATGACGGGCTCCTCAGGCAGCGATCGCGGAGACTGGTTTGATCCGGTAGCCGTAGCGCTTGTCGAGACCGAGGTCCTGGATGATCCGGACGCCCTTTGCGAGCGCCTCGCCCTCAAGATTGGTGAGCGGGCGGCGCAGGTCGCCAACCGGCAGACCGACCGCCTTCATCAGGCTCTTCACCGCCACCGGATTGATCGCCGAATAAGTGTAGTGCAGCAGCGGCAGCAGGCCGAGATAGGCGTCCTTGAAGCCTTCGGCCTCGGCATAGCTCGTCCAGGGCCTGGAGATGGTCGCAAGCTCGCTTGGTGCGAGGTTGCCGGTCATGTTCGCCGTGCCATGGCCGCCGAGGCTCATGGTCGGCACGACGAGGCCGAGGTTCGGGCTGTCGCAGCACATGACCGAGACGTCGGTGCGGGCTGCGAGGATCTGCGCCACCTGTCCCACACGCGTGGTCGATTCCTTGTGCACCACATAGTTCGGGTGCTTGAAGATGCGGATGAGATTGTCCCAGTGCAGGTCGGTCTTCACCCGCGGCGGGTTGTTGTAGATGCCGAGCGGCAGGTCGGTGGCATCCGCCACGTCGAGGAAGAAGCGCTCGATATCGCTCTCCGAGGCGCAGATATAGGCCGGCGCGGCGAGGATCGCGCCGTCTGCACCGGCCTCCTTCGCGAACTTCACGTTGGCGATGGTGGAGTCGGTGTTGTTGCCGGTCAGCCCGAAGAAGATCGGCATATCCGGCGTCTTCATCTTCGCCGTCTCGACGATGATCGCTTTCTTCTCTTCGGGCGACAGCAGCGAGGTCTCGCCGGTCGAGCCCATGATCAGGATGGCGCCGGTGCCATGGGCGCGATGAAACGCGAGCAATTCCCGGAAGGCACCAAAATCGACGGCGCCCGTTCGGTCGAACGGCGTCACGAGGGCAACGAACGAGCCGGTCAGGAGTTTGGCGGAGGCGGCGGGCTTGGCGACGGTGGGCGACATGGCGACCTCGGATCGGAAAGGACGGGATCGTTTGCCCGGGCTCGGCACGAGTCAAGCGCATGTTGCATGGCAGCATGCATAGGTGACGCGCTTTGCGGCCACCTTTCTCCGTGAGGCGCCGAACCCGTCCTGTTCGCGATCATCAAAATGCCCTAGAGATTTTACCCCTTGTTCACCATGACGGGGCTTGATGAATCGGCCGGCTTCCCCGAGCGGGCTAGAGTCCGGTCATTCAGCATTTCCGGGAGGGATGGTGGCGCATCCGGCGGTTCGGCGGAATTCGGCGGTGGCCCTGCTCGCGGCGCTTGGCGTCGCGGCGGCCGTCGTCATGCCCGATGCCGCGCTCGCCCAGGCCGGCGCTGTCTGCGGCCAGATCCGCGCGCAGATCGCTCGTCTCGATTCCGTGCCCGCCGGCGGCGGCGTCAATCGCCGCTTCGCCGCGGCTGCCGCCCGCCAGCGCGGCGAACTTGCGACCGCCCAGCGTCAGTACCAGGCCGGCGGCTGCGGTGGCTTCTTCCAGAGCGGCCAGTGTTCGGCGCTCGACGGACGCATCCGCCAGATGCGCGCGAACCTCGCCCAGCTTGAGGCGCAGGCAGGCGGCGGAGGCATGGAGACCGCCGGCCGCGCCCAGCAGCGCGCCCGCCTCCTTGCCGCCTATGACCAGAGCGGCTGCCGCGGCGGCGGCCCCGACACCCGGCAGGCCCTGTTCGGCGGCCGGCCCGCCGACACCGGCTTCTCGCGCGAATACCGGACGCCCGACTACGGCCGGCCACAGGCCGCCTATCGCGCCGGACAGCAGCCCGCGACCGGGTTCGGCGGCTTCATCGAGCACCTGTTCGGCGCGCCACGCACCCACCAGCGCGGCGATCCCGGCTATGTCGAGCCCGTGCCGGAGGAAACCCTGCGCCCGCAGGACGAGGACCAGCGGCCGCGCAATGTCGGCCACCGCGCCGTCTGCGTCCGGCTTTGCGATGGCGCCTTCTTCCCGATGACCTCCTCGCCCCGGCCGGGCGCCAGCCTCGGCCAGGAGGAGATGTGCCAGCTGCAATGCCCCGGTGCCGAGGTTGCGCTCTACCGGATGCGCGACGACCAGATCGAGAACGCGGTGTCGATGAGCGGCAGTCCCTATTCGGCCCTGCCGGCGGCTTTGCGCTTCCGCCAGCGGTTCGACGCCGCTTGCACCTGCCGGCCGCGCAACGGCTCCTGGGCCGAGGCCTTCTCGCAGCGGCAGGACCCGACGCTCAGGACCGGCGACCAGGTGGTCTCGGCCGAGCAGGCGCGGCTCCTCTCCATGCCCGCGGGACACCGGCAGGCCGCGCGCGAGGAAATGGCGGTCGCCGACCGCGAGCGCCGCGAGGCGGAGCGGCAGGCGCGGGTCGACCGCTCGCGCGGCCGTGACGGCCAGATGCGCGGCGTCATCGGGCTCGACGGCCAGATCCGCCAGCCTTTGGAACCCGAGCCCGTCGAGATCCGCGGCGCGGCGCCAGCAGCGCCGGAACCGCCGGCAGCCCAGACGCCGGTCGAGGACATTCCTTCCGACGCGGAGCGTCGACCCGTCCGGATCATCGGCCCTGTTCTCGCCCCGCGCGCCGACGCGCCGATCACGCCGAGCGGCGGCTGAACGCGCCGCGCTCCCGCCTTCTCCTACGCCCGGGCCCCATGGACATCCTGACCCATATCCTCGCCTGGCTTGCCCTGATCGCCTCCACGGCGTGGCTCGTCTCGTTCTGGCCGCGCTGGGTGGCGGCCGATCTGAAGCTGTCCGAGCGTGATTTTCTGATGCGCCCGTGGGCGCGCGGTGTGGCGCCCTACCGCGAGCGATGGCCGCTGATCTCCTGGGCCTTCTACGGCTACCTCTGGAAACACGCGCGCGGCCTGGAATTCGTCATTGCCGTCATCGTCTTCATCATGGTGTCGCGGGCGGCCAGCGCCTTCTTCAAGACCGCCGCGGCGGTCGTGCGCAGTCAGTCCTGATGCCAGGCTGGACGCGGCCTGAGTGATCGGGCAGAAGCACATTGGTTGCAGATGTAACTGATTGGCTTGACGGGAGCAGCCGCCTTGGACGCGCCGACCTTCCAGTTCGCCTATGCGCGTTCGCCCGATCAGGACCGCGTTGCGCCGGCACGCCATCCGGTCGTCGTGGTCGGCGCGGGTCCGGTCGGTCTGTCGGTGGCCATCGACCTGGCGCTCGCCGGCATCCGCGTCGTCCTGCTCGATGATGCCGACCGCATCGGCGAGGGCAGCCGCGCCATCTGCTTCGCCAAGCGCACGCTTGAGATATTCGACCGGCTCGGCCCCGGGGAGGAACTGGTCGCGCGCGGCGTGACCTGGAAGCGCGGCCGCGTTTTCCTCGGCGGCCGCGAGCTCTACGATTTCGACCTTCTGCCCGAGAGCGGGCACAAGATGCCGGCCTTCATCAACATCCAGCAATACTATGTCGAGGCAGCGCTGGCGGCGCGCGCGCTCGCCATGCCGGAGCTGATCGAGATCCGCTGGCGCAATCGGGTCGTGGGGCTCGCGCAGGACGGAGAGGGCGCGACGCTGACCGTCGAGACCCCCGACGGGCCCTATGCGCTGGCCGCCGACTGGGTCATCGCCTGCGACGGCTCGCGCTCGCCGACCCGCGGCCTCATGGGGCTCGACTTCACCGGCGAGGCCTTCGACGACCGCTTCCTCATCGCCGACGTGAAGATGACGGCGGATTTCCCGACCGAGCGCTGGTTTTGGTTCCAGCCGCCGTTCCACTCCGGACAGTCCGCCCTTCTCCACAAGCAGCCGGACGACGTCTGGCGCATCGACCTCCAGCTTGGCCGCGATGCCGACGCGGATGTCGAGAAGCGGCCGGAGAATGTCATCCCACGCATCCGCCGGATGCTCGGCCACGATCGGTTCGCGCTGGAATGGGTGTCGGTCTACACGTTCCAGTGCCGCCGGCTGGAGCGCTTCACCCACGGCCGCGTGATCTTCGCGGGTGATTCCGCCCACCAGGTCTCGCCGTTCGGCGCGCGCGGCGCCAATTCCGGCGTGCAGGATGCCGAGAACCTCGCGTGGAAACTGGCGCTGGCGCTGAGGTGCGAGGCGGGACCGGGTCTCATTGCCACCTATGACCTGGAGCGTGGAGCGGCGGCCGACGAGAACATCCTGAACTCGACCCGCGCCACCGATTTCATCGCGCCGCCTTCGCCCGGCGAGATGCGCCTGCGCAATGCCGTTCTCGCGCTGGCCGCCGAAACCGGCTTCGCCAAGCGCATGGTCAATTCAGGCCGCCTGTCCGTGGCCTCGACCTATGACAGCCCGCTCTCGACCCCGGACGAGGCGCCGTGGGCCGGTACGGCGCGCCTCGGCGCTCCCGTCCCCGATGTGCCGATCGGGCGACCGGACGGGACGCCGGGGTTCCTCAGCGAGTTGCTGGTCGCCCGTTTCACGCTGATCGCGATGGGCGACCTGCCCGGGGCGGTAGAGGGCTGCGCGACGCTTGTGGCCGGTCGGGATTTCCACGACACGCAGGGCCTGTTCGCCAACCGCTTCGATGCGACGGCCGGCGCGGTGATCCTGCTCCGCCCCGACGGCCATCTTGCGGCCCGATGGCGCGCCTTCGATCTCGCAAAGGTCGCGGCGGCGCTCCGGCGCGCAAAAGGATTCTAACGTCAGGCACTTGGACGGCGACGCCCAAGTTGAATCGGATCATGAGATCGCGCTGAATTCCGTTGAATCGGATTGTGAGGACCAGCGATGACCCGCCTCGACACGACCTCGCGCTTCGCCGATCCGGACGGCGCGTTCCGCCTGCTGGTCGAGGCCCAGCGCGACCTGTCGGAGACGGAGAGTGCCGACCTCAATGCCCGGTTGGTGCTGATCCTTGCCAACCACATCGGCGATGCCGGCGTGCTGGCCGAGGCAATCACGCTGGCGGAGAATACGCTCAGCCGATCGCCGACCGCCCGGTGAGCCAGGGCGTCACGGCCATCCAGGGCCGGTCCACGGACGATCCGTGGGACGGTCTTTCGTCCCTTGCGAGCTTGAGCGGATGGATGTCCAGAAGCGGCAGGCTCGGTCCCGAATAGTTCTCGCTGACCAGCAGTCCTGACTTGGGCCCGCGCACCAGCACGGCGTCGCAGGGTGCGGACGAGAACATGGCTTCGCTCGGCGCGCGCTCGCGGCCTATGAGCCGCGTCTCCTCGAAGGCGACCGTGGCGCCGTTGTCGGCGTGGAGCATGTAGAGCAGCGGCAGCTTCTCAGCCTCCTGGAAGCCGACCGCTTCGACGAAGCGCCAGCTCTCCTCCTGCACCTCGCCCTCGGCGATGTCGGCCATCAGCGCGCGACGCAGCGAGGTCATGCGGCCACGGCGGGCGGCCACGCGCCAGGCGCTCATCGCGCCCCAGCCGGCGAGCCAGACGAGGGCGGCGATCAGCCAGGTGCGATCGGTGCCGAAGACGATGCCGGTGGCGAACTGCAGTGTCCAGGCGACGAGCAGCGCGATCGGCCCGATGAACAGGAGGGTCATCGCGCCGAGCCCGACGCCGGACCCGACTTCCGCGAGGTCGGACTGGGAATCGTGATGCAGGCCTTCCAGCGCCTGTTCCAGCACGACGCGCTCCGACCGGTCCGCGGGACGGCGGTAGGACAGCGACAGCGGGCGTTCACGTGTCTCGACCATGCTCTGCCGGCTTCCGGACCCGTTCATTCCGCCGCCTCTCGCGGCGGCGTGTTCTGCATGCCAGCACGTCCATCGGGCGAATCCGGGGCAGCTTCCTGCGACCGCGCCGGCACGCCGCGATCGAGACCGGCGATCTTCTCCTCGGCCTCGGCCGCCTCGCGCTGACGGTTCCACAATCCGGCATAGAGCCCGCCCTTGGCAAGCAGGTCGGCATGCGTGCCGCGCTCGGCCACCCTGCCGCCGTCGAGCACGATGATCTCGTCGGCATGGACGACCGTCGACAGGCGGTGCGCGATGACGATGGCCGTGCGGTTCTGGGCGATCTGGTCGAGCGCACCCTGGATCTCCTGTTCGGTATGGCTGTCGAGCGCCGAGGTTGCCTCGTCGAGCACCAGGATCGGCGGCGACTTCAGCATGGCGCGGGCAATGGCGACGCGCTGCTTCTCGCCGCCGGAGAGCTTGAGGCCGCGTTCGCCGACCTCGGTCTCGTAGCCCATCGGGCTGCGGCGGATGAAGCCGTCGATCTGGGCAAGCCGCGCGGCCTCCTCGACCTCGGCGTCGTCCGCTTCCCAGCGGCCGTAGCGGATATTGTAGCGGATCGTGTCGTTAAACAGCACCGTGTCCTGCGGAACCATGCCGATGGCCTGCCTGAGCGAGACCTGCGTGACCTCACGAATGTCCTGCCCGTCGATCGAGATGCAGCCCTCGCCGATGTCGTAGAAGCGGAACAGCAGGCGCGAGATGGTCGACTTGCCCGCGCCCGACGGTCCGACGATGGCGACTGTCTTACCGGCTGGCACCTCGAAGGAGACGCCCTTCAGGATCGGCCGGGCCGGATCGTAGGCAAAATGCACGTCCTCGAAGCGGATCGTGCCGCCGGCCACCGATAGCGCCGGCGCGCCGGGCTGGTCCTTGATCTCGGGATTGCGGCCGAGGATGGCGAACATCGCTTCGATGTCGGTCACAGCCTGCTTGATCTCGCGATAGACCATGCCCATGAAGTTCAGCGGCTGGTAGAGCTGGATCATCATGGCGTTGATCATGACGAAGTCGCCGACCGTGTTGCGGCCGGCCGCGATGTCGATGGCGCACATGGCCATGCAGATTGTCATGCCGACCGTGAAGATCGCGGCCTGTCCGGCGTTCAGCACGGCGAGCGAGGTCAGCGCCTTGGTCGAGGCCTTTTCGTACTTGGCCATGGAGACGTCGTAGCGGGCCTTCTCGCGCGCCTCGGCCGAGAAATACTTCACCGTCTCGTAGTTCAGGAGCGAGTCGATCGCCTTGACGTTGGCGTTGGTGTCGCTGTCGTTCATGTCGCGGCGGATGGCGATGCGCCATTCGGTGGCGAGATAGGTAAAGGCGAGATAGGCCGCGACGGTCGCCAGAATGACGACGACATAGCGCCAGTCGAACATCCACAGGAGGACGCCGACGATCAGGGCGAGCTCCAGGATCGTCGGCGCCAGCTGCAGGATGATCATCCGGACGATGGTCTCGATGGCATTGCGCCCGCGCTCGAGCACGCGCGTGAGGCCGCCTGTCTTCCGCTCCAGGTGGAAGCGCAGCGACAGCCTGTGCATGTGCTCGAAGGTGATCAGCGCCAGCCGCCGGACCGCGTGCATCGACACCTTGGCGAACAGCGCGTCGCGTCCCTGCGTGATCAGCGCCATCAGGATGCGTGTGATGCCGTAGGAGATGGTCAGCGCCACCGGAGCGGCGATGATCCACGCCCACCACGAGGTCAGCTCGACCTTCGGGGCCGCCAGCGCGTCCGTTGCCCATTTGAATGTGAAGGGCACCACCATGGTCACCAGCTTGGCGATGACCAGCAGCACCATGGCCCACACGACGCGCAGCTTCAGGTCCGGCCGCTCGCCCGGCCAGATGAACGGCCAGAGATGGACAATGGTCTGCGTCAGCGCGCCGCCCTCCGCGGAGACGCGGGGTCGATCGGCGGCGGGCGCCGCGGGTGAATTGGCGGTGGAGGACAAGCTTGCTGTTTCCCGGCGGGCTCGGAGCCCATTCTTCTCTGGAACCGATATAATCATGGCAGCGTCCGCGGGAAGAGTCCCGTGGCGCCCCGTGATGCATGGCTGACCTCGCCCGCCGTGGGCGCTATGGTCGGCCGAGACGATTCAGCGGCCCGGCACCGGGCCCGACACGACAAGAGGCCGCCATGGCGACGATCACATCCATCTGCGTCTATTGCGGCTCGGGCAACGGCCACGCTGACATTCACGTCAAGGCAGCCAAGGAATTCGGCGCCGCCATGGCGAAGGCCGGCATTCGTCTCGTCTATGGCGGCGGCGGCATCGGCCTGATGGGCGCGCTCGCTTCCGCAGTCATTGATGGCGGCGGCAAGGTGACCGGCATCATCCCGGATTTCCTGAAGCGCAAGGAAATGTCGCTGGACGGCGTCATGGACCTGAAGATCGTGCCGGACATGCATACCCGGAAGATGACCATGTTCACTGAGGCCGACGCCTTCGTGGCGCTGCCCGGCGGCATCGGCACGCTGGAGGAACTGGTCGAGCAGCTGACTTGGGCGCAGCTCGGCCGCCATTCCAAGCCGGTCGCCATCGCCAATGTCGGCGGCTTCTGGGACCCGCTGCGCGTGCTCCTCGACCACATGAAGGACGAGGGCTTCATCCGCCCCGGCCTGCAGGTCAAATATTCGATCATCGACGAGGTCCGCGACATCATCCCGACCCTGCAGGCGCAGGTCGCGAAACTCCCGCAGGAGGCGCTGTCGGCCGAGCACGATCCGATCGTCACGCAGAAGATGTGAGACTTGAGCGGCTGGAGCCGGCAATTGCCTTCTCAGCGACACCGTTTCGGTGTTTGATAGTTCCCATGGGCAGCCTCCTCGACAAAGCCGTTCTGGCGGCAAAGGAACTTCCTCCCGCCGAGCAGGACGAGATCGCGCTGCTGGTGCTTGCGATTGCTGGAGAGGACTTGCCCGTCATCGTCCTGTCCGATGACGAACGGTCTTCGTTCGAAGCCTCGCTTGGTCAAGCCAGTAGGGGAGAGTTCGCGGGCGATGAGGACGTTATGGCTGTGTGGAAGAAGCACGGCGTGTGACGATCAGGTTCACGCCGCGTGCGCTGGCCGAACTTGATGTCGTACTTGAACAGATTGCGGAAAAATCTCCGCAGGGTTCGATGCGCGTACGGCGGCGGATCAGGTCAACCGTGGAAATGGTCGGCCGTCATCCTCATGCCGGCCAGAAGACCAGCCTCGACGGACTCCATCGCATCGTCGTGACGCCCTATCCGTACTTTGTATTCTATCAGCTGATCCAAACCGACGTCGTGATCATCGCGGTACGCCACGCGGCACGTGATCCAAAATCGATGCCGGGCGGATGAAGGGACTCTCGCGGGAAGTGCCCTCGGCCGAGCACGACCCGATCGTCACGCAGAAGATGTGAGGCCGAAGGCCCCAGTCAGATCATTCGAGGCGGGTCAGCGTATAGCCGGCATCCCGGAAGCGCTGGACGAGGCCGCCTTCGCCGATGAGGTGCAATGCGCCGACGGCGATCACCACGTTGCCTTCGGCGATGAGCGGCAGGGCCCGCTCGGCCATCAGCCGGTCGCGCTCGCCCTTCAGCAGGTCGGCCATGGCCATCGAGATCGTGCGATCCGCTTCGGTGGCGATGCCGAGGGCCATCGCGATGTCGACGGCGGCGCCGACCTGTCCGGACTGATAGAGCGCCAGCATCATCGCGAACAGGTCGTCATTGGCGCTCATCAGGCGCAGCGTCGGGACAATCGCCTTGAGCGCTGCCTCGGCCGGCAGGCCGGCCAGCGCATCGACCTGCTCGTCGATGGTTTCGAGGCTGACCACGGAAGCGCCGGGCGCCCGTGCCGCCAGCACGCGGGAATCGAGCATCGCACTCGGGTTCTGGGCATGTCTCTGCATTTCGCAGGCAGGGAACGACACGAGGAGATAGAGGAACCAGGGCTGGAACGCTGCCGTCGCTTCGAGCGGCAGTCCGCGCAGCTGCAGATGATGTTGCACGAACTGCCGTTCGTCCTGCGACAGTGACGAGAGCGAGTTCTGCTCGGGGTTCATCGCCCGCTCGGTCATCCGTTCGACCAGCGCCAGGCTTCGCGGCCCCTCGATGATCGCATCTTCGAGTTCGACCGCCACCACCCTCGCGCGCGCCAGCGCTGCCAAAAGCTCCGCCGGAATCGTGGCGCGCGGATCGGTCACGTGCATCGTGCCGAACAGCAGGGAAGGCGAGGTGCCGGGCCGTTCGATCCGCCAGAGACGGCCGTCGAGATTGGGAAAGGTGGCACGGGCGCGGGCGAGCGCCGCATCGAACTTCGCGGGGTCACGCTGGCGCAGCTCGGCCGAAAGGTCGCGCCCGCCGCAGGTGGCGGGCGTCTGCGCCGGGACCGGGTGGCTGCCGAGAAATGCGGCAAGGCCGATGGCGGCGGCGATCAGCATTCGGCGCATCGGCTCTCTCTTCGGTTCGGCAAACTAGTGGACAGGCGCGGCCGACCGGCCGGTTCATGTCGTGAAGGTTACACCGTCGCGCCGTCCTTGATCAGCTTGTAGGTGATCGAGTCCGTCAGGGCCTGGAAGCTGGCATCGACCACGTTGGCCGAGACACCGACCGTGGTCCAGGTCTCGCCCTGTCCGTCCTTGCTCTCGATCAGCACGCGCGTCACCGCACCGGTGCCGCCATTGAGGATGCGGACGCGGAAGTCGACCAGTTCCAGGTCCTCGATGAAGCGCTGGTACTTGCCGAGATCCTTGCGCAAAGCCGCGTCCAGCGCATTGACCGGGCCATTGCCCTCTGCCGCCGAGATCAGGCTCTCCTCGCCGACCTTCACCTTCACCGTCGCCTCCGAGAAGGTGACGAGATCGCCGAGTGCGTTGTGGCGGCGCTCGACGCTGACCTTGAACCGCTCGACGTCGAAGAAGGCCGGTACTTCGCCCATGACACGCTTGGCCAGCAGGAAGAACGAGGCGTCGGCGCCCTCATAGGCATAGCCGAGGCTCTCGCGCTCCTTGACCTCGTCGAGGATGCGGATGACGCGTGGATCGTCCTTGGCGACGGTCAGGCCGACGCGCTCCAGTTCCGCCAGGATGTTGGACTTGCCGGCCTGCTCCGACACCAGCACATGGCGGCGGTTGCCAACCGTCTCCGGCGGCACGTGCTCGTAGGTCTCCGGCTCCTTCAACACGGCGGATGCGTGAATTCCCGCCTTGGTGGCGAAGGCCGAGGCGCCGACATAGGGCGCATGGCGATTGGGCGAGCGGTTGAGCAGTTCGTCGAGCTTGCGTGAGGCTTTCGTCAGGTGCGTCAGCTTCTCCCTGGATACTCCGATGGCGAAGCGGTCGGCATAGCCGGCCTTCAGCAGCAGGGTCGGGATCAGCGAGGTCAGGTTGGCATTGCCGCAGCGCTCGCCGAGGCCGTTCAGCGTGCCCTGGATCTGGCGACAGCCTGCCCGCACCGCCGCCAGCGAATTGGCCACCGCCTGCTCGGTGTCGTTGTGGGCGTGGATGCCGAGATGGTCGCCCGGCACCATCGCGATGACCTTGCCGACGATGCCAGTCACTTCCTCTGGCAGGGTGCCGCCGTTGGTGTCACAGAGCACGACCCAGCGCGCGCCGGCATCAAAGGCCGTCTTCGCACAGGTCAGCGCATAGTCGGGATTGGCCTTGAAGCCGTCGAAGAAATGCTCGCAGTCGAGCAGCACCTCGAAGCCGCGCGCTTTCGCCGTCGCGACGGAGTCGCGGATGCTGTCGAGGTTTTCTTCCAGCGTCGCGCCGAGGGCCACGCGGACATGATAGTCCCAGGCCTTGGCGACGAAGCAGATGGCGTCCGCCTTCGCGTCCAGCAGCGCCGCGACGCCGGGATCGTTGGCCGCCGAACGTCCCGCACGCTTGGTCATGCCGAAGGCGGTGAAGGCAGCCTTCATCGGGCGTGTCTCGGCAAACAGCGCCGTGTCGGTCGGGTTGGCGCCGGGATAGCCGCCCTCGACATAGTCGAGACCGAGATCGTCGAGCAGGGCGGCGATCTTCACCTTGTCCTCAAGCGAAAAGTCGACGCCGGTCGTCTGCGCGCCGTCGCGCAGCGTCGTGTCGAAGAGATAGAGGCGTTCGCGGTCTGATGTCATGGCGTGCGGTTGGCCGGCGGCCAGACCTCCGTGTCGTGGTCGGGATGCTGGCGGGAGACGACGGCGGCATAGAAATCGGCATATTTGGCCGACGAGGCCTCGTCGCGGATGGGTAGGGCCGGTAGGGCGGTAAAGAACGGCAGGCGGCTCTCCAGCCCGATCTGGAGCAGGGGCGGGACGGCCGTCGGGTCGTCGAGCGAGCCGAGTGTCACGTCGATGACGTCGTCATATTCGTAGGTCAGCGGCGTGCCGCATTCCGCGCAGAAGCCGCGCCACGCCATGTTGGAGCTTGCGAAGCGCTTCGGCTCGCCGCGCGTCCAGACGAGGCCTTGGGCGACGCTGCAGGGGGCGAAATAGCCGCCGGTCGCCTTCTGGCACATGCGGCAATGGCAGATCGACGCCTTGCCGAGGCTCTCGCAGGCATAGCGCACGGCCCCGCACTGGCAGCCGCCGGTGATCGGGGTCATCGGCTTGTCCCCCGGATGCGCGGCTGCGGCAGCATTCGCATGTCCTCGGGCGTATTCGGATCGTATTCACCGATGAGCGCCGGCTTCATGTCGTATTTTTCCGCGATCTGCTCCAGCGCCGCTTCGGCGTCGATGTTGATGCCCCATTCGGATACGATCTGGACGAACGTCCGGGTGGTCATGAGCGTCACCGGATAGTCGACGCCGATGAACAGTTCCGGGATGCGGCGATCCTCGAACAGCACGATGGCCGACGAGGTCTCGTCCGGACGCCAGCGGTCGACGAACTCGCGGATGGCGAACTCGCCGGAATTGCGGAGGGCAGACTTGAGGGTCTTGTCCTCTTCGACCGTGCGCTCGCGCGACCGCAGCGACCGGATGCCTTCGCCGACGGCGGTGCCGACATGCATCACCGCCTCGCCCATCGAACCGATCCATCGGGCCACGTCTTCCGCGAAGGGTTTCGACAGGTCGCCGGTCACCTCGTCTTCGACGCGGTCGACCAGCACGAACCGCCTGTTGAGTCCGCGCAGCGACGGCAGGAGCCCCGCCGCGGCAAGACGGAGAAGCGGACCCGCATCGGCGACGATGATAGGCTCGCGCCCGCCCTCGGTCATCATCGCGCGACCTCCCAGGTGGTTACGGGCTCGCCGGTCGCCGGGTCCTTGCCGTCCTTGAGCTGGATGCCCATGGCCGCGAGTTCGTCGCGGATGCGGTCGGATTCGGCGAAGTCTTTGGCTTTGCGGGCGGCGTTCCGCTGATCAATCAGCTCTCGAACACGATCACCAAATGCAGCTTCGCTTGGGTCTGTGACGGCACCATCGACGGCACCTCTATGATCGATGGTGAACTCAATCCCGCTTTTGGCGAGCCGAGATTGCTCCTCCTCAGAAATGAACTGCGTGACACTGTTTGCAGTGGCATTTCGATGTAGCATTGCAAGAGAGAACGTCTCACTCTTATCGAAAGGCAGGGTATTTGAGACGATTGTGTTGGAGAACAGAGCAGGCTTCTCAATGTCTTTGAAGCCCATCCATTTCAATGTTGCGTAGAGGTGGCGAGAGTTCTCCCGATGCCCTCGTGCATGTTTGGCGATCTCGCGAATTCGGGCAAAAGCTTGAGGAACATTGAGATCGTCTCTCAATGCTTCGATGACCTCAGAATCTACGCGCAAGGGCAGGTCATTTGGATAGTCAATGTACGCCTCTTCGTTCGTGATGATCACGCTCCATTCCGCCAATTCGAACTGGGATTCGACCGCTGATCTGCGGGTCCAGTCGATCGGCTGACTGTAGTGGGTCTTGAGCATAGTGAGACGCAGAATTGATCCATGGTATTCTTGGAGCAGTTCCTGGATCGTCACAAAATTCCCCAGGCTCTTGGACATCTTCTCGCCCTCGACCTGCAGGAACCCGTTGTGCATCCAGACGTTCGCCATCGCCCCGTGGCCAAAGGCGCAGCGGGTCTGGGCCACCTCGTTTTCGTGGTGGGGGAAGACGAGGTCGATGCCGCCGCCATGAATGTCGAAGACCTCGCCTAGGCTCTTCCACGCCATGGCCGAGCACTCGATGTGCCAGCCCGGCCGCCCGGGCTGCGCAATGCCGCAGGGGCTCGGCCAGCCGGGCTCATGCGCTTCAATGCTTGGCTTCCACAGCACGAAGTCCATTTCCGAGCGCTTGTAGGGCGCGACATCCACGCGCGCGCCGGCGATCATGTCGTCCAGCGGCCGCTTCGACAGCCGGCCGTACTCAGCCATGGACGGCACGTCGAACAGCACATGGTCCTCGGCGACATAGGCATGACCGGCCGCGACCAGCCGCTCGCAGAGAACTTTCATCTCCTCGATATGGTCGGTAGCGCGCGGCTCGTGGAAGCGCGAGGCCTCGCCCGGCCGGTTGACGTCCTCCGGCATCAGCACGCCGAGCGCACGGATGGCCGCGTGGAAGCGCGCGGCGGTGCCCTCGGTCAGTTCGCGGATGGTGATGCCGCGCTCGTGGGCGCGCAGATTGATCTTGTCGTCGAGGTCCGTGATGTTCCGCGCATAGGTGACGCTCGCCTCGCCATAGGTATGGCGGAGCAGGCGGAACAGCAGGTCGAAGATGATGATCGGCCGGGCATTGCCGATATGGGCGTCGTCATAGACGGTCGGCCCGCAGACATACATGCGGACATTCTTGTCATCGATCGGGACGAACGCGTCCTTCGATCGCGTCAGCGTGTTGTAGAGCCTGATCGACATAGCCGTCTCCGCAAAGCGCCGCGCACCGTGGGCCGGGTGCGTTGTCTTTTGCGCGTGTCAGTTTGGCAAAGAACGGCGACCGGCCAGCGAAACGCTTAGCCGCAAATAATCCCGGTGAGGATCGAAAAACCGTTCATGGGCGAGAGATAGCGCAGATCAGCGCTCTTCCGTCAAGGCGCGGAACGGCGGGAGCAGCGTCACCCGGTTGACCCATTCAGGGTGGGGCGCGGCGCGTACCTCGATCCGTGCGACCGGTTGTCCGGGCCGGTCCGGCTCGAACACGGCAACGACCAGGCGCCCGGTCGCCCAGGCGAGCGTGTCGAGCGCCGTGCGGCCCTCCAGCAGCAACGGACCGCTCTCGTGGGGCGTATGGCCGTGGACCACATGCAGGTCGCCGTGGCCGCGCTCGTCGCGGTGGTGGTAGCGCTTCCAGAGCAGGATGTCGGGCCCTTGGCCGTCCAGCGGCCGGTCGGGGTCGACGCCAGCATGGACAAACACGCGATGCGCGTCGGCATGGGTCAGCGGCAGGGCGGCGATCCAGTCGAGATGCTCCTGCGGCACGATCTCCGGCATGAAGCCCCGGTCCGGATGCAGGCCGTAGGAGGCGAGCGTCGCGTCGCCGCCATTGCCGATCCACCATGACGGGTCGCGTGGTCCTGCGAGCGTTTCGCCCATCATCTCCTCGTGGTTGCCCTTCAGGCAGATCAGCCGGTCGTCGGGCCTCGGCGGCCCCTTGATCAGCCGCTCGATCACCTGCCGGCTCTGCGGGCCGCGGTCGACATAGTCGCCGAGCGTCACGATGGTCACGGGCCGCTGGCCGGCATGGGCCGCGATGGCCGCGAAGGCGGCGGCGAGCAGATCGTCGCGTCCGTGCAGATCGGCGATGGCATAGGTCAGTCCAGCCATTGGACAGGTCCGCCGTAGCGCCGCCTAACTGACGAATTCCCCGCATTTCTGGATGTCGGCCTGTCCGCCCCAGGGCATGATCGGCACGGTCGAGGTCGAGTTCTGCGGCGAGCCGTCGATCAGCTTGTCCGAATAGATCATGTAGACCAGGACGTTGCGGCGGGCGTCGCAGCCCCGCACGATCTGCACGCGTTTGAAGAAGAACGAGCGTCCCTCGCGGAACACCACATCGCCCTGGGCCGAGCGGTTGCGAAAGCGGATCGGGCCGATCTGCCGGCAGGCGAGCGAAACATCGGACAATTGCTCGGCAAAGCCGAAGGCGCCGGCCCAGCCGCCCTTCTCCGGCACGGTAAAGTGGCAGGCGACGCCCTCCACGTCCGGGTCGTCGATGCCGTAAGTGGCGAGCCTGTCGTTCGGCGACAGCAGCCGGAACACGGTGGAACGGCGGAAGATCAGTTCCGGCGACTGCCCGAATGCGGGCAACACGGGGAGGGCGACGGCGGCGACGAGGAGGAGGGCGAGGAAACGGCGCATGGGGGGCTCCGGGTGAATTGTCAGATGCAATCCTACCGCCATCGTCTGGCAACAGGGGGCTCCTGATGGCTTGGCGGAAGGAACGACGCCGGGGTCAGACCGTTCCCCATTTTTGACGCCCCTTGTGGAGACGGACCCATGACAACGATGGAACTGCACCGCGGCCGCCTGATTGACCATATCCAGCTCGTTGTGCGCGAGCTGCCGGCCAGCCGCCGCTTCTTTACCGCGATCTTCGAAGTCCTCGGCATTCCGATCGGCGGTGAGGCCGAGGACCATTTCTGGGCCGATGAACTGTTCATCTCCACACCCGGGAGCAAGGCAGCACAGGGCCACCTCACGGGCCGTCATCACCTGGCCTTCCAGGCCAGGGACCATGCGGTGGTGGACGCCTTCCACAAGGCGGGCCTTGCTGCCGGCGGCAAGGACAACGGCGCACCCGGCCTGCGCGCCTATCATCCCGGCTACTACGCCGCCTTCCTGATCGATCCCGACGGCAATAACATTGAGGCCGTCTATCATGGCGAACACCAGCGCAGCGCTCCTTCGGTGAAAATCACCTTCTAGCCGTTGAACGCGAGGCGCCTCGGCGGCTATCGCCCGAGGCGCTATCCCCAGCCCTCGTGTTCCTCGCTTGTTCCCTCGGGCCTGCGCGCCTATCCAATCGGGATGACCCTTTTCCCGATTCGCGAGGCCTGACCCCATGGGCGAGCGCGTCACACCGCCGGGCGGCGACGGCACCGACGGCATCGAGACCATCAACCTGCGGGACGCGCTGGAAGAGCGCTATCTCGCCTATGCGCTGTCGACCATCATGGGCCGCGCTCTGCCGGATGCCCGCGACGGCCTGAAGCCGGTGCACCGGCGCATCCTGCATGCGATGCGGCTCCTGAAGCTCGATCCCGGCACCGCGTTCAAGAAATGCGCGCGCATTGTCGGCGACGTGATCGGCAAGTTCCATCCGCACGGCGACCAGTCGGTCTACGACGCGCTGGTCCGCCTCGCGCAGGACTTCTCGCAGCGCTATCCGCTGGTCGACGGGCAGGGCAATTTCGGCAATATCGACGGCGATAACGCTGCAGCCTACCGCTACACCGAAGCGCGCATGACCGAGGTCGCGCGCCTGCTGCTCGATGGCCTCGACGAGGATTCCGTCGACTTCCGCAAGACCTATAACGAGGAGGACGAGGAGCCGGTCGTGCTGCCCGGCGCCTTCCCGAACCTGCTCGCCAACGGCAGCCAGGGCATTGCTGTCGGCATGGCGACGTCGATCCCGCCGCACAATGCGGCGGAGATCTGCGACGCGGCCCTGCACATCATCGCCCACCCGGACTGCACGACGCGCGACCTCGTCGCCCATGTGCCCGGCCCCGACTTTCCGACCGGCGGCATCATCGTCGAGGGGCAGGCGGCGATCCTGGAGGCCTACGAGACCGGTCGCGGTGCGTTCCGCACCCGCGCGCGCTGGCATTCCGAGGATACCGGCCGCGGCACTTATCTCGTGGTCGTCACCGAGATTCCCTACGGCGTCAGCAAGGGCCGGCTGATCGAGAAGATCGCCGAACTGATCAACGATAAGAAGCTGCCGCTCGTCGCCGACATGCGCGACGAGAGTGCCGAGGACATCCGCCTGATCTTCGAGCCGAAGTCGCGCAACGTCGACGCCGGCATCCTGATGGAGAGCCTGTTCAAGCTGACCGAGCTGGAAAGCCGCATCTCGCTGAACATGAACGTGCTCATGCAGGGCCGGGTGCCGAAGGTCGTCGGCCTCAAGGAAGTGCTGCGCGAATGGCTCGATCACCGCCGCGAGGTGCTGATCCGCCGCTCGACCCACCGCCTGGCGGCCATCGACCGGCGGCTGGAAGTGCTCGCCGGCCTGATCGTCGCCTATCTGAACATCGACGAGGTCATCCGCATCATCCGCACCGCGGACGAGCCGAAAAAGGCCTTGGCCGCGCGGTTCGACCTCACCGAGGTGCAGGTCGAGGCCATTCTCAACATGCGCCTGCGCTCGCTCGCCAAACTCGAGGAGATCGAGCTGCGGAAGGAGCACGAGGAGCTCTCGAAGGAGAAGGCCGGCATCGAGAAGCTGCTCGGCTCCGAGGCGCTGCAGTGGAAGACGGTCTCCTGGGAGATCGGCAATGTGAAGAAGCAGTTCTCCAAGGAGACGCCGCTTGGCAAGCGCCGCACCACCTTCGCCGAAGCGACAGAGGTGGATGTCGAGGCCTTCGCCGAGGCGCTGGTCGAGCGCGAACCGATCACGGTCGTGGTCTCCGAGAAAGGCTGGATCCGCGCGCTCAAGGGCCACGTGCAGGACCTCTCCAGCCTTGCCTTCAAGACCGACGACCGCCTGAACATCTCGTTTTTCGCCGAGACGACCTCCAAGCTCCTGGTCTTCGCCACCAACGGCAAGGTCTTCACGCTGGAAGGCGCGAAACTGCCCGGCGGGCGCGGCGCCGGCGAGCCCATCCGCCTGATGATCGATCTCGAGCAGGAGCACGACATCGTCGAGGTCACCCAGTTCAGGGGCGGCCGCAAGGTGCTGCTCGCCTCCAAGGACGGGCGCGGCTTCGTGGTGCCCGAGGACGAACTCGTCGCCAATACCCGCAAGGGCAAGGGCGTCATGGGTGTCGACGCGCCGGACGAGCTCGCCGTGGTGCGCTTCGTCGAGGGCGACCATGTCGCGGTCATCGGCCTCAACCGCAAGCTGGTGATCTTCCCGCTCAGCCAAGTGCCGGAAATGGCGCGCGGCAAGGGCGTCCGGCTCCAGAAGTACAAGGAGGGTGGCATGGTCGACGCCAAGACCTTCGCGCTCGCCGACGGCCTGACCTGGAAGGATTCCTCCGACCGGACCTGGACGGTGGCGCAGGGCGACCTCGCCGAATGGCTCGGCAATCGCGCCGATGCCGGCCGCCTGCCGCCGAAGGGCTTCCCGAAGAACAACAAGTTCGGTTGAATGGGTCCGTCGGGTCTCGGTCAGCGAGGCCCCGAGGGGATGACCACATGATCGGACTTCGTTCGGTGTCGGCCGCGGCCGTCGCCCTGCTCGTCGGCGCGGGCGCGGCCCTTGCCCAGGCGCCCGCCGGCCCGACGCTCCAGCGCATCAAGGAGCGCGGCCATATCCTGTGCGGCGCGAGCCAAGGCGTTCCCGGCTTCTCCCAGCCGGACAATGCCGGCGTCTGGCGCGGCTTCGACACCGATTTCTGCCGGGCGCTGGCGGCGGCGATCTTCGACGACCCCGACAAGTCGCGCTACCTGCCGCTCGCCTCCAAGGACCGGCTGATCTCCCTGCAGGGCGGCAATATCGACGTGCTGTCGCGCACCACCACCTGGTCGATCGGCCGCGAACTCGGCCAGGGCCTCGCCTTCACGGCCATCAACTACTATGACGGCCAGGGCTTCATGGTGCGCAAGGCGGCGAACCTGAAATCGGTGCGCGACCTCAACGGCGCCACCATCTGCGTGTCGCAGGGCACCACCAACGAACTCAACCTCGCCGACTATTTCCGCACCAACGGCCTGACCTATCAGGTTGTCACCTTCGGCAGCCTCGACGAGGTGGCCAAGGCCTATGACACCGGCCGCTGCGACGCTTACACGACCGACATGTCGCAACTCGCGACCAACCGCCTGCTGCTGACCAGGCCCGACGACCACATGGTGCTGCCGGAGGTCATCTCCAAGGAGCCGCTCGGCCCCTGGGTGCGCAAGGGCGACCCGCAATGGTTCGACCTCGTCCGCTGGACGCTGTTCGCCATGCTGGGGGCCGAGGAACTGGGAGTCACGCAGGCCAATGTCATGGAAATGACGAAGAGCACCAATCCGGAGATCAGGCGCCTGCTCGGCGTCGACGGTGCCTTCGGCGAGCAACTCGGCCTCGGCAAGGACTGGGTGGTCCGGATCATCCGCCATGTCGGCAATTACGGCGAGAGCTTCGACCGCAATCTCGGCGCTGGCAGCCGCATCGGCCTGCCGCGCGGCCCGAACCAGCTGTGGACCCGCGGCGGCCTGCAATATTCGCCGCCGTTCCGCTGAGCGAAATCACTCGGGAGTGATTGGGGGCGCCGTCGAATGCGCCTTGTTGGCGTTGACGCTCCGTGGTCCGCTTCCCTGGAAGTGTTCCAGGGAGGATCGCATGCGGAATTCGGTTGGCGCAGCCTTCGCGGCTGCGCTCCTCGTCGCGGGCGGCGCGATGGTCTCGGCTTCCGCCCAGTTCGCCCAGACGACGCGGGTCGCGGTGCCGCCGGCCTATGCGACCTCCTTCGTCCTCTACGACAAGGTCGACAAGCCCGATCGCAAGATCATCCGCTTCCTCTATGTGTCGCCTGAGGCCGCGGGGCTGCGCGACGCCGGCCGTCCGTTGCCGAACGGCACGGTGGTGGTGATGGAAGACCATGCCGCCGAGACCGATGCCGCCGGCAATGTCGTGACGGCCGCGGACGGGCGGCTGGTCCCGACCGCGCGCATCACGGCCATCGCCGTGATGGAGAAGCGCGAGGGATGGGGTGCGACCATCCCGGAGCCGATCCGCAACGGCGACTGGGACTATGGCGCCTTCGACGGCGCCGGTCAGCGCAGGGCGGTGGCGACCGAGCCTTGCTTTGCCTGCCACAAGCCGCACGGCGCCCGCGATTTCACCTTCTCGACGCTGACCCGCCCGATCAACTGAATCGGCGGCTCAGCGCTCCAATTCTGGCTCGCACCGCCCCGCGATGCTGGCAGTCACTTAGTTAGTATGGGCGGTAGCAGACTAAGCGCCGGAGCCTTCTATATGGCGAGCAACATTGACTATGAGTGTTTTGAATTCGTCGATGGTCAAATCGCTACGCCAAAAATTCACGAACTTGATCACCAAATGGACGTTCTCATTTGTGTACGGCTGCCCGGCATTTATCCGATCAATGCTAGCGTTGTATGGACTATCTGGACTTAGCGAGTGCTGCATTTTGACGTTTGTTATGGCGCAGCGTCCGTCTTGCGTCGTCCATAGTTCAACCAAGTAGTCGAGATCGAGCTTTGATCGGTCTGATTTTGTTTTCAACCATCGCAGGTAGCTTTTGGGATCGCGCCCGTGATAGCGATATTGTTCTTCTGTTGACTTGTTTTTTACTCCGCGACATTGCTGTGAACAGAAGCGCTGGTGGCTCCGATCTCGCAAGGGCTCAAACTCGACTCCGCATTTCTCGCATACAAACGTCTTCGTCATCGGCTACCCCACCAGCGCCCAGCCCTCCGGCATCAGCCGCTCCTGAGGCAGGAAGCGCGCCTTGTAGTCCATCTTGGGCGAACCATCGACCCAGTAGCCGAGATAGACATAGGGCAGACCCATGGTCTTGGCCCGGGCGATATGGTCGAGGATGACCAGCGAGCCGAGCGAGCGGGTGGCCTGGTCGGGCTCGAAGAACGAATAGACCAGCGACAGGCCGTCGCCGAGGATGTCGGTCAGCACGGCGGCCACCAGGTCGCCCTTGCTGCGGCCGGTGATCGCGGTGTCGATGTCGCGCCGACGATATTCGACAAGCCGCGTCTTCACGTGGCTGTCCTCGACCATCATCGCATAGTCGAGCACGGTCATGTCGGCCATGCCACCGGCCCGGTGCCGCCAGTCGAGATAGGCCCGGAAGGTCGAATATTGCTCGGAGGTCGGCACCGCCGGCCGCATCTCGCCGACGAGGTCGGAATTTCGCAGCATGATGCGCCGGAACGAGCGGTTCAGCCGGAAGCTGGCCACCGGAACGCGCACCGAGACGCAGGCCCGGCAGGTCTCGCAGGCCGGCCGGTAGGCGATCGACTGCGAACGGCGGAAGCCGCCCTGGGTCAGGATGTCGTTGAGCTGGGGCGCGCGCTGGCCAACCAGATGCGTGAACACCTTCCGCTCGAACTGGCCCGGCAGGTAGGGGCAGGGCGTCGGTGCGGTCAGGTAGAACTGGGGCGTGTCGCGCGGTTGCTGGGTCAAGGCTGTGTCGGCTTGTCCTGCACTCGGGAATCGGCGGCGGAAGCGATCTGCGCTCCAGCACCAAGCATACGATAGTGATGCCCACGGCGCGGACAAGGCCAGTGCCGGTCACGACCGCGCAATCGGCCGCTGATCACATCACCTCGCCGTCGCCGGCCTCGATCCTGACCGCCGGCAGGCCTTCTGCCGCGAGCGCCGCGAGGATGTCGCGCGCATGATCGCCGTCGCGCGTCTCGATGGTGACGTCGAGCTTCGTACCCTTGGCCGGCGTGTCGAGGAACAGCCGCTTGTGCTCGACCTCGAGGATGTTCGCGCCGAGCCGGCCGAGCAGCGTCGCGACGATGCCCAGCAAGCCCGGACGGTCGGGGATGGAGATGCGGAAGGACACGATGCGGTCCTCGCGCTCCAGCTCGCGCACCATGATGGAGGCGAGGATGCGCGGATCGATATTGCCGCCACAGAGGATCAGCCCGACCTTGCGGCCGCGGAACCGCTCGGGTTTGGCGAGCAGGGCGGCAAGGCCGGCGGCACCGGCGCCCTCCGCGATGGTCTTCTGGCGGGTCAGGTAGAGATTCACCGCCCGTTCGAGCTCGCTTTCGCCGACCAGCACGATGTCGGAGACATGCTCGCGCACCACCGGCAGGGTCGAGCGCCCGACGATCTTCACCGCGATGCCTTCCGCGAGCGTCGGCCCCCCCACTGGTTCCGACCGGCCGTGGATCGCGTTCCACATGGAGGGGTAGAGCGCCGCCTCGACACCGACGATGTCGATGCCGGGTCGCATCGTCTTGGCGGCGATGGCATTGCCGCCGATCAGCCCGCCGCCGCCGATGGGGATCACCAGCATGTCGAGGTCCGGCACCTCCTCCAGCATCTCGCAGGCGATGGTGCCCTGTCCTGCCATCACCTGCGGGTCGTCGTAGGGGTGGACCCAGGTCAGCCCCTCGGCGGCCTGGATCATTTCGGCGCGCGCCTGCGCCTCGCTCAGCGTCTCGCCGTCCAGCACCACGCGCGCGCCATGCGAGCGCGTAGCCGCGATCTTCACGAAGGGCGTCGTCTCCGGCATGACGATGGTGGCGGGAACACCCAGCCGGCTCGCGTGCAGCGCCACGGCCTGCGCGTGATTGCCGGCCGACATGGCGATGACGCCGCGGGCCTTTTCGGTCTCGGTCAGCGAGACGAGCTTGACCAGCGCGCCGCGCTCCTTGAACGAGTTGGTGACCTGCAGGTTCTCGTATTTGACATAGACCTCGGCGCCGGTGATCGCCGAGAGCGGCGGCGCAGGCAGCATGGGCGTGCGCATGACCTGTCCGGCAATGGTCACGCGGGCCGCCTCGATGGCATCGAAGGTCACGGTCAAGGGCGGCTCCCGGCAGTCGGTCCTGTCTGGCGGGATGTCTTAGCCCGGCCCGCCCGGTTCGGCGAGCCCAGGTTCTGCCGGTTCCGACCGGTCAAGCCGCCGCGGTGATGAGTTTGGCGGCGCGCGGCGCGAAATAGGTGAGGATGCCGTCGCAGCCGGCGCGCTTGAAGGCGGTCAGGCTTTCCATCATGGCGCGGTCGCCGTCGATGGCGCCGGCGCGCGCGGCCATCTCGATCATCGAATACTCGCCTGACACCTGATAGGCGAAGGTCGGCACGCCGAAGGCATCCTTCACCCGCCGGCAGATGTCGAGATAGGGCATGCCCGGCTTGATCATCACCATGTCGGCGCCCTCGGCGATGTCGATCTCGACCTCGCGCAGTGCTTCGTCTGAATTCGCCGGGTCCATCTGGTAGGTGCGCTTGTCGCCGACCAGCGTCTGCTTGGTGCCGATGGCATCGCGGAACGGCCCGTAGAAGGCCGAGGCATATTTGGCCGCATAGCTCATGATCTGCACGTCGCCGAAGCCGGCGCCGTCCAGCGCGGCGCGGATCGCGCCGATGCGCCCGTCCATCATGTCGGAAGGCGCGATGCAGTCAGCCCCGGCCTCCGCCAGCGCCAGCGCCTGCCGGCAGAGGATGGCCACCGTCTCGTCGTTGAGGATGCGGCCGTCCTCGGTCAGCACGCCGTCATGGCCGTGCGAGGTGTAGGGATCGAGCGCGGCATCGGTGATCAGCCCTATCTCCGGCACCGCCTTCTTGATGGCGCGCACGGCGCGGCACATGAGGTTGCGCTGGTTCTCAGCCTCCGAGCCCACGGGATCGCGCAGGGTCGGGTCGACATAGGGGAACGGGGCGAGAGCGGGAATGCCGAGGCGGGCGGCCTGCTCGGCCTCGCGCACGGCCTCCTCGACCGACAGGCGGTCGATGCCCGGCATGGACTGAACCGGCGTACGGGCGTCGGTGCCGTCGATCAGGAACAGCGGCCAGATCAGGTCATTGGTCGTCAGCACGGTCTCGCGCACCAGCCGGCGCGACCAGTCGGTCTTGCGGTTGCGCCTGAGGCGGGTGGCAAGATCCAGCTTCGGCGCCGCATCGGTCCTGGTCGCCGTTGAGGTTTCGCGCAGTGCTCGGATGGTCATGGCCGTGATCCCGGCGGCGGGGCGCGCCGCTGCTCCAGTATCGTCATGCCCTAGCACCCTGGAATGGTTCGGAACAGTCCCGCATTCTTCAACCTGCGATACGTATTCGGCGAGGGTTGGCGACTTTGTATGATTCCGTGTCTCATCGCCGATACGGCTCGAGACCGCCGCTGAATGGCGCGAGGCCGAACGGGAGCCAAGACCATGGAGACACTCCTTCCGATCCTCATCCAGCTCATCGGCGGTGCGGTCGGCGGCAATGCCGCGGGCAAGGCCGTCCCCAATCTCGACCAGGGCACCCTCGTCAATTCGATCGCCGGCATCCTGGGTGGCGGCATCGGCGGCCAGATCGTCGCCGCGCTCCTGCCGCAACTGATGGCCGGGGGCGGCCTGTCGGTCAGCGGCATCCTGACGAGCCTCGTCTCGGGCGGCGCAGGCGGCGGTTTGCTCCTCGCCATTCTCGGCATCGTCAAGAACATGATGGCAAGCCGATAGGGCCTGCCACGTTCGGCCTCCGCCGGCCGGCGGAATTGACCGCCACGGCGCTGGCCACCTAAGCCTTGGGAGTTCGGGTTTCCCCACCTTCTCCCAAGGCCCTTGCGCATGGATTTCGCCCTCTCCGAGCAACAGGAGGCCTTCCGGCAGGTCGCACGCGATTTCGCGGCGGCCGAGATGGCGCCGCATGCGCGTGACTGGGATGCGGGCTCCATCTTTCCGGAAGAGACGCTGCGCGGCGCCGCGGCCCTCGGCTTCGGCGGCATCTACGTGAAGGACGATGTCGGCGGCTCCGGCCTCACCCGCCTCGATGCGGCGGTGATCTTCGAGGAACTGGCGCAGGGCTGCGTCTCGACCACGGCCTATATCTCGATCCACAACATGGCCGCCTGGATGATCGACGCCCACGGCCACGCCGATCTGCGCAAGCGCTATGTGCCCGATCTCTGCGCGATGAAGACCTTCGCCAGCTACTGCCTCACCGAGGCGGGGGCCGGCTCGGATGCCGCCTCGCTGCGGACGCGCGCCGTGAAGGACGGCAATTCCTACGTCATCAACGGCGCCAAGGCCTTCATCTCCGGCGGCGGACGCTCGGACATCTACGTCGTCATGGCCCGCACGAGCGGGGAGGGCGCCAAGGGCGTCTCCTGCTTCGTGGTGGAGAAGGACACGCCGGGTCTTTCGTTCGGTGCGCAGGAGAAGAAGCTCGGCTGGAAGAGCCAGCCGACAGCGGTGGTCGATTTCGACAATGTCCGTGTGCCCGCCGAGAATCTCGTCGGCGAGGAGGGCCAGGGCTTCCGCATCGCCATGGCCGGCCTCGACGGCGGCCGGCTCAACATCGCCGCGTGCTCGCTCGGCGGCGCCCAGTTCTGCCTCGACCGAACAGTCGAGTACATGAAGGACCGAAAGCAGTTCGGCCAGCCGATCAGCGATTTCCAGGCCCTGCGCTTTCGCGTCGCCGACTATGCGACCGAACTGGAGGCCGCGCGCCTGATGGTGCGCCGCGCGGCGGTTGCCGTCGGCAACAAGGAACCGCGTGCAACCACGCTCGCCGCCATGGCAAAACGCTTCGCCACCGACGTCGGCTTCGAGGTGGTCAATGGCTGTCTGCAACTGCATGGCGGCTACGGCTATCTCAACGACCACCCCATCGAGCGCGTGCTGCGCGACGTGCGCGTCCACCAGATCCTCGAGGGCACCAACGAGATCATGCGTGTGATCGTCTCGCGCGACGTGCTCGGGGCGTGATAACAGGCGCTATGACAGACAGCGCGAGCGAACCCGAAGTCCTGATCGAGCGGCGTGGCTCGGCCGGCCTGGTCACCCTCAACCGGCCGCAGGCCCTCAACGCCCTGACGCTTACCATGGTGCGCGTCATGCGCCGGGCTCTGGACGACTGGATCACCGATCCCGGCGTCACGCGGATCGTGGTGACCGGCGCCGGTGGCAAAGCCTTCTGCGCGGGCGGCGACATCCGCGTGCTGCACGATCTCGGCAAGGCCGGGCGGCATGACGAGGCGTTGCAGTTCTGGCGCGAGGAATACGAGCTCAACACCCTGATCAAACGCTATCCGAAGCCCTATGTCGCCCTCGTCGACGGCATCGTCATGGGCGGCGGCGTCGGTGTCTCGATCAATGGCAGCCACGTGGTGGCCGGCGAGCGCTTCACCTTCGCCATGCCCGAGGTCGGCATCGGCTTCTTCCCCGATGTCGGCGGCACCTATTTCCTGCCGCGCATTCCCGGCGAGATCGGCGCCTATTTCGCGCTGACCGGTGACCGGATGAAGCAGGGCGACGCGCTCTCCACCGGCCTTGCCACCCACGCCATGGCCTCGGCGCGGTTCGGCGAGGTGGTCGAGGCGCTGACCGGCCGCGAGCGGGTGGACCACACGCTGGAGGCTTTCGCCGACGTCTCCATGGTGCCGGCGACCGTCACCGGCCACCGTGCGACGGTCGATGCCTGCTTTCGCTTCGACACGGTCGAGGAGATCCTCGCCGCGCTTGCCGCCAGCGCCGATCCCTGGTGCGCCGACGTCGCCCGGACCATCGGCACGAAATCGCCGACCTCGCTGAAGGTTGCGCTCGCGCAGGTGCGTGCGGGCAAGGCCATGGCCTTCGAGGAGGCCATGCGGATCGAGTTCCGCATCGTCTCGCGCATCTGCCGCGGCCACGACTTCTATGAAGGCGTGCGCGCGGTCATCATCGACAAGGACAATGCCCCGCGCTGGTCGCCGGCCTCGCTCGCCGAGGTCTCGGCCGAGGCGGTCGCCGCTCATTTCGCGCCGCTGGATGGCGGAGAACTGCAGCCGCCGGCGCGGGTCGGCGCATGAGCACGACGCGCCAGCGCCTCTCGGGCGATGCGCCGATCCTCGCCGATGCCGAGGAGGGTGGCATCGACTGGCAGCGCATCTTCCGCATTTTCATGCGCGCGCTGGCGGTACTGACAATCGGGCGGGGCCTCAGCCAGTGGGCGGTGATCTGCGGCGTGGTCAATGCCGACGGCGTCGGCTTCGAGGACTTTTCGCCGGCCCTGCAGGCCTCGATCGTGTTCTTCGCGGTCATCGAACTGGTGGCGGGCGTCGGCCTGTGGCTGACCGCCGCCTGGGGTGGCGTCGTCTGGGCGAGCGCCGCGGCCATCGCCATCGCGATCGACCTGGCCGCGATCCTTGCGGTCCAGGGATGGGTGCAGATGGCCGCCCGGCCGCTGGCCGCGACCATCGGCGATGCGGCGCTCGGCGTCTTCTTCGCCGTGGTGGCGCTGGCCGCGGCCCGCCAGGCCGACGAGGCGCTCGGCGAATGATCAACGGGCGCCGCGGCGCCTGCATGAAGACGCCGGCCTCTGCCGGCCACGAAACGGGAGGAACGACATGAGCACCATCGCCTTCATCGGGCTCGGCAATATGGGCGGGCCGATGGCCGCCAACCTCGTCAAGGCCGGCCACAAGGTCGTCGGCGTCGACGTCACCCAGGCCGCCCTCGACCGGCATGTCTCGGCCGGCGGCGTCGCCGGCGCCTCGATTGCGGATGCGGTCGCCGATGCCGACGTGGTGGTCACCATGCTGCCCTCGGGCCGCGAGGTGAACGCGCTCTACCTCGGCGACAACGGCATCGTGCCGAACGTCAAGGCCGGCGCACTGCTGATCGATTCCTCGACCATCGACGTCGACACTGCCCGCGCGGTCGCCAAGGCTGCCGCGGCCAAGGGCCTCGCCATGCTCGACGCGCCGGTCTCGGGCGGGACGGGCGGCGCCACCGCCGGCACGCTCACCTTCATGTGCGGCGGCGAGGACGCGACCTTCGCGCGCGCCAGGCCCTACCTCGACGCCATGGGCAAGACCATCGTCCATGCCGGTGGCCCCGGGAACGGCCAGGCCGCCAAGATCTGCAACAACATGATCCTCGGCATCACCATGATCGCCACCTCCGAGGCCTTCGTGCTGGCCGAGAAGCTCGGCCTCGACGCCCAGAAGCTGTTCGACATCGCCTCGAAGTCGTCGGGCCAGTCCTGGTCGCTGACCACTTACTGCCCGGTGCCCGGCCCGGTGCCGACCTCGCCCGCCAACCGCGGCTATCAGCCGGGCTTCACCGCCGCCATGATGCTGAAGGATCTGAAGCTCGCGCAGGACGCCGCCCGCTCGGCCGGCGCGGTCACGCCGATGGGCTCGGAGGCGGCATCCCTCTACGGCCTCTATGCCGCGCAGGGGGAGGGCGGAACCGACTTTTCCGGCATCGTGAACTTCCTTCGCGGCAGGTGATCGAAAACAGCTTCCCCAACGTCATTGGCGGGCGTGCTGAACGCTTGCTGAAGATCGCCGGAGACATTCGAACGAGCGGGCGTCGGCCAATGGTTGACGCCCGCTTTCTTATTTTCAAAGGCATTGTAACCAGAGCAGCCCGAATGCCGGAAACAACGGGATTCCGATCCTGAATCGATCCTTGCGTTTCCCGTGTCAGGTTTATGAAAAGACAACAAGAATTTAGCGAAAGAACAACGCAATTCCTTGTTCACCCAGTAGTGGTTAAACGGCCTTCATCGTGTTTGTTCGGCCACTCTTAAAATTCGAGGGCCTAGTTTCGGGTTACACGAGCGGTGAACAGGGCCGCTCGGCCGAGGGTCAAAAAACGCCCCGGCACCCACCAGGACAAGAGGCGTCCCATGAGCACGATGACCAAGCAGCGCGATGTCGCGTCGCCCCCGATCTCCCCCGAGCGCCAGGAGCGCTTCGAGGCCATCAGCCCCACCTATATGGAGGCGCTGACCCTCATCGAGCGGCTGCACCGCCGCCTGCTCGACGTGATCAAGGACGAGTTCGACCGGCGCAACCGCTCCGACATCAACGCCGTCCAGGCGCTGCTGCTGTTCAATATCGGCGACCGCGAGCTGACCGCCGGCGAGCTGCGGACCAAGGGCTACTATCTCGGCTCCAACGTCTCCTACAACCTGAAGAAGCTGGTCGAGATGGGCTACCTGTCCCACCAGCGCTCGCGCATCGACCGCCGGTCGGTCCGCATCAGCCTGACGCCGCAGGGCGGCGAGATCGCGGAGATCGTCAAGGCGCTCTACGCCAAGCACGTCCGCACGGTCGAGCAGGTCGGCGGCGTCTCGCTCGACGACTTCAAGGCGCTCAACAAGTCGCTGCTGCGGCTCGAGCGCTTCTGGACCGACCAGATCCTCTATCGTCTCTGAGCCGCGCCATGATGACCACCGTCTTGCCGAACTGGCCGGCCTGGATCGCCACCGCCGCGCTGCTGCTGGTGCTCGCGGAAAGCGCACTCGGCGTCACCGGCCTCAGCCTGTTCGTTGCGGATACGACTGATCACGAGAAAAATCGCGTGTGACAGCGCAATAGCGAACCCACCGCTTGCGTGAATGAATCAACCGAAATACACTCATAAGTTGCAATACGCTCTTCTGGGAGAAGGAGCGGGTTCGGATGTGGCCGTTCGCAACTCGGATCGTCGATGACGAGGTCGTCGGGTGGCAGCTTCGCGCTTTCGAATGGCTCATTCGGAACGTGAGCGATGATACCCGGCCCGTCGTCGAGACGCGTCTGGTCACGCCGGCGCGCGGCCAATTCTCCAGCGACGGCGAGACAGGTCACGCACTGGCCTTGAAGCTCTTCAGTCAGGTCCGGGACTACATCCAGATCGATCCGAACCTCGACATCAGGCTCGTCATGCAGCCACAGCGGCGGCGGTCGATCGTCAATGAGCGGACCGCATTGGTTCACGACAAGCCGGAACCGCTCGGGCTGTGCTCCGCAAATGCCGACGGCTCCTGGACCATCAGCTATGATGGCGACCTGCTCAAGGATCCGGAAAACCTCATCTCGACCTTCGTCCACGAGATCGGTCATGTCCTCGTCCCGTTCGCGGACGATCTGCCGGTCGAGGAAGACGAGTACGAGTTTCTGATCGACCTTTGCGTTGCCTATCTCGGCTTCGGCGTCTTCTTGTCGAACACGCGGCTCGAGCGCGTTTCGGACGGCGAGTGGACGTGGTGGCGCGGCGGCGGCTACCTGCCGGTCAATGACCGGATCATGGCAACGGCCCTGTTCGTTCACATCAAGGACAGCGCGCACGATCGGGAATCCGCGCGCAGCCACCTGAGACCGGAATGGCGGAAGGCCTTCGACAAGGCTTTCCGGCAACTCGCGCGTTTCGAATCCGAGATCGCACGGCTGCGCCGGTTGGACCGCGACCTCGCTGACCAACCATTGGGTGATGCGGTGTCGGTCGCAGCTATTTGACCGGCAGGGGTTGGGCTGTGAGCAGGCCGCGCGCATCCGGATTCTGACGGGCTCATCGCTTTTTTGCGGGCCTCTCCTGCGTCAGATGCCTTGAGTTGGTCACATTGCTTGCGATAGGTGGCCGCAGCGAAAGTGGGCATTCTTTAAGGATGTTCGTGTTTCCTCCCCTCGGGCGGTGGTGACCCTCAAGTCCCGCCGATCAGCCGGAGCCTGCCACGTGACGGATCGTTCGCCTGCCTCGACAACGGGCTCTCTGCATCGGCGCGCCGTTCTCGGCGGCCTGACCTCGCTCGCGGCAATCGCGGCTGGTGCGCCGGCGGCTATCGCGCAGGGTGTGCGCGGCGGCGGCGTGAGCGCCGAATGGTCGGACAGCTTCGATGCCGGCTCGCGTGCCCGCTCGACCCGCAATCCCTATCCGGTTCTCGGTCCTCACACGGTGCAGGGCCTCGAACAGGCCATCGCCCAGTACCAGCAGATCGTCGGCCGTGGCGGCTGGCGTCCGGTGCCCGCCAACGAGCGCTTGCGCATCGGCGCGCGACGTCCGGCTGTCGTCGCCCTGCGCGAGCGGCTGGTCGCCTCGGGCGACCTCGACGCCTCCACCGGCCGCTCCGATATCTTCGATTCCTTCGTCGACACGGCGGTCAAGCGCTTCCAGACCCGTCATGGCATCTCGCCGGACGGGCTCGTGCGCGACACCACCTTCGCCGCCCTCAACGTGCCGGCCGAACTGCGGTTGCGCCAGCTCGAGACCAATCTGGTGCGCGTGCGCGCCCAGTCGGGCTTCCTCGGCAACCGCTTCATCGTCATGAACATCCCCGCCGCCCAGCTCGAGGCGGTGGAGAACGGCACGGTCGTCTCCCGCCACGTGACCGTGGTCGGCAAGATCGACCGCCAGTCGCCGATCATCTCGACCCGCGTCCAGGACATCAACTTCAACCCGTTCTGGACCGTGCCGGCCTCGATCATCCGCAAGGACCTGATCCCGAAGATGCAGGCCGAGCCGGACTACCTCGCCAAGAACCGCATCCGCGTGTTCAACGGCCAGGGTCAGGAAGTACCGCCGGAATCCATCAACTGGAATTCCATGGACGCGATGAACTTCCGCTTCCGTCAGGACCCCTTCGAGGGCAACTCGATGGGCAACGTGCGCATCAACATCCCGAACCAGCACGCGGTCTACATGCACGACACGCCGTCCAAGGGCCTGTTCGGCGAGGACCAGCGCTTCCACTCCTCGGGCTGCGCGCGCATCCAGAACATCCGCGAGCTGATCGCCTGGATCCTGCAGGGCACGCAGTGGTCGCGCACGGAGATCGACCGCATCTTCCGCACCACCGACCGCGTCGACGCCAAGCCCGTCCAGCCGATCCCGGTCTACTGGGTCTACATCACGGCCTGGGCCAATCCGGACGCCCTCGTCCAGTTCCGCGACGACATCTACCAGCGCGACGGCATCGGCCCGCAGGCCGCCACCAACACCGCCCAGCCGGTGGCGCTGCGCTGAGAACGGCGACAGTCGAAACCATTTTCGAAAGCCCGGCCTCGCGCCGGGCTTTTTCGTCAATGGCGGGGCTACGGTGCGACGCCGCCGTCAGGAGCCAGCCGGATCAAACTACGCTTGACGCGTAGTATGGGTTGCCGCATCCTGTTTGCTAGGACGCGGCGAGGTGGTTCGTTCGCAGCATGGAATTCGAATAGGACGAGGCGAAAAGCGATGCCCGATATGCCTCGGACGGCTTCGGGTTCGATTTCGCCGCCTTGATCTTCGAAAGTCCGACCCTCGAATGGGCAGACGAGCGTCGGGACTACGGTGAGCGCCGCATGATCGCCCTGGGCCAGGCAGACGGATACGTTCTGATCGTCGTTTACAGCGATCGCGACGACGCGCGTCGGATTATTTCGGCCCGACCCGCGAACCGGAAAGAGAGGGAGAAATGGCGATCGTTCGTCGATCTCTAGTGGATATTCAGGGATCCCGCCCGCGTGTCGACGGGGAGCGTTTCAGGGCTGCCTCGGAGAATGTGCGCCTGGCGGCGTCGATCGCCGCCGATCCGGACCTCGCGCCGGATGTGTCCGGCGCGCCGCTTCCTGCCGAGCCCAGGGCCATCCGAGCAGCCGCCAAAATGACTCAGGAGCAGTTTGCTGCCCTGCTCGGCATTCCGGTCGCGACCTTGCGTAATTGGGAACAGTCCCGCCATCATCCGGACCCCGGCGCCGCTGCATTGTTCCGCCTGATGGCGAAAGATCTCCGCCACGCCCTGAAGGTTCTGGGCCAGTGAAACCATGTCCTCCCCGTCCGGCCGCATCGTCTATTTCGAGCACACCGTCGTCGGTGCCTATGTCCGCGTCTCCGCCATCTGCGCCGACACGGGCGTTGAGGTCGTCGTGATGGGGCCGGCGCACGCCTCCGTGCACGACCTCGAGCGTCTCGCCCGCCGCAAGCTGGAGCGGCGCCTGGCGCAGGATGCAGGCGAGGGCGCCTGACCAACCACAAGGTCTGGTGGTCCGGATGCTCGCAAACCTTGGACTCGGCCAAGGCCCTGTGCTACCGGCATCTGCCATACCCCCGACACTGCGGCGCCTGCCGCCGCTGCCCACGGAGTGATCCGGATGTCCTCGTCTTCCGCCAGGTCCACGCAGCCCTTCGACGGCTTCTTCTCAGGCAGCCTCGCCGAAGCCGACCCGATCATCTTCGACGCAATCCAGAAGGAACTCGGTCGCCAGCAGCACGAGATCGAGCTGATCGCCTCGGAGAACATCGTCTCCCGCGCCGTGATGGAGGCGCAGGGCTCGGTGATGACCAACAAATATGCCGAGGGCTATCCGGGCAAGCGCTACTATGGCGGCTGCCAGTTCGTCGACATCGCCGAGACCGTCGCCATCGAACGCGCGACCAAGCTGTTCGGCTGCAAGTTCGCCAATGTCCAGCCGAACTCGGGCAGCCAGGCGAACCAGGGCGTGTTCATGGCGCTGATGCAGCCGGGCGACACGTTCATGGGCCTCGACCTCGCCGCCGGCGGGCATCTGACCCATGGCTCGCCGGTCAATGTCTCCGGCAAGTGGTTCAAGGTCGCGCCCTACACGGTCCGTCAGGAGGACCAGATCATCGACATGGACGAGGTCGCGCGCATTGCCCGCGAGACCAGGCCGAAGGTGATCGTCGCCGGCGGTTCGGCCTATGCCCGCTTCTGGGATTTCGCCCGGTTCCGCCAGATCGCCGACGATGTCGGCGCGATCCTGTTCGTCGACATGGCGCATTTCGCGGGCCTGGTGGCCGGTGGCGCCCATCCGTCGCCCTTCCCGCACGCTCACGTCGCGACCACCACCACCCACAAGACCCTGCGCGGCCCGCGCGGCGGCATGATCCTCACCAACGACGAGGACCTCGCCAAGAAATTCAATTCGGCGATCTTCCCCGGCATCCAGGGCGGCCCGCTGATGCATGTCATCGCGGCCAAGGCCGTGTCCTTCGGCGAGGCGCTGCGCCCCGAGTTCAAGACCTATGCCCATGCCGTGGTCGCCAATGCCAAGGCGCTGGCCGAGACGCTGAAATCGGCCGGCTTCGACCTCGTCACCGGCGGCACCGATAACCACCTGATGCTGGTCGATCTCCGCCCGAAGAACCTGACCGGCAAGGCTTCGGAAGCCTCGCTGGGGCGGGCCTACATTACCTGCAACAAGAACGGCATCCCGTTCGATCCGCAGAAGCCCTTCGTCACCTCCGGCGTCCGCCTCGGCACGCCCGCCGGCACCACCCGCGGCTTCGGCATCGCCGAGTTCAAGCGCATCGGCGAACTGATCGCCGAGACGCTGGACGGCCTCTCCAAGGCCAATTCCGAAGAAGGCAACGCCGCGGTCGAGGCCGCCGTGCGGGAGAAGGTGAAGGATCTCACTGCCCGTTTCCCGATCTATTCCTGACCGGAAAGCCGGGTCGTGCGCTGTCCCTTCTGCGGTTTCGGCGACACGCAGGTGAAGGATTCCCGTCCCACCGAGGACGGTTCGGCGATCCGCCGTCGCCGCGTCTGCCCGGAATGCAACGGGCGTTTCACCACTTTCGAACGCGTGCAACTGCGCGAACTCATGGTGGTCAAGCGTTCCGGCAAGCGCGTGCCCTTCGACCGCGACAAGCTCATGCGCTCGATCCAGATCGCGCTGAGGAAACGGCCGGTCGATCCGGAGCGCGTCGAGCGGCTCGTCTCCGGCATCGTCAGGCAGTTGGAAGCGGCCGGCGAGTCCGACATTCCCGCCGAGAATATCGGCCGCATCGTCATGGAGGCGCTGAAGGCGCTGGATGATGTCGCCTATGTCCGCTTCGCTTCGGTCTATCGCAATTTCCGCGACCCGAAGGATTTCGGGCAACTGATCGACGAAATGTCCGAGGACGGCGAGGCCACGGCGGGCGCGAAGGCCAAATAGGGCATGGCCGATCGGGTCTTCACGGCCGACGACCGGCGCTTCATGGACCACGCGCTCAGGCTCGGCCGGCGCGGTCTCGGTCTGACCTGGCCGAACCCTTCCGTCGGCTGCGTGCTCGTCTGCGACGGCGCCATCATCGGGCGCGGCCTGACCCAGCCCGGCGGCCGGCCACATGGCGAGACCACAGCCATCGGCCATGCCGGCGGTTCGGCCAAGGGGGCGGTCAAGGGGGCGGTCAAGGGGGCGACCGCCTATGTCACGCTTGAGCCCTGCTCGCACTACGGCAAGACAGCGCCCTGTTCCGATGCACTGGCAAGGGCAGGGGTGACGCGCGTGGTTTGCGCGGTCGGCGACCCGGACCCGCGTGTGTGCGGGCGCGGCTTCACCATGCTGCGCGCCTACGGAATCGCCGTCGATGTCGGCCTCTGCGAACAGGAGGCGGCGCTCGATCATCGCGGCCATTTCAACCGCATCCGCCTCGGCCGGCCCTTCGTCCAGCTCAAGATGGCCATGTCTTCCGACGGCTTCGTCGCTGTCGCCGGGGGGGCCAGGACGCAGATCTCGGGCCCGCGCGCGCATGACCAGGTCCACCTGATGCGCGCCATGTCGGACGCCATCATGGTCGGCATCGGCACGGTGCTGGCCGACGACCCGATGCTCAACTGCCGTCTGCCGGGCATGGAGCACCGCTCGCCGATCCGGGTGGTGATCGATTCCCGCCTGCGCCTGCCGCTGACCTCCCGGCTCGTCCGTACCTCCGGCGACATCCCGACCTGGGTGCTCGGCACGGTCGGTGCGCCGCCCGAGGCGGAGAGGGCGCTGCGGGCCGCCGGCTGCGAGGTCATGCTTGTCAGGCGGATGGACAATGGCTCCGTCGATATCGCCGCCGTCTTGCGCCTTCTGGCCGTGCGCGGCATTACGCGCGTGATGACCGAGGGCGGCCCGACCCTTGCGCACACGCTCATCGATGCCGATCTCGCTGACGAGATCACCCTGACCCGCTCGCCCGATCCGCTCGGCGACGGCGTCCCGGCGCTCGCCGGCCCGCTTCCCACCCGCTACCGTCCGGTCGAGAGCCGTCTCGCCGGGCGGGACCACGTCGACATCTTCCGCAGGGAGCCCTGAGCCATGTTCACCGGCATCATCACCGACGTCGGCGAGATCGTCGCCGTGGAGGAGAAGGGCTCGGCGCGGCACCTGACCGTCGCCTGTTCCTATCCGGCGGATTCGCTCCCCCTCGGCGCCTCGGTCTGCCATATGGGCGTCTGTCTGACGGTCGCCAGCCTGAAGCCCGCTGACGGCCGCACGCTGATCACGATCGACGCCTCCGGCGAGACGCTGGCGCGCACCACCCTCGGCGCGTGGGTGGCGGGCCGCAAGGTCAACCTGGAGCGGGCACTACGGATCGGCGACGAACTCGGCGGCCATATCGTCACCGGCCATATCGATGGGGTCGCCGAGATCGTCTCGCGCGAGGACCGCGACGGCACCGCCTGGTTCGTCTTCCGCGCCCCGCGGGAACTGGCCAAGTTCATCGCCGAGAAGGGCTCGGTGGCGCTCGACGGCACCTCGCTGACCGTCAACGGCGTCGACGCTGATACCTTCACCGTCACCATGATCCCGCACACGCTGGCGGTGACCACCTGGGGCGAGGCAAAGGCCGGCACCCTCGTCAATCTCGAGGTCGACATGATGGCGCGCTATTCCGCGCGCCTTGCGGAGGCCAAGGCTGAGGGCTACTAAGCCGCTCCGTTTGCTGAAGGACAGTCCATGGCCGCCCCGCGTTCCGCGCCCGAGCAGGTGATCACGACCCACGCCCGCGTGCTGATCGTCGAGGCCCGCTTCTACGAAGACCTCGCCGACTCGCTGCTGGAAGGCGCGACGGCGGCCATCGCCGAGGCCGGCGCGTCGTTCGAGCTGCACACCGTGCCCGGTGCGCTGGAGATCCCGGCCGCCATCGCGATCCTGATGGATGGCGCCGCCGCGCGCGGCGAGCCCTTCGACGGCGCGGTGGCGCTCGGCACGGTCATCCGCGGCGAGACCACGCACTACGAGATCGTCTCGGAGGAGTCCTCGCGGGCGCTGATGGATCTCTCCGTTTCGCGGAAGCTGCCGCTCGGCAACGGCATCCTGACGGTCGAGAACGACGCGCAGGCGTGGGCGCGCGCGCGTAAGGCCGAGATGGACAAGGGCGGCGGTGCGGCCAAGGCCTGCCTCGCCATGATCCGCCTGAAGCGCGCGGCGGAGCGCTCCTGATGGCCGATCCCGCCCACAAACAGGCCAACAAGCGCGGCACGGCCCGGCTCGCCGCCGTGCAGGCGCTCTACCAGATGGATGTCGCCGGCTCCGACATCAACGACGTCATCGGCTCGTTCCAGACCTTCTGGATGGGCCGCGAGGTCGAAGGCGAAACCTACCTGCCGGCCGACCACCAGTTCTTCCGCGACATCATCCAGGGCGTCATGCGCGAGCAGCAGCGCATCGATGTGGCGGTCGACCGCATCCTCGCCGACGAATGGCCGCTGAAGCGCATCGAGGCAGTGCTGCGCGCCGTTTTGCGGGCCGGCGCCTACGAGCTGTTCGAGCGGCCCGACGTGCCCGCCAAGGTGATCATCACCGAATATGTCGACGTCGCCGATGCCTTCGTCGACCGCGAGGAGGTCGGCATGGCCAATGCCGTGCTCGACAAGATCGCCAAGCGCATCCGCGCGGCGGAGATGGGCGAAGCGCCGAAGGGCTGACCCTTCCGACTGCCTGACACCGCCGGCGGCGAAACCCTCTTGGCGCGCCAGCGTTCCTTCAAGATGCACCGACCGCTGCTGCCGCCTCCCGGACCGCTGTCCGGCAGGTTTGCGCCGCGCTGGTCAGGGGCCATGCTGGAGGAAATGCGATGAGCTATGTCGATGGTTTCGTTATCGCCGTGCCGAAGCAGAATATGGACGCCTACAAGGCCATGGCGACGCTGGGGGGCCAAGTCTGGAAGGAACATGGCGCGCTCGCCTATGTCGAATGCTGGGGCGACGACGTGCCCTATGGCGAACTGACCTCGTTCCCGCGCGCCGTTCAGGCGAAGGACGACGAGGTCGTGGTGTTCTCGTGGATCGTCTACGAATCCCGCGAGAAGCGGGACGCGATCAACGCCAAGGTCATGGCCGATCCGCGCTTCAAGGACAGCATGGCCAACACGCCGTTCGACGCGAAGCGCATGATCTACGGCGGCTTCAAGTCGTTCCTGGAGGTTTGAACGCGGTCATTGCTTGGAAGCGCCGACCCTCGTCATGCCCGGGCTTGGCCCGGGTATCCACGAATGCCTTTCAACGCGTGTTCAAGTCGTGGATGGCCGGGCCAAGCCCGGCCATGACGCCGAGTTGGCCTTTGAGACCGGCTGCTCACCGGAGTCTCTGAGTGGAGACTTGCGGCGCGAAGGCAAGGTGCAGATGGTACGCCCATCGAAATGCTGCCTTGACCATGCCCCGCCCCACCGAAGACGAACTGATCGCCCGCTATCTCGCGCCCCTCGCCACGGCGGCGGGCGCCGATGGCCTGACCGACGACGCGGCGGTCATCCCGGACGCGCCGGGCGAACTCGTCGTCACCAAGGACATGGCGGTGGCGGGCGTCCATTTCTTCCCCGACGACCCGCCCGCCATGATCGGGGCCAAGGCGCTGCGCGCGAACCTCTCCGACCTTGCCGCCAAGGGCGCGGTCCCCGCAGGCTTCCTCCTCGGTCTCGGCCTGCCCTCCGACTGGACGGAGGACTTCCTCGCCGGGTTCTGCACGGGGCTTGCCGCCGACATCGCGGCCTATGCCTGCCCGCTCTATGGTGGCGACACCGTGAAGGTGCCGGGCCCGCTGACCATCTCGATCACCGCCTTCGGGCGGGCGCGTCGCTGGGTGCGCCGGCGCGGCGCCAGGGCCGGCGACCTCGTTTGTGTCACCGGCACGATCGGCGACGGGGCGCTGGGCCTCCGCGTCCGCGCCGCCGAGCGCGAGCCGGCCGCCGCTGCCGCGTGGGTTTCCGGCCTGTCGCCGGCCGATCGCGCCCATCTCTGCGAGCGCTATCTGCTGCCGCGCCCGCGCACGGCGCTCGCTGAGGCGGTCGCGGCCCATGCGACTGCCGCCATGGACGTCTCGGACGGGTTGGCCGGCGATCTCGCCAAGCTTCTGAAGGTCTCCGGCGTCGGCGCGGTGGTTCAGGCGGATGCCGTGCCGCTCTCCGATGCTGCGCGCGCCGCCATCGCTGTCGACCCGGCGTTGCGCCGCACGGCCTTCACCGGCGGCGACGACTACGAGATCCTGCTGACCTGCCGCGCGGATGACTTCGCATCGCTGGCCGAGGTCGCGAATGCCGCCGGCTTCGCGCTGACCCATATCGGCGACGTTACCGAAGGCACTGGCCTTGAGATCCGCGACGAACAGGGCGCCGCGCTCGATTTCGGCGCCGGCCGCTTCGAGCACTTCTGAGGCTTCACCGGCAGGAGCAGCGCGATCCCGGCGTGAAATTGTTGCGGCGCGCGAAGTTCTGGGCAGCCGAGAGGAAGTTGAACTGGCCGAAGGCGCAGATGCCCGAGCCGCGCGCGATGCGCATCTGCTCCATCGAGCGGCTGTCGATCTCGATCTTGTTGTTGGCGCAATAGACCGCATAGGCCGCCGCCGGCACGGCCGAGGCGAGCAGCGCGGCCGCGGTCACGACAGCGGGGACGATCAGACGCAAGCTTGCCATGGCTGTTCTCCCGGTTCAGGACCGCACCGGACTAGCTGAGTCCTGCCGTTAGGGAAGGTTGATCCGGCTTCCGCCGCGTGCCGCCATCGGCTAGGTCATCCGGCGAACCAGCCAGGGATCGTCGCCGTGCCTGCCCGCCCGCTCGTCCTTTATCCCGATCCGCGCCTCCATCAGGTGGCGACGCCCGTCGAGGCCTTCGACGACGGCCTGCAGCGCCTCGCGCAGGACCTGATCGACACGGTGATCGCAGCGCCCGCCATCGGCCTTGCCGCCACGCATATCGGCGTGCCCCGGCGTCTCGTTGCTATCCGTCTGGCCGACGACGCGCTGATGCGGCTCTACGTGAACCCGGAGATCGCCTGGACCTCGCCGGAAACGGCGATCGAACGCGAGGGCTCGGTGTCGATGCCGGGCATCTCCGAGGAGGTCGAGCGCCCGGCACGCATCGGCCTGAAGTGGCGGACCCTCTCCGGCGAGGTCAAGGACGGCGAGGCCGATGGTTTCCTCGCCGTGGTGCTCCAGCACGAGATCGACCAGCTCGACGGCATTTTCTGGCTCGCCCGGCTGTCGCGGCTGAAGCGCGAGCGCACGATCAAACGCTACGGGAAGCTGCGCCGGGCCGGCTGACGACGAAGCGCCTGCCCAAGGGGAAGCCGAGGCTTGCCTCGCCATGGGGAATCCGGCTCAACTGCCACGTGCGGGCGCGAAATCCGTGCCCGAAGGTCGGGGAGGGCCGCATGGCAGGCAAATTCGTGTTGAGCAAGGGCGCGAGTGGTCAGTTCCGCTTCGTGCTGAAGGCCGGCAATGGCGAGACGATCCTGTCGAGCGAGCTCTACACCACCAAGGCGGCCGCCGAGAACGGCATCGCCAGCGTGAAGAAGAATGCGCCCGAGGACGCCCGCTACGAGCGCAAGAACGCCAAGAACGGCCAGCCCATGTTCAACCTGAAGGCCACCAACGGCCAGGTCATCGGCACCAGCGAGACCTATTCCTCGGAGAAGGCCCGCGACAACGGTATCGAGAGCGTCAAGAAGAACGCACCCGACGCCAAGGTCGACGACACCACCGGCTGAGCCCGGCCTCCCGGGGGCGTCGCCGCCCGGCTGTCAGCAGCCGGGCGCGACCAGCACGTTGCCGACCTCGTTGTAGTGGAAATTGGCGAGGTGCCAGCCGCGGTCCGAGCGGCGGAACACGAAGACGTAGAAGAAGAAGCCGGCCCCTTCGGCGCTCTCGCGCATGCGGTAGAGGCAGATCATCCGGCCGACGCCTTCCTGCGTGCGGTCGGAGGCGACGGCCGCGTAGCGCACCGGGCCGCGACTGGTCATGGCGGTCATCTGCTGGGCGAAGGTGGCGGGATCGTTGGTGGAGCGCAGGTTGCCGATCACCGAGCGCGACGCGCTGCCAACGTCGTCGGCATCGATCATGCGCGCGACCTCGTCGGCATAGGCGCGCGGATCGGCGATCAGCGGGAAGGTGCGGCCCTGCTGGGCTTCGGCGGAGGGAGAGGCGAGGACTGCCGAGAGCGCGAGGGCGGCGGCAAGGGCGAGGGACTTCAGCGACATCGGAGACTCCTGGGGTCAGGGCGGGGACGCCCTGCGGAGGAGCGACCTTTGCGATTTGTCGCGGGGCCGCGTTTCCGCCGTGTGGCGCGGGCTATCGCGTGCCGTGACCTGGGCTTTCGAGGGGTGAAAGAAAGGCCCCACCCTTACCCTCCCCTTGGTCCGCTTCGCTTCCCAAGGAGAGGGGGACTATGACGTCGCGGGTGGTTTCGGGGCGCGTGCCTGGCGCAACGGCTGATGTGCCGGCACGACGTCGTAGTCCCCCTCTCCTCGCGCCAGCGAGGGGAGGGTGCGGGTGGGGCCTTCTGCTCTCTGGCCAGACCCTGAGATGATTGGAGGCGCCGCGACCGCCCGGCTTGCACTCAGCCGAGCCAGCCCTTGATCCGCGCCGCGACCGCCCTGGCCGAGATGCCGTAGCGCTCGTGCAGGGTCGGCAGCGCGCCGGCGTCGAGGAAAGCGTCGGGCAGGGCGATCTGCCGGAAGGCGGGATGGACGCCCGAGCGCATCAGCAGGGCGGCGATGGCCTCGCCGAGCCCGCCGATGATCGAGTGGTTCTCGGCGACCACCACGAGCCGGCCGCTTCTCCCGGCCGCCTCGAGGATCGTCGCCTCGTCCAGCGGTTTGATGGTAGGCGAATGTAGTACGGCGACATCGATGCCGTCGGCGGCCAGCGCCTCGGCCGCCTCCAGCGCGCGCATGGTCATGAAGCCCGCCGAGATGATCAGCACGTCGCGGCCCTCGCGCAGCAGCTTCGCCCGGCCGAGTTCGAACCGGTAGTCATAGGCGTCGAGCACCAGCGGGACATTGCCGCGCAGCAGCCGCATGTAGACGGGACCGTCATGGGCGGCGATGGCGTGGGTCGCCTGCTCGGTGTCGAGCGCGTCGCAGGGGTCGACCACGGTCAGGTCCGGCATGGCGCGGAAGATGGCGAGATCCTCCGTCGCCTGGTGGCTCGGCCCATAGCCGGTGGTGAGGCCGGGCAGGGCGCAGCAAATCTTGACGTTGAGGCCCTCTTCCGCGATCGCCTGGCTGATGAAGTCATAGGTGCGACGCGAGGCGAAGACCGCATAGGTCGTGACGAAGGGCACAAAGCCCTCGTGGGCCATGCCGGCGGCGGCGAGCATCAGCAGCTGCTCGGCCATGCCCATCTGGTAGAAGCGGTCGGGATGGGCGGCGGAGAAGACGTGCAGGTCGGTATATTTGGAGAGGTCGGCGGTCATGCCGACGATCTCGGGCCGCTCCGCCGCGATCGCCGCCAGCGCATGGCCGAAGGGGGCGGGGCTCGTGCGCTGTCCCTCGGCCGCCAGCGAGGCAATCATCGCGGAGGTGGTGAGGCGCGGGCCGGAGGCATCGGCCTCGGTCTGCCAGCGCAAGCGAAGGGCCGCGTCGCCGCGCCAGGAGTCAGAACGCTTGCTCATGCCATCCTCCCGGCTTCCAGCGCCGCGATGGCCTCGGCCCATTCATGCGGCTCGACGCGCAGGAAATGCGACTTCTCGCGCGCCTCCAGGAACGGCACGCCCTTGGCCATCTTGGTGTCGCAGATGATCACACGGGGCCGGGGTTCGGCGAGCGTCCGCGCCGTGTCGAAGGCCTTGACCAGCGCCGCGATGTCGTTGCCGTCGACCCGCTGCACATGCCAGCCGAAGGCCCGCCACTTGTCGTCGAGCGGCTCGAAATTCAGCACGCCGGTGGAGACGCCGTCCGCCTGCATCCGGTTTACGTCGACGAGGCAGGTGATGCTGTTGAGCTTCCAGTGACCGGCGGACATGGCCGCCTCCCAGGTCGGCCCCTCGTTCAGCTCGCCGTCCGACATGAGGTTGTAGACGCGCGCGTCCGAGCCCTTTCGCCGCAAGGCGAGGCCCATGCCGACGGCAATGCCGAGCCCGATGCCGAGCGTGCCGCCGCTCATCTCCATGCCCGGCGTGTAGCTCGCCATGCCGGACATGGGCAGACGGCTGTTGTCGGAGCCGTAGGTTTCCAGCTCCGCCTCGGGGACGATGCCGGCCTCGATCAGCGCGGCATAGAGCGCGATGGCGTAATGGCCGATGGATAAGAGGAAGCGGTCGCGGCCCTCCCAGCTGGGATCGCCGGGCCGGTAGCGGAGCGCGTGGAAATAGGACACCGCCAGCACGTCGGCGACACCAAGCGCCTGCGCGATATAGCCCTGGCCCTGCACCTCGGCCATGCGCAGGGCGTTGCGCCGGATGCGGAAGGCGCGTTCGGCGAGGGAGACGTTGTGGCCGGTGGGTGTCGGGGACGCAGGCTGCGCGTCGTCCATGGTGGCAAGCCTCCCGATGGCCGGTCAGGTGCCGGCCTTGGGCGGCAGGGTGAGATGGGGAAGGGGAGATTTCAATCGATTTGTGTAGCTAGCTGGCGGGAGGGACATCCGGCGATCAGGTGGCCCGTCGCGCGCGACTCTGCGTGCCGGCACCATCAACGACGAAGATTATTTCGGCAGTTCCTCTTTCGCGTCGGCATGGGTTTATGCAGAGCGGCGCTGCGGAAGTTTATGCTTCATGACAGAGCAAGAAGAGTGTATTCGCACAGCGCCAGAACATTCTTTTAGGGTTGTTTGTGCTGCAAAGTCTCATATCTTTCGCCGGCTGCGGCCCGTTCATTCTCAACGTCCATCAAAGATTTTCGACGCGCATCAATTTTGAGCTGCACTTCAGATACAAACTCTCTTCGGAAATTAGTGAACTCACTTACGCAATTACTCCTATCTTGATAGGTGCATTCATTGTAGTCGTCGTACATGAAAACTAATGCGTCGAGCGCGCGATGACGAACGCCTCGATAGGCAAACTGCTTGTCCAGCCCGGTTTTCTCGTGGTCGAAGTTCGGAAAGAACATCCGACCGGCGTCTATATGCGATGAGAGCTTCGGGAGAAGGCGTTTCTTTGCGCCTTGGAATTCATTTTCTGTAACCGATTTGAGGGTCAGTTCGCAGTGTATCTCGGCAATCGTCTCTATCGTCTTTGAAAACCAATCAAATGTCGCTCTCATCTTATCAAAATGAAACCTGTCAAATGTCATAAGCTTATTTTGATCGGCAATTTCTTTCTGAAGTGCTCGGCTTGTAAAGAAATTGTATATGCTAAAGGCAAGCGCGGCCGCGCCGACTATCGCTGATACAGCTTGAAGTGCTGCTAAAGCCAAGCCGTCCCCCAATGCTTATTTTTTGCTCTCCGCTGACGGTCCAGCGGAGAGCAACTCGGAAACCTCAACTACACCCCGTCGTGCCCCCGCACGTGTCGCACTTCAGGCACGTGCCGTTCCGCACCATGGTGAAGTTGGAGCACTCCGGACAGGCATCGCCCACATAGCCGCGCAGTTTCGCCTCGGCCCGCCGGTCGGAGGTCGAGCGCTCGGCCCTCGCCTCGGGAGCTGCCTCCGCCGCCTGGTCGAACAGCGCCGAGAGGGCCGGGGAGACGGCCGCGGCCACCTCCTCCTTCAGTGCGGTGGCGCCGATGGTCGCCCCGCCCAGCGCCGCGCCGCGCGAGGCCATGGTGACCACCGTGCCGGAGCGCGCGTCGTTGGTCAGCGAGGCCGGCGAGATCGCCGAGGTGCCGCCGCTCTCGCCACGCACCACCGTGAACTTGTCGGTCTTGCCGCGCACCAGGCCCTTGGAGAGCACGCTCTTGGCGCCCTCGTTCGTGCCCGTGCCGAGCGCGTCGTAGCGGCTCTCGCCGGGATCGACATGGCCGAGATCGGCGCGGCCGAGATAGCTCACCGCCAGTTCGCGGAACACATAATCGAGGATCGAGGTGGCGTATTTGATCGTGTCGTTGCCCTGCACGGGGCCCGCCGGCTCGAAGCGGGTGAAGGTGAAGGCCTCGACATACTCGTCCAGCGGCACGCCGTATTGCAGGCCGAGCGAGATGGCGATGGCGAAGTTGTTGAGCAGCGAGCGGAGCGCCGCGCCCTCCTTGTGCATGTCGATGAAGATCTCGCCGATGCGGCCGTCGTCATATTCGCCGGTGCGCAGATAGACCTTGTGGCCGCCGACGACCGCCTTCTGGGTATAGCCCTTGCGGCGGTCCGGCATGCGCTCGCGGTCGCGGATCACTTGCACGCGCTCGACCACCTTCTCGACGATCTTCTCGGCGAGAGCGGCGGCACGGGCGGCCTGCGGCTTCTCCATCAGTTCCTCGACGCCGTCCTCGTCCTCCTCGTCCTCGATCAGCTGGGAGTTGAGCGGCTGGGAGAGCTTGGAGCCGTCGCGGTAGAGCGCGTTGGCCTTCAGCGCCAGCTTCCACGAGAGCATGTAGGCGCTCTTGCAGTCGTCGACGGTCGCCTCGTTCGGCATGTTGATGGTCTTGGAGATGGCGCCCGAGATGAACGGCTGTGCCGCCGCCATCATGCGGATGTGGCTCTCCACCGAGAGGTAGCGCTTGCCCTTGCGGCCGCAGGGGTTGGCGCAGTCGAACACGGCGTAGTGCTCGGTCTTCAGGTGCGGCGCGCCTTCCAGCGTCATGGCGCCACAGACATGCTCGTTGGCCGCCTCGATGTCCTTCTTGGAGAAGCCGATGCGGGTCAGCAGCTCGAAGCCGGGCGCGTTGACCTCTTCCGCCGGGATGCCGAGGGTCTTCGTGACGAAGTCCTCGCCTAGCGTCCACTTGTTGAAGACGAACTTGATGTCGAAGGCGGTCTTCAGCTGGGCTTCGACCTTGGCCAGCGCCTCGGCCGTGAAGCCCTTGGCCTTCAGCGTCGTCGGGTTGACGGCGGGGGCCTGGCTAAGCGTGCCGTGGCCGACCGCATAGGCCTCGATCTCGGCAATATCGCTCTCGCGGTAGCCAAGGGTGCGCAGCGCCTCCGGCACCGCCTGGTTGATGATCTTGAAGTAGCCGCCGCCGGCCAGCTTCTTGAACTTCACCAGCGCGAAGTCGGGCTCGATGCCGGTCGTGTCGCAGTCCATGACGAGGCCGATCGTGCCGGTGGGCGCGATCACCGAGACCTGGGCGTTGCGGTAGCCGTTGGCCTCGCCGAGGGCCAGCGCCTCGTCCCAGGCGCGGGTGGCATGGGCGACGAGGCTCGGGATCGGGCAGTTGGCATGGTCGAGCGCGACCGGGTTCACCGACAGCGCCTCGTAGCCGGCGGTCTCGCCATGCGCCGCGCGGCGATGGTTGCGGATGACCTTGAGCATGGCCTCGCGGTTCGGCGCGAAGCCGGGGAAGGGGCCGAGCTCGCCGGCCATCTCGGCCGAGGTCTTGTAGGAGACGCCGGTCATGACGGCGGTGAGCACGCCGGCCAGCGCGCGGCCATGGTCGCTGTCGTAGGGAATGCCCATGGTCATCAGCAGGCCGCCGATATTGGCGTAGCCGAGGCCGAGGGTGCGGTACTCGTAGGACCGCTCGGCGATCTGGCGCGAGGGGAACTGCGCCATCAGCACGGAGACTTCCAGCACCAGCGTCCAGAGCCGGCACAGGTGCTCGTAGCCCTCGATGTCGAAGTGCTTGGCCTTCGGATCGTAGAACTGCAGCAGGTTGGCGGAAGCCAGGTTGCAGGCCGTGTCGTCCAGGAACATGTATTCCGAGCACGGGTTCGACGCGCGGATGTCGCCGGCCGCGGGGCATGTGTGCCAGTCGTTCATCGTGGTGTTGAAGTGCAGGCCCGGATCGGCCGAGGCCCAGGCGGCGTGGCCGATCTTCTCCCAGAGGTCGCGCGCCTTCAGCGTCTTCATCACCTTGCCGGTGATGCGGGCGGTCAGGTTCCAGTCGCCGTCCGTCTCGACCGCCTGCAGGAAGTCGTCCTTCAGCGAGACCGAGTTGTTGGAGTTCTGGCCGGCCACCGTCAGGTAGGCGTCCGAATCCCAGTCGGTGTCGTAGGTCGGGAAATCGATGTCGGTATAGCCCTGCTTGGCGAACTGGATGACCCGCTTGATGTAGTTGTCGGGCACCATCGACTTGCGCGCGGCCTTCACCTCGCGCTTCAGCGCCGTGTTCAGGTTGGGGTCGAAGCAGCTATCGCCATCGCCCTCGCAGTTGATGCAGGCCTTCATGATGGCCTTGAGGTGCTTCTGGACGATCTTCGAGCCGGTCACCAGCGCGGCGACCTTCTGCTCCTCGATCACCTTCCAGTCGATATAGGCCTCGATATCCGGATGGTCGGCGTCGACCACCACCATCTTGGCGGCCCGGCGCGTGGTGCCGCCCGACTTGATGGCGCCCGCCGCGCGGTCGCCGATCTTCAGGAAGCTCATCAGGCCGGACGAGCGACCGCCGCCGGCGAGCTTTTCGCCCTCGCCGCGCAGGTAGGAGAAGTTGGAGCCGGTGCCCGAGCCATATTTGAACAGGCGCGCCTCGCGCACCCACAGGTCCATGATGCCGCCCTCGTTGACGAGGTCGTCGGCGACCGACTGGATGAAGCAGGCGTGCGGCTGCGGGTGCTCGTAGGCCGACTTGGACTTGGTCAGCTTGCCGGTCTCGAAATCGACGTAGTAGTGGCCCTGGCCGGGGCCGTCGATGCCATAGGCCCAGTGCAGGCCGGTGTTGAACCATTGCGGCGAGTTGGGCGCGACCATCTGGTTCGCCAGCATGAAGCGCAATTCGTCGAAGAAGGCCTGCGCATCGGCCTCCTGGTCGAAATAGCCGCCCTTCCAGCCCCAGTAGGTCCAGGTGCCGGCGAGCCGGTCAAAGACCTGCTGCGAGGTGGTCTCGCCGATCCAGCGCTCCTTCTCGGGCAGTTCCTTCAGCGCCTTGTCGTCGGGCGCCGAGCGCCACAGCCACGAGGGCACCGAATTCTCCTCGACCTTCTTCATGCGCGCGGGAACGCCCGCCTTGCGGAAATACTTCTGCGCGAGGATGTCGGCGGCCACCTGGCTCCACGTCTCCGGCACCTCGATGCCGTCGAGGCGGAACACGATGGAACCGTCGGGGTTGCGGATCTCCGACGTCGCCGTGCGGAAGGCGATCCCCTGATAGGGCGACTGTCCGGCCTTGGTAAAACGCCTGTCGATGCGCATCGTCAGATCCTCGTCTCGGGCCGGGATTTTAGCTCCCGCGCCGCCATTGGGTCCAGCGAACTGGCCCTGCCCCGCCCGGTGTTATCCGAGCCCCATTTGTCGCCTCGGCCGGCTTGTGCCCGCTGTCCACAGGCGCGGGATGCCGGCTCGTCTGATTGTGTCTCCGCGCCCCTGGGCACGCGGACCCCGGACGTCGCTCCGCCGCCGAAGACCGGCGCGCCGCCGGGGCGGCCGCAATCTCGCGGTTGCAGAGACACTTTTCCAGCGCCGACGCAGAGCTGCGGCAGCAACCTTCAAGACCGTCTGGGGGAGGTTCCGCGGAGACTTGAGACGATCCGCCGAACCGGATGCAACCGTATGCAGCAGGCACTCATTGCGTCAAGATATAGTAGGCGCGGGTAAACAGACCCCTAAATATGGTGTGGATGGCGCAAATTTTAAGGGGAGTGCCGGAGCGGCGAAGCCAAGTGTCGGGAATCGCGGGGAGATTCGGCAAGTGGATTCTGCGGGTGGTTCCGGGCATCCGCCGATTCCCTGCGATGCAAGGGATAAGTCGGTGCGTCATCCCCAGGTCGCGGTCTCACCATGTGGCAGAATCGTGACAGCGGCGCGGTCGTCGCCAGTCTCGTTGTTCCGGCTTCGTTCACGCTACCGGAGCGGCAGGCGCGACCTTCCGCAGCGTCCGCCCGTATCGGCTAGCGCGCTCGAATCACAGCCGAATCGGCGGTGTCATCGATTCGTCGCGGGCGAGGCAGAATTTCATCGGTCGCGTAGACGAAAACGGCCGGGTTGCCCCGGCCGTTCGATGTCTGATTGTCCTATGGCCTGTCGTCAGTCGGCGGCCTTGCGGTTCCACCAGCCGGCGCGCCTTGCGGCCAGATTGTCGGCCAGCCTCACCTCGTCCACCGGCTCCGGGTCGGGCGTGCGGCGACGCTTGACCGGTTCCTCGGCCACGGCGGCCATGGCCGGCTCGGGCGCAGGGGCAGGGGGCGCCGCTGGCGCCACCACAGGTGCCGAGACCGGCTCGGCGGGCGGCGTGCGGCGTCGGGAGGGGGCTGCCGCGGGCTCCGCGGCGGCTTCCGCCGCAACGGGCTGCGGCCCGTCGCCATCGCCGATCGGGATGGAGCGTCCGCGACGGCCGGCATGGCGCGGGCCATCCGCCGGTCGGTCCTCGCCAGGCGCGGCTTCGCCCGCATCGGTCGCGGGTGCGGCCGCTGCATCGCTGGTCTCGTCTGCCTCCGAGCCGCCGGCTTCGACCTCGCCGTCCTCGCGGCGGTTGCGCCGGCCGCCGCGGCGTCCGCGCCGCCTGCGGCGCCGCTCGGCGTCGGCGCTATCCTCGCCGTCGCCGCCATCAGCCGCTTCGGTCTTCTCGTCGCCTTCCTCAGCCTCATCCTCGCCCGGGGTCTCGGCCTCGTCGCCGTCGGACGCGCTCTCTTCACGGGGCCCGTCACCGGCTTCGTCATCGCGGCCGCGCCGCCTGCGGCGCCGGCGCCGACGCTTGCGGTCGCCGCCCTCGCCGTCTTCCTCGCGTTCAGGGGCGCGCCCGCGCGCGGGCCGGCGCTCCTTGCCTTCGGCCTCGGTCGCGGCCTCCTCCTCCGCCTCCTCGTCGATCTCGTCCTCGACGGGATCCTCCGGTTCGGCGGGGACGGGCAGGGCGGCGGGCGGCTTGTAGGCGGTCTCGTGCGTATGAACCTGTTCGCCCTTCTCGATGGCGAACATGTGCTGGCCGGTCACCGTCTCGTCGGCATGGATGTCGACGCTGACGCGGAACCGCGATTCCAGCTCGTGCAGGTGGGCGCGCTTGTTGTTGAGCACGTAGAGCGCCACCGCCGTGCGGGTGCGCACGATGATGTCGTGGGTCGCCGAACGCAGCAGCTGCTCCTCGACCGACCGCAGCAGGTGCAGCGCGACGGACGAGACCGAGCGGACATGGCCGAGGCCGCCGCAGGTCGGGCAGGCTTCGGTCGAGCTTTCCAGCACGCCGGTGCGGATGCGCTGGCGGCTCATCTCCAGCAGGCCGAAATGCGAGATGCGGCCAACCTGGATGCGCGCCCGGTCGTTCTTCAGCGCATCCTTCATGCGCTTTTCGACCGCCCGGTTGTTGCGGTTCTCGTCCATGTCGATGAAGTCGACGACGATCAGGCCGGCGAGATCGCGCAGGCGCAGCTGGCGGGCGACCTCGTCGGCCGCCTCCAGATTGGTCCTGAGCGCCGTGTCCTCGATATTATGCTCGCGGGTGGAACGGCCCGAGTTCACGTCGATGGCGACCAGCGCCTCGGTCGGGTTGATGACGATGTAGCCGCCCGATTTGAGCTGGACGGTGTTGGAGAACATCGCGTCCAACTGGGCCTCGACGCCCGATCGGGCGAACAGCGGCTGCGGCTCGCGATAGGGCTTCACGTTCTTCGCATGGCTCGGCATGAGCATGCGCATGAAGTCCTTGGCCTCCTTGTAGCCGTCCTCGCCGGCGACCACGACCTCGTCGATATCCTTGTTGTAGAGGTCGCGGATGGAACGCTTGATCAGCGAGCCTTCCTCGTAGGTGAGGGTCGGCGCGTGCGAGCGCAGGGTCGTCTCGCGCACCGTCTCCCACATGCGCAGGAGATATTCGAAGTCGCGCTTCACCTCGGTCTTGGTGCGGTTGGCGCCAGCGGTGCGCAGGATGACGCCCATGCCCTCCGGCACGTCGAGATCGCCGGCGATCTCCTTCATCTTCTTGCGGTCGGTGGCGTTGGTGATCTTGCGGGAAATGCCGCCGCCGCGCGCCGTGTTCGGCATCAGCACAGAATAGCGGCCGGCGAGCGAGAGATAGGTGGTCAGCGCCGCGCCCTTGTTGCCGCGCTCTTCCTTGACGACCTGCACCAGCATGACCTGCCGGCGCTTGATGACTTCCTGGATCTTGTACTGCTTGCGCGGGCGGAAGGAGCGGTCCGGCATGTCCTCGTAGGCATCGCCCGCACCGACGGATTCGACCTGGTCCTCCTCGCGGGGGCCTTCGCCGTTCTCATCGTCGTCGTCTTCGTCCTCGTCGTCTTCCGCGGCCTCCTCGGAAACCTTCTCGCCCTTGGCGTCGCCCTCGTCGGTCTCGTCGCCATCGGCCTCGACCGGCGCGTCCTCGTTAGCGACGGGCTCGGACACGGGTGCGTCTGTCGCCGCGGCCTCAGGCGCGGCGGCTTCGCTCACCGCTCCCGCATGCACCACGACCGTCGTGTCGCCCTCGGTCCGTTCGGTCTCGGAGACCTCGATGGTCTCGGTGCCGGCATCCTCGATGATCGCCTCGCCGGTGATTGCCTCCGACGTGCGGGCCTCGGCGGCCTCGCTGCGCGGGCGGCGCTCGCCCCGTCGACGCCGGCGGCCATTGCCGCCCTTGCCCGGACGCTCGGACCGTTCGGGGCGGCGGCCACGGCCGTTCTCCTCGTCGTCCTCCTCGCGATGCTGGCGCGCCTGGTCGGCGAGCAGAGCCTCGCGGTCGGCGACCGGGATCTGGTAATAGTCGGGATGGATTTCCGAGAAGGCGAGGAAACCGTGACGGTTGCCGCCATATTCGATGAAGGCGGCCTGCAGCGAGGGTTCGACCCTCGTCACCTTCGCCAGATAGATATTGCCGCGCAGCTGCTTGCGGGACTGGCTTTCGAAATCGAATTCCTCGACGCGATTACCACGGACCACCACGACCCGGGTTTCTTCCGGGTGGGCGGCATCGATGAGCATCTTGTTGGCCATCGGATGAGCTCTTGTGTGTTGAGACGGCCCATGGCGCCGGCCCGACAGGGCCCCGCTCGGCTGGAATTGCCGGGGCGGCGCCGACACGGCGCCGGCGCACGGCCGTCAATGCGGTGGAAAGGGAGGGCGCGGCGCTGGCGGAAAGGCTGACGGCGGGGCGACGACCGGAGGCGGCAAAGCCGTCTCCTCGTCCTGAACCCGGTAGAACCGTCGATGCCGGCATGCCGCACACCCGTGAACGAAGGCGCCGCGAACCATGTGCGGCGACAGGGAGGGCATGGCTGTCGCGACCGGGAAATCGACCGGGACGGAGCGCTTGTCGGGCATTTGAACCGCGGGGCCGGACGATTGGAGCCGGCGGCATCGCGACTCGCTGCCCTCGGGGCCCGCGAACCATGCAGGTGCGGTTGTAGCGGGCCGATATGCCCATTGGCAAGCCGGATAAGGGAAGAGGGGCCGCAAGGGGCCCCTCCTGTCACATTCCCTGTAACGTCAGGCGCAGAAGCGTCAGCCGGCCAGAACGACGACCGGCGTGCCGATGCGGGCGCGGTCGTGCAGGTCGATGATGTCGTGGTTGAACAGGCGGATGCAGCCCGACGACACCGCCGTGCCGATCGAGGAGGGCACGTTGGTGCCGTGCAGGCGGTACATGGTGTCCCGGCCGCCGCGATGCAGGTAGAGCGCGCGGGCGCCGAGCGGATTGTTGACGCCGCCGGGCATGCCACCGGCATATTGGGCGTTGCGGGGGTCGTAGCGGATCATATTGGCGGTCGGGGTCCAGTTCGGCCAGGAGCCCTTGCGGCCGACCACGGCGCGGCCGTGCCACAGCGCGCCCTGCCGGCCGACGCCGACGCCATAGCGGATCGCGGTGCCGCGCCCGGTGACGAAATAGAGATGTCGCTCGGAGGGACGGACGACGATGGTGCCCGGCGCCTCGCCGCCCGAATAGGCGACGGTCTGGCGCAGCCAGCGCGGGTTGACGCTGGACGTGTCCATGGCGGGCAGGGTGACCCGCCCCTCGGAGACCGAGCCGTAGGAGCCCATGCCGCCGGCGGTGGTGCAGGCGCCCAGAACGGCGGGCGCGGCCAGCAAGAAGAACCGGCGCGACAGCCTCAGCCCGTCGTCGCCGACGATAGTGGACCCGGATGCATTCTCGGATTCGCTCTGCATGTCGGCGCTGCCCTGCTCTGATTCATGGTTTAAGCACGATAGCCCCAGTGGTGACCGCTTCGCCAAAAAGCCGCAATCACGAAGCCGCGATCTCAGCCTTCCGCTGCGTCGATCAGTGGCGGCATGTGGCGAATTTCCCACAGTTCCGGGCGAGTTCAGAGCGATTCCAGAGGTGCCCCCGCGATCGGCTAGAAGGCTGCCCTTTAACGGAAGCCACAGGACCGCCGCAGTTCGCTCCCACGAGGGCGGGGTTCCGCAACCGCAAAATCCTGCCTCGGCTCCCATGACAGACCTGCCCATCGCGCCGCATGCCGGCATCGGACCGTTCCGGCTCGGCGGCACGCGCGCCGACATCCGTGCCGCGGCAGCGTCTCTGCGGCTGGCTGCCAGCGGGCAGCATGCCGAATCTGACTATTTCGCCGAGGAATCAGTCCAGATCGAATATGACGCGGCCGGCAAGGCGCAGTTCATCGGCGTCTCGCCACTGCCGGATTCCTTCCGCGCGCATTTCGCAGGGCTGGACGTGGCCGACACGGAAGCCGGCGACCTGTTCCGCAAGATCGCCGAGGCCGACGGCGGAACCCATGCCTTCGAGGCGGACGGCTACCTGTTTCCGAAGCAGATCCTGCTGCTCTGGGCGGCGGACAGGGAGAACGACCGGCTGCGTTCGGGTCCGGCCGCGCGGCTGATCTGGGGCCAGGTCGGCGTCGGCACCGAGGCCTACCGGGCGACCGTCGAGCGCATCCGGGCGCGCGATACCTGACGCCGTGCCGCGTTGCCCGGGCGCAACATCGCCCCGCCTGCGCGATCCGCATCCTTAACGAGTGGTTAACCGCGTCGGCCTTATCGGTTATGGGACGCGAAGCGGGCTGCCGATCCTCGATTCATGGCCCGCAAATCCCGAAAGGCGATCCTGGCCGTGATCCGCCGTGCCGCCCCGCTCCTCGCTCTCATTCTGGTCGCGATGGCCCCGGCGGCGCTCGGCCAGACGACGGGCGCGATCGGTGCAGCGGCGCGCGAGCGGCCTCAGGCCCAGGCGACCGCTTCGGCCAACCGCTCGCTCCTGCCGGCTGTCGTCTCGGCGGCACGGCTCACCGGCGACACCGCCCGCACGGTGCTGACCTTCGACCTCACCCGCAACGTCGAGATGCGCGCCTTCGCGCTGGCCGATCCGTTCCGCATCATCGTCGATCTCGACGAGGTCAACTTCCACATCGCGCCGCAGCTTGGCGCTGACCGGCGCGGCCTCGTCCAGACCTTCCGCTACGGCCTGTTCGCGCCCGGCAAATCGCGGGTCGTGATCGACCTTGCCGGCCCCGCGCTGATCGAGCGGGCGCTGCTCGTCGAGGCCTATGACGGCGAGCCGCCGCGGCTGCGCCTCGAACTCGTGCGCACGGACGCCGAGGGCTTCCGCCGCGCGGTCGCCGACCGCTCGATGAGCAACCTCGCCCGGCGCGGCGACCGGGAAACGCTCGGCGGGCGCAGCCCGAGCGGCGCGGCGGAGGAGAACGGCCCGCCGGTGGTCATCATCGATCCCGGCCATGGCGGCGTCGATCCGGGCGCGAGCGCGCCCTCGACCGGCGACGAGGAGAAGATGATCGTTCTCGATTTCGCGAAGGTTCTGCGCGACAAGCTGGCCGCCACCGGCCGTTATCGCGTGCTGATGACCCGCGACCGCGACATCTTCATCCCGCTGGCCGACCGGGTGAAGATCGCCCGCGAGGCGCGTGCCCAGCTGTTCATTTCGGTCCACGCCGATTCCATCGGCGGCGGCGGCGAGAATGCCCGCGGCGTCACGGTCTATACGCTTTCCGACCGCGCCTCCGACGCCGATTCCGAGCGCCTGGCCGAGCGCGAGAACAAGGCCGACGCGATCGCCGGCCTCGATCTCTCGGAGGAGTCCTCCGAGATCGCCGACATCCTGATCGACCTGACGCGCCGCGAGACCCGGCTCTATTCGGCGAATTTCGCCCGGACGCTGGCCGGCGAGATGCGCCACGTCACCCGCATGCACCGCCTGCCGCTGCGCTCGGCCGGCTTCCAGGTGCTGCGCGCCCATGACATTCCCTCGGTGCTGGTCGAGCTCGGCTTCGTCACCTCGCGCCAGGATCTAGAAATGCTGACATCGGCCATCTGGCGCGACCGGACGGCCGAATCCGTGACCAAGGCGGTGGACCTGTTCTTCGCGCCCAGGATCGGCACTGTGCGCTCCGGAGCACAGCGCTAGGGCAATGTTCGTCCCCGCCAACGCGGGACACATCCGCGCCACAGTCGCGCGGCAAGCGTGCATCGAGACGGCGTCCGCCATGGCGCCGGGCATGGGCGCAGGTGCGCCAACGTGCTATGATCGGGCATATTTCTTGAGGACAGGGCATCCCCGGCCCCGCTCCTGATCAGGCGGCTTGTCGGGGACCTAGAGGCGCTGCCCCCAAGGGGCGCGGATGAACCGGATGAAGCTTGTTCTGCGATTCCTCGGCTGGGCATTCGGCCTCGGGACGGTGGCCTTCCTGATCGTCGCCGCCGGCGCAGCCGTATATGTCGTGGCGGTCACCAAGGAGCTGCCGGACTACAACACCTTGCGCAATTACGAGCCGCCGATCATGAGCCGCGTCCACGCCTCGGACGGCCAGCTCATGGCGGAATATGCCCGCGAGCGCCGCCTCTACCTGCCGATCCAGGCCGTGCCGAAAATGGTCGTCCAGGCCTTCTTGTCGGCCGAGGACAAGAACTTCTACCACCACAACGGCATCGACTTCACCGGCATCGCCCGCGCCGCGCTGACCAACTTCCAGAACCGTAATGCCAACCGCCGCCCGCAGGGCGCCTCGACCATCACCCAGCAGGTGGCCAAGAACTTCCTCCTGTCAGGCGAGCAGACCGTTGACCGCAAGATCCGCGAAGCGCTGATCGCCATGCGCATGGAATCGGCCTTCACCAAGGACCAGATTCTCGAGCTCTACCTGAACGAGATCTATCTCGGCTTCGTCCTGCCGGGCTATGGCGCCTATGGCGTCGCGGCGGCCGCGCTCGTCTATTTCGACAAGTCGGTCCACGAGCTGACCATCCCCGAGGCGGCCTATCTCGCCGCCCTGCCGAAGAGCCCGACGCAGCTCCACCCGTTCCGCCATCGCGACCGCGCGCTGGAGCGCCGCAACTACGTCATCGGCCGCATGGTCGAGGACGGCCACATCACCGCCGAGCAGGGCGAGACCGCCCGCCGCACGCCGCTCACCGTCAATCCGCGTTCGCCGCGCCAGCAGACCTTCGCCGCCGACTATTTCGCGGAGGAGGTGCGCCGCGAGATGACCGACCGCTTCGGCGACAAGAAGCTGCTGGAAGGCGGCCTGTCGATCCGCACGACCCTCGATCCGAAGCTGCAGGTCGCCGCCCGCCAGGCGCTGGCGACCGGCCTCATCCGCTTCGACGAGGCGCGCGGCTGGCGTGGCCCGATCACCCGCATCGAGGACATGCGCGGCGACTGGGGCACCAGGCTCGCCGAGGTGCGCGCCCTCAACGATACCGGCTGGAAGCTCGCCGTCGTCATCGACGTGCAGGGCGAGACCGCCCGCATCGGCCTGCAGCCGGGCCGCGAGGCCTCGGGTCAGGTTGCCCAGGCGCGCCAGCTCGGCCTGATCACCGCGGACGGCGTGCGCTGGGCGCGCCGGCCGGTCAACCGCACCCTGAACGCCGGCGACGTCATCTATGTCGAGCCGCTGGCCGGCCGCGACGGCCAGTTCCGCCTGCGGCAGGTGCCGGAAGTCTCCGGCGGCCTCGTCGCCATGGACCCCTATACCGGCCGCGTGCTGGCCATGGTTGGCGGCTTCTCGTTCGAGCAGAGCCAGTTCAACCGGGCGACGCAGGCGCGCCGCCAGCCGGGCTCCTCGTTCAAGCCCTTCGTCTATGCCGCCGCGCTCGACAACGGCTACACGCCCTCGACCGTGGTCATGGACGCACCCTTCGAGCTGAACACCGGCAATGGCGAGGTCTGGCGTCCCGAGAACTATTCGGGCGAGTTCTACGGGCCGCAGACCCTGCGCTTCGGCATCGAGCGCTCGCGCAACGTTATGACCGTGCGCCTCGCCAACGATGTCGGCATGCCGCTGATCGCCGAGTATGCCAAGCGTTTCGGCGTCTATGACGATATGCCCTCGTTCCTGTCCTATTCGCTGGGTTCCGGCGAGACGACGGTCATGCGCATGACCGCGGCGTATTCGATGTTCGCCAATGGCGGGCGGCGCATTCGTGCCACCCTCATCGACCGCATCCAGGACCGTACCGGCGCGACCATCTTCCGCCACGACGACCGCCAGTGCCAGGGCTGCACGGCGCCGCGCTGGCAGAACCAGGACGAGCCGATCCTGGTTGACCGGCGCGAGCAGGTGCTCGACCCGATGACCGCCTACCAGATGACCTCCATGATGGAGGGCGTCGTGCTGCGCGGCACCGCCACCTCGTTGCGCGCCCTTAACAAGCCGATCGCCGGCAAGACCGGGACGACCAACGAGTCCAAGGACGCCTGGTTCGTCGGCTTCTCGCCGGACCTCGCGGTGGGCATCTATGTCGGTTACGACACGCCGCGCTCGATGGGCAGCGCGACCGGTGGTCACCTGGCAGCGCCGATCTTCCAGGATTTCATGCGCGTGGCGCTCGCCGACCGCCCGGCCGTGCCGTTCCGCGTGCCGACTGGCATCAAGCTGATCCGCATCGACCCGCGCTCCGGCCTGCGCGCCGGTGCCGGTTCGGTCGGCGCCATTCTCGAGGCCTTCAAACCCGGCACGGCCCCGCCAGACAGCTACCAGCTGATCAACCCGTTCGATTCGGCCGCCGCCGGCGCGCGCCGCGGGCCCTCGACCGAGACTAATCGTGCCATCGGCACGGGCACGGGCGGGCTCTACTGAGCCTTCCGCACGGGGCAGGCGCGACATGACAAAGGGCGGCCCTCGGGTCGCCCTTTGTCATGTCGCCCGGCGCTTGATCCAGAAATGCCGCGAAGTCCGGATGACGACATCGAGGCCAGCCGGGCCTCGTCAGGCCGTCGATCCGGCGGTAAAAGCCGCCAGTTGCGCAGCGAAGGCCCTGACATAGGCGGGCCGCGCCTCGGCGCGGGCGACATAGGCGGCAAGGTTCGGGAATTCGGCGAGAAGTCCCGACGGTTTCAGCCTCTGCAGCACATGCACCATCATCAGGTCGCCCGCGCTGAATCCACCATCGAGCCAGTCGGCATCGCCGAGGCGGGCGGAAAGCGGCTTCAGCCGATCCCGAACGCGCTCCTGGACCAGGGGCAGGCGCTCTCCTGCCCAGGGCTTGTCGCTCTCCAGAAGCCGGGCGGTCGCGAGCTCGAGGATCGGCGGCTCCACCGTGCTGAGCGCGGCAAACATCCAGGTGACCGCGCGTGCCCGCGCGCCGGCATCGTCCGGCAGCAGGCCGGCATGACGCCCGGCGACATGGAGCACGATCGCCCCTGTCTCGAACAGGGCGAGATCGCCTTCCTCGTAGGTCGGAATCTGGCCGAAGGGATGAAGCGCGAGATGCGCGGGTTCCTTCATCGCGCGGAACGAGACGAGACGAACCGCGTAGGGCTGGCCGACTTCCTCGAGTGCCCAGCGCACGCGCGTGTCGCGCGCCAGCCCCCTGCCGCCATCGGGTGACCGCTCGAAGGCGGTGATGGTGATGGTCATCGTGGGATTCCGCCTTCCTGCATTCATGTACGGGGTCAGGCGTCGCGCCGCGGCTGATCCATCAGCGCCAACCCCACCAGCGCCAAAGCAGCAAAGGACGCAATCGTCCGGACGCCGTTCCAGAAGCTCCAGTCGCCAAGATAGCGCGGCCATTCACCGGGGCTGGCAGCAGCAAAGGCATTGTTCATGGGCACGCTGATCCACAGGGTGACCAGGAAGGCGCCGGCCACGTAGGTAGCGAACCTCAGTGCCAGCCACAGGGCCGACCGACCGGCGCCGGCAAGCGCAGCCGCCACCGCGGCCAGAGGCAGCACGACCAGCGGCCCAAAGAAGGCCGGCGCGAACATGGCGTTGCGCACCATGCGGTTGATGCCCTGCATGGCGGCCGTCGCTGCCTCGGGCCCGGCGGCGTCCAGCCCGATCATGACCGAGCACCAATAGGCGTAGAAGAACCCGGCTATGGCCCCCATGAGCAGGAGGGCGGCGAGCGAGAGCGAACGGGCGAGGACGAGGATCACGGCGGGCTCCTTGGGCCGGGCAAAGGCATCGCCCGAACGCTAGCCAGCCGCGACCCGGTCCGCCGCTTAAATTTCGTCCATGAAATGAACGGCTTGTAATGATCCCGGCGAGTTCAGAGGAACGAGGCGATCTCCGCCAGCGGCTTCTTCTCCATGGCGTGGGCGGGAATGGTGGCATTCCCGGCGGGATAGCCGACGACCATCAGGATATAGGGCTTCTCCTCGTCCGGCCGGCCGCAGATCTCATTGAGGAAGCCCATGGGCGCAGGCGTGTGGGTGAGCGTCGCCAGCCCCGCCTGATGCAGCGCGGCGATCAGGAAGCCGACCGCGATGTTCACGGATTCCGGCACGTAGTAGTTCTTGCGCAGGACGCCGTCGGCGCTCACCGACTTGCGCGCGCCGAACACGGCGATCAGCCAGGGCGCGGTGTCGAGGAAGGGCTTGTCGGCATCTGTGCCGAGCGGTGCCAGCGCCTTCAGCCATTCCGCGCCGGCCTTGCCGGCATAGAACTCTTTCTCCTCGGCCTCGGCGGCCGTCCGGATCTGCTTCTTCACTGCAGCGTCGCCGATGACGCAGAAGTGCCAGGGCTGGTGATTGGCGCCGTTCGGCGCCGTGCCGGCCGCCTTCAGGCAGGTCTCGATGATGTCGCGCGGCACCGGCCGGTCGGAGAAGTCGCGGACCGTGTGCCGGCGGCGGATCGCCTCGTAGAAGGCCTCGGCCCGCGCCCGCATCTCGGGCACCGGCAGTTCCTGGTAATCGGGCAGGGGGACGGGCTGGAAATCGTGGATCATGGCGGCTCCTCGGATGCTGCTTCAGCGGCCCGTCGAACTAGTTGCGGGCGAAACCATCTCTGGTTCCGCCCGCTTGTTCCGTCAAGATGCGGCGTGCCTCATTCCGGCGCGGGGTCCCGCAGCAGGTGGTAGAGAATGATCGCCCCGAAAGTCGCCGTGCCGATGCCATCAAGCGTGAACCCGGCCAGCGTCAGCTTGAAGTTGCCGGCGCCCAGCACCAGCGCCACCGCCACCGTGATCAGGTTGCGGGGGTTGGAGAAATCGACCTTGTTCTCCACCCAGATACGCCCCGCCGTGGCGGCGATCAGGCCGAACACCACGATGGCGAGGCCGCCCAGTACCGGCACCGGGATGGTCAGGATCAGCGCCCCGAACTTCGGCGAGAAGCCGAGGACGATGGCGATGAGGGCCGCCGCCACGAACATCAGCGTCGAGAAGATCTTGGTCACCGCCATGACGCCCATGTTCTCGGCATAGGTGGTGACGCCGGTGCCGCCGGCCGAGCCCGAGAGCATGGTCGCGACACCGTCGCCGACGAAGGCACGGCCGATATAGGGGTCGAGGCTGCGGCCGGTCATGGCCGCGATGCCCTTCAGGTGGCCGAGATTCTCGGCGACCAGGATGATCGCGACAGGGGCGATCAGCACCATGGCTTTGGCGTCGAACACCGGCGCGGTGAAGTTCGGCAGGCCGAACAGCGGGGCGGCCGCGACCTTCGAGAAGTCGATGGCCGGCCCCATGCCCATGCCGTTGGCGAGCAGGAGATAGATGAAATAGCCGGCCAGCGCGCCGAGCAGGATCGGCAGGCGGCGCCACAGGCCGGGCGCATAGACCGCGAACAGCCCGACCGCCACCACCGTGATCAGCGCGATCCAGCGCGAGAAGGCCGAGCCGTCGGCATTGGTCGGTCCGGTACCGGAGGCCATGGAGATGGCGATGGGCGCCAGCACGAGGCCGATGGCCGCGACGATGGCGCCGGTCACCACCGGCGGCATGACCTTCTCGACCCAGTCGTGGCCGACGGCCATGACCACGAGGCCGATGGCGGTATAGAGGGCGCCGGCCGCGATGATGCCGCCGAGCGCCACGCCGATGTTCGGCGCTGCCCCCGCAGCCGCGCCCGCCGCGATGGCGGCAAGGACCGGGCCGATGAAGGCGAAGGACGAGCCGAGATAGCTCGGCACGCGCCCGCCGGTGATGACGAAGAAGAGCAGCGTCGCGATGCCGGAGAACAGGATCGCGACGTTGGGGTCGAAGCCCATCAGGATCGGCGCCAGCACGGTCGCGCCGAACATGGCGACGACATGCTGGAGCCCGAGCACGATGGTCTGGCCGACGGGCAGCCGCTCGTCGGGCATCACCGTGCCCGAGGTCTTCTCGGTCCATTGCGGGAAATAGCCGTTCGCCATGATGTGCTCCCCAGCCCAGGTTTCAGGCGGAAGATGCCGACTCGACACGAGCCGACCGCGCCGCCGGAGCGGAATGCTATGCCGGCGAACGGCCGGGCGAACAGGGCGTTGGAGGCTCAATCCACCGGAAACCGACGGCCTCCGTCCGGCTATCGCGGGCAGCCGCGCACCAGGCGGTAGGCTTGCCCGCCCCAGCCCCAGACCGGCGCGCACAGGCCGGGCATGTCGATCTCGATGTCGGGATAGCCGCCGCGCCTGCGCGGCAACAGGCGGTAGCCGCCGGCCGGAAAGCCGAGATTTCTGGACCAGCCCTGGCCGTTGCGGATCAAAAGCGTGAGTGACGCCCCCGGCTCCTCCGCCCTCGCAGGTTCCGGGTAAGGTCACGAAGATCTCCTCGGTCCCGTCGCCGTTCAGGTCGATGCGCCGGATCCGCGGCGTGACGCGCTGGCCGCAGCTGTCGATGACCTGCCCGCCGCGCAGCGTCAGGCCGATCGCCTGCGCGATGTCGGGGGAGAGGCCGGCGCCTTGCGCGTGGGCTGCTGCCGGGGCGATCGCAGCGAGGAGTAAGACCGAAAGGCCAGTTCTGCAGGACCGGCTCGCCATGATCGTTTCCCCCGTGATTGTCCGGCCGGCAGCGCGCCCATGGCGTCGGGGAAGGCAAGCGCCGTGCCGGTCAGCCCCTCCCGTCCGTCAGCAGGGCTATGGCGGCGAGCGCCGTCGCCACGAACCCGGCCCACATGCGCACGGCGTTCCAGCGGTTCCACGGCTCGGCGAAGGCCCGCCAGTCGGTGGCGGGATCGGCGGAGGCATCCTTCAGCCGCTCCAGCGCGTCGTTGAGCGGCACATTGAACGCGATGGTCACGCCGAACGTGCCGACCGCATAGACGAGGAAGGCGGCGGTGAGCCAGCCGGCGCTGGCCGCGGCGCCCGACCACCAGGCGGTGAGCGCCGCCAGCGGCAGGATGACCAGCGTGCCCATGAAGGTTGAGAAGAACAGCGGGTTGATGATGGCGACGTTGATCGTCTGCATCACCTTGATCGCCGCCTCCGGCCGGACCCGGTCGAGCGCGATCATCACCGAGCACCAGTACGCGTAGAACAGGCCGGCGACCGCTCCGGTGGAGAGGATGCCGAGGATGGTCATGAGGCGGCTGAGGCTGGTCATGGGCGGGCTCCCTTGGGGAGCATCACTACACCGGCCTGCGCCGGGTCATGGCCACAGCCGGCTGGCGCCCGCCCCTCAAACGGCTGCCGCCACCGGCTCGCCGAGGCCATTGTCGGAGGAGGGCGCGAGCGCGGGCGCCTCGCCGCCGGCCGTGAGCTCGGAAATGGCGCTGCGCGGGCGCGGCCGTCCCAGCAGGTAGCCCTGGGCCTCGTCGCAGCCTTCCTTGCGCAGCAGCGCCAACTGGTCGTCGGTCTCGACGCCCTCGGCGAGCACCGGCACGTCCAGGCTGCGGCCAAGCGCCAGGATGGCGCGGATGATCGCTTTGGCCTGCGGGCTCGATTCGATCTCGGTCATGAAGGTGCGGTCGAGCTTGATCTTGTCGAACGGGAAGGCGCGCAGCGTCTCCAGCGACGAGTAGCCCGTGCCGAAATCGTCGATGGCGACGGTGACGCCCAGCGCCTTGATCTGGCGCAGCAGGTGCAGCGCGCGCTCCTTGTCGGCGATGATCGTCGTCTCGGTGATCTCCAGTTCGAGGCGCGCCGGGTCGAGCCCGCTGCACGCCAGCGCGTTGGTGACGATGCCGATGAAGTCGCCGTGGCCGATCTGCACCGCCGAGAGATTGACCGCGATCTTGTAGGGGTGGAACCAGCGGACCGCTTCCTCGCAGGCGGTGCGCAGCACCCATTCGCCGAGCGGCAGGATCGCGCCGCATTCCTCGGCGATCGGAATGAACTCGGCCGGCGAGACGAAGCCGCGCTCCGGATGGTTCCAGCGCAGCAGCGCCTCGTAGCCGGTGATGGCGCCGGTCGAGATGGCCTTCTGGACCTGATAGTGGAGGCTGAACTGGCCCTGATCGAGGCCGTCCCACAGCTCCTTGGCGAGGGCGCGGCGGGTGCGGACAACCTCGTCCATGCGCGCCTCGTAGAAGCAGACGGTCTGGGTAATGCTGGCCTTGGCCCGATACATGGCGAGGTCGGCATTGTTGACCAGCTGGTCGCGGTCGCCGGCATCGTCCGGGAACAGCGCGACGCCCATGGAGGCGCCGGGCATGATCTCGAAGTCGTCGATCACCATGCGCCCGAAGAGGCAGGCTTCGAGGCGGCCGACGAAATCCATGAGGTCGTCATGGTGGGCGAAGCGCTTCACCGCCGCGAATTCGTCGCCGCCGAAGCGGGCGCAGAACTCGCCGGCCTTCAGCGTCCCCGACATGCGCTCGGACAGCGTCCGCAGCACGGTGTCGCCGGCCGCATGGCCGCGCAGGTCGTTGATTTCCTTGAACCGGTCGAGATCGATGCCGATCACCGCGACCTTCTCGCCGGATCGCACCTCGGCGATGGCGAGATCGACGTGGTCGTTGAACGACACGCGGTTGGGCAGGCCGGTCAGTGCGTCGTGGCGGGCCATGTGGGCGATCTTGGCCTCGGACCGGCGGCGCTCGGTCACGTCCTCGAAGGTCGTCACCCAGGAGCCGTCGCCGATCGGGCGATGGCAGAGGGCGATGATCCGGCCCTCGCCGAACTCCTCGGTCACCACGCTCGCCTCCGCGCCTTCGACGAGCGCGGCGTGGCGGGCATGCATGGCCTTCGCGCGGTCGTTGGCGCCGGCGATGACGCCGAGGAGCTGCTCGAAGCCCATGCCGATGGCGAAACGATCCTCCGGCAGGCCGAAGATCTCCGCTAGGCGCTTGTTGACGAGTACGAGCTGGTGGCCCTGGTCGAACAGGCACAGGCCCTGCGTCATGTTCGACAGCGCGAGGTCGAGCCGGCGGCCCGTCTCCGCGATGCGGATCTGGTCGGCCTTCTGGGTGGTGATGTCGCGCGTGATCTTGGCGAAGCCGATCAGGTCGCCGCGCTCGTCCCGGATCGGGTCGATGACGACATGGGCCCAGAAGCGCGAGCCGTCCTTGCGCAGGCGCCAGCCCTCGCCCTCGAACCGGCCTTCGGCGAGGGCGGTGTCCAGCGCCTTCTGCGGTTTGCCGGCGGCGCGGTCGGTCTCGGTGTGGAAACAGGCGAAGTGCTGGCCGACGATCTCGTCCGCCACGTAGCCCTTGGCGCGGCGGGCGCCCTCGTTCCAGTTGGCCACGGTGCCGTCCGGGTTGAGCATGTAGATGGCGTAGTCGGTGACGCCTTCCACGAGAATGCGGAACATGCGCTCGCTGGCGGCGCGCGCGGCCTTGGCGCGGCGGCTGACCAGCGTGGTGAACAGGCCGAGGCCGATCAGGATGGCGGCGGCGATCGAGACGCCCGCGGCGAGGCGCTGGGTGGAGATCATCGCCGCCGAGACCGGCACCGAGGGGTCCGCCGCGATGGTGATCGCGCCCATACCGGTGAAGTGCAGCGAGCAGATCGCGAGCGTCAGGACGAGGGTGCCCTGCAGGGCGCCGACGACGTCCTGCCGGCGGCGAGCGACCATGAGCGCGGCGGCTGACAGCGCCGCGCCGAGCACCACCGAGGCGATGACGAGATCGGCCGACCAGACGATCCGCCCCGGAATCTGGACGGCGGCCATGCCGAGATAGTGCATGGAGGAGACGCCGAGCCCGACGATCGCGCCGCCGAGCGGAGGCGCCAGCGGCGAAGCCCAGAGGATGGCGGTTGCAAGGCCCGCGGCGGTGACGAGGATGGCAACCAGCAGCGAGACGAGGGTCAGCGTCATGTCGTAGGCGATGACCACGCCCGGATCATAGGCCAGCATGGCGATGAAATGGGTCGCCCAGATGCCGAAGCCCGCGGCGGTGCCGGCCGCGCCGATCCACAACCAGCGGGCCTTGGCCCTGGCGGTGCGCGCGTGCCGCCCGATATCGATGACCGAATAGCTCGACAGGACGCAGATCAGCGCGGCGAGTGCCACGAGCCACCAGTTATGGTCCACGGCGAGGCAGGTCAGGACGCGATACATGCAGAACCTCATCAAATTGATTCGGTCCTAGCGTGCGATTTCCTAACGTTTCATATGACGGCGGGGCAGGCGGCCAGCCGGCTGTTGCGACGCGGTAAACAACCGATTGCGGGACGGACATTCGATGATGCAGCAGGCCAGACAGATCGCCGTCACGATCATCGGCGCGCCGGTGGAGGAGGGCGCCGGCACGCCGGGCGCCGCCATGGGCCCGCGCATGCTGCGCACCGCCGGGCTGGTCAGCGCGCTCACCGACCTCGGCTGCGTCGTCGCAGATTGCGGCGACCTTGCCTTGCCGGCGCTGCTTCCGGTCGCGCCGCCCGGCCTCGGCCATGCCCGCAACTTCCCCGAGATCGCCGGCTGGTCGCGCCTGATTGCCGGGGAAACCCACGCCGCGCTCGCTGGTGGCCGCCTGCCGGTCGTCATCGGCGGCGACCATGCCCTATCCATGGGCTCGGTCTCCGGCGTCGCGCGCCATTGTGCCGAGGCTGGCCGGCCGCTCTTCGTGCTCTGGCTCGACGCCCATGCCGACTTCAACACGCCGGCCACCTCGCCCTCCGGCAACATGCACGGCATGTCCGCGGCCATGCTGACCCGCGAGCCGGGGCTGGAGGCGGTGATGGGCGACGCGCCGCACGGATCGGTCGATCCGCGCAACCTCACGCTGTTCGGCATCCGCTCCGTCGACCGGGCCGAGCGCGACCTCCTGCGCTCGCGCGGCATCGAGGTGATCGACATGCGCCTGATCGACGAGTTCGGCGTCGCAGTGCTGATCCGGAAGGTGATCGAGCGCGTGGCCGCGGCCGGCGGCCATCTCCACGTCAGCCTCGACGTCGATTTCCTCGACCCCTCGCTGGCGCCCGGCGTCGGCACGACCGTGCCGGGCGGCGCCAATTACCGCGAAGCACACCTGATCATGGAGCTGCTGCACGATTCCGGGCTGGTCGGCTCGCTCGACGTGGTCGAGCTCAATCCGTTCCTCGACGAGCGGGGCAAAAGCGCGCTGCTGCTGGTTGATCTGGTCGCGAGCCTGTTCGGCCGGCAGGTGTACGGAGATGCAAAATGAGGTTGCGCGGCCCATGAGTGACTATTAGTTTTTGTTAGAAACTCATAGGAGCTCGCCATGCGCGCGATGACCGTCTCGCTCTCGCCCCAGCAGGTGACCCGCATTGAAGACGCAGTCGAGAGCGGGGCCTACGCCTCCAACAGCGAGGTTGTGCGCGATGCATTGCGTCTGTGGGAACAGCGCGAGGCTGTTCGCGCGGCGGAGGTAGCGCGGTTCAAGACGGCCTATGACGACGGCATGGCGAGTGGTGAGGGCCGCCGTCTCGACGCAGAGACTTTTCTGGCCGAGTTGAAGGCTGAGAAGGCGCGACATGGCTGACGTCGTTGTCTCGCCGCGGGCGCAGCGCGACATCCGGGACATCTGGCTGTCCATCGCGGTCGACAATGAGCCCGCGGCTGATCGGCTGGTCGCGCGGCTGTTTCGAAAGGCAGAACTGGCGGCGGAGCACCCGCTGATGGGGGCGGCACGCCCTGAGCTCAGCGACACCGCGCGAATTCTCGTCGAAGGTCGGTATGTAATGATCTATGAGCCTATTACGGCGGGGTTGCTCCTGATTGCGGTTGTTCACGGAATGCGCGATCCGGCAAACTGGCTCGCCTGAACGTCCCCGCATTGACACGCAAGCCTTCCCGACTAGGGTGCGCGCACTTTTGATCCACCCCGAAGGGAAGTGCCCCATGCGTGCCGACATCGTCGCCACGGCCGAGGCCATCAAGGAGTCTGTCGGGCTCCTGAGGAGGCATCTTTGACTGGGATGTCTCCGTCAAGCGCCTCGCCGAACTGAACGCCCTCGCCGAATCCAACGACCTCTGGAACGACCCCGACAAGGCCCAGAAGGTCATGCAGGAGCGCAACGCGCTCGACAGCCGCATGACCGCCCTGACCGAGATCAACCGCGACCTCGCCGACAATCTCGAACTCGCCGAACTCGCCGAGGCCGAGGACGATTCGGCGACGCTGGATGAGGCGGCCAAAGCCCTCCAGGACACCCGCGCGCGCGCCGAGCGGCTCCAGCTCGAGGCCCTGCTCTCGGGCGAGGCCGACAGCAACGACAGCTATCTCGAGGTCCATGCCGGCGCTGGCGGCACCGAGAGCCAGGACTGGGCGCTGATCCTCATGCGCATGTACACGCGCTGGGCCGAGCGGCGCGGCTTCAAGGTCGAGGTGGTCGAGGAGAGCCAGGGCGAGGAGGCCGGCATCAAGTCGGCGACCCTCTTGATCAAGGGCCACAACGCCTATGGCTGGCTGAAGACGGAGGCCGGCGTCCACCGGCTCGTCCGCATCTCGCCGTTCGATTCAAACGCCCGGCGGCACACCTCCTTCGCCTCGGCCACCATCTATCCGGTGGTCGATGACAAGATCGACATCCAGATCAACGAGAGCGACGTGCGCGTCGACACGATGCGCTCAGGGGGAGCGGGCGGCCAGCACGTCAACAAGACCGAATCGGCGGTGCGGCTCGTCCACAACCCGACCGGCGTCATGGTCGTCTCGGAAGGCTCGCGTTCCCAGCATGCCAACCGGGCGGTCGCCTGGCAGATGCTGCGCGCCAAGCTCTACGAGCGCGAGCTGAAGATCCGCGAGGCGGCCGCGGCGGCGGATTTCGCCGCCAAGACCGATATCGGCTGGGGCCACCAGATCCGCTCCTACGTGCTGCAGCCCTACCAGCTGGTGAAGGACCTGCGCACGGGGAAGACCTCCGGCATGCCCTCCGACGTGCTCGACGGCGACCTCGACGGCTTCATGGAAGCGACCCTCGCCATGAAGGCCTATGGCACCAAGGCGGGCGACACCGACGACGTGGAATGACCGGTTCCGGGCTGTTGTGACCGCAGCGGCCGCCTCCCGCGGGGCGGCTGTTTCCGCAGCATCCTTAACGGGTTACTACCAGCGCGGTAGCAAAGTAGTGGCGACGTCCGGATTCGTTGCAAGTGTGCAACACGGGTCAGGGTTGTGACCCGATTGTGGCCCCTCGCCACAATTTGGAAACATTCCGGCGGGTAGAACTCATGCCATAACAACAGCACTCGCATCGGAGAGTCGTGCCATGAAGAAGTTCTTGCTTGCCGGCGTTGCCGCCATCGCCTTCGCATCCGGCGCCCAGGCCGCCGATCTCGGCGTTGCCCGCGGTCCCGTCGCCTCCGCGATCATCGCGCCGGTGTTCGGCTGGACCGGGTTCTATGCCGGTCTGCAGGCCGGCTACGGCTGGGGCCGCAGCAACGGCGTCGGCTGCAACTTCGCTTTGACGCTCTGCGACAACTACAGCAGCAACGCCAACGGCTTCGTGCTCGGCGGCCATGTCGGCTACAACTACCAGATCAACCAGGTCGTGCTCGGCCTCGAAGCTGATCTCGAGTACAATTTCGGCCGCACCACCTCGACCTTCTTCCTGCCGAACAACGGCGCGACCTACGCCAACCGCGTGGGCGGCGGCGCTCAGGGTTCGATCCGCGGCCGTCTCGGCTTCGCCGTCGACCGCGCGCTGATCTACGCCACGGGTGGTGTCGCCTTCTCCGGCAACAACTACACCTGGGCCATCCCGCCGGGCGCGCCCTTCAGCAACTTCTCCAGGACCAGTGTCGGCTGGACCCTCGGCGCCGGCGTCGAATACGCCTTCACCCCGAACTGGACCGCCCGCGTCGAGTATCGCTATGCGAATTTCGGCCGCACGCGGTTCGCCTCGGCCGTTGCCAACCAGGACGTGACGCAGAAGCTGGACACGCACACTGTCCGCCTGGGCGTCAGCTACCTGTTCTCGACCGGCGGCTCGGCCGTCGTCGCCCGCTACTGATCGCTTCTCCCGTCACCGGGACCGGACAAGGCCGCCTTCGGGCGGCCTTTTTCGTTGGTGCTGCCAGCGAGGCAAGGTGCCCGTGCCCCTGCCTCGTAATGTTGCAACGTTGCAACAGCCGGCACGCATTGTGACGCCATTGAGTCAAGTTGCCACAATTCAGAAACATGCCGTCGGGTAAGACAGCCTCAACGACAACAACCGACGCATCCCGGAGAGACGTGCCATGAAGAAGTTTCTGATCGCCGGACTTGCCGCAGCAGCCCTGACCTCGGGCGCCCAGGCAGCCGATCTCGGTTCGCCGCGCATGCCGATCGCGACGGCGGTCATCGCCCCGGTGTTTAGCTGGACCGGCTTCTACGTTGGTGCTCACGTCGGCTATGGCACGTCGAACATCAATTACCTGATCGACGTCAACAGCTTTTCGCGCACTGCGAATGGCGTCCTCGGCGGCTTCCAGATCGGCTACAACTATCAGATCAACAATTTCGTGCTCGGTATCGAGGCCGACTATTCGTTCGCCGGGCTGCGCACCGGCAACTATGGCTGCACCATCGGTCAGGCTGCGACCTGTAATGCCCGCGTCAACGGCCTCGGCTCCGTGCGTGGCCGCGCCGGCGTAGCCGTCGATCGCGCCCTGCTCTACCTCACCGCCGGTCTCGGCGTCGGCAGCTTCCGCTACGGTCGCGCCTTCGACGTGCCGCCGCCCTTCATCACCGGTGCCAGCTCCACCCGCGCAGGTTTCGTGGTTGGTGGCGGCGCGGAGTTCGCCGTTACCCAGAACGTGACCGTCCGCGGCGAATATCTCTATTACCACTTCAACAACCCGACTTACGCGATTGGCACGCTCAGCGACGCGTTCACGAGCCGTGTTCGCTCGAACGTCCACACCTTCCGTGTCGGCGTGAACTACCTGTTCTCGACCGGCGGGTCGGCGGTCGTCGCCCGCTACTGAGCGCTTCTCCCTTCATCGGGACCGGACAAGGCCGCCTGCGGGCGGCCTTTTTCGTTGGCGCGGGAGGCGGTCGATGTGCCGTGCTGGCGCGCTGGCGAGCGTGCCCTCTGGGCAACACCCGCTGCCCATGTGATGAATTGCGGCATTTCCGGCTGGATCGCGGGTCTTTGCGGCGCTAACGCTACGTTAGAACAACAAGTCGCGCACCGGAGAGTCGTCCCCATGAAGAAGTTCCTGCTGGCCGGCGTTGCCGCCGTCGCCCTCGGCTCCGGCGCCCAGGCTGCCGATCTCGGCGTGCCGCGCGGTGCAGTCGCCGGCGCCGTGATGGCTCCGGTGTTCTCCTGGACCGGCTTCTATCTCGGCGGCCAGATCGGCTATGGCTGGCTCAACGGCTCCTCGACCTTCACCCCCGGCGCGGCACCCACCCTGGCGGTGCGCTCAAGCGGCGTCTTCGGCGGCGTTCACGTCGGCTACAACTACCAGATCAACAATTTCGTGCTCGGCGCCGAGGCCGACATCGAGTATTCGGGCATCCGCGGCACGCAGGCCAGCCTCGCCGGCGCCACCTCGGGCGGCATTTTCGACAGCCGCTGGCAGGGTTCCCTCCGCGCCCGCCTCGGCGTCGCGGCCGACCGCGCGCTGTTCTATGTCACGGGCGGGGTCGCCTTCGCCGACTTCCGCCTCGCCGGCGGCCCGGCCCCGGCGGCCGCGATTGGCCCGCTGCAGGGCTACACCACCACCCGCGCCGGCTGGACCCTCGGCGCAGGCGTCGAATACGCCTTCACGCCGAACTGGACGGCGCGCGTCGAATATCGCTACGCCAACTACGGCTCGGTTTCCGCCGACCTCGGCCCGCTCTATCCCGGCGTGGTTCAGCGCACTTCGCTCCACACCCACACGGTTCGTCTCGGCGTGAGCTACCTGTTCTCGACCGGCCCCTCGGCGGTCGTCGCCCGCTACTGATCGCTTCTCCCTTCACCGGGACCGGACAAGGCCGCCTGCGGGCGGCCTTTTCTGTTCGGGGGCTCGCCACGCGCCGCGACCCGCCCGCAACGGTAGGTTGTTGCCGTCCGGCAACGCTGGCCGGCTTTCGGCCAAGTGTTGCGATTCCGCGCTGGCATGACCGATCAGTGGGTCTAACCCTACGTCATATTCGGTATGGACCCAGAGAGGCCAACCCATGAAGAAGCTCCTCTTCGCCGGCATCGCCGCCATCGCTTTCGCCTCCGGCGCCCAGGCTGCCGATCTCGGCGCGCCGCGCATGCCCATCGCCGCCGCCGTCGTCGCGCCGGTTTTCTCCTGGACCGGCTTCTATCTTGGCGGCCATATCGGCTACGGATTCGGTCGCGGGCATCACGCGAACACCCTCCTTGGCAATGGCGGCGGATTCGACAACGCCGCGGATACGACGCCCTTCACCTATAACACGCGCGGCCTGCTGGGCGGCCTGCACGCCGGCTACAACTGGCAGACCGGCAATCTCGTTCTCGGCCTTGAGGGCGAGATCGGCTATAGCGGCGTCAGCGGCAGCCGAGCCGGCGCCATTCCCGGCGTCTCCACCGATGATTACGGCGACACCCGGTTCGGCTTCTACGGCTTCATCGGTCCGCGCCTCGGCGTCGCCGTCGACCGCGCACTGATCTACGTGAAGGTCGGCCTCGCCGTCGCCTCGATCCGCAACACGGCGTCCGATCTGCTGGTCGATCCGCCGCCGATCAACTTCGACCTCGGCGATTTTTCTCGCGTCACGCGCACGCGCGTCGGCTTCGGCATCGGCGCGGGTCTCGACTACGCCTTCACGCCCAACTGGATCGGCCGCGTCGAATACATGTACAAGGATTACGGCGCGCACACCTCGACCAATGCCGACGGCGACGTGTTCCGCCACCGCAATCACGAGCATTCGGTGCGGCTTGGCGTCAGCTACTTGTTCAGCGCGCCGTCGGCCGTCGTCGCACGCTACTGATCGCTTCTCCCTTCATCGGGACCGGACAAGGCCGCCTTCGGGCGGCCTTTTCTGTTCGAGGGGCTCGCCACGCGCCGCGACCCCACCCGCAACGGTAGGTTGTTGCCGTCCGGCAACGCTGGCCGGCTTTCGGCCAAGTGCTGCGATTCCGCGCTGGCATGACCGATCATGCTGGCCTAACCCTAGGTCATATCCGCCGTGATCCCCGAGAGAGTCGATCCATGAAGAAGTTCCTGCTTGCCGGCGTCGCCGCCGTCGCCTTCGCCTCCGGCGCGCAGGCGGCCGACCTCGGCGTGCCGCGCGGCGCCATCGCCGGCGTCGTCGTCGCGCCGGTGTTCAACTGGACCGGCTTCTATGTCGGCGCCGACATCGGCTATTTGTGGTCGTCGACGAACGTGTTCGCGACGAACGGGGGTGGCCCGTCGACGGGAAGCCCGAATCCCCATGGGATCAAGATTGGCGGCCATCTCGGCTACCGCTATCAGTTCGCCAACAACTTCGTTCTCGGCATCGAGGGCGACCTGTCCTGGCTCGGCGCGCGGAACCGGGAAGCGACGCTTGGCATTTTCGCGCCGCAGGTCTGGCGGACGCGCGCCAACTGGGATGCCTCGATCCGGGGCACCGCCGGCTTCGCGATCGACCGTGCCCTGATCTACGCAACGGGCGGCGTCGCCTTGATCGAAAGCGCGGGTTGCGCAAGCCTCAATCCGGGCGGGGCCTGTGTGCCGGGCACCACCTTTGGCGGCTCGCGCGTCGGCTGGACGGTTGGCGCCGGGTTCGCCTATGCCGTTACGCCGAACGTCTCCGTTCGCGGCGAGTATCTCTACGCCAATTATGGCACCCGGACCTACAATACGCCTGTTATCGTCGGCGGCTTCACGGCCTACAAGCTGGACACCCACACCGTGCGCCTCGGCGTGAGCTATATGTTCACCACCGGCGGTTCGGCGGTGGTCGCCCGCTACTGATCGGCTTCGAGCCTTCGATATCGAAAAGGCCGCCTCCGGGCGGCCTTTTTCGTTTGGCCGAGGCCTGGTGGTGCCCCACGTGGCCACAGGCAAGCGTGCTCTCCAGGCAACACCTGCCACCCCATGTGGCGAACTACTGTCTTTCCGGCTGGATCGCGTGATGTTGCCGGGCTAACGCTACGTAACAATCACAGTCCTCACATCAGAGAGTCGCGCCATGAAGAAGTTCCTGCTCGCCAGCGTTGCCGCCATCGCTGTCGCCTCTGGCGCTGAGGCCGCCGATCTCGGCATGCCGCGCGGTGCCGTCGCTGGCGTGGTCGTCGCGCCGGTGTTCAACTGGACCGGCTTCTATGTCGGTGGCGACATCGGCTACTGGACCGGACCGAGTTCGATTACCTACCCGGTATCGGCCTTCAGCGCATCGGTTTCTCCGAATGGCATCAAGCTCGGCGGTCACCTCGGCTATCGCCATCAGTTTGCGAACAATTTTGTCCTGGGCGTTGAAGCCGATCTTTCGTGGCTGGGCGGTTCCAATCGCGAGGGAACTGTCGTCAATTCTGCCCCTGCTGTTGCGCGGGTTCGTGGAAGCTGGGACGGCTCCGTGCGGGGTACGGCAGGTTTCGCAATCGATCGTGCACTGATCTACGCCACCGGCGGTGTCTCATTCATTCAGACCAACGGTTGCACGGCCGCTGCTCCAGGCGCTGCCTGCGCGGCCCTGACGCAGTTTGGCGGCACGCGCGCGGGCTGGACGATTGGCGCAGGTCTCGCCTATGCGGTCACCCCGAATGTATCGATTCGGGGCGAGTATCTCTACGCCAACTATGGTACCCGGACCTATGTGACGCCCGGCGTCGTGCCCGGCGCGACCAGCCACAAGCTCGACACCCATACGATCCGCGTCGGTGCGAGCTACATTTTCTCAACCGGCCCGTCGGCCGTCATCGCCCGCTACTGATCGCTCCGAGCGATCACGCAAAAGGCCGCCTCCGGGCGGCTTTTTTTGTTGGCTGGCGATGGCTCGGACATGACAACGCCCGGCCGGGTTTCCCCGCCGGGCGCAATTGTCGAACATGCCGGGAATCTACCGGACCAGCGTTACGCTGTCAATGCATATGTTCCTTCAAAGGGAAAATATGCAAGATCGTCCGGCGATGCATCTTGCCTTCGCCTGCCGCTCAGCACCGTGTCGGATAGGCCCTCGGGCCGGAGAGCTGGAACGAGCGCCAGAGCTCGTCGACCGAGCGCAGCATCTCGCGGGCCATGGCGCGGGGATAGCGGGCCTGGATCAGGTAGATGACGCCCGGCTCGCCGCGCCGCTGCACCACGATGTCGTAATAGTCGAGATCGCCGCGGAACCGTTCGCCGTGCAGCACGCCGCGTCCACCGACGGCAAAGCCCTGGAGGCCGCCATGGGGCGGCAAGCCGACATCGGTGACGATCTGGCCGCGGCGCGGTCTTGGCCCCTCGACGATCGCCTCGGCGTACCAGGCCTGCGGCGTGCAGGCGCCCAGCTGTCCGGCATTGTTGGCGCTGATCACCACCACCGCATCGGGGTTGCGCTCGTGGACCAGCACGGAATTGACCGGGCCGGGCAGGTCGTTGTCGCTCTCCAGCCGGAAGTCCGGGCCGATGGTGAAGGACCAGCGGTCGCGGCGGTGGCGGTAGGGGCCGTCGGTTGGCGGCGCCGGCGGGATCGAGCCGGTGACCTCGCCCTGCGGCGCACGGGCGGCGGGCAGGGGAGCCGAGGGAACCGGCGCGGCCTGTGCCACGGCGGGCTGGGCGGCTTCGGGCTGGCGCGGGGTGACCGACCCGGTGATCTCGCGCGACGGAGCAGGCTGGGCCTGTGCGGCGGCGGCCTGGGTCTCGCGCAGCGTCCGCGCCTCGATCTCGGCGGCATGGGCGCGGTTGATCGCCTCCTGGATGCGCTGCTCGGCGGTCTGGGCCGCCGTCTGGCTTGCTTGCTGGGCGGTCTGCTGGGCGGTCTGGAGCTCGGCCTGTGCCCGGCGTAGCTGGCTGGTCGCCTCCGCCGCCTGGTTCTGCCGCTGGATCAGTTCGGTCTGGGTATGGGCCAGCTGCGTGCGGGCAACGCGCAGGTTCGCCTCCGCGGTCTCCGCACGGCGCGCGACGGTGCGGGCCGCCTCGCGCAGGCGCGGTAGCTCCGCCGTCGACGATTGCGCGATTTCGGCGCGTTCGCTGGCAAGCTGGGTCAGGGCCGCGATACGCGGATGGGAATCACCGCGCAGCGGGCCAGCAAATTCGGTGATGCCAGCGGCCGCGACCGAGCCGACGAGGAAGGCGGCGGCCGATATACCGGCCCAGCGCAGCGGCAGGCGTCCGGTGGCCTTGGCGGCGGCAAGCTGGGCGACCTTCGCCCGCTCGGCGGCGGTCTGCAGGCGCTCGTTGTCGGCGGACAGGCGCGCGACACTGTCGCGCAAAGCCGCCGCCCCGTCGGCAATGGCGGCTTTCGGGTCGGGCGGCGTCGCTTTCTCGCCGGCGCGCACGGCCTTCAGGTAGCCGGTGAAGCCGTCGAGCGTCATCTTGAGGCGGTCCTGCGCGGCCTGGCCGCGCTCGACCAGGACGCTGTGCGCCTTGCGGAACTCCGCGGCGAAGCGCTCGCGCTCGGCCGTTTCGAATCGGGCCCAGATGGCGGATGCGGCGGGGTCCTCGGGAAACTGGCGGGCAAAGGCGCGCTGCGCCGGTTCCTCGGCCTTGCCGGTATCGGCGGCGATGGCCGCGGCCAGCGCGGCGAGCCCCGGCCGGCCAAGCGCCGGGCCGAGGAGGCCGAGGAACTGCGTCCAGGCGGCTTTGCCCTCCGCAGAGGCCGTATCGGCCAGCCAGGGGCCGAGATCGGGGGCGGGGACGAGGCCGAGCGGGGCCTCCAGCCGCTCGGTCGGAAGGGCCTCGAGGCGTGCCGCGACGAGCTTGCTCTGTTCCTGGGCCACGCGCGCCTGGCCGGTCAGGCCGGCATGGTTCTCGGTCGGGTCGAGCACGGCCGCCGGCCAGAGCACGAGCACGGCGCGGGCCTTGGTGATGGCCTCGCGGATCGTCTTCGCGACGCCGCGGCCCTTCGGCTCGATATCGGCGGCCATGGTGATGCCGAGCGCTGCGAGCGCCTGCCGGACGATGTCGGCGCGCTCCTTGTCGGCGCGACGGTATGCGATGAACAGGTCCGTCACGGGACTGTCTCCTCCAACGCGGGTGACGGCGGACCGTCGGATGTCATGCACTTGGCGGGCAGGCCCGGCGGCCCTCAGTCGGCCTCGGCGAGCCTCAGGCCCGCGCGCACGAAGCGCATCGGATCGACTGCCTCGCCGTTGATGCGGGTTTCGTAGTGAAGGTGTGGGCCGGTCGAGCGGCCCGTGGAGCCGACACGGCCGATGCGATGGCCGGCGCGGATGCTGTCGCCCTCCTTCACCTCGATGCGGGAGAGGTGGGCATATCGGGTGGTCAGGCCGTTGCCGTGGTCGATTTCGACCATCAGGCCGTAGCCGCCCATGGACGAGGCGTGAACGACCCGTCCGCCGGCCGAGGCATAGGCGGGCTCGCCGGTGGCGCCGCGGAAATCGATACCGGAATGCATCGCCCAGGAGCGCAGGAAGGGGTCGAGGCGGGCGCCGAAGCCGGAGGACAGCTCGAGTTCGCCGGAATGGGGCCGCCCGAGCGGGATCTGCCCGACCAGCTGGGTCAGGCGCTCCTGGTCGCGCAACACGCTCTGCACGCGGAACACCTGCCGCTCGAACGGCGAGGCCTCGCCCGCGGGCGCGGGGATCGGGATGAGCGGCCCGCCGGTGCCGGCGGTCGAGGCGGCCGGCGCGCGCGCGATGCGCGCCTCGGCGAGGCCGAGATCGGTGAGCACGGAGCGGATGCGCCGGGTGCGCCGCTCGGTACGGGTCTCGAGCGCCTGCAGCGCGACCTGCTGCTGTTGCTCGACGCGATCGAGCGAGCGTTCGACGCGAACGACCACGTCCTGCCGGCCGGCGGGGACCGAGGCAAGCGCGAAGCCTGCCGGCACGGCCTGCGCGGTCTGGATCGGCACGGCGCGCGATTCGAGCCGCGAATGCCGTTCGGCCAGCGGCGTCAGGCGCAGCGTATCGCCGGCGGACGCGCGCGGCGCCGGACTGGTGGTCGCGACGGGGGCGGGGGAGGGGACCGGAACGTTCACGCGCGCGGGTGATCGCGCGGGCGAAGACTGCTCGGCGAGCGCCGCGACAATCGACTGCCGCGTCTCGAGCAGAGCCTGGCGACGGGCGACATGGTCGACCCGTTTCTCCAGCTCCGACTGGTCGACCAGATGGCGGCTGGTGAGAAGATCGACCTGTCCGCGCAGCTCGCGGATGCGGTCCTCGTAGCCGTGCTGCACGGCGGCCTGGCGGCTCATCAGGCCGCCGACGAAGTCGTCTCTGAAGGCGAGATAGCTGGTGACGGCGACGCCCCAGACGCAGAGCAAGACGCCGATCACGCCGGCCGTGCCCAGAAGGCCGACCGACAGGGAGGTGGTGCGGGTGCTGCCCCTGGAGCGCCAGGCCAGCGTCACCGCGCCGGCGGGCACCTGCGCCCGCAGGTTGGCTTCCTGGGCGAGCTGGGCGCGGTTGTAACGGTGGGCCTGATGCGACATCGGCGGACATCCGTACGCGAACGAGACGCCGCATTACCGCCGATTAAGGTTAACGAACCGTGCCCACGCGGGCGCGGGGCTTACAGGGCCTGCGCCGCCGCGAGGACCTCCGCCGCATGGCCCTTGGTCCTCACCTTGCGCCACACGCGCGCGACGTGGCCCGTCGCGTCGATCAGGAAAGTGGCCCGCTCGAGGCCCATATAAGCGCGCCCGTACATGCTCTTCTCGACCCAGACGCCGTAGGCCTCGACCATGTCACCGGGCTCGTCGGTGGCGAGGAGAACATTCAGGTCGTGCTTGGTCCGAAACCTCTCGATCTTCCCGACGGGGTCGCGGGAGATGCCGAGAAGCGCCGCGCCGGCCTTGTCGAATTCACCGGCAAGGCTGCTGAAATCGCGGTTCTCGGTGGTGCAGCTCGGTGTGTCGGCCTGCGGATAGAAGTAGAGCACCAGCTTGCGGCCCCTGAACTGCTTCAGGGTCACCGCGCCGGCGGCCCCCGGGAGCGAGAAGTCCGGCGCCTGATTCCCGATATCCACCCCCATCACGCCTTCCTTTCGTCGGTTTCTCGTGAGATTCCTCAACATCTACGGCGCGACCGTCCTTTCGGATCGGTGGTGATTCCGTTTCGGCGTGAATTTGGCTGACTGATGGCCTATAAGCCGAAGTTGAGGAAGCGCCTGCGGTTCTTTGCCTAACGAATGGTTAAGGCGGGCAGTCGCAGACTGTATGCATGCGTGTCGGCGTTTGGGCGCCGCGAGGTGACGGTCCGGGCCGGAGAGCCCAGCAAGGCGGGAGACGACCGTAGAATGGAATGGCGCGCCGATCAGGGCCGTGGTCCCGCGTCTGCCCTTCCGGCGGACTGTGAGGCCGGGCGCGAGTTCGGCCACCGCTGGACCAACCGGCGGGTACCCTCCTTCCTCCTCCGGCTCTGTGGCGGCCCGCTCTCCTGCTGGTCCGCGCGCCGCCGCTGGTGCGTCGGTATCGCGACCGCGCTGATCCTGATCGTCGCCACGCCGATTCTCGTCCTCGTCTGGCAGATGCGCGTCGGCAGCGGCGTCGGGCTCGATATGCTGACGCCATGGATCGCACGCTCCCTCTCCGAACAACTCGGCGACGGCCGCTCGGTCACCATTGGCTCGGCGGTCGCGGCCCGCGACGCGCAGGGCGGGGTGGAGATCGAGGCGCGCGACGTCGTCATCCATGACCTCGATGGACGCCGCGTCGCCTCCATGCCGCGCGTGGCGCTGGCGATGGAGGGCCTGCCGATCTTCGGTCGCCCCTCCATCCGCAGCATTCACCTGGTCGGCGCCTCGGTGGCGCTGAAGGTCGGGGAGGACGGCCAGATCGCACTCGCCGCCGGCCGCTTCCGCACCCAGCTTCCCGAGGACCAGGGCGCATCCGCGTCGCAGCCGCAGGCCCCGGCGACGCCATCGGCCGAAATCTCCTCGACGCTGCCGGAGCCCGAGCTCTCGCCGTTCCGGCGGCTTGGCATCTGGCTCGATCTCTTCGAGCGCTCCGGCGTCGACGGCCACCGCCTGACAGGCTTTGGCCTGCGCAATGGCACGGTCATTGTCGACGACGTTCGCTCCGGCAAGCGCTTCATCTTCGGCGGCATCGATTTCGACCTGACGGCGCCAAGCCATGGCGGCCTGTCGCTCGGCATCGACGCCTCCGGCTCCGGCGCCCGCTGGACCTCGACCGCTATGGTCACACCGCGCGACGCGGAGGGCCGGCGCACCATCGACGTCACCATGACCGGCCTGTCGCCGCGCGATCTGAGCCTTGCCCTGCAGGGTCCGCAGGTCTTCTTCGCGGATACGCCGATTTCCGGCACGCTCAGGGCGGTGCTGGATGCGTCGGGCGATCCTGCCGGCTTTGCCGGCCGCGTCAGTCTCGGCAAGGGCGAGGTCGGCGATCTCAATGATACGGCCATGCGGATCGTCATCGACCAGGCCACCGCCGAGGTCCACTGGCAAGCCGGCGCGCCGGGGCTGATCGTCGATCGCGTCGAGATCCAGGCTGGCCACAACCGCGCGGAGTTAAATGGCGTCGTGACGCCGCCGGCCAAGGCGGGCGACGTACTGACCGTCGAGGTATCCAGCGTCCGCGCTGTGACCTCAGTGCTCAACCCGCACGAGCCTCCGGTTCCGATCAACGTGCGTGACGCGCGGTTCGTCTTCGATCCCGCCCCGCGCACCCTGACCATCGAGCGCATGGCGGTCGACCAGGGTGGCGATCCGCTGGCACGCCTCTCCGGGCAGGTGGTCTTCACCCAGGGCTCCCCGGCGATCTCGCTGAACCTGCAGGCTGGCAAGATGCCGCTTGCCACCGCGCTGGCGCTCTGGCCGCGCGCCTCCAACCCGCATGTGCGCGACTGGGTTGCTGACAACATGGTCGGCGGCACCGCAGAAGAGACCTCCGTCCGCATCGCGGTCCCGGCCGGTTTGCTGGCGTCGAAACACTGGGTGCTGGAAAAGGATGCCCTGTCCGTGCTGGCGAAGATTCGCGGCACGTCGCTGCGCGTTCTGCCGGGCCTGTCGCCGCTCACCGGCTCCGATATCGATGTGACGGTCGACGGCCAGATGGCCCAACTCGCGGTGCTCCGCGGCGTGGTCGAGCCGGCGCCCGGCAAGCGGCTGGTACTGAGCCAGGGCTCGTTCGACATTCCCGACCACCGCATCCAGCCGCCACAATCGATCAGCCGGTTCCGCCTGCAGGGCAGCGCGGAGGCGACCTTCGCCCTGCTTGGCGAGGAGGCGTTCAAGGGAGCGGCCACCGGCCCGACCCTGCCGGGCGGCAAGGTCGAGGGCACGGTCGTTGCCAATGTCACGGTCAACGTGCCCCTGACCGAGACGTTTCAGGCGAACCTCATCGACTATCTGGTGGAAGCCGACTTCACCGGCTTTGCCGCCGACAATGCCTTCGGCGAGATGCGCGTCGAGCGCGCCGCCTTCAAGGTTCAGACCACGCCGCGCACCTTCACCATGCGCGGGCAGGGCATCCTTGGCGGCGCCCAGGCCAATTTCGAGTACCGCAAGCCGCGCCCGGAAGCGAAACCGGAGATCCGGCTCACCGCGACGCTGGACGACCGTGGTCGGTCCCGCCTCGGCCTCAACATCGGCCCGCGCATCGTCGGGCCGACGCCGGTGAAGGTCATGACGGTCGGCGAGGATTCCGGCCGCTACAATGTCGAGGTCGATCTGACGCCCGCGGCGCTCTCCGATCTGCTGCCCGGCTGGAGCAAGCCGCGCGGGCAGGCCGCCAGGGCGCGTTTCGTGGCGGTGGAAGGCGACGACGGCTGGAAGCTTGAGGACCTGGTGGTGGAGAGCCGTGGCGTGCTGGTGCGCGGTTCGGCGACCTTCGACGACAAGGGCGGCCTCGTCTCGGGGCATTTCCCCGCCTACAACCTGTCCGATGGCGACCGCATGAACGTGCGCGTCGAGCGCGTCGGCACGGGCCACCGCGTCACCGCGCGGGGCGATGTCATCGACGCCCGCAATCTCCTGAAATCGCTGACCGAACCGCCGCGGCTTGGCAGTGGTAACCGGACCCCGGCGGCGGAGCCGGCAACCGGCGAAATGGAACTCGATTTCCGGGCCGGCGCCGTTGCCGGCGGTGGCGGCGAGGTAATCCGCCAGCTCGAACTGAAAATGACGCGCAGGGGAGCCGATATCCGGTCGCTGACCGCCTCGGGGCGGGTCGGCCGCAACGCACCCTTCGCCGTCGAGCAGCGCGGGCAGGGCAATGCGGCACGGCTCGCCGTGTCCGCCGGGGACGCCGGCGCCTTCCTGCGCTTCCTCGACATCTACCGGTCGCTGCAGGGCGGCGAACTGGCGCTGGTCATGTCGCCGCCCCAGCCGGACGGCAGCATCCGACAAGGTGCGATCGAGATCACCAATTTCGGCATCCGCGGCGATCGTGCCATTTCCGGCATGGTGGCGGCGGCCGGCGAACCGCCGAACGCGCAGCGCCCGGCAGCCCAGCCCGCCCCTCAAGTCGCCGGCAACGACGCCTTCGCCTTCACGCGGCTGCGCGCCAATTTTGCCCGGACGGACGGCCGCGTGACGATCGCCGACGGACTGCTCTGGGGCGCGGCCATCGGCGCGACGGTGGAGGGCGAGTTCGATCCCGGCCGCAATCGTCTCAGGCTGTCCGGCACCTATGTTCCCGCTTATGCCCTCAACAACATCTTCGCCCGCATCCCCGTGCTCGGGCTGTTCATGGGCGGCTCGCCGGACGAGGGCGTGTTCGGCATCACCTACCAGATATCGGGAGCGGTCAGCGCGCCGCAATTGATGGTCAATCCGCTGTCGGCGGTGGCCCCGGGCTTCCTGCGCAAGATGTTCGAGTTCCGCAGCGGGCGCGGCACGGCGGCCCCGGCGCGGCTCGAGGACACGGTCGGTTCGACCCAGCGCTAGTGCGTTGCCTCAGCCGCGCTCGATATCGTAGCCGGCCATCGCCCAAGCCTTGATGCCGCCGGCGAGATGGGCGTCATAGGGCTTGCCGAAGGCCTGGGCTGCCTCGCTGGCGTGGATGGAACGTACGCCCGCCGCACACAGGAACACGACGCGCCGGCCTTCCGGGTCGGGGATGTCGCGCGGGTCGAAGCGCGACAGCGGCAGGTTTACCGCATCGGGAATGCGCGCCATGGCCAGTTCATGCGGCTCGCGCACGTCGACGAGCAGGATCGTGTCCTCGGCGAGGCCGGTCGCCACGTCAGCGGGGGAGAGATCGGTCACGGCCATGGGCGCCCCGGATAGCTTGCGGCAACAGGCTCAACTCTAGTCGGCGATGACGCCGCCGGTCACGGGTTCCCTGACCCCGGTCGTCGACGGGAAGGTCAGCGGCAGCTCTTTCATCGCGCGCACGGCGAGGAAGGCAAAGGCCTGCGCCTCCAGAAAGTCCGACGACCAGCCGACATCCTCGCCGGTCCTGACCTCGGCCCGGGCATGATAGGCGAGGAGGCGCAGCAGTTCGGCGTTTTTGGCGCCGCCGCCGCAGACGACCCAGAGCACCGGCCGCTCGCGCAGGAAATCGGCGGCGCGGGCGATGGAACGTGCGGTGAAGGTGGTCAGCGTCGCGGCGCCATCCTCGGTCGAGACATTGCCGACGATGCGGTGGGCGAAGGCGTTGCGGTCGAGCGATTTCGGCGGTGATTTCGCGAAGAAGGGATGCACCAGCAGCCAGGCGAGCAGGGCCTCGTCGCCGCGCCCGCGGGCGGCCATGGCCCCGCCGTCGTCCATGGGGCTGCCGGTGCGTTCGCGCATCCAGTCGTCGATCAGCGCATTGCCGGGGCCGGTGTCGAAGGCGGTGAGTTCGTCGTCGGCGCCGATGAAGGTGACATTCGCGACGCCCCCCACATTGACCACCGCCAGCGGCCGGGGGAGGGCTTTTTGGGCGGCCAGCGCCCGGTGGAACACCGGCACCAGCGGCGCGCCCTGGCCACCGCTCGCGATGTCCGCCTGCCGGAGATCGTAGACGACGGGAATGCCGAGCCGCTGGCGCAGCGCGATCCCGTCGCCGATCTGCACGGTCATCTTCAGGTCCGGGCGGTGAATGACGGTCTGGCCGTGGAAGCCGACGACGCCGATATCGGCGCGGGTGAGGCCGTTCTTCTCCAGGAACAGTTCCACGGCTTCGGCATGGGCGCGGGTGATGAGGCCCTCGGCCTTCGCCAGCAGGGGCGTGCGCGTGATGCGGTCCTGGAGCCGGGCGCCTTCCTTCAGGGCCTCGCGCAGCAGCGCCCGCTCGTCTTCGGAATAGGCCCGGTAGCCAGTCGGGCCGAAGCCGCTGATCGCCTCTCCGTCGGTGTCGAGGAGCGCGACGTCGACGCCGTCCATCGAGGTTCCGGACATCAGGCCGATGGCGCGCATGGACGAAAACCGAATCGATCAGATGAAATTGAGCCTTTCCTCTGCTACACCGCGCCTCCGCCGGGCGCGAGGTCCGGCGCAGCAACGCCAACTGGAAAGATCATGACCGCCCCGGCTTCCGATTTCCTGCGCATCCTTGAGCAGCGCGGGTTCATCCACCAGTGTTCCGATCTGCCGGGCCTCGACGCCCTGGCGTCGAAGGGGGATGTGGTCGCCTATGTGGGCTATGACTGCACGGCCCCCTCGCTGCATGTCGGGCATTTGCTGTCGATCATGATGCTGCACTGGATGCAGGCGACAGGGGCCGGCAAGCCGATCACGCTGATGGGTGGTGGCACGACGCGGGTCGGCGACCCCTCGGGACGCGACGAAACCCGCAAGATTCTCTCCATCGAGGACATCAACGCCAACAAGGACGCGCTGAAGGGCGTGTTCGCGAGGTTGCTGACGTTCGGCGAGGGCAAGATGGATGCCGTCATGCCGGACAATGCCGAGTGGCTGACGAAGCTCAACTACATCGAGATGCTGCGCGACATCGGCCGGCATTTCTCGGTCAACCGCATGCTGAGCATGGATTCGGTGCGCATGCGGATCGAGCGCGAGCAGGAGCTGTCGTTCATCGAGTTCAACTACATGATCCTGCAGTCCTACGATTTCGTGGAACTGGCGCGCCGCTATGGCACCAACCTGCAGATGGGCGGCTCCGACCAGTGGGGCAACATCGTCACCGGTGTCGATCTCGGACGGCGCATGGGCACGCATCAGCTTTACGCGCTGACCTGCCCGCTGCTGACCACCTCGTCGGGCGCCAAGATGGGCAAGACGGCGGCCGGCGCGGTCTGGCTCAACGCCGACATGCTCTCCTCCTACGACTACTGGCAGTACTGGCGGAACACCGAGGATGCCGACGTGGCGCGCTTCCTCAAGCTGTTCACGCTGCTGCCGATGGCGGAGATCGACAGGCTCTCAGCGCTGCAGGGTGCTGAGATCAACGAGGCCAAGAAGGTGCTGGCCACCGAGGCGACCGCGCTGGTGCGGGGCCGCGAAGCGGCGATCGCGGCTGCGGAAACCGCGCTGAAGACCTTCGAGCAGGGCGCGCTCGGCGACAACCTGCCGGTGGTCACCGTGCCGGAGGCAGAACTGGCCGCCGGCATCGGCGTGCTGACGCTGTTCGTGCGCGCCGGCCTGGTCGCCTCCAACGGTGAGGCGCGCCGGCAAGTCGCCGGCGGCGGCCTGAAGCTGAACGACGAGACGGTGACGGACGCGCAGGCGACCGTGACCGTCGCGGCCCTGAAGGACGGCGTCGCCAAGCTGTCCTTCGGCCGCAAGAAGCATGTCCTCGTGAAGGCAGGGTGAGATCATGACCATGATGAAGTTCTTTTACGGTCCGAAGACCTGCGCGCTCGCCTCGCGCATCGCGCTCGAGGAAGCCGGTGCCGACTACGAGCCGGTGAAGGTCGATTTCGCCAATGCCGAACAGACCAAGCCCGCCTATCTCGCTGTCAACCCGAAGGGCCGCGTGCCGGCGCTGGTGACGGACCGCGGCGTGCTGACCGAGAACGTCGCGATCCTCGCCTTCGTGGCGCAGAGCCACCCGGGAAAGAAGCTCGCGCCGCTCGACGATCCCTTCGCATTCGCGCAGATGCAGGCCTTCAACAGCTACCTGTCCTCGACCGTTCACGTGAACCACGCCCACAAGCATCGCGGCGCACGCTGGGCGACCGATGAGAGCTCGTTCCTCGACATGCGCGCCAAGGTGCCGGCGACCATGACCGCCAGCTTCGCGCTGATCGAGCGCGATTTCTTGAAGGGACCATGGGTGATGGGCGAGGCCTGGTCGGTGGCCGACGCCTATCTCTACACGGTGTCCCGCTGGCTGGAGGGTGACGGCGTCGACATCAGCCAGTTTCCGAAGGTTTCAGCGCACATGAAGGCGATGGAAGAGCGCCCGGCGGTGAAGGCGGCGCTGGCCGGGGAGTAGGCACCGGTCAGTAGTGGTAGCGGCACTGGGCGATTTCCAGCACGTCGTCGCGCACCCGATAGACGAGGCGATGTTCGTGGTCGATGCGCCGCGACCACCAACCCTTGAGCTCATTCTTAAGCGGCTCCGGCTTGCCCGTACCCGAGAAGGGTGTGCGACTGCACTCCTCAATCAAAGCGTTGAGCTTTTTGAGGAGCTTCCGGTCCGTCTCCTGCCAGTGCCTGTAGTCTTCCCAGCCGAGCTTCTGGAACGAGACATTCATTCGATCAGGTCGCGCACGACGCCCTTGCCGACGTCAAGCTCCGCGATGGATTCAAGCAGCCGCCTGCGGTTCTCCGGGCTACGCAGCAGGTAGTTCGTCTCTTCCATGGAGGTGTAGTCCTCCAGTGAAATCAGCACAGCGGCAGGCTTGCCGCCTTCGCGCGTGATCAGAACGGGCGTGTGGTCGTCCGTCACCTGATCGAGCGTGGCCGCCAGATTCTTGCGGAGGTCGGTCGATGTCTTGACGCGCATGCCAGCAATGTACGCTTTTGCGTACAGAATTCAAGATATCAGGTCGCCTGCATCAGCTCGATCCGGTTGCCGAAGGGGTCGTCGACAAAAGTCCGCACGAACCCTTCGAGCGGCTCGTCATCCTTCAGCTGGCAGCCTGCGGCGCGAAGTCTCGCCACCAGCGCATCGAGATCGCTGACCAGCAGCGCGGGATGCGCCTTGCGCGCCGGGCGAAACTCCGCCTCGACGCCGAGGTGGATGCGCACGCCTGCGCGCTCGAACCAGCAGCCGCCGCGCGCGGCCAGATTGGCCGGCTTCGACACCTCGGGGAGCCCTAGAAGGACGGCGTAGAAGGCGCGCGCTTCCGCCTCGCGGCCGGCCGGCATGGCGAGCTGGACATGATGCAGGGCCTCGACGGGCATGCGCGACCTCCTCGTCAGCGCGTCGGCGCGGCCCAGCCGCGTGTCGCCGTGTCGCGTGCCACGAAGGTAGCGATGGCGTCGCCCTCGGCCAGCGTCAGGTCGATATCGTCCCAGCCCTTGAGCAACTGGGTGCGCCAGACCGGATCGATGGCGAAATCGACGACGACATTGCCGCAGGCGATGCGCTGGGCCGCGAGGTCGACGGTGACTGGCCGCTCGCCCGCCGCCAGCAGCGCTTCGGCATCGGCCTCGCTCACGGTTGCCGGCACCACGCCGTTCTTGACGCAGTTGGAGGCGAAGATGTCGCCGAAGCTCGGCGCGATCACCGCCCGGAAGCCGAAATCGGCGAGGGCATAGACGGCGGCCTCGCGCGACGAGCCGCAGCCGAAATTGCGCCGCGCGACGAGGATGGCCTGGCCGGCCTGCGGCTTCGGAACCTCAGCGGCGAGATCATGGAGCAGGAACCGACCATAGCCATCGGGCTTGCGCGGTTCCTTCATGAAGCGGGCGGGGATCAGCTGGTCGGTGTCGATGTTCGCCACCGGCAGTTTCAGCATCGCCGCGGTCTCGGTCGTGAACGGCCTCATGCGAGCCGCCTGACATCGGTGAGGCGGCCGGTGACGGCGGCGGCGGCAACCATGGCCGGCGACATCAGATGCGTGCGGGCGCCCGGGCCCTGCCGTCCCTTGAAGTTGCGGTTGGTGGTGGAGGCGCAGCGTTCGCCCGGCGCCACTATGTCGCCGTTCATGCCGACGCAGAACGAGCAGCCGGAGGCGACCCATTCGAGACCGGCCTCGGTGAAGATGCGGGCGAGCCCCTCCTGTTCGGCCTGCTGCTTGACCAGCGAGGAACCGGGCGAGACGACGCCGGGCACCTTCGCGCGCCTGCCGGCGAGCACGCCGGCAGCAGCGCGCAGGTCCTCGATCCGCGAATTGGTGCAGGAGCCGATGAAGACCCGGTCGATCGCAATGGAATCGAGGCTCTGGCCGGGGGAGAGTGCCATGTAGTCCAGCGCATCGCGCGCAGCTTCTGCCTTCACGGGATCGGCGATCGAAGCGGGGTCTGGCGTGGAGCCGGTGATCGGCAGAGCCTGTTCCGGGCTGATGCCCCAGGTGACGGTCGGTGCGATTTCGGCGGCATCCAGCGCCACCTCGCGGTCGAAAAGGGCATCGGGCTCTGTCGGCAGGTTCCGCCAGTCGTCCAGCGCACTCGACCAGAGGTCGCCGGCCGGCGCGAAGGGCCGGCCTTCGAGATAAGCCGATGTCGTTTCGTCCGGCCCGACCATGCCGCAGCGCCCGCCAGCCTCGATCGACATGTTGCAGAGGGTCATGCGGCCCTCCATCGACAGCGCGCGGATGGCGGTGCCCGCAAATTCAATCGCGTGGCCTGCCGCCCCGTCCGCGCCGATGGTGGCGATGATGGTCAGCATGATGTCCTTGGCCGTGATGCCGGGCGCGGTCGCGCCCCCGACGCTGATCCGCATGCGCCGCGGCTTCTTCTGCCACAGCGTCTGGGTCGCCAGCACGTGGGCGACCTCCGAGGCGCCGATCCCGAATGCATAGGCCCCGAAGGCGCCGTGGGTGGAGGTATGGCTGTCGCCGCAGACGACGGTGAGACCGGGGAGCGTCAGGCCCTGTTCCGTGCCGGTGACGTGGACGATGCCCTGGCGCGGGTCATCAAGGCCGAACAGCGTGATGCCGTGGTTCGCGGTGTTGGCCGAGAGCTGGTCGACCATGCGGGCGATGGACGGATCGGCGATCGGCCGGTCGCGCCCGCGCGTCGGAACGTAATGGTCGGCGACGCCGAAGGTGAGGTCCGGCCGGGCGACAGCCGCGCCGCGCGCGGCGACCTGCCCGAACGCGTGATGCGAGCCCTCGTGGACGAAATGCCGGTCGATCCACAGCAGGGCGAGGCCGTCGTCGCGCTCGGTGACGACGTGGCTGCGCCAGAGCTTGTCGAACAGTGTCAGTGGGGCAGGCAAGGACTCATCCCGGCAATCACGGCTTGACCAAGCAAGATTGTATCATAGGATAGACAAGGGCGAAAAATTCGTTATCACTTTCCATCGAACAGGTCGGTAGACAAATGCGTCCAGCCACGGCGAGATTCACCAGCCGGGACGACGAAGGGGCCGAGGCCCCGGCCGACCGTCGAGGGAAGGGTGACACCATGGCTGAAGCGATCGAAACCTCAAAGACCAGGCGGGTCTATCTGACCCTGCGCGATCGCATTTCCTCCGGCGAACTGACGCCAGGCACGCGGTTGCCCTCCGAGCCGGATCTCGCCGACCTTCACGATGTCTCGCGCGTCACCATCCGCCGGGCGCTGGCCGAGCTCGAGCGTGAGGGGCTGATCTCGCGCCGGCCGGGGGCCGGGACCTTCATCACGGCCCGGATGATCAAGCGGCCGATCGTCGCGGACCTGTCGAACGCGCTGGCGCATCTGGTCGAGATGGGCCGCTCCACCGATGTGAAGCTGCTGCAGTTCGCCTATGTCGATGCCGGCCCCGAGATCGCCGACGCGCTGCGCCTCGATGCGGGCGAGAAGGTCCAGCGCTCGGTGCGCGTGCGCATCATCGACGGCGAGCCCTTCTCCTATCTCGTCACCCATGTTCCCCAGCGCATCGGCCAGACCTATTCGGAGGCCGAGCTCGGCGCCAAACCGCTGCTGACGCTGATCGAGCGCTCCGGCGTGAAGGTCGACCGCGCCACGCAGACCATCACGGCGGCGCTTGCCGGCCCCGACGTCGCCGAGGCGCTGGGCATCGACATCGGCGCGCCGCTGCTGGCGCTGACCCGCACCGTCTTCGACATGAAGCGCCGTGGCATCGAGCACCTGACGGCGCTCTACCGGCCGGATCGCTACTCGTTCCAGATGGACCTCGTGCGCATCGATTCCGGAGGCGACCGGTTGTGGTCGCCGGTGGAGCGGCTGCGCATGGGCGTCGGCGTCAACGGAGCCGCCGCCAACGACTGATTCCGGCGTGGTGCGTCATCGGCGCGTCGGGCCTCACTGCCACAACCACAAGCCGGCGCCGAACGCCGGCCCACACAGAGCGCGAACAGACGGAGATCGAGTCCCATGTCCTTCATCGTCCACGGCTATTCCCGCCGAACCCTGCTGAAGTCCGGCGCCGCAGGCGCCGCGATCGTCGCCGCCCCCGGCCTCGTCCGGGCGCAGGCTGCCCCCGTCAAGCTCGGCATCCTGCAGCCGGTCACCGGCAACCTCGCCCAGGACGGCGAATACGGCCGGATCGGCGCCGAGGCGGCGATCAACGAGATCAACCAGGCCGGCGGCATCAAGTCGCTCGGCGGTGCCCGGATCGAGATGGTCTTCGGCGACGCCCGCTCCAACCCGGAGGCCGGAACCCAGGAAGTCGAGCGCATGCACGCCGAGGGGGTCGCGGCCGTCGTCGGCGGCTTCGCCTCGCCGATCTGCCTTGCAGCCTCGCAGGCGGCCTCGCGCTACGACCTCGCCTATGTCGTCGATGTCGGCGTGTCCGACGCCATCGTCTCGCGCGGCCTGAAGAACACGTTCCGCTTCGGCCCGGGCTTCGGCACCTGTACGCGCGTCGCCATCGAGAACCTCGTCAAGCTGAACGATGCTGCTGGCAAGCCAGCCAAGACCGTGGTGCTGGTCCATGAGGACGGCCTGTTCGGCTCGGGTCTCGCCAAGCTGATGAACGAGCGCCTCTCGGCCCTTGGCTTCCAGATCCTCGAGACCATCGCCCATCCGACGCCGGCCCGCGACATGTCCAACGTCGCGCTGCGCATCCGCGCGCTCAATCCGGACCTCGTCATTCCCTCGAGCTATTACGGCGAGTTCGTGCTGCTGGCGCGCACGATGCAGCAGCAGCGCATTCGCCCGAAGGGCATCTATGCGGTGCTCAATGGCGCGGCCTCGAACTTCCGCTTCGTGAAGGAATTCCCGGACGCTGCCAACAACGTCATGGACTGCAACCACTGGGCCGATCCTCGCAAGCCGAAGACGGCGGAACTGCGCCGGCAGGTCGAGGCCACGGGCCGCTTCTGGCTCTACAACGTGCCGCTCAACTACTCGGCCGTGAAGCTGACCGCCGACGCGATCGAGCGCGCCGGGTCCCGCGATCGCATCAAGATCATCGAGGCGATGGCGGCCTCGACCTTCGCAGACCACATCATGCCCTATGGCCCGACCCGGTTCGAGAACGGCCAGAACATGGGCGCGGCGCCGGTCAACACCCAGATCCAGGGTGGCGACATCAAGGTGATCTTCCCCGACGCCTTCGCCGACGCCAAGCCGGTCTTCCCGGTCGCAAGCTGAGCCTTGAGGCCCGGTGCGGCACCGGGCCTTCTCCGCTGACGCCAACTGTTCCATGGCCGGTCGCATCCGGCCTGAACGCTCCCGCCATGCCCATCGAAAGACACCGAGGCCGTGCTGAGGTCCTATCCGCCGCAGATCGTGCTGGAGGCCGTGTTGAACGGCCTCCTGACCGGTGCGGTCTATGCCCTCGTCGCGCTCGGCCTGACGCTCGTCTACGGCGTGCTGCACATCATCAACTTCGCCCATGGCGCCATGCTGACGCTCGCCATGTTCGCGGTGCTGATGGTCCATCTCGGCCTCGGGCTCGACCCCTATCTGGCGATCCCGCCGCTGGCTCTTCTGTTCTTCGCCATCGGCTATGGCATCCAGCGCTTCGTCATCTCGCCGGCGAGCCGCAACGACGACGGCGCGATCCTGTTGGTGACGCTCGGGCTGTCCATCGTCATCGAGAACGCGCTGCTGGCGATTTTCCGGTCCGACACGCGCTCGCTGACGCTCGACTACTCGTTCTCGGTGGTCGATCTCGGCTTCGCGCTCCTGTCGCTGCCGCGGGTGATCGGCTTCGGCGTGGCCATCCTCGTCGCCGGAGCGCTCTGGGCGATCCTGGCGCTGACCGATACCGGCAAGGCGATCCGCGCGGTGGCGAAGGAGAAGCTCGGTGCCGCGCTGGTCGGCATCGACGTCAATCACGTCTATGCCGTCACCTTCGGGCTCGGGGCCGCGACCATAGCGGTGGCGGCCTGCCTGCTCATGCCCTCGTTCTACGTCAATCCGCGCGTCGGCAATGCCTTCGTGCTGGTGGCCTTCACGGTGGTCGTCCTCGGCGGCATGGGCTCGATCCCCGGCGCGCTCATCGGCGGGCTGATCATTGGCGTCGTCGAGAGCCTGAGCGGGCTCTATCTCGGCGAGAGCCTCGGCCAGATCGGCATCTTCCTGATCTTCATCCTCGTGCTCCTGCTGCGGCCGACCGGCCTGTTCGGAGCCAAGGCATGACGGCCTGGCGCTCGGTCCTGCTGGTCGTCGCGGGTTTCGCCGCCCTGCCGCTGCTGGCGCCTGCGCTGGTCGGCGCCGGCATCTTCGCGGGCGCCAACACGCTCTACAACCTGATGGTCTTCGTGCTGATCATCACGCTGGCGGCGCAGGGCTGGAACATTGCCGGCGGCTATGGCGGCCAGTTCTCCTTCGGCCATGCGGCCTTCTTTGGCGCCGGCGCCTATGCCCAGGCGATCCTCCAGACCCGCTATGGGATCAATGCCTGGGTGGCGCTTGTCGCTGCCGTCGCGCTCGGCGCCGCGGTCGGCGCCGCGATCGGCGTCCTCGCCTTCCGCGCGCGGCTGCGCGGCTCCTATTTCGCGCTGGTGACGCTCGCCTTCGCCGAGGTCTTCCGCATCCTCGCCAATGCCGCGCCGATCACCGGCGGCGCGGCCGGCACGCTGGTGCCGCTGGACGTGCGCTGGACGAACCTTCAGTTCGCCTCTCGCGAGGCCTTCTACTACCTCGCGCTCGCCTTCGTGGCGGGTGTGCTGGTGCTGAACCGGCTGGTCGAGCGCTCGCGCTTCGGCACCTATCTCGTCGCCGTGCGCGAGAACGAGGATGCCGCCCGCGCCCTCGGCGTCGACACGCTGCAGGTGAAGCTGAAGGCGATCACGCTGTCGGCCGCGATCACGGCGCTCGCGGGCGCGCTCTACACCCAGAAATTCCTCTACGTGGACGCCAACATCGCCTACGGCGCCTGGATTTCCGTCGAGGCACTGCTCGCCCCCATCGTCGGCGGGATCGGCACCATCTTCGGCCCGCTGGTCGGCGCGCTGACCCTGATCGGGCTCGGCGAGGTGGCGAAGGTCGCGATCCACGCCTTGTTCGGCTCGGCCATCCCGGGTGTCGATCTTGTCGTCTATGGCATCCTCCTGATCCTCGTCATCGCTTTTGCGCCGCGCGGGGTCATGGGCCTTCTCGACCGGAGGGCACGCTGATGCTTGCCGTCGAGGGCATCACCAAGCGGTTCGGTGGCCTTGTCGCCGTCTCCGACGTCTCGATGACGGTGGCGAAGGGCTCGATCAGCGGGCTGATCGGCCCGAACGGCGCCGGCAAGACGACCCTGTTCACCGTGATCTCCGGCTTCGAGCGGCCGACTGCCGGGCGCATCCTGTTCGAGGGCGCGGATGTGACGGGGCGGCCGCCGGAGGCGCTGGCCGCCCTCGGCATTGCCCGTACCTTCCAGATCGTCCAGCCCTTCGCGGGGCTGTCGGTGCGCGAGAACGTCGCGGTCGGGGCCTATCTGCGCCATCCGCGTCGCGACGAGGCCTTCGCGCGGGCCGAACAGGTTGCGGGGCTTGTCGGGCTCGCCGATCTCGACCGCCCGGCTTCTTCGCTGACCGTCGCGGGCCGCAAGCGGCTGGAACTTGCCCGCGCGCTGGCGACCGGCCCGAAGCTGCTGCTGCTCGATGAGGTTCTCGCCGGCCTCAACCCGTCGGAAATCCGCGACATCGTGCCCGCGATCCATGCGATCCGGGCGTCGGGCGTGACCATCCTGATGATCGAACACGTCATGCAGGCGGTCATGAGCCTCTGCGAGCGCGTCCACGTCATCGCCAACGGGCGCACCATCGCCGAGGGCACGCCGGCGGAGGTCGTCGCCGACCCCAGGGTGGTCGAGGCCTATCTCGGCCATGGCGCCGCCGGGCGGCTGGCGGGGAGGGCGGCCCATGGCTGAACCGCTTCTCGCCATCGAGAATCTGACGGCCGGCTACGGACCGACCGAGATCCTGCGCGGCATCTCGATGACCGTCGCGGAGGGCGAGATCGTCGCCGTCCTCGGCTCGAATGGCGTTGGCAAGACGACCCTCAACAAGGTCATCTCGGGGGTATGTGGCGCGACCGCCGGCCGGATCATCTTCGCCGGGCAGGACATCACCAATTCTGCACCTGAGCGGATCGTCGCCGAGGGGCTGATCCACGTGCCGGAGGGGCGTAAGATCTTCCCGAATATGACCGTGCGCGAGAACCTCGAACTCGGTTCCTACCGGCGGGCGAAGGCCAACCGCGCCGCCAATCTCGAACGCGCCTTTGCCATCTTCCCGCGCCTCATGGAGCGCGTCGCCCAGTCGGCCGGCACGCTGTCCGGCGGCGAGCAGCAGATGTTGGCCATCGGCCGGGGCCTGATGGCCGAACCGCGACTCCTGATCCTCGACGAGCCTTCGCTCGGGCTCTCGCCGATCCTCGTCGAGGAGATGTTCGCGCTCGTCCGCCGGATCAACCAGGAAGGGCTTGCGGTGATGCTGGTCGAACAGAACGTCGTCCAGTCGCTGGAGGTCGCCGCGCGCGCCTTCATCCTGGAGAACGGCGTCTTCGCGCTCGAGGGCAGGGCATCGGACCTTGCCGCCTCCGACGATCTCCGCCGCGCCTATCTGGGGATGTGACCATGGCGATCGTGACACCCGGCGTGAAGACGGCATTGGACCTGGCGGCGGAGCCCCGCTCGGGTTGGCTTGACGCCTGGAGCGCCTTCGCCGCCCGGACCTCGTTCAGGGACCTGCCGGACGAGGTCGTCGCGCGCACGAAACAGGTGATCTTCGACTGTATCGGGGCGATGGCCGCGGGCATGGCGGAGCCGGAAATGCGGGCGCTGGTCCAGCGCCTCCAGGCCCTGGACGGCACGGGCGAGGCGCAGGTCATCGGTGGCGCAGCGCGCCTCTCGCCGAGCAACGTTGCTTTCATGGGCGGGATCGCCGGCACCATGCTGGAACTCGACGAAGGCAACCAGTACGCCCGCGGCCATCCCGGCATCCACGTCGTGCCGGCGGCGCTGGTCATGGCAGCGCGGCTGGGCGCGTCCGGCGAGGAACTGATCACCGCGGTGGCGCTCGGCTACGAGATCGGCGCGCGGATCGGGATCGCCTCGAAACTGGTCGTCACCATGCACCCGCACGGCACCTGGGGCACGGTCGGCGCCGCCGTCGCCGTCGCGAAACTGCACGGCGCCGATGCGGGCGCCATGGCGGCGGCCATCAACGTCGCCTCGTCGCTGGGCCTGACGACCAGCCGCAAGACCATGCTGGAGGGCGCGACCGTCCGGAATTCCTATGCCGGCTTCTCCAACAAGCTCGGCCTGTTCGCGTGGGAAATGGTCGCATCCGGCCTCACTGGCGAGCGCGACGGCGTCGCCACGGTCTATGGCTCGGTCGCGGCTACTGACTTCCGCCCGGACGAGATGACGGTGGAGCTCGGCACCCGTTGGGAGATCGCCCGCAACTATTTCAAACGCCACGCGGCGTGCCGCTACACCCATGCTGCGCTGGACGCGCTCGGCGACATCCTCGCGGAGGCCGGCAAGGTCGATCCGCGCGAGGTGCTGGGCATCGCCGTCGAGACCTATGTCTGGGCGGCGCAGCTCGACGATCCCGAACCAAAATCGATGCTCGCGGCGAAGTTCTCGCTGCCCTTCGCGCTGGCGACCACTCTGGTCAATGGCAAGGCGTCCATTGCGGCCTTCCGCGACGAGGCGCGCGGCGACCGGCTGGTCAGCGCCCTGGCGGCGCGCGTCACGGTCGACGAGGACCCCGCGCTCACCGCCATGCTGCCGGCGGCCCGGCCGGCGCGCGTGACGCTACGGCTCGCCGACGGGCGCTCGTTCACCGCGCTGGCGACCACCAACAAGGGCGACACGGAAGACCCGTATTCGACCGCCGAGGTCGAGGCCAAGTTCATCGAGATCACCGCGCCCGTCTGGGGCGAAGAAAAGGCAAGGCGCATCGTCGCGGCGGCGAATGCGCTCGACAGCGGCATGGACCCGCGGCGCCTGCTGGCGCTGGCGGCCCTGTCCGGGGAGGCATGATGGAAACTGCAGCCAAGAGGCTTCGTGCGCGGCTCGACCTGCGTCCCGTGTTGGTCGCGCCGGGGGTCATCGACCCGCTGACCGCCCAGCTCGCCGTCAATGCGGGGTTCGAGGCCCTGTACCTGACCGGGGCCGGCATCGCCTATACGCGCCTCGGCATGCCCGACGTCGGGCTCACCACCATGACCGAGGTCACCGAGGTCATCGCGCGCATCGCCGACAAGGTCGACGTGCCGCTGATCGTCGACGGCGATACCGGCTTCGGCAATGCCATCACGGTCCAGCGTACCATCCGCTTCTTCGAGCGGGCGGGAGCGGCGGCCATCCAGATCGAGGATCAAACCTTTCCGAAGCGCTGCGGCCACCTGCGCGGCAAGGACGTGGTGCCGGTCGACGAGATGACCGGCAAGATCAAGGCGGCAGTCGATGCCCGGCAGAACGGCATGCTGATCATCGGCCGAACCGATGCTGGCGCGGTCGAGGGCTTCGAACGTGCCTTCGAGCGCGCCGCGCGCTATGCCGAGGCGGGCGCCGACATCATCTTCGTCGAGGCGCCACGCACCCGCGAGGAGCTGGCCTCCGTGCCGGCCAAGCTTGGCAATGTCCGCCCGCTGATGGCCAACATGGTGGAGGGCGGCCGCACGCCAATGACGCCAGTCAAGGATCTGGAGGCCATGGGCTACAGCCTCGTGGTCTTCTCCGCCGGCGTCGTCAGGGCTATGGCGCGGAGCGCCAGCGACTTTTATGCGGCACTCAGGGACGACGGCACATCGGACGCCGTGCGCGACGCAATGTACTCCTTTGACGAACTGGCCGAGATCGTTGGCACGACGGACCTGCTCGAGGCCGGGAAGAAATACGATCCGGCGGGGGGCGGGGCGTGACCCTCGACCCCGTGACGCTGGCGGTGCTGAAGGGCCGTCTGGAGCAGATCGCCGACGAGATGGACGCGACGCTCTACCGATCGGCCTTCAATCCGATCATCGCCGAGGCGCGCGATGCGTGCCACGGCCTCTACCACCGCGACACCGGCGACACGCTGGTGCAGGGCACCAAGGGCCTGCCGATCTTCGTCGGCGCCATGGCCTTCGCCGTCAAGGCGGTGATCGACAAGGTCAGGACGCAGGGCAGGCTCCAGCCCGGAGACACCTTCATCTTCAACGACCAGTATGCCGGCGGTACACACCTGAACGACTTCCGGCTGGTACGGCCGGTATTCCGCGACGGAGCGCTGTTCTGCTGGCTCGCCTCCGCCGGCCACTGGCTCGATATCGGCGGCAATGTGCCCGGCGGCTACAATCCGGTGGCGACCGAGAGCTTCCAGGAGGGCGTGCTGATCCCGGTGGTCAAGCTCGTCGCAGGCGGCGAAATGCGCCAGGATATCCTCGACATCCTCGCCGCCAATTCCCGCTTGCCGAACTCCAACTGGGGTGACCTCAACGGCCAGCTCAACGCACTCGATCTCGGCGAGAAGCGCTTGAAGGCCCTGCTGGACGACTACGGCGAGGCGACGATCGAGACGGCCTTCGACGCCTTCTCGGCACGCGCCGAGGCCCTGATGCGCGAAGCCATCGCCGCGCTGCCCGACGGCACCTATGCCTTCGAGGACTATCTCGACAATGACGGCATCGTCGACGAGCGCCTGACGGTCGCCCTCGACCTGACCATTTCAGGCGAGACCATGGTGCTCGACTTCTCGCGCTCCTCGCCGCCCTGCGCCGGACCGATCAACATCTCGGCGCCGACCTCCATCGCCGCCTGTTACGTTGCCCTGAAGCACGTCTTCACCGACGTTCCCGCCAATGCAGGCTGCCTGAAGCCGATCACCTTCGCGGTTCCCGAGACCACCCTGCTCGGCGCCAAGGCACCAAAGCCGATGGCCGGCTACACCGAGACGATCCTCAGGCTGATCGGCGTCGTCTTCGGGGCGCTGGCGAAAGCCGTGCCGGAACGCGCGACCGCCGGCCCCTTCGGCACGATCAATGCGCTCTCCATGGCCGGCCACAGGGCCAATGGCCAGCGCTGGGTGATGTTTAACTTCTTCGGCGGCGGCCTTGGCGGCAACCCGGAAAGCGACGGGCTCAACCACGCCAACAATCCGATTTCCACAGCCACCATGCCGCCGGTCGAGATCCTCGAAGCCGCCTATCCCGTGATGTTCACGCAATGGGCGCTGCGGCCGGATTCCGCCGGGACCGGCACCCATCGCGGAGGGCTCGGCGCCATCTACGAGATCGAGGTGCTGGACGCGCGTGGCGCCGAGGTCTTCCTGCTTGGCGAGCGCGGCCGCTACGCGCCCTTCGGCGTCAATGGCGGCGGGGAAGGGGCGCTGAACCGCTTTTCCTGGACAGAAGGCGGGACGACGGGCACGCCGCCCATGGCCTCGAAGGTCACCGGCGTGAAGCTCTCGCAGGGTGGGCGTGTCAGGCTGGAGACGCCGGGCGGCGGCGGCTTTGGCGACCCGGCGGGGCGTGATCCCGCGGCGCGCGAGCGGGATGCGCGGCGCGGATATGTTACCGGAGACCGTGCATGACCACCCTCGTCGGCGTCGATGTCGGGGGCACCTTCACCGACCTGTTCTTCCTCGACGAGGCAACGGGCACATTCCGCACGGCCAAGGTGCCGTCGAACCGTGGCGACGAGGCCGTCGGCTTCCTTGAGGGTCTGAAGTCTTTCGGCGCGTTGTCTTCGCTCGGCTCCATCGTTCATGGCACGACCGTCGGCACCAATGCGCTGCTGGAGCGCAAGGGCGCTGTGATCGGCGTCGTCACGACAGCCGGTTTTCGCGACGTGCTCGAAATGCGCCGGCGCGACCGCCGCAACACCTGGGGTCTGTGGGGCGATTTCACGCCCATCGCCGACCGCGACTTGCGCCTTGAGGTCGCCGAGCGCACGCTGGCCGACGGGACCGTGCGTCAGGCGGTCGATCCGGCGGACGTGGCAGCCGCTGCAAGGGCCCTGGCTGAGAAAGGCGCGACCGCTCTCGCCATCATCTTCATCAACGCCTATGCCAACCCGGCCAATGAGCGCGCCGCCGCCGCCGCCGCCCGCGCAGTCTGGCCGAACGAGCATGTCTCCGTCTCGTCGGAAATCCTGCCGGAGATCCGCGAGTTCGAGCGGGCCTCGACGACGGCGCTAAACGCCTATCTGCAGCCGGTCGTCGGCTCCTATCTCGGCAAGCTCGGCGAGGCGCTGGGCAACGAGGCTTTCAAGGGCGCCTTCCATATCGTCCAGTCGAACGGCGGCATCATGTCGACGGCGACCGCCCGCCGGCTTCCCGTCCGCACTGCGCTGTCCGGGCCTGCGGCCGGCGTCATTGCCGCGGCAGCCATTGCAACGGCGGCCGGCTATCCTGATGTCATCACCGGCGATCTCGGCGGCACCTCCTTCGACGTCTCGCTGATCGCCGGCGGCACGGCGGCGCTCGCCGCGCAGACCACCGTCGATTTCGGCCTCGTCATCCGTTCGCCGATGATCGAGATCACCACGATCGGTGCTGGCGGTGGCTCCATCGCGCGCGTCGACCGCGGCGGGTTCCTCGAAGTCGGCCCCGAGAGCGCCGGTTCGCGCCCCGGCCCGGTCGCCTACGCGCAGGGCAATGAACGGCCGACGCTGACCGACGCCAATATCGTGCTCGGCCGCATCAATGCCGAGCGGCCCATCGGCGGCAAGCTCGCCCGGCTCGACGTCGAGGCGGCGAGGGCGGCGCTGGCAAGGCATGTCGGTAAGCCGCTCGGCCTGTCGCCGGAACAGGCGGCCGAGGCGGTCGTCAGGGTTGCCGACGCGCGGATGGCCGGCGCCATCCGCCTCGTCTCCGTGGAGCGCGGGCACGATCCCGGCCGATTCGTCTTCGTACCCTTCGGTGGCGGCGGGGCGCTCCATGCCGGCGCGCTGATCGCCGATATCGGCCTCAGGGCGGCGCTGGTGCCGCGCTTTCCCGGCGTCACCTCGGCCATGGGTTGCGTCATCGCGGACATCCGCCACGACCAGGTCCAGACGCTGAACCTGATGTTCGACGGCCTCGACGCCGCGGCGCTCGACTGGCGCATGGTCCAGGAGGGCGAGGCGGCCAACGCCGTCGTGGCGGCCGCCGGCCTGTCGGTCGAGCGTCGCGACATCCTCTACGAACTCGACATGCACTATGTCGGCCAGACCCACACGGTAGCCGTGCCGCTGCCGGTCACGCTTGCCAACGGCACCACGCAGGTGACCGAAGCGCTCGTCCGGAGGGCCTTCGACGCCGCCTATTCGCGGACGTTCTCGCGCCTCCTGCCGGGTCTTGGCATCCGCATCGTCAACCTGCGCACCGCGGCCATCGGCCGTCGCCGGCCCATCGACCTCGCCGCGCTGGCGCCCGATGCTTCGGCGTCGTTGGCGAAAGCGCGCCTTGGCGCCCGGCGCGTCTGGTTCGGCGGCTGGAGGGACGCCGCCATCTTCGCCCGGCTCGATCTGCCGGTCGGCGCCGTGGTGGAAGGACCGGCCGTGCTCGAACAGCCCGATGCCACGACGCTCGTGCCGCCGGCCCAGCAGGCGCGTGTCGATCGGTTCGGCAACCTCGTGCTGGAGCGGCAGTAATGGACCTTGCAAGCACCGCCCTGCTGATCTGCGACCTGCAGAACGACTTCCTTCATCCCGGCGGCGCCTACGGCCGCGCAGGGCAGTCGGCGCCGGAGATCGCGGCGGTTCCGGCGCGGGTGAAGCCGCTGGCCGATCTGGTTCGCGCGAAAGGCGGCTGTCTCGTCTCGACCCATTTCACGCTGGTGCCGGGCCGGGGCGGCGAGCCCTTCATCTCCGATCACCTGAAGAGGCTACGGCCGTTCCTGCGCAAGGGCGATTTCGTCCCCGGCTCCTGGGGCCATGACGTCGTCGACGCGCTCCAGCCAATCGACATGAAGGTCGAGAAGGTCGCCTATTCCGCCTTCTACATGTCGCGGCTCGAATGGGTGCTGCGCAAGGCCGGTGTCGACCACCTGCTGGTCTGCGGCATCGTCACCAATGGCGGTGTCGCCTCCACCGTGCGCGATGCCCATGTCCGAGACTTCCACGTCACCGTGATCGAGGACGGCTGCGCGGCCTTCTCGCCGACGGTGCATGAGGAGGCCATTGCAGGCCTGAAGCCCGTCGCGCGCATCGCGACGGTCGCGGACCTGATGGCGGAGATCGGCGGGTGATGTCCCGTATCCTGGTCGACGACCTGCCCTTCGACGTCACCATTCCCATTGCCATTGTCGGGGCTGGTGCCGCCGGGCTCTGCGCCGCGCTGGCGGCAAGGGAGGCGGGCGCAGACCCGGTCGTCTTTGAGCGCGACGCGCTCCCGCAGGGCTCGACGGCGTTGTCGGCCGGCCTCATTCCGGCGCCTGGCACCGCAGCCCAGCGCACCGCCGGGATCGCGGACAGCGTCGACCTCTTCGCGCGCGACATCCAGGCCAAGGCCCATGGCGAGGCTGACCCGGTCGTCCTGAAGGCGGTGACCGACGGCGCCGGCCCCGCCATCGACTGGCTGGCTGAACGCCATGGCCTCGCCTTCACTGTCATCGGCGACTTCTCCTATCCCGGCCATTCCGCCCGGCGGATGCATGGGCTCGCCTCGCGCTCCGGCGCCGAACTCATCGACCGGCTGCGGGCGGCGGCCGAGGCGGCTGGCGTCGAGATCGTCACCGGCGCTCATGTCACGGGCCTTGTGACGACGCCCGAGGGCCGTGTGCGCGGCGTCGTCCTCACCCGCCCTGACGGGTCCAGCGAGAGGATCGGCTGTGCCGCGCTGGTGCTTGCCTGCAACGGCTATGGCGGCAACCGGGCGCTCGTCGCCGAGCATATCCCGGCGCTGAAGGACGCACTCTATTTCGGCCATCCCGGCAACCAGGGCGATGCGGTCCTGTGGGGCCAGGCGCTGGGGGCAGCGCTGAAGCACATGACCGGCCACCAGGGCCACGGCTCCGTCGCCCATCCCCACGGCATCCTGGTGACCTGGGCGACCATGACGGAAGGCGGCTTCCAGGTGAGCGCAGCGGGCGAGCGCTTCTGGGACGAATCCTCCGGCTATTCCGAGGCGGCGCTGGCCGTGCTCGGCCAGCCCGGCGGCATCGCCTTCGACATTTTCGATGCCCGCATCGCGGCCATCGCCCGGCAGTTCGAGGATTTCCGCCGGGCCGAGGCGGCTGGTGCGGTGGTTCAAGCGGAATCATCGGATGAACTGGCGCGCCGCCTCAACGTTCAGCCCCAAGTGATTCGCGCGACTCTGGAATCGATCGCCGACCTCAAGCGCAATGGAGCCACCGACGCCTTCGGCCGCGACTGGTCCGGCACTCCTCAACTTGAATCGCCTTATCAGGCCGTGCGGGTCACCGGCGCCCTGTTCCATACCCAGGGCGGGCTGGCGGTGGACGCTGCGGCGCGGGTGGTCAGGCCGGACGGCACGCCGCTGCCCAATCTGTTCGCGGCAGGCGGCGCGGCGGTGGGGGTGTCGGGGCCCGATGCCTCCGGCTATCTTTCCGGCAACGGCCTCCTCACCGCCGTGGTGCTCGGGCGCATCGCGGGCGGGGAGGCGGCCCGCCTCGTCTCCTGAACCTGCCGAGCGTCCCATGCCGAAACAGAAGTCCGCGGCGAGTGCCGCCCCCGATTCGAAGGCGCTTGCCGCCATCCTCGCCCGTGTGAAGGCGACGCCGGCCGCGAAGGACCCGGACGACTGGATGGCGGCTGCCTGCCCCGGCCTCGATCAAGCCGGTAAGGCGGCGCTCCGGAAGGCGCTGGCCGCAGCTGCGGAGCCCTCCTTCGCCCGCGACGCCAGCCGCATTCCGGCGCTGCAGAAGCTCCTGAAGAAGGACAAGCTCGCCGCCTTCCTCGTGCCCCGCGCCGACGAGCACCAAGGCGAATATATCGTCGCCCGCGCCGAGCGGCTGAAATGGCTGACCGGCTTCTCGGGTTCGGCGGGCTTCGCCATCGTCACGCCGAAACAGGCCGCCCTCTTCGTCGACGGCCGCTACACGCTGCAGGCGCCGGCCGAGACCGATGCCTCGGTCATCGAATGCCGGCATTTCCGGAAACCCCCGGCCATCGAATGGCTCGCGGAGAAGCTGAAGAAGGGCGACCGCGTCGGCTACGATCCCGGGATCACGCCGGTGCGCGAGGCCGAGCGCTGGCAGGCCGCGCTCGCCAAGGCCGGCGCGGAACTCGTCGCCCTCGACGAAAACCCCATCGACCGCCTATGGCGGGACCAGCCCGGCGACCCGTTCTCGGCGGTGCGGCCGCAGCCGTTGAAGCTCGCGGGCGAATCCAGCGCCGACAAGCGCGCGCGGCTCGGTGCCGATATCGGCAAGCGGGGAGCGCAGGCAAGCGTCCTCAATCAACTCGATTCCATCGCCTGGGTGCTGAACGTGCGCGGCGGCGACACGCCCTCGACGCCGCTGGTCCAGAGCTTCCTGATCCTCGCAGCGGACGGCCATGCCACCTGGTTCGTCGATGCGAAGAAGCTGACGCCCGGCCTCGCCGCCGGGCTCGGCAATGGCGTAACGATCCGCTCGATCGAGACTTTCGCCGACGGCCTGAAGGATCTGGCAGGCAAGACGGTGTCGATCGAGCCGGAAACGGCCACCGCCTGGATCGAGACGGCGCTGAAGAATGCCGGCGCGTCCGTCATCCACGGGCCCGATCCCTCGGTCCTGCCCAAGGCGCGCAAGAACCGCGTGGAACTCGCCGGCACGCGCAAGGCCCATATCCGTGACGGCGCGGCGATGGTCCGCGTCCTCCGCTGGATCGACGGCGCGGCGGTCGGACAGGACGAACTCGCCGTCATGGCGAGGCTGGAGGAAACGCGCGGCGTCGATCCGCTCCATCGCGGATCGAGCTTCACCACCATTGCCGGTTCCGGCCCGAACGGCGCGATCGTCCACTACCGCGCCTCGCCCGAGACCACCCGCCCGGTCGAGGAGGGCACGTTCCTGCTCATCGATTCCGGTGCGCAATATCTCGACGGCACGACCGACATCACGCGCACCGTGCCCATCGGCCGGGTGCCGAAGCGGCTGAAGGAGCAGTTCACTCTCGTGCTAAAGGGCCATATCGCGGTCGCCACCGCCCGCTTTCCGGCGGGCACCGGCGGCATCGCCATCGACGCCTTCGCCCGCCGCGCGCTGTGGCAGGCCGGGCTCGATTTCGACCACGGCACCGGCCATGGCGTCGGCGTCTATCTCGGCGTCCACGAGGGACCGGGGCGTATCTCGCCGCTGTCGCAGGTGCCGCTGGAGCCGGGCATGATCCTGTCCAACGAACCCGGCTACTACGAGACCGGTTCGCACGGCATCCGGATCGAGAACCTGCTGGTGGTCGAGGAAAGCGACAAAAAGGGCTTCCTGCAGTTCGAGACCATTACGTTCTGCCCGATCGACCGACGGGCCATCGAGCCCAGCCTGCTGGTTGCGGCGGACCGTCGGTGGCTCGATTCGTACCATGCGAAGGTCTGGAAGCTGCTGTCGCCGAAGCTCGATGGCGCCGACAAAGCCTGGTTGAAGCGGATGACGCGACCGCTCACCAGCAGGTGACGTTGCGGAATTGACGGGCTTCACTGGGTCTTTGTGGTGCGAAACGGTTTGTTCATACCGTTTGTTAACCGCTTTCAACGGATTGTCCCTGTGCCTTTAACCTTTGGGACTTTCATGCGCTTGCTCAATCGACTTCCGCTGGCGGCCAAGGTCGCCGGCCTCTCCGCCCTCATGATTCTGGTCGTCGCGACGGCGGCAGGCTTCTATGCGCTCAGCCGGATTGACGCGCGCATGGAGGCGATCGTCGAGGGCCAGGTCACCGAGCGGACCAATGCCATCGCCAAGGCGGTCGAACTCGGCCTCGAAGGCGGCAAGATCGAGCGCGCCCCGGCCAATGGTCCGGTGCTGCGCATCCGGGCCAACGCGCTGGCGCCCGAAGGCAATCATCGCATCGTCGACCATGCCAGCGACGCCGCGTCCATGTTCCGGCTCGACCCGGCAACCGGCGACCTCATCCGCCATTCGAGCTCGGTGAAGGACGCGCAGGGCAACCGCGTGGTCGGCACCCGCATCCCCGCCGCCTCCCCGATCTCCCAGGCGATCAAGCGCGGCGAGGTGATGACCGATCACATCGTCGTTGCCAACATCCCGCGCATCGCCCGCTACACGCCCATCGTCACCGCCGACAACCGGGTGCTCGGTGCCATCGGCGCCGGCATCAGCCGCGCCGACGCCGAGGCCTCCTCGGCCGCCATGCGCCAGGGCGTCATGGTCGCCCTTGGCCTGCTGATCGTCGCGGCCACGAGCGGCGTCTTCCTGCTGCTCACCATCTTCCTGAAGCCCGTGCGCGAGGCCGCGGTCGCGGTCAACGCCCTGTCCGAGGAGAAGCAGGTCGACATGTCGGCCCATGCCCATCGCCAGGACGAGATCGGCCAGATGGCCCGTGCTGTCGACAGCCTCGCCCGCAGCCTTGCCGAGCGCGCCGAAATGCGCGCCGCCGAGGACCAGCGCGTTGCCGCCGAGGGCGCGCGCCGCACGGCCATGGAGGCCGCCATCTCGCAGTTCGACACCGCCATCGGTTCGGTGATGGAGCGCGTCGCCTCGCGCGCCGTCTCCGTGTCCGGCTCGACCGGCACGGTCGCCGCGTCCGGCGATGCTGCCGAAGCCGGCGCCCGCGAGACCGTTCAGGCGACCGAGGAAACGCTCCAGCGCGTCACCGGCATTGCCGGCGCGACCGAGGAGCTGAATGCCGCCATCGTCGAGATCCGTCGCCAGACCGAAGAGGCGATGAACGTCTCGACGGAAGCGACCCAGGCGGTGGAATCGGCCTCCGCCGACGTGTCGGGCCTGGCCACCACCGCCGAGAAGATCGGCGAGGTGGTGGAACTCATCCGGGCCATTGCCGAGCAGACCAACCTGCTCGCGCTCAACGCCACCATCGAGGCGGCGCGCGCCGGCGAGGCAGGCCGCGGCTTCGCGGTGGTCGCCAGCGAGGTCAAGCAGCTCGCCTCCCAGACCGCCCGCGCGACCGAGGATATCGGCTCGCAGGTCTCCGCGATCCAGCAGGCGACGGGCCGTACCGTCGCCTCCATGACCAACATCACCGAGACGGTCGTGAAGATGCGCCGCGCCAGCGAGGCGATCTCCACCGCCATCGATCAGCAGGCGCAGGCGACGCAGGAGATCGGCGTCAGCGTCGAGGGTACGGCGTCGGTCGCCCAGACCGCCGGCCGCTCCATCGGTGAGGTGTCGGAACGCCTGCGCGCGGTCGGCACGGCTGTCGGCACGCTGAACGATGTCGCAAAGGACCTCGAGGCGGATGTCGCGGGCCTCCGCGACTCCGTCGGCACCTTCCTCATGGAGGTCAAGGCGGCCTGATCGCCGCCGCCTCGACTGGGATCGAAGCCCGCCGCGACGCCGCGGCGGGCTTTTTCGTTCAGCCGGCGAAGCCCCTCTCGACCGCCGCCGCCATCCGCAGCAGGCGGCGGTCCTGCCCCGCCAGCGCCGTCATCATGAAGCCGACCGGCAGGCCCTTGGCGTCGGGGCAGGGGAGCGAGATGCCTGTGAAGGTGAAGATGTTGCCGACCGTGGTGTTGCGCAGCATCAGGCCGTTGGCGGTCCAGAACTGCTCGTCATTGGCGATCAGCTCGGAAATCTTCGGCGCGCGGATCGGTGTCGTCGGCAGGATCAACGCGTCGACGTCGGCGAGGCGGTCGCACATGCGGGCGACGAGTTCGGCCCGCTTGTTGACGAGGCGGATGTAGTGCGGCGCATGCGCCTGCGCGCCGATCCTGATACGGGCGAGCACACGGGGGTCGAAGTCGCGGGCGCGCTCCTCCATCCATTCGGCGTGGACGGCGGCCGCCTCCATGGCAACGAACGGCGCCTTGGCAATGGCGTCGGCGAGGTCCTGCAAGAGATCCTCGATCGAAATGTCGGTCACCCGCGCACCGGCCTTGGTGAGCCTTGCGACGGCCGCCTCGAAGGCCTGCTCGACCTCCGGCTCGGCCTGGCCGAACAGCCGGCCGCGCGGGATGGCGAGGCGCAGGCCTGCAAGTGGCGCCGCCTCAACCGCCCAGGGCTCCTCGTCGGCCAGCACGGCGTCGGTGGTCGCGCAGTCGGCGACGGTCATCGCCAGCGGACCGACGGAATCGAGCGCGTAGGAGAGCGGAAAGGCGCCGGTGGTCGGGATGCGCCCGTAGGTCGGCTTGAAGCCGACGCAGCCGTTGAGCGCCGCGGGAATGCGGATCGAGCCGCCGGTGTCAGAGCCGAGCCCCATCCGGGCCGTGCCCTCGGCTACCGACACGCCGGCCGCGGACGACGAACCGCCGGGCACGCGGCTCTTGTCGGCGGCATTGCCGGGTGTGCCGTAGTGCGGGTTGATGCCGATGCCGGAAAAGGCGAACTCGCTCATGTTGGTCTTGCCGACGATGACGCAGCCGGCGCGCCTGAGCCGTGCCACCGTCGGAGCATCGGCCTTCGCCGCGGGCTGGCCGCGCAGGATGATCGAGCCGGCCGTTGTCACCTCGCCGGCCACATCGAACAGGTCCTTGATCGAGATGACCCAGCCGTCCAGCGGCGAGAGCTTCACGCCGGCCTTGGCGCGTGCATCGGCGGCGTCGGCTTCGGCGCGCGCCCTCTCCGCATAGACCTTCGTGTAGGTGACCCGGCCGTCGGAGGTGGGATCGTCGATGCGGGCGAGCGAGGCTTCGAGAGTCTCGCGGACGGATTGCGGCATGGGAAACTCCGGGAAGATCTGATGGGCCGACTGTCGGCAATGCCGGCAGTCGCGGTCAAGCGAGGCGGCCTACACTGCCTCGGTGCTGCACCATTCGGCGACGAACAGGGCCATGGACTTGGTCGCCTTGCGCAGGCTCTCGATGGAAAAACGCTCGTCGAACCCATGCACGCGTTCGGCGGTCGGCCCGTAGTTCAGCGTCGGGATCTCGTCGAACAGCGCATAGACGCGGCCGTCCAGGTAGGCCGGCGTGACCGCCTCCTTCAGCGGCTCGCCCCTCGCGCGCTGGTGCGCGCGCGCGAGGACGGCTTCCGCCTCCGAGCCGGGCTGCAGCACATAGCCCTCGGTGGTGAAACCGTTCCAGACGATCTTCGGCGGGTTGTTGGCGAGGAAACGGTCCTCGCGGGCGGCCTTCGTGATCGTGTCCTCGATGGCGCGCATCATGTCCTGCGGCTTCTCGCCGGGGAAGATCGAGATGCGGCAGTCGACAGTGCACCAGGCCGGCACGGATGAGGCCCAGTCGCCGCCGGCGATCTTGCCGAAATTCAGGTTGATGGGATGCGCCTCGTCCTTGAACAGCGGGTGGTCGGGCGTCTTGGTGTTCCAGAAGGCTTCGAGCTCGCGCAGCTTGCGCATCACGCCATAGGCCGCCTCGATGGCGTTCTGGCCATTGCCGGCCTCGCGGACGTGGACCGGATGGCCCTGCACGGTGAACTGGAACCAGACCACGCCGACATTGCCACGCGTGATCCGGCCCTGGCTCGGCTCGGGGATGAGGGCTGCTTCCGCCTTGTAGCCGCGCAGGTGGCACTGGAGCGCGCCGTTGCCGGTCGATTCCTCCTCGACCACAGACTGGACATAGACGGTGGCGGCCGGCTGCACGCCCGCCCGCTTCAGCGCGTCGAACACCGCCACCATGGCGCCGTGGCCGGCCTTCATGTCGCCGGCGCCGCGCCCGTAGAACCAGTCGCCGTCGATACGCGGCTCGTAGGGAGGCGAGGTCCACATCTCCTCCGGCCCCACCGGCACGATGTCGATATGGCCCTGCAGGATCAGGCTGCGGCCGGTCTCGGCCTTTGGCCGGTGGATACCGACCACGATCGGCGCGGTCGAATGAGTGGGCGAGAACGGCGAACCGCCCGGATGGCGCTTGATCGCCTCCTCGTCCATAGCGAAGCGCTCCATGGCGAAGCCGCGCTTCCTGAGCTCCTGAAAGACGAAATCCTGCACCGCGTGCTCGTCGCCGCGCTGGGAAGGATAGCGTACCAGCGTCTTCAAGTAGTCGAGTTGGGCGTCGAACCCGTCATCGACGGCTTTGACGATTGTGTCGGCGAGGGCGGGATCGAGAGGCATGCGGCTGCTCCTGTGCGGCGGCAAGCCTAGCGGGGCGCCATCGCCGAGCAACCGCTGCCGCCGCAGCCGAGATGCGCCGGCGCGGCGTATCGCGGAGCGAGGCGGATGCGACCAATGCCGCCACGGTCCTTGCCCGGGATGGTCCGCATCGGCACTGTCTGACCTGTCCCGGCAGCCCTCGAGTCCCCGTCCATGAAAGCCGTCTTCACCGACCTCCACAAAGGCCACGACCCCAAGCGCTTCATCCTGCGCGGCAAGTTCGCGCAGGGCGAGGAGCGGCCGGAGCGCGCCGAGCGGCTGATGGCGGGCCTGAAGGCGGGCAAGCACGACCTGGTGCCGGCGGAGATGTTCGGGCAGGGGCCGCGGCTCGGCGTCCATTCGGTCGACTACCTGCGCTTCCTCGAGGAGGCCGCGACCGAATGGAAGACGCTGGCGGACGCCTCCGACGAGGTGCTGGGCAATGTCCACCCCGTGCGCCGGCAGGGCACCATGCCGGCCTCGCTCACCGGCCGCGCCGGCTGGTACATGCAGGACATGGCCTGCGGCATCGGCCCGGACACCTGGACGGCCGCCTCCTCGGCGACCGACGTCGCGGTCACCGCCGCCGAACTGGTCATCGAGGGCGAGCGCGCGGCCTATGCGCTCTGCCGGCCGCCCGGCCATCACGCCTATCGCGATATGGCCGGCGGCCACTGCTTCATCAACAACACGGCGGTCGCCGCCCAGCACCTGCGCTCAGTCCACGACCGGGTAGCGGTGCTCGACATCGACATCCACCACGGTAACGGCACGCAGGCGATCTTCTACGACCGGCCGGACGTGCTGACCGTCTCAGTCCATGCCGACCCGTCGCGCTTCTACCCGTTCTTCTGGGGCTATGCCCACGAGCGTGGGGAAGGCGCGGGCGAGGGCGCCAACCTCAACCTGCCGATCCCCATCGGGTCGGGCGACGATGCCTATGTCGCGGCGGTCGAGGCCTCGGCGAAGACGATCCTCGCCTTCGCCCCCGGCACGCTGGTGGTGGCGCTCGGTCTCGATGCCTCGGCCGACGATCCCTTCGGCGGCGCCAAGGTGGCGGCAGGCGGCTTCCGTCGCGCCGGCGAGGCCATTGCCCGTCTCGGCCTGCCGACGCTGTTCGTGCAAGAGGGCGGCTATCTTTCCGACCAGCTCGGGCCGAACCTCACCGCCATACTCGGCGGCTTCGAGGCGGCCGCCTGAGCGGTGCATTTGCACGCCGGCCGGCGATCGGTTCACATGCGAACCGGAACGGGAGTGGTTTCATGAAGGGCGAATCGACGATCAGCTGTCCGCTCTGCGGCCATCGCGCGACCGAAACGATGCCCGAGGACGCCTGCCAGTTCTTCTACCGCTGCACCGGCTGCGGCGAACTATTGCGACCAAAGGCCGGCGACTGCTGCGTGTTTTGCTCCTATGGCGACGTGGCGTGCCCGCCTGTCCAACTGGCGGCGTCGACGGGCACGGAAGCCTGCTGCCGGCCGGCTGGCCAGTAACGGCGCAGGGGCCGCGATGCGACCGTCAGGCCGGGGGCCCCTCGACTCGCTCTATTTCACGTACCCCACATTCGAAGCGAAGCGTACGCCGGAGCTCGATGGCGCCAGCCCATCCCATCCGGTCGTCATCGTCGGCGCCGGGCCGATCGGCATGACCGCCGCGCTTACACTGGCGACCTACGGCATTCGCTCCGTCGTGCTCGAGGCGAAATCGACTTTCAACGACGGCAGCCGCGCGATCTGCGTCGCCCGCCAGAGCATGCACATCCTCGAACATGTCGGCGCGGTCGCGCCGTTCCTCGCCAAGGCGCTGGGATGGACGACGGGCCGCAGCTACCACCGTGGCAAGGAGTTCTACCGCTTCGACATGCCCCATTCGGTGCAGGAGAAGTTCCTGCCCATGTACAATCTCCAGCAGCAATATATCGAGCAGTTCCTGTTCGACGCCTGCATGGCGAGCGGACTGGTCGACATCCGCTGGCAGAGCGAGGTGACCGGCCTCGACAACCGTGCCGATGGCGTGGCCCTGTCGGTTGCGACACCGCACGGCCCCTACGCCCTTGAGGCGGCGCATGTGCTGGCCGCCGACGGCGCGCGCAGTACGATCCGCTCGCAGCTCGGCCTGCGCCTGAAGGGCGAGAACTATGGGGGCCGCTACGTCATCGTCGACATCAGGATGGACCACGCCTATCCGACCGAGCGGCGCGCCCTGTTCGAGCCCGCCTCCAATCTCGGTGGCACGGTGCTGATCCACCGGCAGCCCGACGACATCTGGCGCATCGACTACCAGCTCCGCGACGGCGAGGACCCGGAGGCGGCCATCCGGGAGGAGAACATTCGCGCGCGGGTCGGCGCCATCCTCGCCGAGATCGGCCATGACGGGCCGTGGGAGCTCGAATGGTGGTCGATCTACACGGCCAACACGCTGTGCCTGGACGACTATCGCCACGGCCGCGTGACCTTCATTGGCGACAGCGCGCATATCGTGCCGATCTTCGGCGTCCGCGGCCTCAATAACGGCCTTGCCGACGCGCAGAATATCGGTTGGAAGCTCGCTTATGTCCTGAATGGCTGGGCGGGCGAGGGGCTGCTCGACAGCTACACGCCCGAGCGGCGGGGGGCGACGCTCGACGTCTTCGCCAATGCCGGCAAGAGCGCGCGCTTCATGACCCCGCCGACCCGCGGGCACCGCCTCGTGCGTGAGGCCGTGCTGTCGCTGGCGCAGACGGAGGAATTCGCCCGCGACTTCGCCAACCCCCGACAGATGCAGCCCTATACCTATGCCGACAGTCCACTGACGCCCGTTTCGGCCTTGGGCGTGGAGTTCGCGGCGGGGCCGCGGGCCGGTGCCGTGGCGGCCAACGCCCTGTTGTCCGACGGCAGCCATCTCACCGACCATTTCAGCAAGGGCTTCACCCTGCTGGCCTTTGCTGGCAATGACACGACAACGGAACTGGCCGGCCTGATCGATGTACTCGCCGCCCGAGATCCCAATCTGCGCGCGCTGGTTGTCGGCGCGGATGTGGGGTGTGAAAGCGCCGTGCAACTCGATGACGACGGCACGCTGGCCACCCTCTATGACTGCCGGCCCGGCACGCTCTACCTGATCCGGCCGGACATGCATGTTGCCGGCCGCTGGCGCCAGGCCACGCCAGCGGACGTCGTCGCGGCGCTGGATGCCTGTCTCGGGAGGGGACGATGACCGAAGCGCGAGAGCCGCTGCCGTTCGAGAGGATGGAGAAGGTCTATGACCAGCTTGCCGCCGCCATCGACCTTGCCGGGCCGGAGCGCGAGGCGCTGTTCCTGACCCGGCTTGTCATGATCCTCGCCCATCGGGCCGGGCCGTCCGTGGACTTTCCCGGGTGCGTGGCGACCGCGCTCGCCGTCGGCGACGCCACACCGGGCGACTGGGCGCGGTCGTAGCGGTTCGTCAGCCTTCGCCAAGCCAGGGGGCTGCAGGCGTGTTCAGCCCCAGCAGGCCTGGCAGAGCCCGTCTTTGCACGAAGGCGTGGCCAAGGAGCGGGCCAAGGATGAAGCGCAGGAAGGGCCGCCGCCAGCGCGCCTTCGAGGCGAGGAAGCCCGTCGGGACGCTGGTCAGCCGCAGCACCTGCGTGCCGACCGGATGCCGCGCCTTCGTATAGGCCTCGCTGCGCCCCTCCGCGAGCATCCAGGCGAGCCAGCAGGCATCCTCGATGCCGAGGTTCATGCCGCGTCCGCCGACCGGCGAATGGATATGGGCGGCGTCGCCGGCGAGGAACACGTTGCCCTTCTGATAGGTCGTGGTCTGGCGGTAGCTGATCCGGAAGGCCGACTCCCAGACGACATCGCCGCCGCGGATGCCTTCCGGCAGCATGGCGACCGTATCGGGGCTCGTGGAGATGAACCGCCCGTAGCCCTTGCCCATCGGGATGAAGGCGAGGACGTGGTCACCGCGAAACAGCGCCACCGCCTTGTCCCACGGGTAGGGCCAGTCCGTGAAGCGAATGTCCGCCAGTCCGAATTCCTGCGGCTCGCGCGTGCCGGGAAAATCGATGCCGAGCGCCTTGCGGACGAAGGAATGCGAGCCATCGGCGCCGATGAGGACATCAACGGGCTGGCCGTTCGCGACAATGGCGCCATCCGCGGTGTCGAGGCTCGCGAGAGCCGTGTGCCAGCCGACATCGATGCCGCGCTCCGCGAGGGCCGCGATCAGCACCTTCTCGGTCTCCGACTGCGGGTAGCTCAGCAGGAAACCATGGCGATGGCCGCAATTGGCGAGGTCGATCTGGACAAGCTGGTCATTGCCATCGACCAGCAGCATGCCGGTGACGCGGTGGGCCTTCTTGAGCAGCGTTGCGGTGACGCCACTCGGCGCCAGCAGGTCGAGCGTGCGCGGATTGATCGCCAGGGCGCGTGATTCCGGCGTCGGCTCGCCGTCATTGTCGATGATGCGCGGGCGGAACCCGCGGCGCGACAGTTCCAGCGCGGCGGCAAGGCCCACCGGGCCGGCCCCGGCGATCAGGATGGAAGCCGATCGATCCATGGCCGCGATTGTCCAGCAGCGCCAGGCTGCTGTCACCTGATCCGGCGCGGCGTCAGGCGGGCGGCGGCTCGCTCTGCCCCCTGAACCCCATGGCCAGCACATAGAGTTCCTTGGAATCGGCGCGGCTCGCCTGCGGCTTGATGTGCTTCACCGTGGCGAAGTCGCGCTTGAGGTCGCCGAGCAGGTCGTTCTCCGTGCCGCCCTGCAGCACCTTGCAGAGGAAATGGCCGCCGGGGGCCAGCACCTCGCGCGCGAACTGGATGGCGAGCTCGGCGAGATAGATGATCTTGATCTGGTCGGTCTTGCGGTGGCCGGTGGCGTTCGCCGCCATGTCGGAGAGCACCAGGTCGGCCTCGCCGCCGAGCATTTCCTTGAGCTTGCCGGGCGCCTCGTCGGTGGTGAAGTCGCCCTTCATGAAGAGCACGCCGGGCACGGGGTCGACGTCGAGCAGGTCGATGCCGACGATCTTGCCGCGGCCCTGGTCGAGGCCGATGCGCTTGGCCGCCACCTGCAGCCAGCCGCCGGGCGCCGCGCCGAGATCGACGATGCGCTGGCCGGGCTTCAGGAGCCTTGCCTTGTCGTCGATCTCGATCAGCTTGAAGGCCGCCCGAGAGCGCCAGCCCTCACGCTTGGCGCGCGCGACATAGGGGTCGTTCAGCTGGCGCTTCAACCAGTTCTGCTGGCTGGTGGTGCGCTTCTTGGCGGTCTTGAGGCGCACCGCGAGCTCGCGGCCGCCGCCGGGCTTGCTGGTCATCGCGCGCCTCCCTGAAAATTCGAGTCATAGGGCCGCGGATGGAATGGCCGCCGCCAGACGCCGTCCTGGCGCATCAGGCCGACCAGGATGCCCTCACGCAGGCCGCGGTCGGCAACGCGCAGGCGCTGGCAGGGGAAGTGACGGCGCATGCCCTCGAGGATCGCACAGCCGGCGAGCACCAGGTCGGCACGCTCGGCCCCGATGCAGGGATGGGCTATCCGGTCCTCGTAGGTCATGGCGAGCAACTGGTCGAGGATCACGTCCACCTCACCCGCGCCGAGCCAGGCGCCGTCGACCCGCCGGCGGTCATATTTCGGCAAGCCGAGATGGACGCCGGCGAGCGTCGTCACCGTGCCGGACGTGCCGAGCATGTGCAGGTGCTCGATCTGGCTCTGGATCGCCTTGCGATGCGCGAAGGGCTCGATCATCGCGGCGACCTCATCGACCATGCGGCCGAAGCTCTCGCGCGTGACGTGCTTGCCGTCGTGGCGCTCGGCCAGCGTCACCACGCCGACGGGGAGCGAGGTCCAGCCGAGGATCTCGGCGGTCGGTGGCCCGCCATTGCGGCCCGGCCCGCGCGGCAGCAGCCAGACCAGCTCGGAGGAGCCGCCGCCAATGTCGAACAGGATGACGCCGCGCGCCTTCGGATCGGCCAGCGGCACGCAGCCCTGCGCGGCCAGCTGCGCCTCGGTGTGGCGGTCGACGATCTCCAGCGCGAGGCCCGTCTCGGCCTTCACACGCGCGATGAACTCCTCGCCGTTCACGGCCTGCCGGCAGGCTTCGGTGGCGATCAGCCGGGCGCGTGCCACCTGCCGGTCGCGCAGCTTCATGCGGCAGACCTTCAGCGCCTCGACGGCGCGGTCCATGGCGGCATCGCTTAAGCGGCCGGTCTGGCCGAGGCCCTCGCCGAGCCTGACAATGCGCGAGAAAGCGTCGACGACGCGAAAGCTCGCGCCCTCGGGCTTGGCCACCAGCAGGCGGCAATTGTTGGTTCCGAGGTCGAGCGCGGCATAAAGCCTGCGCGGCCGGAGCGGTTGCTGGACACGGTTGTCGCCCGCTCCATTCGCCGGTCCCGGTTGCACGCCCGATACTCCCGGCGAACCGCGGGGCGGTTCGTGGGCCATGGCGACCTTTCCATCGGCGTCCGAAGCGCATCGCTGCGCTCGACGAACAGGCCGATTGATCTGTTCAGTTGGGTGCAATGTAACAGCGCGAACCTGCGCCGCAAGCAGGAAGCTCCGCTGCCGCATCGCCGAAGGCGCAGGCCTTGAACACCGCGCGGCAATCGATTATGACCGCGCCTCGCACCGGCGACCAGGCTCTATTCGGGCCCTGCTGGGGGATAGTTCAACGGTAGAACATCGGACTCTGACTCCGAGAATCTTGGTTCGAATCCAGGTCCCCCAGCCAACCGGCGCGATCAAGCCCGGTCGGCCGCTTTTCGCGCAATCCCAGCCGTTTTCGCTGCCGCTGGTCACCCCCGCGCCGTGCCTGGCAGCGCGTCGAGCGGGATCTTCAGGTAGCGCCGGCCATTGGCTTCCGGCGCAGGCAGGGTACCGCCGTTGATGTTCACTTGCAGCGCGTGGAGGATGAGCTTCGGCATGGGCAGCGTCCGGTCGCGTGCCGTGCGGATCGCGACGAACTCCTCCTCGGTCTTCGCCTTGCGCAGGTGGCTGTTGCCCTGCGCCTGCTCGGCCACCGTGCTCTCCCAGCGCGGCGCGCGCCCGCCCGGCTGGTAGTCGTGGCCCGTGAACAGCCGCGTCTCGGGCGGCAGGGCGAGGATCGCCTGGATCGACCGCCAGAGGGCGGCCGCCGAACCGCCCGGAAAGTCGCAGCGCGCCGTGCCGCTGTCGGGCATGAACAGCGTGTCGTGGATGAAGGCCGCGTCACCCGCGACATAGGTGATGGAGGCGAGCGTGTGGCCCGGCGAGTGCATCACCCGGGCCGGGATGCTGCCGATCGAGAAAGTCTCGCCGTCGGCGAACAGGCGGTCCCACTGAGAGCCGTCCACGGGAAAATCCGGCAGGTTATAGATGTCGCGCCAGAGGCGCTGGACGGCCACCACCTCGGCCCCGACGGCGGTCGGCGCGCCGGTCCGCGCCTTCAGGTAGGGCGCCGCCGAGAAATGGTCGGCGTGCGGATGGGTGTCGAGGATCCACTCCACCTGAAGACCGTGCTCGGCGACGGTCCGGAGGAAGGCGTCCGCGCTGTGGGTGGCCGTGGCGCCGGACTTCTCGTCATAGTCGAGCACGGGATCGACAATCGCGCAGCACTTCGTCGAGGGATCGGCGACGACGTACTGGATGGAGAAGGTCCGCTTCTCGTAGTGCCCGATGACCAGTGGCTTCGCCATCACCGCATCCTGCCGCCGCAAACGCCTGCCCATGATTCGCTCGCCAGTATTTGGCGTCAGCGCCAAGGCCGCCAGCCACCTTCCTGAACATTTGCCCAACAGCGAAGTTCATTCCGAGTTCAAGCACCGGCGCTCATCGTCGCCGGATTGAAGCCAAGGAGGAAGACATGGATCGTCGACATTTCTTCACGACCGTTGCCGCGGGCGCCGTTGCGCTCGGGGCCATCGGCTCGACCGCGGCCCTCGCCGCGCCGGCCGCCCCGCAGATCCCGGCGGTGCCCGCCGCGCCCGCCGCCGACGGGCCGATCGAAATGCAGTGGGGCTGGCGCCGCCGCCGCTGGCGTCGGTGGGGCTGGCGTCGTCGCCGGTGGGGCTGGCGTCGCCGCCGCTTCTGGCGCCGCCGCCGCTTCTACTGGTAGGCCTGCATGAGGAAGGCCCGCTGCAATCGCAGCGGGCCTTTCCAATTCAGATCAGCCCTATCGTACATGGGTGGCGCCGGCGGCTTCACATCGTATCGGGCGTGTTGATGGGATCGGCCGGGTCCGGCGGCCCCGGGAAGGGCTCCGGTTGCTCAGGCTGTGGCGGAATTGGGCTCGGTAGCGGGCCGGGAAAGGGCTCCGGCATTGGCTGCGGGTCGCCCATCAGCAACATGCCGCCCATGGCCATCGCGCCGCCCGCGGTGCCCCAGTCGATTTCAGCGCTCTGCATCTTCATGGGCCTGTCTCCTGACATGTCTCACGGGGGTAACGGCCCCCGGCGGGCTTCGTTCCCATGCCCGGCGGCTGTCATCGACGCAGGGGCCAGCCTGTCGTTGCGTGACCTGATTCAAACGGTTTAGGCTGCGGGTCGAGGCAGGGCCCGCCAGATGCGGAGCCGCACGATCCAAGGCTGCCCGGAGGAAACCCGATGAAGAAGCTTTTCGCCGCGCTGGCCGGTGCGCTCGCGCTGTCTTCTGTCCCTGCCACTGCCCAGGCGCCTGCCTGGCCGCAGCGCCAGGTCACCGTCATCGTGCCGTTTACGGCCGGTGGCACGACGGATCTTTTTGCCCGCATCTTCACGCAGGCCATGCAGCAGAAATACGGAACTGCCTTCGTGGTCGAGAACCGCGCCGGCGCCGGCGGCACGGTGGGCGCGGGCGCGGCCGCGCGCGGCCCGAAGGACGGCTACACGCTGTTCGTCGGCACGGCGAGCACCCACGCCATCGCGCCCTATGTCTACAAGCAGCTGAACTACGACGCCGACCGCGACTTCCAGCCGATCAGCCTGTTTGCGACCTTGCCCAACATGCTGGTGGTGGCGAACAGCATTCCCGCTCGCACCTTCGCGGAGTTCGTCGCCTATGCGAAGGCCAATCCCGGCAAGCTGAACTACGGGTCCTCAGGGATAGGCGCCTCCAATCACATCCCCGCCGAGATCATTTCCAACCTCATCGGCACGCCGATGACCCATATCCCCTTCCGCTCGTCCAACGAAATCATGAACGCGCTGGTCGGCGGCCATATCCATCTCGCCTTCGACAACATCACCTTCGCCTGGCCTCAGGCCCAGGGCGGGACGGTACGCGCCATCGCCGTCACCTCGGCCCAGCGCAGCCCGACCGCCCCCGACGTGCCGGCCATTGGCGAGACCTTCCCGGGCTTCGACATCGGCACCTGGCACGGTCTGTTCGCACCGGCTGGCGTGCCGCGCCCGATCGCCGACCAGATCGCCGCCGACGTGAGGGAGATATTCTCGCGGCCGGACGTGGTGGCCAAGCTTAAGGAGATCGGCGCCGTGGCCGCGCCGAATTCGCCGGATGCTTTCACCACCTTCTCCCGCTCCGAGCGCGAGCGTTACCGGACCATCGTGCGTGACGCCCGTATCGAGCCGCAGTGACGGCAGATTTGAAGGCCGCCTGAACCGGATACCGGTTCGCGCGTTGTCCCTCCCGGAAGGCCGGAGCCAGAAGCGGTTCCGGCCACGATGGAGGGCTCCATGTGGACCGGCTTTCTGGTCGTCCTGCTGATTCTGGTTCTGGTTTTCGGCGGCTACCTCGGCGGCGCGCGCGGAGCCGGCGGCTCGGTGATCACGTTGATGATCATCCTCACCGCGCTCTACATGTTCAACTGGCTGCCGGACCCCTGGTGGTAGGGCGCGCTCAGCGCCCCACCTTCTCGCGCCACGCGGCGAAATCGACCTTGGTCTGCTCGTCCGTCGGCGGATAGAGGCCGAGGATCGAGCGACCCTCCAGCACCATCTCGGTGACGAAATCCTCGAACACGGTCATCTCGACCGCCTCGGTGGCGATCTCGTCGGCGATGCCGGCGGGGATGACGATCACGCCGTCGCCATCGCCCACCACCACGTCGCCCGGCCAGACCGGCGCGTCGCCGCAGCCGATCGGCCCGTTGATCTCGACGGCCTGGTGGAGGGTGAGGTTGGTCGGTGCCGAGGGGCGATGGTGGTAGGCAGGGATCGACAGGCCCGCGATCTCCGGCGAGTCGCGGAAGCCACCGTCGGTGACGACGCCGGCAACGCCGCGCTTCATCAGCCGCGAGACCAGGATGCCGCCGGCCGAGGCGGCGCGCGCATCCTTGCGACTGTCGATGACCATGACCGCGCCCGGCGGGCATTCCTCCACCGCCTTGCGCTGGGGGTGGCCGCGGTCGAGGAAGACCGAGATCGGGTTCAGGTCCTCGCGCGCGGGGATGTAGCGCAGCGTGAAGGCCTCGCCGACCATGTTCGGGTGCGATGAGTTCAGTGGCCGCACGTCCTGGATGAACTGGTTGCGCAAGCCACGCTTGAACAGCGCCGTGCAGAGGGTTGCGGTGGAGACGCCCTTCAGCTTCTCGCGGGTCTCGGGTTTCAGGCTCATCGATCGCTCTCGTCCGCTCAGAAGATCACAGGTTCGTCGACCGGGGCGCCGAACTGCGTCTCCAGGAAGTCGAAGTCGCAGCCGTCATGGGCCTGCTTGATGTGTTTGGTGAAAATCCAGCCATAGCCGCGCTCGTAGTGAGCCTTGGGCGCTACCCAAGCGGCTTTGCGGCGGGCGAGTTCCTCGTCGCTGACCTTCATGTTGAGGGTGCGCGCGTCGACATCGAGCTCGATCAGATCGCCCGTCCTGAGCAGCGCCAGCGGACCACCGATATGGGCTTCCGGTGAGACGTGCAGGATACAGGCACCATAGCTGGTGCCGGACATGCGCGCGTCGGAGAGCCGCACCATGTCTCGGATGCCCTGTTTCACCAGTTTCTTGGGGATCGGCAGCATGCCCCATTCCGGCATGCCGGGGCCGCCATGCGGCCCGGCATTGCGCAGCACCAGCACGGTATCGGCTGTGACGTCGAGGTCGTCGCGGTCGATCGCCGCCTTCATGCTGGGATAGTCGTCAAAGACCAGCGCGGGGCCGGTATGCTTCAGGAAGCGCGGTTCGCAGGCGCTCGGCTTGATGACGCAGCCGTCGGGCGACAGGTTGCCCTTGAGCACGGCGAGCGCGCCTTCCGCATAGATCGGGTTGTCGACCGTGCGGATCACGTCGTCGTTGTAGACCTGGGCGCCTTCGAGGCTCTCGGAGAGCGGCCGACCGGTGACCGTGATCGCACCGAGATGCAGGTGGTCGGTCAGGCGCGTCATCAGTGCGGGCAGGCCGCCGGCATAGAAGAAGTCCTCCATCAGATAGGTGTCGCCGCTCGGCCGGACATTGGCGATGACCGGCACCTTGCGGCTCGCCTTGTCGAAATCCTCCAGGCTGATGTCGACGCCGGCGCGCCGCGCCATGGCGATGACGTGGATGATGGCGTTGGTCGAGCAGCCCATGGCCATGGCCACCGTAATGCCGTTCTCGAAGGCCGCGCGCGTCAGGATTTTGGTCGGCGTCAGGTCCTCCCAGACCATGTCGACGATGCGCCGGCCGGCGGCAGCGCACATGCGCTTGTGGTTGGCGTCGGGAGCGGGGATGGCGGACGCGCCCGGCAGGGTGATGCCGATGGCCTCGGCGATGGCGGTCATGGTCGAGGCCGTGCCCATGGTCATGCAGACGCCATAGGAGCGGGCGATGCCGGCTTCCACGTCCGACCAGTCGCGGTTGGAAATGTTGCCGGCGCGCCGCTCGTCCCAGTACTTCCAGACGTCGGAGCCCGAGCCGAGCGTGTTGCCCTTCCAGTTGCCGCGCAGCATCGGACCGGCGGGCACGTAGATCATCGGCAGACCGGCCGAGGTCGCGCCCATCAGCAGGGCGGGGGTGGTCTTGTCGCAGCCGCCCATCAGCACTGCGCCGTCGATCGAATGCGAGCGGATCAGCTCCTCCGCCTCCATGGCCAGCATGTTGCGGTAGAGCATGGTGGTCGGCTTGACGTTGCTCTCCGAGAGCGAGAGCGCGGGCAATTCGATCGGGAAGCCGCCCGCCTGGACGATGCCGCGCTTCACATCCTCCACGCGGTCCTTGAAATGGGCATGGCAGGGCTGGGCGTCCGACCAGGTATTGAGGATGGCGATCATCGGCTTGCCGACCCAGTCGTCGGGGGCGTAGCCCATCTGCATCCAGCGGGAGCGATGGCCCATGGAGCGCATGTCGTCGGGCGCGAACCAGCGCGCGCTGCGCAGTTCCGAAGGGGTCTTGCGGGCCATGAATCGTTCTCGCAGCGTCTCGACAGGCGTTTCGGGCATGGATGCGGCTCTTGGCGGCCGGCGGATCTATCCAAAGGCCTCGGAGCGCCGATGGCAAGCCTAAGTCTCGGCCGTACCGATGCTTTTCGCGGATCGACAAGCTCGGCATGCAGAATCGACACTGCTGCGCCGCCGTGTATTCAATCGTTTCGCAAGACATAGGTCGCGAGAGCCCTGCGATCGTCTTCGCTCATCCGGCCCGGCGGGCTCATCCAGGTGCCGGGAAACTGCGAATCGGGGTCGGCGAGGAACGCCGCCAGCCGGTCCGCATCCCAGCGCAGCCCCCGGGCGCGCGCAGCGGCAAGCGCCGGCGAGTAGTCGAAGCCTGGTGCGGAGCCGACCAGACGGCCGGCGAGGCCCCCCAGCGAGGGGCCGGGCAGGCCTGCCTCCTTCGAGTCGAGGCTGTGGCAGGATAGGCAGGGCTCGAACAGCGTCGCGCCGCGCGCGCCCTCCTGGGCTGCCGCCGGATCGGCAGAGGCCGTGACGGCGACTACAACGGCCGCGACGAGCCTCACGCCGTGGCCGGGCTCTCGATCCGCACCAGCCGGTCCTGTCCCGACATCCCGCCCCAGGCCTCGCCGGACCGGCCATCCATCTGGCGGACGTTGGCGCCGGCCCGATCAGCCGCAAAGGCCGTGAAGGCCTCGGTGTCCGGATCAAAGCGGAGGATGGCGTTGGCGCCGAAATCGGTCAGCCACACCTTGTCGCGGCCGTCGACATAGACCGAATAGGTGCGCGGGCGCTCGCCGGGCAGCTTCCACACCCGCCAAGTCTTCGCGGCGGTGTCGTAGACGGAGACATTGCCGGAGTTCCACTCGCTGACCCAGATGCGGTTCTTCGAATCCGACCAGACGCGCCGCGCGCCCTGTCCGGGCGTCGGCGGCTCGACGATGGTCGACTGGCGGGTTTCGGGATCGATGCGGGCAATGTGGCTGCCGGCGAGCGAGCAGTACCAGACCTCCCCGGAGGGCGTCAGGGTGATGCCGTAGGGGCCGCGGCCGCGCGGCGCGTCCCACACGTCCATCTTGGCGCTGACCGGGTCGAGACGGCCGAGAATGCCGTTCTGGCCGGTGAACCAGTAGATGCCGGCCTTGTCGAACACGCCGGTATTGAGGTTGCCGCGCGCCTTGTCGGCGGGCAGGCGGAACAGGTCCACTTTGTGCGAAACCGGATCGATCCGCGCGATGGCGTTCTGTCCGCCTTCGGTGATCCAGGCCGCGCCCTGCCGGTCGGTAACGACGCCGTGCGGCGCGGCATTCTCGCCCAGCGGGATGACCTTGAGCGACTGGTCGCGCGGGTCGAACAATCCGGCCGTGCCGTTGCGCTGACCCATGACCCAGACGCGGCCGTTGCCGGCATCGGTCACGTCGCGCGAACCTCGGATCTGCGGGATGTCGAAATAGGTGACGCGGAAGCCGCCTTCGCTGGCCTCGACGCGGCGGGCGAGCAGGCTGGGCGCGGCGAGCCCGGCAAGCCCCAATCCGATGAACGAACGGCGATGCATGATCGGCCTCCTCCGGTCCCACCTGCCGCTACGATAGGACAGGCCGGCGGCCTGTAAAGGAACAGAGGCGTGATGAGGCGAAACGCCTCTCCGATACCGCTTGCCAAGCCGCCGCCGGCCGATAGTCTCTCGCCGCCATTGCGGCCGGGCTGTCCGGTTCGATCACGGGAGAATAAGACCATGCGCCGCCTCGGACCTGTCTTCGCCCTCGTCGTCGCGTTCAGCGTGATGGCCGCCTCGCGGGCCGAGGCCATCCGCATCCTTGGCCACGGCACGGACCAGTGTTCGGTGTGGCTGCGCGTGCGCACGACCCCGCAGGCGGCCGAGTACCGCGAATGGATGCTCGGCTACCTGTCCGCTTCGGCCTTCCACAAGAACAAGGACATCCTGCGCACCATCACCTACGAACAGGTGCTGACCCGGGTGACCAACGAATGCCAGCGCACGCCGACCAAGCGGATCGACGACATCCTGGATGGTTTCCTGCGCTAAGGGGCCACCACCGTCGCAGCGCTGGTCGCCAGCACCGCCGATTTCGCAGCGCTGATCGCGCGCCACGGATCCACACCGTCTGAAGGCATGAAGACCGGGCACTGGACGCCCGGCCTTTCGTCGAGTCGGTCCCGCCTCAGAGGCTCGGCATCTGCCGGTTGGCCGGATCGCGCATGAAGGTCACGAACTCGCCGGCAAGGTCGCCGTAGTTGCGGATCGTGTGGGCGATGGCCTCGCGGGTCGAGCCGCCGAACAGCGCATGGTCGGCGGCGAGCGCCACGATGTGCTGGTTCGAATTGCGGCTGAAATAGACATAGGAGGTCGCGTAGCGCCGGTGGTTGGCCCAGCGGTTGGTCGCGACCATGGCCGCCTCAATGTCGGCGCGCCGCTCGTTGGTCATGCCGAAATAGGCGAGGTCTGCGGTCAGGCGCATCTGGATCGAGGTGCATTGGCGGCCCTCCGTGCAGCCCATCAGCGTCATGTAGACGTTGAGGCCGGACATGCGTGACTGGATGTCGACCTGACGGTCCTCGGTATGGGCGATGGTGGCGCGATAGCCGGCATCCTGCAGGATCTGGACTGCATCGGACGGATCGAGGCGGGTGACGACGGGCGGCGGCGAGGCCTGGGGCTGCGCCGAGGCGGGAAGCGCGGGAAGGGTGGCCGCGACCATCGCGATCGCGGCGGCGGTCATTGCAAGACGGGATGCCATGATGATCTCCTCTCGTTTCGGCAGCGCCATGCTGCTTGCGGCGAAGGGATAGGGCCCCGCCCCAAGGCGAACCATTGCTCGGGGTTGGGACCGTTTGGGCGCGCTTGCGCCGCACGCGGCCCGCAAGCCTCTCAGCTCGGCGTCGGCCGGGCCTCAGGCTTCGCCAGGAGCAGCACGAGCGTGCCGACAAGGGCCGAGAGGAGCGATCCCATCAGCACACCGATCTTCACCTCGTCCTGGAGCGCCGGCGACGTCGGGAAGGCGAGGAGGCCGATGAACAGGCTCATCGTGAAGCCGATGCCGCAGAACAGAGCGACCCCGAAGACCTGCGGCCAGGTGGCATCCTCCGGCCGGTCGGCCCAGCCGAGCTTCACCGCGACGAAGGTCGTCAGGAACACGCCGATCTGCTTGCCGACGAAGAGGCCGGCGGCGATGCCGAGCGGCACCGGGGCGAGAAGCGCGGCAAGGCTGATCCCGGCCAGCGACACGCCGGCATTGGCGAAGCCGAAGATCGGCACGATCAGGAAGGCGACCCACGGATGCAGCGCATGTTCGAGGACATGCAGGGGCGAGTGCGGGTCGTCCGGCCGGCCGCGCGTCGACCGGAGCGGGACCGTCAGCGCGAGCGCGACGCCGGCAAGCGTCGCATGCACGCCCGATTTCAGCACGAAGACCCAGAGCAGAAGGCCGAGGGCCAGATAGACCGGTAGCCGCTCCTCGCCGCGGCGGTTCAGTACCGTCAGCAGGGCGAGGATCGTCAGCGCACCGCCAAGCCAGGCGAGCGACAGATCGGCCGTGTAGAAGGCGGCGATGATCGCGATAGCGCCGAGGTCGTCGATGATGGCGAGCGCGGTCAGGAAGATCTTCAGCGAGACCGGCACCCGCTTGCCGAGCAGCGCCAGCACACCGAGGGCGAAGGCGATGTCGGTGGCGGTCGGGATCGCCCAGCCGCGCAGGGTCGCCGGCGTGCCGGCATTGAGCGCTACGTAGATGAGCGCCGGCGCGATCATGCCGCCGGCTGCCGCCAGGCCCGGCAGGATGCGCCGCGACCAGGTCGACAGCTGTCCGTCGAGGAACTCGCGCTTGATCTCCAGACCGATCAGCAGAAAGAACACCGCCATCAGCGCGTCGTTGATCCAGTGCAGCACGTTCAACGGGCCGAGATAGGCCTTGAGCGCGGCGAAATAGGCGGGTGCCAGCGGCGAATTGGCAACGATCATTGCTGCCGCCGCGGCCACCATCAGCACGATGCCGCCGGCAGCCTCGTTTGCCATGAAGGCGCGCAGGGCGGACGGGGCTCGGGACGGATTGGCAGTCGCCATGCGGGTGGTGCTCCGGCTCGTCAGACACAGATGTCGGCGTTCTTACCGGCTCCGGCCCGCGAGCGCATCCCAATCCGGCCGCCGACGAGACGCGATAGGGTCGCACGGAAGGAATCGTTCCTGATCGGGCTTCGCAGCATATTTACCCTGTCCGGACCATCAATCCTTAAGCCTTGCATGGGCATGTGGTGCTTCGATACCCAAGTCTCGAGGCTGCCGTGTTGCGTCTTCCGTCGTTGTTGCGACAGGCCAGGGTCGATTTCACCGCGGACCGTGGCGGCGCCGTGGCCGTGCTCTTCGCCATCTGCATCGTGCCGATCCTGGGGCTCATCGGCGCCGCCGTCGACTATCAGGCGGCCGCGCGCCTCCATGCCAGGCTGCAATCCGCGCTTGATGCCGCCGCCATTTCGGCGTCCTCGCGCGCCTCGGGCAAGACGCAGGCCCAGATCGCCGCCGACGCCCAGGCCTTTTTCGCCGTCCAGTTCCAGGAAGCGGGCATTGCGACGCCGATCCTCAACATCCAGGTGACCAATTCGACGCTGCTGCTGACGGCACAGCTCAGCATGCCGACGACCTTCCTGCCCATCGTGGGCATTCCGCAGGTGCCGATCGGCTCGACCTCCAAGACCACCTGGGGCTTCACCCGCCTGCGCGTGGCGCTGGCGCTGGACGTGACCGGCTCGATGGCAAGCGCAGGCAAGATGCCGGCGCTGAAGAACGCCACGTTGAACCTGCTCAACCAGCTCCAGTCCAACGCCCGCACCGACGGGGATGTGCTGACCGCGATCGTGCCCTTCGCCAAGGTGGTGAACGTCGGCACGCAGTTCCGCAACGCGACCTGGATCGAATGGTCGGATGCGATCGTCTGCCGCGGTCGCCGCAACCGGTCCTGTTCTGTGGATTGGGACGGCGCCATTCAGGACCGCGACCAGAACTACGACATTTCCAACGCCGCTCCGACCGGGGCCGCCAGCCGCTTTCCGGCCATCGACCGCGATGAGACGGGCGGCACGCCCAATCCGATGCAGGGATTGACGTCCAACTGGGGGCAATTGCGCTCGACGGTCGCCCAGATGCAGCCTGCGGGCAACACCAACCAGGGAATTGGCCTTGCTTGGGCGTGGCAGGCGCTGACGCCCGGCATTCCCATGAATGCGCCGCCTCAGGACCCGAACTACACCTACAAGAACGTGATCATCCTGATCTCGGACGGCGTCAACACCGAGAGCCGGTTCTACAACAACAGCGCCCAGATCGATGCGCGCCAGCGCCTGATGTGCGACCAGATCAAGGCGGCCGGCATCACCATCTACACGATCCAGATCAACACCGGCGGCGATCCGGTGCAGGCGGTGATGCAATACTGCGCCTCGACGAGCGACAAGTTCGTCTACATGACGAGCGCTTCGCAGCTCGACGGCACGATGCGCGACATTGGCGGCCAGCTCACCCGCCTGCGCCTGACCAACTGATCGACGTTGCGACGCGAATCGAAACGGCCCCGGATCGCTCCGGGGCCGTTCGTCATGCCGGGTGGGACGTCAGCGCCGGAAGGACCGGCCGCCACCGCGATGCCCCATCGCCATCCGATGGCCGCCGCGGAACCCGCCGGCGAAGGGACGGTGCGAGCCGGGTCGGGCAAAGATCCGGCCGTGGCCCATCGGGCGCATGATGATCGGGCGGATCGGGCGGCCGACGAAGATGCCCGGACGGCCGGGGAACGGCCTGGCGCTCGGACGGCAGGCGGGATGCGCCGGGTTGCGGCCGCAGAGGCTGCCGAGCGGGCCAGGGGTCGCGCCGGGCGGCGAGAACCGACCAGCGATGGCACCGGCCGGAGACCGGCAACCGGGAAGCCATGGCCGTGTCGCGCAGGCGGGCCGGCACCAGGAGGGACGGATGCCGGTGCTGCACGCGGCAGGCAATCCGCCGAGACCGGGGCCGAAGCCGGGCCGGCAGAATCTCAGCCACGGCTGCCGGCGGCAGCGCTCGATGATGATGATGTCGGTTCCGCCGCCGGGAATGAAGACCGGGCCTGCGGAGCCGTAGCCCGGGCCGCCATGGGCCATCATTGGCATGGGGGCCGGGTTGTACATAGCCCGGCGGTCGTTCGCGGGAGGCGGCGGCGCGCCATCGCGGCAACCGGAATTGAACGTCGCCTGATCCTGGGTCTGCCAGCCGTCGCGCGGCGGCTGGTTGCCGTGCTGCTCCGGCAGCATCGGCGCCCAGCTGACGGAGCGCGCCTCGTTGCGCCAGATCACCCAGCCAGGGCCGGCATTGGCATCGCCGACCCACACCCAGCCGTGCTGGGGGTCATTCGCCCAGCGGCCGTGGCGGTGGACGATCGAGCCCCATTCGGTGGGGTCGTTGAACACCCAGCTGCGCTGTTCGCGATCGAACTGCCAGTGGCAGACCGGATAGGGCGACCATCCCTGAGGCGCCACCTGCTCGGAGGGCTTCCAGACCTCGCCGTAGAGCGGGTGGGTATGGAAGGAGCCGAACTGCTGAAGCGTCTGGCGGAACTGGTCGATCGGATTGGCCTGCTGCATCTGCTGGGGGGCGGTGCCCTCGTCAGGCGGAGGCGGCGGGGCGTGGGGCGACGGCGCGGATGCCAGCGCGGTTCCGGCCATGAGGCCGGCGGCGAGCACGAGCGTAGACAGGAACGTGGTGGCGCGACAATGCAGGGGGCGTGTCATCGGGCTCTCCGGAGGGCGCGGCGCGCGCCACTCCCGATGTGTCGCCGCGGGCCGGCAAGTTGTTCAAATGTTTCTGCCGCATCCGGCGACGTGGCTGATTCCTGGCACAAGGCCGCCCGGTAACGTCCGCGGGGTGGCGCAAATGACTGCGTCAGAATGCGCCATCAGGCAGCGGGAATCGCGCCAGAACGGGCTTTGAACGTCGCGGACGATCAGCTAGACAGGGTTCATGTGGCTCAACCAGCGCACCGTCGACGCGATCCGCCTGATGGCCGAACTTTCGGCGCGCTGGCCCCATGCGGTCAAGGCGGCGGAGCTCTCCGAGGCGACCGGGATCACCTTTCTGAACGTCCAGAAGACCGCGCATGCGCTGTCGCGCGCCGGTCTGCTGGAGGCTGAGCGCGGCCGCTACGGGGGCTTGAGGCTGGTGCGCGCCGCCGACGAGATGAAGGTGGCCGAGATCGTACGGGCCTTCGAGCCGGCCGACTGCCCGGCGAACTTCCTGATGACCGACCAGTCGAGCGACCCGGTCGCCAAGCTGATGTTCCGCGCCCATCGCGGCTTCTTCCAGCCGCTCGAGGAGACCACGCTGGCCGACATCGAGCCGCGTGCGGTCGCCCGCAAGCCCGGTCAGGCCGCGCCGCGCTCCATCCGGCTGCGCGCGTAGTTCTGCGGCAGCACCACCGGGAGCCCCCCGGCCTCTCCGCCCTCGCGGCAGAGATCCACCCCGAAGATCGTTTCCACGTTCGTTCGCGTGATGACCTCCGCAGGCCTGCCGTAGGCATGCGCGCGCCCGCGATGCATGACCAGGATGCGATCGGCGAAAGTCGCCGCCAGATTCAAGTCGTGCAGCACGGCGATGACCGCGACGCCTTGCCGGGCAAGGTCGGCGGCGCTCTCCATCAGCGCGATCTGATGGGCGAGGTCGAGGTTCGCCACCGGCTCGTCGAGGAACAGCACCTGCCGGTCAGCGCTGTGGCGGCCGGCCCTCAGCTGCGCATAGGTGCGCGCGAACTGCACGCGCTGCTGTTCGCCGCCCGACAGCGTCTGGTAGCTGCGGGCGGTGAGGTGCCCGATATCGGCGGCGCGCAGCGCTTCGCCGATGGTGCGCTCGCGATCGGCACGGGTGAGGGCCCGCCCGACGCTGTCGATGCCGATCCTGACCACTTCGGCGACCGTGAAGGGAAAGGCGAGGCGGGTCGCCTGCGCCATGACCGCGCGCCGTGCCGCGAGGCGCCAGGCCGGGATGGCGGCAAGGTTCTCGCCGTCGAGAGTGACCCGCCCGGCTGTGGGCGCCACCTCGCCGGTCAGGATCTTCATCAGCGTGGTCTTGCCGGCGCCGTTGGGACCAACGACGACAAGAAGCTCGCCGGCTGACAGCGCCAGCGAGACGTCGTCCACGGGTTTTGCCCGGCCATAGGCGACGCCGACAGCTTCGGCCTCGATCAGCACGCTCATGCGTCGAGGCTCCGGTCGCGGCGCAGCAGCAGCCAGAGGAAGAAGGGCGCGCCGATGGCGGCTGTCAGGATGCCGATGGGCAGTTCGGCGGGCGCCACCATGGTGCGCGCCATGAGGTCCGCGCCGGTCAGCAGCGTAGCGCCCAGCAGGGCCGAGAGGGGCAGGAGCATGCGGTGGTCCGGCCCGAACATCAGGCGCAGGAGATGTGGCACGACGATGCCGACGAAGCCGATCACGCCGGCGGCCGCGACGCTCGCCCCGACCGCCACCGCGACCATGACGATGGCGGCGCTCTTCAGCCACTGGACGGGGATGCCGAGATGGAAGGCCTCGGCTTCGCCCATCAGCAGGGCGTTGAGCCCGCGCGCCAGCATCGGGACAGCCAGCAGGACGGGCAGGACCAGCGGCGCGATGACCATGACCTTGGTCCAGCTCGATCCGGACAGTGAGCCGAGCGCCCAGAAGGTGAGGTCGCGCAGCTGCCGGTCGTCGCTGATGTAGGAGAGCATGCCGGTGAGCGAACCGGCGAAAGCGCCGAGCGCCACGCCGGCGAGCAGCATGATCGCCACCGACGTGCGGCCGTGGCGGGTGGCAATGGCATAGAGGATCAGGGTCGAGGCAAGGCCGCCGAAAAAGGCGCCGAACGGCAGCAGGATGAAGGGCAGCTGTGCCGAGACCGTGCCGAATATGCGGTCGCCGAGCACGATGGTGAAGGCGGCGGCCAGCGCTGCGCCGGACGACACGCCGACAAGCCCGGGATCGGCCAGCGGATTGCGGAACAGGCCCTGCATCAGCGCGCCGGAGACGGCCAAAGCCGCGCCGATCAGCGCGCCGAGAATGAGGCGCGGCACGCGGATCGACACGATCACGAGGGCCTCGCGGCTCGCCATGACATTGGCGTCGCCGGTGATCCAGCCGCGCATGACCTCGATCACGCGCGCGGGCGCGATCTTCACCGCGCCGCTGCCGAGCGAGACGACGGCCAGCACGACCATCAGGGCGGCGAACAGCACGCCGGCAATGGCGAGCCGGCGGCGCTGGGAGGCGAAGAGGGACGAGACGGTGGCCGCCTCGGCGATCAGGGTCACGGCCGGCCGCTCCCGCCGCCGTTGAGGCCATAGACCGCCGCCATCAGGTCGCGGGCGGCCTCCGGCGTGCGCGGTCCGAAGCCGAGGAGATAGAGCCCGTCCATGGTGACGAGCGCCTTGGCGGCTGCCGCAGGCGTGGCGGAGAAGGCGGGGAGGGCGAAAACCTCGGCCGGCAAAGCCGCGTGGTTGCCACGCTTCATCATGAGGACGACGTCGGGCGCGGCCGAGATGATGCCCTCGTCGGTCACCGGCTTGTAGCCCTCCACCGCGTCGGCGGCGTTGACCGCACCGGCATAGCCGATGATCGCGTCGGCGCTGCTGCCCTTGCCGCCGACGATGGCGCGGCCGTTCTGCAGCGACAGCACGAAGAGCACCCGCTTGCGGGTGCCGATCGCCTCGCGCTGCCGGCGGAGCGCCGCGAAGTCGCGCTCGACCGTAGCGGCGAGTTCCTCGGCCTGCGCCTCGGCACCGACGAAGCGGCCGATCATGCGGATACGCTCGACCACGCCCTTTTCCGACAGATCCTCGGAGATGCGCTCCACCTTCACGCCGGCTTCGGCGATGAGCTTGACGGTGTCCGGCGGCCCGGCGCCCTCGATGGCGAGGACAGCGGTCGGCCGGAGCGACAGGACGCCCTCCGCCGACAGGGCGCGGACATAGCCGACATTGGCCTTGTCGCGCATGGCCTCGGGCGGATGCAGGCTGGTGGTGTCGACGCCGACGATCAGGTCCTGGCGTCCGAGCGCGTAGAGGATCTCGGTGACCACGCCGCCGGCAGCGACGATGCGCTGGGCCGCCTGGGCCCGGGCAGCCGCCGGCAGGCCAGCCATGACGACGATCGCCGGCGCGGCCAGCACCGCGCGGCGGGAAACGGCGCCTGCGCCGGGGGGCAGGGTCCGGCTCATTTGGTCAGGATCAGCTTGTCGTTGGCGGTGACGCGCAGGCGGTAGCGCTCGCCTTTGTGGACGATGACCGCCTCGCGGCCAGCGCCGATGATCGACCCGACCTCGACCGTCGGGATGGCATCCTGGCCACTCAGCAGATCGCCCGATAGGGGCGCAGGCAAATCCCCACGGGTTGGGCGAACCGGAGCGGTCATCATGAAAGTCACCTAGCTTAGAACAATGATAATCAGTGCGAGTGGTCTGGAAACATTCAAAATTGCTTCCTTTCGACTGATTGTTGACATTGGTAGTCAGGATATTTAGGCATCGTCAAGTGAGCCGGGTCGAGCACGATCCTGGCCGCCCAATGCCAGCCAGCCGGACGCGGCAGCGTCGAGCCAGCCAGCCCAAACAGACATTCAGGCTTGCGGTCTCGATCATGAATCTCCGTCTCGGACGTTCGACGCTGATGGCGTCGGTTTCCCTTCTCGCCATTTCGGTCGGGCCGGCGCTCGCGCAGGACGCGGCGCAACGCACCCCGTCGGCGCAGGACGAGATCACCATCTCCGCCGAGCGCACCCCCTCGACCGTCTACAATTCCACCGGCACGGTGACGGTCATCACCGATCGCGACATGGAGCGGCACCTCGTGCAGGGGCCGCGCGATCTCGTGCGCAACGAGCCGGGCGTTTCGGTCAGCAGTTCGGTGCGGGCCGGCGCCGGCAGCTTCTTCATCCGCGGCATCGGCGACAACCGTGTCCGTCTCGAGGTCGACGGCGTGCGCGTGCCGGATTATCCCGGCAGCAATGTCGGCCCGGGCCTCTACAGCCGTGACTTGATCGACTACGGCAGCCTCCGGAGCGTCGAGGTCATCCGCGGTCCGGCCTCGGCCCTTTACGGCTCCGACGCGATTGGCGGCGTCGTGTCCTTCCACCTCAAGGACCCGTCTGACTACCTGCGGCAGGTCGGCCGCGACTGGTATGCCGGCATGTCGACGACCTTCAGCAGCATCGATCGCTCGTTCGCGCACACCTATACCGGCGCTGCCCGCAAGGGGGCGTTCGAGTTCCTGATGCAGTACACGCGCCGCGACGGCACCGAGTCGCAGCTCAACTCGGCCACGCGCAGGGCCAATCCGGCCAGCTTCCAGTCCAACAATCTGCTGGCCAAGCTGATCTATGAAACGCCCGACTCGGGCCGGTGGCGGCTGGTCGGCGAAGCGCTCTGGCGCGGTACCGCCATCGACATGGTCTCGGCCCGGACAGCGACCATCACGCAGCAGACCATCCACGATACCAACAAGCGCTTCCGCCTGAGCCTCGACTGGACCCAGCAACTCTCCTGGGCCGTCGCCGACCAGGTCACGGTGCTGGTCTATGGCACCGATTTCGACCGGCAGGAGCACACGGACGAATGGCGCCGGAGCGGCGTGGTGGCGCCCGCGCCGGCCAATCGGCTGCGCGTGTCGGACTTCGATTTCCGTCAGCAGATCTTCGGCGCCGACGTCCGTTTCGAGCTCAACCGCCAGTTCGCGGGCGTTGACCACAAACTGATCTACGGCGTCTCCGTCGATCACACGATGAGCTCCCGTCCGCGCAACCGGACGGAGACGAACCTGGTGACCAACGTCACGACCAACGTGGTGGCCGGCGAGACCTATCCGAGCAAGAACTTCCCCGACACGCGGACGACGCAGGCGGCGTTTTACGTCCAGGACATCATCCAGTTCGGCGCGTTCCGCGTCACCCCGGCCGTCCGGTTCGACTATTACTATCTGACGCCGAGGACCGATGCCGCATTCCTCAACAGCAATCCCGGTTTCGCAGTCGGCAACGTCTCGGCCTTCGCCGTCTCGCCCAAGCTCGGCGCGACCTATGATCTGACCGAGAATCTTCGCATCTTCGGCCAGTATGCGCGCGGCTTCCGCGCGCCGCCCTACGACAATGCCAATTTCGCCTTCCGCAACAACGCCCAGTTCTACGAGATCATTCCGAATTTCGGCCTGCGTCCGGAAACCGTGAACAGTTTCGAGGCTGGCCTGCGCGGCAGGTTCGCCAACGGATCGAGCTTCCAGGTCAGCGGTTTCTATAACATCTACAACGACTTCATCGAAACAGCGACCGTCGGGATGAATGGCCCGAACACGGTTTTCCAGTATCAGAATCTGGCTTCGGTCCGCATCTGGGGCTTCGAGGCCCGTGGCGAATGGCGCGTGACGCCGGAATGGACCGTGACCGCCGCAGCCGCCTATGCCAACGGCACCAACCAAGTTACCGGCGCGCCGATCGACAGCGTCGATCCGCTCACTGGCGTCGCGTCGTTGCGCTACACCAGCCCGCAGAACTGGAGCGTCGAAGGCCGCGCGCGGGGCGCGCTTGCCAAGACACGCGTGTCGGGCGCGACCATCTTCCAGCCCGGCGGCTACGCGGTCTTCGACCTCGTCGGCAGCTATGAGATCAACCCGCACGTGACGGTGCGCGCCGGCCTCTTCAACCTGGCCAATACCCGCTACTTCGACGCGATCGACGTCGCCGGCCTGACGACGACGAATACCAGTTTGGAGCTGTTCCGCGCGCCGGGCCGGTCACTCTCCGTCAGCGTCGCGTCGAAGTTCTGAGGCGCGCATGGCCCGCGGAGCGACAGCACGGCGAGGTGAGGCGGGGGCGGCCCAGGCTGCCCGTCATCGCATCGCGCTTTCCGACCGGCTGGAACCGGCGCTGGTCGCCGGGCCGGCCGAGGCGAGGCTGAAAGGGTCCGCCGCCGTCATCGCCATGGCGGTGAGGGCGGTCCGGCAGGAGGCTACTGAAGCGGTTTCTCCGCCGGTCGTCGCCGTCGCAGAACCCTCGCCTGGTGCAGCCGTGCCGGACGTGGTCGTTGGGCCGGTCGCAACCGTTGCCGGCGATGCCGCCGCACCTGTCGTCTCTCCGTCCGCCCGTGACGAGGCCGTGCCCGAGGACAAACTGGCGCGGCGGATCACCGTCTCCGTCGTCGCCTCGGTGCTCCTGCATGTCGCCGCCGTCGTGTTGTTCGCCTGGGCGAGCCTGAACGCCCCGGACAGGCCGGCCGATGGCGAGGAGGGCATCCCGATCGAACTCGTCGCCTCCGCCGAACCTGCCGCCTCTGCGCAGCAGGAGACGGCGAGCGGCAGGCAAGACAGCCAGAGCCAGTCGGTTGCCACCGAGCAAAGGCAGGCCGTCGAGGCGCCGCCGTCCGAGACGCCCCCCGAGCCCGCCGCAGCCGAACCGGTGGAGACCGCGACCGCGGAGCCGCCGGTCGCCCAGCCCGACCCCGTGACGACCGCGCAGCAGATCCTCGACCAGCTGCCGACGCCGCCCATGCCGGACACGCTGCCGATCCTGGAGCGCGCGCCCGAACCGCCGCCCGTCGAGGCGCAACCGGTGACCGAGCCCGTGCAGGAGACGCCGCCTCCGCCGATGCCGGAGGCCCGGCCGCAGCCTGTCCACGAGACACCGCCGCAGCCGGTTGAGGATCCGACGCAGCGGGTGGAGACGCTGCAGCCCTCTGACATCCAGGCGATGGTCACGCCGCCGGTGACCGAGCCGCCGCTGCCCGCCCCGCCGCAGCTTGCCGCCGTTCCGCCGCGCCCGGTGGCGCCGCCCGTCGTCCGCCGCGAGGCACCGCGCGAGCGACCCGTGGCGCGCCCGCCGCCGACCCGTCGCGAGGCGCCGACCGATGCCTCGCGCACCCGGCCGACCCGCCAGACTGCTGTTGCACCGTCGCCCGAGCGCCCGGCCCGTGCCGCCCGGCAGGCCGAGAGCAGCGCCGCCGCCGCGCCGCGCGGCGAAGGCACCGGCCGGCAGAACCGCCAGGCCGCCAATGGCAATGCCGCCTCGGGCGCGTCCAATGCGGCCGCCGTCGCCAGCTATCGCCAGCGCGCCATCGCCCATGTCGCCCGCTTCAAGGTGTTCCCGCCGGCGGCGCAGGACCGCGGCATTCGCGGCAGCGTCGGCTTCACCTTCACGGTGACGCGCAGCGGCGGCATCTCGTCGGTCTCGGTGACCGGGTCGTCGGGCGCGCCGATGCTCGATCAGGCGACGCTCGCCATGGTGCGTCGCGCGGTGCCGTTCCCGCCCATCCCGGAGGGCGGGCCGGCCTCCATGACCATATCCACCCGCATTGGATACACGCTGCACTGATTTAGCCAGCCCGCCGGATCGTCCGGGGGCGAGCCAGGAAGGAAGACTGCCATGTATATCGCGATGAACCGCTTCAAGGTCATCAAGGGCGCCGAAGCCGATTTCGAGACGATCTGGCGCACCCGCCAGTCCTATCTCAACGAGCTGAAGGGCTTCGTCGAGTTCTCGCTGCTGAAGGGCCCGGAGCGCGAGGATCACACCCTCTACGCCTCGCACACCGTCTGGGAGACCAAGGCCGACTTCACCGCCTGGACCCAGTCCGACCAGTTCCGCAAGTCGCATGCCCGCGCCGGCCAGCCGCAGGCAAAACCCACCTCCATGGGCCATCCGGAATTCGAGGGCTTCGAAGCGGTGCTGATCGACGACAATCGCGGCAAGCCGTCCATCGCCGCCGAGTGACCGCGCCATGACCCTGCAAGTCATTGCCGGCAACGACCGGCTGGCCGCCGCGCGCGCAGCCTTGGCCGCCAAGCCCGACGGCGTCATCGAGAACGTCGCGCGCGAGCACGGCGTGCCCGTCCGCGACGTACTCGCCATGCTGCCGTCCGGCGAGAGTATCGCCGCGCCGGGCTCTGCCTTCGAGGACATCTGGAACGATGTCACCGGCTGGGGCGAGATCCTGTTCATCGTCAACACGCCGGACGTGGTGCTGGAGTGCCACGGCCCGCTGGTGAAGGGCTCGTCCGGCCACGGCTGGTTCAACGTCCATGGCGACAGCCCGATCGGCGGTCACCTGAAGGCGGCGAACTGCACAGAGGTCTGTTTCGTGGACCGCAAGTTCCACGGCCGTCGCTCGCTGTCGATCCAGTTCTACAACGGCGTCGGCGAAGCCATGTTCAAGATCTTCGTGCGCCGCGACGCCCAGCGCGAGCTGCTGCCCGACCAGATCGGCCGGTTCGAGGTGCTCCGGGCGAAATACGCCTGACGCCGGCGCGTTTGGAGACACGATAGCCGCACCGCCCGTGAGGCGGTGCGGACTACACCGCATCTTGCCGCCCGTCACGGGCGGGCCTTCACTCTCCCCAAGTCGTCAAGACACAGGCCGGGGCTCCATCGCGGACGACCGGCGGCAGGGGAGAGCGCCATGGCCGAGGACGGAATCGCCGATTTCGTGATCGTGGGCGGCGGGTCGTCGGGCTCGGCGCTCGCGGGACGGCTGAGCGAGGACCCGCAGACCTCGGTGCTCCTGCTCGAAGCGGGCAAGGGCGGCGGCGACAGCTTCGTGGTCAAGACGCCGGCGGCGGTCATCGCCATGCTGCCGACCCGGATCAACAACTGGGGCTTCTCGACCGTTCCGCAAAAGGGCCTCGGCGGTCGTGTCGGCTACCAGCCGCGCGGGCGCGGCCTTGGCGGTTCCTCGGCGATCAACGCCATGATCTATATCCGGGGCCACAAGTGGGACTACGACCACTGGGCGAGCCTCGGCAATGCCGGCTGGTCCTATGACGACGTGCTGCCCTATTTCCGGAGGTCGGAGGGTAACGGGCGGCTCGACGGGCCGCTGCACGGGCGCGAGGGGCCGCTCTCCGTCCAGGACCTGCGCAGCGACAATCCGTGTTCGCAGTTCTTCCTCGATGCCTGCCGGCACCTGCAGCTGCGTGAGAACGCCGACTTCAACGGCGAGGAGCAGGAGGGCGTCGGCTTCTACCAGGTGACCCACAAGGACGGCGAGCGATGCAGCGCGGCGCGCGCCTATGTGCTGCCGCATCTGGCGACGCGCGCGAACCTCAAGGCCGTCACCGGCGCGCGCACCACGCGCATCCTGTTTGAGGCGGGCAGGGCGGTTGGGGTTGAGTACCGGCTCGGCGGCGAAACCAAGGTCGCCCGCGCGCGGCGCGAGGTGATCGTGGCGGCCGGCGCGCTGCAGTCCCCGCAGATCCTGATGCTGTCAGGCATCGGGCCGGGCGCGGACCTTGCCCGCCTCGGCATCCCGGTCGTCGCCGACCGGCTCTCTGTCGGCCAGAACCTGCAGGACCACCCGGACTTCATCTTCGGCTACAAGTCGAAGAACCGCGATTTCGTCGGTGTTTCCCCCGCCGGCACGGTCACGCTCCTGCGCGAAGCGGCGCGCTATCGGCGGGAAAGGCGCGGGCTCCTCGCCTCGAACTATGCCGAGGCGGGCGGCTTCCTGAAGACCCGGCCCGATCTGCCGGCTCCCGACATCCAGCTCCACTTCGTCATCGGCATCGTCGACGACCATGCCCGCAAGCTGCATCCGGGCCACGGCTATGGCTGCCACATCTGCGTGCTGCGGCCGAAGAGCCGCGGCTCGGTGTCGCTGGCCGGCCCCGATCCGATGGCGGCGCCGCTGATCGATCCGAATTTCCTCGACCATCCGGACGATGTCGCGACCATGGTCGACGGGTTCAAGCTGACCCGCCGCATCATGCAAGCGCCGCCGCTCGCCGCCCAGGCGACGCGCGATCTGTTCACGGCGGGCATCAGCACGGACGAGGCGATCGTCGACCTGCTCCGGCGCAAGGTGGACACCGTCTATCACCCTGTCGGCAGCTGCCGGATGGGCGCCGACGAAGCCTCGGTGGTCGACCCCGAATTGCGCGTGCGCGGCGTCGCGGGGCTGCGCGTGGTCGACGCCTCGATCATGCCGACGCTGATCGGCGGCAACACCAACGCTCCCTCCATCATGATCGCCGAGAAGGCCGCTGACATGATCCGTGCCGGCCAGTCGGCCCACTGAAACGGGAACCGCCGTCATGACCATCCGCTTGCTCGTCGCGGCCGCCCTTGCCGCCGGCCTCGTCTCGTCCCCGGCGCTGGCCCAGAACGATCCCGAGCCCACCACGCGGGCCGCCAACGAGGCGGTGACACGTGCGCTCGACTTCGCCGATCGCGCCGCCTTCACTGACGCCCGGCGCGGCTTCATCGCCGCGATTCCGGACGGCACGATCGCCGGCCCGCTGCCCGTGCCGGCCTGGTCGATGCGGCCGTACGATTTTCTGAACGGGGAGGCACCGTCGACCGTCAATCCGAGCCTGTGGCGGCAGGCCCAGCTGAACAACATCCACGGCCTGTTCAGGGTGACGGAGCGCGTCTACCAGCTGCGCGGCTACGACATCTCCAACATGACCATCGTCGAGGGCGATACCGGCCTGATCGTCATCGATCCGCTGCTGGCGACCGAGACCGCAAAGGCCGCGCTCGACCTCTACTACGCCCACCGCCCCCGCCGGCCGGTCGTCGCGGTCGTCTACACCCACAGCCATGCCGACCATTTCGGCGGGGTGAAGGGCGTCACGAGCGAACAGGACGTGCACCTGCTGCGCACGCGCATCTACGCGCCGTCCGGCTTCATGGAGCATGCCGTCTCGGAAAACGTCATCGCCGGTAACGCCATGAGCCGGCGCGCCTGGTACCAGTTCGGCTCCTATCTGCAGCCGGGGCCGCGGGGCCAGGTCGATACCGGCCTCGGGCGCACGCTCGCGCGCGGGACGCTGACGCTCATCCCCCCGACCGATCTCATCACGCAGGAATACGAGACACACAAGATCGACGGTGTCGAGATCGAGTTCCACCTGACGCCCGGTACCGAGGCGCCGGCCGAGATGACGCTCTTCTTTCCGCAGTTCCGCGTGCTGAACATGGCGGAACTCGCCAACCAGACCATGCACAATCTCTACACGATCCGTGGCGCCGAGATCCGCGATGCCAGGGCCTGGTCGCGCTACATCCAGGATTCGCTCGACCGCTACGGCGAGCGCACCGACATCGTCATCGCCCAGCACAACTGGCCGACCTTCGGCCGCGAACGGATCGCGACTTACCTGAAGGCCCATCGCGACATCTACAAGTTCATCCACGACCAGACGCTGCGGCTCGCCAATCACGGCCACACGCCGGCCGAGATTGCCGAGCGGCTGCGCCTGCCAGCAAGCCTGGCGCGCGAATGGTCGGTGCGCGGCTATTACGGCACGCTCAGCCACAACGCGAAGGGCGTCTATCAGCGCTATCTCGGCTGGTACGATGGCAATCCCGCCAATCTCTCTCCCCTGCCGGAGGTCGAGGCGGCGAAGAAGACCATCGATTACATGGGCGGCGCGGCGGCCGTCATCGCGCGGGCGCGCGCAGATTTCGCGAGCGGCCAGTACCGCTGGGTGGCGAGCGTGATGAACCAGGTCGTCTTCGCCGAGCCCGCCAACCGAGAGGCGCGCGAACTGGGCGCTGCCGCACTCGAACAGCTCGGCTACCAGGCGGAGGCCGGCACCTGGCGCAACGCCTATCTGATGGGCGCGATGGAATTGCGCTCGGGCGTGCCGCGCCCGCCGGGGGGCGGGGCGACCAGCTCGGTCAATGCCGACATGCTGAAGGCCGTACCGCTCGACCTGCTGTTCGACTTCATGGCCGTGCGCCTCAATGCCGAGAAGGCGGAGGGCCGGCGCATCGTCATCAACTGGACCTTCACCGACACCAACCAGACCTTCGCGCTCAACCTCGAGAACGCGACGCTGACCAATGTCTCTGGCCGCCACGCGGCGGAGGCGGACGCCTCCTTCACGCTGACCCGGGACACCTTCGACCAGATCATCACCCGGCAGCGCACCTTTCCCGCGGCCATCGCGCTGGGAGAAGTGCGGTTCACCGGCAATCCGCTGAAGTTCGGCGAACTGGCCGGCATGCTCGACGAGTTCGCGCCGACATTTCCGATCGTCGAGCCGCGACCGTCGCCCTGAAGGCCTCGAACGAAAAAGGGGGGCCGGGACTAGCCCGGCCGCCTTCTTCGTCGATGGTCAGCCTCTGACGAGCGGCCCGCGCTGGCGCGGTCAGAAATTGACCTTGTCGCCGCCCTTCAGCTCCAGGATCTCGCGGGCTTCGTCGGGGCTGGCGACCTCGAGGCCGAGGCCCTCGATGATCTGGCGGACCCTGGTCACCTGCTCGGCATTGTTCTTGGCGAGCCTGCCGGCGCCGAGCCAGAGCGAATCCTCGAGGCCGACGCGCACGTTGCCGCCCATGGCGAGCGACATGGCGGCGATCGGCATCTGGTTGCGCCCGGCACCCAGGACGGACCAGCGGTACTCGTCGCCGAACAGGCGGTCGGCGGTGCGCTTCATCATCACGACGTCTTCGTAGTGGCCGCCGATGCCGCCGAGGATGCCGAACACCGACTGGATGAAGAACGGCGGCTTGATGATGCCGCGGTCGGCGAAGTGCCTGAGCGTGTAGAGGTGGCCGATGTCGTAGCACTCCACCTCGAAGCGCGTGCCATTGTTGGCGCAGGTGGTGAGAATGTATTCGATATCCGCCAGCGTGTTCTTGAACATGCCGGCGCGGGAGCCTTCCAGGTAGGGCTTCTCCCAGTCGTATTTGAAGTCCTTGTAGCGCTCCAGCATCGGGTAGAGGCCGAAGTTCATCGTGCCCATGTTGAGGCTGGCGACCTCCGGGGCGTAATGCGCCGCCGGCTTCACGCGCTCCTCGACCGTCATGGTCATGGCGCCGCCCGAGGTGATGTTCACCGCCACGTTGGAGCGCTGCTTGATCACCTTCAGGAACGGCTCATAGGCCTCGATCGACTGGTCCGGGCGGCCGTCCCTAGGGTCGCGCGCGTGCAGGTGGACGATGGCCGCGCCCGCCTCCGCCGCCGCGATGGCGTTCTCGGCGATCTGCTGGGCGGTGACCGGCAGATATTCCGACATGCTCGGCGTGTGGATCGAGCCGGTGATGGCGCAGGTGATGATGACCTTCTTCGACTTGGCCATGGACGGTTTCCTTCGGCTGTTCGTTCGCGGGTATCGACGGGCGGGCAGGGGAAGCTGCCCTGATTGATCGATTGATCAGGCCGGCTTCTTCTTCGCCTGTCGCTTGTGCGCCTTCAAGGCCGCCAAACGGCCATCCCGCCATTTCGACAGGCGCGCTATGCGTTCCGGCGTCTGCTCGCCGGGCCATTCCGCCATGATCGCCCTGGTGTTCTTCGCCGTGAAGGCGTCGCGGCCGGTCAGGCGCGACAGGTTCGCGGCATAGCGCTTGTTGTAGTCGGGAATGCCGGCGGGCGCGTTGAGTTCGATGGTCTCGAACGGCCCCATGAAGGCCCAGCGCAGGCCGAGCCCGTCGCGGATCGTCTTGTCGAGGTCTTCCGGCGAGACGACGCCGTCGCCGACCATCTGGAAGGCCTCCGCCAGCAGCACGGCCTGCAGGCGGTTCAGGACGAAGCCGTCGATCTCCTTCTTCACGGTGATCGGCACCTGCTCGATTTTCTCGTAGATGGCGCGTGCCTTCTCGACCACTTTCGGGTCGGTCCAGGGCGCGGGGCACAGCTCGACGATCGGCACGAGGTGAGGCGGATTCACTGGGTGCGCCACCAGTACGCGCTTGCGGTGCTTCAGGTTCTTCGCCCAGAGCGAGGAGACGATGACCGAGGTCGACGAGGCGACGATAGCCGCAGGCGGCGCCAGCCGGTCGATCTCGGTGTGAATGGCGATCTTGGCCTCGACCGTCTCGGGGCCGTTCTCCTGCACGAAGGCGACGCCCGCGAGCGCATCGGCGAGGTCTTTCGCCACGACGAGATTGGCGGCGGAGGCTTTCGCGTCCTTGACCAGGCCGAGGGCGGCGAGTTCCTTGAGATTGCGGGCGATATGCGCCTTCGCGGCCTTCGCGACGCCCGGCACGGGGTCGTAGAGCGCGGTGGTCCAGCCATGGCTGGAGAAGACGGTGGCCCAGGCCCGGCCGATCAGGCCCGATCCGACGATGGCAACTTTCGGCATGTCATGAACCTCGGTTGGTCTCGCTCGTTGCGTTGGCGGTGCGCTCATGCTGCAGGCCGGCGTCAGGAGGGGGCTTGCTCGCCGGTCGCGCATTTTCCCCTCCCCCCGCTTGCGGTGGGGAGGGGTCAGGGGTGGGGGGTAAACTGGCGCTTTGCTCAAGGCAGGCTGCGAAGACCGTCTCTATTGCGCCGTCGAGGCTCTCGGCGATGTGCTGGTTGCTGATGCGTAGAACGCGGTAGCCCCGCGCGGAGAGATAGGCATCGCGCCTCTCGTCCCGTTCCAACTGCTGACCATAAGCGTGATGATCGCCATCGATCTCGATGACGATCTTCAGATGATGGCAGGCAAAATCGACGATGTAGGGACCAGTGGTCGCCTGCCGGCGCGGGTGAAAGCCGACAATGTCGAACTGCCTGATGGCGTTCCAGACGAGCCGCTCCTGATAGGTGGCTTCGCGCCGCAGGCGGCGCGCGGCTGAAATGCGACGGTCCGGGCGTCGCGCCATGACATCCCCCCACCCCTGACCCCTCCCCGCCGCAAGCGGGGGGAGGGGAATTGAGCCAGGCTGATCATGCTGTGAGTGTGTGAAAAGACCAGCAGGATGTGGCGGACTTTCCCCTCCCCCCGCTTGCGGCGGGGAGGGGTCAGGGGTGGGGGGCGGATTGAAACGCGCCTCCGCGATGGAGCCTGCCGCAATCACAGCCACAGCACCTTGCGCCGAAGCTCCAGATCATCGCGCAGAGACTTCGACGCGCCGGTCCAGGTCACCGCGCCGCGCTCCAGCGCGACGGTGCGGTCGGACAGCGCGAGCGCCAGTTCCAGATGATGGTCGACGATGATGATCGAGACCTCGTGGCGCAACTTGTCGAAGGCTTCGAACAGTTCCTCGGTGATGGCCGGCGACAGGCCTTCGAACGGCTCGTCGAGCAACAGCAGGCGCGTGTCGCCGACCAGCGCCCGCGCCACGGCGCACATCTGCTGCTCGCCGCCGGAGAGGAAGTCGGCGGGCGTGTTCCAGCGCTCCTTCAGGCGCGGGAAGAAGGCGAGCACGCGGTCTTCGTCCCAGTGGCGGCCGGCGCCGGTCAGGCGCCTCAGGCGGCCGAGCATCAGGTTGTCCTTGACCGACAGTCCCGCGAACAGGCCGCGGCCCTGCGGCACATAGCCGACGCCGAGCCGCGCCACGCGATCAGGCAGCAGGCCGGCGAGGCTGTCGCCGCCGAGCGAGACGGTTCCCGAGGCCGGCGGCGCGATGCCGGTGATGGTCTTGAGGACGGTCGACTTGCCGGCGCCGTTGCGGCCGAGCAGGGCGACGATCTCGCCGGTACTCACGTCGAGGGCGACATCATTGAGGATGTGGCTCTTGCCGTAGAACGTGTTGATGCCCGCCATGGCGAGCAGCGTCTCGGAGGTTGCGGCCGAGGGCCGGTCCTTCGCCGCTACCGCGTGGGCGCCGGAACCGAGATAAACGGCCTGCACCTTCTCGGAGGAGCGGGCCTCCTCTACTGTGCCGTCGACCAGCACCTCGCCGTCGTTCATGACCGTGACATGATCGGCCAACTGGAACACGCGGTCGATGTCGTGCTCGACCAGCAACACCGGGATGTCGCCGGAAATGGTCTTGATGATGTCGCCGACGCGCTTCCGCTCGGCGGCGGCCAGACCCGCCAGCGGCTCGTCGAGCAGGAGGATGCGCGGCCGCGTGGCGAGCGCCAGTGCCATGTCGACGAGGCGCTGGCCGCCATAGGAGAGCGAGCCGGCCTCCGCCTGCTCGATGCCGGCGAGGCCGAGATAGCGGATCAGGGTCGCGGTATCGTCCTTCAGGCCGGTGAGGGCGGTGGCCTCCGCCCAGACGCCGAAGCGGCCGGAATGGCGTGCCTGGATGGCGAGGCGGACGTTCTCCTCGATGGTGAGGCCGGGAAACAGGTTGGTGATCTGGAACGAGCGGCCGACGCCGGCCTGCGTGATCGCCTGCGGGCTCAGGCCTCCGACCTCGCGGCCCTCCAGCGTCACCGAACCCTTGTCCGGCGGGAATAGGCCGGAGATCAGGTTGAACGCAGTCGTCTTGCCGGCGCCGTTGGGGCCGATCAGTGCGTGCAGCGTCCGATCCCGCACCGTGAAGCTGACGCCTCTGACAGCGCGGATGCCGCCGAAGCTCTTGACAATGCCGTCGGCGGCGAGCACCGCGCCGCCATCCGCCTTGCCCTCGCGGACGAATTCCGGCGGTACCGGCCCGACCTCGACGACGCGCCGGGCAGCCATGGCGGCGTCGGTCTCTTCGCGCTTGCGGAACGGCGCCATCAGCCGCTCGGCGACGCCGATCAGGCCGGTGGGCGAGAAGATGATGAAGCCGACGAACAGCAGGCCGAAGAACAGCAGCCAGCTCGACGTGAACAGCGACAGGTACTCGCGGAACAGCATGAAGAACAGCGCGCCCAGCGCCGGCCCCATGAACGAGCGCATGCCGCCGATGACGACCATGGCCAGCAACTCGCCCGAGAACTGGATGGCGATCGGGTCGGCCGAGGTGAAGCGGTGGTGGAAGGCCGAGAGCACGCCGGCAAAGCCGGTCAGCGTCGCCGAAATGGTGAAGGCGATCAGTTTGTAGCGATCGGTGTCGTAGCCAACGAAGCGCGCGCGCACCTCGTTCTCGCGAATGCCGACCAGCACCGTGCCGACCGCCGAGCGGTGGAAGCGTTGCAGGAGGAACACCACGGCGAAGCCGATCACGGCGACGAGGCCATAGAAGGCCCAGGGGCTGTTGAAGTTGACGACGCCCCAGTTCGGGCGGATGACGCCGCCGAGGCCGTTCTCGCCGCCGGTCAGCTCGGTCCAGCGGAACGAGACGGTGAAGGCTACCGCCGTCATGGCAAGCGTCAGGAGCGAGAAGTAGACGCCGCGCCGGCGCAGGATGAGCAGGCCGAGCAGCGCCGAGACGACGCCGACGAAGAGGATGGCGAAGCCCGCCGGCAGCAGCATCTGTCCGGGGAAGAAATGGCGCTGCGCCAGCACGGCGGCATAGGCGCCGATGCCGAAGAAGGCGCCGTGCCCGAACGAGACGAGGCCGGTATGGCCGACCAGGATGTTCAGCGCCATGGCGGCGATGGCGAAGATCACCACGTCGGTCGCCGAGGTCAGCGTCAGGCCGATCGACAGCATGAGGACGGGCAGGGCGATGAGCCCCGCCACCGCCGCGAGAAGGTTGCGGGTCGTCGTGGTCATGCGGTCACTCGAATTTCTGGATGCGCTCGCCGAACAGGCCGCGCGGCCGGAGCAGCAGGACGAGCACCATGAGCAGATAGACGGAGGCTTCCGTCGCCGCCGGATAGAAATGCGCCGCGACGCCGCGCGTGACGCCGACGATGGCGGCGGCGGCAACCACGCCCCAGAACGAGCCGAGCCCGCCGATCACCACCACGACGAAGGCGAAGGTGATGATCTCCTGGCCCATGGCCGGATGGACCCCGGCGATCGGCGCGATCAGCACGCCGGCGAGCGCGGCAAGGCCGACGCCGATCATCACCACAGCGGTCATGTAGGGCTTCAGCGAAATGCCGAGCGCGCCGACCATGTCGGGGTCCTGCACGCCCGCGCGCACGACCTTGCCGAAGGCGGTCTTCGTCAGCAGCACCCAGAGGCCTGCGACCGACAGCGCCGTGATGGCGAGGATGATCAGCCGGTAGCGCGAATAGACGAAGTCGCCGAGGAACACCTGGCCGCGCAGTTCCTGCGGGATCGAGAAGGGCACCGGCGCAGCGCCATAGGCGATGCGCAGTGCCTGTTCGGCGACCATGGCGAGGCCGAAGGTGAGCAGCAGGCCGAGGATCGGGTCGGCCGAATAGAACCGCCGCAGCAGGAACCGCTCCATCGCCATGCCGATCAGCGCGACCAGCAGCGGCGAGGCGATCAGCGCACCGCCGAAGCCGATGTGCTCGGACAGCGTCACTGCGAGATAGGCGCCGAGCGCATAGAAGGCGCCGTGCGCGAGGTTCACGATGCCACCGAGGGAGAAGATCATCGACAGGCCGAGCGCGATCATCAGGTAGTACGAGCCGGCGAGCAGCCCGTTGAGGATCTGCGACAGGAGCGGGATCAGGTCGGGCACGGGGCGGTCTCGGCTTCGATGATCTTGCGTGCCTTGTCCTGCACGCTTGCCGTCATGGCCGGGCTTGGCCCAGCCATCCACGACTTGAACACGACAATGAAGGAAGTCGTGGATGCCCGGCACAAGGCCGGGCATGACGAGTTGCGGCGGCGTTCGGACGGCAGCCGCCGCTCTGCCGTCATTGCCAAACTCACGTCGTCGGGAACCGGCACTGGTTCTCTTCCGCAGTCGCGGCGATGGCTTCCAGGCTCTCGCCCGGTCCCGGCACCGGCGGGGACGATGTAAAGAGGTCCCATTGGTTCTTCACCTGCGCCGCCGGCAGGGCCGTGATGGCGTACATCTCCATCATCATCTGGTGGTCGGAGGCTCTGAAATAGCCCTCGCGGGTCTTCAGGAGGTCAAACTTCGCGCCCTTCTCCAGATGTTCGACGATCTTCACCGGGTCGGTCGACCGCGTCTCGGCGATGGTCTGCGCCACGACCTTCATGGAGCAGTAGTCGCCCCACGCCTGGTTCTCCGGCATGCGGTTCCACTTGCGCTGGAAGGCGGCGACGAAGGCCTTCGAGCCGGGCGTCTCGATCAGGTGATGCCAGACCACCGGCCAGATGCCGCCGAAATTGCCCTTGCCGGCACCCCAGGCGAGCGCAGTGTCGAAGCCGAAGCCGGCAACGGGGAAGGCAAGGCCGAATTCCGAATACTGCTTCAGGAAGTTGGTGGTCTGCGTGCCCGCGAGGTTGATGATGACGATGTCGGGACGGGCCTGCCGGATCTTCAGGAGGAAGGGCGAGAAGTCCGAAAGATCGGTCGGGATCAGGTCGTCGCCACCATGGTTGCCGCCGTTCTCGCCCATGAAGCGCTTGGCGACCTTCAGGAGGTCGTGGCCGAAGGCATAGTCCGCCGTCAGCGAGTACCATTTCTTGCCGCGCACGAGGCCGTCGCGCACCAGCGAGCGTCCGACCGCTTTCACGTACATCGAGTTCTGCGCCTCGATGTGGAACATGAACTTCTGGCAGTCCGAACCGCGCAGCGCATCGGAATTGGCGCCGGTATTGATGAACAGAACCTTCTCGCGCTGGACGACCTGCGCGATGGCCAGCGCCGAGGCCGAGGAGATCTCGCCGAGCAGGGCGACGATCTTGTCGCGCTGAACGAGGCGCTCCGCCTTGGCCGAGGCCTGCTGCGGGTTGGGGCTGTCATCCATGATCAGCTCGAGCTTGCGGCCCATGATGCCGCCGGCCGCGTTGATCTCTTCCGCGGCGAGCTGGGCGGCCTGCGCGGCATACTCACCGAGCGGCCCGAGGAAGCCGGTGCGCGGCGTGATGTGCCCGATCTTGATGGCGTCGGCCTGCGCGTAGCTGATCGCCGGCGCGCCCAGCGTACCGAGCGCGGCAACGCCGGCGGAGGCTTTGAGGATTGAACGGCGTGAGGGGCTCGTATCGAGCGGCATGAGACGTCTCCTTTGCGTATCCACCTGTTCACCTGCGGAGGGGTTGTTCCCCTCTCGCCGACGGCCGCCAGCGGCTTGCCGTGATCTGTGATCACAGTTATGGTTTCTCAAACGGCAGGCTTTGTCCAGCCCCCGCGATATGGGAACCATGAGCGTCGCCGAAGCCCTCACGACCATCGGCCCGCTGGAGCGCGCGACGCTCGGCGACAAGGTCTATGGGCACATGCGCGAGCTTCTGATGTCGGGGCGGCTGGCGCCCGGCGAGAAGCTGTCGCTGCGGGCGACCGCCGAAGCGCTGGGCGTCTCGATCATGCCGATCCGCGAGGCGGTGAGCCGGCTGGTCGCCGACCGGGCGCTGGAGGTCACGCCGAACCGGGCGGTGCGCGTGCCGATCCTGACGATCGAGCAGTTCCGCGAGCTGACCGACGTGCGCATCGAGATCGAGGGTTTCGCGGCGGAGCGCGCGGCGACCGAGGCCGCGCCTGCCGACATCGCGCGCATGGCACGGGCTGAGGCGGCGTTCCGTCAGTTGTCGCGCGCCGCCGATCCCGACCGGGCCGAGGCGGTGAGGGTCAACAAGGAGTTCCACTTCGCGATCTATGCGGCGACCGGCCTGCCGACCCTCATCGAGATCATCGGGGGGCTCTGGCTGAAGGCCGGCCCGATCATCAATCTCGACCTGCGCGCCAATCCCGAGCGCCTCGCCACCGGCGGAGCGCCCCGCTTCCACGCCGATGCGCTTGCCGCCATCCGAAACCGCGACGGCCCGGCGGCCCGCGCCGCCATTGCCGGCGACATCAGGGGGACCTCGGAGTTCCTCGTGACGCGCGGCAGCCTGCCGCAGGACAAGGCGTCGTAACCAGGCGCCGACAAGGGAGAAGCGTTTCATGGATCTCGGCATCAAGGGGCTGCGCGTGCTGGTCACGGCGGGCGCGAACGGCATCGGCCGCGAGGTCGCGCGTGCTTTCGCGGAGGAGGGTGCCAAGGTCCATGTCTGCGACGTCGACCGCGAGGCCATCGCGGAGCTCGCCCGCACCGATCCGTCGATCTCCTCCAGTTTCTGCGATGTCGCCGATCGCATGCAGGTCGCCGACCTGTTCGCCACGGCCCTCGACCGTCTCGGCGGGCTCGACGTTCTCGTCAACAATGCCGGCATTGCCGGTCCCACCGGCCGGGTCGAGGAGATCAATCCGGAGGACTGGGACCGCTGCATCGAGGTCTGCCTGACCAGTCAGTTCAACTGCGCACGCCTCGCCGTGCCGCACCTGAAGGGGAGCAAGAACGCCTCGATCATCAACCTCGCGTCGGTCGCAGGGCGCTTCGGCTTCGCGTTGCGCACGCCCTATGCGGCGGCCAAATGGGGTGTTGTCGGCTTCACCAAGTCGCTGTCGCTCGAACTCGGCGAGTTCGGCATCCGCGTCAACGCCATCCTGCCGGGGCTCGTCGAGGGCGACCGCATCCGCCGTGTGCTGGAGGCCAAGGCGCAGTCGCGCGGCGTCGCCTTCAGGGAGATCGAGGAGCAGGCGGTGGCCAATACCTCGCTCAAGACCTTCGTCACGGCGCGACAGCTTGCCGACCAGATGCTGTTCCTGGCCTCGCCGAAGGGCCGGACCATTTCGGGCCAGGCGCTGTCGATCTGCGGCGACATGCAGATGCTGACCTGAACCGCTTGTTGCCGCCTCGCGAACGTGCGAGGCAGCCGGCGTGACCGTTATCGCTCATATCTCCGACCTGCACCTGTCGCCGGTACCGTTCCCGACGGAATGGCCGTGGCGGCTGAAGCCGGTGCTCGGCTGGATCAACTGGCGGCGACAGGTCGGCGCGCACGACGATGCGGTCTGGGACAGGACGGCCGCGGCCGTTCTTGCGACGAAGCCGGACTTCATCGCGGTTACGGGCGACCTGATCGAGCTGGGGCTCTCCTCGGAATATGCACGCGGCCGCGCGGCCCTCAGGCAACTCGGCGGTCCCGCTCAAGTCTCCTGGGCACCCGGCAATCACGACGCCTACACGACCGATACGACGAACCGTATCCGGAATCAGCTCGGCGATTGGCTCGCGCCACCTTCCACCTCTCCCCGGCGGGGAGAGGTCGACGCGCGCAGCGCGGCGGGTGAGGGGGCGAGGCCGTTTCCGGAGAACGCTCTCCCCCTCTCCCGGCCTGCGGCCGACCTCCCCCCGCCGGGGGGAGGTGATCCAGCGCCTCGCATCGAGAAAGCGAACTCATCCGGTGCGGATTTGCGCGCCCATTTCCCGCGCCTCGACCGCGTCGACTGCGCCATCATCATCACGGTCTGCTCTGGCACGCCGACCTGGACCTTTTCCGCCGAGGGCGCGCTCGGGGCACCTCAGCTCGCCCGGTTCGACACCATGCTGGCCGGTCTCGATCGCACGACCTGCCTGCCGGTCGTGGCCGTCCACCATCCGCCTTTCGCGCCCGGCCTGTCGCGGCTGAAGCGCCTGCGCGATGGCGAAGCCCTGCTGAACATCCTCGCCCGGCACCGCTGCCCGCTGGTCCTGCACGGCCACCTGCACGAAGCCTGCCGGCGCGAATGGCGACACAGCGATCATGTGGTCACCCTGATCGGTGCCTCCTCCGCCTCGGCCACCGGCCGCCGCGGCGAGGAAGGCCCGGCCTTCAACCTCGTCACCATCGCGCCCGACCTGTCCTGGTCGGTCGAGACGCGGCCGGTCGCCTGATCCCCGGCTTGCGGGGCAGGCCTGCGCCTTTCGGGTTGGAATCTGGGGGCCTTGGTGTCTTGAATGGTGGCCCCTTCCGGAACCCGTGCCAAGAACGCCCAGATGAACGCGCCTGCCGCCCCCTCGAACCTGAAGCCGGCCCTGCTGGAAGCCCTGCAGGCGCTCCTCGGCAACCGCGTCACCACCTCGGAATCGGATCGCGCGCAGCACGGCCGCGACGAGTCTCGCCATCCCGTCCGCCTGCCGGACGCAGTCTGCCGGGCGGTGTCGACCGAGGAGGTCTCGGCCATCGTGACGCTGTGCAACGCGCATGACACGCCGCTGGTCGCCTATGGCGCAGGCTCGTCGCTGGAGGGCGCGTTGATCCCGGTCAAGGGCGGCATCTCGCTCGACCTCACCGGCATGAATCAGATCCTCAGCGTCCGGGCCGAGGACCTTGATGCAACGGTGCAAGCCGGCGTCACCCGCAAGACGCTGAACGCGCATCTGCGCGACACCGGCCTGTTCTTCCCGATCGATCCGGGCGCCGACGCCACGATCGGCGGCATGGCCGCGACCCGCGCCTCCGGCACCAATGCGGTGCGTTACGGCACCATGCGCGAAAACGTCGTCAGCCTCACCGTGGTGCTCGCCGACGGGCGCGTCATCAAGACCCGCTCGCGCGCCAGGAAATCCTCCGCCGGCTATGACCTCACCGGCCTCTTCGTCGGCCAGGAGGGCACGCTCGGCATCATCACCGAGGTGACGGTGCGCCTCTACGGCATCCCCGAGGTCATGGCCGCCGCCATCTGCGCCTTCCCGAGCGTGGAGGCGGCTGTCGACACGGTGATCCAGACCATCCAGATGGGCCTGCCGATCTCGCGCGTCGAGCTGATGGACGACAACGCCATCATGGCGGTGAACGCCTATTCCAAGCTCGACCTTGCCGTGACCCCGACGCTGTTCTTCGAGTTCGCCGGCAGCCAGTCGGCGGTCGAGGAGCAGGCGGCCGTCGTCGAGGAGATCGCCAGGGGCGAAGGCGCCACCCACTGGAAATGGTCCACCGACGCCGACGAGCGCGGCAAGCTCTGGCAGGCCCGCCACGACATCCACTGGGCCATCCGGGCGCTGAGGCCTGGCGCCAAGGGCTTCGGTACCGATGTCTGCGTGCCGATCTCGGCTTTGGCCGAGGTCATCCGTGAGGTCCGGACGCATACCGCCCAGCAGACCTTCGGCACGACTCTTGTCGGCCATGTCGGCGATGGCAACTTCCACCTCGGCATGCAGATCGACCCGGACGATCAGGACGAGTGGGCCAAGGCCAACGAGATCAATGATCGCATGGTGCGCCACGCCATCTCGCTGGGCGGCACCTGCACCGGCGAGCACGGCGTCGGCATCGGCAAGATGAAGTTTATGCGCGAGGAGCACGGCGAGGCGGTCGACGTGATGCACATGATCAAGAATGCGCTTGATCCCAAGGGCATCCTCAACCCCGGCAAGGTGCTGCCGGCGTGAGCGACGGACCGGCCGGCATCGACTTCACCACCGAAGCCCTCCTTGAAACCTTACGGCAGTGGGTCGCCATCGAGAGCCCGACGCAGGGTGCGGCGGCGGTCAACCGCATGGCCGATCATGCCGAGGGCCTGTTGCGCGCAGCAGGCGCGACGATCGAGCGTCTCCCGGGCACGGATGGTTATGGCGATGTCCTGATCGGCCGCATCGCGGGCGAGGAGCCGGGGCCGGGCATCCTCGTGCTCGGCCATATCGACACGGTCCACCCGGTCGGCACGCTTGCGGGGCCTTTGCCCTGGCGCATCGAGGACGGCCGCGCTTACGGGCCGGGCATCTACGACATGAAGGGCGGCAATGCCATGGCGGTGGCGGCGCTGACGCACCTTCACGCGACCGGCCGCCGGCCGCGTCTGCCGGTCTCGGTCATGTTCATTCCGGACGAGGAGGCGGGCAGCCCGTCGTCCCGCGCCCGCATCGAACAGGAGGCGCTGCGCCACGCCATCGTGCTGGTCGCCGAGCCCTCGGGCGAGGGCGGAAAGCTCACCGTCGCCCGCCACGGTATCGCCCGCTACTACCTCGAGACCACCGGCAAGCCTGCCCATGCCGGCGCCTATCACGCGAAGGGCCGCAGCGCGATCCGCGAGATGGCGCAGCAGGTGCTGGCCGTCGAGGCGATGACCGACTACGAGCGCACCATCACGCTCAATGTCGGCACCATTTCCGGCGGCACCCACGAGAACATGGTGCCGATCGCGTCCAAAGCCTGCATTTACGTGCTGGTGCCGAACGCCGAGGCCGAGGCGGAGGTGCGCGGCCGGCTGCTCGGCCTGAAGCCGCATGATCCCGACGTGAAGCTTGATGTGACGCTCGGCCTCTACCGGCCCTCCTACGTGAAGACGCCCGCCATCCAGCGGCTCTACGACCACGCTGCGGGGCTGCTCACGGGTTGCGCATGGCCCGCAGCCGGCGAGCGGGTTGCCGGCGGCGGCTCGGACGGCAATTTCACCGGCGCACTCGGCGTGCCGACGCTCGACGGTCTCGGGGTCATCGGTGACGGGCCGCACACCCACTACGAGCACATCGAGATCTCCTGCCTCCTGCCGCGGACGCGGTTCTGGGTGCGCCTGTTGGAGACGCTGGGGCCGGATGTTCCGGGTCTGCGCGCCTGAGCGCCCGTGAGGCCGCCGGAAAATAAAACCCCGGCGGCCCTGTGAAAATGCTATCAAGAGCGATGCCAGCCCCTGATTTTGACGCGCCTGCCGAGATGTTCTCGAACTTTCGGAAGGGCCTGCGCTCCCGGATGCCCCTGAAATACAAGCGCTTTGCCAGCCTTGCGCTGGCCGTGCAGTTTGCTGTCGAGGAACTCGACGTCGACCTCAACGGCATCTCGCTGCGAACCGAGAGCGACGACGTGGCGGGGGTCGCGATCCGGGCGCTTTACGATAGCGAGGCCTACCCGCTGGCGCGCAAGGCGCTGCGGCGCGCGTCATGACCGCAGCAGAATCCGTCGCGCTGGCCCAGATTGCGGCGCCTGGCGGTTTGGGATCGGTTCCCGGCCTCGTCGAGGTGAAGAGCCTCGGCGGCACCAATTTCGTGCGCCCGGACCGCGTCATCGCCATCCAGTCTTCGCCGACGGGCACCTCGCTCATCGTCATGGAGGGCGGCACCACAGTTCATTCGTCGGAATCGACGCGGGCGATCGCGGCCCGGATCGAGGCCGCCGACCAGCATCGCTAGCGGCCGGCTGTATCCGCAAGGCCCGCCCGTCCCATCGAAAGCAGAACCATGGCCCAGCACAAGTTCAAGGTCGGCGATCTCGTGACCTTCGCCCGCTCCTTCGTCAAGCAGCCGGTCGGCCCCTTCGAGGTCGTCCGGCTACTGCCGTCGGATTCGCCGGATCCCGCCTATCGCATCAAGAGCCGCGCGGAGACCTGCGAGCGCGCCGTGCGCGAATACGAGATATCGCCGGCCTGACGCGCGGGCAGGCTCACGCCGCCTGCCGCCACATGCCCCGCGTCACCGCCTCCCGCACATAGTCCGAGAAGTCGCGCGCTGGCCGTCCTGTGACGCGCTGGACCGCATCGGTCACCGATGCGTTGCGGCCGTCGAGCACCTCGGTGAACAGCTCCATCAGCATGGCGCACATGGGAGCCGGCAGGCCCGCCGCGAGCAGCCCCTCGCGAAACTCCGCCGGCGTGATCCGCACGAAGCGGATCGGTCGTCCGGATGCGGCGGCGATCTCGGCCAGCGCCTGCTCGAAGGTGATCAGCCGCGATCCGGTGACCTCGTACAGCTGGCCGATATGGCGGTCGTCGAGCAGCGATTCCGTCACGACCTCGGCGATGTCGTCGGCATCGATGAAGGGCTCGCCGACCGGACCGACCGGCAGCGCGACCTCGCCGGACCCGATGAGGTCCGCCAGCAGGCTTTCGCTGAAGTTCTGCGCGAACCAGCTCGCCCGCACGATGGTCCAGTCAGCGCCGGAGGCCTTGAGCGCTTCCTCGGCGCGCTGGGCGGCGGGCTCGCCCCGGCCGGAGAGCAACACCAGCCGCCGCACGCCCCGGTCGACGGCGAGCTTGGCAAAGGCGCCGACGCGCTCCTCCGCCTCCGGCATCAGGAGGTCGGGGAAATAGGTCACATAGGCGGCGCCCATGCCATCGAGGGCGCCGGCCCAGGTGCCGCGATCCTCCCAGTCGAAAGCCGGCGTCTGTGAGCGCGAGCCAAGGCGCACGGCCCGGCCGGCGCCCCAAAGGCGCTCGGCCACCCGCCGCCCCGTCTTACCGTTGCCGCCGATGATCAGCGTGGCGCGGTCCGCGGTCTCGATCTCGTTCGTCATTGCGGTCTCCATAATATGAGGAAGTCTCATATTTGCTAGAACGTGATAAATCCTCATATTAAGAGTGTCAATCCACCGGAGCGGTGTTCCGTCAATGAATGAAAAGGCCTGTCTGGACGTCCTTCAGCCGAAGGCGCCAGCCCAGAAGCGCAGCCGGGAGCGTGTCGAGCGCATGCTGGCGGCCGCGGTGGAATTGATCGAACGTGACGGCAGCGATGCCATGCGGATGAGCGAAGTGGCGCAGAAGGCGGGCGTCCCGATCGGCTCGCTCTACCAGTTCTTCCCGGACAAGACGGCGATCATCCGCACCCTCGCCGACCGGACCATGGCCGAGGGGCGGGCCTGTATCGCGGCGGGGTTGGAGGGGGTCACGACGCCCGCCGGGCTGCTCGACGCCTTCGACGGACTGATCGATATCTATTACGGCGCCTTCCTCGCCCGGCCAGTGATGCGCGACATCTGGTCGGCGACCCAGGCCGATGCGCGCCTGCGCGCGCTGGAGCTCGAGGACAGCCGCATGAATGGCGCATTGGTCGCCGAGGCGGTCCATCGCCTCCGTCCTGGCCTCGACCGGGCAAGCCTCGACGTGCCGTGCCTGCTGGTGATGCAGCTTGGCGAGGCTGCCATGCGGCTCGCCGTCTCGGTGGAGCGGGGTGAGGGCGATGCCCTCATCCAGACCTACAAGGCCATGGCACGCTCGACGCTGGGCGGGCTGCTCGCGCGCTGAATGGCGAGCGCTACTCCGCTCACGCCGATGTCATCGCGGATCAACGACGCGTGACCACGTAACCAAATACCCCGTTCCGTGTGTAAGGGCTGGCAGGAGCACATGAGGTGCTTCAACGCCTCGAGACGCAACACTCGAAAACGGAGAGAAGTCATGAACAAGATCATCATCGCCGCTGCACTGAGTCTCACCTTCGCCGCTCCGGCCTTCGCCGACAACGGTTCTGCCGGCTTTACCGTCGATACTGCGATCCCGGCCTCGTCGACCTCTTCCATGACGATGCCCGCTGAGTTCGGCGGACGCCCGGCCTTCACCGCCTCCCTGCCGTTCGCCGGCGGCCCGGTCGCGCCGAGCCGGCCGCAGATCAATCGTCACCAGCTTCCGGCGAGCGCCTTCGGCGGCTCGACCGGCTTCTGACCGCCTGTATCGTTCGAGAGGCGAGGCGCCGGGGCATTCGCCCCGGCGTTTTCGCGTCGGCGTCCGGAGGATCAGGCGCTGGCGGGAAGTTCCCGGTCGGCCGACAGCAGCGCTCGTGCGCCCTTTCTCCAGGCGTCGATCGCATCACGCTCGCAGGCGATCTTCACGTCGAGGCCGCCGGCAAAGGCATCCCATGCAGCCGCGAACCGCCGCGGCACGCCGATGACCAGCGGCAGGCCGGCCTCCACGGTCGCGCCGATTTCGGCGATCAGGCCCGCGCCTTCGGCTTCCATCCGGCCGAACTTGTTGATGACCACAACATCGACAGGCTTGTCGAGCGCCGCGCGCAGCGCGCCGGCAGCCTCCGCAAGGCCCCGCGGGTCGAGCCGGCAGGCATTGGCGCTGCCCGAGCCGAGGTCCTGGCAGATGCCGATACGACGGCCGGTATCGAGCGCCTCCAGCTCCATGTCGATCTCGTCGCAGCTTGCCCCCGCATTGATCTGGACGAGCCCGGCGACCCGCAGCCCGCTGGCCATCCAGTCATGGGCGATGTCGGTCAGGAGGTGGTCGCAATCGTCGTCCGGGCCGTAGATCACGGCGGCGATCAGGGACATGGCGCTTCCAAATGACTCGTTACACCCAAGATGGGGCGCTAACCACGCGACGTAAAGCCCGGCGAGGCGTCTCGGCAGCGACACGGGACTCATGGTTGAATGGCGCCAGCCGAACCCCCGGGGGAGTTCTCAATGCTGAAGCCTGTTCTTGCGGCTCTGTCGCTTGCCGCCGTTCTCGCCGCCACGTCGACCGAGGCCGAAGCCCGCCACCGCCGGCATCTCGGCATGCACGGCTGGTGCCGGGCCGATGCTGCCCAGATGATGGGGATCCGCCGCGGCGCCATCAGCCTCGAGCCGCGCGCCGCCCGCACCGCCGGCGGTCGCTACGAGTTGCGCGGGCTGGCCAGTCACGGCCGCTACGGCGCCCGCGCTTTTACCTGCCACTTCAACGCCCGCGGGGTGCTGCAGGGGGCGGTGTGATATCGTCGCCGTTTGAGGATCGTGCTATGGTCATTTGATCGTCGGACTCGGGAGAGGCTTGGACGAACGGCCATGAATGACAACGTCGTGCTGGAGCATCTTCGTCATATTCGTGCATCGGTCGATGCGCTGCGTGACGACATGCGCGAGGTCAAGGACCGGCTCGGCACGCTCGAGGCCAACTATGCCTCGGTGTCGCGCCGCCTCGACCGGCTGGACGTGCGCGTCGAGCGCATCGAGACCCGCCTTGGATTGGTCGAGGCCTGACTCTCACGCCTTCCTGATCCGGAACACCAGCACGCCGTCATCCCGCGTCTGGCTTTCCAGCGCGTCGCCCGTCTGGTTCGCCAGATGGGGAATGTCGATGGCGGCCATCGGGTCGGTGCAGGCGACGACCAGAACCTCGCCGGGCCCCATGCGGGACAGGGTCTTGCGCGCCTTCAGGGCGGGCAGGGGGCACTTCAGCCCTTTCAGGTCGAGATGGGTTTCGCCGGTCGCCGGCGCGGCATCGGTCATGGCGGCTCGCAAGGCCTCTTGATCGCGGCGGAACTTCCGCCACCCTGTGCTGTCGATATAGGCCGCGACAACCTGTCTGTCCCGCGGCATCGCGCCGGGAGCCCCGATGATCCGCGTCTTGATGGCCTGCCTGCTGCTGATCGCGCCGCCAGCGCTCGCCCAGGAACTGCGCGGCCATGGCGGCCCCGTGCGTGCTCTCGCCGTATCCGGCGATGGGCGCATCGCCGTGTCCGGCTCCTTCGACACCTCGGCCATCTTGTGGGATCTGGAGACCGGCAGCGCGCTCGCCGTGCTGCGCGCGCATGACGGTGCCGTCAATGCCGTCGCGGCGCTGCCGGACGGCCGCTTCGCCACCGCCGGCGAGGAGGGCCGCATCGCGATCTGGCGCCTTGGCCGTCCGGAACCGGAGCGGGTGATATCAGGGCACGGTGCATCAGTCGCAGGCCTCGCCGTCTCACCGGACGGCAGGCACATCGCCTCGGCCTCCTGGGACGGCACGGTGCGGGTGACGTCACTCGCCAGCGGCGAAGCAGAGGTGATCACCGGCCATCGTGGTCCCGTCAATGCTGTCGCCTTCGCGGCCGACGGCAGCGCCGTCATCACCGGCGGCCACGATGGAACGCTCCGCCGCGCGATTCTCGGCGGCGGGCCGCAACGCCAGCTCGATCTCGGCACGCCGGTGAACGGCCTTGCGGTGGCGGCGGACGGGCAGATCGTCGCCGGCGGCGCTGACGGCAAGCTGCATTTCGTCTCGCCGGACATGGCGAAGACCGGCGAAGCCGTCGTCGCCGAGGCGCCGGTCGTCGCGCTGGCGCTGTCGGGCGATGGAGTGCGGATCGCGGCCGGCGGAATTCGCGGCTCCGTCGCCATCGTCGTGTGGCAGGGCGGCGCGGTGGAGCGCACGCTGGTCGGTCCCGGACTGCCGGTCTGGTCGGTGGCCTTCCGGCCGGGCGCCGGCGAGCTCGTCACCGGCGGCGGCGACCGCCTCGTCCGGCGCTGGAGCGTCGCGACCGGCGAGCATCTCGGCGCGGTCGTCATGGCGCGGCCGACGGACGCGCTGGCGCGCCATGCCGATGACCCGGGCGCCGATGTGTTTCGCGCCTGCGTCGCCTGCCACACGCTGGACGCCGATGGCGGCAACCGGGCCGGCCCGACGCTCCACCGCGTCATCGGCCGGCGCATCGCCACCGCGCCCGGCTACGATTATTCGCCGGCGCTGCGCGGCATGGACATCGTCTGGACCAGGGAGACGATCGCGAAACTGTTCGAGGTCGGCCCCAACGCCTATACGCCGGGCACCAAGATGCCGGAGCAGCGCGTCACCGATCCCGACGATCGGCGGGCGCTGGTCGACTTCATCGCGCGGGTGGCGGGCGCGCATTAGGCGCCCCTACGGACGCCGGCGCAGGATCGTGAAATCATCGTCCACCGTCAGGTGGGACAGCCCGAGGAACCGCAGATTGGCCGGTCCGGCAAGCCGCGTTCCGTCCACCAGCTCGTAGGCTGCGGCGACCTCCGGATAGGCGGACCTGAGCGCCGCCAGTTCCGCTGGCCGAAGCATCAGGAACGTCGGCTTGAGCGCCGCCGCCAGCGCTTCGAGACTGGCGTTCGGCACGTCCCTCAGCGCCGCCACGGCGATGCGGGAGCCAAGCCCTGGAAAATCGTAGATCGTCTTGTTACGTGCTTCCCAGCCGACAAGGCCCAGCGGCTCGAGAACGACTGTGTCGCCTGCGCCCATGAGCTGGTTGAGCTTGCGGCCGACCACGGTGCGGACGCCCTGCTCGATCTCGACCTGGGTCCGGCGGTCGAGTTCGAGCGACCACAGGAAGGGCGCGGCATAGGCCGCGACGACGATCGCCGCGACCACCATGGCGCTTGATCTCGTCAGCCGGCTGATCCGGGCGATGCCGAGCGCGACGAAGACGAACAGCACCGCCATGAAGGGGGGCAGATACCACATGTAATATCGGTCGATGACCGAGCCGTTCTTGTAGGCGACGAACAGGATCACCAGCCCGGCGACAGTGATCAGCTTCGGCCGGGCCTGGACGGACGCTGCCAGCCCGATCAGCGCCAGCGCAATGACGCCGAGCACGACTGCGAGCAGCAGCGCGTCGGGCAGCGGCGCGTCCACGACGGCCCAGTACTGGCGGAACGGCGCGATGTCACGCCAGGAGCCGAGCAGGTAGCTGCCGATATGGTCCCAGCCGGCGCTCAGGAAGCGCACCCGGTAGGACCAGCTCTTGGCGACGATCGTGTTCGGGATCGGCGAGCCATAGTACCAGGTCGCGAAGGCGAACCACGGCAGCCCCACCGCCGCGGCGCGCCAGACGACCGTGACGATCCGCTCGCGGTGCGCGATGAGTAGCGCAAGCCCAAGCGCTGCGATCCAGAAGATGAACTCGGGCCGGCTGATCATGGCGAGGCCGACAGCCACGCCGAGCTTTTTCCATTCGCCGGTCAGGTAGTAGCAGACGTTGGCGAGCAGAATGGCGGTGACGACCTGCGTCTCCATGCCGCCCATGCCGAAGAAGATCTGCAGGTGATCCAGCGACAGGTAGCCGAGCAGAATGACCTGCGCGGGCAGGGGAAGCCGGAGCACCTGTCCGATGCGCCAGGCGTAGTAGATCGCCGCTAGTCCACCGGCGAGGCTCGCCAATCGCAGGGCGATCAGGCCCTGGCCGATGCTCTCGCCGAGCAGCGGGATCAGGACGCTGATCGGCGAGGTGAAACTGTGGACGTGGGGTTCGCTGGCATGATGGGTCAGCCCGAACCCTTCCCAGGCGTTGCGCGCTGGGGTGAGCGTAATCATGGCGTCTTCCCAGACCCGGCCGGTATAGGCCCAGAAGACCAGTCGGGCGGTAGCGGCGATCAGGAGGAAGACGAGGAGGACGCGATAATCCGCCGAGCCTGCCTCGTCAGAAGGGCCGGGCTGGCGTGCCGAATGAGCAATGGCCATGGCGGAGCGGGAAACTCGTTGGGATGCGCGCGTCGAGGTCGCAGCCGGGGTTCGGCCAGCGTGGCTAGAGGTCAGGTACTACGGCGTCAACCGGAGAGATCGCTTGTACCGGAAGGGGCTGAAGCGGCGCTTCGTGCTAGCTCCGGTTCAGTTCGGCCCGTCCTTGCCCGCCGCGGCCTCGCGGAGGTAGTCGTCGGCGGTTCTGACCGCCGGCCGCGCCGGCGCGGCATGGGGGTCGAAGCTCTCGTTGACGACCTTCTCGACGCGGCAGTCCTCGCACATGAACAGCGCGTCGCGCCGCCCGGCATTCTCGCCGGTGAACATCCAGTGGTTCTCGAGGCGCGCGGCGATCTTCTCGATGGTCGAGCGCGTGCCAAAGGCCTTGGCGCAGGCGATGCAGTGGAACGGCTCTTCCTCCTTCACCACCCGCTTCGGGTCGTTCCAGGCGGCAAAGTCCACCTGAGGGATCAGCGAGATGGCATCTTCCGGGCAGGTCTTCTCGCACAGCCCGCACTGGACGCAGAGGCTTTCGGTGAAGCGGAGCATCGGCCGTTCGGGATTATCGGACAGCGCGCCGGTCGGGCAGGCCGCGACGCAGGCGAGGCACAGCGTGCAGGCGCCGGTGTTGACATCAGCCTTGCCGAAGGGCGCGCCGGCGGCGAGCGCCACTACGTCGGCCGGGGCGGGGGCGGCGCGATGCATCTCGCGGAACGAGAGTTCGAGCAAACCGCGCTTGGCGCCGAGCGGGATGAAGGTTGAGGGAGCGGCGGTCGCTGTCGCCAGCACCGGTTCGGCCAGCGCTGCCGCGAGACCATCGGGGTCATCGGTCTCGATGAGCCGCACGGCATCCGCGCCGTAGCCGAGGCCAGCGGCCATCGCGTTGGCGGTGGCGATCGTGGCGACAAGGCCGGCGAGATCGTGCTTCGGCCTGGCCCGGCCAAGAAGGCGCACGCCCTTCACGCCATAGGCGAGCGCGGCGGCGAAGGCCTCGGGTCCGGCCTGGGTAATTTCGTTGACCTGCAGCGGCAGCACTGTCGCCGGCAGGCCCGCGCCGAACCGAGCCAGCGCGTCGATCAGCGGGCGGCCGTGCTCGTCGTCGTGGACGAGCACGACTGGGTCGCGGCCGCCGGCCGCGCGATAGGTGGTCGTGAGCGCCCTGAGCCGGCGCAGCAGCGCGTCCGCCGGGGGCAGGGCATAGGCCGCAGCCCCGGTCGGGCAGGCGGCGGCGCACTGGCCGCAGCCGGCGCAGATGGCGGGGTCGATCGACACCCGGTCGCCGGCCGGCGTGATCGCGCCGGTCGGACAGAGGTCGAGGCAGCGCGTGCAGCCGGTGATCCGCGAGCGCGAATGGGCGCAGAGTTCGCCGTGGAACTCGACGAAGCGCGGCTTGTCGAAGGTGCCGACGAGACCCTGCGCCTCGCCGATCAGGCGCTCGACCGCGGCGGCATCGCGCGGATCGGCGCGCAGGTAGCCGGGCCTGAGTTCGGCGGCCGGGAACAGCGGCAGGCCGCCGGAGATGTCGATGACGATGTCGGAGGTCGAGGCGGCCCCGTTGCGCGGCATCTGCCAGAGATAGGTCCGGCGCGAGGAGGGCGCCGACAGGGCGTAGTCGTCGACGGCCAGCTCGAAGGCGCCGAGATGACCCTTGGCAGCGCCGATGGTGCCCTTGACCACCGGGAAATCGGTGGTGGCCGCCGGCGTCACGTCGCCGGGGCGCGACAGCAGCACCGTCACGTCCAATGTCTCGGCGAGGCGCCTGGCGACGTCAATGGCCGCGCCGTCGCGGCCGTAGATGAGCGCGACGCCCTTCGATTCCAGCGTCACCACCTGGATCGGCGGCATCGGCTCGGCGGCGGCCGCCAGCAGCGCGGCGGTCTTCGGGCCGGCGGCCCTCGACTCGCTGGACCAGCCGGCCTGTTCGCGGACATTGGCGAAGGAGAGGCGCCCGGCGAACCCGGCATCGGCCGCCACCTCCTCGAACAGCGGGGCCTCCTGCGTGCAGCCGACGACGATGTCGCCGCCCTGGTCGAGCGCCAGCTTGAACAGGTCGAGCTCCTTGCGGCAGAGCTGGTCGGCCGTGCGAACCTTCGTCCGGCATGCGGCAGCGACCGTTTCGCCGTGCAGCGGCATGGTTTCTTCGCAGGAACAGACGAAGGTCGTGGCGCTTGCCATCATGTCTCCCGGTTCCCGGCTCTTTCCGTGGCCGGTCATCCTCATATATTGGAAGCAGTCAAAAGAACCAGCCCGCCGCTTAAGGAGCGCCCGCGAGCCCATGGGCCTGATCGCCATCCGGACCCCGGAAACCCTGTCGTTGCCGCCCGGTTTCCGGGTCGTGCCCTTGCGCGAATCGGGTGACGCTTTCGCCCATGCCTGCCGGACGGCGGCGGCGGAGGGCGCCGGTACGCTGGTCTGGGTGCGCCGCTTCGATCTTGCCGAATTTGCCGTCGTTCTGGAACCGGAGGAGCCGCTCGCCGAGGCGCGCAAGGCCTTCTTCCTCGGCATGAACGCGGTCGCCGACGCCGTTTCCGCCCATTGCCCGCCGGAGCGGGAGGTCAGCTTCGGCTGGCCCGACGCCATCCGCTTCGACGGTGGCCTCGTCGGCGGCGGCCGGCTCGGCTGGCCGAAGACATGCGCGGAGGACGCGATACCCGACTGGCTGGTCTTCTCGGCCGTGGTGCGTGTCTCCTTTGCCGGCATGACCGAGCCGGGAGTTGCGCCGACCGCGGCGGCGCTCGACGAGGAGGGCGTTGAGGGCATCGGCCCCTCGGTGCTGGTCGAGAGCTTCGCGCGTTTCCTCATGCGCCAGGTCGATATCTGGCAATCCCAGGGGTTCCCGAAGGTTGCTGCCGACTATCTGGCCCGCCTTGCCAAGGACCGGCCGGGCGACCGGCGTGCGCTTGGAGCCAATGGCGACTTGCTGACCAAAGCGGCTGTCGGCGATGTCGAGCGCAGCGACGGTTTCCTCGCCGGGCTCAAGGCGGCTTCCTGGCTCGACCGCGACACGGGAGCGCCACGCCTGTGAAGCTCCTGCGCACCATCCGCCTCGATCCGTCCGACGCCTTCGTCTTCGCCCCTGCGGCGGAGCCCGGCGAATGGGCGGTGACGGGGTCGTTCCTGTTCTGGGGCCGCGATCTGGAAGGGCTGGAGGGCAAGGAGCGGACGGCGTTCCGCTCTGGCTTCGTCGGTGTCACGTCGCTCGGCTTCTCGACGCTGGTGGTCGCCCAGCCCATCCGTCCCGATGAGCACGAGGCCGCCGTGACGGCGCTGGCCCGCCATATCCGCGAGCGGCTCGGCGCACCGGACGACGAGACCGCCCGCGCCGCTGCGGCGGAAGAGATCGCCTTCTCCGCTTCGCTCGCCGGTCACGAGGAGGGCACCCTCATCGCCATGCATCGGACGGAGGAGGGCGGCGAGATCCGCGAGCGGTTCCGCACCATCCGGCCGCGTGAGCGCAATGACGGGTCCGACGGCTTGCACGCCCATGCGCGCGCCTTCACCTTCCATGAGGTCGTCGGCGAGGACGAGCCGGAGGAGCGCGTGGACCTGATCGGCATGATGGACGGCCGCAAATGAACACCCGCACCGCCAAGGAATTCTGGGTCTCGTCCGGTCATCACATGACCCGGCCGACCGATGGCGGTGGGCTCGCCGTCACCGACGAGATGATCCTCGCCTATCTCGCCCGCCCCGAACTGGTGCCGCCGGAGGAGGCCTGCCCCGCCGAACGCGACCTGCATGCGCTGCTCATGCGCGAGCCGCGCCGGCCGGTGACGCGCGCCATGATCGACGCCATCGCGGATGCCGATGCGCGCGAGAACTGGACCTTCATGGTTGGCTTCCGCGACCGGCTCCTGGCGGCGCCCAGCGTCGAGGCGGCCTATCTCGGCATCATCCGGAAGGGTGCCGGCGGCATTCCCCCGATCTTCCTCAACCAGCTGGTCCACCTGATCCTGCGTAACGCGCTGGACGGCTGCGAGGACCCCTTCGTCCTGCGTGCTGGCGAGCTGTTCTTCCGTGCCCAGAAGGGGTCGCTGCGCGACGAGAGCCTGCTGCTCGCCGACGCCGAGCTGATCGAGGAGCTGGAGACGGACCGCAAGGCGCTGATGCACTCCTCGCCGCTGACGGCCATGCTGGGCAAGGACGCCGTCTCCGAGCTGGAGGTCATGACCGATGCCAACGCGACGACCTACTGGTCCTGCTCGGACGCCCATACGATGGTCATGAACCTCGGCGGCGATCCGCGGGCCCGCGACGGCCTCGCACGCGTCATCGAGACCTGGATCGCCCACCTGCTCGGCGTCGAGGTGAAGGTCACGCCGACCGAGCGCATCGAGGACGCGGACTGGCGCTGGTTCGTCGGTCTCGACGTCGAGGGCACGGCGATCGGCAACCGGTTGTGGAAGGGCGAGGTGGTCGATCCCGGCACCCAGTCGCGCATCTGCGGACTGTTCCGCCTCGAATTTCACGATGCCCGCCATGCCGACCCGAAGATTGCCGGAAAGCCGGTCTATCTGATCATGGCGGTGGACGAGGCCATGGTGCTGCGCATCAAGCCACAGAACCTCGTCGTCGGCCTGCCGCTCGCCGGCGCGCTCGCAGCCTGAGGAGAACGCCATGCCGGTCAGCCACATGACGGTCGGCATCGTCGCCGCCAAACGCAAGCTGTCCAATCCGTGGGTCGACCACGAATGGGTGCCCGAAGCCGTGCTGGCGGGTGTCCCCGAGGTGGCGCCCGGCACGCTGATCGGTCGCGAGGGGACTGCCGAGCACTGGTATCTCGGCCCGGCGGAGCTGACCTTCCATCCCGGCGAGACCGGCCACTACCGCGACAACCTGACCTCCGGCCGCCCGGCGGTCTGGGTCGCGCTGCGCGAGGATCATGAAGGCGCCTGGCGGATCGCCGGCGCGACCGTCGACCCCTATGAGGGCGAAGCTTTCGTCGATGTCGTGTCGGACCGGGTCGAGGCTGTGCCCATGCCGCACGAGGTGGCGGTCGAGCTGCAGGCGTTCTTCGACGCCAATCACATCGAGCAGACCTTCTTCAAGCGCAAGCGCGACCGCCAGAAGGGCTTCGGCGAGGAGGAATTCGGCCTCGGCCATCCCGCCCATGTGCGGCGCGGCTCGGGCGGGGACGACACATGAGTCGCGATCCTCCCGAAGACGGTGACCGCGAAGGATTCATCTCGCGCTGGTCGCGGCTGAAACGCGAGCCGGAGCAGCCGGCGGCCGAACCCGCGGCGCCGCTGGCCGACCCGCCTCCCGAGGGCCAGGCGCTGGAGGACCTGATCGCCGGCTTGCCGAAGATCGCGGACTTCGTACCGGGCCAGAACATCTCGGTGTTCATGCAGGCCTGGGTGCCGTCCGACATCAAGCACGAGGCACTTCGGCGCATGTGGCTGCTCGACCCCGCGATCCGCGACTATGTCAGCCCGGCGCTCGACTATGCCTACGACTACAACACGCCGGGCATGGCGCCGGGTTTCGGGCCCATGGAAACCTCCGCGGACGAGATTCGCGAGGTCGCCGAGATGTTCGACCGGGCGCTTGGCGGAAAGGCCAAGGACGATGCGCCGGCGTCCGGGCCGCAGACTCAAGACAATATGTCGCAAGCCGCCGGGCCGGGTGTCGCTCCGCCGATCGAGGATGCCGCGTCGCAGCACGCAGGGGAGTCTGCTGGCGAGCCAGCTTCCGGGCCAGGGAAGGGATTGCCGCAAACCGTTATTGATCAATCGACGACCACGATGGCCAGCGCAATTCGAGATGCTGCACCGCAAGATAAAAAGGTGACTGATCTGAATGATTTGCGCCCTCAAGGGCGCCGCCACGGCGGGGCCCTTCCAGGCTGAATTGAGAACCGCGCGCCTTGCCTTCCCCGGCCATAGCTTGTAACTATTATAAGGCAAATGAGGCAGAGGCTATGACCCGCTCAAAGGCGCGATGACAGCGCCGGGGTGATGGCAACGCAGAGGGACGCGAACGCGGCAATGCGCGAGCAGGGGTTGGAAGAGGCCATCAAGGCGGTCGGCGGGGTGGGAGCCCTTGCGCGAGCGCTTGGCATTTCCCAGCCGTCCGTCTCGAACTGGCAGCGCATTCCGCCCGAGCGCGTCATCGCCGTCGAGACGCTGACCGGTGTCGGCCGCCACGTCCTCCGCCCCGATCTCTACCCGGAAGCCCGATCCTCCATCGCCATGGCCATGGCGACGGCGCAGGTCGTGAAATTGGCCGAGGGCGAGGGGCTCGATGAGATGGACCGCCTCAGGGCCGCCGAATACGGGCTCCTGGCGCTGTTGCTGTTCAAGGTGCCGACCGCCGAGGTCTTGCGACAGGTCGGCGCACTGCGGGGCGATGCCTCGCCGCTCGGCATGGCGCATCTCAAGCTGGCCGAGGCCGCGCGCGAAACCTCGCTCGAAGCGGTCAACCGCGAGTTCTTCGACCTTTTCGTTGGCGTCGGCCGCGGCGAGTTGCTGCCCTATGCTTCCTATTACCTGACCGGTTTCCTGCACGAGCGTCCGCTCGCCGAGGTCAGGGCTGCCTTTGTCGACCTTGCCATCGTCCGCGAGGACGAATCCAAGGAGCCCGAGGACCACATCGCCATCCTGTTCGACGTCATGGCCAATCTCGCCCTGCGCGAGATCGGCGATGGCTATGCCGGCGAGAAGGCTTTCTTCGAGAAGCACCTGCGCCCTTGGGCGGCGCGCTTTTTCGCCGATCTGGAAACCCGCACCGGTCGTCCCTTCTACAGCGCCGTCGGCGCTGTCGGGCGGCTGTTCACCGAAATCGAAACCGAGGCTTTCTCCTTCGACGCCTGAGGGCGCCGGGGACGGATTGGAGGGACCGACCATGTCGACCGACAACAACAGCAAGCCCATGGCCGCCGTCGCCGGGCGTCGCAATTTCCTCAAAGCCATGACCGGCGCCTCCGCGGCTGCCGCCGTCGTGGTGGTCGGTGCCGACACCGCCGAGGCCCAGGCCACGCGGACCGAGAGCCGCGAGGAGCGCGTCAAGGCGCGCTACCAGGCCAATTCGGCCCACGTGCAGGCCTTCTACCGCACCAACCGCTACTGAGGGGGCCGTCCCATGCTGATCAAGCGCAAGTCCCAGGACGCTGCCCGCACCCGCCTTGCCGGCCTTGCCGGCGGGCTGACCTCCGGCGTCATCGACCGCCGCACCTTCCTGGCCCGCTCGGGCCTGACGGTTGCGGGCGCTGTCGCCGTCGGCTCGCTGACGCTTGGCGCCGTTCGCCGCGCCGACGCGATCTCGCCGCCCCAGCCGGGCGTGCCGGTGACGGTGAAGAAGAACATCTGCACCCACTGCTCGGTCGGCTGCACCGTGCGCGCCGAGGTGCAGAACGGCGTCTGGACCGGCCAGGAGCCGGCCTGGGAGAGCCCGATCAATCGCGGCACCCACTGCGCCAAGGGCGCGGCCGTGCGTGAGATCGTCCATGGCGAGCGCCGCGTTAAATATCCGATGAAGCTCGCCGGCGGCCAGTGGCAGAAAATCTCGTGGGACCAGGCGTTCAACGAGATCGGCGACAAGATGATGGAAATCCGCGGCAAGTCCGGGGCCGATTCCGTCTACATGCTCGGCTCGGCCAAGTTCACCAACGAGGCCTCCTACCTGTTCCGCAAGTTCGCGGCCTTCTGGGGCACCAACAACGTCGATCACCAGGCGCGCATCTGCCACTCGACCACGGTGGCCGGCGTCGCCAACACCTGGGGCTACGGCGCCCAGACCAATTCCTACAACGACATCCGCAATGCCAAGACCATGATCATCATGGGCGGCAATCCGGCGGAGGCGCATCCGGTCTCGCTTCAGCACGTGCTGTCGGGCAAGGAGCTCAACCGCGCCAACATGATCGTCATCGATCCGCGCATGACGCGCACCGCCGCTCACGCGACCGAATATGTCCGCATCCGCTCCGGCACCGACATTCCGGTGATCTGGGGCATCATGTGGCACATCGTGAAGAACGGCTGGGAGGACAAGGAATTCCTCGCCCAGCGCGTCTACGGCATGTCCGAGGCGCTGAAGGAGGTCGAGAAGTGGGACCCGAAGACGGTCGAGGACGTCACCGGTGTCCCCGGCGCGCAGCTTGAGCGCGTCGCCAAGCTGTTCGCGACCGAGAAGCCGTCGACGCTGATCTGGTGCATGGGCGCGACCCAGCACACGGTCGGCACCGCTAATGTGCGCGCCTATTGCACGCTGCTGCTGCTCACCGGCAATGTCGGCAAGCAGGGCACCGGCGCCAACATCTTCCGCGGCCACACCAACGTGCAAGGCGCCACCGACCTCGGCCTCGATGTCGGCAACCTGCCGCTCTATTACGGCCTCGTGGAGGGCGCCTGGCGGCACTGGGCCCGCGTCTGGGAGGTGCCTTACGACTATTTCGTCACGCGCTTCGACGACGTGCCGGCCAAGGGCGGCCGCGCGGCCCGCACCGGCAAGCAGAACATGGAGGTGTCCGGCATCCCGTCGACCCGCTGGTTCGACGCGACCCTGCTGCCGACCGAACAGGTCGACCAGAAGGACAATATCAAGGCCATGTTCATCATGGGCCATGGCGGTAACACCATCCCCCGCATTCCGGGCGCGGTGGAGGGGCTAGGCAAGCTCGACCTGATGGTGATCGTCGATCCCCACCCGACGAACTTCGTCTCGCTCGGCAACCGGCGCGACGGCACCTACATCCTGCCGGCCTGCACCAGCTTCGAGTGTGACGGCTCGCGCACCGCCTCGAACCGCTCGCTGCAATGGGGCGAGAAGATCGTCGAGCCGATCTTCGAATCCGCCAATGACTACTGGATCATCTACAAGTTCGCCCAGAAGCTGGGCTTCGCCACCGAGATGTTCAAGAACATCACGATGGTGAAGGGCAAGTATGGCGACGAGCCGGAAGCTGAATCCCTGCTCCGCGAGATCAACCGCGGCGGCTGGTCCACCGGCTATACCGGCCAGTCGCCGGAACGCCTGAAGCTGCACATGGCGAACCAGGACAAGTTCGACATCGTGTCGCTGCGCGCGCCGAAGGAGCTCGCCGACATCGGCGGCGACTATTACGGCCTGCCGTGGCCCTGCTGGGGCAAGCCGGAGGTGCGCCATCCCGGCACGCACATCCTCTACAACACGAACCTCAGGATGATGGACGGCGGCGGCGCCTTCCGCCCGCGCTTCGGCCTCGAGCGCAACGGCGAGACGCTGCTGGCGCAGAATTCCTGGAACGTCGATTCACCGATCCAGGACGGCTATCCCGAGTTCACCTATGCCGTGTTCCAGCGTCTCGGCTGGGATGCCGACCTGACGCCTGAGGAGAAGGCGCAGATCGAGCGGCAGGGCGGCGCCAATGTCGGCGCGGTCAGCTGGGCGACCGACCTGTCGGGCGGCATCCAGCGCGTCTGTCTCGCGAAGAATGTCTGCCCCTTCGGCAACGGCAAGGCCCGCGCCATCGCCTGGAACCTGCCGGACCCGGTGCCGATCCACCGCGAGCCGATCTATACGCCGCGGCCCGACCTCGTCGCCAAGTATCCGGCGCGCGCGGACGAGCGGAACCTGCGCATGCCCAACCTCCACACGACCTATCAGAAGGGCGCGGTGGACAAGGGCATCGCCCGCAACTTCCCGATCATCCTCACCTCCGGCCGTCTCGTGGAATACGAAGGCGGCGGCGAGGAGACGCGGTCCAACAAGTGGCTTGCCGAGCTGCAGCAGGACATGTTCGTCGAGATCAACCCGCGGGAAGCCTCGGCGCGCGGTATCGCGGACGGCCAGTGGGTCTGGGTGAACGGACCCGAAGGCGGCAGGGCCAGGGTGAAAGCCATGGTCACGGAGCGGGTCGGGCCGGGCGTCGCCTGGATGCCGTTCCACTTCGGCGGCTGGTTCCAGGGCGTCGATCAGCGTGGCGTCTATCCGCAGGGCACCGATCCGATCGTGCTCGGCGAGAGCGTCAACACCGTGACCACCTACGGCTACGACCCGGTGACGGGCATGCACGAAGGCAAGGCCACGCTCTGCCAGATCGCGGCAGCGTGAGCGAGGGGAGCTGAACCATGGCCCGAATGAAGTTCCTCTGCGACGCCGACCGTTGCATCGAGTGCAACGCCTGCGTCACCGCCTGCAAGAACGAGCACGATGTCCCCTGGGGCATCAACCGGCGGCGCGTCGTCACCATCAATGACGGCCGCCCCGGCGAGCGCTCCATCTCCATGGCCTGCATGCACTGCACCGACGCGCCCTGCGCGGCGGTCTGCCCGGTCAACTGCTTCTATACGACGGTGGACGCGGTCGTGCTTCACTCCAAGGAGCTGTGCATCGGCTGCGGCTACTGCTTCTACGCCTGCCCGTTCGGCGCGCCGCAATATCCGCGCGTCGGCAATTTCGGCTCGCGCGGCAAGATGGACAAATGCACCTACTGCGCCGGCGGACCGGAAGCCGACGGCACCACGGCCGAGTATGCCGCCTACGGTGCCAACCGCCTCGCCGAGGGCAAGCTGCCGCTCTGCGCCGAGATGTGCTCGACCAAGGCGCTCTTGGCCGGCGATAGCGACATGATCGCGACCATCTACAAGGAGCGCGTGCTGAAGCGCGGCTACGGCTCCGGCGCCTGGGGCTGGCAGACGGCCTACAAGGAAACCATCGCGATCTGATCCCGCTTCGGTGGCGGAGACATCCGCCGCCGCCTCATGGCTTGACCGGGTCTTCAGGCGTGAACGCCAGGACCCCTGGGGAGGACCATCCGATGCGCCATTCGCTTCGGTCTCTCGCAATTGCTGCGGTCGTCGCGCTGGCCGCTGCGCTCGGCGCGCTGAACGCACCGGTTTCCGCGCAGCAGCCCTCGTCGGTGAACCCGACGGCCTCCTCGGTGCAGGAGCGCCAGCTCCTCGAGGCGTTGCGGGCTGGCACGCCCGGCACCGGCACGACCCTCTCGGGGCGCATCACGATTCCCGACGCCAATGCCGGCAACCTGATCCAGCCACAGGGTCAGGCCTGGCGAGTCTTCCACCAGGGCACGATGCTGTGGATCGGCGGCATCGCCATCCTCGGCATGCTGGCCCTGCTCGTGGTCTTCTACCTGGCGCGCGGGCGCATTCGGGTGGAGAGCGGGTTTTCGGGCATCACGATCCTGCGCTTCTCGACCTTCGAGCGGTTCATCCACTGGATGACGGCGGGCTGTTTCATCATTCTCGCGCTGTCCGGTCTCAACGTCACATTCGGCAAGTTCATCCTGCTGCCGCTGTTCGGTGAGGGCGCCTTCTCGGGGCTGTCGCAGTGGGCAAAATACGCCCACAACTATCTCGCCTGGCCTTTCATGCTCGGCCTTGTCTTCATGTTCGTGGTCTGGGTGATCCACAACATCCCGACCGGCACCGATGTCCAGTGGATCCGGCAGGGCGGCGGCCTCGTTGGCGACGCCCACCCGCCGGCGAAGAAGTTCAATGCCGGTCAGAAGGTGATCTTCTGGTCGGTGATCATCGGCGGGGGGATGCTCTCCGTCTCGGGCGTCTACATGCTATTCCCCGCCGCGTCGGGCGGAGTGCTTGCCATGCAGTTCTGGAACATCGTCCACGGCGTCGTGGCGGTGCTGTTGATCGCCGTCATGCTGGCCCACATCTATATCGGCTCGCTCGGCATGGAAGGCGCTTCCGACGCCATGACGTCGGGCGACGTCGACCTCAACTGGGCGAAACAGCACCACTCGCTCTGGGTCGCCGAGGAGCAGGCCAAGGGCGGCATCCATCCGCACGCGGCGGGCCAGCCGGCCGAATAGGCCGACGGTCCTGCCAGACTTGCGACGCCCGGCTTCGGCCGGGCGTTGTCGTTTCGGGGTAGCGGGCGCGCGTAGCCGCCTCTAGTTTCGCCGTGGCGGACGCGGAATAGCCGCCGGGGAAGGCGCCAGTCGCATGAACATCATTGGGCTGGCGGGGTGGAGCGGGGCCGGCAAGACCACGCTCCTGGCGCGCGTCCTGCCGCTGCTGACGGCCCGCGGCCTTTCCGTGTCGACGGTCAAGCACGCCCACCACGCCTTCGAGATCGACCACGAGGGCAAGGATTCCTTCGTGCATCGCGCCGCCGGGGCGACAGAGGTGCTGGTCGCCTCCGCTGGCCGCTATGCCCTGATCCACGAACTCCGCGGCGCGCCTGAGCCGGGGCTCGCCGAGCTTCTCGGCAAGCTCGCACAGGTCGACCTCGTCATCGTCGAGGGCTTCAAGGCCCATGCCCATCCAAAGGTGGAGGTTCATCGCGCCGCCAACGGCAAGCCGTTCCTCTTCGGCGACGTGCTGAACGTGCTCGCACTCGTCAGCGATGTGCCGGCGCCGGGCTGGTCCGGCCCGGTTGCCGGCCTTGATGATGTTGCCGCGGCAGCTGATCTGCTCCTTGCCGCCGCGCAGCCGATCGACACGGTTCTGGCCGCGCTCGCCGCGGCGGGATTGCCGGCCCGTCTCCCGCAGCCGCCTCGGGCGTGATAAGCCGCCTCCATGGCGCAGCTTTCCTCCGATCAGTTCGCATTTGGCGGCGGCCTTCTCCCGGTTGACGAGGCGCTCGCGCGGGTCACGGCCGGCCTCGTGCCGGTCTCCGGGACCGAGCGGCTGCCGCTGGCCGAATGCGACGGGCGCATCCTCGCCCGCGAGCTGGTCGCGCCGGTCGACCTGCCGCCGTTCTTCAACTCGGCGGTGGATGGCTATGCGGTCCGCTTTGGCGATCTCGCCGCATCGGGCGAGACGGTCCTTCCCGTTGGCGCGCGTGTCGCGGCGGGAGCCTTGCTGGCCCGGCAGGCTGGCAGGGGTGAGGCCGTGCGCATCTTCACCGGCGCGCCCATGCCCGAGGGCACGGACACGGTCTTCATGCAGGAGGACGTGCGGCGCGACGGCGAGCGCGTGGTCCTGCCGAACGGCCTGAAGGCGGGCGCCAACTGCCGTCCCGCCGGCGAGGACATCGCTAGGGGCGTGCTGGCGCTCGGCGCGGGCCGTGTCCTGACGCCCGAGGCCATCGCGCTGGCCGCGGCGCTCGGCGCGGGCGAGCTCGAGGTTCGTCGCCGCGTCCGTGTCGCGGTCTTTTCGACCGGCGACGAAATCGTCTCGCCCGGCATGCCGCTGGCGCCAGCACAGATATACGACTCGAACCGGTTCACGCTCATGGCCTTGGTGCGCCGACTCGGCTGCGCTGTGACCGATCTCGGCATCCTCAGGGACGACGGTGCTACGGTTAGCGCGGCGCTGAGTGCAGCGGCAACCGGCCATGACCTGATCCTCACTTCCGGCGGTGTCTCGACCGGCGAGGAGGACCACGTGAAGGGAGCGGTCGAGAGCGCCGGCTCGCTCACGTTCTGGCGGCTCGCCATCAAGCCGGGACGGCCGGTGGCCATGGGCGTCATCCCGGCCGCATCAGGGGAATCAGCGGCCTTTGTCGGCCTGCCCGGCAATCCCGTCGCGGTCTTCGTCACCTTCGCCCATGTGGTGAAGCCGCTGGCCGTCGCGCTCGGCGGCGGCACGCCCGAGCCGCCGCTGGCCCTGCCGGTGCGCGCCGCCTTCGCCTATGCCAAGAAGGAGGGCCGGCGCGAATATGTCCGGGTGCGGCTGCGAAGGGCGTCGGACGGCGTCGTGGAGGCGCACAAGCACCCGCGCGAGGGCGCAGGCGTCATCACGTCGCTGACGGAGACGGACGGCCTCGTCGAACTCGGAGAAGCGATCACGCGGGTCGTCCACGGCGAAAGCGTCGGCTTCCTCGCCTATGCCCTGCTGCGCTGACGCGCCTCAGTTCGGCTTGCCGATCCCGGCCCAGTCCTTGCCGACGAGGTTGTAGCCGGCCTCGCTGTGGCGCAACTGGGCGCCCGATCCGACGAAGCGGGCATCCGCGGTGGTCTGGTAGGTGGCGTTGAGCAGGGTGCCGGCGCCCACGGCGATGATGATGGCGGCGGCGAAGGCCAGCAGCATGGCTTTCATGTCGTTCCCCCTCGATGGGCGCGAAGCCCTTGTTTCTTCGGCCAATTTAGCACCTGCGTGGAACCGTTCAAGCGTCGCGGTGACGCAGCGCGATCGCCTCGGCCTCGGCGATGTCCTCGGGCGTATTGGCGTTGAAGAAGGGGTCGAAGGGCTCGGTCGGCCAGGGGGCATGCGCGACGCCGTGGCGGGCCGTCCAGCGGTCGATCTTCCGGATGTCCTCGACGACCAGCGCGTGGCGCAGGTCGGCCCTCAGATCGACCCGCCAGAGGCCGATGACGGGATGGGTCTGATCGCCGGATAGGGCGCAGGCGAGCGGCACGGCCTCCGCACGTCGCGCGGCGTGCAGGCGCGCCACCAGATCGCGCGGCAGGAACGGCGAATCAGTTGCTACCGACACCACCCAGTCGATGCCGGGCCGGTTCGCCGCCGCCCAGTCGAGGGCGGCGAGGATGCCGGCGAGGGGACCGGCGAAACCCGGCACGTCGTCGGCCACCACCGGCCGGCCGAGGAAGGCGAAGCGGGCGGGATCGCCATTGGCGTTGACGACCAGCCCGTCGCATTGGGGGCTGAGGCGCTCGACGACGCGGTCGAGGATGGTACGGCCGCCGACCGTCTTCATCGGCTTGTCGCCGCCGCCCATGCGCCGCGCGAGACCGCCGGCGAGCAGCACGCCGAGCGTCTCGGGATACGACCCATCAGTCATCGGCGCTTCTCAGTCATCGGCGCCTTTCCGGCGATGCTTCGCGCTCTCCTCCGCGACGAAGGCGAGGTCCTGGTCGAAGATGATGCGGTCCTCGCCCGACAGGGCCACGAAGCGCTTGCCCTTGGCCCGGCCGATCAGGGTCAGGCCGCACTGGCGGGCGAGCTGCACCCCCCAGGCCGTGAAGCCCGAGCGCGAGACGAGGATCGGGATGCCCATGCGGACCGTCTTGATGACCATTTCCGAGGTCAGCCGTCCGGTCGTGTAGAAGATCTTGTCGGCGCCGGTCTCGCCGTGCCGGTACATCCAGCCGGCGATCTTGTCGACGGCGTTGTGGCGGCCGACATCCTCCATATAGACCAAGGGCTTGTCCTCGTGGCACAGCACGCAGCCGTGGATCGCGCCGGCCTCCAGATAGAGCGAGGGCATGGTGTTGATGGCGTGGGTCAGCCGGTAGAGCCAGGACGTCCGGAGCGGCGCCTTCGGCAGCTCCACCTCGGAAAGGGCCTCCATCAGGTCGCCGAAGGCGGTCCCTTGGGCGCATCCGGAGGTCTGCGTCCGCTTCTTCAGCTTCTCCTCGAAATTGGTGTGGGTGTCGGTGCGCACCACCACCACTTCGAGGTCTTCGTCGCAATCGACGCCGGTGACCACGTCGGCGGGCTTCAGCATGTTCTGGTTCAAGAGGTAGCCGATAGCGAGATAGTCGGGATAATCGCCGATCGTCATCATGGTGACGATCTCCTGGGCGTTCAGATAGAGCGTCAGCGGCCGCTCCACCGTCACCGAGGTCTCCAGCGGCTCGCCGCGCTCGTTGACGCCGCAGACGCGCTCGGTCAGCCGCGGATCGGCAGGATTGGGGACGATGAGCGGGCCGCTCATTCGATCACGATCTTGGGCGGGGGCTTCGTTGTCACGTCGCCGACCCCGGTGAGGCTCGCCCAGACCTGCCGGGCGATATCGCGATAGACGAGGCTGTGCGGGCTGTCCGGGTCGGTGGCGACGATCGGCTGGCCACTGTCGGAGCGCTCGCGCAGCATCATGTCGAGCGGCACCTCGCCGAGGAACGGCACCTTCAGACGCTCGGCCTCGCGGCGCGCGCCGCCATGGCCGAAAATGTCGTAGCGGTTGCCGGTATCGGGGGCGATGAAATAACTCATGTTCTCGACGATGCCGAGGATCGGTACCTCGGTTTTGCGGAACATGGCGACGCCGCGCCGGGCGTCGATCAAAGCGAGATCCTGCGGGGTCGAGACGATCACCGCGCCGGCGAGCGGGGTTGCCTGCGCCATGGTCAGCTGCGCGTCGCCGGTGCCCGGCGGCATGTCGACCACCAGCACGTCGAGTTCACCCCAGGCGACCTCGCGCAGCATCTGCGTGATGGCGCTCATCACCATCGGCCCGCGCCAGACCATCGGCGTCTCTTCCTCGACCATGAAGCCGATGGACATGACCTTGACGCCAAAGCCCTCGAGCGGGGCGAGCGTGCGCCCCTCGATCACCCGCGGCTTGCCGTGCAGGCCGAACAGTTTGGGCATGGACGGCCCGTAGATGTCGGCGTCGAGGATGCCGACCTTGCGGCCCTCGGCGGTGAGCGCCAGCGCGAGGTTGCAGGCGGTGGTCGACTTGCCGACGCCGCCCTTGCCGGAGGCGACCGCGATGACATGCTTCACGCCGGGCAGCATCGCGGCTTTCGGCGAGGGCGGCTGGCTTGGCCGGCCCGGCGTGACATGCGGCTGGGTCGAGGGCGGCGGCCGTTGCGGCTTGCCGGCAGGCCGGTCGGCGGTCAGCGCGACCAGAGCCTGCCCGACGCCGGGAATGCCACCGATGGCCGATTGCGCAGCCGAGCGGACATGTTCCATGGAGGGGGCTTCTGTCGCGTCGATCGAAATCGACACCATCACCTTGTCGCCGGTGACCAGAATGTCGGAGAGCCGGCCGGACGCGGTCAGCGACTGCCCGCTCGTCGGCAGCCTCACCTTTTCGAGTGCGCGCGCGACTTCGTCCCGTGTGACCATGATGCCCTCGACCGTCACCGGTCACATAGGGCATCGTGTGCCGGCGTGAAAGGGCAGGGCCTGGCGCGTCAGGGCGTGACGGTGAGGCGCAGCAGATAGGCTTCGAGCGCCGGTACGCGGTTGGCGGTCGACAGCTCGCGTGGCGGCGAGACGAGTTCGCCGAAAGCGACGAAACGACCCTGGATCGGCACGAAGGGCGCGGCGAGATGCGCCGCGGGCGACATGCGGAAGGTCGGCGTGCCGGCGCCGACGGCTTCCACCTCGACGACCGGCGAGCCCGCGCGGGGGCAGCCCGCCCGCGCGACGCAGTAGCCGTCAGCGATGACGCGGGCGAATCTGAGCGTGATCGGACGCCCGTTGCTGCCCGGAACCGTCACGCTCTCACCGCCGCGAATCTCGACGCGCTGCAATTCCTGCGACCGGGCGGTTCCCGGCCCCGTCATCAGGAGCAGGACTGAGGAGGCGGCGAGGAACATCAGGGTCGGGGCTGCGATCATCGTGGCGTTCGTGAGAAAGCGTGGGTCCAGGAACATCGGGCTCTCCGGGATCGATTCTGGTCAGCCTGTGTCGCGGCCAGCTCCCGGAAGGTTCAAACCGCCATATGGAATTGTGGATGCGATGCCGCCTGCCTCGCCCCGTCACGAAATCGCGAGCGGCCGGCGGGTGCCTGGGCCGGCATGGCCGTGCCGGTTAAAAAAGGCGCAGGAATCCGCAAAAGGTGTGTTGGAGCCGCCATCAAGTCGTGTTAGCAGGCATCGCCAACCCTAAAGCGAGCCGCACCCGTCCTTCTTGCCGAGTCGAGAGGGCCGAGACGGCTTTTACCCACCCGCGGAGTTGGCCATGACGCTCATCAAGACCTTCGAGGAAGCCCTGACCTTCGACGACGTCCTGCTGCGGCCGGGCCTGTCGGACGTGATGCCCGGCGATGTCGACGTGAAGAGCCGCATCACCCGCTCGATCTCCCTCAACATCCCGATCATCTCGTCCGCCATGGACACGGTCACCGAATACCGCATGGCCATCGCCATGGCGCAGGCCGGTGGCATCGGCGTCATCCACCGCAACCTCGAGCCGGCAGTGCAGGCCGACCACGTCCGGCAGGTCAAGCGCTTCGAGAGCGGCATGGTGCTGAACCCCATCACCATCCATCCCGACGAGACCCTGGCCGACGCGCAGGCCCTGATGAAGAAGCACAATTTCTCCGGCTTCCCGGTGGTCGAGCGCGGTCCGAACGGCAAGGGCGGCAAACTGGTCGGCATCCTGACCAATCGCGACGTGCGCTTCGCCACGCGCCCCGACCAGCCGGTCTCCGAGCTGATGACCAAGGACCGGCTGATCTCGGTCGGCGAGGGCGTCACCCAGGAGGAGGCCAAGCGCCTCCTGCACCAGTTCCGCATCGAGAAACTGCTGGTGGTCGACGAACACTATCGCTGCACCGGCCTGATCACCGTCAAGGACATCGAGAAGCAGGTCGCCAATCCCAATGCCTGCAAGGACGAGCAGGGTCGCCTGCGGGTTGCCGCCGCCACCACGGTTGGCGAACAGGGCTTCGAGCGCACCGAGCTGCTGATCGACGCCGGCGTCGACCTCGTCGTGGTCGACACCGCCCACGGCCATTCCCAGAAGGTTCTCGACCAGGTCACCCGTATCAAGCGCCTGTCGAACAAGGTGCAGGTCGTGGCCGGCAATGTCGCGACGGCTTCCGGCACGAAAGCGCTGATCGATGCCGGCGCCGACGCTATCAAGGTCGGCATCGGTCCCGGTTCGATCTGCACCACGCGTATCGTCGCGGGCGTCGGCGTGCCGCAGCTCACCGCCATCATGGAAAGCGTCGAGGCGGCCCATGCGACCGGCACTCCGGTCATCGCCGATGGCGGAATCAAGTTCTCAGGCGATCTCGCCAAAGCCCTGGCGGCAGGCGCGGAAGTCGCGATGATCGGCGGGCTGCTCGCCGGCACGGACGAGGCGCCGGGCGACGTCTATCTCTGGCAGGGACGCTCCTACAAGAGCTATCGCGGCATGGGCTCCGTCGGCGCCATGGCGCGCGGTTCGGCCGACCGCTACTTCCAGGCCGAGGTGAAGGACGCGCTGAAACTGGTGCCCGAGGGCATCGAGGGGCAGGTCGCCTACAAGGGCCCGGTCGGCACCGTGGTCCACCAACTCGTCGGCGGCCTGCGCGCCGCCATGGGCTATACCGGCGCGAAGGACCTCGCCGATTTCCGCACCAGGACCGAATTCGTTCGCATTTCCGGCGCGGGCCTGCGCGAGAGCCACGTCCACGACGTGACCATCACCCGCGAGAGCCCGAACTATCCGAACGGCGGCCGGGTCTGAGGCAGGCGTCAGCGGCCGCGCCGCTCGAGTTCCGTCTTCGGATCGGCGATGCGCGGCGGCAGCGGCCGGCTCTCGTCGACCTGCGCGCGGGGCTGAGCGCAGGCGGCGAGCGACAGGCCGGCTGCGGCAGCAAGGAACAGGCGACGGCTCGTCGTGAGGGTCATGGCAGGCTCTCTGGTCACGGCAGCCATCAGCCGACAAGAAAATGGCCCGGGCGAGGCCGGGCCATTTCCAGTCACGACGATGATGGCGTCAGTTGCAGACGCGCACGCGGCGCGGCTCCGGACCCCACGGGGTCTCGACCCAGCGGCGCTCGACCCAGCACTCGCGGTAGTAGCCCGGGCCTGAGGCCGCGGCTGCGGCGGCAGCGCCGCCGATGATCAGGCCGGCGGCGCCGAGGCCGACCGCCGCACCACCCCAGCCACGGCCGCGGCCGGGGCGGAAGCCCGGGCGGCCGACAAAGCGCGGGCCGCCGCGGAAGCCGCCGCGACGTTGCATCTCCACAGGAGCGACGTCGTCAACGATGGGCGAGGTGATGGCCGAACGGGTCGCCGAGGCGGCCTGGGCCGAAGCCGGGGCCATGAGGGTGAAACCGACGGCGAGCGCGCCGACGGCTGCGGTCGCCGCGAGGCTCTTGAACGACATGATACGCATAACGTGGTCTCCCCGAAAACTGGCGCGGAGCTTCTCTCTCCGCGGAGGTGCAACGCGAGCATTCGCGTCGTTGGCCAGCATCACACCGGTCAATTCCGGTATTTCCTTGACCAACCTTTAGCCAACATGCTCGCTTCCGTAGCGACAATCTAGGGAAATCACCGCTTCGGCGCGGTCGAGGGAGGAAAATCCATGGGTTTGATGAATCCGGGTGGCATGTCACTGGTGTGGCCGCTCTTGGCGCAGGTTGGCTGGACCTTCGCAATCCTTCTGACCATGGGCTTTTTCCGCCGCAAGGCGCTCTATGGTCGTGAAGTGAAGCTCAAGGACATCGCGCTTTCCGGCGATGCATGGCCGACCCGGGCCAAGCAGGCGGCCAACAATTTCACGAATCAGTTCGAGACGCCGGTCCTGTTCTACGTGCTCGTGATCATGGCCATCCATGTCGGCGCCGCGGGCTGGCTGATGACCACGCTGGCCTGGGCCTTCGTCGTTACCCGCGTCGGCCACTCCTTCATTCACATCGGCTCCAACGATTTGCGGTTCCGTTCCGGCATCTTCTTCGTCGGCTGTTTCATCCTGATGGCGATGCTGGTCGGCGTGCTGGTCGCGGCCTTGTGACCGACAGAAAAAGGCCCCGGTCGCGAGACCGGGGCCAAGGTGGAGAAACGGGAGGCATGCACTGCGGGCGTCTGGCTTACCAGCCGCAGACGTTCACGAGCCGGCGGACCGGCCCATAGGGTGTATCGAACCAGCGGTAGCGATGGCAGCTGTCGCCGACCACGGCGATGCCGAAGCCTCCACCGATCCAGCGGCCATGGCGCCAGAAGCCGTGGCGATGACCGTGGATATGGCGACGGTGGAAGCCGAGGTGGCGTCCGGCGAAGTGCCGGCCACCGACGAAGTGCCGGCCACCGCCGAAGTGACGGCCGCCACCGAAGTGCATGCCGCCGCCGCGGGCAAAACCGCCGCCGCCGCCGCGGAAGCCACGGGCTTCGGCGTCGGTCGTGGCGAACATGCCGAGGCCGGCAACGGCGACAGCGGCTAGGGCGAGGGATTTCAGAGCGTTCATCAGCAACGTCCTTTGGTTAGGGGCTGAAGGATGTCACCCCTTCGGCCATGGGTCGCGGCGGCCTGGTGAAAGGTTCAAAGGACGTCGTGGCCGGGGCCTCCCCAAGGCGCCACGCAGGGGCGGCTGGCGTCACTCGCAGACGCGCAGCGTGCGGCGCTCCACGCCGTAGGGCGTTTCCACCCAGCGACGCGTCAGGTAGCAGTCGCCGGCGTCAGCCGGGCGGTTGCCGTGCGCGGCGATGGCCGCGGCCGTGCCGATGATCGCGAGACCGGCGCCGATCGCGAGCGCCCGCTGGCGCGCCTGGTTCTGCTGCTGGAGGAACTGCGGGTTGGGCGAGGCCGCGGCGACGGTGGCGCCGGCGACGGCGGCGAGCGAGGCGGCCGCGAGGCCGGCGACGATGATCTTCCTGATCGACATGGGTCCTGGTCCTTGAGGGTCTGGCGGCCCGATGCCGCCGGGTTCGGACCTGTGTGTCCCCGAACCGAGCTAAGGTTCGACACTACAACGATTTTTTCGATTCTTTGTTCACCTGCCGTTCATCTTGGGCGCAGCCGGACGGCGCGCAACGAAGTCTCAACCATGCCGGCTGGAAGCGCGGCAATTTCACCAGTTTCGCGGGGTCGGATTAGGTCGTCATTGACGCTTCCGGCGCACGCTAGCCGCTGCAAATGCCTCCAATCCGTTCGTCGGGATGCAGGATTTCAAGATCACCGCCGAGGACATCGCGAAGGCGCAGGCTCGCCCGAGCTGGAACCTCGTCTTCCCCGAGCCGCTCGAGAGCCGCTTCGATGCCGATATGGGCGTCAAGCGGGCGAAGATGCTGCGCCTCGTCACGGTGCGGACCGTGCTCGTCTACAATTCCTTCCTCGTCGGCGACTATTTCCTGGCCAACGACGCCTTCGCGCTGGCACTGGTCATCCACCTGGCGCTCGTCACCCCCTGGATGATCGTCGCCTCGCTGCTGCTGGCCCGCCCGCTCGGCGTCGTCGCCCGCAACCTGATCATCACCTCCGTGCCGGCGGCGATGATCGGCGGCATCCTCGCGGTTTTCCTCCTCTCGCGCGATCCGCTGGCGACGCACTACCAGTATTTCGCCGTGATCGTGCTGATCTACGCCAACGCGGTCCTGCGGCCGGCCTATTCCTTCGCTGTCGGCCTGTCGGTCGTGGCGGCGGTCGCCCATGGTCTGGCCTGTTTCCTCGACGCCGGCATGCCGACAGCCGCGGCCGCCGCGGCCTCCTACGGGCTGATCATCGCCGGCTGGGTTTCGCTGATCGCCAATTTCAATATCGAGCGCGACCTGCGTCGCTCCTACCTGATGCGACTGAAGGACAATCTCGCCGCCAGGGATCTGCGCCGCACCGCCGACGACCTCCAGCGCATCTCGCATGTCGACGCCCTGACCGGCCTCGCCAACCGCCGCGGGGTCGATACCCGCGCCGCGGCCCTGTTCGCGGGGGCCGACACCAGCCGCCGGCCCTTCGCCGTGCTGATGGTCGATGTCGACCACTTCAAGGGCTTTAACGACCGCTACGGGCATCCCGAGGGTGATCGCTGCCTGGCGCTGGCCGGCGCGGCGATCCGCGAGGCCGTACGCGACGGCGTCGACATTATCGGCCGCTACGGCGGTGAGGAATTCATCGCCATCCTGCCCGATGCCGATCTCTACGATGGCGTGCTGGTCGCCGACCGCATGCGCCGCCTCGTCGAGTCGCTGTCGATCTGCCACGAGCACAGCCATGCCGGCGTGGTGACCATCAGCATCGGCGTCGGCACCGGCCGCTTCGGCGATGCCGACAGCCTGAGGGCCGCCATCGCGGCGGCCGATGCCGCCCTCTACGAGGCCAAGGCCGCGGGCCGCAATTGCGTCCGCCCCCCGGTTGGCAACAGCGTCGCGGCCTTCCAGCCGGTGCGGGTCGCCTGATCGCCGCGCAGCCGCGAGCCTTGCCGTCCGGCCCCTCAAGCGTCTAACAGGTCGGCCTGCCGGGGCTTTGCCCGGCCGGAGCCGCCGTGACCCCTTCCGCCCGCCTCTCCGCCGCCATCGAGGTCCTCGCCGATATCGAGGGCCGCCGGAGGCCCGCGCCCGATGCTTTGAAGGACTGGGGGCTCGCCCACCGCTTCGCCGGCTCCAAGGACCGCGCCGCCCTTGCCGGCCTCGTCTATGACGCGCTGCGCCGGAAGGCCTCCAGCGCCCATGTGATGGGCGAGGCGACGCCGCGCGCCGTCCTCATCGGCTCGCTGGCGCTGGCGCGGGGGCTCGATGCGGGCGCCATCGCCGCGCTCTGCACCGGCGAGCGCTTCGCGCCGGAGCCCTTGTCGAAGGACGAGACGAAGCGGTTGAAGAAGCCGAAGCTGGACGATGCCCCGGCCCCTATCGCCGGCGACTTCCCGGAATGGCTGTCGGACGATCTTGCCGCCGCCTTCGGCGACCAGGTCGTCGTGGAGATGCAGGCGCTGTCGGCACGCGCGCCGATCGACATCCGCGTCAACACGCTGAAGACCGAGCGCACCCGGATCATTCCCGAACTGGCCCATCTCCATCCCGAGATCACCCCGCACGCGCCGACCGGCCTGCGCTTTGCCGCCGGCGAGGACGGCCGTGGCCCGACGCTGCAGGTGACGCCGGAATTCCTCAAGGGCCAGTTCGAGATCCAGGACGAGGGCTCGCAGGTTGTCGCGGCTCTGGCGGGCGCGGCGCCGGGCCTGCAGGTCGTCGACCTCTGCGCGGGCGGCGGCGGCAAGACGCTGGAACTCGCCGCGCTGATGGACAATTCCGGCCAGATCTACGCGACCGACGCCGACGCCCGCCGGCTGGCGCCGATCCACGACAGGCTGACCCGAGCCGGCGTGCGCAACGTGCAGGTCAGGACGCCGAAGGTGAGGGGGGACGAACCGCTCGCCGATCTCGCCGGCAAGATCGACCTCGTCCTCGTCGACGCGCCCTGCACCGGCATCGGCACCTGGCGGCGCAATCCCGACACCAAATGGCGCGTGCGCCCCGGCGCGCTCGACGAGCGGATGAAGGAGCAGGACCTCGTGCTCGCCCGCGCCCGCGCGCTCGCAAAGGCCGGTGGCCGCATCTGCTACATCACCTGCTCGGTCATCCCGCGCGAGAACGACGAGCGCGTGGCCGCGTTCCTCGCCGCGAATCGCGACTTCTCCGCCGTCGATCCCCGCGAGGTCCTGGCGCTCGCCCCCGACACGCTGTCCGAGCGTGACGACCTCGTCTCGGTTGGGGGATTGGGGCTGCAATTGTCGCCGAAGCGGACGAACACGGACGGGTTCTACTGCGCGATCTTGCAGCGGAAAGGCTGATCCTTTAGGGGCTGGTCATGACCCAGCACGACACCATCCTGATCATCGATTTCGGTTCGCAGGTGACTCAGCTCATCGCGCGGCGGGTACGCGAGGCCGGCGTCTACTGCGAGATCCATCCCTTCCAGTCGGCGGAAGCCGCCTATCGGAAGCTGAAGCCGAAGGGCGTGATCCTCTCCGGGTCTCCCGCCTCCGTGACCGAGGACTTCTCGCCCCGCGCGCCGCAGCTCATCTTTGACGAGAAACTGCCCGTCTTCGGCATCTGCTACGGCGAGCAGGCCATGGCCGAGCAGCTCGGTGGCAAGGTCGAGGCTGGCCATCACCGCGAGTTCGGCCGCGCCTTCCTCGACGTGCAGAAGCCCTCGAAACTGTTCGAGGGGGTCTGGGAGCCCGGCACCCGTCATCAGGTCTGGATGAGCCACGGCGACCGCGTCACGGCGCTGCCTGAAGGCTTCGAGGTGGTGGCGACCTCCGACAACGCGCCCTTCGCGGCCATCGCCGATGAGAAGCGCAACTATTACGCCGTCCAGTTCCATCCCGAGGTGGTTCACACGCCCGATGGCGCCAAGCTGATCCAGAACTTCGTTCATGGGATCGCGGGTGCGAAGGCCGACTGGTCGATGGCTGCTTATAGGCAGGAGATGATCGCCAAGATCCGCGCGCAGGTCGGCAAGGGCCGGGTCATCTGCGGCCTGTCGGGCGGCGTCGATTCGTCCGTCGCGGCGGTGCTGATCCACGAGGCGATCGGCAGCCAGCTCACCTGCGTCTTCGTCGACCACGGCCTGATGCGCCAGAACGAGGCGCGCGAGGTCGTCGACCTGTTCCGCGGCCACTACAACATCCCGCTCGTGCATGTGGACGCCGAGACCCTGTTTCTCGGCGAGCTTGCCGGCGTCACCGACCCCGAGACCAAGCGCAAGACCATCGGCCGCCTGTTCATCGAGGTCTTCGAGAAGGAGGCCAAGGCCATCGGCGGCGCCGATTTCCTCGCCCAGGGCACGCTCTACCCTGACGTGATCGAGAGCATCTCCTTCTCCGGCGGCCCCTCGGTCACCATCAAGAGCCACCACAATGTCGGCGGCCTGCCCGAGCGCATGAACATGCAGCTCGTCGAACCCCTGCGCGAACTGTTCAAGGACGAGGTGCGGGCGCTCGGCCGCGAACTCGGCCTGCCCGACAGCTTCGTCGGCCGCCACCCCTTCCCGGGGCCGGGCCTGGCCATCCGCATCCCCGGCGAGATCACGCCGGAGAAGCTCGACATCCTCCGGAAGGCCGACGCCATCTATCTCGACGAGATCAGGAAGGCCGGGCTCTACGACGTGATCTGGCAGGCCTTCGCCGTGTTGCTGCCGGTTCGCACCGTCGGCGTCATGGGCGACGGGCGCACCTACGACCACGTCTGCGCGTTGCGCGCCGTCACCTCGGTCGACGGTATGACCGCCGATTTCTACCCCTTCGACATGAACTTTCTCGGCCGCGCCGCCACCCGCATCATCAACGAAGTCCGCGGCATCAACCGGGTGGTCTATGACGTGACGAGCAAGCCGCCTGGAACGATCGAGTGGGAATAGGGAAGCGGAGTAGATCTGACCGCAGAACATAAGCGACGCCCGCGATCCGGACCTTCTGCGTCTTTTATTCCGGGGTTCATTTTAGCTCCAGTCAGGAGTAAACAATTGCGACTGTGAACTAATCGTGGGGGCTATTGTCGTTGAATATTGCGCTTCTTTTTGATGCTTCCGCCTATGAGAAGGCTGGCAACTACTGGTGGGCGGTACGAGAGATTTTGTTCTCAACCGGGGTCATTCAGTCAAGCGATAGGCACATGCGCCTGTCCGTCGGCGATGTCATTGTGGGATTCCATCGTGACGATGACGTTGCAAAAATATACCGGGCGGCATTTGGGAGTAGTGTTTGGAGCCGCCTGCATGAAGATAGGCTAAGAAGGGCATTCGTAGGGTCAGTGATATTTGGCGTGTTATTTGAAAATATGCCGACAGCGCTAGCAACGAAACTACATGACGCTTTGGAAAACTGTGATGGATATCTTGGTTTGTTGTCAGTTCATTTCGAATTCGGACCTCATCTCGCGCTGTACAGAAATAGCCTTCCGTCCAAGTATCGATTGAAAGGGACATCATGTCGAGCCTTCTTCTCAATGGGGGAGGAAGACGGAAAGGATATGTACGATCTCGCAGAGATGCGGACGCTTGGTTATGTCGATGTGGATTGGGAGGATCGTGGCGCGCATGGAACGATATTTGACAGCTTTGATACACTTCGACATTTCGAGAGAGTTGCGGCTTTCAGGAAGGCGATCTCGCCACTTCTTTTAGGAGGAGATGATGCAGCCTATGAACTGGTCATGGTACTAGAAGACCTTGATCCTAAGCTTTTTAATGCATTGGGCGCAGCGATCGAGCGTCTCATGGCCGCCGAGATTGAAGAAGATGTTGCTCAGGCAGCGCTCTCTGGGCGCCGCTACATGGAGCAACTGGCAGACGCATTGTTTCCTCCAAGTGACACCAAGCGAGGCGGGAGATCGGTGGGAAAATCGGCCTATCGCAACCGTCTATGGGCTTTCGTCGAGGATAATGTTGGCGGGAATACTGATCGCCAAAATAATTTGGGAGCCGAGATCGATCGTTTAGTTGACGAACTCAACGGCGGGTTGCACGGTGATAGGCCCAAGCAAAGAATTATGAGAGCCTTCGCTGACGCTGCACAGCTTACAGCGGAGCTGCTAGCCTTGAATCCTGATACGACGAGAAAGCCATATTACGCATTCCGAAGCAGTATTGAGGCGTTCTTCCAGGAGAGCGTTGCTCTACGCGGGGCCGGCAAGGCTGACTGATATGAGAGACACGTAAGCAGCGGCAAGCGCAGGACGAATCGCCCTTTCCGTTTCCGCTCTGCTGCATCATTTGGGGCACTGCGCTGCCAAAGCAGCGCCAGCCAACGTAACAGATCAAGGCCGGCATGCATGAGCCCTGAGCCTTTAAATTGTCCCCGAGAGTCGCCCGATGCCGCCCGTTCCCGTCGACCCGGCCAAGGTTCGCGAATTTGCCGACGCGGGCAGCTTCTATCGCTGGCTGGCTGAGCATCACGACCGTGCCGACGAGGTCTGGATCAAGATCCATAAGGTCAGTTCGGGTCTGGCGTCGATCACGCCGGTCGAGGCCATCGACCTCGTCCTTTGCTGGGGCTGGATCGACGGTATCCGCAAGCGCTTCGACGACAGGAGCTACCTGCAACGCTATACGCCGCGCAGCCCGAAGGGCACCTGGAGCCGCATCAACGTCGACAATGTCGCGCGGCTGATCGGCGAGGGCCGGATGACCCCCCACGGCCTGAAACAGGTCGAGGCCGCCAGGGCGGACGGCCGCTGGGACCGCGCCTATGGCGGCAGCAGGGACATGGCGCTTCCCGCCGACCTGCACATGGCCATCGACGCCGAGCCCGCGGCGAAGGCGATGCTGGCAAGGCTCAGCGCGCAGAACCGCTTCGCGCTGGCCTTCCGCATGCACAAGCTGAAGACCGAGGCTGGCCGCCGCAAGCGGATCGAGGCCTTCGTCGACATGCTGAGGCGCGGCGAGACCATCCATCCGCAGAAGCGGTGATCGCCGTGGCGCGCGAGAGCGGGCTAGTTGACGATCGGAACAAAACATGAACATGTTGCCAACCGGAGCATCGACTATGGCCGTACCGGATGCTGGGCAGCTGTCGCTGGACCTTGGACTTCCCGCGCTCGCGGTGCGTCCGGTGCGTCCGGCGCGACCGTCCGGCGACACGGTGTTCTTTGCCGCCACGCCGCCGCCCGAGGTGGCGGAGGTTCTGACCTCCGTCGCACGGCAGTTGGGCGCCGAGCAGAGGTTGCGCGCGGACTGGCGGCCGGCCCGCGTCCTGCACGTCTCGCTGGCCGGCGTCGGTCTTTGGGATCACTTGCCGCAGGCGGGCCTGCGCCATGCGCGGGAGGTCGGCGCCGCGCTCGACGCGGAGGCCTTTCGCCTGCGCTTCGCGACTGCGCTGGTGTTCGGCAAGGCCCGTCGCCGGCCGTTCGTCCTGTGCTGCGACGAGGCGAGCATCGTCCGGCTTGCTGGGCTGGCGCGGTCACTGCGCGTAGGTCTCGCCGGGGCCGGGCGTCCGGCGGGCCGCCGGAGCTTCGTACCGCACCTGACGCTCGGCTACACCCAGGGCTTCATTGAGCCGGCCGCCGTCGACCTGCCGGGTTGGACCGTCCGGGACGTCGTCCTGGTCCGCAGCCGCCATGGCGCGGCGCGGCACGAAGTGCTCGGCCGCTGGCCGCTGCGCGATCCTCTTGCCGCGGCGGCGGCAGGTCAGCAGAAGGAAGGCATCTGAGAATCGCCCGCCGCCGCACGGCGATCTCGCCCGCAGGAGCCTGCCGTGACCATTACCCTCTACGGCATCAAGACCTGCGACACGGTCAAGAAGGCGCGCGTCTGGCTGGACGGGCGGGGCATCGCCTACCGGTTCCACGATTTCCGCGCCGAGGGCCTCGACAAGGCGCGCGTCGAGGGCTGGATGGATGCACTTGGCTGGGAAACGGTGCTCAACCGCCAGAGCACCAGTTTCAAGGAGCTGCCGCCGGCCGACCAGGCGGGCCTCGACCGCGCCACGGCCATCAGGCTCATCCTCGCCAATCCGACCCTGGTGAAGCGGCCGGTGCTGGAGAGCGGCGCCTTGGTCATGGCCGGTTTCAAGCCGGATCGCTACGCCGCCGCCTTCGCCACCGGCTAAGCGGCGGCTTCCACGGGCCTCAGCCAGGTGCGCTCTTCTGACAGAATGAAGCGCTCGCGCTGGGCGAAGGCGAAGTTGGCGAGACTGTCCGAGTCGATCCTGAGTTGTGCGCGATAGGCCTCGTAGGCGGCCAGGCTGCTGCATGAGATCAGCGCCCAGGCGATGTTGTTGGTGCCTTCATGGGGCATGAAGTAGCCGATCAGTGTGCCGCCGCATCGTGGGATGATGGCAGTCCACGCCTGGGCATAGCGCTCGAACTCGTCGCACTTGAACGGGTCGATGACGTAGCGGATGCAGACGGTGACGGTCATGGAGGCCTCCCGATGGTCGAGGAGGCCACGCTAGCGCGGCGCGACCAACGTTGGTTCGGCCTTGGCCGAAGCGTCAGCGCGACCGACCGACCCGCCTATCTGCTGCCGCGCATGGCGAGGGATGCGCCGCCCGCCGCGCCGAGGCCGGCCGGCAGGAATGGCGACCATGCCGCGGCCAGCGCCCAGAGGTAGCTCGAGAAGTAGGGCGAGCCGCGCAACTGGTAGAACACGGCGAGGATCAGCAGGGCGGCGCCATAGCCGAGCGCGAAGCCGGCAAGGCCGCCCACCATGCCGCGCGTGCGGCGGCTCCAGCCCGGACGTGGCGCGATCGAGATCGCCTCGAACTCGCGCTGACGCCGGCGGGTGATGATCGCGGCTGCGGTCGCCGCGACGATGGCTGTGACGCAGGCCCCCAGCGGCGCGAAGACGAAGGCGAGCGCCATGGCCGCCGCGCCCTCGCGCTGCGAGACCGTCCAGACATCCATCAGCGCGATGCCGATGCCGAGCGTCGCGGCATAGCCGCCGACGAGGCCGATCAGGCCGAACAGGGCGGCCCAGGCGAAGACGCGCATGAGGAACAAGCTCCGGTGAACGCGCTCGTCCTATCCGCGCGCCGTTTCGGTCGCGTGGTGAGCGTCGTGCCGGATGTTTCGGGTCAGGGTGCCGAGGACGGGCGCGGCGCCGGCATCGGAGCGAAGCCCAGCGCGCCGGAGGGCAGGGCGGGTGCTGCATCCGAACTCGCGGTCACGGCGAGCCGTCCGCCGCCACCGAGCGGGATCGCCCGCGGCGCGCCGGCGGGCTGGTTGTCCTGCATCTGGATCGGCGTCGCCGGAGTGGCGGCCGTCGGTTCGGGATCGGCGGGCATCACGACGCGCGCCTGCGCCTTGTTGGGATCGCTGTCGGGCGTTACCAGGCCGGGCAGCTGGACGGCGCGCGATGTTGCCGAGGCAAGGCTCGGGGCCGACGGCTCGGGCGTGGCGGCAGTCCTGACGACCGGTGGCGCTGCCGGTTCGGCGGCGGGGATGGCGGCGAGCAGCGCGTCGCGGTTGGCGAGCGTAAAGCCGCCGGCGGTGGCTCCTGCGATCGCGATCGCCGAGAAGAACAGGACCAGGCGCCGCCAGCGCGCACCCTTCAGCCGCCGGGCCGCCCGTCGCGCGCGGGCCGGATCATAGGCAGGCTCGACCAGCGACTCCGCCACGGCGGCGGGTTGCATGTCGGCGGATGGCTGCTGAGCTTTGTTCATTCGACCTTGGACACGCGTGAGCTGAAACCGCTACCACTTCCGGCACGGCATGGCCAGACGAGGCCCACCGCTTCGGATCTTGGATCGATGGTTTGCTTTGCCCCGCAATTGTGGCGTCGATGGGGAGAGCCGGCCGATTTGTCGTAAGGATCATGCAAATCGTTGCGGCAGCGTTCCCGCCGCAACAGCGCCGCGTTTGCGTCGGACAGGGGGAGTTGGTAGGTTCCGCGCCGCTTTTCGCGCCGGCTGGAATCTGCTTCCCGCACGGCTGCCCTGGACGGAACGATGGCCGACATTTTTGACGAAGTCGAAGAGGACCTGAGAAAGGCCCGCTTCGAGGCGCTGGTGAAGAAGTACTGGCCCGCCCTGTTGACCGCCGCGGCGGTCGTGGTGGTGGTGGTCGGCGGCTGGCGCTTCTACGATTACCGGCAGGCGCAGCAATCGGCTGCCGCCGGCGCGCGGTTCGAGGCGGCGCTCCGCCTGTCGCGTACGGATGGCGCCGAGGCCGAGAAGCAGTTCCAGTCGCTGGCCGGCGATGCGCCCTCGGGCTATCGCATCCTGTCGCGCTTCCGCCAGGCGACCGAGCTCGGGCCCCGCGACAAGGACGCCGCCGTGCGCGCCTATGACGCGCTCGCCGCCGATCCCGCCATCGGCCCCGTTCTCCAGGATGTCGCGCGCATCCGCGCCGGCTATCTCCTCGTCGACAGCGCGCCGGCGGCGGAGGTCAATCGCCGCGTCGAGGCGCTGGCGGTGCCGGGCGGCACGTTCCGCCATTCCGCGCGCGAACTGCTGGCGCTGGCCGCGCTGAAGGCCGGCGACCGGCCGACTGCCGAGCGCTGGCTGAAGGCCATCACCGACGATGCCGAGACGCCGCAGGGCGTGCGCGGCCGCGCCGACCTGATGGCCGCTGTCTTCGCCGCCGGCTCCTGATCATTCCGCGAACCTCCAGGGACGCACCATGACCCGCCTTCGCCCCGATCGCCGTTTCCTCCTCCGCGCCGGCGCCCTGTCGCTGGCGGCTGTCGCGCTCGCCGGCTGCGAGACGCTGCAGGACATTCCCGCCATGTTCGAGCGCCGTCCGCCGCCGCTTCCGGGCGAGCGCCAGACGGTGTTCCCGGAGGGCGTGCCCGGCATCGACCGCTCGATCCCGCAGCCGGCCAATGCGCCGGCCGAATCCGCCCCGGCGCCGGCTCAGCCGTCGCCCTCAGAACAGCCGCGCCGCGCGCGCGGCCGGTAGTCAGATTGGTCCGATGCCCTTCACGCTCGCCATCGTCGGCCGACCCAATGTCGGCAAGTCGACGCTGTTCAACCGCCTCGTCGGCAAGCGCATCGCGCTGGTCGACGACCGGCCGGGCGTGACGCGCGACCGGCGCGAGGGCGACGCCAGCCTTGGCGACCTCGAATTCACGATCATCGATACAGCCGGCCTGGAGGATACCCGCGAGGGTTCCCTCGAGAGCCGCATGCGCCAGCAGACGGAGGAGGCGATCCGCCTCGCCGACGCCATCCTGTTCATGACCGATGCGCGGGTTGGCCTGACGCCGGACGACCAGGTCTTCGCCGAGATGGTTCGCAAGTCCGGCAAGCCGGTGATCCTTGCGGCCAACAAGAGCGAGGGCAAGGTCGGCATGGCTGGTGCCTACGAGGCCTTCGCGCTCGGCCTCGGCGACCCCGTGCCGCTCTCGGCTGAACATGGGGAAGGACTGAACGAACTCTATGAGGCGCTCGCCGCCCTCATGCCCGCCCCCGTCTACGACGACGAGGAGACGGATGCCAAGGAGGAGACGGTCAGTGCGGGCGACCAGGAAGCCCCGCCCGAGGACCTCTCCAAGCCCATTCCAGTCGCCATTGTCGGCCGTCCGAATGCCGGCAAGTCGACGCTCGTCAACGCGCTGATCGGCGAGGACCGGATGCTCACCGGCCCGGAGGCCGGCATCACCCGCGACGCCATCTCGGTCGACTGGGACTGGGGCGGCCGCAAGTTCCGGCTGGTCGACACCGCGGGCCTCCGGAAGCGCGCCAAGATCGACGACAAGCTGGAGAAGCTGTCGGTGGCCGACGCGCTGCGCGCCATCCGCTTCGCCGAGGTAGTGGTCGTCTGCATGGACGCCGAGAAACCCTTCGAGGACCAGGACCTGCGGATCGCGGATCTCGCCTCCAAGGAAGGCCGGGCGGTGGTTCTTGCCTTCACCAAATGGGACCTCGTGCCCCACAAGGGCGGCAAGGCGGCCAAGCTCCGCGAGGAGGCCGACCACTGGCTGCCGCAGATCAAGGGCTGCCCGGTGGTCGCCAACTCGGCCGAGACGGGGCAGGGGCTCGATCGGTTGATGCAGGCCATCCTCGATTCGCGCGTGCCCTGGCAGAAGCGCATCTCCACCAACACGCTGGTGCGCTGGCTGCAGGAGACGATCGACCACCACCCGCCACCGGCGGTCTCCGGCCGGCGCGTGAAGATGCGCTACATGACACAGGCCAAGACCCGCCCGCCGACCTTCGTCGCCTTCTGCTCGCGCCCCGAGGCGGTGCCGGATAGCTACCTGCGCTATCTCGTCAACGGACTGCGCGACAAGTTCGACCTCACCGGCACGCCGATCCGCTTCCACATGAAGAAGACGGACAACCCCTACGCCGAGACCGGGCGGAAGATTCAGTAGCGGGTGTGATTGGCTAGTCCGTAGCTACATTCTGAATTGACGATGTTCGTCTACGTAGCTACAATTTGTCGATGAAGATCGTCTGGGATGAACCCAAGCGTCTCTCCAATCTCGACAAGCACGGCTTCGATTTCGCCGATTTGACGCTCGATTTCTTTCTCGATGCGACCATCGTTCCAGCGAGGCGCGGGCGCCTGAAAGCAATCAATCGGCTGTCTGGCGTGGCTTTGACTGTCGTGTTTACCCCTTTGGGTTCCGAAGGCGTTTCGATTGTCAGCATGCGTCCGTCCGGCGCGAACGAGCGGCGAGGATTGCCATGATCAGGAAGCGATTTGTTGAAGGACGCGGCTATTCGAAGGCCGATTGGGATGCTGTTTCCGAAGACGGCGATGCCTCGCCCGGGGACATGGCCAAGGCCCGTCCCTTCGCCGAGGTCTTTCCAGAACTCGCCGCCAGTGCCCGCCGGGCGCGTGGTGCGCAGAGGGCGCCGACCAAGAAGCTCGTCTCGCTCCGGTTGAGCCAGGACGTCATCGACCGCTTCAAGGCCGATGGTCCCGGCTGGCAGACGCGCATCGACGAAGCCCTGAGGAAAGCGTCCGGCCTCTGATCAGGAGCGTCGCCGGCCGACCATCGCCGGCGTGATCGAACCCATCGCTGATCTTCATTTCTGCACGCGCGCCATCGATGGCATGAAACGGCATCGCTCCCGTGGAGGCCGCCATGCCCGCTTACGCCTTCGAGACCGTCGACGTCTTCACCGACCGCCGGTTCGGCGGTAACCCGCTCGCCGTCTTCACCGATGCGCGCGGCCTGTCGGATGCCGAGATGCAGGCGCTCGCCGCCGAAATGAATCTCTCGGAGACGACATTCGTCCTGCCGCCTGAGAACCCCGCCCACACCGCCCGCGTGCGCATCTTCCACCGCACGGCCGAGATGCCCTTTGCCGGGCACCCCAATGTCGGCACGGCCTGCGTGCTGGCCCGTCACGGTCGCGACCGGGACGGCGTGCTGCTGTTCGAGGAACTGGCCGGCCTCGTCGAGGTGAAGGTGGAGCGCGACGCGGCGGGCGCCGTCATGGCGGCCACCATCGCGGCGCCCCAGCCGCTGTCGACCGGGATCACGCTGCCGGCCGAGGGCATCGCGGCCTGCGTGGGTCTCGCCGCCTCCGACATCGTGGTCGCGGCGCATGCGCCGATCCAGGCCTCGGTCGGCGTGACGTTCATCCTTGTCGAACTGCGGGAAGGCGCTCTCGGCCGGGCAGCGCCGGATATCGCTGCCTACCGGAAACTGGAGGCCGCCCACGCGCAGTTGCAGGGCCGGCTTTCGCTGTTCCTCTATGTCCGCGATGGCAGTTCCATCCGCGCCCGGATGTTCGCGCCTCTGGCCGGCACCTGGGAGGACCCGGCGACCGGGTCGGCCAGCGCCACGCTGGGCGCCCTGCTTCTCTCCCTCGACGGCGGAGAGACGGCCCGTTTCGAGGTGATGCAGGGCGTCGAGATGGGCCGGCCGAGCTTGCTGCATGTGACCGCCCACCGTGCGGCGGACGGTATCCGTGCCACCGTCGGCGGCGGCTGCGTGCCAGTCCTCAAGGGTGAGGCCCAGCTCTGATCAGGGGCGGCCGACGCGACCGCCCCGACCAGCCTCAGTAGCCCACCGTGAAGCGCTTCCGGCTGTGCTTCGGCGCTTCCAACTCGTCGATCAGCGCGATCGCATAGTCCTCGGCCGAGATGTGGCTCTTGCCCGCGGCGTCGACCAGCAACTGGTCCGTCCCGAGGCGGAACGTGCCCGTGCGCTCGCCCGGACCGATCAGCGCCGAGGGGGACAGGAAGGTCCAGTCGAGGGCCGTCTCCGCCTTCAGCTTGTCGAGGAAGGCGCCGCCGGCTTGGGCTTCCTTAAGGTAAATTGCCGGGAACTGCGGCGTGTCGACCAGCTTCACGCCCGGCGCGACCTCGAGACTGCCGGCACCGCCGACGACCAGATAGCGCGGCACGCCGGAATCCTTCGCAGCGCCGATCAGCGTGTCGGCATCCGAGGCGAGATAGTGGACCGAGGAGATGGCCGCGTCGTGCCCGGCATAGGCGGCGGCGAGGGCCTTGCGGTCATAGGCATCGACCGCCTGCGCGGTGACGCCCGGCAGGGCGGCGATCTTGTCCGGGTTGCGCGCGAGCGCGGTGACCTGATGGCCGCGGGACGCGAGTTCCGCGAGGAGGCGCGAGCCGATCATGCCGGATGCACCGAGAAGTACGACTTTCATGGGAGGTCTCCGTGTGTTAGTAACTAATGGAGACCAGGTGCAACTTCCACACTTACCTGTAAAGAAGGCACTTTGCGGTCACGAGGTCACGCGGAGGAAACCGCCATGCACGGCACCGATGGGCTGAAGCCTGACGTCTTCGACATGAACTGCCCGACCCGCCGCGTGCTCGACCGCGTCGGCGACAAGTGGGCGGTGCTGATCCTGATCCTGCTCGCGGCCGAGACGCGGCGCTTCAACGAGTTGCGCCGGATGATCGGCGGCATTTCCCAGAAGATGCTGTCGCAGACGCTGAAGAGCCTCGAGCGCGACGGGCTGATCAGCCGGCGGGCCATCGCGACCGTGCCGGTGACGGTCGAGTACTCGATCACGCCGCTTGGCCGGACGCTGCACGGCGCCGTGGATGCGCTGCGGATCTGGGCCGAGGCCCATATCGGCGAGGTGGAGATGAGCCGCCAGCGCTATGACGGCACCCTGTCAGAGGCCGCCTGAGCGGCCTCACGCCGGCTCGCGGAAGCTCTTCCAGGCGCGTGCGGGATAGTCGTAGAGCTGGCCCGTCTCGGTCACCGATGGCAGGCAAAGGTCGAGGATCGCCGCGGCCGCGGCCTCCGGCGGCTCCAGCGTCTGCGGGTCCTCGCCCGGCATGGCCTGCGCGCGCATGGTAGTGCGGATCGGCCCCGGATTGAACAGGTTGACCCGGATCGCGGACTTTTCGGTCTCGGCGGCATAGGTGCGGGCGAGCGCGTCGAGCGCCGCCTTGGTCGCCGAATAGGGGCCCCAGAACGGCCGGCACTTGCTGGCGGCGCCCGAGGTGACGAACACCGCGCGGCCGGCGTCGGACGCCTGCAGCAGCGGATCGAAGGAGCGGATCAGCCGCCACTGCGCTGTGAAGTTCACCGCCACCACGTGGTCCCATTCCTTCGGCACGACATGGCCGAGCGGCGAGATCGGCCCGAGCAGCGCGCCGTTGGCGACCAGCACGTCCAGGCGGCCCCAGCGCTCGTGGATGGCCAGGCCCAGCCGGTCGAGCCCGTCGCCGTCGCGGATGTCGAGCGGTACCAGCGTCGCGGCATCGCCGCCGGCCGCCTTGATCGCATCGTCGAGCGCTTCGAGCCCGCCCTGCGTGCGGGCGACCGCAATGACGCGCGCGCCCGCCACCGCCAGCGCCAGGGCGGTGGCTTTGCCGATGCCGCGCGAGGCGCCAGTGACGCAGGCGATGCGCCCGGAAAGGGGCTTGTCCGTCATGGGCTTGGCCGAAGGTTCCGAATCGCCGTCTCAGCTCGCCTCGGCGAGCAGCGAGAGCTGCTTGGCGCTCTCGCCGACGAGATCGGTGATCGTCGTCGGATAGTCGCCGGTGAAATAGTGGTCGGTGAACTGCGGCTGGGCGGCGTTGCGCCCAGGCTCGCCGAGCGCCCGGTAGAGCCCGTCGATGGAGATGAAGGCGAGTGAATCGACGCCCAGATAGTCCTTCATGTCGGGGATCGACATATGGGCGGCCAGCAGCTTGTCCTGGTCCGGCATGTCGATACCGTAATAGTCGGGGAACTTGATCGGTGGCGAGGCGATGCGGAAATGGACCTCGCTGGCGCCGGCATCGCGCATCATCGCGACGATCTTGCGCGAGGTCGTGCCGCGCACGATGGAATCGTCGACCAGCACGATGCGCTTGCCCTCGACCACCGCCTTGTTGGCCGAATGTTTCATGCGCACGCCCTGGTCGCGCACCGACTGGGTCGGCAGGATGAAGGTGCGGCCGACATAGTGGTTGCGGATGATGCCGAGCTCGTAGGGGATACCGGACGCCTGGGCATAGCCAATGGCTGCCGGCACCCCGGAATCGGGCACCGGCACAATGACGTCGGCGGGCACGTCCGATTCCTCGGCGAGGATCGCACCGATGCGCTTGCGCATCCCGTAGACGTTCTGACCGTCGACGATGGAATCGGGGCGGGCGAAGTAGACATACTCGAAGATGCAGGGCCGTTTGCGACGGGCCGGGAAGGGCTTGATCGATTCCAGGCCCTTCTCATCGATGATAACGATCTCGCCGTTCTCCACCTCGCGGACGAAACGCGCGCCGATGATGTCGAGCGCGACGGTTTCGGAGGTGAGAATGAACTTGCCGTCGAGTTCGCCGATCACCAGCGGGCGGATGCCGAGCGGGTCACGCGCGCCGATCAGCTTCTTGTTGGTCATGCCGACGAAGGCATAGCCGCCCTCGATCTGGCCGAGCGCATCGATGAAGCGGTCGGCGAAGCGGTTGCGGCGCGAGCGGGCGACCAGATGCAGGATGACTTCCGTGTCGGAGGTCGCCTGGTAGATCGCCCCGTCGGCGATCAGGCGGCGGCGCAGGGTGAGTCCGTTGGTCAGGTTGCCGTTGTGGCAGGCCGCAAAGCCACCGGTCTGCAACTCCGCGAACAACGGCTGCACGTTGCGCAGGATATTGCCGCCGGTGGTCGAATAGCGGGTATGGCCAATGGCGTTCTCGCCCGGCAGCCGTTCGATCACCTCACGCTTCGAGAAATTGTCGCCGATCAGGCCCAGCCGCCGCTCGGAATGGAACCGCTGGCCATCGAATGACACGATGCCTGCCGCTTCCTGGCCGCGATGCTGGAGGGCGTGCAGGCCAAGCGCGGTGAGGGCGGCGGCATCGGCGTGGTCGTGAATCCCGAAGACGCCGCATTCCTCATGGAGGCGGTCGGATTCGAGATCGTCGCCGTCCATCCGGGCATCCCGGTTCACGGCATCCGCCTCGTGATGGCGGATTTCCAGCGATGGCGTCATCGCGTCCTCGTCGTCTGAAGGCTGCGGTCGTCTGCCCGTCGCGTCATATGCGGGCGGATGCGCCGGAACAGTAGGGCCTCCCCATGCACGGCGACCATGCGATGGTCGTATGGACGCCCATCAGGGCCGCGGCGCGGCCGGAGGCGTCGTCGCCGGCGGCGTGGTGGCCGGGGGCGTCGCGCCCGGCGCGGCGGGCGGCGTCTGGCTGCGATTGAGGCGGCGCAGGATGTCCGAACCCTCGATGTCCTGCGGCAGCTGCGAGATCAGCCAGTCCTTGGTCTGGTCGAGCACGGCGAAGGACTTGGCCCTGGTCATCCAGTCCGGCCGGTTCGGGCCGGGGACGAGCCAGGTGAAGAAGGCGAAGGCCACCACCACGATGACCAGGCCGCGGGCGAGGCCGAACACGAAACCGAGCGTGCGGTCGAGCACGCCGATCTTCGAGTCGAGGATGGCGTCCGAGATACGGATGGTGATCAGCGAGACCACGACCAGCACGGTCAGGAACACACCGGCGATGACGATGGCCTTGGCGATCAGTTCGTTTGAGACCTGCGTCTGGGCCAGCGGCAGGAGCCGCGGATAGGCGTACCAGGTGGTCAGCGCCGCCAGCGCCCAGGAGGCGATCGACAGCACCTCGCGAACGAAGCCGCGGACCATCGCGAGGAGCGCCGAAATCAGCATGATCACGGCGAGGCCGATATCGAGGTAGGTCACCGGCATCGAATTCGGCTCCGCAGGACTGGATGTGGGTCGCACGAGTCGTCGCCGCGCGCGACCCCGCGCTTATAGCGAGGCGGATAGCCCGCGTCACCCCGTCGCGGCGCCTGTTTCGCGGACCCGGATCGTCTCCGGAGCGCGCCGCTCAACCCTCGGGGTTGATCCGCAGTTCCTCGATGATGGAGCGGAAGTTCCTCACCTGCGTATCGACGGCCGCCTGGAGCTCGGCGGCTGGCGAACCGACCGATTCCGCGCCCATTGTTGCCATGCGGGCGCGCACCGCGTCCGACGCCATGGCCGCGGCGATCCCGCCCTGCAGCCGGCCGATCACCTCCGGCGGCGTCCTGGCCGGCGCGAACACGCCGTTCCAGCCATTGACCTCAAGGCCCGGGAACCCGAGTTCCCGCACGGTCGGCACGTCGGGCAGGGCGACGGGCCGCTTGTCGCTGGCGGTTGCCAGGGCTTTTAGCGTGCCGGCGCGGATATGGGCGAGCGAGGACGAGAGCTGGTCGCCACCGAACTGCACGCGTCCGGCCAGGAGATCCTGGACGAGCGGCGCCGCGCCGCGGAAGGGGATGTGCTGCATCTCGATCCCGCCCGTCTTCTTCACCATCTCGCCGAGGAGATGCATGGTCGAGCCGGGGCCAGTCGAGCCGTAATTGTAGTTCAGCGAGGGGTTTGCCTTCAGGAGCGCGACGAAGGCCTTGAGGTCGCCGGCCTGAACGCCCGGATGGGCCAGCAGCATCATCGGAACGTTCACGGCGAGCGAAACCGGCGCGAAGTCCTCGAACCGGTGCATGCGCCGCCCGGCGACTTCCATCACCATGGTCGTGAACGGGAAGGTGAGGTTGTGCATCATGACGACGTGGCCGTCGGGCTCGGCGCGGGCGACGATGTCGGCGCCGATTGCGCCGCCAGAGCCGCCGCGGTTCTCGACCACGAAGGGCTGGCCGAGACTCGCCTGAAGCCGCTCGGCAACGATCCGGGCAACGACGTCGGTCGTGCCGCCGGCCGGGAACGGCACGATCATCCTGACCGGGCGGTTCGGCCAGGCGGCCTGGGCGATGGCGGGGCTGCCGAGCGTGGCGGCAGCGAGGGCGGCAGAACTGCTCAGGAACTGGCGGCGATCAAGGGCCATGGCATCCTCCCGTGGGCTCACGCTCTTCGGCGCATGACAGGAAGCCTAGCGGACGCACGGCTGACGGGAAGAGCTGAAGAGCTATGCGGATTTCGCGGGCGCCGGCGCTTCGGCGGCGCGGCTGGCGATGGTCAGGCCCTTCGGCGTGGCGACGCCCATCGAGACATAGATGCTCATCAACTGGTCCATGCCGATATCCGCCGGCCTGACCCAGCTTTCGGGGACGTGGATGAGGCCGCCGCCGATCGGCACGGGCGCGGTCGGCACGAGGATGCCGAGATAGGGTTCGCCCTCGACCATCACCGGCTCGCGGCTCGGCAGCAACGCCAGCGCTGCCGCGCCTTTCTCGCCGCCGAAGAAGCACCAGACCGGGCTCATCGACTTCAGGCCGTCATCGTCCTTGCGGTCCATCATGGAGACGAAGCGGCGGATCAGGTCATAGACCGTGCCGACCAGCGGGATGCGCCGCATGACGCGGTCGAGCGCTTCCTGCAGGCGCTCCTGCAGCAGGATCGCGATCAGCCCGAGCAGATAGACGATGGCGACGATCACCATGATGCCGATCAGGTAGGCGACTACTGAGGAGGACGAGAAGCCGAGCCCGATCGAGGTCAGGAACCGGCCGACGAAAGTGCCGGGTCCGACGAAGCCGTAGATGAACGAGATCGCCCAGCCGATCACGCCTGCGGTCACTGCGAGCGGCAGCAGCAGGAGGACGCCCGCGAGGAAGACGCGGCGCATATAGGTCATGAAGTGCGTTCCCTTGTTCGCCGCCGTCCACGGAGGGGCTCAGGCGGCGGCTCGCTTTGACAGGCCGGTGACTGCCTGCCGCGGCGCTGCGGTCCCGCACCAGAGCATTTTCGAGCGAAGTGGACACCGGTTCGCGTGAAGAAAATGCAAAAAACAGGAAGCCAAAACGTTTCCGTGATTCGAAGAAGCTCGGAAACGCTTTAGTTGAACCAGATCGCATAGCCGAGGAAATTGCCACCGAAAACCCGCTGCCAGGCCTGCCACTCGTCCCGTGAAATGGTCTCGCCGGGGCGCAGATAGGGAATGGCGGCATGGCCCGTGACCCACAGCACGAGGTCGAAGCCGCGCGGCTCGGTGAAGACCCGCGACAGGTCGAAACCCTGGGCGAAGCGCCAGTGCGGCACCAGCTTGCGGCCGTCGAGCACGGCTTCGAAGGAGTCCAGTGCCTTGAACCAGGCATCGACCCGCTCGGGCGTCACGTTTAGCGCCTGGATCGCTGCATTCCGCTGCCGGGGCGAGGGCACCCATTCCAGCTCGTCGTCGGTTTCGGCCTGGATGGCCGCCCAGTTCAGCCGGCTGAGCAGCACGACCTGCTTCAGGTGGTCGCGCACGGCCAGCAGGCGCTGCGGTTCGGCGACCGGCCAGCGCATCAGGTGAAGGAAGGCGGCCGCGTCGGCCATGGCGGATTCGCCGCCGCCGCCGATGCCGAAGATCGCGCTGGGTTCGCCCTGCTGCAGGCGCGGGTCGTTGCGCGCGCCCTCGAAGAACAGATGGGCCGTCGAATCGAACGTGCCCTGCCAGTCATGGGCGAGGGCGAACTGGAGCATGGCCGAGAGGACATGGGTATAGCCGCGGAGCCAGATGGCATCGGCCGTGTCGAACGCGACCGGGAACGGCTCCGCGCCGGCGCGAGGGCCCCGCATCATCAATGCCTGCAGCACGTTCGACAGGCGCTCGTCCGGATCGGCCCGGCCATTGCCGTTGTAGTCGAGCTGGATGGCCGCGACGTCGACCCGCACTTTGGCGTCTCCCGCAGGTTGTCTGGCGAGATGGGCCTCGACGCCGGCGAGATCGGCCAGGAAGCGGATGTAGATGCCGCGTGCCTGGTCATAGCTCATCGGCTGCGGATTGGGGTTCTCCGGCACCGGCATGCGCAGGAACGGGATCGGCAGGTTGCGCGGCGCTCTCAGTCCGTGCCGGTAGAAGCCCTGTCCGAGCGTTTCCACAGCGCGTGCGAAGCGGATGAGGCCGAGGCCGAGATGCGCCTCCCGGTCGTTGGGGTCGGCGGCAAGCCGCGCTGCAAGGGCTGCGTCGCCGGCGGCAAGCGTACCGCCGGTGAGGTGCCGGCTGGCGATCTCGGCGGAGCTGTCCTGGGCCCGGGCGATGGCCGGCGCACCGAAAGCCACCACGGCGATCAGCACCAGGCGTTTGAAGGTCGACATGAAGCGGCACCTCTGGGCGAAGACAGGACGCGACCGCGCTCGCGCCGGGTCGAAGTCTCCCCGAGGCTGAATTGTCTCATCGCGATGTTTCTGCCCAACGGCAGGTCGCCCGAACCGTCGGAAACACGCCGGCGGGATCACGCGCCGGCGGCCGCCTTGCTCAGCCGCCTTCCGCCGTGATGCCGAGATCCTTGATGACCTGGCCCCAGCGGGCGAGTTCCGAGGCCATGAAGGTGCGGAACTCGGCGGGCGACGTGCCGGCCGTCTCCATGCCCAGGACGGCATAGCGTTCCTTGAGCGCGGCATCGGCGAGGGTCGCGCGGATGGCTCCGTGCAACTCATCGGCGAGCGCTGGCTGCGCTCCGGCCGGCAGATAGACGCCGAACCAGGCGGCGAAGTCGTAACCGGGCACGGTCTCGGACGCCGGGACATATTCGGGGGCGAGCGACGAGCGACCCTTCGAGGTGATCGCCAGTGCGCGCAGCTTGCCCTCGCCGACGAGCGGGCGGACGGAGGTCAGGATGTCGACGATCATGTCGATGCGCCCGCCGAGAATGTCGCTGGTGGCGAGCGCTGCGCCGCGATAGGGCACGTGCTTGATGTTGATGCCGGCCATCTTGACGAACACCTCGGCCGAGAGATGCAGGCCCGAGCCGATGCCGGCGGAGGCATAGGACAGGTCGCCCGGCTTTGACTTCGCGAGATCGATCAACTCCTTCAGCGTGCGCACGGGCACGTGCGGGCCGACGCAGATCAGGCTCGGCCCCTGGCCGATCATCGAGACCGCGGTCAGGTCCTTCTGCGGGTCGTAGTTCCGCGCGGGATAGAGGAAGGGCATGGTGGCGATGGCCGACGAGGTCAGCAGCACGGCCGAGCCGTCGTTCGGAGCCGCCACCGCCGCCCGGTAGCCGATCGAACCGCCGCCGCCGGGCAGGTTCTCGACGACCAGCCGGGCTTTCAGCGCCGGGCCGAGCTTCTCGGCGAGCAGCCGGGCCGCGACGTCGGTGCCGCCGCCGGCCGGGAAGGGGACGATCAGCCGCACGGTCTTGCCGTCGAAGCGGCCTTGCGCGCGCGCGATCGCGGGCGCGAGGAGGCCCGTGGCGATGCCGGCCACCAGCGTGCGGCGGCGGATGGTGATGGACATGGCGAGGCTCCCCCCTGTTGCTGCGCCGAATGTATCAAGAACCATACCAACGTCCATGGCGTTGGCAGGCCCCGGCGCGGGGCTGCCGATGCCCGACTATTCGCCAGCTACTGCCTTGGGCTTCGCCCGGCCGACGCCCGAGGCGGCGATATCGGCGACGAGGGTCGAAAGATGCGTCACAGCCTGCACCGTCAGGCCGGCATCGGCCTGCTCGCCGCGGGCGATGTCCGGCACGACGGCGCGCGTGAAGCCGAGCTTCTTCGCCTCCTTCAGCCGCGCCGCCGCCTGCGCGACCGGCCTGACCGCGCCGGAGAGGCTGATCTCGCCGAAATGAACGGCGTCCGACGGCAGCACCGCTCCCGACAGCGACGAGACCAGCGCCGCGGCGACCGCAAGGTCGGCCGCGGGTTCCGCGATGCGCAGGCCGCCGGCGACGTTCAGATAGACATCGTGGCTGCCGAGCCTGACGCCACAATGGGCATCGAGCACGGCCAGCACCATGGAAAGGCGCTGGGGATCCCAGCCGACCACCGCGCGGCGCGGCGTGCCGAGCGTCGAGGGCGCGACCAGCGCCTGGATCTCGACCAGCACGGGCCGTGTCCCCTCCATGCCGGCGAAGACGGCGGTTCCCGGCGCGCCGAGATCGCGGCCGGCGAGGAACAGTTCGGACGGGTTCGGCACCTCGCGCAGACCCTTGCCGGTCATCTCGAAGACGCCGATCTCGTCGGTCGGCCCGAAACGGTTCTTGACCGCCCTCAGGATGCGGAAATGGTGGCCGCCTTCGCCCTCGAAGCTCATGACCGCATCGACCATGTGCTCGACGACGCGCGGGCCGGCGATCTGGCCGTCCTTGGTGACATGGCCGACGAGGATGACAGCCGCGCCGGACTTCTTGGCGTAGCGGATCAGCACCTGCGCGGCCGAACGCACCTGGCTCACCGTGCCCGGCGCGCTCTCCACCGTGTCGGTCCACATGGTCTGGATGGAATCGATCACGACGAGGCGCGGCGGCGGGCCTTCGGCAAGCGTCGCGACGATGTCCTCGACATTGGTTTCGGCGGCCAGCTCCACCGGCGAGGCAGTGAGCCCCAGCCGGTCGGCGCGCAGGCGCACCTGGTCGACCGCCTCCTCGCCCGAGATATAGACGACGCGGTGGCCCATCCGCGCGAGCCGGGCCGAGGCCTGGATCAGCAGCGTCGACTTGCCGATGCCGGGATCGCCGCCGATCAGGATGACCGAGCCCTTCACCAGCCCGCCACCGAACACGCGGTCGAGTTCGGCAACCTGCGTTTCGGTACGTGGCGCCTGGTCGCCGACGCCATCGAGCCCGGCCAGCGCGAACGCGCGGCCTCGGGCCTTGCCGCCGCCTTTGGCGCCACCCTTGACCGGCGCGCCGCCGACGCCGGTCGCCGCGACGCTTTCCTCGGCGATGGTGTTCCACGCGCCGCAGCTCTCGCACTTGCCCTGCCAGCGGCCATAGGTCGCCCCGCAGGACTGGCAGACGAAGGTGGTGAGGTTGCGGGCCATCGGAAAGGCTTCAGGCTCATTGATTGGCGGGTCAAGCCCGGAAAGGGTTGGTGATGGTCACGCCGTCGATCGTCTGGCCGTCCTGCATGTCTTCGGTCCACAGGTGGGACGAACCGGCCAGCCGGGCTGCGGCGACGATCAGCGCGTCGTAGATCGTCAGGCGGTGGCGCTCGCAGATCGAGAGCGCCGCCTCATGGGTCTCGATGTCAATCGCACGCACGCTGCAGAAGTTGCGGATGACGGCGAGGCTGTCCCGGATATCTGCAAGGGACAGTTGCGTCTTGCGCCGGGCCACAGCGACGAACTCGTTGAGGACCTGCACACTGACGACTGCCCCTGCGCGAAGAAGCCCCTCGGCGCGTTCCGCCTTCGCCTCGTCGTCGGAGAGCAGGTAGAGCAGCACATTAGTGTCGAGAAACGGCTCAGCCGCGTTCATTGGCTTCGATCCGGTCGAATCGGAAGCCCTTGGGCAGCGAACCGCGCAACCGCCGCAGGCGCCGGATCAGGGCTTCCGTGTCCGGGCCGCGCTCGATTTCGAGCGTTCGCGCACCCGACACGCTGATATCGATATCGTCGCCTTCCGCGAGATCCAGCGCCTCGACGACGGATTGCGGAAGCCTGACGGCCAGGCTGTTACCCCATTTCGCGACCTTCATCGGCGCCTTCCATGATATACGTGGCATCTCAATGTATATCATACCCGGCGCGGCTTGTCGTCGACGGCTTCAGCCGACGTAGCGCCGATGGTAGCGCCTGCCGAGGCTGGTGAGGATTTCGTAGCCGATGGTGCCGGCAGCTTCCGCCACATCGTCCACCCCGATGCCGTCGCCGATCAGTGTCGCCGGATCGCCCCTGGCGACGGCCCCGGCATCGGTGACGTCGACGGCGATGAGGTCCATCGAGACGCGGCCGGCGAGCGGGCAGATGACCCCGTTGACCCGGACGGAGGCGCCGATGTTGCGGTCGGTCGACCCGGCTTGGCGGATATAGCCGTCGGCATAGCCCACCGAGACGATGGCGATCCGGCTCGGGCGTGGCGCGGTCCAGGTGGCACCATAGCCGACCGTCTCGTCTTTCCGGACCGAGCGAATCTGCACGATCGGGGCGTCCAGTCGCACCACCGGTTCCAGCGGGTCGCGTCCGGCGACGAAGCGCGCGCCGTAGAGCGCGACGCCCGGCCGCAGGAGGTCGTGATGGGAGGCGGGCAGGGTGCAGCCGGCGGAATTGGCGAGCGAGCCCGGCACGCCCGGGAACAGTCCGCGCAACTGCGCGAAGCGGTCGATCTGCCTTGCCGTCAGCGGATGGCCCGGCGCGTCGGCACAGGCGAAATGGCTCATCAGCAGGGCCGGCTCGAAGGCGAGGGCGGCCGCACCGGGTTCCGCGGCGAGCGCCGCCTCGGCCAGGTCGAGCCCGAGCCGGCTCATGCCGGTATCGACATGGATTGCCGCCGGCAGTCGGCGCCCGACCGTCTCGCAGAAGGCGCCGAAGGCTTCGAAATCGTCGCGGCTGCCAAGCACGGGCCGGAGATTTTCAGCGTAGTACGTGTCGAGCGCGTCGGCGAACAGGCCGTTGAGGATGTAGATCGTGGCCTCCGGCAACGCCCTGCGCAGGCGAAGGCCCTCCGACAGATGCGCGACGAAGAAGGTCTGGCAGCCTGCCGCAGCCAGCGCCGGGCCGGCCTTCTCGATGCCGATGCCATAGGCGTCGGCCTTCACGACAGCCGCGCATTCCGTCTTCGGCCCCATCGCAACGAGGGTCCGGTAGTTTCGGGCAAGCGCGCCGAGATCGATGGTCAGCGTCGCGCCGGCTTCGTTCGCGGGGATCGTCATGCCTATTCGAACCGCTCGGGCAGTCTGTCGGTGTCGGCGAGGTCGGAGAACCGCGTCACCTGATCCTCGAACTGCAGCGTGATCGTGCCGGTCGGGCCGTGGCGCTGCTTGCCGATGATGACCTCGGCGCGGCCGTGGACCTGCGCCATGTCGGTCTGCCACTTCAAATGTTCCTCGGTGCCGGGTTTCGGCTCCTTGTTCTTGAGGTAGTACTCTTCGCGGAACACGAACATGACGGCGTCGGCGTCCTGCTCGATCGAGCCGGATTCGCGCAGGTCCGAGAGCTGCGGGCGCTTGTCGTCGCGGTTCTCCACCTGACGGGAGAGCTGCGACAGCGCCATGATCGGCACCTGCAGCTCCTTGGCGAGCGCCTTGAGGCCGGTGGTGATCTCGGTCAGCTCCTGCACGCGGTTGTCGCTCTTCTTCGACGAGCCGGAGAGCAGCTGGAGATAGTCGACCACCATGAAGTCGAGGCCGCGCTGGCGCTTCAGGCGCCGCGCGCGCGCGGCCAGCTGCACGATGGAGAGGCCGCCGGTATCGTCGATGTAGAGCGGCAGCGCCTGGATTTCCCGCGCGGCCTCGGTGAGCTTGTAGAACTCGTCCTCGCGCAGGTCGCCGCGGCGGATCTTGTAGGACGGAATGGCAGCCTGCTCGGCGACGATACGGGTCGCCAGTTGGTCGGAACTCATTTCGAGCGAGAAGAAGCCCACAATGCCGCCATTGGTGGTCTTGTGCGCGCCGTCCGGCTCGACTTCGAAGCGATAGGCCTTGGCGATGTTGAAGGCGATGTTGGTGGCAAGCGCCGTCTTGCCCATGCCCGGGCGGCCGGCAACGATGATGAGATCGGAATGCTGGAGACCGCCGAGCTTCTGGTCCATGTCGCGCAGCCCGGTCGAAATGCCCGACAGCTTGCCGTCGCGCTGGTAGGCGGCCGCCGCCATGTCGATGGCCCGCGCCATGGCATCGGTGAAGCGCTGGAAGCCGCCGTCATAGCGGCCGGTTTCGGCGAGTTCGAACAGGCTCTTCTCGGCATCCTCGATCTGGGTGCGCGGCGGCATGTCGACCGGCGCGTCATAGGCGACATTGACCATGCCCTCGCCGATCTGGATCAGGTTGCGGCGGATCGAGAGATCGTAGATCGAGCGGCCGTAATCCTCGGCGTTGATGATGGTCGTGGCTTCCGCTGCGAGGCGGGCCAGATATTGCGGCACCGTCATGCCGCCGACCTCGATGGAGGGGTCGGACATGAAGGTCTTGAGGGTGACCGGCGTCGCGATCTTGCCGGCGCGCACGAGCTGGGCGGCGATCTCATAGACCTTCTGGTGCAGCGGATCGAAGAAGTGCTTCGGCTCGAGGAAGTCCGAGACGCGGTAGAAGGCCTCGTTGTTGACGAGGATCGCGCCCAGCAGTGCCTGCTCGGCCTCGATATTGTGCGGGGCCTGGCGGAACGGCAGGTCGGACGGACCGACGGGTCTCAGGGCGGGCAGGGCGGACATGGTTCAATCTTTGACGGCGGGGTAGCGGGCAGCTTCTGTAACAGCCTGCGTCAGCCCGCGCTCGAATCGATCTGACCCCACGAGAGCAAGCTCCCACTCTCCACATCAATCCCAAGGCAGCAGTGTGTCGCCCACATTCGCTGCTTGACTCGTGCGGTCATCGGAGTCTGTGCCGCGACCGTCGCTCCGGACCGGCTGTTGCGCCCGAGTCACAGTCGCCCTCAAGCATTCGCCCACCGGCCGAATGAGCTTGCCGTGGCTTTACTTGGCCCCGCCTTGGAAACCCAACGTTAAGATTAACATGCGATGCCTCATGCGATCCGCAATCGCGGTGAATCGTTTTCATCCAAGGGGCGCTCCCATGTTCAAGCGTGTCGCATTACCCGTTGCCGCTGCCGCGGTCCTGATGACCTCCGGCATGGCCGGGGCGGCCGATTTCGGCGGCGCCCCCCTTCGCGGGTCCGAGGATGTCGCGGTCTATGAGCAGGCCGACAAGTGGAGCGGCCTCTATGTCGGCGGCCATGTCGGCATGCAGGTGATCCGCAACACCGGCCACCACAGCAACGGCACCAACGGGCCGATCTCCGATGGCGGCGTCCCGCCGAGCTTCGTCTACAACTTCAGCTACGACTATGCCCAGGCCAAGATCAATTACGGCCTGCACATCGGCATCCAGCGTCTGTTCGGCCAGTTCCTGATCGGCGCCGAGTTCGATTTCGACGGCCCGTCGGGCAAGGCCACTTCGCCCTGGTACAACGGCCATGTGGCCTTCTCGGGCGGTGTCGCCGGCAATTCCTACCAGCAGCGTGTCGGCTTCAACTGGCAGGGTTCGCTGCGCGCCCGCGCCGGCTTCGTCCACCACAAGTCGCTGTTCTACCTGACTGGCGGCCTTGCCTTCGGCAGCGTGACGGTCTGTACGGTCATCGACGACTGCGTCAACGGCGCCAATCACGTCGTGCGCTACACCCGGACCCGCATTGGCTGGACCATCGGCGGCGGCATCGAGCACAAGTTCAACTACAACTGGTCGGTGCGCGCCGAGTATCGCTACACCAACTGGGGTTCGCGGAACTGCTACTCGACCGATGCCTGCTCGATCAATGTCGACGCCTCCGACATCTCGAACCGCGTCGAAACCCACATGGTCCGTGTCGGCGTGAGCTACCTGTTCGGCGCTCCCGCCATGGCGGCCCCGATCATGGCGCGCTACTGATCGCCAGCGATCCGCACGCAAAAACGCCCGGCCGCAAGGCCGGGCGTTTTCGTTTGGAAGCTGCGTTGCCGGCCCGCCAGGGGCCGGCAATCGGCGTTCGGGCTCAGCCCTGCTCGCCGCCGCCCTCGCCGTCGGTGAAGTCTTCGGGGTTGAACGTCTCGAAGGTCGGCTCGTCGGCCCGCTGGGTGAGGTCCTCGCCGCGGCCCTGCCGCTCTGCCTCGCCGCTGGAGCGGGCGACATTGGCGGTGACGGTCGCCTCGACTTCCGGGTGCAGGGTGACGGCGACCTTGTGCAGGCCGATGGTCTTGATCGGGGTGTTCAGGTCGATCATGGCGCGGGCGACGGTGATGCCGGCGGCGGTGATCGAGTCGGCGAGATCGCGAGCCGAGACCGAGCCATACAGGTGGCCGGTCTCGCCAGCCTGGCGGATCAGCACGTAGCTGGTGCCGTCGAGCTTGGCGGCGACCGCCTCGGCGTCCTTCTTCAGTTCGAGATTGCGGGCCTCGAGCTGGGCCTTCATCGTTTCGAACTTGCCACGGTTGGCGTCGGTCGCGCGCAGCGCCTTGCCCTTGGCGAGCAGGAAGTTGCGGGCATAGCCCGGCTTCACCTTCACGACTTCGCCCATCTGGCCAAGCTTGGCGACCCGTTCGAGCAGGATCACGTCCATGGGTAATCTCCTTTGTCTGTGTTTATGTCAGGACTGCGTTGGTGGGGCAGGGCGCCTGGCCCTGAGGTTGAAAAGCGTGTCGGCAAGGCCGGCGAGGGCGACGAAGATCATCAGCCACGAGATGACGAAAGTGAGCGCATAGAGCAGGCCCAACGCGAAGCCGCGCATGCCCCAGCCACGCGTCACGTCATGGGCGAGCGCATAGCCCTGCAGCGCGAAGGCGGCGAGCGAGACGGCCAGAACGATGCCGGCGAGGTGGCCGGCAAAGCCGCCCGCGAAGGAGCCGATGGAGCCGGCGAGCAGCGCGCCAGCCATCCATTTCGGCAGGCGGAGCGCCGCCAGGTCCGGCCAGGGGCGCACCAGGCGGCCGGAGGCCTTCACGATGCGGCCGGCGACGTAGAGGTTGATCGTGGTGACGAAGGTCCAGACCACTGCCGCCGCGATGGGCACGGCAGCGGTCATCAGGGTCACCAGCGTCTCGCGGTCGCTCGCGCCGATCTGGATCTGCCGCAGCGTGCGCTCGACGCCGGTGCGCAGGGCCGCCTGGTAGGCGTCGAAATCGAAACCGTAGAGGGTGGCGATGCCGACCACCGTCAGCACCACCGCGCCGGTGGCGATCAGCGACAGGATGAAGCCGGGATCGGTCCAGACCGGCTCGCCGGGTTCCGGCGATCCGTCCTCCGCAACCGGCCAGCGCGCCGACAGCGCGACATAGGACAGGATCCAGGCGGGCAGGCCGACCGAGCAGAAGAAGAACACACCGAGCTGGGAGCGCAGGGCGAGCGACAGGGCGAGCGCGCCGATGGCGGCCGCGAAGGCACCGGCATAATGCCCCCAGCCGAGCCCGGCGATCAGGACCGGCAGGGCGGCGAAATAGAACAGGATGAGCGCCAGCGGGCTCCCCGACGCGAGCGTCGCGAAGAGCAGTGCGGAGGCAAGGCCTGCGCCGAAGGCAATGGCGAGAGTCGGTCCCATCGTCAGCTGTCCCGCTCGTATCCGAGGGTTAGGGGGATGTCCCCAGCTCCAGCCGCGGCGGGTTCATTCCCGGCACGGCCGACGATCAATGCACTGAAGCCAAGAAAACTGAAGGCACGAATGCGGCGGGGCGCCAAAGCACCCCGCCGGGATATCGAAAGCTTACTTGATCACGTAGGGCAGGAGGCCGAGGAAGCGGGAGCGCTTGATCGCCTGGGCGAGTTCGCGCTGCTTCTTGGCGGAGACCGCCGTGATGCGGGACGGAACGATCTTGCCGCGCTCGGAAATATAGCGCTGCAGGAGACGGACGTCCTTGTAGTCGATCTTCGGCGCGCTCGGGCCGGAGAACGGGCAGGTCTTGCGACGGCGGAAGAAGGGGCGGCGCGCGCCACCGGCTGCTGCGGCTGACATGCTTACTCCTCCGTCACGACGGCGTCGCCGCCGGCTTCAATATCGCCGCCCTCGCGGTCACGGAAACGACGGCCACCACCACCGCCGCCACCGCCACCGCCGAAGCCACGATCGCCGCCACCGCCGCCGAAGCCGCGATCACGGCCACCGCCGCCACCGAAGCCACGGTCGCCGAAGCCACGCTCGCCGCGGTCATCGCGGTCGCGCTTCTGCAGCATCGCGGAGGGAACTTCCTCGAGTTCCTCGACCCTGACGGTCATGAAACGCAGGATGTCCTCGTTGATCGACATCTGGCGCTCCATCTCGGCGATGGCCGCCGGCGGGGCGTCGATGTTCATGAGGGTGTAGTGGGCCTTCCGGTTCTTGCGGATGCGGAAGGCGATCGACTTGAGGCCCCAGGGCTCGACCTTGGGCACCGCGCCGCCGAGGGACTCGACGACGCCCTTGTACTGCTCGGCAAGCGCTTCGGCCTGCTGCGCAGTGACGTCCTGGCGTGCCAGGAACACATGTTCATAGAGAGGCATATGGCCCGTCTCCGGTTCGAGTGACGCTTCTTCCGGCGCGAAGCCCCTCGAGCCCTGGACAGGCCCGACAGTATTCTCGAAGGCGGAGACACCGGACGACGGGGGGCCGAAAGCCACCCTGCAGGCAAGCCTGCCGTCCGTTCAGCCACCAGCCGACCGAAGCGAAGCGGGCCTTATACGCGAAGACCCGCCGGAATCAAGCGCAAAACCCCGGGCCGGCCGTTGCGGAACCGCCGGCCCGCCATCCCGTTGATTAGGGGCTTCAAGGGAGAGAGCGCCATGGCCAACAGCCCCCATCCCGGCGGATCGAAGGACAAGGTCGGCCGCGACGAGCCGAACCGCCGCGGTGGAACCTCTGCCGGTAATCGCGGCGCCGACCGCCAGAGCGGCGACGAGCGCGCCGCGGAGGCTCCGGACCGGCCGGTCGACGATGCGGCGCTGACCCGCGGCGCGCCGCCCAAGAAGCACAAGCGCTACAGCCACGCCGGCTGACGATTGTCGCGCCCTGACGTTTTTCTGCCGTGATGCCGTGAAACAAAGCGCAACAGTTCGCGAGGCGGACCCGTCCGGGAGCGAAATCATGTCCGACACCCACCAGACCCAGAAGACCATGCCGGCCTGCGTGCTCACCGCGCAGGAGATCGCGCTGATGAGGCGCCGTTTCGACCGCACCTGCGAGGAACTTGGCGTGTTCCCCGAGGACGATGCGGCCCGCCGCTCGCTCGGGCGCGCGCTGGTCGCCGCCGTGGCCCGTGGCGACGTCGAGCTGGGCCGTGATGACGAGGCTCGACCGGCTGCGGTCGAGACCCTGCGCTTCGAGGGCGAGGAACTGGTCGTCACGATCACGGACCGGCTCGCGCACTGAGCCGCCCGAAAGCCAGCCATTCAGACGAAACAAGGGGTTGAGCTGCGCCGAAACCGGCTCTCTCCCTTGACTCCTGCGCGCCCCGATGCCAGTCCCGCGCACCTTCGCGACGGGCGGCAAAGAGGTCCAGGCATGACGGCGGCATTCACCTTTCCCGGTCAGGGCAGCCAGGTTATCGGCATGGGCAAGGCGCTCGCCGATGCGTTCCCGGCGGCAAGGGCCGTGTTCGACGAGGTGGATTCGGCCCTCGGCGAGAAACTGTCCGCCCTCATCTGGGACGGGCCGATCGAGACCCTGACCCTGACCGAGAACGCCCAGCCCGCGTTGATGGCCACCTCCCTCGCCGGCATCCGCGCGCTCGAGGCCGAGGCCGGCCTCGACCTGTCGCAGGCCGCGGCCTTCGTTGCCGGCCATTCGCTCGGCGAGTATTCGGCGCTCGCCGCGGCGCGCGCCTTCACCATCGGCGATGCGGCCCGCCTCCTGCGCATCCGCGGCAAGGCCATGCAGGCGGCGACCCCGGTCGGCGTCGGTGCCATGGCGGCGATCCTCGGCCTCGACTTCGACACCGTCGTTGCGGTCGCGGCCGAAGCGGCCCAGGGCGAGGTCTGCCAGGCCGCCAACGACAATGGCGGCGGCCAGGTGGTCATTTCCGGCCACAAGGCGGCCGTCGAGCGCGCCTGCGAGATCGCTAAAGCAAAGGGCGCCAAGCGCGCCATTCCGCTGCCGGTCTCGGCGCCGTTCCACTGCGCCCTGATGCAGCCGGCGGCCGATGCGATGGCGCAGGCGCTGTCGCAGGTGACGGTGTCGCGTCCGGTCGTTCCGGTGGTCGCCAATGTGCGTGCCGCGCCGGTCTCCGACCCCGCCGACATCGTCAAATGCCTCGTCGAGCAAGTCACCGGCACCGTGCGCTGGCGCGAATGCGTGACCGCCATGGCGGCGACCGGCGTCACCACCTTCTACGAGGTTGGCGCGGGCAAGGTCCTGACCGGCCTTGTGAAACGCATCGCCGACGGCGCGACCGGAACCGCCATCGGCACGCCCGACGATGTCGCGGCCTTCAAGGCTTCTCGCGGATAAGGACCAGCCCCATGTTCGACCTGACGGGCAAGACCGCCCTCGTGACGGGAGCCACCGGCGGCATCGGCGGCGCCATCGCCGCCGCGCTCCATCGCCAGGGCGCGACCGTCGCGCTGTCTGGCACGCGCCGCGAGAGGCTCGAGGAGATCGCTGCGAGCCTCGGGAGCCGCGCACATGTCGTGCCGACCAACCTGTCGTCGCTGGAGGAGGTCGAGGCGTTGGTGCCGGCCGCCGAGCAGGCCATGGGCGGGCTCGACATCCTCGTCAACAATGCCGGCATCACCCGCGACAACCTGCTCATCCGCATGAAGGACGAGGAGTGGGACCAGGTCATTGCGGTCAACCTCACGGCCACCTTCCGCCTCACCCGGGCTGCGGCCAAGCTGATGATGCGCAAGCGCTGGGGGCGGATCGTCTCGATTACCTCCGTCGTCGGCGTCACCGGCAATCCCGGCCAGGGCAATTACGCGGCCTCCAAGGCCGGCATGATCGGCATGACCAAGTCGCTGGCCGCCGAGATCGCGAGCCGCAACGTGACCGTTAACTGCCTGGCGCCCGGCTTCATCGAGACCCCGATGACCGATGGCCTGAACGACAAGCAGAAGGAGGCGATCCTGACACGCGTTCCCGCCGGCCGCCTCGGCAGGGCGGACGAAATTGCTGCCGCCGCCGTCTATCTTGCCTCCGAGGAAGCTGCCTACGTGACCGGCCAGACGCTGCACGTGAATGGCGGTATGGCTATGATATAATTTGGAAAAATGGGCGAGGGGCCGGCCGCTGGCAAATCCATTGGCCCTGTGATAGAGAGCCAATCAGGCTCGGGCAGGGGGCATCCCGACACGATCCGGAATTCACGGCGGCGCGGCTCGCCATCTCAAAGACTTGAACGCCGCACACCGCATCCGATCGAGGGCGGTGCCTAATCATCGGATGGAACGAGGATAATCTAATGAGCGATACCGCTGAGCGCGTGAAGAAGATCGTGGTGGAGCAGCTTGGCGTCGACGCCGAGAAGGTCATCCCGACCGCCAGTTTCATCGACGATCTCGGGGCCGACAGCCTCGACACCGTGGAACTGGTCATGGCCTTCGAGGAAGAATTCGGCGTCGAGATTCCGGACGACGCCGCCGAGACCATTCTCACGGTCGGTGACGCGGTGAAGTTCCTGGAGAAGGCGGCCAGCGCCTGAGCGCCTGCGCGACAGATCGATGACGACCGAAGGGCCGGGGAGCGCGTAGCGTCTCCGGCTTTTCATTCACAGGCGGAGTGGATGGGACGATGATGCGCCGTGTTGTGGTCACCGGAATGGGCCTGCTCACGCCGCTCGGCTGCGGCGTCGAGGAGACCTGGTCGCGGCTGGTGCGCGGCGACAGCGGCGCGTCGAAGGTCGAGCATTTCGACGTTTCCGACATCGCGGCCAAGATCGCCTGCCAGATCCCGCGCGGCGACGGCACCGGCGGCACCTTCAATCCCGACATGTGGATGGAGCCGAAGGAGCAGCGCAAGGTCGACCAGTTCATCATCTTCGCCATGGCCGCGGCCAAGCAGGCGCTGGACGATGCCGGCTGGCACCCGAAGACCCCCGACGACCAGAACGAGACCGGCGTGCTCATCGGTTCGGGCATCGGCGGCATCGACGGCATCGCCGAGGCCGCGCTGCTGCTCCGCGAAAAGGGGCCGCGCCGCATCTCGCCGTTCTTCATTCCGGGCCGCCTGATCAATCTCGCCGGCGGCTATGTTTCCATCGCCCACGGCCTCAAGGGGCCGAACCACGCTGTCGTCACCGCCTGCTCGACCGGCGCCCACGCGATCGGCGATGCCGCGCGGCTGGTGGCGCTCGGCGACGCGGAGGTCATGGTGGCCGGCGGCACGGAATCGCCGATCAGCCGCCTGTCGCTCGCGGGCTTTGCCTCCTGCCGCGCCCTCTGCACCGCCTTCAACGACGAGCCGACCCGCGCCTCCCGCCCCTATGACCGGGACCGCGACGGCTTCGTCATGGGCGAGGGAGCCGGCATGGTCGTGGTCGAGTCCTATGATCACGCCAAGGCGCGCGGCGCGAAGATCTATGCCGAGGTGATCGGCTACGGCCTGTCGGGCGACGCCCACCACATCACCGCACCCGCCGAGGACGGCGATGGCGCCTTCCGCTGCATGAAGGCAGCGGTCAAGCGGGCGGGTATCACGCCCGCCGACATCGACTACATCAACGCCCACGGCACCTCGACCATGGCCGACGGCATCGAGCTGAAGGCTGTCGAGCGCCTGGTCGGCAATGCGGCCTCGACGGTCTCGATGTCCTCGACCAAGTCGTCGATCGGGCACCTGCTCGGCGCTGCCGGTGCGGTCGAGGCGATCTTCTCGATCCTCGCCATCCGCGACCAGGTCGCCCCGCCGACGCTGAATCTCGATAATCCCGACGTCGAGACGGCCATCGACCTGGTGCCGCATGTGGCGCGCAAGCGCTCCATCGAGACCGTGCTGTCGAACTCGTTCGGCTTCGGCGGTACCAACGCATCGGTGATTTTCAGGGCGGCGGCTTAGGGGGAATCCCGTCTTTCGCCACATTCCCTCCGCATCACTGCGGCTCACGCGAGCCCTTCATCAGAGCTGAGACGAATGAACGATTCTTCCGGCCCTTTCACGCCGCAGAACGGGTCCCGCCCGGCCATCAAGTCGCCCCGCGCCGCCCTTGAGCCCGAGGCCGCGCCGCCTGCGCCGCCGGCCTCGCGCCACGCGCGCAACCAGTGGGTGGTGATCGGCAACCTGATCATGTCGATCCTGCTGGTCGGGCTTGTCGGCAGTCTTCTCGGCTTCGTCTATGCGCGTCAGGCCTTCGTCGCCCCCGGCCCGCTCCAGCAGGACCGCGCCGTGTTCATCGAGCGCGGCTCGACCGCCGAGGCGGTCGCCCAGACGCTCGAGCGCAACGGCGTCATCAGCAGTGCCCTGGTCTTCTCGGGCGCGGTGCAGCTCTATGGCGTGCGCGGTGACCTGAAATGGGGCGAGTACATGTTCCCCAAGGGCATTTCCACGGCCGAGGCGCTCGCCATCGTGCTCGAGGGCAAGCCGATCGAGTACCGCATCACGATCCCTGAGGGCCTGACCTCCGAGCAGATCGTCGGGCGCCTGCGCGACAATGACGTTCTGACCGGCGACATCGCGCGCATCCCGCGCGAGGGCTCGCTGCTCGCGGACACCTACCGCTTCACGCGTGGCACCTCGCGCCAGCAGATGATCGACCAGATGACCCAGTTCCAGACGCGCCTGGTGCAGCAGATCTGGGCGCGGCGCAGCCAGGACCTGCCGATCCGCTCGCCGGAGGAACTCGTCATCCTCGCCTCCATCGTCGAGAAGGAAACCGGCAAGGCCGAGGAGCGGCCGCGCGTCGCCGGCGTCTTCGTCAACCGCCTGACGCGCCGCATGCGGCTGCAGTCCGACCCGACCATCATCTACGGTATCGTCGGCGGGCGCGGCGCGCTCGGTCGCGCCATCCTGCAGTCCGACATCCAGCGCCTGACGCCCTACAACACTTACCAGATCGACGGCCTGCCGCCGACGCCGATCGCCAATCCCGGCCGCGCGGCCATGGAGGCGGTGGCCAATCCCGCGCGTCACCGCGACGTCTTTTTCGTCGCCGACGGCACCGGCGGCCACGTCTTCGCGGAGACGCTGGAGCAGCACAACCGCAATGTCGCGAACTGGCGGCGGATCGAGCGCGAGCGCGCTGAGGCCTCGGGCACCACTCCGCCGGCAGCGACGGCGAACACGCCGCCGCCGGCCGCAACCGGCACGCCGCCCCGCGCGACGCGCTGACGGCCCCGGCCACCGCCGCGCTTGACCTCGGCGCGGCGGCGACTTAACCGCCTTCCAGGCAGCATTTCCGAGGTTTTCATGGCCCTCTCGAGCATGACGGGATTTTCCCGGTCCGAAGGCGTCTCCGGCGCCTCGGTCTGGGCCTGGGAGATCAAGTCGGTCAATTCCAAGGGCCTCGACATCAAGCTGCGCCTGCCGTCCGGCATGGATTCCGCCGAGCCCCTCGCACGCCAGAAGGTCGCGGCGGCGATCAGCCGCGGCAGCATCTTCGCCTCGCTCAACGTCAAGCGCGAGGCGGCGGTCAGCGAAGTCCGCATCAACGAGACGGTGCTGGCGCAGGTCGCCGAGGCGGCGCGGCTGATCGCCGAGCGGATCGACGCGCGCGCGCCCGCGATCGACGGCCTGCTGGCGATCCGCGGCGTCATCGACGTGGTCGAACCGGAGGAGGGCGAGGACGAGCGGCAGGCGCTGCAGTCTGCGGTGCTCGCCGGGCTTGACCGGGCGCTGACGGGTCTCGCCGCCATGCGCGCCTCGGAAGGCGCGGCGCTGGAGACCGTTCTGACCGCCCGCCTCGACGAGATCGCCGGGCTGAAAAAGGACGCCGAGGACAATCCCGCCCGCCGCCCCGAGGCGATCAAGGCGCGGCTGGCGGAGCAGGTGGCGGTCCTTCTCGACAGCAACAAGGCCTTCGATCCCGACAGGCTGCACCAGGAGGCGATCCTGCTCGCCTCGAAGGCCGACATCCGCGAGGAACTCGACCGGCTCGACGCCCATGTCGCGGCCGCGCGCAAGCTGCTGGCCGAAGGCGGGCCGGTCGGCCGCAAGCTCGACTTCCTCTCCCAGGAGTTCAACCGGGAGACCAATACGCTCTGCTCGAAGGCCAATGACCTGTCGCTGACGGCGACCGGCCTGTCGCTCAAGGCTGCGGTGGAGCAGTTCCGGGAGCAGGTGCAGAACCTGGAGTGAGCCCATGACCAACCTGGATTCGACCGAGATTCCAGCGGCCGACCCGGTTCTCGCCCGTCGCGGCCTGATGCTGATCCTCACCTCGCCGTCGGGGGCGGGGAAGTCGACCCTGACCCGCCAACTGCTCCAGGAAGAGACGGATATCGCCCTGTCGGTGTCGGTGACCACGCGGCCGCGGCGCAAGGACGAGATCGACGGGGTCCACTACCACTTCATCGACCAGGCGCGCTTCCTGCGGATGCGCGATGCCGGCGAGCTGCTGGAATGGGCCGAGGTCCACGGCAACTATTACGGAACGCCGCGCCAGGCCGTGGAGAATGCCCTCTCCGCCGGAAAAGACGTGCTGTTCGACATCGACGTGGCCGGGGTCCGCCAGCTTGCCGAGATGGTGCGCGAGGACATGGCGACGGTGTTCCTGCTGCCGCCCTCGGTCGCTGAGCAGATCTCGCGCCTCAGGCGGCGCGCGAGCGACGAGGAGGCCTCGATCCTCAGAAGGCTCAAGACCGCGCGCGCGGAGATCGAGCACTGGCGCGATTTTGACTACATTCTCGTCAACGACGACCTCGGCCGCGCCTTTTCCGACTTGCGCGCCATCCTCCACGCCGAGCGGCTGAAGCAGCGCCGCCGGCCGAAGCTGGAGGCGCTGATCGCGACGCTTGGCAGCGACCTTGATCGCGTGCTCGCGGCCGGCTCCCTGTCGACCTGACCTGCCGCCGGATCACGCGCCGTCGATGAGGCGGGCGAGCCGGCAGAACTCCTCGATGGTCAGCGTCTCGGCCCGTGCGGTGGGGTCGAGCCCGGCGGCTTCGATCAGGGCTGCGGGATCGCGGCCGAGGCCCTTGAGGCTCTGGCGGATCATCTTGCGGCGCTGGCCGAAGGCCGCGGCCGTGAGGCGTTCCAGCGTGCCGACGCGGCATGGGATCGGTTCCGCACGCGGCACGAGATGGATGACTGAGGAGGTGACCTTCGGCGGTGGCACGAAGGCGGAGGGGCCGACATCGAAGGCGATCCTCGCCTCGCTCCGCCAGCCGGCGAGCACGCCGAGGCGGCCATAGGCCTCGCTTCCCGGCGGTGCCACGATGCGCTGGGCGACCTCCTTCTGGAACATCAGCGTCAGCGAGCCGTACCAGGGCGGCCAGACCTCCGGCGTCAGCCAGCCGGTGAGCAGTTGCGTCCCGACATTGTAGGGCAGGTTGGCGACGATCCGAGCGGGTCCGCTGCCGACATGGGCGGCAAGGTCGACCTTCAGCGCATCGCCCTCGATCACCGTCAGCCGTCCCGGATAGTGCGCCGATACCTCAGCGAGCGCCGGCAGGCAGCGGGGATCGCGCTCCACCGCGATCACGCGCGCGCACCCGCCCGCGAGCAGCGCCCGCGTCAGCCCGCCCGGTCCAGGCCCGATCTCGACCACGCTCGCGCCCTCCAGCGGGCCAGAGGCGCGGGCGATGCGGCTGGTGAGGTTGAGATCGAGCAGGAAGTTCTGCCCGAGCGCCTTCTTGGCCATCAGCCCGTGCCGGGCGATGACCTCGCGCAGCGGCGGCAGGTCGTCGATGGTCGCCACCGCCTCAGGCTCGCGGCCGGGAAAGGCGCCCGGCGAGCGCGATGGCGTGGATCAGGCTGGACGGCCGGGCCCGGCCGGTCCCGGCCAGCGAGAAGGCCGTGCCGTGGTCGGGTGAGGTGCGGATGAAGGGCAGGCCGAGCGTGACATTGACGCCCTCGTCGAAGGCCAGCGTCTTGACCGGCACCAGCACCTGGTCGTGGTACATGCCGAGCACCACGTCGTAGGTCTTCCGTGCCTCAGGGTGGAACAGCGTATCGGCGGGATGCGGGCCCGTTGCGGCAAGCCCGATCCGGTTCAGCTCGGCGACCGCCGGCGCGATGATGTCGCGGTCCTCGGTGCCCAGAAGGCCGTCCTCGCCGGCATGGGGGTTGAGCCCGCAGACGGCGAGACGCGGCGCGACGATGCCGAAGCGGGTCGTCAGGTCGTGCGCGACGACCGCCCCGGTCTCGACGATCAGATTGGTGGTCAGCCGTCCGGGCACCTCGGCGAGCGGCATGTGGATGGTCACCGGCACGACGGCGAGCGCGGCGCTCCAGATCATCATGACCGGCCTGACCGGGCCGGCGCGGAAGGCGCGCGCCAGCTCGCCGAGGAACTCGGTGTGCCCCGGATGCTGGAAGCCGGCCTCGGCCAGCACGGATTTGGCGATGGGGTTGGTCACCACCGCGCGGGCCCGCGCCGAGCGGATATGGTCGACGCCGGCCCGGATCGCGTCGATGACCAGCAATCCGGTATCCGGCGTCGGCTCGCCCGGCCGGTCCTCGGCGGTCGCGTCCAGCGCGACGACGGGAAGCCCATAGGCGAAGCTGTCGATGGCTTCCTCGGGCAGCACCTCGACGACCGGGACGCCGATGCCGAGCCGCTGCGCACGCGCCTCCATCAGGGCGGGGTCGCCGATCAGGTAGAAGGGCGGCAATTGCAGGTCGGCGCGGTCGCGCCAGGCCATCAGGGCGACGTCCGGACCGATGCCGGCCGGCTCGCCCATCGTCACCGCGATCGGCAGCATGTCAGGCTCTCAACTGCGCCCGCCGCGGCCGCCGCGCCCGTCCTTGTACTCGATCACGGCGGTCCGCCGGATGCGCGCCAGATAGTCGCGCGAGATGCGCTGCATCTCCGCCGTCTGGATCTCGTCCCTGGCCTGGTTGCGAACCGTGGTGTCGTTGGCGTTGATGTCTTCCTTGGCGCAGACGGCGATCATCTCGATACCCTGCTGCGTGCGGCTCGGCTGGGTCAGCTTGCCGACGGCGGTCTGGTCGAGCACCTGCCGGAACTGCGGGGAGAGGTCGGTGCTCATGCGCCGGAACTGCTCGCGCACCGCCGAATCCGAGATGCGGTTGACCTGTTCGAGATCGGTCGCACAGCTGGAAAAGCGTCCGCGCAGGCCGTTGGCCTCGGCGAGCCGCTGGGCAACGCGGGCGGGCGGCGCATTGGCCGGCACCAGGAGCACGATCGGCCGCAGGACATAGGTCACCGAGCGGGTCGCGCCCTGCTGGCGGCGTGCGATGGCATCGGCGAGCTGCGTGTCGGTCACGAAGACGGTCCGGCCGAAGCGGGCGCCGACGATGTTCGACCACGAGAGATCCGCGCGCAACTTGCCGCGATAGACGCGCGGCTCGACGCCCTGTGCCCGCAGCACCTGGTCGAAGCCGCGCGGATCGATGCCGGAGCGCTGCGCGACCTGGGCATAGGCCGCATTGACCTGCTGCTCGTTGGCCTCGACGCGGAAGCGCCGGGCCTCCGAGAACTTGACGCGGTCGTTGATCAGGTCGTCGAGCGCCTGCTCGCGCGAATGCGGCCGGCCCTCGCGGATCTGCAGCAGCCGCTGGCGCTGCGGGATGTCGAAGCTGGTGATCGGCAGGCCGTTGACGATGACGATGACCTGGCCCTCCTGCGCGGCGGCGGGCAGCGTGGCGGTGATCATCAGCGCGCCGAGAACGGCGGCGAGGAGCGGACGCGCATGCATCATGGCTGCGTCTTCCTTCAGTTGGTGGCGAGGAAAGGCTCCGTTGCGCAAGACGGTGGCGCAATCAGGGCAGCGGTCCGTTCACTGCGCCGGTGGGTTGAACCAGTTCGACACGTTCTGCGACAGGGTCAGCTCGCCGATCGTGCGCAGATTGAAGCGGAACATGAAGCGATGGACGTCACGGGTGGTCGTGACGTTGTTGAGCGTGACCACCTCGGCGGCGAAGTCGCGCGAATAGTAGAAACCGAGCTGCATGGCATCGTCGAGATAGTTCACGCCGAGCGTCAACCCCTCGATCTTGTTGCGCTCGGCGATCGGCAGGGCATTGGTGAAGCTGGCGGCGACGTTCTGCCGTTCGAAGGCAAAGCGCGCCGCGCCGTAGAGCGTCCAGTTGGTCGCGACAGTATAGGACATGGCTGCGCCGACGCCGGAGCGCGGCACGACATAGCCGAGCACTGGCTGGGGCGCGAGATAGGCGTAAGTGCCGGTGACGGCGACGTTGCCGAAGCGCCCGGTAGCATCGAACTCGGCGCGCTGGACTGCGAGGCTGTGCTCGTCGAAGCGGCCACGCGCCGAGAACCGGAAGTCGCGGTTCATCTGGTACATGAAGCGGGCGACATAGTCGGACCGTGGCTTGTCGAGGCCGGAATTGGCGCCAGCGCTCGCCATGTCGATATTCGTGCCGGTGATCGCCGGATCGCCGTAAGCGAAGGAGTTGAGGCCGAACAGGTGCATCGACTGGCCGACCAGCACGTTGACACTGGAGCCATTGACGAAGCGGTGCGTGACGTTGAGGCCGTAGTTCAGGCGGCCGCCGCCCTCGGTGCGATCCCAGCCGGAGAACTTGCTGGTCTGGAACAGGTTGGTGTCGTCGAAGACGAGGCTCTGCGCGTCCTCGTTGGGGATGCGACCGATATTGGTCTCGTTGGGACGGGCGATGAACTGGACGATCGGCTCGACGACGGTGGTGCCGTATTCGGTGCCGGCGATCCACGGATAGCGGTAGGTCATCCCGACGGTCGGCATGACCCGCGTGTGCGATTGGCCGCTGCCGGTCGCCAGGCGGTCGAACGAGCCGAGAACCTGGGCATTGTCCTTCAGGTGGTGATAGGTCACGTCGCCGCGCACCGAGACAAAGGGCTCCCAGACCTGGCCCATCGAGTCGGTGATCCGCCGCCGCCAGGCGACCTCGGCCGAAGCACGGGAATAGTGACCGTCGATGCCGTTCACGAAGCAGTTTGACGGATTGAGGTTGACTGCGCTGCGAGCGACCGTCCGGTCGCAGGTGATAGGCACCAGCGGATTGCGCACCGCGACATCGGCCGCCTCGCGGGTCAGGCTGACCACGCTCGTGCGCCACGACAGTTCACCGCCGACGATCGACTGGTCATAGACACGGAAATAGTCGAGCACCGGATGGGTGGTTGGCAGGATCTTGTTGTCGGTATCGGTCGCTGTGATGCCGACATAGCGCGTCGCCGACAGGTCGAACCAGCTCCGGGTACCCTGGCCGCGCAGGAACACGCGGGAATTCGCCTCAGTCTGGCCCGGCAGCATCAGGGAATAGTCCCTGAGGAAGGCCGTGTCCGACATCAGATTGAGGTCCCAGCCGACCGACCAGCGCTCGGTGATCCGGTAGAGGCCCGTCGTGTGGATGATGCCGCGGAAGTCGCGGTTGCCGACCTCCGGCGTGTTGTTCGAATACATGAAGGCGTTGCGGTCCAGCTGCCGGATGCCGGCGGCGCGGATCGTGTAGTAGCCGCTCTCGAAACCGTGCCGCCACTCGACGACCGGCATGAAGCCCTGGCGCGCGTAGTAGCGCGGCGCGATCAGCAGGTCGTAATTGGCCTGGATGTTCCAGAAATAGGGCACCTCAATGCCGATGCCTGTCCGGTTCGAGCCCGCAATGCCGGGCATCAAGAAGCCGGAGGCCTTGCGGACGGTCGGGTCTGGCGCCTGCATATAGGGCATGTAGGCGATCGGCAGCCCGAACATCTCGAACCGGGCTTCCTCGAAATAGATCATCCGCTCGGATTCGCGGTGGATGATCCGTTTCGCCTTGATGACCCAGGTCGGCGGCCGGGACTGATCGGCGCGGCAGGAATCGCAGGCGGTGTAGGCCGCCCGCTCGAAGACGGTCGTCTCGCCGTTCTCGCGCGTGACATTGGCCGCGCCGATGAAGCGGCGGTCGGGGGTCTCGAGGTTGAGCGAGCGGACGAAGCCGTTGGCGAAGTTCTGGTCGAATTCGAGGTCCTGCGCGTGGGCGATATTGCCCGACGGCTCGGTGATGCGGACATTGCCGGTCGCGCGGACGCGGTTCGCCCGTTGGTCGTAGGTGACCAGATCGGCCTCGATGGTGCGGCCGTCGTAATAGATCTGCACGTTGCCGCGCGCCGAGACCCGGTTGGTGCGCTCCTCATAGACGAGCTGGTCGGCATTCACCTGCATCGGCGAGTTGCGCGAGGTCGTCGAGAAGGTCGGCGCCGTACCGGGGAGCATCTCGCCGGGCGCGCGGCTCGCCGGGGTGCGGGCCGCCGGCTGGTTCTGGATGACAGTCGGATCCTGGATGAACAGGCGCTGCTCGACCGGGTCGGCCGGCACGGATTGGGCGCGCACGGGCGCAAACTCTCCCGCCGCGACAAACAGCGCCAGCGCGCTTGCGGTCACGGTCAGGGTGGAGCGGGCGATTCGGGTCGGAGAAGCCGGAGGCCGGATGGATGCGACGCGCATCACCCATCCTCCTGCTTCAAAAGAACCATGAAACCCATCAACGCACCGATGAATGCGGGCGACCAGGCCGCGAGCACCGGAGGCACCAGATTGGAGCGCCCGAGGTTCCCGGCAAGTTCGGACCCCACGTAAAGCAAAAATCCGGCGACCACGCCACCCAGAATCGTCCGGCCGAGGCCGCCGAGCCGGGCGAACCGCAAGGACGCTGCGGCAGCCACCAGCACCATGGCGACCAGCAGGAGCGGGCGGGCGAGCAGCAACTGGTACTGCAGCTCGAAGCGGGCGGCCGGCAGGCCGGAGCGGCGGGCGAGCTCGATGAACTGCGGCAGCTCCCAGAACGACACCTGTTCGGGCATGACGAAGCTCTGCCGGACCTGGTCGGCGGTCAGCAGCGTATCGAGCCGCAAGGTCTGGTGGTTTTCCGGCTCTCGCCCGACCGGCGTTACCCGCGCCTTGTTGAGCTGCCAGTAGCCGTCCTCAAGGTCGGCGCTGTCGGCGTCGATCCGCTCCTTGAAGCTGCCATCGGTCGCATAGACCAGCACGCTGACGCTCGTCAGCCGCTGGCCGCGATTGGTGGCGGAAGCCGCGTTGATGACCGCCTGGCCAGCCGGCGTCGCCTGCCGGAGCCAGAAGTTGGTGCGCGATTCGGTCAGGTAGATGCGGCCGAACAGCTCCGATTCGAGCTTCATGCCCCGTTCCCGGAACTCCGAGGCGACCGGATTGTAGATGGTGGCGGCGAAAATGCCGGTCAGCAGTGCCACGACGATGGCCGGTGTCAGGAATTGCCAGGCCGAGAGCCCGGCGGCGCGCGCGACCACGAGCTCCAGTTTCCGCGACAGGCCGAGGAAGCACAGCATGGCGCCGACCAGCACGGCGAAGGGCAGCACCACCTCGACGAAGGCCGGCACGCGGTAGATGGCGAGCAGGGCGACGAGCTGCGTCGGCGCGCGCGTCGAATCCTCGACCCGCCGCAGCTGCTCGACGAAATCGACGATCAGCACCAGCCCGAACGTGCCAAGGAACGTACCGGCGACCGCCGACGCGAACTTGCGCGTCATGTAGCGGGAGAAGGTCGAGACGATCACGCCCGGCTCCCGGCAGCGAACCGCTCGGCAAAGCGCTGGGCGATCCGGTCGGACGCGTCGCTGAAGAACTGCGTGACGGCCTGCGGCGCCCTCGGCTTCAGCCAGCCAAGCGAGATCGCGCCGAACAATGCGATGGTCGCGGTCGGGATGAGATAGACGAGCGGGACGGCGGCCGGGCGCGCGGCCACCACGCCGGAAACGGCGAAACCCAGTCCCCGGACAATGGCCATCGCGGCGATCGCTCCCGCGATCGCGGCGCCGCGGCTTTGCCGCGTGGTACGGGCCTGTCCCAGCATGGCGAACGCAATACACATCATGGCCAGCGGGTAGAGCGGCGCGGCGAACCTGTCGTGCAGCTCCTGTCGAAACCGCCCCTGCCACCGCTCCAGCATGGGATCGGCGGGGTTCGGCCTCATGAGCTCCGAGGTATAGCGTTCCGATGGTCTATAAATGGTTTCGGCCGCCTGGGTCAGCTGCGACAGGTCGAAGGCGTAGCGCTCGAACACCACGATGGAGGTGGCACCGTCCTTCATGTCGCGGCGCTGGAGGTTGCCCTGTTCGAGCACGAAGAACGTGCCCTGCGGCTGCTCCGAGATGACCCCGCGCTCGGCGACATAGGTCATGTGGACCTGCGCGTCGCGGGTATCGGAGACGACGATGCCGAGCAGAACGCCGCCCGGCGCGCGGTCGCGGATGTGGAAGGTCAGGCCCCGGTCGGCCTGGGTGAACTGGCCGGGCCGCACGATGGCGGTGAGGAGATTGGCCTGCACCTGGGTCAGCAACTGGCGGAAATAGCGGATCGAGGACGGGGTCAGCCAGAGCGACAGCGACCCCACCATCACCATGACCATGGCGGTCAGCACCAGCAGCGGCCGCGCAAGGCGTGCCGGCGACACGCCGGCCGCCGCTATGACGATCAGCTCGGAATCGCCGTTCAGCTTGTTCAGCGTCTGCATCACCGCAATGAACAGCGCGATCGGCGCGATCAGCGCCAGCAGGACGGGGATGCCGAGGCTGGTCATCAGCACGAACAGCGCGATGGTCTGGCCGCTATTGGTGACGAGGTCGAGCTGGCGCAGCACCTGCGTGATCCAGACGACCAGGGTCAGGACGAACAGGCCAGCGAAGAAGGCCAACGTCGCCTGCCGGAAAATGTAGCGCTCGAGGGATCCCATTTCCGGCTCATGCTCGCGGGCGCGTGCGCGGCCCGCCGGTCGACCCGTCAGGGGTAGTGGCCGATCGTGGCGCCCGCAAGGTCGCAGGGCCGATTCCCGCCATGGCGTCTCCCCCCGGCCACAACGTCGCGATAGTGTGATGGCCGCAGGCGTTGTGCCTGATTCCCTCGCACTTCACTCTCGGGCCCATGCCAGACAGCCTCAAGATCACCTTCGCCCCGCTCGGATCGGCCCCCACGGGGCTCGCCGTCATCCTCGCAGCTTCCGACCTCGCGATCTCGAAAACGGCAGCAGCGCTGCTCGCGCCGGCCAAGGACCTGCTGGCACGCGCCGCGGCGGCGGATGGGTTCAAGGGCGGCTCCGGGTCGTTCCTCGACATCGTGGCGCCCGAAAAGGTCGCCGCGCCCCGCCTGCTGGTGGCCGGCGTGGGCAAGCCGGCAGAGTGGAAGGAGCTCGATGTCATCCGTCTCGGCGGCGCCATTTGCGCGCGCCTTCCCGATGCCGTGACCGAGGCGACGATCCTCGGCGATCTCGCTACGGGGCCGCTCACGGCCGATCAGGCGGCCGATCTGGCGCTGGGTCTTCGCCTGCGCTTCTACGCCTTCGATCGCTACAAGACGAAGAAGAAGGATGGCGAAGAGGGCGCGAAGAAGCGCTCCGTCACCATCCTCGTCGCGGACGAAAAGGCGGCGCGCAAGGCCTTCAAGGCCCGTGAAGCCGTTGCCGACGGCGTCGATGTCGCCCGCGACCTCGTCAACGAGCCCCCGAATGTTCTCTCGCCGCCGGAATTCGCCAGGCGCGCCTCGCAGCTCGAGCGCCTCGGCGTCGACATCGAGGTACTCGGCGAGAAGGAGATGAAGAAGCTCGGCATGGGCGCTCTCCTCGCTGTCGGGCAGGGCTCCCGCAAGGAGAGCCAGGTTGTCGTCATGCGCTGGGAAGGCGGCAAGGACGGCACCGCCCCGCTCTGCTTCATCGGCAAGGGTGTCTGCTTCGACACCGGCGGCATTTCGCTGAAGCCCGGCGAGGGCATGCAGGACATGAAGGGCGACATGGGCGGTGCGGCTGCCGTCGTCGGCGCCATGCACGCGCTCGCCGCGCGCAAGGCCAAGGTCAATGCGGTCGGCATTATCGGCCTCGTCGAGAACATGCCGGACGGCAATGCCTACCGACCCGGCGACATCCTCACCTCCATGTCGGGCCAAACCATCGAGATCATCAATACGGATGCCGAGGGCCGGCTCGTCCTCGCCGACCTGCTCTGGTACGCCAAGGGCCGCTTCGCGCCTAAGTTCATGATCAACCTTGCGACCCTCACCGGCGCGATCATGGTGGCGCTCGGCAGCGAGCATGCCGGCCTGTTCACCAACAACGATGACCTCGCCGGCGACCTGACGGCGTCCGGCCTTGCCACCGGCGAGCGGGTCTGGCGCATGCCGCTGCTGCCCGAATACGACAAGCTGATGGACAGCCAGTTCGCCGACATGAAGAACACCGGCGGGCGCTATGCCGGGGCGATCACCGCGGCACAGTTCCTCCAGCGTTTCGTCGGCGATACGCCCTGGGCCCATCTCGATGTGGCCGGCACCGCCATGAACTCGGTGAAGAACGATCTCAACCGCTCCTGGGGCGGTGGCTGGGGCGTCCGCCTGCTCGACAGGCTGGTGAAGGACGCCTACGAAAAGTAGCGCTCACGTCGAGCTATGCGAAAACGACGGAACTCGTGACCGACATCCTGTTCTACCATCTGCAGCACCAGCCGCTCGAAAGGGTCTTGCCGGTGCTGCTCGAAAAATCGGTGGAACGCGGATGGAAAGTCGCCGTCGAGGCGACCATGCCGGAGCGCGTCGACGCGCTCGACGCGATACTCTGGACCTATTCCGACGAGAGTTTCCTTGCCCACGGCACGGATCGCGAGTCCGATGCGGCCGCGCAGCCGATCCTGATCACGACCACCGCCGGCCGGCCGAACGGCGCGACCGTCCGCTTTCTCGTCGATGGCGCGCCGCTGCCGGAGGACATCCCGTCCTATGAGCGGGTCGTGCTGATGTTCGACGGCAACGACCCGGACGCCGTCGACCGCGCGCGCGAGCAGTGGAAGCAAGCGAAGGGCGGCGGTCACGCCTGCACCTACTGGCTTCAGAACGAGACCGGCCGCTGGGAGAAACGGGCGTGAGTGAGGCCGACGACCCCGGCCGCCCGCGCGGGTTCATCGATGCGACCGCCCGCTTCGAATATGCCCGCCTCGCCGGATCGATCTTCCTCACCGCCATGACCAACCAGCAGGCCGTGCTGCTCGCGGTCGTCTGGGAGGAGGCGGGCTTCCCGCACCGGGATATCGGCCTCCTGCTGGCGATCTACGGCATTCCGCTCGTGCTGATGAGCCTGTTCTCGGGAACCGTTGCCAATACGATCGGCCTGCTGCCGACCGTGCGCATCGGCGCGGTGCTCACCTGCCTGGGGCTGGCGAGCCTCGCCTTGACCTATGACAGCTTCTTCGGCTCGCTCGCCTCGCGCCTTGTCCAGGGCATCGGCTTCGCGCTGTTCCACGCGCCGATCATGACCTATGGCACGACGCGGCTGACCCACGAGCGCTTCGTCCAGCTGTTCGGGCTGCTCTCGGCCATGGCGCCGCTGCCCTATGCCTTCGGCCCGATCCTCGCCGAGTACATCTATCACGGCTATGGCGCGCGCGTTTTCTTCCTGCTCGGCTGCCTGCCCGGGCTCATCGCCCTGCCACTGCTCTGGACCGTCCGTCCCGGCGAGAAGGCCCAGCCCGAGGTCGGCGGGCTCATGGGCCTCCTGACCTCCCGCCGCATCTTCCTGCCGATGCTGGCGGCCGTCATCTACGGCTCCATGTTCGGCTTCATCAGCGCCTATATGGCACCGATCATGCTGGAACGGGGGCTGACGGTCGGCGCCTTCTTCACCGCCTTCACCCTGTCGATCTTCGGCGTCAGGCTCGGCCTCCTCGGGCTGATCGAGAATGTCGACCGCCGACTGGTGGTCGCCGGCGGCGCGGTCATCCTCGCCATCGGGCTGCTGCTGGCCGCCTTCGCGCGCGATGCAAGCTTCGCGGTCGCGGCGGGCGTCGTCTTCGGCCTCGGGCACTCCATCGGCTTCCCGGTCATCTCGGCCTGGATCTGCGACGGCACGCCGCCGGAAAAGCGTGCCATCCCGCTCGCCCTGTTCAACGCCACGTTCTTCGCCGCGATCACCTTCGTCGCTTTGCCGGCGAGCCTTGCGATCGGCCGGTTCGGCTACGTGCCGGTGATGGTCGTCATCGCCGGAACCGGCTTCCTGCTGGCGGCCGTCATGGTTTCCGCCTGGTCGCGGCGCTTCCGCATCCCATAAGCGCCGTCGATCGGCCACTTCATGTATTGTCATTGGTCTGATGCCACAGTGCTGACAGTATGCTGTCAGCAGTCCTGTCGGAGCATCAGCGCATGAGACCGTCGGACCGATTGTTCCAGATCATTCAGATCCTGCGCCGTTCGCGCCGGCCGCTCACCGCCGAGGCGATCGCGTCCGAGCTCGAGACCTCCAAGCGCACGATCTACCGCGATATCTCGGCCCTGGTCGGCCAGCGCGTGCCGATCCGCGGCGAAGCTGGCCTCGGCTATGTGCTCGAGGGCGGCTTCGACCTGCCGCCGCTCATGCTAACCGCCGACGAGATCGAGGCGGCCGCCCTCGGTGCGCGCTGGGTGTCGTCGCGCGGCGACCCGGCGCTCGCTCGCGCCGCCGAGGATCTGATCGCCAAGCTCGCTGCCATCGTGCCGGAGCGGCTGCGCGACCTGGCCCTCGACCCTGCCTCGCGCACGGGCCCGGCCTGGGAGCCGACCACCGACCGGATCGACGTCGCGCGCGTGCGCTCCTCGATCCACGAGGGCCGCAAGATCACGCTCGGCTACAAGGACGAACAGGGTCGCGAGACCGACCGCACCATCTGGCCGGTGGCGGTCGGCTATTTCGACAGCGTGCGCCACCTCGTCGCCTGGTGCGAATTGCGCAAGGATTTCCGCAGCTTCCGGACGGATCGCATCCAGGGCGCGAGTTTCCTGGACGAGCGCTATCCCGAGCGCCCGAGCATCTTGCGCGCGCGCTGGCGCAAGACGCTGAAAGAGCACTGAGGCGTTCTCGCGCGAACTGGCGTCTGGTTCTCGTGATCAAACGCGAAGAACAAAGACGACTTAGCCCGCCGATTCCTTCTCGGCGCTGACCGCCAGCCATTCCTCTTCCGCCTCGGAGAGCTGGGCTTCACGCAGCGCCCGCACGCGGGTCGCCTCGGTGGCATTGTTGGGGTGCGCCTGGAAATAGCCGGGCTGGGCGAGGATCCGGTCGATCTTGCCGATCTCCGCCTTGATCTTGGCCATCTGCGCTTCGATCTCGGCGATCCGCCGCGCGAGGCCCTTGGCATCGAGCCGCGCGGGGCGTGGGGCGAATTTGGGCGCGGCCGATGCCGCGACAGCCGCCTCGGCATCGGCCTTTTCCGCCGATTTGCCGGTGCCTTTGCCGGGTTTCGTCGCAAGCGCGCTGCCGCCCGACAGCACGATCCGCCGGTAGTCGTCGAGATCGCCGTCGAACGGGCTCACAGTGCCGTCGCCGACGAGCCAGAGCCGGTCCACCGTCGCGTCGATGAGGTGCCGGTCGTGCGAGACGATCATCACCGCGCCCGAATAGCCGTTGAGCGCCTCGATCAGCGCCGCGCGGCTGTCGATGTCGAGATGGTTGGTCGGTTCGTCGAGGATCAGGAGGTGGGGACCCCCGGACACGGCAATGGCGAACAGCAGGCGCGCCTTCTCGCCGCCGGACAGCGAGGAGACCTTGCTGTCCGACCGCTCGCCGGGAAAGCCGGCGCGGGCGCAGGCACCGCGCACCTTCGATTCCGGGTCTGCCGGCATCAGGCGGCGCATGTGCTGGTAGACGCTCTCTTCCGGCCTCAGCTCGTCCAACTGGTGCTGGGCGAAATAGGCGATCTTCAGCTTGTCCGCCCGCACCAGGCGGCCGGTCATGGCGGGCAGGCGCTCGGAGATCAGCTTCAGGAAGGTCGACTTGCCGTTGCCGTTGGCGCCGAGCAGGCCGATCCGGTCGTCGTCGTCGATCCTGATGTCCAGGCGCCGGAGGATCGGATTGCCTTCGGCATAGCCGACCGACACGCCCTCCAGGTTGATGATCGGCGGCGAGGCCTTGCGCTGGGGTTCCGGGATCAGGAAGGGCGGCACGTCGCGCTCGACGATCGCCGTCACCGTCTCCATCTTCTCCAGCATCTTCATGCGCGACTGCGCCTGCCGCGCCTTCGAGGCCTTGGCCTTGAAGCGGTCGACGAAGGCTTGCAGATGGGCGCGGCGGTCCTCCTGCTTCCTGACGGTTTTTTCCCGGACCGCGATCTCGATCGCGCGCGAGCGCGCGAAGGTCGTGTAGTTGCCGCGCCACAGCGTCAGCTTCGCCTGGTCGAGATGCAGGATGTGCTCGACCGACGCGTCGAGCAGGTCGCGGTCATGGCTGATCAGCAGGATGCTATGCGGATAGCGGGCGAGATAGTCCTGCAGCCAGAGCGTGCCTTCGAGGTCGAGATAGTTGGTCGGCTCATCGAGCAGCAGCACGTCGGGCTCGGCAAACAGCACGGCGGCGAGCGCGACGCGCATGCGCCAGCCGCCCGAGAAGTCGGAGCAGGGCCTCAGCTGCGCTTCCGCGTCGAAGCCGAGGCCGGCGAGGATCGAGGCGGCCCGCGCCGGGGCCGAATGGGCGTCGATGTCGACGAGCCGCGTCTGGATCTCGGCGATCCGGTGCGGATCGGTCGCGGTCTCCGCTTCCGCGAGCAGGCTGCGCCGCTCCTTGTCCGCCTCCAGAACGAATTCGACCAGGGTCTGCGGCCCGCCGGGCGCCTCCTGGGCGACACCGCCGATGCGCGCGCGCGAGGGCAGCTTGATCGTCCCGGAATCGGCGGAGAGATCACCCTGGATGACCCGGAAGAGCGTCGTCTTGCCGGTGCCGTTGCGGCCAAGGAAGCCGACGCGCGCATTCGGCGGCAGCGCCACCGAGGCATTGTCGATGAGCACGCGGCCGGCGACGCGCACCGTGAGATCAGTGATCTGAAGCATGGGCGCCTTTTCGCCGAACTGTGGCCGCGAGGCAAGTTTCGTGCTGCCGGCCGATACCGGTGGTTGCTTTCGCGCCGTGCCTGCCCGCCAAAACGGGAGGGGTGGGGTCCGCCAGCGGTGTTATGTTCTGTCTGTCCCGGCCACAGAACGAGTCGGGCCATGGAGAGGACTAGATCATGAACGGGTCTATGAAGAAGTACCTCGCCGAGTTCCTCGGCTCGGCGGCGCTGGTGATCATCGGCTGCGGCGCGATCACGCTCGGCGGCCTCGGCGGCGCGCTCGGCAGCGGCCAGCCCCTGGCGGTCCTCGCGATCCTGCCGATCGGGCTTGCCTTCGGCCTCGCCGTCACCGCCATGGCCTATGGCATCGGCCCGATCTCCGGCTGCCACATCAACCCGGCCGTGACCGTCGGTGTCTGGGTTGCCGGCCGCATGCCGACCTCCGAGGTGCCCGGCTACATCATTGCGCAGTTCGCGGGCGCGATCGTCGGCGCGGGCATCCTTTACGTGACCCTGAGCGGCAAGACCGGCGGCTATGACGTGGCGACCGCTGGCCTCGGCCAGACCGGCTGGTCGGGCTATTCCATGACCTCGGCGATCATCGCGGAGTTCGTCGCGACCTTCCTGTTCCTCGTGGTCATCCTCGGCGCCACCTCCAAGGCGGGCGCAACGCCGGTCGCCGGCCTCGTCATCGGCCTGACGCTCGCGGTGCTGCATCTCGCCTTCGTGCCGGTGTCCGGCAACTCGCTGAATCCGTCGCGCTCGTTCGGCCCGGCGGTGTTCGTTCAGGGGACCGCCATGGCCCAGGTCCTGATGTACCTGATCGTCCCAACGCTTGCCGGCGCCGTCGCCGGCTTCCTGTTCAAGTCGAAGACTCTCGAAGCCTGACGGCCCCCACAACGACGAGACCCGTCGCCAGTTGTCTGGCGACGGGTCGGCATCCGCGCGGGCCGGGTTGGGTGGGGCGTCGGAGACCCGCGCGACTACTCGTTGCGCCTTAGCGGCAGATGCGCACCGGACGGGGCTGGGGACCCCACGGCGTGTCGACCCAGCGGCGCTCGACCCAGCAGGACGGAACGTAGGCCGGGCGATAGGGGCGGTAGTGGCCGTATCCATAGTGCGGCCGATGGGGACGATGCCAATGGTGACGGGGGCCGTGGCCGTAGTAGCCGCCGCCGCCCCATTGTACGGGGGTGTGGTAGCCGCCCGGAATGCCAACGCCGATTCCGATCGAGACCTGCGCATCCGCCTTGGAGGGCGTCAGCGCGATGGCCGAGAGCGCCGCAAGACCGGCCAGGGCGGGAACAACGAACTTACGCATCCGAATTCTCCAGTCGCCTCGGCTGCGCGTGCCGCAACCGTTGAAGTGGAGACTAGGCAGCGGGCGCTGAACCCGTTCTGACCTCGTGCTTCATTTGCAGTTCATCAAAATGCGGCGGATCGCGCCAGCCGGCCGGACATTGCGGGCGGCCGGACCCGCTGCTAGAAGCGCGCCACCTTCACCGTTCACGTGACCCCAAGGGACCGAATATGGCCATCGAGCGCACCTTTTCCATCCTCAAGCCGGATGCCACGCAGCGCAGCCTGACCGGCGCGATCAACGCCGTGATCGAGGCGGCCGGCCTGAAGATCGTCGCCCAGAAGCGCATTCGCATGTCGCTTCCCGAGGCGCGCCGCTTCTACGCCGTGCACAAGGAGCGCCCGTTCTTCGGCGAGCTCGTCGATTTCATGGTCTCGTCCCCGGTCGTCGTGCAGGTGCTCGAGGGCGAGAACGCCATCGCCAAATACCGCGAAGTGATGGGCGCAACCAACCCCGCCCAGGCCGCCGACGGCACGATCCGCAAGCTCTACGCCCTGTCGGTCGGCGAGAACTCGGTCCACGGCTCGGACTCGGCCGACAATGCGAAGATCGAGATCGCCCAGTTCTTTTCCGAGAACGAGATCATCTCGGGCTGATCATTTCTGCACGTGCTGCATGCGCGAAGGCGGGCCTCGGCCCGCCTTTTTCGTTGAGGCCCAATGACGTAGACTGGAGCCGATCCAACTTGGTCTCGTCCCTGGAGCGCTTGATGAACGCACCCCTTCGCATCGAGCGCCGCCAGTCGACCTGTCCGCACGACTGCCCCTCGGCCTGCTCGCTCGACGTGGAGGTGATCGACGGCAAGACCATCGGCCGCGTCCACGGCGATGCGCGCCAGAGCTACACGGCCGGCGTGGTCTGCGCCAAGGTCGCCCGCTATGCCGAGCGCATCCACCACCCCGACCGCCTCCTGCACCCGCTAATCCGCAAGGGTTCGAAGGGATCGGGCGAGTTCCAGCGCATCTCCTGGGACGAGGCCATGGCGATGACCGCTGAGCGTTTCCTGGAGGCCGAGAAGCGCTACGGCTCGGAGACGGTCTGGCCCTACTACTATGCCGGCACCATGGGCTTCGTGCAGCGCGATGGCATCAACCGCCTGCGCCACGTGAAGAAATATTCCGGCTTCTACTCGACCATCTGCACCAACATGGCCTGGTCCGGCTTCATTGCCGGCACCGGGCGGCTGGCCGGCGTCGACCCGCGCGAGATGGCGATGTCGGACGTGGTGGTGATCTGGGGCACCAACCCGGTCTCCACGCAGGTCAACGTGATGACCCACGCCATGAAGGCGCGGAAAGAGCGCGGCGCCAAGATCGTCGTGGTCGACATCTACCGCACCGACACCGTGAAGCAGGCCGATCTCGGTCTCGTGGTGAAGCCCGGCACGGACGCCGCGCTCGCCTGCGCGGTCATGCACGTGCTGTTCCGCGACGGCCATGCCGACCGCGATTATCTCAACGATTACACGGACGTGCCGGCGGAACTGGAATCACATTTGCGGTCGCGCACGCCGGAATGGGCAGCCGAGATCACCGGCCTGACGGTCGGCGAGATCGAGGCCTTCGCGAAGCTCGTTGGCGAGAACAAGCGCACCTTCTTCCGCCTCGGCTACGGTTTCGGCCGGCAGCGCAACGGCGCGGTCAACATGCACGCGGCGTCCTGCATCCCGGCCGTGACCGGCGCCTGGAAGCACGAGGGCGGCGGCGCCTTCCACAACAATGGCGCGATCTATCACTGGCGCAAATCGCTGATCGAAGGCCTGGACGTGAAGGACGCGGCCATCCGCACCCTCGACCAGTCGCGCATCGGCCCGATCCTGACCGGCGAGAAAGCGGCGCTCCGCCGCCCCGACGGCTCGGACGGCCCGCCGGTGACGGCGCTGCTGATCCAGAACACCAATCCGGTGAATGTCGCGCCCGACCAGACCCGGGTGATCGAGGGCTTCGCCCGCGACGACCTGTTCACGGTGGTCCACGAGCAGTTCATGACCGACACGGCGAAGATGGCCGATCTGGTGCTGCCCGCGACCCAGTTCATGGAACACGACGACATGTACCAGGGCGGCGGCCACCAGCACATCATGCTGGGCCTGATGCTGGTCGATCCACCCGGCGAGTGCCGCTCCAACCACGAGCTCATCTGCGACCTCGCCGGCCGGCTTGGCGCCGACCATCCGGGCTTTGCCATGAGCCCGCGCGAGATCATCGACTGGACCTTGCAGAATTCCGGCTGGGGCACATTCGACGAGCTTGAGGAGACCAATTTCCGCGACGTGCAGCCGAAATTCGAGGAAGCCCATTACCTCAAGGGCTTCGCCTATGGCGACCGCAGGTTCCGCTTCAAGCCGGACTGGCCCAACGTGCCCTATGCCAATATCGGCACGCTCGGCCCGGTCGCGTCCATGCCCGCGCTGCCCGACCATTGGGAGGTGACCGAGACGCCGGACGCCGACTACCCCTTCAGGCTCGCGACCTCGCCGTCGCGCAGCTTCCTCAACTCGACCTTCGCCGAGACCCCGTCATCGCGGAAGCGCGAGGGAAGGCCGGAGGTGATGATCAACCCGGCAGATGCCGAGCGGCTCGGGATTGCGGCCGGCGCGCGGGTGGAACTGGGCTCGCCGCGCGGCGCCATCGTCCTGCACGCCAAGGTCACCGATCAGACCCGGGCCGGCACGCTGATCGCCGAAGGGCTCTGGGCCAATTCCGCGCACGAGGGCGGGCGCGGCATCAACACATTGACCGGGGCGGACGCGGTCGCGCCCTTCGGCGGCGCGGCCTTCCACGACAACAAGGCGTGGATCAGGCTGGCGTGAAACCACGCATCGGGCCTGTTTGAGAAGACCAAGGGGGCCAAGTGTCTCGCCCTGCATCGGCCGAGTGCGTCCTTCGAGGCTCGCCCTTCGGGCTCGCACCTCAGGATGAGGAGATTCTGGGTTGCATGACGGCCGCAAACCAGGCGGAGCCGTTTCGCTTCATTCGACCTTGATGCAGATCGCAACCTTCCTCATCCTGAGGTGCGAGCCCGAAGGGCGAGCCTCGAAGGACGCGCTGTCTTGCAGAACGCCTCCTCTGATTCCTAAAAAGGAAAGTGGTCTTCTAGGTCATGGCGAACCGCAAATCCCGGCAAGTCAAGATGCAAGGCGCTGCCGCGGCGGCACGGAATCACGAACGATTGGGTGCCTTGCGATTGGAGCTTCAACGGGGCGTCGCGGTTCTTGATGCGCAGGACTCAATCACTCTGAAAGCGGACGAGATCGGCCCGTTCCTGGCAGGGCTCACACCAGCCGATACTCGGTGGTGATCATCCTCAGCGCTTCCGGGTAGATGCGATGCTCTGCCGCGAGCACGCGGCTTCCCAGCGATTCCGCTGTGTCGCCGGCCAGCACCGGCACCTCTTCCTGCAGGATGATCGGCCCGGCATCGAGATCCGGCACGACGAAATGCACAGTCGCGCCATGCACCGTGGCGCCGTCAGCGAGAGCCCGCGCGTGAGTGTCGAGGCCCTTGTAGGCGGGCAGGAGCGAGGGGTGGATGTTGATCATCCGCCCGTCCCACTGGCCCGGGAACCAGGGCGTGAAGATGCGCAGGAAGCCGGCGAGGCAGACGATGTCGATGGCATGCCGCTCGAGCTCGGCCTGCAGGGCCCGCTCGAAGGCCTCGCGGTCCCGGTTGAAGGCGCGGTGGTCGATGGTCGCGGTCGCGATCCCGTTCGTCTGGGCCGTGGCGAGACCGCCGGCATCCGGCACGTTGGAGACCACCAGCGCGATTTCGGCGGGATAGTCCGGCGCCTTGGCCGCCTCGATCAGCGCCGCCATGTTGGAGCCGCGCCCGGAGATCAGCACGGCGACACGCTTGCGGCTCACAGTTTCAGCGCCCCGGTGAAGGTGACGCGAGGTTCGGCGGCGGCGGTGGTGACCCGGCCGAGCGTGACGGCCGTCTCGCCGGCTTCGCGGAATGTCGCGAGCACCTGCGCGGCCTGGCTCTCGGCCACGACGACCACCATGCCGATGCCGCAGTTGAAGGTGCGGACCATCTCGGCCTGGTCGAGCCCGCCGACCTTGGCCAGCCAGCCGAACACCGGCGGCACCGGCACGGCGGCGAGGTCCACCTCCACGCCCAGACCTTCGGGCAAGACGCGCGGGATGTTGTCGACGAAGCCGCCGCCGGTGATGTGGGCGAGCGCCTTGATGGCGCTCGTGCCGCGATGGGCGGCCAGCACGCTCTTCACATAGATGCGGGTCGGCTCCAGCAGCGCCTCGCCGAGGCTGCGGGAGGCATCGAAGGGGGCAGGGGCATCCCAGCCGAGGCCGGAGACCTCGACGATCTTCCGGACCAGCGAATAGCCGTTGGAATGGACGCCGGAGGAGGCGAGCCCCAGCACCACGTCGCCGGCGGCAACGTCCGGCCGGGGCAGGAGGGTGCCGCGCTCGGCCGCGCCCACCGAGAAGCCGGCGAGGTCGTAGTCGCCATCGGCATAGAGGCCGGGCATTTCCGCGGTTTCGCCACCGATGAGGGCACAGCCGGCTTGCTTGCAGCCGAGGGCGATGCCCTTGACCACCTGCGCGGCTGCCTCGGGCGACAGCTTGCCGGTGGCGAAATAGTCGAGGAAGAACAGAGGCTCAGCGCCCTGCACGACAAGGTCGTTGACGCACATGGCGACGAGATCGATGCCGATCGTGTCGTGCCGGCCCGTCTCGATGGCGATCTTGATCTTGGTGCCGACGCCGTCATTGGCCGCGACCAGCACCGGATCCTTGAACCCTGCCGCCTTCAGGTCGAACAGACCGCCGAAACCGCCGATCTCGGCATCCGCGCCCGGGCGCGCGGTCGCGCGCACGAGCGGCTTGATCATGTCGACCATCCGGTTGCCGGCGTCGATGTCGACGCCCGCCTCGGCATAGGTCAGGCCGTTCCTGCGTTCTGTGGTCACGTCGAAGGTCCCGCTTGTCGGAGCCCGATTAGCCCGCGCGCCGCCGCGCCGCAATCGGGAAGCGCTGGTGACGCGGCTTTTCCCCGCCGGAGAGAGTGTTGCTTGCAGCCCGGAGCTTCCGCCCGTCGCCGCGATGTCGGACGATTGACCTAGGGGGAGAGCCGTCGCATGACCATGCGGCGGGGGAGACAAGCATGTCCAAAAGCATCACCGACGACCTGAAATCCGGCGCGCTCGTCTATCATCGCTTTCCGCGGCCTGGAAAGCTGGAGATCCAGGCGACCAAGCCGCTGGGCAACCAGCGCGACCTGGCGCTGGCCTATTCGCCGGGTGTCGCTGCCGCCTGCGAGGCGATCGTCGCCGACCCCGCCCAGGCGGCCGAACTGACAATCCGCGCCAATCTGGTGGCCGTCATCTCCAACGGCACCGCCGTGCTCGGCCTCGGCGATATCGGCCCGCTCGCCAGCAAGCCGGTGATGGAGGGCAAGGCCGTCCTGTTCAAGAAATTCGCCGGCATCGACGTGTTCGACATCGAGATCGACGCCCGCGAGGTTGACCGCATCGTCGACGTGGTGGCGGCGCTGGAGCCGACCTTCGGCGGCATCAATCTGGAGGACATCAAGGCGCCCGAGTGCTTCGAGGTGGAGCGGCGCCTGCGCGAACGCATGGGCATCCCGGTGTTCCACGACGACCAGCACGGCACGGCGATCATCGTCGGGGCGGCGGTGACCAACGCGCTGTCGCTGATGGGCAAGAAGATCGAGGACGTGAAGATCGTCGCCTCGGGCGCGGGGGCTGCTTCCATCGCCTGCCTCAACCTGCTGCGCGAACTTGGCGCGAGGGTCGAAAACATCTGGGTCTCCGACATCGAGGGCGTCGTCTACAAGGGCCGCGAAAAGCTCATGGACCCCTACAAGGCGGTCTATGCCAAGGACACCAATGCCCGCACGCTCGGCGACATCATCGGCGACGCCGACATCTTCCTCGGCCTGTCGGCGGCGGGAGTGCTGAAGCCCGACATGGTCCAGCGCATGGCCGCGGGCCCGCTGATCATGGCGCTCGCCAATCCGACGCCTGAGATCATGCCGGAGGCGGCGCGCGAGGCCAAACCCGACGCGATGATCTGCACCGGGCGATCCGACTATCCCAACCAGGTCAATAACGTCCTCTGCTTCCCCTACATCTTCCGTGGCGCGCTCGATTGCGGCGCGACCGCCATCAACGAGGAGATGAAGCTCGCCGCCGTCAGGGCCATCGCCAATCTCGCGCGCGAGGCGCCCTCGGACGTGGTCGCCAAGGCCTATGGCGGCGAGGTCGGCACGTTCGGCGCCGGTAACCTGATCCCGTCGCCCTTCGACCCGCGCCTGATCCTGCGCATCGCGCCCGCGGTCGCGCGCGCGGCGATGGAAACCGGCGTCGCGACCCGGCCGATCGCCGATTTCGAGGCTTATGCCGCGAGCCTGTCGCGCTTCGTCTTCCGCTCCGGCCTGCTGATGAAGCCGGTCTTCGACAAGGCGCGCCAGGACCCCAAGCGCGTCATCTACGCCGAGGGTGAGGACGAGCGCATCCTCAGGGCCGCGCAGGTGGTGATCGAGGAGGGGCTTGCCCAGCCGGTATTGATCGGCCGTCCGGCCGTGGTGGAGCAGCGGCTCGAGCGCTTCGGCCTGTCGATCCGCCCGGGCAAGGACTTCACCCTGATAGATCCGCAGTCGGACCCGCGCTACCGCGACTATGTGGCGACCTATCACGAGAAGACCGGTCGCCGCGGCGTGACGCCTGAAGCTGCCCGCACGATCATCCGCACCTCGTCCTCGGCCATCGCCGCGGTGGCGCTGGAGCGCGGTGACGTCGACGCCATGATCTGCGGCGTCGAGGGCCGGTTCAACACGCATCTGCGCCATATTCGGCAGGTGATCGGCCTCAAGGAGGGCGCCGACGGGCTCGCGGCCCTGTCGCTGCTGATCACCTCCAAGGGGCCGCTGTTCATCGCGGACACCCACGTGACGGCGGATCCGACGCCGGAGGAACTCGCCGACATGGTCTGCATCGCGGCGGAGCACGTCCGCCGCTTCGGCCTGGAGCCGAAGATCGCGCTGGTCTCGCATTCCGACTTCGGCAGCTACGACGATGCCGACGCGGTCAAGATGCAGAAGGCGCTGAAGCTGATCTGGGAACGCGCGCCCGAACTCGAGGTCGACGGCGAGATGCATGCCGACACGGCGCTGCAGCCCGACATTCGCGAGCGCGTCTTCCCGCAATCGCGGCTGACAGGCGTCGCCAACGTGCTGGTCATGCCGAACCTGTCGGCGGCCAACATCGCCTTCCAGGTCATCAAGGTGCTGGCGGACGCGCTGCCGGTCGGCCCGATCCTCGTCGGCCAGGCCAAGCCCGCGCACATCCTCACCGCTTCGGTCACCGCGCGCGGCGTGGTCAACATGACGGCGCTGGCCGTGGTCGAGGCACAGGAAAATGCGCGCGAGCGCGCTTCCTGACCCATCGTCAAGCAATGGATGGTTAAGGCTCGACCGCTAAACTTCTGAAATTCTTACGTGATCCTGGCGTCGAATGCGGGTCGCGTGGCTTTGACGGGGCGATGGTGGGCGCGGGCTCGGGGGCGAGAGGCCTGGTCTGGATGGCTGCGACGGTTGTCGCCGTCATGCTGCCGGTCGGCGCCTATTTCGCTGCCCATTCCTGGTTGCAGCGCTCCCTCACCCAGCATCTCGACGAAACCGGACGCATGGTACTCCAGCGCATCGAGGGATCGATCGAGCGCGCGGTTCTGGCGCTGAAGGACGCGGATTCCCGCGCCATCGACGATTGTACGGCCGCGGACCGCGAGACCATGCGGGTGATGGTCTTCGAGTCGCCGGTCCTGAAGGAGATCGCCGTTCTGGACGCCAACGGCGCGATCCTCTGCAACAATATCGGCAGCCTTGTGCAGATCACCTCTGCCTCGACCCCGTTTCCGACACGCGAGCCGCGCCTGTCGCTGGCGGTCGTGGTCGCGCGCGGGCCGCATGGCCGGGCCCTCAGGGCCATCTGGCGCGGGGGCGAGGGAAAGCCGGTCGGTGGACTGATCGCGGTCGGCCTGTTCGTGCCGTACCAGCTGGTCCAGGGCTCGGACATCGGCATGGGCATCGACATCGAGGTCAGGCCCGGCGGCAAGCTCGTGTCGCTGCGGGGCCCGGGCGGCGTCGAGGGTAGCCGCGACGTGCGCGTCAGCGTCGAGTCCCCCGCCCATCCCATCCAGGCGACGATCACGGCTTCGGAGGGCGCCTGGCGGAACCGCAACGGCCTGACCATCGTCGCCGCGACCGCCGGCGCCGGCGTGCTCGGCCTGCTGCTGGCCGGGCTCATGCTGCTCGGCGGCCGCCGGGTGGACCCGATGGCCGACATGCACCGCGCCCTGGGCAATGGCGAATTCATCCCGTACTATCAGCCGATCATCGACATCGACACCGGCCGCATCGTTGGCTGCGAGGTTCTGGTGCGCTGGCGCAAGCCGGACGGCGCCATGATCTCGCCGGGCGCCTTCATCGGCGAGGCAGAGCGGTCGGGCTTCATCTTCCCGCTGACGCTCTCCGTCATGCGCCAGGCGGCCGCCGAGCTCGGTTCGTCCTATCTTGCCCGTCCCGAGCTCAAATGCGGGTTCAACCTCTGCGCCGCGCACTTCCGCGACGAGACGGTCATTGCCGACGTGGTGGCGATCTTCGGCAATGCCGATCTCAAGCTGACGCAGGTGCTGCTGGAAGTGACCGAGCGCGACCCGCTGCCCGACATGGACATGGCGCGGGCGATCATCGCTCGCTTCCAGGAGATGGGCGTGCGGGTGGCGCTGGACGATGTCGGCACCGGCCATGGCGGCATGAGCTACCTGTTGAAGCTGCGCGTCGACGTCATGAAGATCGACAAGCTGTTCATCGACGCGCTCGGCTCGGAGCGCCAGTCGACCGCCATCGTCGACAGCCTGATCGATCTCGCGGCCCACCTGAACATGGACGTGGTCGCCGAGGGCGTGGAGACCTTCGACCAGGTCGAGGCGCTGCGCCGGCGCGGCGTCCGCAGCGCGCAGGGCTACGTCTTCGCGCCGCCGCTGCCGGGCTCGTCCTTCGTCAAGCTGGTCGAGGCCATGGAGCCCGCCGCCGAGATCAGGGCGCCGATCCGGAAGTCGCTCAGGGGCTGACGGGCCTGACCGCTGGCAGCCTCGGGAAACAGGTCAGTGCGATTGGCGCCTGCATCAGGCAAGTGCGTCCTTCGAGGCTCGTCATAGCATCGAGCGAACGCGAGATGCGTTCGCATCTCGCGTTCGCTCGCACCTCAGGATGAGGAATGGTGTGGATTGCAGCACGGTTGGATCGCGGCGCGACCGTCGCGCTTCAACTCCCCTGATGCAACACTCAACCTCCCTCATCCTGAGGCGCGAGCGCAGCGAGCCTCAAAGGACGCACTTGGCTCATGCAAAGCACCCGGCTTGAGCTTTCAACCCGCAATATGCGCGCTGCCCTTTGCCGTCATGGCCGGGCCAAAGGCGGCCTACGTCCGCCGATCCTTCCGTTTGAACGCCGAGGCGAAGCCTCGGCTATGCCGGCCATCCACGCCTTGAACACGACCGGGAAAAGCAAGTCGTGGATGCCCGGGCCAAGCCCGGGCATGACGAAATCCAATGCTGATGCGCTTCGGACCAAACTCAGGAAACGCCGCCGGCCGGCGCTCCTCCGCTGCCACCCGCCACGGCTGCTTACGCCGGTCGGCGGAATCGGAATCGCAGCGCGTTGAATCGGAATCGCAGCGTCAACTGAGCGTGCCAAAGCACTGACCCGACTCGGCATTTGGACCTGAGCGGACTCGACGATTGAAGCGCGAAAGCGGACGCAGCCGCTCGTGTCAGTTCGGGCGGCCGCGCCTGAGGTCCGCCTCGATCCTGAGGCCGTTGCTGTTCTCCAGCCGCGCCCGGTAGACCTGCACATTCTCCATCACCCGCTGCACGTAGTTGCGCGTCTCGGAGAAGGGGATGCGCTCGACCCAGTCGACCGGGTCGACATTGGGATCGCGCGGATCACCATATTTTTCGATCCACTCGCGCGCGCGGCCGCGACCGGCATTGTAGGCGACGAAGGTCAGGATGTAGCTGCCGTTGAACTCGGCGATCAGCTCGCCGAGATGGGCCGCGCCGATGCGGGCGTTGTAGGCGGGATCGGAAGTCAGCCGGCCCTGGTCGAAGGGCAGGCCATAGGTCCGGGCTGTGGCGCGCGCGGTTGCGGGCATCAACTGCAACAGGCCGCGGGCGCCGGCATGGCTGACGGCGCGCGGGTCGAAGGTCGATTCCTGCCGGGCGATGGCGAAGACCACCGAGCGGTCCACCGGCGGGCCGGCATGGGCATAGGCCGGGATGCCCATGACCGGGAAGGCGTGCATGTCGAAGGGCAGGCCGCGATTGTTGGCGAGCTTGCCGAGGATCAGCACGCCCTTGGCATCGTTGGCCCGCGCTGCGACTTCCGCTGCCGCATAGAGCGTGCCGTGGTCGGCCGCCCGCTGGCCGAGATCGGCGAGGATGGCGCGCGCCATGTCGCGCTCGTCGAGGCGGTAGAGCAGGGTCAGCGCCCGCGCGAAGGCCGCGCTCGACGGCGTCGTGTCCTGCGGGCGGCGGATCGGCAGGTCGGCAAGGCCCAGCTTGGCGCGGGCGAGCTGGCCGTAATAGTGGGTCGAATGCCGGGCGGCCGCCTCGAAGGCGGTGCGCGCCTGGGCCTGGTGGCCGGCGGCCTCGTGGCCGCGGCCGATCCAGTATTGCGCCCTCGACAGCGACATCGGCGTGTTGGCGGCGGCCCGCGCCGCCTCGAAATGGCGGAGGGCCTGGCCGGCATCGTTGAGGTGGCGCAGCGCCACCCAGCCCGCATGGAACTCGGCGTCGACGCGGGAGGGCCCCGAGCGCACCGCGTGGGTGGACGCCACCTGATAGGCGAGGCGGGCCTTGCCGGCATCCAGCAGCTTGCGGACCATGACGCGTCGCTCGGTCCACCAGTCCTCGGGCTTGCCGAGCACGGCCGGGTCGCGCGGCGCGGCGATCAGGATGGCGGCGGCTTCGTCCGCCCGGTCCTCGCGGCGCAGCCACTGGGCGCGGGCAAAGAGATAGGCGGGGTCGCGGTGGAGCGAGGCCGGCACGGCGGCGAGCAGCGCGCCGCCATTGGTGCGGCGGGCGCCGATGGCGAGGAAGGCGCGGGCCAGCGCCACCTGTCCGCCGCCAATGCGCTGGGCGGCGCGCAGCGCGGTCGCGTCCTGGCTCTCGTGCAGCATGCGGTCGAGGCGGGCCTTGTGGTCGGCGCCGGAAAGCTGCGAGCCGAAGGCCGCGAGGAGGCGCTGCTCGACCTCGGCGGACAGGTCGTAGCCGCGCCAGGTCTCGCGGGCCAGCCGCACGGCACGGTCGGTGTCGCCGCCCTGCTTCAGCGCGATGGCGAGCGCGATGCGGCCCTTGGCGGAGGCCGGCTGGCGGTTCGCGTAGAAGGCGCGCACCTCGGCCGCGGGGATGTTGTCCTCCAGCAGCGAGCCCTCGGCGCGCATGCTGATGCGCTGGGCGCCGGGGAAGCTCGGGTTCTCGCGCAAGAAGGCGGCGAGGCGGGGAAAGCCGACGCCGTCAGCGGACCTGAGGATCGCCCATTCGGCGACGACCTTGGCGACGGGATCGGCGATCTGGCCGCGCAGCGTCGTCGCCTGCTCGATGCGGCCAGCGCGCGCCGCCGCGATCACCTGGCCGAGGCGGGTGACGTCGGCCTCGCTGGCCGCGCCCCCGGCGGGCCGCCAGACGCGCTCGGCCGGCGATATCGAGCCGGTCGTCTCCGCCGCACTGGCATAGGCCCGCGCCGCCGCGGGAACCGCGTCGCCTTCGGACTGGGCATAGGCATAGCCGGCCGCGACGAGGGCTGACAGGGCGACGCCGGCGAGGAGCGCGAGACGCGGCACGGCAAGGGAGGTCGGCGCCATTGGCAAGGGTCCGTCCTGATACGCAACGCGGAGCGGCCCTATCCGCAGGCGGATTGCGGCCGATGAATGGTGGTTATCAGGCCGTTTTCCTTGACGAGTCCTGAACGGGAGGGGGTGAAACAGGTTGGTGTGGTTAAGGGGGCGTTAGGACGCCAGGCTAGGACAGAATGGCCGGTGAAAGGAAAATTTGCACAGCGTAACGCTGTGTGCTATGGTTTCGGGTATGTTCCGGGAGGTGGGTCATCGACCTCGCGGCTAGGACGGCATCACCCCCACGAATGCCGCCGATCACCCGGTTTCACGCCATTCAACCTTGACGTTTCGCCCCTCGCAGGGCTTTGTGACCGACCTTTCGCCGGGCTGACCCATGGTGTCCGCCCGCACGCTTCGCCGGAGATTCGACCATGTCCGCCACCTTCAGGGGTTCGATGCCTGCTCTCGTCACGCCGATGCGCGACGGCAAGGTCGACGAGAAGGCCTTCCGCGCCCATGTGAACTGGGTGATCGAGGAAGGCTCCCACGGCATCGTGCCGGTCGGCACCACCGGCGAGAGCCCGACCCTGACCCATGACGAGCACAAGCAGGTCGTCGTCTGGGCGGTGGAGGAGGCGAGGGGCCGCGTGCCGGTCGTCGCCGGCGCCGGCTCCAACAACACGATCGAGGCCATCGAGTTTTCGAAGCACGCCGAGAAGGCGGGCGCTCAAGGCTTGCTGCATGTCACGCCCTACTACAACAAGCCCAACCAGGAAGGGCTCTATCGCCACTTCAAGGCGATCGCGGAGGCGACCTCCCTGCCGATCTTCATCTACAACATCCCGCCGCGCTCGGTGGTCGACATGACGGTCGAGACCATGGCGCGGCTCGCCGAAATCAAGAATATCGTCGGGGTGAAGGACGCCACCGCCAAGATCGACCGCGTCTCGGCCCAGCGCGAGGCCTGCGGCAAGGATTTCATCCAGCTCTCCGGCGAGGACGGCACGGCGCTGGCCCATATGGCCCATGGCGGCCATGGCTGCATCTCGGTGACCGCCAATGTCGCCCCGCGCCTTTGCGCCGAGTTCCAGAACGCTTGTCTTGCCGGCAACTACGCCAAGGCGCTGGAGATCCAGGACAAGCTGTTCCCGCTGCACCAGGCGGTGTTCCTCGAGCCGAGCCCGGCGCCCTCCAAGGCGGCGCTCGCCATGCTGGGGCGCATGTCCGAGGAGACCCGGCTGCCGATCGTGCCGGTGACGGCCGCCACCAAGGACGCGCTGAAGAAGGCGCTCGTCCATGCCGGGCTGATGAACTGATGGGGATCGTCTGAGGAATCATGGCCTCGAAGCAGGACCCCACCATCAAGCTGATCGCCGACAACCGGCGCGGCCGTTTCGACTACGAGATCATCGAGACCTTCGAGGCCGGCATCCAGCTGACCGGCACGGAGGTGAAGTCCCTGCGCGCCGCCAAGGCCACCATCGGCGAGAGCTATGCCGGGCCGTCGGGCGAGGAATTCTTCCTGTTCAACTGCAACATCCCCGAATACGTCAAGGCGAACCGCTTCAACCACGAGCCGAAGCGGCCGCGCCGCCTGCTGCTGCACAAGCGGCAGATCGCCAAGCTGACCGGCGCCGTCCAGCGCGACGGGCTGACCGTCGTGCCGCTGAAGCTCTATTTCAACGAGAAGGGCATGGCGAAGCTGCAGCTGGCGCTGGCCCGCGGTAAGAAGCTGCACGACAAGCGCGACACCGAGAAGAAGCGCGACTGGCAGCGCGACCAGGCGCGGATCATGCGCGACCGGGGGTAGGGCGGGAGCGGGGGCGAGCGGTTGCCGCGGCTGCCAAAGCGCGTCCCTTCTTGTCATGGCCGGGCCAGGCCCGGCCATCCACGACTTGAACACCGGGATCAAGGAATTCGTGGATGCCCGGGCCAGGCCCGGGCATGACGGTGAGGTGGCGGCTTATTGGCTCGCCTGCCTTGCTCAAGGTCCCGCAAAGCGAAGGAGCGATCCCATGGCCTTCAAGCTCGACCACGTCGTCATTCACGTCTCCGACTGGGAGCGCTCGAACGCCTTCTACCGCGATGTGCTGGGCGCGGAGATCGTGCCGCGCGGGGCGGGCTTCGCCTACCGGATCGGCGACATCCGGCTGAATTGCCACGGTCCGGGCATCGGCAAGGTCAATGCGGTGGCGCGGCTGCCGGTCATGCCCGGCAATTCGGACATCTGCTTCGAGTGGGAGGGGCCGATCGCCGGCGCGGCGGCGCATCTGGCGAAGTGTGGCGTCGCCGTCGAGCTTGGCCCGATCGTCACCAACGGCGTGAACGGTGCCGGCACCAGCGTCTATTTCCGCGACCCCGACGGCTCGCTGCTGGAATTCCTGAGTTACGCGGCGCCGTGATGGGCCGTGCCGGACGAGGCCAGGCTTGTCGCGAGCAGGATTGACCCGCCGCAGTGGCACTCTCTGCTGTGCCAAGGGCCACGGGCGCAAGCGGCGGGCTGCACACCTCTCCCCGGTGGGGAGAGGTCGATCCGAGCGCCAGCGAGGAGCGGGTGAGGGGGAGCCTGGGCATGGATTGCCCGCTTCCCGATTGGCGCTATCGTCGGGCCTTTTATCGTCATGGGTCTTCGATGTCGCGCTTGCAGACATTCGCTCGCCGCCTGCGAACCGACCAGACCTCGGCGGAGGCGAGGCTCTGGGGGGCTCTGCGCTCGCGGCGTTTCGACGGTCGCAAGTTTCGCCGCCAGCACGAAATCGACGGGTTCATCGTGGATTTCGTTTGCCTCGACGCCCGGCTGATCATCGAGATTGATGGAGCAACCCACGGGGCCGAGGCCGAGGTCCGCATGGATGCCCGCCGCACCAGAATTCTCGAGACCTCCGGCTACGCGGTGATGCGGGTGCAGAACGAAGACGTAAGAACCAACCTTGCCGGCGTGCTGGATGCCATCTGGCTGGAGCTGCGCCAGCGCACGCATTTCTGATTGGCGATTTGCAGGCTCCCCCTCACCCGACGGCTTTGCCGTCGACCTCTCCCCGCCGGGGAGAGGTGGCGAGGCCCGACCCGCACGCCCAGCCTGTCTCCGGCGCGCGAGCCCTGCCTGTCTTCGGGCCAAGTTCCCGAGGAAGAGATGGGCAAAGAAAACGGAAGAGACGCGCACGAAAAAGCCCCGCTCTCGCGAGCGGGGCCAGTGGAGGTCATGCGGGTATCGGGAAGCGGGCCGGGCCGTCAGGCCATGGCCTTCTGGAAGTTGGCGGCGGCCTTGTCCCAGTTCACCACGTTCCACCAGGTGGTGACGTAGTCCGGGCGGCGGTTCTGGTATTTCAGGTAATAGGCGTGCTCCCACACGTCGATGCCCATGACCACGCCCTTGACGTTGTCCATCAGCGGGTTGTCCTGGTTGGGCGTCGAGACGACGGCGAGCTTGCCGTCGCGGCCGACCACCAGCCAGCCCCAGCCCGAACCGAAGCGGCCGACGGAGGCCTGATTGAACTGGGCGCGCATCTTGTCCATGTCGCCGAAGGCCGTGTTGATCGCCGTGGCCAGCGCACCGGACGGCTGCTTGGCGCCGCCGGGGGTCATGATGTCCCAGAAGTGCACGTGGTTCCAGTAACCGCCGAGCGCGTTGCGGACGCCCATGCGCAGGTTCTCCGGAACCTTCGACAGTTCGCGCAGCACCTGCTCGGTATTGGCCGGCTTCAGGTCGGCATAGGTGCCGGCGGCATTGTTGAGGCCGGCGAGGAAGGCGGCGTGGTGACGGGAGTGGTGGATCTCCATCGTCATCTTGTCGATATGCGGCTCGAGCGCGTCATAGGCATAGCCGACCGGGGGCAGGGTGAAGGGGCCGGCGGCAGCCTGGGCGAAGACCTTGTGGGCGGCGGGAATCGACAGGGTCGCGCCGATCGCGGCGGCCGTTCCGAATAGCTTGAGGGCGTGGCGACGGTTCATATTGTTCTCTCCCGTGAAACAGGACCGGCAATCGCGGCTGGTCCTGAAGGGAACACTTAGCGCCGCGACTGTGGATGCCGCAGGGCAGTTCACGAAACCGTGATCGCCGCTGGGCCGTTCAGGCGCGATCGAGATGGGTGCGCACGGCAGCAAAAACGGCGCGGAACATGGCCGGCGTCAGCACGCCAGTATTCGTGTTGTAGCGCGAGCAATGGTAGCTGGAGAACAGGGTGATGGCGCCTGCCGCCAGCACGCCGCCATGGCTGAACGGCAGGCGCGCGGGCTTTTCGCCAAGCGCCCGGGCCGCGCTGTCATGGCCGATCCGGCCGAGGGTGACGATGGCCGCGAGGCGCGGCATGGCGGCGATGGTCGATGACAGGAACGGCCGGCAGGTGTGGATCTCCTCGGTCGTCGGCTTGTTCTCCGGCGGCACGCAGCGAACAGCGTTGGTGATGCGCGTGTCGATCAGCTCGAGGCCGTCATCCGGCCGCTCGTCATAGGTGCCGCGGGCGAAGCCGAAGGCGATCAGCGTCTCGTAGAGCAGGTCGCCGGCCCAGTCGCCGGTGAAGGGCCGCCCGGTCTTGTTGGCGCCCTGCAGGCCGGGCGCGAGGCCGACGATGAGGAGCCGCGCGTCGTCGGTGCCAAAGGAAGGCACCGGCGCATTGTGCCAGCCGGGATTGAGCGCCCGGTGCTTCTGCCGGAACGCGACGAGACGCGGGCAGAGCGGGCAGTCCCGGCCCGGATCCTGGGGCAGCCCTGCTGGCGAAGCTGGCATCGCCGCCTCAGCGGTCGGCGAAGTCGTCGCCGCCGGTCGGCGTGGTCGGGGCGATGGGCCGGGGCGGGCGCGGCCGGTCGCGCACGAAGCCGGGTACGTCCGGCCCGCCTGCCGGCCGCGGCGGGCGCTCGGACGGGTCGCGGCCGACGCGCTGGGAGAGATGGGCCAGGTCGATGAACTCGTCGGCCTGCCGGCGCAACTCGTCAGCGATCATCGCCGGCTGGACCGAAACGGTCGAGACGACCGAGACCTTCACGCCCTTGCGCTGCAGCGCCTCGACCAGCGAGCGGAAGTCGCCGTCGCCGGAGAACAGCACGATGTGGTCGACGCGCGGGGCGAGCTCCATGGCGTCGACCGCCAACTCGATATCCATGTTGCCCTTGACCTTGCGGCGGCCCATGGAGTCGGTGAATTCCTTGGCCGTCTTGGTGACGACGGTGAAGCCGTTGTAGTCGAGCCAGTCGATCAGCGGCCTGATCGAGGAATATTCCTGATCCTCGATGAGGGCTGTGTAGTAATAGGCCCGAAGCAGATAGCCGCGGGTCCGGAACTCGCCGAGCAGGCGCTTGTAGTCGATGTCGAAGCCGAGGGTCTTGGCGGTCGCGTAGAGATTGGCGCCGTCAATGAACAGGGCGATGCGTTCCTGGCCGTTCTGCATGATGTGAAAATCCTCAGGTGTCTCGCAATCGTTCGGGCCGGCAATCGTCGTGGGTCTCGATAAGGATCGGGGTCTTTGAAAAGATCCGCACGCGCAATGCATTGGCGACAGGCGGCAAGCCTGTCTGGAACCATCCTAACATCAATCGACGGCGCTGCGGCAAGGCCGCCGACGGGCGGATGGGCAGCCTTGGGGCGCTCAGCGCCGGTCGGGCAGGCCGGTCTGGGTGCCGAGCGGGGAAATGCGCGCGCCGGTGATGATCTCGCGCCAGCGCACCGCCTCGGCGGCGATCTTGGCCGAGAAGGCGGCGCGGCCGAGCGGCGCGGCAATGCCGCCGATCTCCGCATAGGCAGTCGTTACCGACGGGTCCCGCAGCGCCTGGAGGGTGGCGGCCTCGATGCGGGCGATGATGTCGGGCGGGGTCGCGGCCGGACCGACAAGGCCGAACCAGGCGTCGATAACGAGGTCGGCGCGGCCAAGCTCGGCGAAGGTCGGAACCGCGGGCAGAGTGGCGAGCCGCTGCTCGGCCATGACGGCAATGGGCACGAGCCGCCCGTCCTGGATGTGCTTCACCACGTTCGAGCCGGTCTCGCAGACGATGTCGAGCGCGCCCTTGACGAGGGCCTCCTGCAGCGGGCCGCCGCCAGCAAAGGGAATGTGCAGCGTCTGGATGCCGATGGAGCGGCGCAGCACCTCGCCCGCCAGATGCTGCATGGAGCCGTTGCCGGAGGAGCCGGTGACGAGGGCTCGCGCCCTGCCGGCCGCAGCGAGGCCGGCGAGATCCTTCACGCCCAGCTTGTCGTGGGCGCAGACGACGATCGGGAAGGCGATGACCTGGACGATCGGGGCGAGGTCCCGCGCCGGATCGAAGAAGGTCTGCTGCAGGAGGTGCGGGTTGATCGCCAGCGGGCCGGCATGGCCGAACAGCAGCGTGCGGCCGTCCGGCGCGGCCTTGGCCACCGCGAAGGCGGCGAGGTCGCCGCCGGAGCCGGGCATGTAGTCGAGCGCGATCTCGGAGCCGAGCGCGCGGCCGAGCAGCGGCACGAGCGGGCGCAGCGAGGCGGTGCTGGTGCCGCCCGGCGGGAAGGCGATGACGACTTTGGTCGGCGCGCCTGTCTGGCCGACCGCCGGACGCAATCCCGCTGCCGCTGCGAGCGGCATGGCGAGCGAAGCGCCGATCAGATCGCGCCGTGACGGCGTCATCGGTGAATCCCTTTGCCAACGGTTCGCAGCAGCGGTCGGCATATGGGCTGACCCAAGGGCATGCGTCAACTCGTATGGCAGTTCGCGAGGCCATGGCGGCCGTGCCGCGCCGCCGGGCTTGTTTCGTGGGCCCGCTGCGGCTATACAGCCCGACTTTCCGGACATCCGCCCCGCCATGCGGGCGCCGCACGATTCGTTCAAGGAACCCTGATGGCTCGCGTCACCGTCGAAGATTGCATTGACAAGGTCGACAATCGTTTCGAGCTGGTCCTGGTCGCCAGCCACCGCGCCCGCATGCTCGCCGCCGGCGCGCCGATCACCATCGACCGCGACCGCGACAAGAACCCGGTCGTGGCGCTGCGCGAGATCGCCGACGCGACCGTCTCGCCCGACGACCTGAAGGAAGACCTGATCCACTCGCTGCAGAAATATGTCGAGGTGGACGAGCCGGAGCCGGATGCGGTGCCGATGATCTCCTCGGGCGGCGGCAACGATTCGGACGATGTGCCGGTCGCCATGGACCGCATGAGCGAGGAAGACCTGCTGCGCGGCCTCGAAGGGCTGAAGCCGCCGGAGGATACCGACGACGACGAGGGGCTCTGAGCCCCTTTTCCGGTGCGGGAATGCAGGGGCGGCCTCCGGGCCGCCTTTTTCGTTAAACGATTACGACGGCTTGCTTGCCGCGCCCTGCTGCCAGGGTGTTATCCTGATGGTCTTGCGAACGAAAATCGAATGCGGTCCTAGACCCGGATGATGCGGCAATACGAGCTGGTGGAGCGCGTCAAGCGCTACAACCCCAAGGCCGACGAGGCCCTGCTCGACCGTGCCTATGTCTATGCCATGCTGGCCCATGGCAGCCAGAAGCGCGCCTCCGGCGACCCCTATTTCTCGCATCCGCTGGAAGTCGCGGCGATCCTCACCGATCTCAAGCTCGACGACGCCACCATCGTCGCGGCGCTCCTGCACGACACCATCGAGGACACGGCGGCAACCAAGGAGGACATCCGCGAGAAGTTCGGCGCCAATATCGCCGAACTCGTCGACGGCCTGACCAAGCTGAAGAAGCTGGACCTCGTCTCCAAGCAAGCGGTGCAGGCCGAGAACCTCCGCAAGCTGCTGCTCGCCATCACGTCAGACGTGCGGGTGCTGCTGGTGAAGCTCGCCGACCGCCTGCACAACATGCGCACGCTGCACTATGTGCCCCCCGCCAAGCGCGACCGCGTGGCCCAGGAAACGCTCGACATCTACGCCCCGCTCGCCGGCCGCATGGGCATGCACGAAATGCGCGAGGAGCTGGAGGACCTGGCCTTCCGCCAGATCAACCCGGAGGCCTACAACGCGCTGACCTCGAGGCTCGCCCGCCAGCGCGAGGCCAATGCGACCGCCATCGAGGAGATCGAGACGCAGCTGGCCCGCAAGCTTGCCGGCGAGGGCATCAGCGCCGATGTCTCCGGCCGGCAGAAGAAGCCCTATTCGATCTACCGCAAGATGGAGCGCAAGTCGGTCTCGTTCGAACAGCTGTCGGATGTCGTCGGCTTCCGCATCCTCGTCGAGACGCTGGTCGACTGCTACCGCGCCATCGGCGTCATCCACACGACCTGGCCGGCCGTGCCGCTGCGCTTCAAGGACTATATCTCGACGCCCAAGGGCAACGACTACCGCTCGGTCCACACCACCGTGATCGGCCCGGGCAGCCAGCGCGTGGAGATGCAGATCCGCACCCGCGACATGCACCAGATCGCCGAATACGGCATCGCCGCCCACGCGCTCTACAAGGACGGCGCCGAGCTCACCGCCTTCGAGAACGAGAGCTCCGCCTATGCCTGGCTGCGCCACACCGTCGACATGCTGGCCCACGGCGACAACCCCGAGGAGTTCCTCGAGCATACCAAGCTCGAACTGTTCTCCGACCAGGTCTACTGCTTCACGCCCAAGGGCCGGCTGATCCCGCTGCCGCGCAAGGCCAACTGCATCGACTTCGCCTATTCGGTCCATACCGACATCGGCAACCACTGTGCGCGCGCCCGCATCAACGGCGTCGAGCGGCCGCTGGTGACCGAGCTGCAGAACGGCGACGAGGTCGAGATCATCACCGACCCGGCGGCGACGCCGTCGCCCGCCTGGGAGAACATCGTGGTGACCGGCCGCGCCCGCTCGGCCATCCGTAGAGCCACGCGGGCGGCCACCCGCGCGCAATATCTCGGCCTTGGCCGGCGGATCGTGCAGAGCCTGTTCAACCGCGCCGGCAAGCCGTTCTCCGACGAGGTGCTCAAGGCCGGCCTGAAGCGCATCGCGCGCGCCAGCGTCGAGGACGTCTACTGGGCCGTGGGCCGCGACGAGATACCGGCCGAGGACGTGCTGCGCGCCGTGCACCCCGACTTCAAGGAGGAGGTGCCGCTCAGCCCGAAACCCACCGCCGGCTGGTTCGGCGTCGGCGGGCAGGCGGCGCTGAAGTTCCAGGTGCCGGAGACCGAGGGCGCCATCCCCATCCGCGGCATCAATTTCGACCTGCCCGTCCGTTTCGCGGCGGACGGCGGCGCGGTGCCGGGCGACCGCATCGTTGGCATCCTCACCCCCGGCGAGGGCATCACCATCTACCCCATCCAGTCGCCGGCCCTGGCGGCCTACGACAACGAGCCGGAGCGCTGGCTGGACGTGCGCTGGGACATCGACGAGGACAAGCGCTCGCGCTACCCCGTGCGCATCGCGGTCAAGTCCCGCAACGAGCCGGGCTCGCTGGCGCGCATCACCCAGGTGATCGCCGACAATGACGGCAATATCGACAACCTCCGCATGCACAGGAAAACCGCCGACTATACGGACGTGATGATCGACCTGGAGGTCTGGGACCTGAAGCACCTCAACGCGATCATCGGCGGCATCAAGAGCCTGGACGTGGCGGCGGATGCGCAGCGGATGTTCGAGTAGGGGTGGGCCGCAGGACCGGCAATCAGCTCCGCAGGCCCGGCGCCTCCTGGCCGGTGCGGGCGACATAGTCGGTATAGCCGCCGCCATAGGCGTGGATGCCATCCCCGGTCAGTTCGAGCACGCGGTTCGACAGCGCGGCGAGAAAATGCCGGTCGTGGGAGACGAAGAGCATGGTGCCCTCGTAGTCCCTGAGCGCCTCGATCAGCATCTGCTTGGTTGCCATGTCGAGGTGGTTGGTCGGCTCGTCCAGCACCAGGAAGTTCGGCGGGTCGTAGAGCATCCGCGCCATGACGAGGCGGGCCTTCTCGCCGCCGGAGAGCACGCGGCAGCGCTTCTCGACATCGTCGCCGGAAAAGCCGAAACAGCCGGCGAGCGCCCGGAGCGAGCCCTGTCCCGCCTGCGGGAAGGCGTCCTCCAGCCACTGGAACACGGTCTGCTCGCCGTCCAGCAGTTCCATGGCGTGCTGGGCGAAATAGCCCATCCTGATGCTCGCCCCGAGGTTGACCGTGCCGGCATCCGGCTCGGTCGCGCCGGTGACGAGCTTCAGCAGCGTCGACTTGCCGGCGCCGTTGACGCCCATCACGCACCAGCGTTCCTTGCGGCGGATCTGGAAGTCGAGGCCCGCGTAGATGGTGCGGCTGCCATAGCGCTTGTCGACCTGCTTCAGGCTGACCACGTCCTCGCCGGAGCGCGGCGCCGGCTGGAACTCGAAGGCCACCGTCTGCCGCCGGCGCGGCGGCTCCACGCGGTCGATCTTGTCGAGCTTCTTCACCCGGCTCTGCACCTGCGCGGCGTGGGAGGCGCGCGCCTTGAACCGCTCGATGAAGGCGATCTCCTTCGCCAGCATGGCCTGCTGGCGCTCGAACTGCGCCTGCTGCTGCTTCTCGGCCAGCGCCCGCTGCTGCTCGTAGAAGGCATAGTCGCCGGAATAGGAGGTGAGCGAGCCGCCGTCGATCTCGACGATCTTGCTGACGATGCGGTTCATGAACTCGCGGTCGTGCGAGGTCATCATCAGCGCGCCCTCATATCCCCTCAGGAAGGCCTCGAGCCAGATCAGGCTCTCGATGTCGAGGTGGTTCGACGGCTCGTCGAGCAGCATGGCGTCGGGCCGCATGAGCAGGATGCGGGCGAGCGCCACACGCATCTTCCAGCCGCCGGAGAGGGCGCCGACATCGCCCTCCATCATCTCGTGGCTGAAGCCGAGGCCGGCCAGCACCTCGCGCGCCCGGCCGTCCAGCGCATAGCCGTCGAGCTCCTCGAACCGGCCCTGCACCTCGCCGTAGCGGGCGATGATCTCGTCCATCCGGTCGGCCTGATCGGGATCGGCCATGGCCGCCTCCAGCGCCTTCAACTCGGCCGCCACGACGCTCACCGGGCCGGCGCCCTCCATCACCTCGGCCACCGCGCTGCGGCCCGCCATGTCGCCGACATCCTGGCTGAAATAGCCGATGGTCACGCCGCGGTCGGTGGAGACCTGGCCCTCGTCGGGCTGCTCCTCGCCGGTGATCATGCGGAACAGCGTCGTCTTGCCGGCGCCGTTGGGGCCGACGAGGCCCACCTTCTCGCCCCGTTGCAGGGCGGCCGAAGCCTCGATGAAGACGATCTGCTTGCCGTTCTGCTTGCCGATGCTTTCCAGACGAATCATACGCGCGGGCTACCGATGGACAGTGTTGCGGTGCGGCATACGCCATGCGGCGGGCAGGGGACAAGGGCGGTGGGTGGGTGGGGTGGTCATCGACCTGGAGGTCTGAGACCTCAAGCACCTCGACGCGATCTATCGGCGGGAGCAAGAGCCTGACGATAGCGACGGATGCGCTGAAGATGATTGAGGAGTTGGCAGCCTGAACGGCCGACTACAACCCAAAAACGGATCCCGCGATCGTTTGCCTTTCGAGCAGGCTGACAACCATTGTTGAAGCGACCGGTTTGCGGCCTGCAGCGGTCGGGCAGCTTTGAGCAACATGCCCAGCATAGCTGATGGCCCAAAAACCATGTAGGGTAGTTCGAGCTAGCGCCGGTGTCAGTTGGCGTGACCACATTCTGTCTGGGCTACGGGGATAGGTTGGCGCCGAACGCATCTCAACTCTCTGCAATGACACGTCTCTTCTCGTCCGGCGTTTTCCGGGAAATGGCGAGGAAGGGCAACTCGCCGCTGTTCTCAAGACTCCTCGAACAAGCTGAGGTGCCTGGTAGCTGGGATGAGAACGCAACCGTGGCCGATGCCTTCGATTCCGCGTTCGATGTCCTTAAAACGGCCGGCTTGCGAGATGAGTATGTCTATCGCGCGGCTCTCACACACAAGATCCTGATGGGTAAGCACACGCTTAAGACCGCGTGCATGCTCAACGAGTTTCGCGCTGGCGCATGCAGGGCTGACTTAGCAATTCTGAACGGCACGGCGACGGTCTATGAGATTAAATCTGAACGCGATTCACTTGCCAGGCTCGCTAATCAGGTCGAGAATTACAAGAAAGTGTTCGCCAAGGTCTATGTAATTGCGGGCGAGCGCCATGTTCCAAGTGTTCTTGTTACAGTGCCCGACGATGTCGGCGTGATGATGCTATCTTCGCGCGATCGGATATCGACCGTACGCGAAGCTGAGGATCGACCCGAGCGCATCTGCCCGACTACGGTTTTCGCGTCGCTGCGCTCGGCGGAGGCGAGTGCCATCTTGAAGAACCTCGGGGTTGCCGTGCCCAACGTGCCCAATACGGAACTGCACACTGCGATGCGAGCTTGCTTCGAAGGTCTTGATCCGGCGGCCGTCCATGTCGCGATGGTCGAAACACTCAAGCGATCGCGCGATCTCGCGCCCCTTAGCGCGCTCGTCAACCGGCTGCCAAGATCGCTCCACGCCGCTGCGCTGTCGATTCACGTCCGTCGCGCCGATCACGAACGGATCGTGGAAGCAGTCTCAACACCGCTCGATGCGGCGATGACTTGGGCCTGACAGACACATGTATCACCCTTACTTCCGCGGCAAGCAGTTCGAACTGATCACGGTGCGCGAGACGGCTCCCCTTCTCGCGAAATCGAACTTTGTGCCGATCATCGAGCCGGTCCGTGAATCGCTTAGCGGCCTGGAAAGAGCGCTGAAAGCAATCTGTGAAGCCAACGGAAGGGCGATTGTGATCGTCAATCCCTACCACGGTGATCTTCAAGATGGCGGCGCAAACATCTCTGCCCTGTTGCAGGGCGGGTTCATCGGCAACGACAAGATCTCAGCAGGAATCCTGCTTCGCAGCGATACCAGCTTTGCCGCCGCTACCGCCTGCTTCGAGCTACACAAGGACCATTACCCGACCTTCGTACATGACGGGTTCAACGAGCCGAAGGCCTTGGCGCGATATCTTGGCGGTGGTCTCTCTGCCTCGACGCACGTCTTTGTCTCAAGCCCTGCTGACACGCTCTACCGCAAGCACTTCATCGGCAGCAACCGCATCCTCGTCCAAGACGGCTTTGAACGACGCAAGAATGCTGACTATGCCAAGAATTCGCCAGAGAAATTCTCGGAGCTCCACGTTACATATCGCGATCTCGCAATGGAGGGCTTCGGCGATTTTTTGATCGTCGGCGATGTTTATTCCGAGGGAGGTGGTCCAGCCTATGCGGTTGCCATTCACCTCACCTATATCGATCCCGACAATGACGACGTGATGTACATTTACCACTTCGTTTCGACGACCAATGACACGCCCACCGATCCCGCTGGCAAGTTTGCGCAAGCGCTCAAGAAGCTCATCGACAAGCTCGATGGCGGAGATTCGAAGCTACTCGAAACACGTGCGATCCAAGAGTTTCGGGAACTGCACGCTAAGAAGCATTTTCCCGGTCTCGGCTATGTGAAGAAGCTATCCATGAAGCATCACATCGAGACGCTCGCCGTCTATCTGGGCTAGGCCCGCCATGCCAAAGAAGTTCTGCTGCCCAGAGTGCTTCGACGATCGATGGTTGCGAAACAACCGCATTCCATCGCTGGTTCCTGGGCATGGCACGTGTGGCTTCTGCGGCTCCGTAGACGTGCCTCTGGTCGACCCCACCGCGCTCAGCACCGAGTTCGAGCTACTTGCCAATGTCTACGAGCCCGACCCCAACGGAAAAACGCTCGTCGAGTGGATGAAAGAGGACTGGCAGCTCTTTCCGGAGGAGAAGCTTGACAATGCGCATGCGAGCCATTTGCTGGGCGAAATCCTCGACGATGGTAACATCGTCCGACAGCCTTTTTCGCCGTCCTCTAGCTATACCAGCGAAGGTCTCGTCCGGTGGGAAACCCTGCGCGACGAGATGATGTTCAAGAACCGATGGTTTCTCGAGCAGGACATCGACCGCGAGCGTATGAGCGACCTGTTGGCGATGCTGCTTGAAACGGATGTGCCCAAGCAATGGTATCGCGCGCGGATTCGGACCGGCGACAATACTTTTACAATCGCCGAGATGAACGCTCCGCCGAAGCACCTCGCGTCGCACGGCCGCGCCAATCCCGCGGGCATTCCCTATCTATATCTTGGGTCGCTAGCCGAGACGGCGATCGCCGAGATCCGCCCGCACACAGGTGAGGTGGCTTGCATCGCAGACTTTACCATACCGGAAATCCGAGCGGTCGACCTACGCAATCCGCGCCGGTTCGTGTCGCCTTTCATCCTCTCCGACGCTAGCCAGATCGGCTTGCTCCGCGCCGACCTTCCCTTTCTGGAGCGCCTTGGTGACGAACTGACTCGTCCAGTGCTCCCACAGCGCGCGGCAATCGATTATATTCCCAGCCAGTATCTGTGTGAGTTTATCAAGAAGGCAGGGTTCGATGGTGTGCTCTATAGAAGCTCGGTCAGCGAGGGAATCAACCTTGCCCTGTTTAACCCGGCGAACGCGGTCGGCGGCAACGTCTCTCTCTACAACGTTACCAAAGTGAAGGTGGAAGTCCGCGCCGCGTGATCTCGGCAAGCGGGTGCCCGCCGACGCGGCGTGATGGCCTCTTAGCCCTAACGCACGAGGACGACGCGCGCGGCCTCAGAGTAAGCTGGCGGGTGAACGAAGGACGGCTTTGCAGAAGAGATAGGGCGCGCCGAAAATGTCTTGGATCGCGCACGAAGCCGATTGTCAGCTATTGGCAGTGAGCCAATCTCGCCTATCGGGCGATGCGGTCATCTCACTTTTCGGCTGAAAAAATTTCTTCCAATCGGACTCGCTTTGAACCCGGGGCACACCCGTTTCATCACCCCGTTGACTCTCGCCCGCCAATCATCGTCTCTCCCGTCAAACCCAGACGGACCTGCCCCCATGAAACCCGACGACGTGCTTGCCGAATTCCGCGCCGCGGGCGCCCTGCTGGAAGGCCATTTCATCCTCTCCTCGGGCCGGCGCAGCCCGGTCTTCCTGCAGAAGATGTTCGTGTTCCAGGACCCCGAGCGCACGGCGCGGCTCTGCGCGGCGCTGGCCGAGAAGGTGCGCGCCGCCTTCGGCCGCATCGACTACGTGGTCTCGCCGGCGGTGGGCGGCATCGTGCCGGGCTACGAGACGGCGCGGCAGCTCGGCGCCAAGGCGATCTTCGTCGAGCGCGAGGATGGCCAGTTCAAACTGCGGCGCGGCTTCGAGATTCCCGCCGGCGCGCGCGTGCTGGTGGTCGAGGACATCATCACCACCGGCCTGTCGACGCGCGAGTGCCTTGCCGCCATTGCCGGCCATGCCGGCGAGACGGTCGGCGCCGCCGTGCTGGTGGACCGCTCGGCTGGCTCTGTGGATGTCGGCGTGCCGCTGGTCTCGCTGCTGTCCTGGTTCGTGCCCGACTATGCGGCCGACGACCTGCCGCCGGAGCTGGCCGCCCTGCCAGCCGTGAAGCCGGGCTCGCGCGGCATCCAGGGGGTGAAGGCGTGAGCGAGGGAAACGGGGCGACGAGCCCGGCCATCGCGCCGTCGCGCTCGCGCCTGTTCGTCGGCCTGTTCGTGCTGTTCATGGGCCTCGTCATCACCGTGCCCAATGCCTGGCCGCTGATCCAGCACGCCATTGCCAGCCGCAGCGAGCCGGTGACGGCGCGCTGGGTCGACTCGCACATCACCTCCTCCTCGCGCGACACGGTGGGCGTGCCGACCTTTGCCTTCGAGCGGCGCATCGGCCCCATGGTGCAGGAATGCCGGGTGGCGATGACCCGCTATCGTCATGCGCCGAACGGCCGGCCCTCGCGCGAGACGCTGCGGGTGGTGCCGGGCGCGACCTGCGAGGACATCGTGGTGCTGGACGACCCGCCGCGCGAGCGCATCCCGCTGGTGCTGCTGGGGCTTCTGGTCGCGGCGGCCGGCGCGGCGCTGACCACCATCGCGGTGAGGAGGCGACAGGCGTGATCATCGGCATCGGCTCCGACCTCTGCGACATCAGGCGGATCGAGAAGTCGCTGGCGCGGCACGGCGAGCGGTTCACGCATCGCCTGTTCACGGAAGTCGAGCAGGCGAAGGCCGAGGGAAGGGCGCACAGGGCCGCGACCTATGCCAAGCGCTTCGCCGCCAAGGAGGCGATGGCCAAGGCGCTCGGCACCGGTATCCGCAAGGGCGTGTTCTGGAAGGATATGGGGGTCGCCAACCTGCCCTCGGGCAAGCCGACCCTGGTGCTGACCGGCGGCGCACTGACCATGCTCCAGTCGATCACCCCGGCCGGCCACCGGGCCGAGATCCACCTGACGATCACTGACGATTTCCCAATGGCGCAGGCCTTCGTGATCATCGAGGCGATCCCGGAAGCCTGACGCGAAACCCGGCTGAACGGCTGTTCATCGCGGTGCCATGATGCCGTCACCGTTCGTTCAGAACGGGTTCAAGGCGGAACTCCTAGGGTCCCGGAACGTTTTGGATGGGAGGCGAAGTCGAGGCGCGTCGCGCCACAGCTTCCCAAGCCAACGAAAGGGGCATCGTCATGCTTTCCTATAAGTTCAAGGCCATCACGGCCGCCATCGTCGTCGCCGCCGGCGTTGCCGCCGTCGCGGCTCCCGCCGAAGCGCAGTATCGCCGCTACAGGGGCGACCGCGGCGCCGCCATCGGTGCCGGCATCGCGCTCGGCGTCATCGGCCTCGGCGCGGCGGCGATCGCCGCCGACCAGCGCCGCCAGTCCTACGAGGGCTATTATGGCCCGCGCTATGGCTACGGCTATTCCAGCGGGCCGGCCTATTATGAGGAGGCACCTCCGCGGGTCGTCTATCGGCGCAACCGTCATGCGGACGATCGTTATCCGCATACGTTCTACGATCGCCGCTACTACGTCGAACCGGGCTACTGAGCCCACTCGCACGGCACAGAGTTGAGGGCGCGGTCCGCAGGGGCCGCGCCTTTTGCTATCTGGCCGGCTGTTATCCGGCCAGCGCGAGGATGATCGGGATCGTGACCACCGCGATCAGCGTCTGCACGGTCAGGATCTCGGCCATGAGAGGCGCGTCGCCGCCCATCTGGCGGGCGAGGATGTAGGAACCCGACGCCGTCGGCATGGCCGCCGAGAGGATCGCGACCTTCAGCGCCACGCCGCCGACGCCGAGCGCCATGCCGATGCCGCAGACCAGGGCCGGCATGAGCAGCAGCTTCAGGCCGGTGGCGACCCAGGTGAGCGTCCGCGGCCTGACCGCCGCGCGCACCTCCAGCCCGGCGCCGACCAGCAGCAGGCCGGTGCCGAGCGCCGCCGCGCCGAGGATGTCGCCGAAGCGCATGGCGATGACCGGCAGGGGGATGCCGACGACGTTGATCGCGATGCCGATGGCCGAGGACCAGATGAACGGGTTGGTGACGATGGCTTTCAGCGTCGGCCCGAGGACGATCGGCTTGTCCTGCGCATAGTGCTGCAGCATGACCACCGCCAGCACGTTCAGGAGCGGGATCATCGAGGCCACCGAGATGGCGGTCAGCGTCAGGCCGAGCTCGCCGAACAGCGCGCCGGCGGTGGCGATGGCGACGAAGGAGTTCCAGCGCGTCGCGCCCTGGAACACGGAGGTGAAGGCTGGCCCGTCCATGCCGAGCGAGCGGGCAAGGACGGGGCGTAGTGCCAGCAGGACGGCGGTCATGCAGAGGATCGCGGCAATCAGCGCGAAGCCCATGGCGAAGACCGGCACCGCGCGCAAATCCGCCTTGGCCATGGTCATGATGATCATGGCCGGGAAGAAGACATAGTAGGTGGCGCGCTCGAGGCCCCGCCAGCCCGGCTCGTCCATCAGCGGCATGGCCTTCAGCCAGGCGCCGAGGACGATGATCAGGAAGACGGGCGTCAGGCTGGCAATGATCGGGAACATGACGGGGGTCGCGGGGGCGGAGGCCGTGTTCGATCATGCCGGGGCCAGCAAGGCAACCGCCGCCGGCGCATGAGGCCGATCCGGCGAGCCGTCGTCAGCTACTTCTCCAGGAAGTCGAAGTCGCAGCCCTTGTCCGCCTGCGTGACGTGGTCGAGATAGAGCTTGCGATAGCCGCGCTGGCGCTGGCGCATATGTGCCGGCTTCTTCCACGCCTTGCGGCGGATCGCCAGTTCCTCCTCCGACACCAGCAGATCGACCCGCCGGTTCGGCACGTCGAGGCTGATCCGGTCGCCGCTCCTGACCAGCGCCAGCGGCGAGCCCTCGGCGGCCTCCGGCGTGACATGCAGCACGATCGTGCCGTAGGCCGTGCCGGACATGCGCGCGTCCGAGATTCGGATCATGTCGGTGACGCCCTGCGTCGCCAGCTTCTTGGGGATCGGCAGCAGGCCCGCCTCGGGCATGCCGGGATGGCCCTTCGGCCCGGCATTGCGCATGACGAGGATATCGTCGGCGGTGACGTCGAGATCGGGATCGTCGATCCGGTTGGTCATGTCCTCGACATCCTCGAAGACCACGGCGCGGCCGGTATGGACCATCAGCTTCGGGGTGGCGGCGGCGGCCTTGATCACCGCGCCGCCGGGCGCCAGCGAGCCACGCAGCACGGCATGGGCGCCGGTCTTCTTCAGGGGCTGGGCGAGCGGGCGGATGATCGTCTGGTTCGGCACCTCCTCGGCGCGCTCGGCCCAGTCGCCGAGCCTCTCGCCGGTGACGGTCGGGGCGTCAAGGTCGAGGTGTTGGCGCAACTCCTTCAGGAGCTTGGGCATGCCGCCCGACCAGTGGAAATGCTCCATGTAATTGGCACCGGCGGGCTTCAGGTCGAGCAGCACGGGCACGTCGCGGCCGACCCGGTCGAGTTCCTCCAGATCCCATGTCAGGCCGAGGCGACCGGCAAGGGCCGCCATATGGACGACCGCATTGGTCGAGCCGCCGATCGCCTGCAGCACCACCATGGCATTGCGCAGCGAGCCTTGGGTGATGACATCGCGCGGCTTGAGGCCGGATTTCGCCAGCTTCACCGCTTCGCGGCCGGAGGCTTCCGCCGCGCGAATGCGATCGGCATGGGTGGCGGGGATGGTTCCGGTATGGGGCAGGGCCATGCCCAGCGCCTCGGTGAGGCAGCCCATGGTCGAGGCCGTGCCCATGACCATGCAGGTGCCGACGGTGGGCGCGAGGCGGCTCGATACCGCCTCAATCTCGGCCTCGTCGAACTTGCCGGCCCGGTGCATGGCCCAGAGGCGCCGGCAGTCGGTGCAGGCGCCCAGCACCTCGCCCTTGTAGTGGCCGACCAGCATGGGGCCGGTGATGAGCTGGATGGCCGGCACGTCGGCCGAGGCGGCGCCCATCAACTGCGCCGGCACGGTCTTGTCGCAGCCGCCGATCAGCACCACCGCATCCATCGGCTGGGCGCGGATCATCTCCTCCGTGTCGATCGCCATGAGATTGCGCAGGAACATGGAGGTCGGGTTGGAAAAGCTCTCGTGGATCGAGACGGTCGGGAAGGCGAAGGGCAGGCCGCCCGACAGCATGACGCCGCGCTTCACGGCTTCCACAAGCTGGCGGACATTGCCGTGGCACGGATTGTAGTCGGAATAGGTGTCGGTGATGGCGACGATGGGACGGTCGAGCGCGTCGTCGGAAAAGCCCGCCGCCTTGATGAAGGCCTTGCGCAGGAACAGCGAGAAGCCGGGATCGCCATAGGCGGTCAGCCCCTTGCGCATGCCCGTCGGACCCTTCGGCTTTTTCGCCATGATGCGTTTCCTCGAAATTGGAACGGCACCAAAGCACGGCGAAACGGGAATCGCGAGGCGCGGCCAGGAAGAGCAGGGCCGCGCGGGGTGCTCGCCGGCGGGCGCGGCGGCAGGATAGGATAGGCGCATGCTCTATTTCGCCTATGGTTCCAACATGAACGTGCCTCAGATGGGACGCCGCGCGCCGAAGGCCGTGCCGGTCGGCATCGGTCACCTTGCCGACCATCGCCTGTTCTTCACCTGCGACGGCTATGCCGCGATCCGGCGCCGGCGCGGACACATTGTCCACGGCGTCGTCTGGCGGATCGCCGCCCGCGACGTCGCCGTGCTCGACCGCTACGAGGGCGTCGAGGAAGGCTGGTACGTGAAGCGCATGGTGCGGGTGCGGCTCGCGACCCGTTCCGTGCCCTGCCTCGTCTATGACGGCGGCACGGTGCTGGAGGGCTGCCGGCCCCGCCGGCGCTATTTCAACGAGGCGGTGCGCGCCTCGGCGCTCGCCTGGAACCTGCCCAGCCGCTATATCGCCGGTCTCGACCGCTTCGCCCGCCAGGGCTTCAGGGGCTGAACCCGACATGAGCATCGTTGCATGAGCATCCTTGGCCATCTCCTTTCCCGCTTCATCCGGAACGGCCGGCTAACCGTCCTGCATCACGACGGGACGAAGGAGACCTTCGGCTCCGGCGAGAACGGGCCGGACGTGACCGTGAAGCTGCATGACGGAAAGGTGCAGCGCGACCTGTTCTTCAACCCGGAGCTGGCGGCCGCGGAAGCCTATATGGACGGCCGGCTGACCATCGAGGGCGGCAAGGTCATCGACCTGCTCAACCTCTTTTCGGTGAACCGCACGGGCCTCGGCTCGCACCCGGTCCAGCAGGCGCTGCGGAAGGTCTGGCGCGCCCTGAAACGGCGGCATCAGTCCAACAAGATGGGGCAGGCCGCGGCCAACGTCTCCAGCCACTACGACCATCCCAGGGCCTTCTACGAACTCTGGCTGGACGAGACGATGAGCTATTCCTGCGCCTATTTCGAGCGGCCGGACGTGCCGCTGAAGGACGCGCAGGTCGCCAAGATGCGCCACATCGCGGCGAAGCTTAAGATCGAGCCGGGCATGCGCGTCGCCGAGATCGGTTCCGGCTGGGGCGGGCTTGCGACCTATCTCGCTGCCGTCTGTGGGGCCAAGGTCACTGCCATCAACGTCTCGCCGGACCAGCTCGCGGCCTCGAAGGATCGGGTGGCGCAAGCGGGCGTCGCCGACCGCGTCACCTTCTTCGAGAAGGACTATCGCGAACTGACCGGCACCTTCGACCGCGTCGTCTCGGTCGGTATGATGGAGCATGTCGGCGTCAACCACTTCGACGACTATTTCGCGACCGTGAAGCGGCTCTGTGGCCGCGACGGCTACGCTATGATCCACGCCATCGGCCGCATGTCGCCACCCGGCACCACAGCGCCGTTCATCCGCAAATACATCTTCCCCGGCGGCTATGTGCCGGCGCTCTCCGAGGTCTTCGCCTCCACCGAGCGCTGCGGCCTGTGGGTCGACGACTGCGAGGTGCTGCGCCTGCACTATTATTGGACCATCAAGGCCTGGCGCGAGAATTTCGCGGCCGTGCGCGACCGGGTGGTGGTCATGCAGGGCGAGCGTTTCGCCCGCATGTGGGAGTTCTATCTGGCAGCGGTGGAACTCGGCTTCCTCGACGGCTCGAACATGGTCTACCAGTTGCTCCTGTCGGAGAAGCGCGACGCCGTGCCGGTGACGCGCGACTTCATCACCGCGGCCGAGGCGGAGCTGAAGAAGCGCGAGGGCGTCCTGCCATGGGCGACTTGAAGTATTTTCAAGCGAAGTGGGAACCGGTTTCGCGTGAAGAGAAGCGCGCGACCAGCGTGCAAAATGCGAAGTGACGAAAGCCTGACGGAGCACCTGACCATCGCGGGGATCGTCCAGGGCGTCGGTTACCGCCAGTGGTTCCGCCGCGAGGCCGGACGACGCGGGGTAGCCGGATGGGTGCGTAACCGTGCCGATGAGACGGTGGAGGCGGTGGTGTCCGGGCCGCGGGCGGCGGTGGACGATCTCGTGCGCGAGGCGATGAACGGGCCGATGGGCGCGAAGGTCGACCGGATCGACCGGCGCGACGCGACGGAGGCCGAGACGAAGGCTGTGCGGGCCGGGGAAGTGGCGATCCTGCCGACAGCCTAGCAGTCAGGAGTAGGCACCACCCTTGCCGTCATGGCCGGGCTTGGCCCGGCCATCCACGACTTGAACACGACATTCAGGAAATTCGTGGATGCCCGGGCCAAGCCCGGCCGTGACGAGGAGCGGTTCTAGCGCACGCCCTCCGGGCCCCAGATCGTCGCTTCCGTCCAGCCCAGCTCTGCAAACTCCTCAGCTCTCAGCGGAGCTTCGCCGATGGAGAAGAACTCGTCGAGCTGCGGCGGCTTGACCGGCGTTCCCGCCAGCATGGCGTGGGCCTGCCCGCGATGATGGACCTGATGCTGGAAGAGGTGCAGCAGCAGACGGTCGCGCCGCTCGACCTGCACGCGCGTCCGGCGATGCACATGGACGTTGGTGCCGAGCGACTCGTCGGTAAGCGCCTCGCAGGCCGCGATGAGGCGACGGTCAACGTTCGCCTGCTCGCGTTTGAGGTCGGCGATAGCGGGATGAGGGATCCTGACCTCCCAGGCTCGCGGGCCGAGATCGCCGCCCTCCAGCGCGTCGACATAGAACCAGTCGACGACCAGGTTGTGGTTCAGCGTTGCCGCGAGGCTCGGGAAGAAGCTCGTCCGCGTCGCGGCGAAGTCCACAGGCGTCAACCGTTCGCAGGCCGTCAGCAGGCGGTGATTGGCCCAGGCATTGTTGTAGGCCATGGCGCGATAGGTCTCGACCATCGAGGCGGGCATGGCGTCTCCTTGGGTCTGCTAGGCGGTCGGCCCGAAACGATCCTCGAAGGCTGTCCGCAGGATGGCATCAGCCTCGGGCATCGAGACCGGCAGGCCGAGATCGACGAGGCTGGTGACGCCATAGCGCGGATCGGCGATGCCGCAGGGCACGATGCCGTCGAAATGGGTGAGGTCGGGCTCGACGTTGAGCGAGATGCCGTGCAGCGTGACCCAACGCTTCACGCGGATGCCGATGGCGGCGATCTTGTCCTCGTGGTCCTCGCCCTTATCCGGCCGCTTCACCCACACGCCGACGCGGTCCTCGCGCCGCTCGCCGCGGATGTTGAAGCCAGCCAGCGTGGCGATGATCCAGTCCTCCAGTGCGGCGACGAAGACGCGCAGGTCCCGCCTGCGGCGGTTGAGGTCGAGCATGACATAGGCCACGCGCTGGCCCGGCCCGTGATAGGTCATCTGCCCGCCGCGGCCTGCCTCGAAGACCGGAAAGCGGGCGTCGATCACACCCTCATCCCGCGCCGAGGTGCCGGCCGTGTAGAGCGGTGGATGCTCCAGCAGCCAGACGCATTCAGCGGCCGTCCCGTCGGAAATCGCCGCGACCCGCGCCTCCATGGCGGTCAGCGCCTCCTCATAGGGGACCGGCGCGTTGCTGATCAGCCACTCCACCGGCGGAGAACCTGCCGGCGCCCGCATCGACAGCGCCAAATCGGCACGGCTGTTTACCACTCGTTCACCATGTTTGGTCAGGGTGGTCGGCACCGGGGGAAGTGCATCGGCAATGGGTGACATGGCGCAGCTCGAAACAGTCTCGCTCGATATTTCGGTGGTCCTCGGCACAACCATAATGCCGATCCACCAGATGTTGCGCATGGCCCGCGGCGCCATCATCGAACTCGATGCCACGGAGGACGACGAGGTGCAAATCCTCGCCAACGACATGCCCATCGCGCGCGGGCAGGTGGTGATCAACGGCAACCGCATCGGCGTGCAGATCACCGAGATGCTACCGCGGCCGATTGAGTTGCGCTGATTGGTTGACTCCGTCAACTATTTGGAGGATCTCTCCCCGCAACAGGGAGAGGGATCATGCCGTCGCAGCCGGCGGACAGTGCGCAGATCGTGGCGATCCGCAGCTTCAACCGCTACTACACGCGCGCCATCGGCCTGCTCGGCCGCTATCTCGACGCGCCCTGGTCGCTGACGGAATCGCGGGTCTTCTATGAACTGTTCGCCCGCGAGGGGCTGACGGCCGCGACGCTCTGCGACGAACTCGGGCTCGATGCCGGCTATGTCTCGCGCATCCTGAAGAAGTTCGAGGCGGCCGGCTGGCTGACGCGCCTGCCGTCGAAGGAAGATGGTCGCCGCAATATCCTCGCGCTGACCGAGGCCGGCCGGACAATCTTTGCGCCCTACGACCGGGCCTCGCGCGAAGCCACCGGCGCGGTCCTCGGCCGGCTCGGCGAGGCGGATCGTGAGCGGCTGGTCGCTGCCATGCGCCTGATCAAGCAACTGATGACCGAAGGCGGCGAGGAGGTGACCGTCCGCCGCCACAGGCCCGGCGACATGGGCGCGATCATTGCCGGACAGGCGCGGGTCTATGCCGAGGAGTTCGGCTGGGATGACACATTCGAGGCGCTGGTCGCCGAGATCGGCGCGGGTTTCCTGAAAGGCCATAATCCCGTTCGCGAGCGGGCCTTCATCGCCGAGCGGGCAGGGCAGGTGGTCGCTTCGGTCTTCTGCATCGATGCTGGCGACGACATCGCCAAGCTCAGGATGCTCTATGTCGACGCCGCCGCGCGCGGCCACGGGCTCGGCCGCAGGCTGGTCACGGACTGCATCGCCTTCGCGAAGACCGTTGGCTACCGGCGGATGACACTCTGGACCAACGACATCCTCGTCAGCGCCCGCCGCATCTACGAGGCGGAAGGCTTCGTACTGGGCGCGGAGGAGAGGCACCATTCCTTCGGTGTCGACCTCGTCGCCCAGACCTGGGACCTCGACCTCACCGCCCGGTGAAATCCCCGTAGCCGAGCCGGTCCAGCGCGCCCTGCAGGATGTAGGCGGCGGCCATCTTGTCGACCAGCTCGGCCCGGCGCGCGCGCGAGGCGTCGGCCTCCATCAGCGTGCGGGTGACCGCGGCGGTGGACAGCCGCTCGTCCCAGAAGGCGATGGGCAGACCGGTCTTCGGCACGAGGTTGCGGACGAAGGCGCGGGTCGACTGGGCACGCGGCCCCTCGGTGCCGTCGAGGTTCTTCGGCAGGCCGATGACGAGGGCGCCGGCATCGTGCTTCTCGGCCAGCGCCAGCAGTGCCGCCACGTCGGGCGTGAACTTGACGCGCCGGATCGTCTCGAGCGGCGTCGCGATGGTCCAGTTCACGTCGGTCAATGCGAGGCCGATGGTCTTGGTGCCGAGATCCATGCCAATCAGGCGCCGGCCGGTGGCGACGGCGTCGCGCAACTCTCTCAGGTCGATGATCGGCATTGTCGAACCGCCCTTCGGCCGCATTGAGGGTGTCGCGTCGCACCCTATACTCGCCTTCGACGGCGCCGACACGCTCATTCCCGCAGGAGGATATCGATGAAGCTCACCTGGTTCGGCCACTCGGCCTTCCGGCTCGATTTCGGCACCTCGATCGTGCTGATCGACCCGTTCCTGACCGGCAACCCGTCCTTCACGGGCGACCGCGCCGCCGCCATTGCCGGGACGACCCATGTGCTGCTGACCCACGGCCATGCCGACCATGTCGGCGACACGCTGGCGATCGCGGCCGAGACTGGCGCCAAGGTCGTGACCAACTACGATCTGTGCATGGCGCTCGCCAACAAGGGGCTCAAGGCCTTCGACCCCATGAACACTGGCGGCACGACCGACCAGGGCGATTTCACGGTGTCGCTGACCAATGCGCTGCATTCATCGGCGGATTTCCACGATGGCGTCAGCGACGCGCTGGGCAACCCCAACGGCCTCGTCGTCAAGGTGAAGGGCGGGCCGAACATCTATGCCATGGGCGACACCGACATGATGGCCGACATGGCGCTCATCGCCGAATGGCACAAGCCGTCCATCGGCCTGGTGCCGATCGGCGACCGCTTCACCATGGGTGGGGATGCCGCGGCCTTCGCCTGCCGCAAGTTCTTCGCCTTCGAGTCGGTGATCCCCTGCCACTACGGCTCGTTCCCGATCATCGACAAGACGGCGGACAAGTTCGTCGGCGCGATGGGCGGCTCGAAGACGAAGGTGGCGGTGCCGAAGCCGGGCGAGAGCGTCACGCTCTGAGGGCTCGAAACGAACAGCGCCCGCCGGCGAGGGCGGGCGCTGTAGAGCAAACGGGAAAGCCGGCTCAGGAGCGGAAGCCGCGCACCATGGTCATGAACCGCACCTGCTCGGACGCATCGTTCCTGAACAGGCCGGTGAAGCCGGTTGTGATGGTCGAGACGCCCTGCTTCTGCACGCCGCGCATCGACATGCACATGTGCTCGGCCTCAACGAGGACGGCGAGGCCGCGGGGCTGCAGGTTCTCCTCAATCGCGTTGACGATCTCGGCGGTCATGTTCTCCTGCGTCTGCAGTCGGCGGGCATAGATGTCGACGACCTTGGCGAGCTTGGAGAGCCCCACCACGCCCTCGCGCGGATAATAGGCGATATGGGCGCGGCCCATGATCGGCACGATGTGATGCTCGCAATGCGAGAAGAACGGGATGTCGCGGACGAGGACCACGTCGCCGTAGCCGCCGACCTCCTCGAAGACGGTGCCGAGTTCCTTGGCAGCGGACTGGCCATAGCCGCGGAACAAATCCTCCCACGCCTTCACCATCCGGCGCGGCGTGTCGAGAAGGCCCTCGCGGGTCGGGTCGTCGCCAACCCACTCGATCAGCGTGCGAACCGCCGCCTCGGCTTCCTCGCGCGAGGGGCGATGACGGCGCAAAGCCTCCGGGCCCCTCGCGATGGGAAGGGTCTTAACGACGGCATCCATGGCACTCAACTCCGATGAGGGGGACGTTTCCAAATACGAAAGCCTGAACGTTTCAGACGCAGGAAACGCACCAAGGGAGGGTGCGACAAATTGCCATGGTCCGACGTCGCCCAGTCACCGTTCGATCATTGCGAGCCCGATCTTCTGCCGGGCTTTAATGCCTGCTTGCGACGCATATATGATGGCTGCATCTGAACGCGTCATGAACGGCCGTTCATCATCGACGCCGAGGCGGTGGCTGTGATCGACGACATCTACAACCGGCGCATTCTGGAACTGGCTGCCGATATTCCCCGGCTCGGCCGACTCGTCCGTGCCGACGCTAGCGCCACCGCCCATTCGAAACTCTGCGGCTCGACGGTGACCGTCGATCTGGTCATGGACGGCGACGCGGTGACCGATTTCGCCCATGATGTGAAGGCCTGCGCGCTCGGCCAGGCCTCGTCCTCGATCATGGCGCGCCATGTCGTGGGTTCGACCGCTGGCGAACTGCGCGTGCTGCGCGACACCGTCCGCCGCATGCTCAAGGACAACGGCCCGCCGCCGTCCGGCCGCTGGGCGGATGTTGCGGTGCTGGAGCCCGTCCGCGACTACAAGGCCCGCCACGCCTCCACGCTGCTCACCTTCGACGCGGTCGTCGACGCAGTCGGGCGGATCGAGGCCGCGCGCACCGCCGCCGCGGCGGAATGAGCGCCTCGGGCGACCTCGACAGCCTGTTCCGCGACCGCCGCCCCGCGCGCTGGCCGCGCCTTGCCGGCCACGGGCTGATCCGCGCCTACCAGCTCTCCATTTCGATGCTGGTCGGCCGCTGGTGCCGGCATCTGCCGACCTGCTCGGCCTATATGGACGAGGCGGTGATGCGTCACGGCCTCTGGGCGGGCGGCTGGATGGGCCTGGCGCGCCTCTGCCGCTGTCACCCCTACGGCACGTCGGGCATCGACAATCCGCCCGCCATGCCGCCTGGCGCTGCGCGCTGGTTCGCGCCCTGGCGCTACGGCGGCTGGCGGTGGCGGCGCGGCGGGCCGGTCTGCGAGGCGGTCGCCGCGCCTAGTTCGCGGGATCACGGTTGATCAGGCCGTAGGTCTCCAGCAGCCCGCGCGCGGGATAGAACGGCTCGTAGCGCTCGCCGTCGAGATAGAGTGCGAGATCGATGTCCACCCCCATCTCGGTCAGATAGGCGCGCACCTTCTCCAGCGTCGTGGCGATCAGGCGCGTCCGCATCGCCTCCGGCAGTTCGCCGCCGGCCGGGTGGCGGAAGTCGACGGGACTGATAGCGATCGCCGCGCCAGGGGCGGCGCTGCGGTTGCGCCCGGCCGCCAGCAGGTAGAAGCAGGCACCGAAACACGCGCCGTCGAGAGCGAGGACCGGGGCATCGCCGGACCGGTCGGTGCGGGCGACGATCGTGTCGAGGCCGGTGCGGCGCACGATGCGCCCGAGCGCCAGCGTCACCTCCAGCATGCCGCCGGGCGAGTGGATGACGAGCGGCGGCCGCGCGCCGCCGATCTGCTTGACGAACTCGGCGAAGGCGACGACCGAACCGGGCATGACCGCGCCCTCGGCGGCGATCCATTGCGCACAGCCCGGCCCGCAGGAATCCGGCGCACCCGTCACCAGGGTGAAGGTCATCGGCGCCGCGTCCGGCGCCGGCGATTGGGCAGCGGCGATCGGGGCCAGGACCGGCCCGAGAACGAGGAGGGCGGCGACGAAGCGGGCAAGGCGCATGGTGCAAGCCTAAAGCATCTTCGACCGGCGCGGATCAGGTTTGAGGAGTTGTGCGGCAGACACCTGCTTTGTGGCTTCAGCTTCCAGCTTCGATCGCTGAAGACATATCCATCGTTGCCGTGACAATGGCGCGCCTCAACCACGCGTGCCTGGGCGCGTCCTGCTGGCGCGCGTGCCAGGCGAGGCTCATCGTGAAACGCCCGAGATCGAGCGGCGGCGGCAACGAGACGAGGCGCCTCATATTGGCGGCCGCGCGCGCCAGGCTCGACGGCAGGGTCATGATCAGGTCGGAGCGGGCGGCAATCTCCACCGCGGCGAAGAAGTTTGGCACACGCAGCTTCACCCGTCGCGTTCGCCCCATCCGCGCAAGCACCTCGTCGACCGGCGCAGGCCCGACGCCGGTGACGCTCACCACGATATGTTCAAGCGCCAGAAAACGGTTGAGTGTCAGCTTCCTGGCGGTGGCAGGGTGACCCGCGCGCATCAGCGTCACCAGCTCTTCCTCATAGAGACCACGTCGGCGGATGCCGGCCGGTGCTTCATCGATCAGCGCCACCATGGCATCGGCGTTATCGTGCTCCAGCGCTTCGATCCCGTTCGCGCCCGGCGCGGCGATGTCGAGATCGAGGCACGGTGCCTCGCGGGCGAGGCGGGCAAGCAGATGCGGTGCGAGCGCGGCCGCCTGGAGATCGGGCATCAGAAGCCGGATCCGGCCCGTCGCCGTCGCGGGATCGAACGCCCTCGCTTCCAACATGTCTCCGACGCCTGCCAGTGTCCTGCGCAGCACGGGGCGCACCTCTTCGGCGCGGGAGCTGAGGACGTAGCCGCCCGGTCCATCGACCAGCAGCGCGTCCGAAAACAGCGCGCGCAATCGCCCGAGCGCTCGGCTCGCGGCCGGCTGGCTCATGCCGAGCCGGTGGGCGGCCCGCGTGACGTTCTTCTCTTCCAGCAGCGCCTCCAGCGCCACCAGCAGGTTGAGGTCGATCCGGCGTAAATCCACTTCGTGCATGTTGCCTATATACCTCATGCATTGGACGCATGGAAATCCTGCGCCTATCCGTTCCTCCATCGAGCGAGCTGGGGGAGTGGTCATCATGCATGTTGTTCTGGGAGCCAACGGACGGGCCGGCGGCGAGGCAGCGCGCGCCCTCATCGAATGCGGCGAGGCCGTGCGTGTTGTCGTGCGTCACAAGCAACAGGGTGAAAAATGGTTGGCTCTCGGTGCGGAGGTAGCCGTCGCGAGCATCGAGGATGCCGAGGCGTTGGCCGATGCGCTGAAAGACGCGTCGGGCGCGTTCTTCATCAATCCGCCGCCGGTGAGCGGCGATCCCTATGCGCGCACGGAGGAACTCGGCGCGGCGCTGGCCGATGCAGCACGGCGGGCGCGTCTGCCCAAGGCCGTTGTCCTGTCGTCGATCGGCGCGCAGCATGCCGCAGGCACCGGCGTCATCGCCACTCTCAACCGGTTCGAGGCGTTGCTCGGCGGGGTGGCGCCGGCGACCGCCTTCCTGCGGTCAGGCCATTTTGTCGAGACCTGGGGCGAGGTGGCGGAAACCGTCTTGTCGGAAAGCGTGTTGCCGACCTTTCTCGACCCCGTTCAGAAGATCCCGATGGTGAGCACGATCGATGTCGGGCGCGCGGCGGCAGCCCTGCTCTGCGAGAACTGGACCGGCAAACGGGTCGCCGAGCTGGGGGGACCGGAAGACTGGAGCGCCGGCGACGTGGCGGCGGCCTTCGCGGAGGTTCTCGACCACCCGGTAAAGGCGATGCTTGTTCCACCGGGTGAGCGTGCCGCGGTGCTTGCCGCGGACGGCGTGCCGGCAGAGGTGGCGAGCGCGTTGCTCGGCATGTACGAGGGAATCGCTGACGGCCTGTTCGCGCGTGAGAGCGACAGCGAGCATCGGCGCGGCAAGACGTCCCTGGTGGCAGCGATAGAGCGCGTTGTTGCAAGGCTTGAGCCCGCCCGCCGCTGATCTTCAGCCGCGCAGCGAACTTTGGTTCACGCGACGGCACTGCCCGCATACAGGGTCAGCCGTCGCGTTCGAGGCTCGACGCGCAAGAGGCCCCGCGCGACCGCTATAGCCTGCCCATCAAGACCAGGATGAGCACGATGACGAGGACAAGCCCGATACCGCCGCCGCCGTAGTAGCCGGTGCCGTAGAACGGCCCGCCACCGATGCCGGCGAAGCCGCCGAGCAGTGCGATGACGAGGACGATCAGAAGGATGGTGCCCATCGACATGAGTGTGCCCTCCGAAACATAGCTTCAACCACCTGTCGGGCGCGGCGTTCCCCATCGTTCGCCATAATCGGATACCGGGCCGCTTGCCGGCGTACTGCGCGGGCGTCTTGGCCGCACTGCGCTTTTGCATTCGCACCGCGGCTCGGCTATTTCCGGGGCACGCTTCCTGTCCGGATGCCGGCTCGTGTCGGCAAGTCCGGAGAGGGGCGCATTCCGATCTGAACCCACCCCTTACCTGCTCTGTCGGCAGGAGTGAGCGGAGAGACCAATGCCCATTCTGACCTTCCCCGATGGCGCGCAGCGTTCCTATGATGCCGGCGTGACCGGCCTCGATGTCGCGAAAGCCATCGCCCCCTCGCTCGCCAAGCGATCCATCGCGGTCAAGCTCGACGGTCTCGTCGCTGACCTGTCCGACAGGATCGAGCGCGACGCCAGGCTCGAGTTCCTCACCCGCGACAGCCCCGAGGCGCTGGAACTGATCCGCCACGATGCGGCCCACGTCATGGCGGAAGCCGTGCAGAAGCTCTGGCCGGGCACGCAGGTGACCATCGGCCCGGTGATCGAGAACGGCTTCTACTACGACTTCTTCCGCAATGAGCCCTTCACCCCGGAGGACTTCGCGGCGATCGAGGCCGAGATGCGCAAGATCATCGCGGCCGGCAAGCCCTTCACCAAGCGTGTCGTCTCGCGTGACGATGCGATCAGGATCTTTCGCGACAAGGGCGAGAGCTTCAAAGTCGAGCTGGTCGAGGCGATCCCGGCCGACCAGCAGATCAACCTCTACGACCAGGGCGGCTGGTTTGATCTCTGCCGCGGCCCGCACATGGCGTCGACCGGCCAGATCGGTAACTCCTTCAAGTTGATGAAGGTGGCCGGCGCCTACTGGCGCGGCGATTCCAGCAAGCCGATGCTGACCCGCATCTATGCGACCGCCTGGCGCACGGACGAGGAACTTCAGGCCTATATCCACATGCTGGAAGAGGCCGAGAAGCGCGACCATCGCCGGCTCGGCCGCGAGATGGACCTGTTCCACTTCCAGGAGGAGGGGCCGGGCGTCGTCTTCTGGCACGCCAAGGGCTGGAGGATGTTCCAGACCCTCATCGCCTATATGCGCCGACGCCTGGAGGATGACTATCAGGAGGTCAACGCGCCGCAGGTGCTCGACAAGTCCCTGTGGGAAACCTCCGGCCACTGGGGCTGGTATCAGGAGAACATGTTCGCGGTGAAGTCAGCTCACGCCTTCACGCATCCGGACGATCCGGAGGCCGATCAGCGCATCTTCGCGCTGAAGCCGATGAACTGTCCCGGCCACGTCCAGATCTTCAAGCACGGCTTGAAATCCTACCGCGACCTGCCGATCCGGCTGGCTGAGTTCGGCAACGTCCACCGCTACGAGGCGTCGGGCGCGCTGCACGGCCTCCTGCGCGTGCGCGCCTTCACCCAGGACGACGCGCACGTCTTCTGCACCGAAGACCAGCTCGAGGCGGAGATCCTGAAGATCAATGACCTCATGATGTCGGTCTATCAGGATTTCGGTTTCGAGGAGGTGGTGGTGAAGCTCGCCACACGCCCCGAGAAGCGGGTCGGCACCGACGCCATGTGGGACCATGCCGAGGCGATCCTGAAGCGCTCACTCGAGCGCATGGCGCGCGAGGACAATCGCATCAAGACCGGCATCAACGAGGGCGAGGGGACCTTCTACGGCCCCAAATTCGAGTACACGCTGAAAGACGCGATCGGCCGGGAATGGCAGTGCGGAACGACCCAGGTCGACTTCAACCTTCCGGAGCGGTTCGGCGCCTTCTATATCGGCGCTGATTCGGAGAAGAAGCAGCCGGTCATGGTCCACCGCGCCTTGTGCGGCTCGCTCGAGCGCTTCCTCGGCATCCTGATCGAGAATTTCTCGGGCCATTTCCCGTTCTGGTTCGCGCCGAAACAGGTCGTGGTCTGCCCGATCACGTCCGAGGCCGACGGCTACGCGACCGAAGTGCTGGCCGCCTGCCGCAGGGCCGGGTTGAAGGCCGATGCCGACCTCCGGAACGAGAAGATCTCCTACAAGGTGCGCGAGCACTCGCTGCAGAAGGTCCCGGTCATCCTCGCGGTCGGCAAGAAGGAAGCGGCCGAGCGGAGCGTCTCCGTGCGCCGCCTCGGCAGCCAGGCGCAGGAGGTGGTGGGGCTCGAGGAGCTGGTGGCCAGGCTCGCCGACGAGGCGACGCCGCCGGACATCAGGCGGGCGCGGGCGGCGGGCTGAAAACCCCGGGGTTCTCCGCCAAGTCGCAGTCCCAAGCGCGTCATGCCCGGCCTGGTGCCGGGCATCCGCGACCAGCGCCGGCCTGTTCGATCTGCAGGTCCGTGCGCGCGCAAGCCTACCGCGCCACGACCTCGATCTGCTGGTCCTTGCCCGCCTCGACCTGGAACTTCTGGTTGAACACCCGTCCCTCGTGGCGGGCGATGGCGAGGTACTCGCCCTCCTGCAGGACCATGTCCGGGAAGGCGCCGATCGATTCCTTGATCACGTCGCCGCCGGGCGTCAGCACAGTCCAGGCGGCATTGCCGATCGGCTCGCCGCCGGCCGCGCCGCGCACGAGCCGGAGCCTGATCTGTGCGGCGCGATGATGGATGGTGGCGTCGGTGACCTGGCCGGCGCGCACGCGCAGGTCCGCGCGGATGGTGGCGTTGGCATCGCCATAGACGGAGACGACGTGATAGGTGCCCTCGGGCAGGGCGATCAGGTCGCCGGCCGGCGCCTGGCGCATGACGAGGCGCGGCTCGCCGCCCTCGAACAAGCCGCCGGCGAAGATATCGAAGGACAGGCGCGCGTTGCGGATGTCGCGGTCGCCGACCTTGCCGACCAGGCGCACCGCGCCGGCATTCAGCACCACCGTGTCGCGATAGGGCGCCGCGGCGACGTCGAGGCGGCGGGTCTGCGAGAAGGTGCCGAAGGCGACGTGCATGATGTAGCCGCCGGGCCTCAGCGCGAAGACCGGTGCCGGATCGCGCGATTCGGCGACGAGGGCGAAGGCCCCGCTCGGCTCCGGCCTGTCGGCGAAGACGCGCCAGTGCAGTCCGTCGCGGACATATTGCCCGCCCTGCCGGAAGCGTGCGTCGAAGGCGACCGCGGTCCGGTCGGAGAATTGCGGTGGCATGGTCGGGGTCGCCGGCATGCTCGGCATCAGCGCCGGATTGGTGCCGGTCTGCGGCGCGAAGGGCATGGCGCCGTCCGGCAGGGTGAAGAACGGCGTCGCCGCGCCGCCCGGCATCTGCCGCCGCCGCCGCTCGATGACCAGCGGCGCGGGGTCGGTGCCCGGCGTCTGCGCGGTGATCGCACGCGGCCCGCCGGTGCCCGACTGCGCGGCAGCATCGCCCGCGCCGGCCAGGCCGACGAGGAGCGCTGCAAGTGCCACGACGGGCAGGCTGCGGGAGGTGATCGTCATTTCGTGACCATGTCGCGGGCGATTATGGCTCTTTTTGGTGCGGGGCACACTTGCAGGCAAGCCGTGATCGTGCGCCTTGGCGAACCGTAACGCCAATCCTAGTTGACGGGCGAGCCGCCGCCAGCCTCCGAAGCTTGTCCCCCAAGCGAGATCCCGATGAGTGCATCGACCGTCCTGATCGACCATTTGAAGACCCGCCGCTCGACCCCCTTCGCCCTGATGCAGGAGCCCGGACCCGACGCCGTGACGTTGGACGCGATGCTGGCGATCGCCGCGCGCGTGCCCGATCACGGCAAGCTGGCGCCCTGGCGCTTCGTGATCATCAGCCGTGAGGCCGGCGGCAAGCTCGGCGATTTTCTTGCGGGTCTCGTGAAGGCCGACGACCCCGCCGCCGACGAGAAACGCATCGAGATCGACCGCGCGCGCTTCGCGCGGGCGCCGGTGTGCGTGGCGGTGGTCTCGCGTGCGGGCCCGCACGCGAAGATCCCCGAATGGGAGCAGGTGCTGTCGGCGGGCGCGGTCTGCCTGAACCTGCTCCATGCCGCGGCCGCCCACGGCTTCGGCGGCAACTGGGTCACCGAATGGCCGGCCTATGACCGGCGCGTCCGCGACCGGCTCGGTCTTGCGCCGGAGGAGACGATCGCCGGCTTCGTCCATGTCGGTACTCCCTCCGCGAAAGCCGAGGACCGCCAGCGGCCCGACATGACCGCCATCATCTCCCGCTTCGAAGGCTGACAACCACATGCACTACAACGTCACCGCCGCCGACCACGGCCTGCGCTACGACCCGTTCAAGGCCATCGTCTCGCCGCGCCCGATCGGCTGGATCACCGCGCTCGACAAGAATGGCCGCATCAACTGCTCGCCCTATTCCTTCTTCAACGCCATTTCCGACAAGCCGCACATGGTCGCCTTCTCCGGCGGGGGCATGAAGGATGCCCGCGCCTTCGTCGAGGAGACCGGCGAGTTCACCTGTTCCTTCGTCTCCTGGGACCTGCGCGACCAGATGAACGCGACCTCCGCACCGCTGCCGCGCGGCGACAGCGAGCTGGATTTCGCCGGTCTGGAGGCGGCGCCCTCGCAGTTCGTCAAGGCGCCGCGCGTCAAGGCGGCCCCGGCGGCGCTCGAATGCAAGTGGATCCAGACCGTGCCGCTGACCTCGCTCGAGGGCGTGACGGGCTATTTCCTGGTCATCGGCCAGGTGGTCGGCATGTATATCAACGACGACTTCATCGCCGATGGCATCGTCGACACCGGCCGGATGCATCCGATCATGCGCGGCGGCTACGACCAGTATTTCAAGGTCGGCCCGGACCAGATGTTCAAGATGACCCGGCCGGCCGGCGGCGGCAACTTCGACGAGCGGAAGAAGGCCTGACGGATCAGTCCTTTCCCGCCCGCGCGAGCAGCCGCTCGGCGCGGGTGAGGTGGGGGCGGTCGAACATCTCGCCGCCAATGTTGACCACGCCGGCGGAGGGCTGGGCCGCGAAGGCCGCTATGACAGCCTCGGCCTCCGCGATGGCCTCCGAGGTGGGCGTGAACACCGCGTTGATGACCGGCACCTGCGCCGGGTGGATCGCCATCTTGCCCGTGAACCCGTCGCGACGGGCTTCCTCGCACTCGCGCCTAAGGCCTTCGGTATCGCGGAAGGCCGGGAAGACGGTATCGACCGGCTGGACGCCCGCCGCGACCGCCCCGAACAGGCAGAGCGAGCGGGCGATCCGGAACGGCTCGGTGTGCCGGCCGTCACTCCCGCGGTTGGTCTCCGCGCCGATGTCCGCGGAAAGGTCCTCCGCCCCCCACGTGAGGGCCGACAGGCGCGGGCTGGCGCCTTGGTAGCTGCCGAGGTTGAACACGGCCTTCGCGGTCTCCGTCGCGACGACCACGATCCGGATCGCGCCCTCGTCGACCCCGGCAATCGCCTCGCGCGCGGTCAGCTTCGCATCGAGATGGGCAACGTCGCGGCCGCCCTCTGCCTTCGGCAGCATGATCGCGTCGGGCCTGGCACCGACCACGGCATCGAGGTCGGCATCGGTCAGGCCGGTATCGAGCGCGTTGACGCGCACCATCAGCAGGGGCCGGTCCTTCGTCGGCACGTGCCGGGCGAGGAAGCCGCGGGCCATCTCGCGCGCCAGCGGTTTGTTCGCGGCCGCGACCGAATCCTCAATGTCGAGAATCAGCGCGTCGGCGCCGCTCTCCAGTCCCTTGGCGAGCTTCTTCTCCGAATCCGCCGGCACGAACAGCATGGAGCGCATCGGGCCTACTCCGGCCGCTTCAGCACGAGCGACTGGCGCGTGCATTCGGCGACCAGCTTGTCGTTCTGGTTATAGGCGCGGTGATGGAATTCGATGACGCCCATGGTCGGCCGCGACTTCGATTCCCGCTTGGCGGTCACCGTGCTCTCGCAATGGACCGTATCGTTCTCGAACAGCGGGTGGGGGAACTTCACGTCGGTCATGCCGAGATTGGCGAACAGCGTGCCATTGGTCGTGTCCGGCACGGAAATGCCGATCATCAGGCCGAGCGTGAACAGCGAGTTCATCAGGGGCTGGCCCCATTCGGAGGCCTCCGCGAACTGCCGGTCGACGTGCAGCGGCTGCGGGTTCATCGTCATGTTGGAGAACAGGACGTTGTCCATCTGCGTCACCGACCGCGTCAGCCGGTGCTGGATGACCTGTCCGACGGCGAAATCGTCGAAATAGATGCCGCCGCGCTGGTGGCGCCGGGCCTCGGGGATCGCGATTGCGTCGGTCATGGCCTGACTCCCGTTAGGTCAGCTCGTTACGATTTCATTTACCATAATGAAGCACCATCGAGGTTGAGGGGGCTTCACCCCCGGACATAGCCGAGATGTTCTTCTTCCGCTCGTCAGCCGAACCGCAGAGCAGGCCCGCAACCGCCGCCGAGGCAGGGGTTGGTCGCGTCATGTCGGCGATCCAGGCAGCCGCCCAGAAGACCGGAACCGGCTTCGATTATCTCCTGCGTACCGCCCAGCGCGAATCGAGCCTGCAGCCGACGGCGCAGGCGCCGACCTCCTCGGCGCGCGGCCTGTACCAGTTCATCGACTCCACCTGGCTCACCATGATGCGGGAGGAGGGGCGCAATCTCGGCCTTACCCGCTATGCCGAACAGATCGGCCGCGGCGAAAACGGCCGCCCGACCGTCGCCGATCCAGCCGCCCGTCGCGAAATCCTCGCCCTGCGCGACGATCCCGCGGTCTCGGCGCTGATGGCCGGCGCCTTCACCAACCGCAACGCCCAGGAACTGCGCTCGGCGACCGGCCGCAACCCCACCGAGGGCGAGCTCTACATGGCCCATTTCCTCGGGTCCGGCGGCGCCTCCCGGCTGATCAATCTCAACGAGAGCAATCCGCAGGCGACCGCCGCGCGGATGTTCCCGGACGCCGCCGGCGCGAACCGCCGCATTTTCTTCGACCAGGGCCGTCCGCGCACCATCGCCGAGGTCTATGGCGTGCTGTCGGCTAACCGCACCACGGCCGTTGCCGGGGCAAGCGCGACGGCGCCTGCCCGTGTCGCCGCCGCGACGCCGTCGCTGGAGGTCGAGCCATCGACGTCGGGCTGGTCGGCGGTGCCCAAGATCAACGCCGATCCGGGCCGGCCCTTCCACTCCATGTTTGCGGGGAGCGGCGGCCCGATCAATGCTTTCGTCGCCGCCACCTGGACCGCGATCGGCCGGGGTGCGCAGACGGGCGCGCCGCGCGTCAACCTGGCAACTGCGCTGACCCCGCCGGCGGGGTCGGCACCGCAGGCTCCCTTGGCAGCGGCATCGCAGTCCGCGCAGCGGCAGCAGGCGGTGGGCGGACCGTTCTACCCGGTCCAGGTGGAGACCGTGCGCCGTGCCGGGCCGCTCGACCTGTCGCAGTATCTGCGGCCGGAAGTGCGCGGCCGCTGAGCGCGCGTGGCTGCGGCAAGCTCTTAATTTTCGTGGTGAACGCTTTGTTAAGCGCCGCCTTCTAGCCTTGGCTCAGGCGGGCTCTCCGCCTCCCGTTCGCGTCGCTCGCCCAGGTTCCAGTCTCCGATGATCGTTCGGCATTTCCTGCGCTGGATTCAGACCGCATCGGCCGGCGACCGCGCGGACGCAACCTCGGCTCTCGCCCGCGCCTATCTCCACTCCGAACTTTCCACAGATGACCGCGCAGCCGCCGAATCGGCCATGGTCACGCTGCTCGACGATCCCTCGCCATTGGTGCGTCGGGCGCTGGCCGACGCTTTTGCCACCGCCGAGGATGCGCCGCACACCGTGCTCATCGGCCTCCTGCAGGACCAGCCCGAGATCGCTGGCCTGGTGGCGCGCCATTCGCCGCTGCTGCTCGATGCCGAACTGGTCGATCTCGTCGGCGCCGGCGAGCCTCTGGTGCAGTATGCGATCGCACAGCGCGAAGACCTGCCGGGGCCGGTCGCCGCCGCCATTGCGGAGGTCGGCTGCCTTGAGGCCTGCCTCGCGCTGGTCAGCCTCGGCCTCGCCGGCATCCCGGCCTTCTCCATCGATCGCATCGTCGAGCGCTTCGGCGACGACGCCGACATTCGCGAGGTGCTGTTCGCGCGAGACGACTTGTCGCCGGGCACCCGCCAGGCTCTCGTCGTGAAGCTGTCATCCGCGCTTTCCGCCTTCGTGAGCGGGCGATCCTGGCTTGCATCGGATCGTGCCGACCGGATCGTCAAGGAGGCGTCCGAGCGCGCGACCGTGGTGATCGCCGCCGATTGCGGCACCGCCGGCATCATGCCGCTGGTCAGGCACCTGCGTTTGTCCGGCCAACTCACCACGGGCCTTGTCCTTCGGGCCTTGCTGTCCGGCCATGTGCGCCTGTTCGAGGAGGCGCTGGCGGAGCTCTCGGGCCTTGGCGTCAGGCGCGCCTCGGGCCTGATCCACGACCGCCGCGGTGCCGGGTTCCGCGCGCTCTACGACAAGGCCGGGCTGCCGGTCTCCGCCTATCCGGCCTTCCGCGCGGCGCTCGATGCCTGGCACGACGATGGCGCGTCTGCCTTCCGCACCGGCGACGCCCAGCTGCGCCGCCGCATGGTCGAGCGCGTGCTGACGGCCTATGCGCCGCTGGCGCCGACCGAACTCGACCAGTTGCTGGCCCTGCTGCGCCGCTTCGCAGCCGAGGCGGCGCGCGAGGAAGCCCGCGCCTTCACCCGCGACCTGATTGCCGGCAATGACGCGCTCGACGACGAGGATGTCGCCATCCCGCTGGTCGCCGCCGCCTGAAGCGCGCGGCGCGCGATCGAAATAGCTTTGTCAGGGAATTGTTCGCGCTCAGGGCGCGATGGACGGTGCGCCGGTGATCGCAATCAGCTTCTGGGCCGTGGCGGCGCCAAGCTGGTTCGCCAGCGCGATGGCGAGCGGGTGGTCCGTGCCCTTGGCGTTCTCGCGGACGATGGCACGGATCGCCTCGACATGCTGGACGACCAGACCGACAGGCACTGTGGCGTCATCCTCGATGCCGTCGAGCAGCTTGCGCAGGCTGTCGGCGACGCTGGCCGCCAGCGGATAGCCGAAGGTCGCCGCCTCGCCCTTGATGTCATGGGCGGCGGAGTAGAGCGCCCCGCGGGTGGCCGGATTGACGCCGGTGGCGGCCATGGCGTCGCGCGCCTTCGACAGTCGCTCGACCTCCTTGGCCATCCAGTCGTCGAACTCGACGGACAGGTCCGCGAGCGCTGCCTCGGCGCGCTCGATCGCTTCCATGTCGAAGCCGAACTCGTCGACCTTGATCTTGGCCTTGCGGCCATAGGACTTCAGGTTGCGGGTCGGCGTGATGACGTCGTGGTCCTTGAACCCCTTGGTCGAGGCCTCGTCGAGCGCTTGTTGCATCGGCTTGGGCATGCGCGATCCCGTCACACTGAGCTCTTCGTCTTGTCCAGCAGCGGCTGGACCTTGATCATCTCGGACTTCTCGCCCTTGCGGCGCTCGGGGCCGACATAGCTGGAATTGTGATTCCGGCGCCGGTCGGGCCCGAAGAAGGTCTTGGTCTTGATAAACGGTCGCGGGTTAACGACGACGTTCAAAATGCGCTGATAAAGCGCCTTCGCCGATATGGGTTTGGCAAGGAATTCGGTGATCCCGGCATCGCGCGATTCCAGCACGCGCTTCTTCTCGGAATGGCCGGTCAGCATGATGATCGCGACATAGGGGTTCGCATTGGCGCCCGGCTGGCGGATCATCGAGGTGAGTTCGAGCCCGTCGAAAATCGGCATCGACCAGTCGGTGATGACGATGTCGGGCATGTAGTGGGTGAAGGCCTCGAGCCCCGCCGCGCCGTCTTCCGCCTCATAGACCTCGCGTGCGCCGAACCCGTGCAGCAGCGTCCGCACGATGCGGCGCATGTGTGCGTTGTCGTCAATGACGAGGAATCGCAGCCGGTTGAAGTCGATGCGGATCATCGCCGGCAACTCTAGCGAGCGGCCATTAGCGAAGCGTTAAGGCTGTTTGAGAAATGCCGAAGGTCGGATCAGGCGCCGAACTGTTCCCGGAGGATCCGCTCGTCCAGCGAATGGCCGGGATCGTGCAGCAGGATCATCGACTGCGTCGTGTCCATCTTGATGTCGACGCTGGCGACATCGCGCACCTCGTGATGGTCGGCGGTGGCACTGACGGGGCGCTTGGCCGATTCCAGCACCTCGATGCGGACCGACACCCGGTCGGGCAGCAGCGCGCCGCGCCAGCGCCGCGGGCGGAACGGCGAGATGGGCGTGACCGCCAGCAGCGGGGCGTTGAGCGGCAGGATCGGGCCGTTGGCCGAGAGGTTGTAGGCGGTGGAGCCGGCAGGCGTCGCCACCAGCACGCCGTCGGCGACCAGCTCGTCCATGCGCGGCTGTCCGTCGACGATGATACGCAGCTTGGCGATCTGCGAGGTCAGCCGCAGCATCGACACCTCGTTGATGGCGAGGGCGTCGCTGCGTTCGCCATGGACGTCGACGGTGGTCATGGCGAGCGGGTGGATGACCGACCGCTCTGCGTTCCATATGCGCTCGACCAGCGCGTCCTCGGCATATTCGTTCATCAGGAAGCCGACCGACCCGCGGTTCATCCCGTAGATGGGCTTTGCCGAGGAGATCGCCTTGTGCAGCGTCTGGAGCATCAGCCCGTCGCCGCCGAGCGCGACGATCACGTCGGCCTCGTCGGTCGATACTGCGCCATAGCGTTCGCTCAGCCGGGCAAGGGCCTCCTGGGCATCGACCGACGTCGAGGCGACGAAGGCGATCTTGTTCGGGTCGGGCTGGAAGTCCGGCATGGCAGGCCACTGTGGCATGCGGCGATGAACGATGCATGCGGGGAGGGGCGGCGTGTCGCGAGCCGACACGCCGGACGATGGGCCTCTGGTCTATACGGGCGCCGGAACCCTTGTCGAGGCGGTGCGAACGGACGGGACGAGCCACGGAATGATCCGCGACGCGCCCGTCGTCGCGCGGGCGCCCGTCTTGCCTCAGCCGCGGCCGACGAAGGGCATGTCGTTGGCCATGACGGTCATGGTCAGCACGTTCACGTCGAGCGGCAGGTTGGCGACGTGGACGACCGCCTCGGCGACATGTTTCACGTCCATGCGCGGCTCGACCTTCACCGAGAAATCGGCCTGCAGCACGCCGTTGGTCATCCGCTCGGTCATCTCGGTAGCGGCATTGCCGACATCGATCTGCGAGCAGACGATGCGGTCGGCGCGCCCGTCGAGCGAGATCGCCTTGGTGAGGCCGAGCACGGCGTGCTTGGTCGCCGTATAGGGCGCGGAATAGGGGCGCGGCGCATAGGCCGAGATCGAGCCGTTATTGATGATGCGGCCGCCCTTCGGATCTTGCTTGCGCATCATCCGCATGGCTTCGCGCGCGCAGAGGAACGAGCCGGTGAGGTTGACGTCCACCACCTGCTTCCATTTCTCGAGCGGTAGCTCGTCGAGCGGCACGGCCTGCGCGCCCATGCCGGCATTGTTGAACAGCACGTCGATGCGGCCGAACTGGTCCTTCACGGCCTTGAACAGGGCCACGACGGAAGCCTCGTCCGACACGTCGGTCGGCACTGCGACGACGGTGCCGCCGACGGCCATGGTCGCGGTCTTGTCGAGCTCGTCCTTGCGCCGGCCGGCGACCACCACCGCGTAACCCGCCTTGGCGAGGGCGAGTGCCGAGGCCCGCCCGATACCCGACCCTGCGCCCGTGACGACCGCGATCCGCTGCGACATGACTTCCTCCCATCGGGCCGGCTCACTATCCGGCCCGTTGGTCGCGGAGACTGGCCGAAACAGCGGGCAATGTCGATTGGCGCGCGGCAAAGCAGCAATGCGAAACGATTGAAGTCGAGCAACCGCCAAACAGAAGCCCGCCGCGGCCATGCCGGGCGGGCCTCTGGAACGTCAGGAAACAGGTGTCAGATCGACGGCGTCCACTGCGCCGGCACGAGCTGGTAGCCGTTGCCGTCCTTGACGATATAGCCGTTGGCCGGGAACGACGCGTGGTAGAAGTGGACGCGTGTCTTCTCGGTGGCCGCCATGTCGAGCAGGCGGCGACGGACCACGCGGGCAGCCTCGGCGTCCTGGTCGAACACGGCGGCCCAGTCCGGGTTGCGCACGAACAGGGCCGGGTGATTGGTCGTATCGGCCATGTAGATCATCTTGCCGGTGCCCGACGCGATGCCGAACACGGTATGGCCCGGCGAATGGCCGTAGGCGGCAATCGAGGTGATGCCCGGCGCGACCTCGCCGCCCGGCTCGAACCGTTTCACGTTGCTGGCGATCGGCCCGAACACGCGACGGACATTCTGGAACGCGCCGCGCGCGGCCTCCGGCGCCTGGCCCATACGCTCGTCGGACATCCAGAAGGCCCATTCCGGGGCCGGCACCTGGATCTCGGCATTGGCGAACACGGCGGTGCCGTCGCGCAGGCGCAGGCCGTTGATGTGATCGCCGTGGAAGTGGCTGATCAGCACGGTATTGACGCGGGCGGGATCGAATCCCGCGGCGCGGAAATTGGCCATCCAGGTGCCTGATGTCGGCGCGCCGGAATTGCCGTTGCCGGCATCCAGCAACACGAGCCGGCCGCCGGTCTCGACCACCAGCGTGTTGAAGGGGATCGGCACGGCGTTGGTTGGCAGGAAGGCCGCGCTCATCGCTGCCTGGACGGCCGGCAGCTCGGCATTGCGGATGAAGCCCTCGAGCGGGCGCGCGAAGAAGCCGTCATTGATGGCGGTGACGGTGATGTCGCCGACCTTGTACTTGTAGAAGCCGGGCGCCTGGCCCGGCGCGGTCGCCTGGGCGCTGGCGGGGGTGGTGAGTGAACCGGTGGCGATCGCGGGTGCGGCAAGCGCGGCGGCGCCCGCGGCCATCGCGTGGCGGCGGTTGATTTTGGTCATTGGCGAAGCTCTCCCAGCAGTCTGCGTCACGACGCAGCGTCATGCGCCGACACACTGCGACGGAGATTGCCGAAAGTCGCCCCGCGTCCAGAGCGGTCACGCGGATGTTACCGCTGGCGAAGGGGGAACAGGGGGAGGGAATGGTGCCGGCGGAGAGGATCGAACTCCCGACCTTCGGTTTACAAAACCGCTGCACTACCGCTGTGCTACGCCGGCCCGAGGCTCTCGCTATCAATCCGCCGCCGCCAAGGCAAGCCATGCGGGCGAGCGGGCATCCCCGAACGAAACAGGCGCCGGGATCGCTCCCGGCGCCTGCCGTCCGTCCACAGGGTGGAGGGAGGTTACTTGTTGCCGTCGTAGGTGAAGATATCGCGGTCCTTGGTCTCCGGCAGGAAGAACAGGCCGACCACGAAGGTCATCATCGCGAAGATGATCGGGTACCACAGGCCGTAGTAGATATCGCCCGTGGCGGCCACCATCGCGAAGGAGGTCGCCGGCAGCAGCCCGCCGAACCAGCCGTTGCCGATGTGATAGGGCAGCGACATGGCCGTGTAGCGGATGCGGGTCGGGAACAGTTCGACCAGCAGGGCCGCGATCGGGCCGTAGACCATCGTCACATAGATGACGAGGATCAGCAGGATGCCGATGATCCATAGGGCGCGGCCGTCGAAAAGAGCTCCGAAGAAGCCGTTGACCTTGATGATCTCAGCATTGCCTGCGGCAGGATAGCCCGCCGCCTGCACCGTCCGGCCAAGCGCCGCGGCGAACTGCGCGTCGATCGGAACCGCCGTGCCGTTGACCGTCACGGCGGCCGGCGAGCCGGCCGGGCCGTTGACGAAGTCGTACTTGATGGCCTGGTTGGCGAGAGCCACGCGCGACAAGTCGCAAGGCTGCGTGAACACGCGGGTGCCGACCGGGTTGAACACGTTGCCGCAACCGGCCGGATCGGCGGTCAGCACCACCTTCACCTGCTCGTGCGCGCGGTGCAGGGCCGGGTTGGCGGCCTTGGTCAGCGCGGTGAACAGCGGGAAGTAGGTGACGGCCGCGATCAGGCAGCCCGCCAGGATGATCGGCTTGCGGCCGATCCTGTCGGACAGCGCGCCGAACACGATGAAGAAGCCGGTGCCGAGGATGAGCGACCAGGCGATCAGCACGTTGGCGGTAAACAGGTCGACGCGCAGGATGCTCTGCAGGAAGAACAGCGCATAGAACTGGCCAGTGTACCAGACCACCGCCTGGCCAGCGGTCGCGCCGATCAGAGCGAGCAGCGCGATCTTGGCATTGTTCCACTGGCCGAAGGCTTCCGACAGCGGCGCTTTCGAGCCGGTGCCCTCTTCCTTCATCTTCTTGAAGGCCGGGCTCTCGTTCATCTGCAGGCGGATCCAGACCGAGATCGCCAGCAGGAAGATCGAGAGAAGGAACGGAATGCGCCAGCCCCATTCGGCGAAGGCGGCCTCACCCATCCAGAGGCGCAGCGTGAGGATGACGAGCAGCGAGAGCAACAGGCCGACTGTCGCGGTCGTCTGGATGAACGAGGTGTAGTAGCCGCGCTGCCCGGGAGGGGCGTGCTCGGCGACATAAACCGCCGCGCCGCCATACTCGCCGCCGAGCGCCAGGCCCTGGGCCATGCGCAGCGCGATGAGGATGACCGGAGCGAGCCAGCCGATCGTCGCATAGGAGGGCAGGAGGCCGACCAGGAAGGTCGAGGCGCCCATGATCACGATGGTGACGAGGAAGGTGTATTTGCGGCCGACGATGTCGCCGAGACGGCCGAACACGAGCGCGCCGAACGGACGCACGAGGAAGCCGGCGGCAAAGGCCAGCAGCGCGAAGATGGCGCGGGTATTGGCATCGAAGGGCGCGAAGAACTGGGCGCCGATCATCACGGCCAGCGAGCCGTAGAGGTAGAAGTCGTACCACTCGAAAACGGTGCCGAGCGAGGAAGCGAGAATGACCTTCCGCTCTTCCTTGGTCATGGGGCGGGATGCGGCTTTGTCCGCGCCCGCGGCGGTGCTCATGGACATGGCGATTTCCTTCCTTGTGTCCTCATGCCGAACCGGCTGCCGTCGAAGACGATCCGGTTCCTTTTTTCTTGTTGGCTGAGGCCGCACGACCCCGCGATCCGACCTCGGTAGGCCGGTCTTCGCGCCAATGTCGCCATGGCAAATGGTCGATAAGACTTTCGTCGGCGGCAGTCCCGCGTGCAGCTGCCCGCGCCGATGGATCGGGTGCGAGACCCCAAATCCAGCATCCGGCGCGTTCCGTCGCACCCTGGGACAGCCAGAAGCCGGCAGGCTTATCCTAAAGTTCAAGCGACGAAAGTGTCATGGAAAAATACCATCCTCCACTTGGATGGGGGTCCAGCAGACAGAATCAGGAGTGACGATCGGCAGCCCCCGTCCGCAACCCAATGCGCCCGCAAGAGGCGTATTCCTGGAGGAACGCGGAATGTCCGAACAGCAGGACAAGGCCTATTGGGCCAAGACCAGCAGCCTCATGTATCTCATGATGGGGCTCTGGATTTTCTTCGGCTACGTCATCCACTTCTTCGTCACGCCCCTGAACAACATCAAGATCGCCGGCTTCCCGCTCGGCTTCTACATGGCGTCGCAGGGGTCCCTCATCGCTTTCGTCGCGATGCTGTTCTGGTTCGCCAAGGCCCAGGACAATATCGACCGCGAATGCGGCGTGGCTGAAGACGAGTGAGGGGGCGACCATGTCAGACTCAGCGGCCAAGGGCGGTGATTTCACCTCCAATCTCGGCAAGATCTACGGCATCTATACCGGCGGCTTCTTCGGCTTCATCGTGCTTGTCGGCCTTCTCGAGGCCGTCGGCGTGCCGAACCGTTATCTCGGCTACATGTTCATGGGCCTCACCATCCTCGTCTATGCCTTCATCGGCGTGGTGACGCGGACGGCGGAGGTCGGCGAGTACTACGTCGCCGGCCGCAAGGTTCCCGCCTTCTACAACGGCATGGCGACCGGTGCTGACTGGATGAGCGCTGCCTCGTTCATCGGCATGGCTGGCTCGCTCTACCTGCTCGGCTATGACGGCCTCGCCTTCGTGCTCGGCTGGACCGGCGGCTTCGTGCTGGTGGCCGTGCTCATCGCGCCGTTCCTGCGCAAGTTCGGCGCCTATACGGTGCCCGACTTCCTGTCGGCCCGCTACGGCGGCAATACTGCCCGCATGTGCGGCGTGATGGTGCTGATCTCCTGCTCGTTCACCTATGTGGTCGCGCAGATTTTCGGCACCGGCCTGATCGCCCAGCGCTTCCTCGACATGAACTTCGAGCTCGCCTGTTTCGTCGGCCTCGCCGGCATTCTGGTCTGCTCGATGCTCGGCGGCATGAAGGCTGTGACCTGGACTCAGGTCGCCCAGTATATCGTGCTGATCGTCGCCTATCTGATCCCGGTCGTGATCATGTCGGCGAAGAAGTTCGGCCTGCCGCTGCCGCAGCTCACCTACGGGCAGGCGATCCAGCAGATCTCCGAGCTCGAGAACCAGTTCAAGTCCACCGGGCTGGCGCCTGCCAACATGAAGCTGCATACGGAAGCGTTCACCAGCTACTCGCCGGCGAACTACTTCTGGCTGATCTTCTGCCTGATGGTCGGCACCGCGTCGCTGCCGCACGTTCTGATGCGCTACTTCACGACGCCCAGCGTCCGTGAGGCCCGCAATTCGGTCGCGTGGTCGCTGCTGTTCATCTTCCTGCTCTACTTCACGGCGCCGGCCTATGCGGCGTTCTCCAAGCTGGAGGTCTATTCGACCCTGATCGGCAAGCCGATCGGCGACATGCCCATGTGGGTCTACAACTGGGGCAAGCTTGGCCTCATCACCATCTGCGGCAAGGCGGCGGCATCGGCTGATGCGGTCCGCGAGGCCTGCACCGCGGTGGCGGGACATGCCGGCGTGCTCAGATGGCAGGACTTCAGCATCAACACCGACGTGGTGGTCATCTCCACGCCGGAAATCGCAGGCCTGCCCTATGTGATCACCGGCCTCGTCGCGGCCGGCGGCCTCGCCGCCGCGCTATCGACGGCCGATGGTCTCCTGCTCGCCATCGCCAACGCGCTATCGCACGACATCTACTACAAGATGATCAACCCGAACGCGCCGACGAAGCAGCGGCTTGTCGTCTCCCGCATCCTGCTGGTTGTGGTGGCCTGCGCCGCGGCCTATGTCGCCTCGACCAGACCCTCCGACATCCTCGCCATGGTGTCCTGGGCCTTCTCGCTGGCGGCGGGCGGCCTGTTCCCGGCACTTGTGCTGGGGATCTGGTGGAAACGGGCGACAGGCCAGGCGGCCATTGCCGGCATTCTCGCCGGCTTCGGCATGACCCTGTTCTACCTCGTCATCACGCGCTACTGGCCCCATCTCGGCGTCCAGTATTTCGGGATGTCGTCGCTCCTGAACCCGGTCTCCGGCGCGCCGCTCATCGCGGCCGCCGACATGGCGAGGTTCCTGGCCGATCCGGCGATCGCCAGCGGCCCGGCGCTGGTCACCAACCCGCTCGCTTCGCGGGTCGGCTGGTTCAACATCAACAACATCTCCTCCGGAGCCTTCGGCCTGCCGCTCGGCTTCCTGGTGATGTATGTGGTGTCGATGCTGACGCCTGCGCCGTCCAAGGAAATGCAGGACTTCGTCGACGCCTGCCGTCGTCCGAAGGGCAAGACCCTCATGGAAGAGAAGACCACCTGATCGTGGTCTTCCTTGCATTACAGGCGGGCGGGAGAGCAATCTCCCGCCCGTTTCGTCCCTGCACCGCGCCCGAGGCCGGCACATGAATCTCTCTCTGGCGGACTGGCTGTACCACGGCCCCAACCTTGTGTTGGCGGCGCTGTTCTACACGCTGCTCGGCCGTTTCATCCTCTCGCTCATTTTCAGCGCGGACAGCGACAAGGTGATCTGGCGGGTCTTCGCGCAAGTCACCGATCCGGCGCTCAAGGCGGTTCGCGCCGTGACGCCCGCGATCGTCCCCAATGGCCTCGTGATGGTCGCCACCATCTTCTGGCTGGTTCTGCTGCGCATGCTCTGGCTGCTCGTTGCGGCCATGTACGGCTTCCTGCCGCGCGTGGGAGGCTGACATGGAAGACCGCGAGCACCTGCTCAAACAGGATGGCTACCTGATCGGAATCGCCACGCTCGGCCTCGTCAACGGCATGCACGTTTCGCCCTGGTTCGAGCCGGCGTTCGTGCTGCTCAGACCGCTGCTGGCGAGCTTCTACGTGACGTCGCCCGTCCTCCAGTTCTACTTCGCCTCCCTGATCCTGGCGGTTTCAGCGGTTTTGATCGCGGGCGTGCCTGCTGCGATCTACGAGCGTATCAGCGGCCGGACGGCGAGCGACGGCCGGTCCCTTGCGGTCTGGCTGATCGCGCTTTTCCTGATCAGCCTGCCGGCACTGGCGGGGGTGATCGGAATTCGCTGACCGACATCAACAGGCCGTGAGCGGCGGCGTCGGGCGGATCGTTCGAGCGACGGTTTCGTTATTCTGGCTCTTCAAGTCGGCCTTGAAGAGCCAGAAGGAGCCGCCATGAGCCCAGCCATCCGTCAGGTCGCGTTCATGTCCACCGCCCGCGGTTGCGGTTTCGGCGCGCTCGCCATCGTCACCGGCATGTTCGGCCTCCTCGGCACGCCGACCCTGTCGTTGAAGCTCGGTGGCGTCTGCTTCCTGCTCACCGCCGCGATCCTGATCCTCAAGGCCTGGCGCGCGCCACTCATGCCCTACAAGAAGACCGAGCTGTGGCTGCTCCTGCCCGACGACCAGAAGCCGGCCGCTGCCTTCGCCCAGACCGTCATCGCCTCGGCGCGCGTCGAGGCCTTCTATCGCTTCGCCCACATGTCGGCGACGCTGGCCGCCGTCTTCCTGACGGGTGCTCTGCTCGCCACGCTGTTCACAACCGCCTGAGCGCCAGATTCACCGTCCCGCGCGAAGTCTCGGGCTATCCGGGCCCGTGCGCTTCCTGCCGAGCGCGGATTGCGCTAGCCTTGCTCCGGGTGTGGCGCCCTGACTGGAAAGGATCGACCTGATGGGATGGTCCCTCGTTCGCGTGGCCCTGGCCGTCGTCGCCGTCACGCCCTTCCTCGCCAGCGCCTCCGAAGCCCAGCACCGCCGCGTCGAGATCATCGACGGGCGCGGCGATCACGCCGGTATCGTGCGCCATCATCACGCCTGCGGCGATTGCGGCCTGGTCGCCCGCTACCGGGCCGGCGAGTGGCGCTATGTCGTGCCGCAGCCGCCGCGCGCGGATTACGGGCAGGCGCTGCCGATCTACCAGCCGCCGATCCACGCCCATCCCGGCGAGGTCGTGCCGGTCTATCCGCTCTATCCGCGCTCGGGCGCCTATCCGGTGATGGGCGCGCCCGGTCGGCCTCCCTTGATGGCGCCGCGCCCCTATTATCCGAGCGGATCGGATGCGCGCGTCATCACGCTGAATGACCGGCCGGTCCGGCCAAACCGCCGCCGTCGCTGATCAGCGGCGCAGGCCGAGCCGCGTCGTCACCGCATAGAGCGCCAGCACGGCCGCGTTTGACACGTTGAGGCTCTTGATGGCGCCCGGCATGTCGATGCGGGCGAGGGCATCGCAGGTGTCGCGCGTGAGCTGGCGCAGGCCCTTGCCCTCGGCGCCCAGAACCAGCGCCACCGGCGCCCGCAGCGTCACCGCGTCGAGATCGGCGTCGCCCTCGCTGTCGAGGCCGATGATCTGGAAGCCGCGATCCTTCAACGCCGTCATCGCGCGCGACAGATTCGGGACTGTCACGAAGGGCACGTGCTCCAGCCCGCCAGAGGCGCTCTTGGCCAGCACGCCGGTGGCCTCCGGCGAGTGGCGGTTCGTGGTCACGATGGCCTTCACGCCGAAGGCCGCCGCAGAGCGCACGATGGCGCCGACATTGTGCGGGTCTGTGATCTGGTCGAGCAGCAGCAGAACGCCCTCCGCCGGCATGGTTTCGATATCAGGGGCGTCAAGCGCATCGGCTTCGGCGAACAGGCCCTGATGCAGCGCATCGGGGGTCGCTGCGAGCCGCCTGTCGATCTCGCGCACCGGCACGATCTCGGCGGTATGGGCGATGCCCTCCTCGTCAAGGCGCTTGGCGGCGTTCTCGGTGGCGAGCAGCAGGCGGATGCGCCGCCCGCCGTTGCGCAGCGCCTCGGAGACCGTGTGCCAGCCATAGAGCAGTACGGTGCCGCCCTCGTAGTCCGGGGCCGGGTCCCTCAGCACGCGACCGCCGCGGCCCTTGAAGGGCTTTCCCGGCCGGGAGAAGGGGCGGAACGGCTTTTTCGAGCCTTGGGAGGGCGGTGCGCTCATGGCGTCCTCATCCCATGCCCGGCCCCGGATCGCAATGCCGGCAGCCATGCCCGAAGCTTTGCCGGTTGACAGGGCAGGGGGGCGTCCCTATCAAGCGCGCCACGCCCCGCGGCCACATTCCAACGGGTCTGGGACGGGGGAATGTCCCGAGCGGCAAAGGGGGCGGACTGTAAATCCGCTGGCTACGCCTTCGCAGGTTCGAGTCCTGCTTCCCCCACCACCACCCTCCACGCATGGGCCCGGATCGGCTCTCTGCGGCGCGGAGGCCCGAGCCCGTCGAATCAGCCCGCCCCGACACCCGCGCTTTCCCAGCCGCCCTCGGGAACATTCCTGCCGCGACCCGGTTTTCGGAAATCTGGCGCGCGGGAGTTCTCATGCACATTCGCTACGGATTCGACATCGAACTCGGCCTGACCGGACCGACGACGCTTGTCACCTTGATGGATATTCATCCCGACCGGCAGGCGGACGTCGTCGCGCAATCGCGCTTCGAAACCGGCGGCGGCGCGGCCGTGACCACCTTCATCGACCGCCACGGCAACCGTGCGCGGCGGATCACCGCGAAGCAGCCGCTGCGGTTGCGCCTTGAGGGTGTCTGCGCCGATTCGGGCCTGCAGGACGCTCAACGCCATGGCGCCCGGCAGCTGCCGGTCGACCAACTCGACGCCGAGTCGCTCTATTACCTGATGCCGAGCCGCTATTGCGAAGCCGACCTGCTGGCGGGTTTCGCGTGGGCGACCTTCGGCCATGTCCCTGAAGGCTGGGAGCGCGTACAGGCGGTCTGCGACTTCGTCCACGGCCACCTGCGGTTCAGCTATCCGGAGGCCGACCCGGCGCGGACGGCCAAGCATGCGCTGGAAGGCCGCTGCGGCGTCTGCCGCGACTTTACCCACCTCGCCATCGCGCTGTGCCGCGCGCTCAACATCCCCGCGCGCTACTGCAACGGTTATCTCGGCGATATCGGCGTGCCGCCGGACCCGGCGCCGATGGACTTCAACGCCTGGTTCGAGGCCCGGCTGGAGGGCGGCTGGCATACGTTCGACGCCCGCCACAATGTGCCGCGTATCGGCCGCCTGTTGATCGCGCGCGGGCGCGATGCGGCGGATGTCGCGATGATCACCTCCTTCGGTCTGCACACGCTGGAGCGCTTCGAAATCATCACCGAGGAGGTGCGGGAGAGGCTGCGCTCGGCGGCGTGAGGCCCTCGGGGTCTGGTTCCGGCTTGTATCCGTGCTGCCGGCGCTCAGGCGATGCGTGTCGGGTCGCCCAGCGTCCTGTTGAGATCGGCCGCTTCCCTTGCCAACCGGGTCGCAAGGTCGAGGTCGATCGTATCGCCCTCGCGCAGGATGATCGTCGCCATCTCGTATTTCCCGCCCGGCTTCAGGCGCGGGTCTGTCGCGCGCAGGCGCCGGCCCCGCCAGAAGCCAAACAGCACGCGCTGCTCCTCGGCGCGGATCAGCAGCACCGGCCCGCCGCTGAAATAGACGAGGTGGCCCCATTTGATCTGCTCGTCGAAGGCCGCCGCCGCGCGGACGGCGTGCCGGAGGTGCTCGACCAGAGCCTTCTGCCAGCCGGCGAGTGCTGCGACATAGGCGCCGGGATCGGCGGGCGGCGGGATCTTCCGCATCGCTGGCGGGTGCTCCTTCATCGGCGCGATGGGCCCGGAAGGCCGTCTGTCATCATGCCACATCGCGACGCGGGCAATAGAGCGGGGAAGCGCGGGGCCCATGGGGCAATCGACCACCCTTGACGGATGGGCAGGGTAAATCTAGGCCGCGACCCAGCGCCCGATACCGCGGCGACAAGGCCGAGCGACGAGGTGAACGAACGTGCAGCCGGTTTCGCCTGAACTGCCCCGCACCATGCGCGCCTGGTTCGCCCGGCGCTACGGCGGCCCGGATATGCTGGAGCTCCGCGATGTGCCGCTGCCAAGGCCTGGCCCCAACGACCTCCTGATCCGGGTCGAGGCGACGACGGTGTCCGCAGCCGACCGGCGGATCCGCTCGCTCGACTTCCCGAAAGGCCTGCGCCTGATCGGTCGTGCGATATTCGGATTTGCCCGTCCGCGGCGGCCGGTACTCGGCGTCGAACTGACCGGCATCGTCGTGGCCAAAGGCGCCAAGGCGACCCGCTTCGCCGTGGGCGACGCAGTGATCGCCTATCCCGGAACCGGCCTCGGCGCCCATGCCGAATATGCAGCCGTGGCGGAGGGGCGCCCCATCGTTGCCCGGCCGGCCGGTCTGACGGTCGAGGCCGCCGCCGCGCTGGCCTTTGGAGGCCTGACGGCGCGCGACTTTCTGCGCCGGGCCGAATTGCGGCCGGGCGAGCGGGTGATGGTGATCGGCGCGTCCGGAACGGTGGGCAGCGCCCTTGTGCAACTCGCCGCCGATGCCGGGGCCAAGGTCACCGCCGTCACGAGCACCGGCAATCTCGACCTCGCACGATCCATCGGCGCCGCCGCAGTCGTCGACTACACCAGGCAGGATCTGGCCGCGGCAGACGGTCCCTACGACATCGTCGCGGACGCCGTCGGGGCGCTGACCTTCGCCAGCGCGCTGCCCTTGCTGGGGGAGGGCGGCCGCTATCTCGCCATCAACGCCGGCGTGCCGGACATGCTGGCGCGGCCCAGGGGCTCGCGTCGCGCCATTGCCGGCCCGAGCGCGGAGCGGCAGGACGATCTGGAGGCTCTCACGGCGCTCGCCGTCGAAGGGCGCTTCCGGCCGCTGATCGACAGCGTCGTGGCTTTCGAGGCGCTCGCTGATGCCCATGCCCGGGCGGACACGGGACGCAAGCGCGGCAGTCTCGTCGTGCGTGTCGCGGGCTGAGTGGCAGCGGAGCCTAGCTCGGCGGAGCCCGGAGCGTGCGATAGAGTTCGGCAATCCCATCGCTGTAGGCGGCATCCTGAAGGGTCTCGCAGACACAGCAATCGAGCCCGCCAGCAAGGTGGCCCGGATGGCCTGATGGCCGCTGGTCGGCATGGTCATCGGCCTGGACGGAGATGCCGGCCGCAGCGGACCGGGTTTCGGTCGAGCAGTCGTGAGCGGCATGCACGTGCATGAGCGGCGCCGACATCGCGAACAGCACGAGCAGCGCCAGCACGACACGTGCGGCGCGGCTGGAAGATTTGATGCTGGCCAAGTGATGAAGCAACGCGTTTCCGTCCAAGATGCCAATGACTCGCAAAAACTATCCCGACCCGGCCCGGCAGGCAACGCCTCCGGACGCCGGTCGGCGCGAATGGGCCTAGCAACGGGCAAAGCATTCCTGCCGTCGCGGTACAGGTTCAGTCCCTTGATGGAAATTGCCTGCTGCTGATCAATGCCCCCAGCTTCAAAACCAGTTGCGATGCCTGCATAGGCTTGATGAGTACAATCAGGCTGGGAAACATCGCCAACAGCCCCATTGGCAAACCGACCCCGGATTGCAGAACGACAGGAATTCCTTTCCCTAGCAGCCGCTCGACCACAGGTGAGATGTTGCCGTCCAGGAGATTGACGTCAAGGATGGCGCCGGAGATCGCCCGGGTATCGACCAGCGCCATTGCCTGCTGGACGCTTGCCGCGGGCCCAACAACTGTTCCGCCGGCGTCCTGAACGGCGTACTCGATATCGATGGCGATGAAGGGTTCATCTTCCGCGACGAGGATGGGGAGGCCATTCAACATACTTCCTATCCTATCGAAGGGAGATAGGAATAACCGATCAGGCCGCTAGCCGTTCCAAAGTGGCGGAGATCCGGACGATCAAGCCGTCATGGTTCCACTCGAAATCCAGGCTACCGTCGAGTTGCCCGGCAATGCTCCGCTTGGCTAGCATGCTGCCAAAGCCTTCCTTTTTGGGAGGGCCATTGACCGGCGGGCCGCCGCATTCTTGCCAGCTTAGGGCGAGGCGCCCCTCATCGACCTCCCAAGCCACCCGAACTTTACCGCTGTCCGATGAGAAAGCGCCGTATTTGGCCGCGTTGGTGGCAAGCTCATGGAGGATCATGGCGAAGCTGGTGACTGCGTCGCCGCCAATCGGAATATCCGGACCATCAATCTCGGCCCTCAGCATGTCATTCAGTTCGGGACCGCCGGCGTAGGGCCGGAGGATCGTCTTGACCACTTCTCTCAACGTCGTTTGACGTTTTGCAGGGGCGCCTGCATCCCGCCGCGGCCGGACAAGCTGGTGCGCGTTTGCCAACGCCCCTAGTCGCCCCTGGACGGTACTAGCCATTTCCGGGAGGCTCTTCGCCGAACGGGCACTCAGCCCGACCACGCCACTCGCGATCGCGAACAGGTTCTTGACCCGGTGGTCCATTTCCCCGAGCAGCAGTTCCTGTTGCTCCTCGTGCAGCTTGCGATGGCTAATGTCGATGAAGATCACGCCGAGCTTGTTCCCGGAGCCATCATCAAATCGGAAAGCGAAGGATTCAAGCATTCGGTCGTGCGCTCCGAGTGCCATTTCGAACCGGATTGGCTGTCCCGTGTCGAGCACGCGGTCGTAGATATCGAACCAGTCCTTCGACGCCTTCGGCATGACCTCGCGGATGGTTTTGCCGACCACATCGGCAATGCCGCATTGAATCGCAAAGCCGGGGTTGGCGGCGATATAGCGAAAATCGCTCGGCAGGCCTGGTCCGGCTCCGATCTTTTCGAGAATGCAAAAGCCTTCGTCGATATACTCGAACAACGTGCGAAACTTCGCTTCGCTGACCCGAATGACCTCGGCCGCTGCTTGCCGATCAGTGATGTCGACGAAGGTAAGCACGACGCCGTCAATGACGTTGTCGATGGTCCGGTAGGGCCGGATGCTAAGGACGAACGTCGTGCTTAGTCCCTGAAGCGAAACCTGCCGCTCGATTGGTGTCAGTTTCCGAAGGACGTTCGCGACGTCCCGTTTGAGGTCGCCATAGTCCAGCATGCTGACGATTTCGGTGATCGGCCGGCCAATATCGGCTTCGCGCAGATGAAACACTTCGCCGACGCCGCGCGTGAACCGCCTGACCCGCAGGTTCTCGTCGAGAAACAGGGTCGCTATGTCGGTGCTTTCCAGCAGGTTGGTCAGATCGCTGTTCAGCAGTGTCAGTTGCTCGTTTTTGGCGGCAATCTCGGTATTGATCGTTTGCAGTTCTTCATTGATCGACTGCATTTCCTCCTTGGCGGTCTCAAGCTCCTCGTTGGATGACTGAAGCTCCTCGTTGACCGACTGATACTCCTCGTTGGTGGATTTCATCTCCTCGCTGGCCGTCTCAAGTTCGTCGATCGTCGACTGAAGCTGGGTCCGGACCGTTCGCAGTTCCTGCTCTAGCGCCAGCACCGCTTCGCTGGAACCTGGTCCCCCCGATCGGCCTTTCGCCCGCGGCGCAGCCGGCCCGGCATCATGAAAAGCGAGCACGGCGAGGCCCGCTTCCGCCCCTTTTTCGGCCAGCCGCTCGGCGGTGAGATGGATGAGGCGTGGCTTGCCGTCGATGCTGACCGCGACTTCTTCCCGGCGCGCCGATCCATCGTTGCCGCGAAGCTCGTGCAGAAGCTCGCGCGCTGCGGGCCGCAGAGCCTTTCTCAGAATGTCGAACAGCGCAAAGCTCGGCGCACCCGGCGATGGTTCCAGATAGCCTCCGATCGCCCCGCCGGAGAACCGAATGATCTGATGGCCGCGATCCACAACGAGATGCGCCGGATAGTGCTTTTCCATCACCCGCTGCACGCTGCGGTCGATCTTGTCATCGCTCGCGACTGTCACCGAAACCGGCATGCTCGGCTCAATCTTGCGAGTACCTGTCGAGAAGGGCGGCAGCGTTGCGCCCGGAACGTCGCGCCGTTCGAAAATGCGATGCTTCTTGTCGCGCGCGGCGAACAGCTTGGTGGCTCTCGTCACCGATTCCGATGACCCCAGAAAAAGGGTGCCGCCGGGTTTCAGGCCGTAGTGGAACGTCCGCATGACCCGATCCTGCATATCCGAATTGAAATAGATCAGGAGGTTGCGGCAGGAGATCAGGTCCAGCTTGGAGAAAGGCGGATGCTTGATCAGGCTGTGCGGCGAGAACACGCACATCTCACGGATTTCTGGCACTACGCAGCAATCTGGACCTTCGACCGTGAACCACCGCGCGGCGCGCTCGACCGACAGCCCGGCGATAGGGTGCGCGTAACGCCCAAGCCTCGCCGTGGCGATGGCGCGCTCGTCGAGGTCAGTTCCGAATATCTGGACCTTCGGGCGGGGACGGCGCGCGTCCATCGCCTCGCGCAGCAGTATCGCGATGGAATAGACCTCCTCGCCGGTCGCGCATCCCGGCACCCAGGCGCGCACCTCGTCGTCGGCGCCCCTGGCTGCCACAAGGCCTTTCAAAACCTCGGCGTCCAGTGCATCGAAGGCGGCGGGGTCACGAAAGAACTGGGTCACGCCGATCAGCATCTCATGCAGCAGTGCGTCCAGCTCCTCCGGGTTCTCCACCAGCCGGGCCATATAGGCCTCGGCGTTGTTGACCTGGAGAACCTGCATCCGCCGTTGCAGCCGACGTAGCAGCGTCTTTTCCTTGTAGCGGCTGAAATCATGCCCGGTGCGTGAATGCAGGGAGCGCAGAATCGCCGACAGGCGAGAAATCGTGTCGTGGCGGACGCCGTCATCGCCCTTGCCGTCGGCCACCTGCGCCAGATGCCGTTGATAGGCGACAAGGCGCGCCGGCATATCCTCGACAAGCAGCACATCGTCGACCAAGCCGGTATTGGCTGCGGCCTCTGGCATTCCCGGCAACGCGTGGCTGTCAAACTCGGCCTGCGCCAATGTCAATCCGCCGTGTTCCTTCACAGATGCGAGGCCCAGCGCCCCGTCGCTGCCCGTGCCGGACAGGATGATGCCGATGGCATTCTCGCCCTGGTCCTCGGCGAGGGACTGTAAGAAACTGTCAATCGGCCGACGGCGGTCGCGCGGAGGCGCTGGCCTGACAATCGCCAGACGACCGCCACCAATCGTCATCGTTGCGTCTGGCGGAATGACAAAGACGCAGTTCGCTTTCACCGCGACACCGTCGACGGCTTCAATCACATCCAGCGAGGAAACTTTGCCGAGCAGCTCCGCAAGCAGGCTCTTGTGGTCGGGTGACAGATGTTGAACCAGAACGAACGCCATTCCGGCCTCGGATGGCATGTTCGCAAAAAAACGCTTGAACGCGTCCAGCCCGCCAGCCGAGGCGCCGATACCAACTATCAAAGCCAACGCGGTAGCCTCGCCGAGCCAAGCCGGCGAGCCACCTTAGTGTCATTGACCTAGGCTGCCTACGTCAAAGAACACGCTCGCCGAGAGGACGATAAGGTCGCCCATTTGATCCCCGTTGCTTCTTTGGTTATCCGACCCTGGGGTCTTGCTGATGGTCGCGGTGGCGATCGTCACGCTCGTGGCCCGCGAGATCGCGTCGCTTGTGCGTTCTCGCCTCCCTTTTGCCGAAGTAAAAAGGGTAGCCCCGCCGTGGCCCCGGGGGGGCGGGATTGATTTGCTCCCGCCCGCGGCGCGACTCATCCTGGCTCAGCGGCGACTGGGCAACACGCGCATCAACGCAACAAGGTCGATCAATCCCCTCGCGCGCGGCGGAAATGTGTTTCGACTTCAATAGTTTACAGAGGAGCTTGGCGGAGACGGAGGGATTCGAACCCTCGATACCCTTTTGGGGTATGCTCATTTAGCAAACGAGTGCCTTCAGCCGCTCGGCCACGTCTCCGCGAGCGGCTTCTATGCCCGCGAAAGCCGAAATTGGCAAGGCTGGGCGGACCCTCCCCCGCGTCACAGGTCAATCGTATCCAGAAGCGGTTCGCTGACCGCGCCTTCGCGCACCTCCTCGTGCAGCCAGGCGACGAAATCGGCGACCTGGGGCTTGGCCTGCCCGGTCGACGAGCGCACCAGATAGTAGCCGTGGGGACCGGCGACCTGCTTGTCGAAAGGCGCCACCAGCGAGCCCGCGCGGATCGCCTCGTTGATCAGCGGCGAGACGCCGAGCGCGACGCCCTGGCCGGCCATGGCGGCCTGGATGAGCTGGTCGTAGCGGCTGAAATAGAGGTGCCCGGCGGGCTTCAGGTCCTCGATGCCGAGCACGGTCTGCCAGGTGCCCCAGTCGAACCAGGTCTTGCGCGCGCCGTGATAGTCGAGATGCAGCAGCGTGTGGTGGACGAGGTCCTTCGGCCGGCGCAGCGGTGTGACGTTGCTGGCGACGAGCGAGGGGTGGCAGACCGGCAGGATGTCCTCGTCGAACAGCCGCTCGGCATCCGGCGCGACCCGCTCGGTCTTGGTGTAGCGAATGGCAAGGTCGATCATGCCGCGCTCGAGGTCGAGCAGCTTGTCGTTGGCCACGATATGGACGTCGATGTGCGGGTGCATCCGCGTGAAGCGCTTCAGCCGCGGGATGAGCCAGAGCGAGGCGAAGCCGGTCACCGTCGTCACCGACAGCTGGTTCTCCGCACCGCGGGCGCGCATCTGGTTGATCGAAGACTGTAGCCGGTCGAGCACATCGGCGGCGATGCGCTGGAACGCCTTGCCGTCGTCGGTCAGCGCCAGCGCCCGGTGGCGCCGCTCGAAGAGTTGCACGCCGAGATGGTCCTCCAGCGTCTTGATCTGCCGGCTGACGGCCGACTGGGTCAGGAACAGTTCGTCCGCCGCCTTGGTGAAGGACAGCGTGCGGGCAGCGGCCTCGAAGCCCTGGACGAAGCCCAGCGGCGGCAGGTCGTAGCGGCGTTTTGACATTCCCAGAACTCATCCTGTGAGTGAGAAATGGTCGTTTGTGCGATGCCACATATGCGCGCATCCTCAAGCCATGTCGAGGCCGGTATAGCTTGCTGCTGACAAAGAACCGGATGTCACATTCGTGTTACTCATCCAAGTCCCAAACCGGAGGAGGCCGCCATGGTCTGTCTCGAAGCCGATGCACGCATTCACGTTCAGCGCGGTGGCCTGATCCGCCTCGGCGATGCCGAGGGCACCACCGTGCGCTGCCACTCGGGCGCCGTCTGGGTCACGCTGGAGCGCGACGACCGGGACATCCTGCTCGAAGACGGCCAGGAATTCACCATCGACCGGGCGGGCCTCAGCCTCGTCTGTGCGATCGCGGGTCCCGCCGAGGTCGTCATCCGCCATGCCGGGCGGGCTGGCGCGGAGGCTGTTCCGGCGGCTGCCGTGCCGTCTCCGGCACGCGCGGCAGCCTGACATGACCGCCGCATCCATCATCGGCGCGCCCGCGCGCCCGTTTCAGCCTCGCACCGACCGGCTCCGGCTCGGCGCGGGGCTTGCCCTCGACATTCGGCCGCTGACAGCGGCGGATGCCGGGACGCTGCAGGACCATGTCCGGGCGCTCTCGGCGCGCTCCCGTCACAACCGCTATCTCGGCGGTGTCAACGAACTGTCGCGCACCGAGATCGATCGCCTGCTCGGCGGCGCTGGCGACACGGTCTTTCCGCTGGTCGCGGATGTGCTCGACGGCGAGCGCCGCACCATGGTGGGCGAGGCGGTCTATGCAATCGACCGCGCCGCTGGCGCCGTGGAGTTCGCGCTCTCGGTCAACGAAGACTGGCAGGGCAGGGGCATCGGCACGGCGCTGCTCGACAGCATCGCCTGTCGGGCCGCGGAGACGAGCGCGCGCCTGCTCCATGGCGAGACGCTGCGCGGCAACGCACCGATGCTGGCGCTGGCGGGCAAGGTCGGCGCCGCCGTCAGGCATCATCGCGGCGATCCGCGGCTGGTGCGCATGGAGCGGGAACTGGTGTCGGCCGCCGTGGCGAATGTCAGGGATCTGACGCCGTGCGAAAGGCTCGATCTCCGCCGGCTGGCCGCCTGACACCGCGCGGCTACCGCGATCCCGGCAGGAGCGACGCTGCCGATCTTGCGCGGATGGCTGCGCGGCTCGACAGGCTCGCCCATGATGACTGCACGAGAAAACGCCCGGGATTTCTCCCGGGCGTTGCCATTTTTCGCGACTGTCTGGCCGCGATTACTGCATCACGTGGACAACCTTGCGGGTTCCCGGATCCACGACATACATGTTCTCGCCGACGACGACGTAGCGGTAGTTGGTCATATTGACATCATTCGGAAAGGAACGGAGTTCCACCGAAGTGGGGATGCTCTCGCCCATCGAGACGCTTCCCGACATCGTGACTGCCGCCGGGCGCGCGGAACGCCAGTAGGTGCGGATGCGCGTCTGCTGGTCCATAGTCACCGCGGGACGGGTACCCGCGGTCGCGCCGGTGGCCGCGCTCGGATTGGAGTCGGCGGCGCCGCCGGCACTCTGGGCGAATGCGCCGGTCGCGACGGCGGTGGAAAGAGCCAGAGCGGCGATGATCGTTTTCATGGGTCGTCTCCTGTCGGACAGCCCTGAGCGGGCACGTCGATAGCCAAACAACCCGGGCTGGCTGTGGATGTTCCCGATCCCCAGGCGCGCCCGCGCGGGACGCTGCTGACAATGCTCGGCAGCGGCCGTCGAGGCGCCGGTATCGCCGCTTGACAGCTCCGACGAGGCGGCTTATCGCTTAACTCAATGGTTAAGTATCAACCCGCCGAACTGGACCGCGTCTTCTCAGCCCTCGCCGATCCCACCCGGCGCGCGCTGCTGGCCCAGCTTGGCGACCGCGAGGCGATATCGGTAAGCGAGCTCGCAAGGCCGTTCGCCATGTCGCTCCCCGCGGTGATGAAACATCTCGACGTTCTGTCGGATGCCGGCCTCGTCACCAGGTCCAAGACCGGGCGCACCGTCACCTGTCAGCTGAACGCCGCGCCCATGGAGGAGGCGATGAACTGGCTCACCCGTTACCAGATCTTCTGGACCCGCCAGCTCGATCGTCTCCAGGCCCTTCTCGAGGAGGAAGCATGTCAGCCCAGTCTCAACCCCTCGCGCCCCAACCTCACGGTGGTCCAGGCAGCGTCCCCGTCGCCAGGCCCAGCCTCACCCTCCGGCGCTGGTTCAACGCCTCGCCGGCCAAGGTCTACGCCGCGTGGACGGACCCCAAGAGACTAGCCCAGTGGTGGGGGCCGGGAACCCCGGAGGACATGCGCGTCACCGAACTCGACGTGCGCGTCGGCGGCAGGTTCCATGTCGGCTTCGAGTTCCAGGGCGAGCGGCACGACGTCCACGGCGAGTACAAGGAGGTCGTCGAGGACGAGAAGCTGGTCTTCTCCTGGTTCTGGAAATCGACCGCCGAGCGCGTCTCGCAGGTGACCGTCAAGACCAAAGCCGACGGCGACGGCTGCATGCTGACGCTGATCCACGAACAGCTCTACGACGAGGCGGCGCGCCTCGGCCATACGCGCGGCTGGACGGCCTCGCTCAACAAGCTGGAAACGCTCTTCGTCCGGGAGGATTTGTGATGATGAAGCTCTACTATGCCGAGACCATGATGCCGCGGAAGGTTTGCGCGGTGGCCAAGATGCTTGGCTCCGAGATCGAATATATCCGCGTTGAGCTCGGCAAGGGCGAGCACAAGGCGCCCGCCTTCCGAGCGATCAACCCGGCCGCCAAGGTGCCGGCGCTGGTCGACGGCGACCTCAAGCTGTTCGAGGCCGACGCCATCACCATGCATCTCGCCATCAAGGCGGGTTCGGACCTCTGGCCATCCGACCCGGCAAAGCAGGTGGAGGTGCAGCGATGGCTGAGCTTCGCTGCCCATGAACTCAACCCGAAGACCGGCGCGCTCTATTTCGAGCATGTCATCAAGCCGTATTTCGGCATGGGACCGGTGGATGCCGAGGCGGAGGCGACGGCGATCAAGGGTGCCACGCGCTTCCTCGCCGTGCTCGACGGCCGCCTGGCGGCGAGCCGGTATCTTGCCGGCGACACGCTGACGATCGCCGACATCGCGGCTGGCGTGACGCTGCCCTGGGCGGAGGAGGCGAACATTCCGCTTGCCGACTTCGTCCATGTCCGCCGCTGGCATGACGATCTGAGCCAGCTGAAGGGCTGGCTCGACCCCTGGCCGGAGCGCTTCGCCGCCGCGGCCTGAGGAGGCGCGGACTAGCGCCGCGCAGACGATGGATTGACGAGGTACGGGGCCAGGGATTGGCCCCCGCCGACCCTCCTCGCGCCGCCTTTGGCGCGGGGAGGGCCCCCGGCTGCCTGGCCAGCCGCGCTTGCAGCAACCAATGACGAACGTGAACCTTAGCCGCCTGCGGCGCGGGATTTGGATCGGCTTTGCCCGGTTCGACGTGAGGACGCAGACGCCATGATGCTCAAGGACAGGACGGCGGTGGTATTCGGCGGCGGCGGCGCGATAGGTGGCGCGGCGGCCCGCGCCTTTGCCCGCGAGGGCGCCCGCGTTTTCCTCGCCGGCCGCACGGCGGCGAAGCTGGAGACGGTCGCGAACGACATCCGGGCGGCAGGCGGCATGGCCGAGACGGCGGTTCTCGATGTTTTCGACGAGGCGGCGGTCAACGCTTTCGTGGCGGATGTGACGGCGCGTGTCGGCGGCATCGACATTGCAATGGTGGCGGTCGGCTTCGTCCACGTCCAGGGCACGGCCTTCCTCGATCTGACGCTCGCCGACTATCTCGCGCCGATCGACGCCTACATGCGCGCGCTGTTCGTCACCACGCAGGCGGTGGCGCGACCCATGGCCAAGGCCGGTTCCGGTGTCATCCTGACGCTGTCGACGCCCGGCTCGCGCCTGACCTGGCCGGGCTTCCTCGGCTATGGCGTGACCTGCGCCGCCAAGGAGAGCTTCTCCAAGCGCCTCGCGGTGGAACTCGGCCCGCTCGGCATCCGCGTCGTCTGCCTGATGCCGAACGCGGTTCCCGAAACGATCGCCCGCGGCTCCCATGCGCGCGAAGTTTTCGCCCCGCTCGCCGCCCGCGAGGGCCTCACTGTCGAACAGATGCTGGCAAAACCGCAGGAAGCGCCGGCGCTCCGCCGCTTGCCGACGCTCGACGAGGTGGCCGAAGCCGCCGTCTTCGCGGCCTCCCCGAAGGCCGGCGCGCTGACCGGCGCCGTGCTGAATCTTTCCTGCGGACTCGTCACGGACTGACGGCTGCTACGACACCCCCACCAGAATTGACCGACAAGAACCGACCGACAGGAGCCCGTCATGACCGCCTTCACCGTTCCCGTTCCGCGCCGCCGCACGCTGCACCGGAGCGCGCTCGCCATCCTCGCCGGGCTCGCCACCGTCGTCGTGCTGTCCCATGCCGTCGACCATGTCATGCACACGACGGGCATCTACCCGGCCTACGGCCAGACCATGTCCGACGGCCTGTTTCTGTTCGCCCTGGCTTATCGCTGCCTGATCGCCGTGCTCGGCTGCCTCGTCACCGCCGCCCTGGCGCCGGCTCGGCCGATGCGCCATGCGCTGATCCTTGGCGGCATCGGCACAGTGCTCGCGACCCTCGGCGCCATTGCGATGTGGGGCGCGGGTCCTGCCTGGTATCCCCTCGCGCTGGTCGCTTCCGCCATGCCCTGCGCCTGGCTCGGCGGGCGGATCGAGGAGCAGGCCCGCGCGGCGGGCTGACGCGAGAGCGCCGCCAGCTGCTGACAGGATCGGGCGGCTTCCTGTGGGACAGTCGCCCATCCCAACATCGCCCAATCTGTCTGCGGCCGGCGCCGGTCGTGAACCGTCCGCCTGCCGCTGGAGCCCGTCATGACCCATTCGACCGAAACGGCCGCCGGAGATAGCCCGAAGGCAGGCCGCCGCGAGTGGATCGGCCTCGCGGTCATCGCCCTGCCGTGCCTGCTCTATTCGATGGACCTGACGGTGCTGAACCTCGCGGTGCCGCACCTCTCCGCCGATCTGAAGCCGACTGCGTCGCAACTGCTCTGGATCGTCGACATCTACGGCTTCCTCGTCGCCGGCTCGCTGATCACCATGGGTACGCTCGGCGACCGGATCGGCCGGCGGAAACTGCTGCTGATCGGCGCGGCGGCTTTCGGCATCGCCTCGGTGCTCGCCGCCTTCGCGACGACGCCAAACCAGCTCATCGCAGCGCGCGCGCTGCTCGGCATCGCGGCCGCGACGCTGGCGCCCTCCACACTCTCGCTGATCCGCAACATGTTCCCCGACCCGCAGGAGCGCACGGTCGCCATCGGCATCTGGATCGCCAGTTTCTCGGCCGGCGGGGCCATCGGTCCGCTGGTCGGCGGCGTTCTCCTGACGCATTTCTGGTGGGGTTCGGTGTTCCTCGCCAATGTGCCGATCATGATCATGCTGCTGGCGGTCGGGCCCTGGCTGCTGCCGGAATACAAGGACCCGAATGCCGGCAAGCTGGATCTCGCCAGCGCTGCCCTGTCGCTGGTGGCTGTGCTGGCGGTGATCTTCGGCATCAAGCGCGTCGCCGAGCATGGCGCGGGGGCGCTCGCCTGGGCCGCGATATCAGCCGGCATTCTGGTCGGCGCACTGTTCGTTGCCCGCCAGCGGCGGCTGGCCGACCCGCTCATCGACTTCCGCCTGTTCCGCTCGCCTGCCTTTTCGGCGGCAGTGGCGGTCAACGTGCTCGGCTTCTCGGTGGCCTTCGGCTCGTTCCTGCTGATCGCCCAGTATCTGCAGTTGGTCCTCGGCATGAGCGCGCTGGAGGCCGGTCTCTGGACCGCCCCCTCGGCCTTCGGCTTCATCGTGGGATCGATGATCGCGCCGCGGCTGACGCAGGCGTTCCGGCCGGCCTATGTGATGACCGGCGGCCTGCTGACAAGTGCGGCAGGCTTCGCGCTACTGACCCAGATCGGCGGGCCGCACGGCCTTGCCGTCGTGGTGGTCGGCTATGTCATCCTGTCGCTGGGTCTGGCGCCGGTGGTGACACTGACGACCGACCTCATCGTCGGCTCCGCGCCGCCCGAGAAAGCGGGCTCGGCCTCGGCCATTTCCGAGACGGGCGCAGAGTTCGGCGGCGCCGTCGGCATCGCCGTGCTCGGCAGCATCGTCACCGCCATCTACCGCGGCGCCATGGCAACGGCGGTGCCTGCCGGCGTGCCGGCGCCAGCGGCGGAAGCCGCGCGGGACACGTTGGGTGGCGCCGTGGGCGTGGCGGCTTCGCTGGGCGGCCCTGCGGCCGCAGAGATGGTCGGCGCGGCGCGCCTTGCCTTCACCCATGCGCTGGAAACGACCGCGATGATCTCGGCCTGCGTCTCCGTCGCGGCGGCCATCGTCGCGCTGGCGCTGCTGTCGCGGGCCGAGCCTGCCCCGGTGGAGGCCGAAGCGGAGGGCTAGATCAGCCGCCGAACCGCTCGGCGCATTGCTCGATGAAGGCGATCTCGGTGACGAGGCCGACGCCGCCGATCCAGACCTCCGACACCTCGCCTTCGGCGTCGCGCGTGCGGGTCACCGGCTCGCCGGGGCTGGCAAAGCCCGAGGCGCGCACGACCTTGCCGGAATCGAGCCCGGTAATGGCGATCTCGCTGACCTCGGCGAGCGGGGTCTGGAGCGCAGGCGCCGAGGCGAACACCTTGTTGCCGATCGGCACGAGGTCGATGGCGCCCCAGAGCATCCACCAGCGTCCCGCCCAGTCGGCGACCTCGTCGGTGGGCGCGCCGCCTGTGCGGAAGGCCTTCAGGATATGGGCGATGCCGTCGACCAGCGGCTGGGCCGGGCCGTCGATGGCGTTGGTTAGCACGGAGATGGCGAGATCCTCGGCCGGGAACACCGCCGTGCGCGACAGCGTGCCGGCAAACGAGCCGGAATGGCCGAACCAGTCCCAGCCCTTGAGCGAGCCGGAAATGGTGCCAAGGCCGTAATGGCGGTCGAGGACGGATTCGCTGTCGTGCCAGTGGCGACGGGTCATCTCGCGCCGGGCGCCGGCGGAGACGAGCTGCGCCGCCGAGCCCGGCGACAGCTGCGCGAAGAAACGGGCGAGATCGGCCGCGGTCGAGACGAAGCCGGTGGCGGCGGCCATGTCGTTGGTGACGAGGTCGCCGGGAATGACGAGGCGGCGGCCGTGGGGGACGCGCGTCGAATGGCCCTTCGCAAAGGGGCCCTCGGGCACCAGGCCCATATCGGCGAAGGTCTCGGCGAGGCCGGCCGCCTGGACCACCTCGCGCATGATCCAGGTCGTGTAGGGCTCGCCGGTGACCGCCTCGATGACGAGGCCGGCAAGGCTGAAGCCGTGGTTGGAATATTTGAACCGCTGGGCGGCCGGCAGCGGCGGGGGGAGGCTGAGCTCGGCCTTCAGCTCGGCGGCGGAGAGGAACGGGCGGAAGCCGGGGAAATAGCCGGAATTGCTGCCGTCGCGGCTGAGCCCCGCGCTGTTGGACAGCACCTGCTGGATGGTCACCTCGGCGATGGCGGGGTGCAGCCCCTGCACGAAGGTGCCCACCGCATCGTCGAGGCGCAGGAGGCCACGCTCTTTCAGCTTCATGATGCCGGTGGCGGTGAAGGTCTTGGAATGGGAGGCGACGCGGAACCGGTGGCGCGGGGTCAGCGCCTCGCCGGTCGTGAGATCAGCGACGCCGAAAGCCTCCTCGAGAACAATCTCGCCCTTATGGGCGACCGCGATGACGCAGCCCGGCTGGTCGACATGCTGGACCTGGTAGTCGACCCAGCGCGGGACATAGTCGAGGGCAGCTTCCAGCCAGTCGAGGGCAGAGGTTCCGGCGGCGGGGTTTCCGGTGGCGGACGTGTCGTGCATGGCGGGCGTTCCTGATGCAAGGCGGCGCGCACCATGGCACGGGGGAGGGAGACGGGGAAACGGGGGTGGGGGCGGGGGGCCGCATTCCCGGAACAGGTGGCGCTCACCTCTCCCCGGCGGGGAGAGGTCGGCGCCATAGCGAGATGCGAACGCATCTCGCGTTCGCTCGATGCTATGGCAGCCGGGTGAGGGGGCGAGCCCTCTCCGGCACACTCTCTCCCCCTCTCCCGATCCTCGCTTTGCTCGGCTCGACCTCTCCCCGGCGGGGAGAGGTGAGCGGCTCCCTGCATCGGCAAAGTGCGTCCTTCGAGGCTCGCCCGTTCCGGGCTTGCACCTCAGGATGAGGAAGGTTGAGGGTTGCACCGCGGTTCAGGACAAGCGCGAGGGCCGCGCATCATCCTCGGCTGAGGATGGTTGAGGGTTGCACCGCGGTTCAGGACAGGCACGACGGCCGCGCATCATCCCCGGCTGATGCCGGGAGCCACCCGTCCTCATCCTGAGGTGCGAGGGAGCAAAGCGAGCGAGCCTCGAAGGACGCACTTCGCCGATGCCGGGCGCGCTCTATTCCACCTCCAGCCGCTTCTCCACCAGCCGCGCATAGAAGCTCGCGGCATAGGGCAGCAGCTTGTCGTTGAAGTCGTAGGCGGGGTTGTGGACCTGCGCGGAATCGCCGTTGCCGATGTTGATATAGGCGCCCGGCACCTTCTCCAGCATGAAGGAGAAATCCTCCGAGCCCATCTTCAGCCCGCCGTGGCGCTCGACATTGGCCTCGCCGGCGATCTCGGCGGCGACATCGGCGGCAAAGGTGGTTTCCTCCACCGCATTGACCAGCGGCGCGAAGATCAGCCGGTAGTCGACCTCCGCCGTCGCGCCGAAACCGGCTGCGACGCCCTTCGCCATGCGGCGCATATTCTCCTCGATCAGCGTGCCGACCGCGGGCGTGAAGAAGCGCGCGGTGCCGCGGATGAAGGCGGTGTCGGGCACGACATTGTAGGCATCGCCCCCCTCGATCCGCGTGACGGAGATGACGCCCTGGTCCACCGCGCCGATATTGCGCGCGACGATGGACTGCAGTGCGGTGACGATCTGGCAGGCGGTGAGCACCGGGTCGACCGAATGCTCGGGATGGGCGCCGTGCGAGCCGCGACCCTGCACCTTGATGTCGAAGAAGGCGCCGCCGGCCATCATCGGGCCCGGGCGTATCGCGAACTTGCCGACCGCGAGTTTCGGCGCGTTGTGGAAGCCGAAGATGGCGTCGCAGGGGAACCGCTCGAACAGCCCGTCGGCCAGCATGGCGCGGGCGCCGCCGACGCCTTCTTCCGCCGGCTGGAAGATGAGGTTGACCGTGCCGTCAAAATTCCGCGTCTCGGCGAGATATTGTGCGGCGCCGAGCAGGCTGGCGGTGTGGCCGTCGTGGCCGCAGGCGTGCATCCGGTTCTCGAATTTCGAGCGGTAGGGCAGCTGCGTCGTCTCCTGCATGGGCAGGGCGTCCATGTCGCAGCGCAGGCCGATGGTGCGGCCCGACGAGCCGACCGTGAGGCGGCCGACGACGCCGGTCTTGCCGACATTGCGATGGACCTCGTAGCCCCAGGACGCCAGCTTCTCGGCGACGATGGCGGAGGTGCGCTGCTCCTCGAAACCGATCTCCGGATGGGTGTGGAAATCGTGCCGCCAGGCGGTCATCTCGGCGGCATTGGCGGCAATCGGGTCGAGGATCGGCATGGCGGGGCTCGTGCGACGTGGCGGATTGCGAAGGGGCGGGAGCCTAGCGGCACGCAACGCTCCCAGCTATGGCGGCCGGCGCAGCGCCATGCGCGTGAGCCATGCGTTGCGCCGGGGTGTCGGCCCGCCCAGAATGCCGGCCCGTCAATTCCGCGACGCAAGAGCCCCAAAATGGAACCCTGCGATCTCTCCGCCGTCGAGGCGCGTGCCCTGATCGGCGCCAGGAAGCTCGCCGCGCGGGAACTGCTGGAGAGCTGCATCGCGCGCCGGGACGCGGTCGACCCGGCAGTCAACTGCATGGTGGCGCGCGATGACGATGCGGCGCTGAAGGCGGCGCTGGCGGCGGACGAGATGACCGCGCGCAGCGAGCCACTCGGCGCGTTGCACGGCCTGCCCGTCGGCGTGAAGGATCTGGAGAATACCAAGGGTCTCAGGACCACCTATGGCAGCGTCATCTTCAGGGATTTCGTGCCGGAGGAGGACCAGCTCATCGTCGCCTCTGTCCGCAAGGCGGGCGCGATCATTGCGGGCAAGACCAACACGCCGGAATGGGGCGCGGGCGCCAACACCCGCAACGCCGTCTATGGCGCGACCGGCAACCCCTTCGACCCCGTCAAATCGGCGGCGGGCTCGTCGGGCGGCTCGGGCGTGGCGCTGGCCACCGGCATGGTGCCGATCGCCACGGGCTCGGATACCGGCGGCTCGCTGCGCAACCCCGCCGCCTATAACGGCATCGTCGGCTTCCGCCCCTCGCCGGGACTGGTGCCGAGCGACAAGCGTCCGCTCGGCTGGAATCCGCTGAGCGTGCTCGGCCCCATGGCGCGCAACGTGCCGGACCTCTGCCTGCTGCTCTCGACCATGGTCTCGGACGATGCCTGCGACCCGCTGGCGACCACGATCGTTGGCCAGACCGTGCGTCGTCCGGAAGACTTCGCGGTGCCCGGCGCCATCGACCTGTCGTCCCTGAAGGTGGCGGTGACCGCCGATTTCGGCTTCTCCCCGACCGAGAAACACATCCGCGAGGTCTTCGCCGAGAAGGTCGGGCTGTTCTCCTCGACCTTTGCGGCCGTCGAGGAGGCGACGCCGAACTGTTCCGGCACCGATGAGACCTTCGAGATCCTGCGCGCGGTCGCCTTCATGGCCGGCATGTACGAGCGCGTCCGCGACACGCCCGAACTCATCGGCCCGAACGTGCGCGCCAATGTCGAGGAGGGCCTCACCTATTCGGCGCTCGACGTGACGCGCGCGCTGAAGCAGCAGACCGTGCTCTACAAGACCTGGCAGCGCTTCTTCGAGCGCTTCGACGTGATCCTGTCGCCGGCGGTGACGCTGAGCCCCAGGCCCTGGTCGGAGCTCTATCCGGCCGAGATCGACGGGACGCCGACGCGCACCTATTTCCACTGGCTCGCCAATGCCTATGCGGTGACGACGGTCGGCCACCCCGCCATCTCGATCCCCGTCGGCCTCGACCGCGCCGGCATGCCCTTCGGCCTGCAGATCGTCGGCCCGCGCGGCGGTGACGCCAAGGTGCTGGCGGTGGCGGCGGCGCTGGAAAAGCTGCTCGCCGGTGACCCGCGCACCGCGCGGCCCGTGCCCGACATCGGCAATCTCACGGCAGCGCCGCCGATCAGCGCCATGCCCGGCTTCATGGGTTTCGACTGATTGAGCCCTGGACGATTGTAATTTGCGCTGACCGCGCCACGATGGTGGTCCGATGCGCGGGGAGGACACCATGGACCGCAGGACTTTGCTGAAGGGCGCGGCCGCCGGCGCCGGCCTGATCGCCGCCCCGGCGCTCGCCCAGGACTGGCGCGCCTCGACCATGCGCTTCATCCCGCAGGCGAATCTCTCGTCGCTCGACCCGATCTGGACGACCGCCACGGTCACCAACAATCACGGCTACTACGTCTATGACACGCTCTACGGCGCGGACATGGACTTCAAGGCCCAGCCGCAGATGGCCGAAGGCCACGAGGTGCTCGACAACGGCCTGCGTTGGCGCTTCCGGCTGCGGGCCGGGCTCAAGTTCCACGACGGCGAGCCGGTGAGGCCCGCCGACTGCATCGCCTCGGTGATGCGCTGGACGCAGCGCGATTCCTTCGGCCAGCTTGTGGGAAGGGTCGTCGACAGCTGGCAGGTCGTCGACGACCGCACCTTCGACCTCAAGCTGAAGCGGGCCTTCCCGCTGCTGCTCGACGCACTCGGCAAGCCCGATACGCCGGCCTTCATCATGCCCGAGCGCCATGCGAAGACCGAGGCGACGCGGCAGGTGACCGAGATGGTCGGCTCGGGGCCCTACCGCTTCCTGGCTGGCGAGTTCAATTCCGGCAGCCGGGTCGTTTACGAGAGGTTCGACGGCTATGTGTCGCGCTCCGAACCGGCGAGCCGCGGGGCAGGGGCCAAGATCGCGCATTTCCCGCGCATCGAGTGGCACATCATGCCGGACCCCTCGACCGCGGCGAACGCCATCATCCGCGGCGAGATGGACTGGTGGGAGCGTCCGCCGGCCGACTTGCAGCCGCTGCTCAGCCGTTCGCGCGACATCGTGCGCGAGGTGACCGACCCTTCGGGGCGCCTTGCCATCATGCGGCTCAACCATCTGCAGGCGCCCTTCAACAATATGAAGGTGCGCCAGGCCGTGCGGATGGCGGCGATGCAGGAAGACTATATGCGGGGGTCGCAGGGCAACGACGCCTCGACCTGGACGCTCTGCCGCAGCCTGTGGCCGCAGGGCACGCCCTATTACGGCGGCGAGCAGGAAGACCTGATGTCGCAGTCGCTCGACAAGGCCCGCGAGGCGCTGAAGGCCTCGGGCTATGCCGGCGAGAAGGTGGTGATCATCAACCCGACCGACTTCCCCGATATCGGGCCGCTCGGGCAGGTCAGCGCCGATATCCTCCAGAAGATCGGCATGAACGTCGACCTCGCCGAAACGGACTGGGGCACGGTGATCCAGCGCCGCGGCAGCCGCGAGCCGACCGACAAGGGCGGCTGGAGCATCTTCCACACCACCGGCCCGGCCGCCGGTTGGGGCACACCAGCGACCTCGCTGCTCGTGCGCGGGCAGGGCGCGCGCGGCTGGTTCGGCTGGTGGGACTCACCGAAGGCCGAGGCGCTCACTGACGAATGGCTGTTCGCGCCGGACGAAGCCGGCCAGCAGAAGGCGGCGAAGGAGCTCGGACGACTGGCGCTGGAGGAGGTTGCCACCGTGCCGCTCGGCCAGTTCACGCTGCGCACCGCCTATCGGCGCACGCTGACCGGCATGCCGCACGGCTCGGCGCCCTATCCGTGGAGCCTGAAAAGGGCCTGAGGCACGGCTGTACGCCGTTCAGATATCCGAGCCGTCGCGGCTCGGCGGCTGGGGAACGGTCGGCCTGCCGGTGGCGACCATGTCGATCATGCCGCGGGCGATCTCGCGCTCGCCCATGACGACCGTGCCGGCGCCGAGCGAGGCGAGATGGTCGACCTCGGCGTCCGAATGGGCGCGGGCGATGACGTCGATGGACGGATTGGCGGCTCTCGCCGTCTCGATGACCTGCCCGGATTCGAACGCGTTGGGGATGGCGATGATGAGCCGTCGGGCGCCGGCAATGTTGGCGCAGGCGAGGATATCGGCATTGGCGGCATTGCCGGCGATCGTCTCGATCCGGTCGTCGTGCAGGCGCGCCCGCGGACGGTCGGCATCCTCGATGACGAGGAACGGCGTTCCCTTCGCCTTCAGGGCAGCGCCGACGAGGCTGCCGACGCGGCCGAAACCGACGAGGATCGTGTGGCCGGAAAGCGCGGTGACCGCAGGCGGTTCGTCGTCGTCCGGAGCCTTGGACGGTGGTGCCGATGGTTCACCCGGAGCGGCCGGGGCCGGCGCCTCGGCAGGCATCGCGCTCATGCCCAGCCGCCGCTTCAGCCAGTAGACGCCGGCGAACACGCCGGGATTGAGCACGATCGACAGGATCGCGCCGGCAAGGATCAGGTCGCGGCCCCGCTCGGGCAGCAGCTTCAGGTGGACGCCGAGCTCGGCGAGGATGAAGGAGAACTCGCCGATCTGCGCGAGCGAGGCCGAGATGGTGAGCGCGGTCGCCTTCGGATAGCGGAAGGCGATGACGATCAGGAAGGCGGCGATCGACTTGCCGACCACGATGATGAACACGGTCGCCAGGATCGGCCAGGCCTCGACGATCAGGCTCGCCGGATTGAACAGCATGCCGACCGAGACGAAGAACAGCACCGAGAAGGCGTCGCGCAGCGGCAGCGATTCCTCGGCCGCGCGATGGCTGAGCTCGGATTCGCTCATGATCATGCCGGCGAAGAAGGCGCCGAGCGCGAAGGAGACGCCGAACAGCTTGGCCGCTCCGAAGGCGACACCAAGCGCGATGGCGAGCACGGCGAGGCGGAACAGCTCGCGCGATCCGGTATGGGCGACGTAGTGCAGCACCCACGGGATCACCTGCCGGCCGACGACCAGCATCAGCGCAACGAACCCGGCGACCTTGACGAGGGTCAGGGCGAGGATGCCGGCGACGCCGAGATTGAGCCACTGGGCGATCGGGTCGGAGGCCGCCGCCGACTGCGCCTCGCCGTCGAGCAGGCCGGCGACCGCCGGCAGCAGCACCAGCGCGAGCACCATGGCGATGTCCTCGACGATCAGCCAGCCGACCGCGATGCGGCCGCGCTCGGTCTCGACGAGGCGGCGCTCCTGCAGGGCGCGCAGCAGCACCACCGTCGAGGCGACCGACAGGGCAAGGCCGAAGACGAGGCCCGCGCCATGGCTCCAGCCGAGTGCCAGGGCCAGCGCCCAGCCCATCACGGTCGCCACCGCGATCTGCACGATGGCGCCGGGAATGGCGATGGCGCGGACCGACATCAGGTCCTTCAGCGAGAAATGCAGGCCGACACCGAACATCAGCAGGATGACGCCCATCTCGGCGAGTTCGGTGCCGAGTTTCTGGTCGGCGACGAAGCCCGGCGTGTGCGGCCCGACGAGGACGCCCGCGACCAGATAGCCGACGAGGGTGGGCAGCTTGAGCCGCTGGGCGATGGCGCCAAACACGAATGCCAGACAGAGACCCGCAACGATGGTGGCGATCAGGGGTGTGTCATGCGGCATCGGTCGGCGCGGCTCCTCTCGGCAGGCTGGGGAAGATCGGCGCGGCGGCCGACCATCCATTATGGCGATGGGGCAGGGGCATCGGCAAGGAATGCGTCGCGGCGGATGGACGCGGCAAAGCGGCGGCTTTCGCAGGCAAGACTTGCCAAAACAGAAGAAATGTTCTCTACGTCGACAGCATAGATCGGCACGGAGGAAAAATATTCCCTCTCGACTGTGCGAAGCGGAATTCAGAACCCCCGAGCCAGCCGAGACGAGAATGGACGCCATCGACCGCAAGATCCTGACAATTCTCCAGGACGACTCGACCATCTCCATCGCCGAACTCGCCGAGCGGGTTCATCTGTCCCAGACGCCCTGCTGGAAGCGCATCCAGAAGCTGGAGGCGAACGGCTATATCCTCAAGCGCGTGGCCCTGGTCTCGCCGGAGAAGCTCGGGCTCGGCCTCACCGTCTTCGTGTCGATCGAAACCAACGACCATTCGCGCGAGTGGCTCGGCCGCTTCGCGGAGACGGTTTCGGCCCTGCCCGAGGTAATGGAGCTCTACCGGATGGCCGGCGACGTCGACTACATGCTGCGTGTCGTGGTCACCGACATGGCCGCCTATGACGCTTTCTACAAGCGGCTGATCGAGGCGATCCCCTTGAAGAACGTCACGTCCCGCTTCGCCATGGAGCGGATCAAGTCGACCACAGCCTATGCGGTGCCGGCGCTTCCCAGGCCCTGAAGCCGGTCTGGACGGCTCTGCCGGCCTCCTGCCGGCGCATTGAATCGCGGTCGATTCCGGTCCGGTCCGCCGCCGGCTCGGTTCGGCGCGATTCCCGCAAGGTCGGCCGGCGCTTCGGCGGTGCTCTGGTGAGGCATCCCGTGCCACCTTCGAGGCGGTCGATCTCCAGCCGGAACAAGCGTCAGGAGCGCCGCGTTAACGCTCACGGAACGGTGAACTGTCGCATTTATCTCAAACTATCAGTAACATGACCGAAGAAGGCGCGGTCGGCGGACGGTTAAGGCGGCAGTGGCCTTCCTGCAACACTCCCCACCAAAGGGTCGCCGGGGCCTGTTGGCAGCGGTGGTTTCGATTGATCGGCGCAAAACCATCGGTAATGGTGACCCTGCGACGAAGGGGGGCACCCCGGTCGCACCGCCACTATTGAGGTCGAACGGCGAATGCCACGGCACCAAGAAGGCGGCCATCGGGGAATAACGGGCCAGAAGCCTTCCGGGATACCGGCGGACCCAAGGAACCCACTGCTCCCTCAGGAGAAACTTTGGAGGTCTAAACAATGAAGACGGTCAAGAGCCTTCTTCTCGGCGCCGCCGCAGGCTTTATCGGCCTGACGGGCGCTCAGGCGGCTGATCTCCCGGGCAAGGCTGCTCCGGCTGAATACGTGCGCATCTGCGACACGTACGGCGCGGGCTTCTTCTTCATCCCGGGCACCGACACCTGCCTTCGCATCGGCGGCAACGTCCGTGTGAACTACGTCGTCAACAGCAACAATGGTGTTGGTGGCAACGGCGCTCTGAACACCTCGTACTTCGACCAGGCCTACTCGACCAACGTCTCCATGACGCTGTTCGCCGACGCCCGCTCGAACACCGAGTACGGTCTGCTCCGCTCCTACGGCCAGTTCACGGCCTATCGGGGCGCCTTCTCCGGCTCGTTCTCCTCGCAGGGCCTCATCCTGTCGGGTGCCGGCCAGTCGCCGCGCGCCTCGGCCATCAACCTCGACCGTGCGTTCATCCAGTTCGCTGGCTTCACGTTCGGCTTCTCGGCCTCGTTCTTCAACTTCTACCAGGGTGACGTGCAGCTGACCGGCAACCTCGCCGCCACTGCCCGCTCGACCACGGTCCTCGCCTACACCGCTTCGTTCGGTTCGGGCTTCTCGGCCACGATCTCGGTTGAAGACTCGATGTATCGCCGCTACTCGAACGGCGACGGCTTCGCCACGATTGCCGGCGCTCCGGTTCCGGGTATCGCTGCGGTGGCTCTCGTGCGTCCGTTCTCGTCGGTCAACGGCCTGACCTATGCCGGCCAGAACATCCCGGACATCGTCGCGAACCTCCGCGTCGACCAGGGCTGGGGCTCGGTCCAGGTCATGGGTGCGCTGCATCAGCTGCGTGACTATGGTTCGGCTCCGGGCGTCGGCGGCGCTGCCACCATCCCGACCAACCGCGCTGGCGATAAGTACGGCTGGGCCGTCGGTGCCGGTCTCCGTCTCAACCTCGACATGCTCGCCCGTGGCGATCAGTTCTGGTTGCAGGCTGTCTACTCGGACGGCGCTCTCGACTACGCCTTCGGCACTGCCAACCAGGGCGGCGACCGCGGCACCATCTCGGGCGCCGGCAACCTGTCGGGCGTGAACGCCACCAACAACAACATTCGCGACGCGATCGTGATTGGTGCTGGCGCTCCGGGCTCGGTCATCTCGACGACCAAGGCTTGGTCGGTTGCGGCGGGCTTCCGCCACTTCTGGACCCCGGCTCTGCGCTCGGCGCTCTTCGGTTCGTACACGAACATCGATCAGCCGCTCGCTTCGACCGCGCTGAACGACATCAAGTACTACACCGTCGGCGTCAACACGGTCTGGTCGCCGGTTCGTAACCTCGACCTCGGCGTGGAAGTTGTTTACCACAACCTCTCGAACCGCACCCAGGCTGGCGCCTGCCCCGTGTTCAACGGCACCGTCCGTTGCTCGGAAGGCGCTTGGGTTGGTACCTTCCGCGCTCAGCGCAACTTCTGATCCGATCCAGTCCTAGGACTGGTTCAGACAGGGACCCCGGCGGGCAACCGCCGGGGTTTCTTTTTGTTCGCAGGCCATGGCCCCACCTGCGCCATGCGCAATTTGCCTGTCGACAACGCCGACCGCTCTCCGGCTTTCCGCGCGCTCAAAGATCATGCAAAAACAACAGGATGCTCGCGCATTCTAAAGTGAAGTGTGCGGCCGTCCGATGGCCCCCGGCTGTTGCACCGATGGGCCCGATCCGGGATTGTCGGCCCCGCGCCGCGCCTTCGCACGGCCTGCAGAACGGGGTCCTGGCATGCGGCAGTGGCGTTTCGATCGGGCAGGCGTCCGACTTTGTGGCGCAGTGCTTGGCGGGGCTGTGCTTGCGCTGGTCCTGTCCATTGCGGCTCCGGTTGCGTCCAGCCGCGCCCAGACCGCATCGCCGCCGGCCGAGAGTGGCACCGCCTACGACCTGTCCCTCGTCCGCGAGGGCGATACCGTGGCGATCGGCGGTGTCCTGCCGGATATCGAAACCCGCGAAGCGGTGCTGGCCGCGCTGCGTGCTGCCTCTCCCGACCTCGCCGTGCTCGACACCAGCGAGGTGAGGGCCGGCGAGCGCGAGCCCTTCGCGACCGCCGCCAGCCTTGCCGCGACGCTCGTCATGAAGCTCAAGCCCGGCGCGGTGCTGGTCGCCGGCCAGGTCTTCTCCATCGAGGGCCGCCCGGATGGGGCAGGCGCGCGTGAAGCCATCGCCGCCGCCCTCGCGGCGCTGCCGCAGGGCCTCTCCGTCCAGCGCGTGACGCTGGCTTTGCCGGTCGCAAAGCCCTTCGCGCTGACCGTGAGGCGAACCGGATCGAGCCTCGCCGTGGAGGGCGTGGCCGCCAGCGAGACGGAGCGCGCCGCCATTCTCGCGGCCCTGCGCGCTGCCGCGCCGGATCATCCCGCCACCGACCTGACGTCGCTGGCCGACGGCGCCCCGTCGGGCGTCGACCGGGTCGCCGCCGCGCGGCTGGCGGCCGTCATTCTCGTTCGCCTCCGCGCGGGCGCGGTTCACCTGTCCGACGCGACGCTCTCGGTCGAAGGCCAGGCGGCCGACCGCCTCGGCTATGTCGCGGCCCAGCGCGCCGCCCGGGACGCCCTGCCGGCCGGGGTGACGCTCGGGACCGTCGCGATCCGCGCGCCCGTCGTCTCGCCCTACCGCTGGTTCGTCGAGAAGGGGCCGGCGGGCATTCTTGTCCAGGGCTACGTTCCCTCCGAGGAGGCGCGCGCGGCGGCCCGTGCGGCGATCGCGGGCCAGTTCGGCGCGCTGCGGCTCACCGACAACCAGGAAATCGCCGAGGGCGCGCCGGTGGACTTCGCCGCCGCCGTGACTGCGGCGGTGAAGCAGTTGGCGCTCCTGCCGCGCGGCCGCGTCGCGATCGACGATCGCGGCCTGTGGGTCAGCGGCGAGGCACCGTCCGAGGCCTATGCCAGCGCCGCGCGCGGCGCCATCCGGCGGTTCGTACCGGCCGGATGGTCGCTGAGCCACGCCATCGCGTCACCGCCGCCTTTGGCTCCGCCGCCGGCGCAGGTCGCCGCCGTGCCGCCCGTGGCCCCGCCGCGACCGGTGGCCGACACCTGCTCGCCCAAAATTCGCGAGGAGATGGCGGCCGGCGGCATCGTCTTCCAGTTCGGCCGCGAGACGATGCGGCAGGACAGCATCGCGCGCCTCAGGCGCATCGCGGTGATCATGAAGCAATGCCCGGAGGCGCGGTTCTCGGTTGAGGGCCATACCGATTCCGACGGCATCCCCGACCAGAACGTCGATCTCTCGCAGCGGCGGGCGCAGGCGGTGGTCAGCCTTTTGATCCGCCAGGGAATCGAGGCCGGACGGCTGCTCGCCGAAGGCCATGGCGCCAGCCGGCCGCTCGCGCCCAATGATTCCACCGCCAACAAGGCCCGCAACCGGCGGATCGAGTTCGTGGCGCGGTAAGGGGTAAGCTAAGGCCAGACCGTCTTGTACCACGGCAAGTGCGTCCTTCGAGGCTCGCTGCGCTCGCACCTCAGGATGAGGGAGGTCATGGGCTGCACCAGGGTCAAACGAAGCTCGACGGCTACGCCTCAGTAGCGCTGATGCAGAGATCAAACGTCCTCATCCTGAGGTGCGAGCACCATAGCGAGATGCGAACGCATCTCGCGTTCGCTCGATGCTATGGCGAGCCTCGAAGGACGCACTTTCCCGATGCAGCGCACATCCATCTCGGCAAGGGTCACCGACGGGCTGCACATCGTCCGGCATCCGCATTGCCGCTTCCGTTTGAAGCCGGCGCAGCCTTCCTTTAAAGGGACGCTTCCTTCTTACCGCGGCGCGGCCAGCGCGACGCCCATCCTGATTCGTTGTCGAGGCTCGAGATGCACCGCTACCGCTCCCACACCTGCGGCGAGTTGCGCGCCGCCCAGGTGGGCGAAACCGTCCGGCTGTCCGGCTGGTGCCACCGCATCCGCGACCATGGCGGCATCCTGTTCGTCGACCTGCGCGACCATTACGGCATCACCCAGTGCCTCGCCGATCCGGATTCGCCGGCCTTCAAGGATCTGGAAGCCTGCCGCGCCGAATGGGTCATCCGCATCGACGGCCGCGTGAAGGCGCGGGACGAGGGGCTGAAGAACCCGAAGATCCCGACCGGCGACATCGAGATCTTCATCACCGAGCTGGAAGTGCTGGGCAAGGCCGACGAATTGCCGCTGCAGGTGTTCGGCGACCAGGAATACCCGGAAGAGACGCGGCTGAAATACCGCTTCCTGGATCTCCGCCGCGACAAGCTGCACAAGAACATCATGACCCGCGGCGAGGTGGTCGATTCCATCCGCCGGCGCATGAAGGGGCAGGGCTTCTTCGAGTTCCAGACGCCTATCCTGACGGCTTCGAGCCCCGAGGGCGCCCGCGACTTCCTGGTGCCGAGCCGCATCCATCCCGGCAAGTTCTACGCCCTGCCGCAGGCGCCGCAGCAGTACAAGCAGCTGCTGATGATGTCGGGCTTCGACCGCTACTTCCAGATCGCGCCCTGTTTCCGCGACGAGGACCCGCGCGCCGACCGCCTGCCCGGAGAATTCTACCAGCTCGACCTCGAAATGAGCTTCGTCGAGCAGGAGGACGTGTTCGCGGCGGTCGAGCCCGTCATCCGCGGCGTGTTCGAGGATTTCGCGGAAGGGAAACGGGTCACGCAGTCCTTCCCGCGCATCCCCTACGCGGAATCGATGCGGAAATACGGCTCGGACAAGCCGGACCTGCGCAACCCCATCGCAATGCAGGACGTGTCCGAGCATTTCCGCGGCTCGGGCTTCCGCGTCTTCGCCTCGATGCTCGAGGATGCCCGCAACCAGGTCTGGGCAATCCCGGCGCCGACCGGCGGCTCAAGGGCCTTCTGCGACCGCATGAATTCGTGGGCTCAAGGGGAAGGCCAGAAGGGCCTCGGCTACATCCTGTGGCGTGAGGGCGGCGAAGGCGCCGGTCCGCTCGCCAACAATATCGGCCCGGAGCGCACGGAGGCGATCCGCGCCCAGCTCGGCCTGAAAGAGGGCGATGCCGCCTTCTTCGTTGCCGGCGACCCGTCGAAATTCGTTAAATTCGCCGGCATCGCGCGCACCAGGGTGGGCGAGGAGCTGAACCTCGTCGACAAGGAGCAGTTCGCGCTGGCCTGGATCGTCGACTTCCCGATGTACGAATATGACGAGGACGAGAAGAAGGTCGACTTCTCGCACAACCCCTTCTCCATGCCGCAGGGCGGGCTGGAAGCGCTGGAAACGCAGGACCCGCTGACCATCAAGGCGTTCCAGTACGACATCACCTGCAACGGCTTCGAGATCGCGTCGGGCGGCATCCGCAATCACCGGCCGAAGGCCATGGTGAAAGCCTTCGAGATCGCCGGCTACAGCGAGGAGACGGTGATCGAGCGCTTCGGCGGCATGTATCGCGCCTTCCACTACGGCGCACCGCCCCATGGCGGCATGGCGGCGGGCGTCGACCGCATCGTCATGCTCATCTGCGGCACCCAGAACCTGCGCGAGATCTCGCTGTTCCCGATGAACCAGCGCGCCGAGGACCTGCTGATGGGCGGGCCGGCGGAGGCAACGCCCAAGCAACTGCGCGAACTGTCGATCCGCATCGCCATCGACCCCAAGGGCAACACCTGATGCAGGGGGCGACGGGGGAGGCGGCCTTCGAGAGCCATTTCGTCACCGCGACGGACGGCCTGAAACTGCATGCGCGCGTCTATGGCAAGCCGGTGCCGGGCCGCCTGCCGCTGCTCTGCCTCGCCGGCCTGTCGCGCAATTCGGGCGACTTCGACGTCCTCGCGCGCGCCCTGATGGCTGATCGACAAGTGATCGCGCCGGATTATCGGGGGCGCGGCCTGTCCGAATGGGACGCGAAATGGGAGAACTACGCGGTCCCGATCGAACTCGGCGACGTGCTGGCGCTGACCACCGTCCTCGGCGTCGAGAAGGCCGTGTTCCTTGGCACCTCGCGCGGCGGCATCATCACCATGCTGACGAGCGCCGCCCGGCCGAACCTGATCGGCGGGGCGATCCTCAACGATATCGGCCCGGTCATCGAGGGCACCGGCCTTGCGCGCATCAAGAGCTACCTCGGCAAGCTACCCGAGCCGAGGAGCCTCGACGAGGCCGTGGCGCTGCTGAAGTCCATCGGCGCGTCGAAATTCCCCGGCCTCACCGACGAGGACTGGCGCGGGCAGGCGGCCAGCATCTGGACCGAGACGGACGGCCGCGTCGTCGCGGCTTTCGATCCGGCACTGACCAGGACGCTGGAGCAAGTGAGCTTCGACCAGCCCCTGCCGACGCTCTGGCCGCAATTCGACGGGCTCGCCGCCATACCGCTCATGGTCATCCGTGGTGAGCACTCGGACATTCTCACCGCCGCGACGGTCGATGCCATGGCCGCGCGCCGGCCCGACCTCGACATCCTCACCGTGCCGGGGCAGGGCCACGCTCCGCTCCTGACCGATGCGCCGTCGATCACGCGCATCCGCGCCTTCGCCGCGCGCTGCGATGCAGGCCTCGCGTGACATCGCGCCACGGGATCGCCGTTTCGGACGCCTTGGCAGCCATCGGGCGCGGCCCTAGTCTCCGGTTCCCGGGGGCCATCGCGACAGCGCGCACGTGAATATTCCGAACCTTCTGACCCTGCTCCGCATCCTGCTGGTGCCCGTCGTCGTCTGGGCCATTTCGCAGGGCCAAATGGGTATCGCGCTCGCGGCCTTCGTCATCGCCGGCATCACCGACGCCGTCGACGGCTACATCGCCAAGCGCTTCAACCAGCAGACCGAGATCGGCGCCTATCTCGACCCGCTGGCCGACAAGACGCTGATCGTCTCGATCTACGTCTCGCTGGCGATCTTCGGCTTCATTCCGCCCTGGGTCGCCATCCTGGTGGTCTCACGCGACATCATGATCGTCGGGGCGGTCGTGCTGTCGACTTTGGTCGGGAGGCCGCTGACCATCCATCCGCTCATGGTCTCGAAGGCCAATACGGTCGCGCAGATCGTCTTCGCGGCGCTGGTGCTGGCCGCCAAGGGCCTCAAGCTCGATCTCGACTGGGCGATCTTCGTGGTCATGTGGACAGTCGCCGTGCTAACGCTCGCCTCTGCCGCCGCCTATCTGGTCGCCTGGACCCGGCACATGTCGAACTGACGGTCCAAAAGTCGCGGGCGCCGCCCCTTGAAAGCGCCGCCTTCGCCTGCGACCTTGGCCGCCTCGTCCGCCTAACCGGCCGATCGCCCAGAAGGACCGCCTTTGACGCTGCAGAGACAGGTCGGATTCTGGATCGGCGGGCTGCTGGCCATCGCGCTGACACTCTATGTGTTGCGCGGTATCCTGCTGCCGTTCGTTGCGGGACTTGCGCTCGCCTATTTCCTCGACCCGGTGGTTAGCCGGTTGGCGCGAATCGGGATGCCGCGCGCCATCGGCGCCATCGCCGTGATCGGCACCTTCGTCGTCGTCTTCATCGTGCTGGCTGTGCTGATCGTACCGGTGCTCGCCAACCAGCTCACCGCCTTCGCCGCGCGGCTGCCGAGCTATGTCGTCCAGCTCCAGGCGCTGGCCACCGAGCAGAACCGCGAATGGCTGCAGCGGGTGCTGGGCGAGCGGCTGCCCGACGTCTCGCGCTCCATCGCCGACGTCGTCACCCAGTCGACCGGCTGGATCGCCGGCTTCGTCCAGCAGAGCCTGTGGACCGGCGGGGCGACCTTCATCTACCTGTTCGCCCTGCTAGTGATTACGCCGGTGGTCGCCTTCTACCTGCTGAAGGATTGGCCGCGGATGATGGCCAAGGTCGATTCCTGGCTGCCGCTGCAATACCGGGAGACGATCCTCGGCCTGATGCGCGAGATGAACATCGCCATGGCCGGCTTCGTGCGTGGCCAGGCGACGGTCTGCGTCATCCTGATGCTCTTCTACGGCGTAGCGCTGCCGGGAGCGGGGCTCAATTTCGGCCTGCTGATCGGGCTTGGAACGGGCTTCCTATCGTTCATTCCCTATGTCGGCTCGATCATCGGGCTGACGCTGGCAGTCGGCGTGGCCATCGTCCAGTTCTGGCCGGACTGGACCATGGTCCTCATCATCCTCGCCATTTTCGGCTTCGGCATCTTCTTCGAGTCCTACGTGCTCTATCCGAACCTGGTCGGCGAATCCGTCGGGCTCCACCCGGTCTGGCTGATGTTCGCGCTGTTCGCCTTCGGCGCGCTGTTCGGCTTCGTCGGGCTGATGCTTGCCGTGCCGCTCGCCGCCTCGATCGGCGTCTTGACGCGCTTCGCCATCCGGCACTACCTCGCAAGCCCGCTGTACACGGGTGCGCCGCAGGCGTCGCCGTCCCGAGGGCCGGCCGCGCCGGAGAGTTGAGATGGTTCCGTCCGCGTCGAGGGCGGGTCCGCGCCAGATGGCGCTGGATCTGGCCCTGCCCGAAAGCCTTGCCCGCGACGACTTCCTGGAGGCTGCCTGCAACGCGCAGGCGCTGCGCCTGATCGAGGTCTGGCCCGATTGGCCGGCCCGCGTCGTCGCGCTCGTCGGCCCGCCGGGCGCGGGCAAGAGCCATCTTGGCGCGATCTGGGCCGATCTGGCCGGCGCCCGTCGCCTTGCTGCCCGCGATCTCGCGGCGACCGCGCCCGCCGACGCGCTGGCGACCGGCGCGCTGCTGCTGGAGGATGCCGGGCCGAAGACCTCGGAGGTCGCGCTGTTCCACCTGATCAATGCGGCGAAGGAGGAGGATGCCTTCGTGCTGATCACGGCACGCGAGGCGCCGGTGACCTGGGGCGTCGGGCTGAAGGACCTGGCATCGCGTCTCAGGGCCTTGCCGGCGGCGACGCTCGCCGAACCCGAGGACGGCCTGCTGCGCGCCGTTCTCGTCAAGCTCTTTGCCGACCGGCAACTGCTGGTCGACAACGACGTGGTGGAATTCCTTGCCCGCCGCATGGAGCGCTCGCTGGACGCCGCTCGCCGGCTGGTGGCCGCCATCGACCGCGAGGCGCTGGAGACCGGGCGGCGGCTGACCCGGCCGTTCGCCGCGCAGGTTCTCGATCGGGTGATGCAACCGAACCTGATCTGAGCCGTTGCCTGAAGGCGCTCTTTGACGGCCGTCACAGCAGCGTCATGATGGCGGCTCAAAGGGTCGGCCCCAAAGGGACTGTTCCAAAGCGGCGGCGACAAGGGTGCCTGGCACCCGGCGAGGATGACATGGCGACGCTCGACACCAAAAAGGACGCCGCGCGGGCCAAGGCTGCCCCGGCCGTCGAGGCCAAGGCGGGCGCCGAGGTGAAGCCCGAGCCGGCCAATGGCGCGGCGGTCTTGCAGGTCAGCCCGATGCGCCATCAGGCCGAGCGCTTCATCAACCGCGAGCTGTCGTGGCTGCAGTTCAACCGGCGCGTCATGGAGGAAGCCTCCAACCGCAACCACCCGCTGCTCGAACAGCTGCGCTTCCTGTCGATCTCCGCCAACAATCTCGACGAGTTCTTCATGGTGCGCGTCGCCGGCCTGCGCGGGCAGGTGCTCGCTGGCCTCACAGCCCTGTCGCCGGACGGCCTGACTTCGGCCGAGCAGCTCGTGAAGATCGGCGAAGCCGTGGCCAGCCTTGCCTCCGACCAGCAGAAGCGCTGGCGCGAACTGCGCGACGACCTGCTCCACGAGGGCATCGTGCTGGTCGACGCCCCGGATATCAGCAAGGCCGAGCGCGCCTGGCTGGAGGATCATTTCCTCGGCCACGTCTTCCCGGTCCTCACCCCGCTCGCCATCGATCCGGCCCATCCGTTCCCCTTCATTCCCAATCTCGGCTTCACCGTCGCGCTGGCTCTGCAGCGGACGAGCGACGGGCGGGCGATGCGCGCGCTTATCCGCGTGCCCGCGAAGATCGACCGCTTCATCCGCCTGCCGGACCTTGCCGAGACCGGCGCGCGCCGCTTCATCACGCTGGAGCAGACGGTCGGCCTGTTCATCAACCGCCTGTTCCCCGGCTATGTGGTGAAGGGGCAGGGCGCCTTCCGCATCATCCGCGACAGCGACCTTGAAATCGAGGAAGAGGCGGAGGATCTCGTCCGCCACTTCGAATCCGCGCTGAAGCGCCGCCGCCGCGGCTCGGCGATCCGGCTCGAAGCGGAAGCCTCCATGCCGGAGGACCTCAGGCATTTCATCGCGACCGCGCTTGGCGTCGTCGACGAGGAGGTGTTCCGCGTCGAGGGCGTGCTGGCGCTGAACGAACTCTCCCAGCTTGTCTCCCTCGACCGGCCCGACCTGAAATTCGTGCCCTATGCGCCGCGCTATCCCGAGCGCATCCGCGACCAGGGCGGCGATTGTTTCGCGGCGATCCGCCAGAAGGACCTGGTCGTCCACCACCCGTATGAGAGCTTCGACGTGGTGGTGCAGTTCCTCAACCAGGCGGCGCGCGACCCCAACGTCGTTGCCATCAAGCAGACGCTGTACCGGACCTCGTCGGACTCGCCCATCGTGCGGGCACTGGCGGAGGCGGCGGAGGCCGGCAAGTCGGTCACCGCGCTGGTCGAGCTCAAGGCGCGTTTCGACGAGGAGGCCAATATCCGCTGGGCGCGCGATCTGGAGCGCGCCGGCGTGCAGGTGGTGTTCGGCTTCATCGAGCTGAAGACCCATGCCAAGCTGTCGATGGTGATCCGGCGCGAGGGCGAGAACCTCAACACCTACTGCCATGTCGGCACGGGCAACTATCACCCGATCACCGCCAAGGTTTACACGGACCTGTCCTATTTCACCGACGACAAGGCGATCGCCCGCGACGTCGCGCGCATCTTTAACTTCATCACCGGCTATGCCGAGCCGCAGGAACTGGAGGCCATGGCGGTGTCCCCGCTCAGCCTCAAGAAGAAGCTGCTCGACCACATCGCCGAGGAGATCGCCTTCGCCACAGCCGGCAAGCCCGCGCAGATCTGGCTGAAGATGAACTCGCTGGTCGATCCGATGATCATCGACGCGCTCTATGATGCGAGCCAGGCGGGGGTCCAGATCGATCTCGTCGTGCGCGGCATCTGCTGCCTGAGGCCCGGCGTTCCCGGTCTGTCGGACAATATCCGCGCCAAATCGATCGTCGGGCGCTTCCTGGAGCACACCCGCATCTATGCCTTCGGCGGCGGGCACGGCCTGCCGCACTCGAAAGCGCACGTCTATATTTCATCGGCCGACCTGATGACGCGCAACCTCGACCGGCGCGTCGAGGTGCTCTGCCCGCTGGCCAACCCGACGGTGCACGAACAGGCGCTCGACCAGATCATGGCGGCGAACTTCAAGGACAACCAGCAAAGCTGGCGTCTCTTGCCGGACGGGACCGCCGAGCGTATCAAGCCGGCCGAAGGCGAAGAGGCTTTCAACGCCCATAAATACTTCATGACCAATCCGAGCCTGTCCGGACGTGGAAAATCGCTCAAGGAATCGTCTCCCCGCCGCTTCGCCAGCCGGAATGAGCGAGCAGCCGGCTGACTTTTTCGAGATCGCGCCGGGGCGGCTCCAGCTCGGGCCGACCATCGGCGTCATCGATATCGGCTCGAACTCGGTCCGCCTCGTGGTGTACGAGGCGCTGACCCGGTCTCCGACCCCGATCTTCAACGAGAAGGCGCTCTGCGGCCTCGGCCGCAACGTGCTGACCTCCGGCCGGCTCGCCGACGAGGCGGTCGCCAAGGCGCTGGCCTCGATCCGCCGGTTCCGCGCGCTCTGCCGCCAGCTCCGCGTCGGCGAACTCTTCGTGCTGGCGACCGCCGCCGTGCGCGATGCCAGGAACGGCGGCGACTTCATCAAGGCCTGCGAAGACATCTGCGGCGTGCCGCTGCGACTTCTATCGGGCCGCGAGGAGGCCCATTACGCCGCGCTCGGCGTCGTCTCCGGCATGCACCGGCCGACCGGTATCGTTGGTGATCTCGGCGGCGGCTCGCTGGAACTCGTCGGCCTGAAGAACGGCCGGATCGGCGAGGGCGTCACCCTGCCGCTCGGCGGCCTCGCGCTGCAGGACACGTCGGGCCATTCGATCAAGAAGGCCGAGCGTATCGCAGCCAAGCTGGTCGGCAAGGTCGATCTCCTGAAGAAGGGCAAGGGCGAGATCTTCTACGCGGTCGGCGGCACCTGGCGCTCGCTCGCCAAGCTGCACATGGCGCAGCGCGGCTACCCGCTCAACGTCATGCACGGCTATGCCCTGTCGGGGAAGGAGATCGCCGACTTCTGCTACCTCGTCTCGCGCCAGCCGACCGATTCCATCGCCCGCATCGACGTGGTCGCCGAGAGCCGGCGGCCGCTGCTCGCCTATGGCGCGCTCGTGCTGGAGGCGGTGGTGCGCGCGGCAAAGGTCGACCAGGTGGTGATCTCGGTGCTCGGGGTGCGCGAGGGCCTGCTCTATTCGCTGCTCGAGGAGGAGGACCGCGAGCAGGACCCGCTGATCGCGGCCGCGCGCGAACTCTGTCTCCTGCGCTCCCGTTCGCCGCGCCACGGCGAGGAGCTGATCGCCTGGACCGACCGTTTCATGGAGGTTGCCCACCTCGAGGAGACCGCCGAGGAGCGGCGCCTGCGCCATGCCGCGTGCCTGCTTGCCGATATCGGCTGGCGTGCCCATCCCGACTATCGCGGCGAGCAGAGCCTCAACATCATCGCCCATGCCAATTTCGTCGGCGTCGACCATCCGGGCCGGGCCTATATCGCGCTGGCGAGCTTCTATCGGCACGAGGGCCTGCTCGACGAGTTCATGTCGCCGCGCATCCGCGAACTGGTGGGCGTGAGACTGCTCGACCGCTCGCGCATCCTCGGCGCGGCCATGCGCGTCGCCTATCTGGTCTCGGCCGCCATGCCGGGGGCGCTGCCACGCGCGCCGCTGACCGTCGAGGACCGGCGGCTGGTGCTCTCCCTGTCCGGCGAACTCGCGGGCCTTGCCGGCGAGCGGCTGGCCAACCGCCTGCGCACCCTCGGCCGGCTGGTCGGCCGCGAGAGCGAGTTGCGCGCCATTCCGTGAGCCGCTGCCCCCGGTCGTCCTCACCGCGAGGTGATGGGGCAGGGCGGGACTGCGCTTGCTGCGAACTGCCTCCCGCCCTTAACAATGCGCCGCCGGCCGCCTGACGCGGCCTCAACCGATCATCGCCCCGCAGGACCCCAGCATGACCCTGAAGCTTCACACGATCATTGCCTCGACACGCCCGAACCGGATGGGACCGAAAGTTGCCACCTGGTTCCAAAGCCATGCGCAGGCCCATGGCAAGTTCGAGACGAGCCTGGTCGATCTCGCCGAGTTCAACCTGCCGGTCTTCGACGAGCCGAAGCATCCCCGCCTCGGCCAGTACGAGCACGAGCACACGAAGCGCTGGAGCGCGAGCGTCAAGGCGGCCGACGCCTTCGTCTTCGTCTCGCCGGAATACAATTACGGCCCGCCGCCCTCGCTTCTGAACGCGGTCACCTACCTGGCGGCCGAATGGAGCTACAAGCCGCTCGGCATGGTCACCTATGGCGGCATTTCCGGCGGCGTCCGCTCGGCGCAGGTGACGCGCTCCATCGTCACCACGCTGAAGATGATGCCGATCCCGGAGGGCGTGCCGGTGCCGAACTTCGCGCAGTTCATCGGTGAGGATGGCACGTTCACGCCGAACGACCCGATGAAGCAGGGCGCGACGCTGATGCTCGACGAGTTGCACAAATGGGCGGGCGCTCTGAAGCCGCTGCGCGGCTGAACCGGCAAGCGCGCCAGGCCCGCGGAATCCCCTTGCCGTGGTAGGATGGCCGGCAACCGCCCTCGACGGCGGTTCCTTGCCAGAACGAACCATGGGGGAACACCGTGCCGCTCGCCATCACCGTTCCTGTCCACCGCGGCACGCCGGAGCCGGCGCCCCACGGCGTCGTCGCCTCCAGCGCCTATGTCGACGGACGGCGCGTCGCCGATATCGGCATCGATGAGGCCGGCGACTGGGCGAAGAAGCCCGGCCATGTCGTCTGGATCGGCCTGTTCGAGCCGGACCGCGACCTGTTGCACCGGGTGCAGGGGCAGTTTGGCCTGCACGACCTTGCCATCGAGGATGCCGAACACGCCCACCAGCGGCCGAAGCTCGAACAATATGGCGACGCGCTGTTCGTCGTCGCCCGCACCGCCCAGATGATCGAGGGCCGGATCGAGTTCGGCGAGACCCACATCTTCGTCGGCAAGGGCTATACGGTCAGCGTCCGGCACGGCGCCTCCACCTCCTATGCCGCTGTCCGCCAGCACTGGGAGACCTGCCCGACCTCGCTCGCCCGCGGCGAGGACTTCATCCTCTATGCGATCCTCGATTTCATCGTCGACAACTACATGCCCGTGCTGGAAGCCATGCACGAGGAGGTCGACGCGATCGAGGACCGCGTGCTGGAAAAGCCCATGGCGCGCCCCGACATCGAGCGGCTCTACATGCTGCGCCGCGACCTCCTGCGCCTGCGCAACGCCATCGGCCCGCTGGTCGAGGTCTGCCGGCGTCTCTCCAACGGCGACCTGCCGCAGATCAGCGCGGGCATGGGGCCGGCCTTTCGCGACGTGACCGACCATGTCCGCACCGTGCAGGAGAAGATCGACAGCCTGCGCGAGGTACTGGCCTTCGCCTTCGAGGCAAGCTTGCTGATCGGCCAGAGCCAGGAGAACGCCATCGCCAAGCGGCTCGCCGGCTGGGCGGCGATCCTGGCCGTGCCGACCGCCATCGCCGGCATCTACGGCATGAACTTCAAGTACATGCCGGAGACCGAACTCTGGTTCGGCTACCATACCGTGCTGGCGGTCATTGCGGCGATCTGCGGCACGCTGTTCTGGCGCTTCCGCAAGAACGGCTGGATATGATCATGCGGGGGCAAAAAGCCCCCCGGATGGCATGATGGTTGCGACGTTCGGCGGACCTGAATCGGTTGTCATCCCATTAGCGGAGTGGACGGAATGGGCGGCTGCGCTCTAGAACCCGTCTTTCCGCTCCTTTTGCGTGCTGCCTGAAAGACTTCCCGCATGTTCAAGAAGATCCTGATCGCCAACCGCGGCGAAATCGCCTGCCGCGTGATCAAGACAGCGCGGAAGATGGGCATCGCCACGGTCGCGGTCTATTCGGACGCCGACCGCGACGCCATGCATGTCGAAATGGCCGACGAGGCCGTCCATATCGGCCCGCCGGCCGCCGCCGAGAGCTATCTGGTGATCGACAAGATCATCGCGGCGGCCAAGCAGACCGGCGCCGAGGCGATCCATCCCGGCTACGGCTTCCTCTCCGAGCGCGAGGCCTTCGCCAGGGCCCTGCTCGACAACGGTATCGTCTTCATCGGCCCCAATCCGCATGCCATCGCGGCCATGGGCGACAAGATCGAGTCGAAGAAGGCGGCTGCCGCCGCCAATGTCTCGACCGTGCCGGGCTATCTCGGCGTGATCGAGGATGCGGTTCACGCCACCAGGATCGCCGACGAGATCGGCTATCCCGTGATGATCAAGGCCTCCGCCGGCGGCGGCGGCAAGGGCATGCGCATCGCCCATTCGGCCTCTGAGGTCGCGGAGGGCTTCAACCTCGCCAAGTCCGAGGCCAAGTCGTCCTTCGGCGACGACCGGGTCTTCGTCGAGAAGTTCATCGTCAATCCGCGCCACATCGAGATCCAGGTCCTCGGCGACAAGCACGGCAACGTCATCTATCTCGGCGAGCGCGAATGCTCGATCCAGCGCCGCAACCAGAAGGTGATCGAGGAGGCGCCGTCGCCCCTGCTCGACGAGAAGACCCGCCGCGCCATGGGCGAGCAGGCCGTCGCACTCGCCAGGGCGGTCAACTACGATTCCGCCGGTACGGTCGAATTCGTCGCCGGGCAGGACAAGTCGTTCTATTTCCTCGAGATGAACACCCGCCTGCAGGTCGAGCATCCGGTCACCGAGATGATCACCGGCATCGACCTCGTCGAGCAGATGATCCGCGTCGCCTATGGCGAGAAGCTTGGCATCACGCAGGACCAGGTGAAGCTGAACGGCTGGGCGGTCGAGAGCCGCATCTATGCCGAGGACCCGTTCCGCAACTTCCTGCCGTCCATCGGGCGGCTCGTGACCTACCGCCCGCCGGCCGAGGGCAAGGCGGGCGAGGCCATCGTCCGCAACGACACCGGCGTCGGGGAGGGCGGCGAGATCTCGCTCTACTACGACCCGATGATCGCCAAGCTGGTGAGTTGGGCGCCGACCCGCGAGAAGGCCATCGCTGCGCAGGCCGACGCGCTCGACGCCTTCGCCATCGACGGCATCCAGCACAATATCCCATTCCTCTCGGCCCTGATGCAGCACCCGCGCTGGCAGTCGGGGCAGCTCTCCACCGGCTTCATCGCCGAGGAGTATCCGGAAGGGTTCAAGGCGCGCGCGCCGGAAGGCAAGGCGGCCGGCGTGATGGCGGCTGTCGCGGCCTTCATCGACCACCTGCAGAATGCCCGCAAGCGCAAGATTTCCGGCCAGATGCGCCAGGGCCACCGCGTCGCCTTCGACCGCGAGCGCGTGGTGCTGCTCGGCGGCCAGCGCCGCGATGCCGAGGTCATCGACGAAGGCGGCAAGATCGCGGTGCGCCTGTTCGACGGGCCGGGCGGCACCGAGACCGCGACTCACGTCGTCGTCTCGTCCTGGGTTCCGGGCCAGCCGGTCTTCGCCGGCGAGGTCGACGGGCGTCCCGTCAACATCCTCGTCCGCGCCGTGCCGAATGGCGTCCGGCTCGCCTATCGCGGCATCGCGGCGACCGCCCATGTCTATACGCGCCGCGAGGCGGAATTGGCCGCGCTCATGCCGGTCAAGGTCGCCGCCGATACCGGCAAGAAGCTGACCTGCCCGATGCCGGGCCTCGTCAAATCGATTGCGGTCAGCGTTGGCCAGGAGGTCAAGGCCGGCGAGGCGTTGTGCGTCGTCGAGGCCATGAAGATGGAGAACGTGCTGCGCGCCGAGCGCGACGGCAAGGTCAAGTCGATCGCCGCCAAGCCCGGTGACAGCCTGGCTGTCGACGCCGTCATCATGGAGTTCGAATGAGGCTGCCGTGAAGGGCGTTCCCGGCCGCTTGCGGCGCGGGAAACCCTCTGCTAGACAGCCGCCTCGCCGGGCAACCGGCATGCGGTCGTGGCGGAATTGGTAGACGCGCTGCCTTGAGGTGGCAGTTCTTAACCGAGTGGAGGTTCGAGTCCTCTCGACCGCACCAAATTTAGAAGAGCCCCGCCAGGACGGATGTCCCGGCGGGGCTCTTTGCTTTTCGGCTCAGTGATCTGCCGCCGCGCCGCATGGCGGGAGCGCCGTCTTTACCTCAGGCGTCATCGATTCCCGGCGCAGGCGTCGCCATGGTCGCCTCAGATCCGGCACCCGCCGGGCGCACTGAGGAGACCCGACCATGACCGCCCAGGCCGTTCCCGCTTATGCCATCGCCCATCTCAAGTCCGTGCGGATGGGCCCCGAAGTCGTCGAATATCTCCAGCGGATCGACGCAACGCTTCAGCCCTTCGGCGGCCGTTTCATCGTCCATGGCGGCAACCCGCAGGTGCTGGAGGGCGACTGGACCGGCGACGTCATCGTCATCGCCTTCCCGGATCGCGCGGCGGTCGCGGCCTGGTACGCATCGCCCGCCTATCAGGGCATCCTGAAGCTACGGACCGACTTTTCCGATAGCACTGCCATCATCGCCGACGGGGTCTCCGGGGACCACAAGGCGACCGACGTGCTGGCCGGGCTCTAGGCATCGAGACTTTGGCGGCGGAGCCAGGCCGGTCGACGCTGGCGCACCGGTCCGAGCAAGCCGGCAAACCATTGCCATGCCTGCCAACTGGCGGTTCCAGCATCTGAAACTCGTCAGAAAATTGCACGCGGACGGCCGCGTGATTCAGCCTTTCGTTACAGCCCTTCGCTATAGCCTCGGTCACGACGATTTTCAGGGGTGTCGGGGGCGGGAATGCCGGTTTCGATGAAGCGGCGTGCGGATGCGGCACTCGGACGCCATGTGCTCGCCGTGGGACTGGCAATTGCGGCGACTGCCGGCTTGACGGTCGGGCTGGCGGTTGCCGGGTGGTATCCGACGAGGCTCGTCTGGGGCGCGAAAGAAAGCTGGTTCGGGCAGCTTGCGGCGGGCTCGCTCATCGCCGCGTCGATCGCGCTCTTTCTGCTCATCCGGCTGCGCTTCGCGCAATGGGAGATCATCCGCGACGCCCGCTTCCTGCTGCCCGAGGGCGTCGACGGACTGACCGGTCTTGCCAATCGCGCCGCGTTCAATCGCGCTGTCGATGAAATCCTGCTGGGGGCGACGGCGCCGAGCCGCGTCACCCTCCTGCTGCTCGACCTCGATTCCTTCAAGGAGGTCAACGACACCTACGGCCATCACGCCGGCGATGCCGTGCTGATGGAGGTCGGCCGGCGGCTGCGCTTCGTGTGCGGTCCCGATCAGATCGCTGGCCGGCTCGGCGGCGACGAATTCGCGGTTCTGATGGCCGGCGCCGCCGCTGAGGATGCCGCAACTGCCTGCCGCCTGATCATCGACGCGGTGAGAAAGCCGATCGCCTCCGATGGCCAGACGCTGTCGGTCGGCGTGTCCATCGGATTCGTCGTCTCGGACGAGCCGGCCGCGACCCGCGACGACCTGATGCGGCGGGCGGACAGGGCACTCTACACGGCCAAGGGGCAGGGCAAGAACTGCGCCGTGGCCTTCGACGCCGACATGGATCGCGATGCCTCGCAGCGACGCTTCCTGGAGCGCGAACTGCGCGGCGCGATCATCGCCGGCGAGATCGGCATCGAAGTGCAGCCGATCTATTCCGCTGATGGCGAGACAGTGGTCGGCGCCGAGGCGCTGGCGCGCTGGCGTCACAGCTATCGCGGCCGGATGATGCCCGCGGACTTCATTCCGTTGGCCGAAAGCACCGGCCTGATTCATCAGCTCGGGCGGTCGGTTCTGTCCAAGGCTTGCGCCGCCGCTGCCAACTGGGGCGACCTGTTCGTGTCCGTCAACGTCTCGCCCATCCAGATGCGCCGGCCCGATTTCGTCGCCATGGTCGGAGAGGTACTTGCCGAGACGGGCCTCGAACCGGCGCGCCTGACGCTGGAGATCACCGAGGGGGTTCTCATCGAGGACCCCGACAAGGCGCTTCGGATGACCGCCGAGATTCGCGCGCTGGGGGTGCAGATCGCTCTCGACGATTTCGGCGCCGGCTTCTCCTCGCTCAGCTACCTCAGAAAGTTCCCGCTGGACAAGCTGAAGATCGATCGCTCCTTCGTCACCGACCTCGACAGTGGCGCCGAGGCGGCGACCATCCTGCACTGTGTCGTCAATCTGGGCCGCGCGCTCGGGCTGAAGGTCATCGCCGAAGGTGTCGAGCTCGCGAGCCATGCCGGTTTCCTGCGCGCCGCGGGCTGCCACCAGATGCAGGGCTATCTGTTCGGGCATCCGATGCCGCTCGCCGCCTTCGAGGCCAGGCACGTTGCCAGGACGGCGCATCAGACCGTCGCCTGAGGGAGTTTCGGCGCGCATCGGTCGGTTGCAGGTTCGATCTCGACACCGCAGACGCGCTCGGGCAAGAGTGCCGCCCGGTATTCCCGCCCACCGAGAGCCTCCGATGTCCCAAGCCCTGCCGAACGTCCCCGTTCTGCCGCTCGATCCTGCCATCAAGGCGAAGCTCGAGGGCATCACCACCGCGACGCTGACGACGGTGCTGCTCAAGAAGGGGCTGCGCAAGGTCTGGATGGCCGGCACGACGCCGTTCAGCCACGCCGGCAAGCGGCAGGTAGGCAGAGCCTTCACGCTGCGCTTCGTGCCCGCGCGCGAGGACCTCGCGACGCCCGCGAGCTGGGCCTCGCCGATCTCGACCCGCGCGGCCATCGAGGCCATGCCGGAGGGCGTGATCGCGGTGGTCGACGCCATGGGATCAAAGGAAGCCGGCATTTTCGGCGACATCCTCTGCGCCCGCATGAAGAAGCGCGGCGTCGCGGCGCTCGTCTCGGACGGCGTCGTGCGCGACGCCGATGGCGTCAGGGGGACGAACCTTCCCGTCTGGTGCTCGGGCGCCTCGGCGCCGGCTTCCGTTGCCGCGCTCACGTTCGTCTCCTGGCAGGAGCCCATCGGCTGCGGTGGCGTCGCGGTGTTCCCGAACGACGTGATTGTGGCCGATGGCGATGGTGCGGTGCTGATCCCGCAGGATCTGGTCGAGGCGGTAGTCGACGCGGCGGTCGAGCAGGAGCATCTCGAAACCTGGCTGATGGGCGAGGTCGAGAAGGGCGTGCCGCTGCCGGGCCTCTACCCGCCGAACGCGGAAACGAAAGCCCGTTACGAAAAGGAAACGGGTCGTAAAGCATAAGCGAAGGGCCTGCTGCCTTCTCGCGGCCTCAATTTCTGGTCAAAGCGCCCACGATGATCACAAGCCTCGTCCCTCCCGGCCTCTGCAAGCTCTTGGCAGTGACCCTGACGGGGCTTTTCCTCGGCTCCTGCGGCAGCGTTCCAACGGAAGTGGCGGCGCCGGTAGACGGAGACCATCCGTTCCCGACGCTGACGCACACGACCGGCCACCACGCCCATCCGATCCACGGCATCGACGTTTCCAAGTACCAGGGCCAGATCGACTGGCAGCAGGTGAGGGCGGCCGGCGTCTCCTTCGCCTTCATCAAGGCGACTGAAGGCGGCGACCGCCTCGACAGCCGCTTCCAGGAGAACTGGGAGGCCGCAAGGCGCGCGGGCATCCCGCGCGGCGCCTATCACTTCACCTACTGGTGCCGGCCGATGGCCGACCAGATCGCCTGGTTCATCCGCCACGTGCCGCGCGACCCCGACGCGCTGCCGCCGGTGCTCGACGTCGAGTGGAACTTCGAGAGCCCGACTTGCGCGCGCCGGATTCCCGTGGCGCAGGCGCAGGCCAAGATGCGTGAGTTCCTGCACGCCATGGAACGCCACTACGGCAAGAAGCCGATCATCTACGCCGACATCATGTTCCACCGCGAGGTTCTCGCGAACAACGAATTCGCCCAGTACCCGTTCTGGGTCCGCTCGGTGCGCACCGTGCCGCACGAGCGCTATCCCGGCCGCCGCTGGGCTTTCTGGCAGATCACCGCGACCGGCCGCATCGCCGGCATAACCGGGCCTGTCGACCGCAACGTCTTCGCGGGCACGCGCCACCAGTGGCAGCAGATCGCCCAGACCGGTTTCCGCCGCGGACAGGCCGCGACTGTGGTCGCGGCAGCGACGCCTGCCCCGGCTGCAGCCACGCCGGCCCAGATCCAGTCGGGCCAGCCGGTCCTTGCTTCCGCGACCAGCACACCTGCCCAGGTGCCGGCCGCGACGACCAGCGTGCCTGCGCAGGTCGTTCCGGCCACGGATGCTCCCGCGATGACCTCGGCGCCCGTGCCGGCCGCACGGCCAAGGTTCTGACACTACCGCCGACCGTCAAGATCGCGGGGTGCGGAATCACGCGCGACATTGGAACCGCCTCACCTCTCCCCGGCGGGGAGAGGTCGGCGCGAAGCGCCGGGTGAGGGGGCAAAGTCCTGGCCGGTGAGCACTCTCCCCCTCTCCCGATCCTCGCGGTGCTCGGATCGACCTCTCCCAGCCGGGGAGAGGTGAAGCGCGCGCCCGCCCTGCTTGGTCCATACTTAGGCCGTTCAGGGCTCACAGCCACCGCCGGACGCGCGCAACATAGGCCGCCCATTCCTCGGGAAAGCGCGCAGCGAGATGCGCTTCCTCGGGCCTGACGGCGAGCCTGTCGACGAGGAACAGCGCAACGGCGGCGGCGAGATAGTACCAGGCCGAATTCGCGATACCGGCAAAGCCCGCCAGGATCAGCGTATTGCCGATATAGATCGGATTGCGCGAGACCGCGAAGGGCCCGGAGGTCACCAGGGCCGTGCTGGCGCGGTGGGGCAGCACCGTCGTCCGGGCGCGGTTCAGCGTCGAGGACGACCAGACCATCAGCATGAGGCCGAGGCCGATCATCACCGCGCTCTTGATGCGGATCAGTTCGCGCGGGAGCTCGATCGGGATCGGCAGCAGCCAGTCGATGAGATAGGCCGCGACAAGGCAGCCGAGGAAGATCATTGGCGGCAGGGGGAGGCGGTTGGGGCGGTCGTAGGGCGTCTCGCCGGCACCACCGTGCGGACCATCGTTCATCGCGCCTCTCCCGCCATCTCACCGCCGCTTGGCCGATCATGACAGGCCCCGGCGGCGCTTCTATAACGCTAGCAATCACGAATGCCGGGAGAATGCCATGCTGAGGAACGCGCCGCGCCCCTTCGACTTCGACCTTGGCGAAACCGCCGACATGCTGCGCGAGACGGTGTTCAGTTTCTCGCAGGCGGAGATTGCGCCGCGCGCCGCCGAGATCGACAAGACCGACCAGTTCCCGATGGACCTCTGGAAGAAGTTCGGCGACCTCGGCCTGCTCGGCATGACGGTCGAGGAGGAATATGGCGGCTCTGGCCTCGGCTATCTCGAGCACTGCGTGGCGATGGAGGAGATCTCGCGCGCCTCGGCCTCGGTCGGCCTTTCCTACGGCGCCCATTCCAACCTCTGCGTCAATCAGTTGCGCAAGAACGGCTCGGACGAACAGAAGCGCAAATACCTGCCGAAGCTGATGAGCGGCGAGCATGTCGGCGCGCTCGCCATGTCCGAGCCGGGGGCTGGCTCCGACGTCGTCTCGATGAAGCTGAAGGCCGAGAAGAAGGGCGACCGCTACGTCCTCAACGGCACCAAGATGTGGATCACCAACGGGCCCGACGCCGACGTGCTCGTCGTCTATGCCAAGACCGATCCGGCCGCCGGTTCGCGCGGCATGACCGCGTTCCTGATCGAGAAGGGCTTCAAGGGCTTCTCCTGCGCCCAGAAGCTGGACAAGCTCGGCATGCGCGGCTCGCACACCGGCGAACTCGTCTTCGAGGATTGCGAGGTGCCGGAGGAGAACGCGCTCGGTCAGGTGGGCAAGGGCGTCAACGTGCTGATGAGCGGCCTCGACTACGAGCGCGCCGTGCTCTCGGCGGGGCCCATCGGCATCATGCAGGCCTGCATGGACGTGGTGCTGCCCTATGTCCACGAACGGAAACAGTTCGGCCAGGCGATCGGCGAGTTCCAGCTGGTGCAGGGCAAGCTCGCCGACATGTATGTCTCGATGAACGCCGCCCGCGCCTATGTCTATGCGGTGGCAAAGGCCTGCGACCGCGGCCAGACAACCCGCGAGGACGCGGCCGGCGCCATCCTCTACGCGGCGGAGAACGCCACGAAGATGGCGCTCGACGCGATCCAGTTGCTCGGCGGCAACGGCTACATCAACGACTATCCGACCGGCCGGCTGCTGCGCGACGCCAAGCTCTACGAGATCGGCGCGGGGACATCGGAGATCCGCCGCATGCTGATCGGGCGGGAGTTGTTCGCCAAGAGCATGTGAGGGACGCCGCGGTGGCCGTCGTCGTCAAGCCGCTGACCCCGGATCTCTGGCCCGCGCTTGAGGAGCTGTTTGGTCCGAACGGCGCGCATGGCGGCTGCTGGTGCATGTACTGGCGCATCCCCGGGCCGCGAACGACTTGGCAGGACCGAACGGGTGCGCCGAACCGCGGCGATTTCCAGGAGATCGTGGAGACCGGGCCATCGCCCGGCCTGATCGCCTTCGACGGCGACAGGGCGGTCGGCTGGGTCAATCTCGGACCACGCCACCTCTATCCGCGCTTCAACGCCGCGAAGACCTCCGCGCCGCTCGACCCCGCCGAGGGCGCGGACGATGGCGTCTGGGCGATCAACTGCTTTTTCGTGAGGGCGGGCGAGCGGCGGCGCGGACTGACCCGTCTCCTGATCGAACAGGCCGTGGCCTTCGCCAAGGCGAACGGCGCTCAGGTGGTCGAGGCCTGCCCGATTGAGACCGGGAGAAAGCTGATCTGGGGCGAAGGCTATGTCGGGATAGGCTCGACCTTCCGTGCCGCCGGCTTTCGCGAGGTCGCGAAACGGTCGCAAAGCCGCCCCCTCATGCGGCTCGACCTGACCGGCGACGGAATCACCGCGTGAATCTCTTCAACACCCTGTTCTTCTACCTCTCCAAGATCGTCTGGTGGTTCGCCGCCCCCTCCAATGTCCTGACCACCCTCGTCGTGCTCGGCGCACTCCTCCTGTTCACCCGCTGGAGCCGGGGCGGGCGGCGCATGGTGGTTTTGGCCGCCCTCGGTCTCCTCGTCTGCGGCGTCTCGCCGCTCGGCGTGTGGCTGGCGCGGCCGCTGGAGAACCGCTTTCCCGTGCAGGCGCAGGACATGGCGCCGCCGACCGGCATCCTCGTGCTCGGCGGCTCCATCGACCAGCTGACCACCGCCGCGCGCGGCGGGCAGGTGACGCTGACGGCGGCGCCCGGCCGGATCACCGAGGCCGTGGCGCTGGCCCGCCGCTACCCGCAAGCGCGGCTCGTCTTTACGGGCGGCTCGGCTGCGCTCCTGCGCGCCAGCGCCATCGACGAGGCGCAGTCGGCCGCCAAACTGTTTGCGGAACTCGGCATCGCGCCCGAGCGCATCACCGTCGAGCGCGAGAGCCGCAACACCCATGAGAATGCCGTGCTGACCCGCGCCATCGTCCAGCCGAAACCCGGCGAGCGCTGGGTGCTGGTGACCTCGGCGTGGCACATGCCGCGCTCGGTTGGCATCTTCCGGCAGGCGGGATGGGAGGTGATCGCCTATCCCACCGATTTCGAGACGCGCGGCACGGATCGCGAGATCTGGCGGCCGATCCTCCCCGTGAGCCGCGGCCTCGACCTCGTCGACCGCATGGCGCGCGAATGGCTCGGGCTGCTCGCCTATCGGGTTGGCGGGCGCACGGACGCGCTGTTCCCGGCGCCGCGTTAGGCGCTGCTACTCCTCGCGCGGAATGGTCAGCCGGTAGACGCCCTTGAAGTCGCTGGGATCGGCGGGCTTGCCCTTGCGGAGGATCAGCAGCCGGCCGTCCATCGCGAGGCGGATGGCGGCGCGGCGCACCGGCTGCATCAGCGCATGCCAGTCGGTGCCCCGGTCCGCGGCCACCTGCTTGGCCGGTTCGGAGGGGTCGATGGACTTGTCGGGGCCACGGGCGCGGGCGAGCGCGAGGATGGCCGTTTCGAGTTCGGATTCGAGGGTCATTCCCCCTCATGCCCGAGCGGCGTGACGAGGTCGAGGCCGTTGCGGCACCGAATCGAAACGGAATTGCGCCAATCTCGGCCCATGATCCGCCTCGCCCGCCGCCTTGTCCTCGCCGGAACGCTTGTCGCCGCCCCCGCTGCCCTGGCGCAGGAGGCGCGGCCGCTCGGCGACATCGCCGATAACGCCACGCTGCGTGCGCTGGAGGCGCGGGGCTTCGGCTTCGGCCGCGCTCTCGGCGTCGAGGCAGGCGCTGCCAACGCGGCGCTTCATGCGTCGAGCCCGGCCTATCGCCGGATCGCCGCGACCATCGGCGGCGATATCCGCGAGCTGCGCGCCGAGATGGCCGCCACCGGCCGCCGGCTCTACGAAGTGACGGACGGCAATGTCGGCCGCGTTTTCGAACCGGCCTGGCTGGCTTCGCCCGAGGCGAGGTTCCGTCTCGTAGCGGTGGTGGTTCGGCTCGACCGGCGCGACTTCGCGGAAGGAGAGCGCCGCGCCGCGACCTGCGGAGAACTGCGCTTCCTCTATCGGCTCGCCTATGATTTCCGGCGCGGCAACCGCCACTTCGCCTCACGCATGCCTTTCTCGGTCAATGTGGTCCACGACCTGCCCCTGTCGGCAGGTGGCTCTTGCGCGGACGTCGCGCGAAAGCTCGCGCCGCCGGCCGGCGCCGCCTCGCCGGAGGCGCGGGCCGCCTGGGTCGCGGCTGGTCCCGCCACGCTGGCGGCGGCGCGACCCCGCCAGATCGAGGTCAATGCGCAGGTGGTGCGGTTTCCGTCGGGACAGGAGACGACGTTTGGCGGGCAGGCCGCCTATGTCATGCGCGTCTTTGGCGTGAAGCCGGGCGAGACGTTCGAGCTCTACGACCGGCCGCTGGAGAACACCCCGGACATCGCCCGGCTGACGGCCGATGCGGGCCTGCGGGATGACCTCGCGACCTTCCTGCGCGAGCGGTCCGGCGAGGTCGACCGGGGCCTCGTCTCGGTGCCGGAGCGGTTTCTCGCGACGAAAGCCATTTCCTATTCGACCTACGGTTCGGCGCGGCTTGCCAACCGGCCCTATACGCAGGTCTTCGGCCGCGATGGTGCGGCCTTCGCCGGGCTCGGTTTCGCGGCGCTCGGCGTCGCGCGCTCGGGCGCCGGGTTCATCGAGCGGCTCGACGGCATGACCTGTCAGGGCTGCCACCAGTCCAACGCCACGGCCGGCTTCCACATCATCGGCGAGGACGATCCGACCATGTCGCCGCTGAACCGCGTGCTCATCGGTGTCTCCCCGCATTTCGCAGCCGAGCGACCGCGCCGCGCCGCCTATGCCGCCGCTGTCGTCTCCGGCCGCGAGCCCAACCGCTTCCGGCCGCTGCCCATGGCGCCGCCGGCGGCGTGGGACGGGGAGCGCTTTACCTACCGCCAGGCAACGCTGGGGCAGGCGTGCCTGCCCGCCGGCAGCGCCCGCCATATCGGGCATGGCTGGACCTGCGCTGGCCGCGCGACCTGCACGGAACTCTCCGACAATGCCGCCATCGGCGTCTCCCTCGGCCAGTGCATGGTGAACGAGCGATCGGACGAGTTTTCCGGCCAGGCCTGCCTCGCGGGGCGCATCGACAGCGCCGCGCCGGCCCGGCCCTGGCTCGACCGCTTCACGGTCGGCGCGCAGCTGAATTCCCACGCGCCGCGCATCAACCGCCGCGACCATACCTGCCGCCCGCCGGTCGGCGGCGCCCCGGCGGGCCTCGCCTACCGGCAGTGCGACGACGCCGACCGCCGCTTCGCGGGGTTCCGGTCGGGCCAGGCGCCGCCCAACGAGATCTGCGGCTTCGCCGGGGGCAGGGCCTTCGACATCTGCGTCGCCACCAACGACTTCGCCAATTGCCTCGGCGGGTCGATCGTGCGCGGCATGCGGGCGACCTGTTCGGCGGAGCGTCTCTGCCGCGAGGATTTCATGTGCCAGGCGCTGCCGGCGGACCTGCCCGAGATCGGCCGTGTCGCCGGCCTCGGCTACTGCTCGCCGACCTATTTCCTGTTCCAGATGCGGCTCGACGGCCACCCGGACCCGCGGAGGCGGGGGTAGGGCGCCGCCTAAAGCACCGCGTCGCGGCTCTCCGACAGGAACTGGCGGCGGTAGAGCACCGCGAAGACGGCGGTGGTGGCCGCCGCGAAAACCAGCGGCCCGGCGAACCAGCCGAGATAGCCGAGCGCGAAGAAGAAGGCCCGTTGACCCCGGTTGAAATGGGCGGCGGCGATGGAGTTCATCTTGGCCGCGCGGGCGGCCATGGCTTTCGCCTCGTCGGAGTTGCGCTTCTCGCCCTCCGGCGTCGCGCCGATCAGGATGGCGCAGTAGTTGAACACCCGGTAGGCCCAGCCGAACTTGAAGAAGGCATAGACGAAGATCACCATCAGGCCGGCGAGCTTGACCTCCCATTGCTGGCGCGAGCCGGCATGGCCGAACGACAGGCTCTGCATCACCTCGACGGCCTTGTCGGTCGAGTTTATCAGGCCGAGGCAGGCGCCGACCGCGAGCAGCGAGGTGGAGGCGAAGAACGACGAGCCCTGCTGCAGCGTCATGTTGATCTGGGTGTCGACGATGCGGTTGGGGCGCACCAGCATCTCGGCCATCCAGCGATGGCGGTAGTCGGTCATGATGGCGGTGAGGCCGCGCTGCCGGCCGCCCCAGATCTCGACGATCCAGGCATAGGTCGCCCAGGCGATGACGAAATAGGCGAAGGCGAAGCCGTCGAGGAGCGTGAGGCCGAGCATCCCCATGGGTAGCGCGCGGGCTGCTGGCTCGTCCAGAGCGGCCATTCGCGCCGGGCCCTGTGCCCGGCCGGGCCGCGGGTGCTAGCCTCAACCGAAACCGGCACCGGAGGACGACATGCCCCAGACGATCACGCGCGGCTACAAGGCCATGCTCGACGAGGCCAACAGCGCCGTGAAGACGCTGACCATCGAGGAGGCTAAGGCCCTGCATGGCCGCGACGACGTGGTCTTCGTCGACATCCGCGACCCCCGCGAGCAGGAGCGCGACGGCAAGGTTCCCGGCGCCTTTTCCTGCACACGCGGCATGCTGGAATTCTGGATCGACCCGGAAAGCCCCTATGCCAAGCCGACCTTCCAGCAGGACAAGCAGTTCGTGTTCTTCTGTGCCGGCGGCCTGCGCTCGGCGCTCGCCGCCAAGACCGCGCAGGACATGGGGCTGAAGCCGGTCGCCCATGTCGAGGGCGGCTATGGCGCCTGGAAGAAGACCGGCGGACCGACGGAGGAGTGGGTGCCGAAGGCCAAGGCCTGAGGCCATCCGGCCCGAGACGACCGATCAACACCGCGAATGGGCCGATCACGGCAATTCGCTGGAGCGTCGACATCCCGCCGGGCATCGTGATGCTTCCTTGAGGAGGCACCATGAAGCTCGTCATCGGCAACAAGGCCTATTCGTCCTGGTCGTTCCGGCCCTGGATCCTGATGCGGGTGCTCGGGCTGCCTTTCGAGGAAGACCTCGTCCCGCTCTACCGGGAAGGCTCCGCCGAGCGCATCCGCGCGGCCTCGCCGGGCGGCAAGGTGCCGGTGCTGATCGACGGCGACATCGTCGTCTGGGAGAGCCTGGCGATCATCGACTATCTCGCCGAACGCTTCCCCGAAAAGGGCGTCTGGCCGAAGGACGGCGCGACGCGGGCGCATGCCCGCTCGCTCGCCTCCGAAATGCATGCCGGCTTTGCGGCGCTGCGCAGCCGCTGCCCGATGAACACGCGCCGCGCTCCGAAGCCGCTGGCGCTCGGCGCGGAGGCCGAGGCCAATGTCGCCCGCATCGCCGCCGCGTGGAGCGAGGCTCGGTCGCGCTTCGGCGCCGGCGGGCATTTCCTCTATGGCGCGTTCTCGGCCGCCGATGCCATGTATGCGCCGGTCGTCTCGCGCTTCCACAGCTACGCGGTCGATGTTCCCCCTGACGTCCGCACCTATATGCACGCTGTCATGGCGCTGCCCGCCTGGCAGGAATGGGAGGCCGCCGGCCGCGCCGAATCCTGGCATCTCGCCGACAGCGACGACGTGACCTGACCGCTCACGCGAATGCGATCCGCCATCGCGTCATTCCGGTTGCCGTGGAAGCGCGGCGGGTCATGATCGCCCCGGCAGCAGGGGGAGGCGGTGATGGCGTTTTTCAAGGGTCTGGCATTCGTCGCCGCTCTGACCTGCGTCTTCGCGACGGATCTTCGGGCGGCCGAACTCCGCGTCATCGCGACCGGCGCCTCCAGGGCGGTCGTGCAGATGCTGGGCGACCTGTTTCAGGCGCAGACCGGCCATCGCATCGTTCTCGTTACCGATACGGCCGGCGGCGTCCAGCGGCGTATCCAGGCGGGCGAGGCGGCCGACGTCATCGTCGCGACGCCGGTGGTGATCGATGCGCTCGCCATGGGCGGCAAGGTCGTGCGCGGCTCGCGCCTCGATCTTGCCCGCACCGGCATCGGTATCGGCGTCGCCGAGGGCGCACCGGTACCGGATATCTCGACGGTTGAGGCGGTGAAGCGCCTGATCGTCGCCGCGCGCGGCATCGCCTATGTCGATCCGGCTGGCGGCGGCACCAGCGGCAACTATTTCGTCCGCATGGTGGAGCGGCTCGGCCTGTCCGACGTGCTGCGGTCCAAGGCAAGACCCAAAATGGGTGGCTATGCCGCTGAACTGGTCGCCAGCGGCGAGGCCGACGTGGTGTTCCACCAGATCAGCGAGATCATGCCGGTCAGCGGCGTGCGCCTCGTCGGGCCGCTGCCGGCCGAGATCCAGCTCGTCACCACCTATTCGGCCGGGCTGGCCACGGAACTGCGCGAGGCGGAGGTGGCGCGCGCCTTCCTGGCGCTGATGGCGAGCCCTGCGGCGGAACCCGCCATCCGGGCCGCGCATATGGAGCCGGCGGCGCGGCCTTGAGGCGAGGGGAGGCCGCTCTGTCCTTCGCCGGGATGACAGGTCTCCGCCGACGCGATAACCAAGACGGCCCGACAGTCACATGCGCCGGAGCCCCAATTGGCCGTCCTGAAATCCGCGTTCAACCCGTCGAGCCCCGAGGCCAAGGCCAACGGGCAGGCCTGGGGCGAGATCGTCGCCGACCTGCAGGCCAAGCGCGCGGAGGCGGCCCTCGGCGGCAATGAGCGCGCCCGCCAGCGCCATGTCGGGCGCGGCAAGCTGCTGCCGCGCGACCGCGTGATGGGCATCCTCGACCCCGGCTCGCCCTTCCTCGAACTGTCGCAGCTCGCCGCCAACGGCATGTATGGCGAGCCGATCCACGGCGCCGGCGTGATCACCGGTATCGGCCGGGTCGAGGGCCGCGAAGTGATGATCGTCGCCAACGATTCCACCATCAAGGGCGGCACCTATTACCCGATGACGGTGAAGAAGCATCTGCGCGCGCAGGAGATCGCGCTGCAAAACCGGCTGCCCTGCGTCTATCTCGTCGATTCCGGCGGCGCCAACCTGCCGCACCAGACCGAGGTCTTCCCCGACCGCGAGCATTTCGGCCGCATCTTCTTCAACCAGGCGAACCTCTCGGCCGCCGGCATCCCGCAGATCGCCGTGGTCATGGGCTCCTGCACGGCGGGCGGGGCCTATGTTCCCGCCATGTCGGACGAGACGGTGATCGTCCGCAAGCAGGGCACCATCTTTCTCGGCGGCCCACCGCTGGTGCGCGCCGCCACCGGGGAGGTCGTCACGGCCGAGGATCTCGGCGGCGCCGATGTCCATGCCCGCCAGTCGGGCGTCGCTGACCATTACGCGGTGGACGACACCCACGCCCTGGCCATCGCCCGGCGCATCGTCGCCAACGTCAACTCGGTCAAGAACGTGGACATCGCACTCGCCGAGCCGCGCGATCCGCTGTTCGACCCGGCCGAGCTGGAAGCATTGGTGCCGACCAATCTCAAGACCCAGTACGACATCCGCGAGATCATCGCCCGGCTGGTGGACGGTTCCGAGTTCGACGAGTTCAAGGCGCTCTACGGCACGACGCTGGTGACCGGCTTCGCGCGCCTGCACGGCATGCCGGTCGGCATCATCGGCAATAACGGCATCCTGTTCTCGGAAAGCGCCATGAAGGGCGCCCATTTCATCGAGCTGTGCTGCCAGCGGCGCATTCCGCTGCTGTTCCTGCAGAACATCACGGGGTTCATGGTGGGCCGCCAGTTCGAGGCCGGCGGCATCGCCAAGGACGGCGCGAAGCTCGTGACGGCGGTTGCCTGCGCGCAGGTGCCGAAGATCACCCTGCTGGTGGGGGGAAGCTACGGCGCCGGCAATTACGGCATGTGCGGGCGGGCCTATTCGCCGCGCTTCCTGTTCACCTGGCCGAATTCGCGCATCTCGGTGATGGGCGGCGAGCAGGCCTCGAGCGTTCTCGCCACCGTCAAGCGCGAGAATTTCGAGGCCGAGGGCAAGGACTGGTCGGCCGAGGAGGAAGAGGCCTTCAAGGCGCCGATCCGCGCCAATTACGAGGCCGAGGGCCACCCCTATTACGCGACCGCCCGGCTGTGGGACGACGGCATCATCCGGCCATCAGAGACACGCCGCGTGCTGTCGCTGGCGCTGAGCGCTTGCCTCAACGCGCCGGTGCCGCCGACGAAGTTCGGCGTGTTCAGGATGTGACCTTGGCGGCGAGGCAACTTAACCCTCCTATCGTCATGCCCGGGCTTGGCCCGGGCATCCACGCCTTGAACGCTGTCGATAAAGGAAGTCGTGGATGGCCGGGCCAAGCCCGGCCATGACGTCAAGGTGAGCGCTCCATAAGAGGGTGCCGGAGGGGTAAAACGCATGACGGCACCTGACAACGAACCCGCAGCCCTCGTCACCGGAGGCTCCAGAGGCATCGGGGCGGCCATCGTCGAGCGGCTGGTCCGCCGCGGCATTCCCGTCATCAACTTCGACCGGACGCCCCCCGAACACGATATCGGCGCGGAGTTCGTCGAGGTCGACCTGACCGACGTGGACGCCACCCGCGACGCGCTGCACGAGATGGTCTCGGACCAGCCGGTGCTCTGGCTGGTCAACAATGCCGGCATCGCGCCACCCGCCTCGCTGGAGGATACGACACTGGAGGATTTCGACCGCGTGGTGGCGGTCAACCTGCGCGCGGTCATGCTGGCAGCGCAGGCCGTGGTGCCGGGCATGAAGGAGGCGGGCAGGGGGCGGATCGTCAACATTTCCAGCCGCGTGGCTCTCGGCAAGGAACTGCGGACTGCCTATGCCGCAACAAAAGCCGGCGTCATCGGCTTCACCCGCACCTGGGCGCTGGAACTCGCCCCGTTCGGCATCACGGTGAACGCGGTCGGACCCGGGCCGATCGAGACCGAGCTGTTCAAATCAGCCAATCCGCACAATTCGCCGCGCACCCAGGCGATCATCCAGGGCGTGCCGGTGAAACGGCTCGGCCAGCCCGAGGACATCGCCCACGCGGTGGATTTCTTCCTGTCGGACGGGGCGGGCTTCGTGACCGGGCAGGTGCTCTATGTCTGCGGCGGCATGACGGTGGGTGTGGCGCCGGTTTGAGGGAGTTCGGCGTCCTGCATCAACGAAATGCGTCCTTCGAGGCTCGCTGTCGCTCGCACCTCAGGATGAGGGACGTTGAGACCTGCACCCAGCCTGAATGAAACGCCGCCGTCGCGCTTCAACAACACCCCCGTGCAGATCAGAACCCTCCTCATCCTGAGGTGCGAGCGACAGCGAGCCTCGAAGGACGCACTTGGCTGGTGCAACGCGTCCACGGCGAAGCGCCTACTACCCCATCACCGGCCAGGGCTTCTGCTGGGGCCTGAGCACCTCCAGCGCTGCACACAACTGCATCACCCCGGCATCGTCGAACCTTTTGCCGATCACCTGCACGCCCACCGGCATGCCATTGCGGGCGAAGGTCCAGTTGATGCTCGCCGCCGGCTGCTCGCTCATATTGGCGGCCACCGTGAAGGGGATGTGGTCGAGCGCGCGGTGCGGGTCGTCGGTTGGCGAATGGGCCTCGGCCGAATAGCTGACCGGGCAGGTCACCGGCGACAGGATGTAGTCGTAGGGCTCGCTGGTGGCGATCGCGGCCTCGCGCATGGCCTGCACGGCCAGATAGGCGCTCATCACGTCCTCGCCGGTGAACTTGCGGGCCCGCCAGGTCGCCCATTCCACGATATAGGGCAGCAGCTCCCGCTTCTGGTCGGCCTTCAGCTTCGCGACGTCGCCATAGGAGCGCGCCTCGAAGAAGCGGCAGACGCCGTCCAGCATGTCGTGGGTGAGGAAGCCCTGCACCGGCTCGACGATGGCGCCCTCGACCTCCAGCGCCTTCGCCGCCGCCTTGACCGCCCTGATGATGGTGGCATCCGCCGGCAGGCCCGCCTGCATGGCGGTGATGACGCCAACCCTCAGGCCCTTGAGCGGCAGCAGCTCGAGGTTCCGGGTGTAGTCGGTGCCGTGGTAGGGCAGGCTCCTGAAGTCGCGCCCGTCGGGCTTGGCGATGACGTTCATCAGCATGGCGCCGTCGCGGACGGTGCGGGTCATGGGCCCTGCCACGCGGCCGAGGAAGGGCGGGTGGATCGGCACCCGGCCGAGCGAGGGTTTCAGCCCGAACAGCCCGCAATGAGCGGCCGGCAGGCGGATCGAGCCGCCGATATCCGTGCCGACATGGAGTGGCCCGTAGCCGGCGGCGCCCGCCGCGCCAGCGCCGGATGACGAGCCCGCCGGGTTCTTGGCGAGGTTCCAGGGGTTGCGCGTGACGCCGTGCAGCGAGGAGAGCCCCGCCGACAGCATGCCGTAGTCCGGCATGGTGGTCTTGCCGAGGATGACGGCGCCGGATTCCCGCAGGCGCGCGGCCACGGGAGAATCGGCCTCGCGCGGGGTCATGTCGGCGATCGGCACGCCGATGGGGGCCGGGTCGCCCGCCGTGCCGATATTCTCCTTGATGGTCACCGGCACGCCGTCGAGCGCCGAGAGCGCCTTGCCGCGGTTCCAGCGCCGCTCGGCGGATTTCGCCGCCTTCAGCGCCGCTTCCTCGGCAACGATGTACATGGCGTTGATCTGGGGTTCGGCGGCCTCGATCCGGGCCAGAACCGCGCGTGTCACCTCCACCGGCGACAGTTTCCGGGCCCGGAAGGCCTTCGACAGCTCGGCGGCGGTGAGGTCTGCAAGGTCGGACATGACGGCTCCGGACGGCTTTGCGCCACATTCCCCATCGCGCCCCTGATCCGCAAGGGGCGGGTGCGGCGCGCGTGCCATGCCGGGCTTTCCTTCCTTCGTCCGGCTGGCATCGCGGGCCGAACCGGCTACATTCGGCCCCCTGAAAGAGCCGAGGCCCCGCATGCTGTCGTCCGTCCTCATCGCCAATCGCGGCGAGATCGCCGTCCGCGTCATCCGCACGGCGAAGCGGCTGGGGCTCAGGACCATCGCGGTCTATTCGGAGGCCGATGCCGGCGCCATGCATGTGGCCATGGCGGACGAGGCCTATCTCATCGGGCCGGCGCCGGCCCGCGAGAGCTATCTGGTCATCGACAAGATCATCGAGGTCGCCCGGAAGGCCCATGCCGAGGCCATCCATCCCGGCTACGGCTTCCTCTCCGAGCGCGCCGAGTTCGCCGAGGCCTGCGCGGCCGCCGGCATCGTCTTCATCGGGCCCCCGGCCTCCGCCATCCGCGCGATGGGCCTGAAGGACGGCGCGAAAGCGCTGATGCAGAAGGCCGGCGTGCCGGTGGTGCCCGGCTATCACGGCGCCATGCAGGACGCGAAGTTCCTCAAGGAGAAGGCCTACGAGATCGGCTATCCCGTGCTGATCAAGGCGGTCGCCGGCGGCGGCGGCAAGGGCATGAAGCGCGTCGACAAGGCGCTCGATTTCGACGAGGCGCTGGCCTCGGCCCAGCGCGAGGCGGCCAGCTCCTTCGGCGACCCGCGCGTTCTCATCGAGAAATACGTGCTCTCGCCGCGCCATATCGAGATCCAGGTGTTCGGCGACACCAAGGGCAATGTCGTCCACCTGTTCGAGCGCGATTGCTCGCTGCAGCGCCGCCACCAGAAGGTGATCGAGGAGGCGCCGGCCCCCGACATGCCCGCCGCCATGCGCGAAGCCATGGGCCACGCCGCGGTCGAGGCGGCGCGGGCGGTCGGCTATGTCGGCGCGGGCACGGTCGAGTTCATCGCCGACGGTTCGGACGGGCTCCAGCCGGACCGGTTCTGGTTCATGGAGATGAACACCCGCCTGCAGGTGGAGCATCCGGTGACGGAGGCGATCACCGGGCAGGACCTCGTGGAGTGGCAGCTCCGGGTGGCCTCGGGCGAGCGCCTGCCGCTCCTCCAGGAGAACCTCGCCATCAACGGCCATGCGGTCGAGGCGCGTCTCTATGCCGAAGACCCGGAGAAGGGCTTCCTGCCCTCGACCGGCAAGCTCTGGGCGCTGGAATTCGGCACGGCCGAGGGCGTCCGCATCGACACGGGCGTCGCGGAAGGGGCGGAGGTCTCGCCCTTCTACGACCCGATGATCGCCAAGGTCATCGCCCATGGCGCGACCCGCGACGAGGCGCTGGACCGGCTTGGCGAGGCGCTGGGCAAGACGGTGGTGGCGGGACCGCGGACCAACGTGACCTTCCTGAAGGCGCTGACCGAGGCGGAGGGTTTCCGCGAGGGCGATTTCGACACGGGCTTCATTGACCGGAATGCCGAGGCGTTGGGAGCGGTGCCGCAGCCGATGGATGCGCGGGCGGCGGCGGCGGGCGGACTTGCTCTTTTATACCAGCAGCTCAAGGGGATTCACCGATCAGAGACGTCGCCTGCCGATGATCCGTGGGCCGTTTGCTGGATTGACGGTTTCCGGCCGGCGCCGGGAGGTTGGGCTCGCAAGGAAGCCATTGTTGTCGATGGCGAGAGGATCGACGCCATCCTGTCGTGGTCCAAAAGCGGCCCGTCCATGTCGATTGGTGGCATATCAGTGTCGCCTTCCCTACCTGACAACCTTGTTTCCGATCCGAGCCCCTCTCTTCACTGGGTGTTCAGCGACGGAAATGAGTTCTTGAAGGAGGGCCTTGTGGTTCTCCATGCAACTAACCGCGTCTTCGTCATCCGCAACGGCCGCCAGACCGAGGTCCGTGCCTTCGATCCCCTCGATGTCGATCTCGACCATCTCGACGGCGGCGGCGCCCTCAAGGCGCCGATGCACGGCAAGGTCATCCAGGTTTTCGTCGAGCCTGGCCAGACTGTGGCCAAGGGCGACCGCATCGCCGTCATCGAGGCCATGAAGATGGAGCACACGCTGGTGGCGCCCACCGACGGCATCGTGACCATGGTCGCCGTGCTCGCCGGCGAGCAGGTGGCCGAGGGTGCGCCCGTGGCCGCCATCGAGGCTGCGGAGGGGCAGGAGAAGGCGGCGTGATGTGTCTGTCGGCGTTTGGCAGGAGGCGCAGCGCTTGTCGCTCACCTCTCCCCGGCGGGGAGAGGTCGGCCGAGGCGAAGCCGAGGGCGGGTGAGGGGGCCAGACCTTTGCCGACAAGCGCTCTCCCCCTCTCCCGATCCTCGCTGACGCTCGGATCGACCTCTCCCCGCCGGGGAGAGGTGGGTGCCCGCCTTGCAGGCGTTGCGGCACTTGGTGTGGGGCTTTTCTTCGCCTCATCCCCCGCCTCGGCCTGCCAGTGCTACAATTTTTCCCGCGCGGAAATCGTCCAGCGTGCCGACATCGTCTTCGAGGGCACCGTGGCCGTCGTCACACAGGTGCGCGGCCTGCTGCAGGCGACCATCGACGTGCAGCGCATCGAGAAGGGGCCGGACGTCACCTCCATCACGCTGGTCACACCCGGCTCCACGGCCGCCTGCGGCGTGCCGTTTCAGGTCTATCAGCGCGTGGTGGTCGCCGCGATGCGCGACGGCCGCGCCTGGCGCACCGACAATTGTATCGCGCTCGCCCTCAGGCCCGCGCCCTTTGTCCCCAACCGCTGATGTCACGGGCCTTGGGGCCGGGTGCCGGCCGCGCTAGTCTCAGGCTGTGGCACTCAATCTCATCAAGCTCTGCGTCGGCGCCGAATCGGTCGAGGACCTGCAGGAATGGGTCGACCGGCGCATGCGCATGCATGGCGAGCAGGTCCACACCACCCGCATGCAGCCCAAACGCGCCGGCGAGATCGTCGGCGAGGGCTCGCTCTACTGGGTGATCAAGGGCACGATCCTCTGCCGCCAGCGTCTGCTCGGCGTTCGGCCCTTCACCGATTCGGAGGGAATCAGCCGCTGCGACCTGATCCTCGAGCCGGTCATCGTGCGCGTGCAGCCACGCCGGCGCGGGCCGTTCCAGGGCTGGCGCTACTACGAGGCGAAGGACGCCCCGCCCGACCTCGATGCCGGGCCAACCAGGGGCATGCCGCCGGAACTCGCCAAGGAACTGGCCGATCTCGGGCTGCTGTAACCCATCCGTCATGGCCGGGCTTGGCCCGGCCATCCACGACTTGAGACGGCGTTGCCGGACCGGGATGGCCCAATCATGCACGACTTGGGACAGTGTCGAGCAACAGAAATTCGTGGATGCCCGGGCCAAGCCCGGGCATGACGAACAAGGCCTGCAATTCTTCGAGCATGCTCTGACTATTTCCGCCAGTTGGGCTGCGGCGGCTTGGCCGCTTCGTCGATCCGCGCCTTCATATGCGTGGCGACCTCGCGCACCGGCTCCAGCCCGTGGGTAAGGTCGGCGGCCTGCTGGTTGGCGTATTCGAGCTCGGCGATGATCTTGTCGACCCGGGCGAGCGCCTCCGGGTCGGGCTTCGTCACCACCTCCGAGCCGAACAGGATCAGGAGCGGGCCTGCCGGCAGCAGCAGGGCCAGGCCCAGCGTCACCTGCCACAGGAAGTTGCGGTCCTCGAAGCTCGCGGCATTGACCGCGCCGACATAGGCGGCGCCCACCGCCGCCGGCAGGATGAGAACGAGGACGATGCCGATGATGCCGGCAAGGCGGGGTTTAAGCCGGCTCGTCACTTTCATGGGTCAGCCCCGGGATCGTTGACCTTGGGGCAGCACTGTGGCGGGTCGGCGCCCGTCCGCGCAAGCCGTCAGCGGGTGGCGGGCGGCACCGAGCCGGTCGTCGGCGGGTTCGGCACGCCGCCGGAGGCCGGGCTGCGCCCATCGGACCCCGGCGTCACTCGGACCGCTTCGCGGCCCTCCCGCCGATTCTGGGCGTCAGGCCGCGGCTGACCTTCCCGGCCGGCTTCCACGCCTTGCGCGTTCTCGTCGTCGGCGGTCATGCCACCGCCCGAGGAGCCGCCTGTGGAACTGGCGCCGCCGGGCCCGCCATCGGGCTGGGCGGGCGGCACCTGGGCGAGCGCCGGCAGGACCGACACGGCAAGAATCATGGCGGCAAGGGCAGAGCGGCGGGCGATCATCGGGCGTCTCCTTCGGTCCAACAGAACCGATGGGGAGGCGCGAGGTTCCATGGGGCTTGTCGGGTATCGTCAAGGTGAGCGCCAACAATGCTCGGACCCCTTCCAACGACAGCCTTTCGCCAAGCGGCGGTTTGCGAACCAAGCGGCCTCAGCGTGAGACTCATCGATAGTGGGTTGCGGAAGCGATAGTACTCAACCTGATCTTGACGAGCGCGGCCGGCTCGCAAGATCGTTGGATGTTCGCATGAATGATGGACATCGAGGATCGAGCATGACGCGCTTAGGACTCGTGGCGTTTGCTTTGGCACCACTGGCGTTCGGAATACTTGTCAGCGAGCCATCGCAGGCGCAGGTCTCAACGATCTGCCAGTTTACATCAGGACCGCTCGCCGGCGCGCGCAGGGACTATGCGCCCGCTCCGCCGGTACCTGTGGGTACGCCCTGCCATGACGGCAGCACCAGCACTGGAACAGTTGTCGCCGGAGGTTCTTCGACGCCGCACCCTGCGGCTGCCGGAGCATTGCGCGTGCCCTTCTCCGGGACTTGGGGGGCGCTGCAAGCCCCGCCTTGCCCGTTTCCGACGAACCACCACTGCGGCACCGCCAATCAGCTGTATGCCTATGATTTCGTCATGCTCGGGCCGAACGGCGCGCCCGTAAGTTGCATCGGTCAGCCTGTCGTCTCGCCGAGCGCCGGCAGGGTCATTGCCGCTCAAGATGGGCTACCGAATAACGCGGTTCCGGGTATGCATCCTGCGGGCAACCACATCGTGATCGAACGTGGGCCAGGGCAGTTCATCCTGTTAGCCCATTTTTCGCCTGGCACCATTCAGGTTGTCCAAGGGCAAAGGATTCAGGCTGGTCAGCCGCTCGGCGCGTGCGGCAACTCGGGCATATCGTCATTCCCGCACATTCACATGCATATGCAGTCTGACCCGAACGTCCTGAACTTTGGCTCGCCGGGTGCGCCAATGATGTTCGACTCGGTGAACATCTGGAGCCCGGCCGCGGGTTGCCAGTCCCGCGTGAACTACGTCATTCAAAGGAACGACGTCGTCTGTTGACAAGGACCGGAACCGGATCTCGGGAAAATTGGTCGGAGTGAGAGGATTCGAACCTCCGACCCCTTGCACCCCATGCAAGTGCGCTACCGGGCTGCGCTACACTCCGACCGTGCCGGGGGATGTAGGCGGTTTCGCGTGCCGCTGCAACCCGCCCGCGACGGCAAGGCCCCAGAGAAGTCCGCCGAGCGCCCAGAAGTGACGCCAGTGATCGGTGTCGATGATCTTGCCCTCGAAGGCGAGGCCGCCGAAGGTCGCGAAGATCGCGATCGCCGCCGGCTGCCAGGGCGCGCGCCGGAACGCGGCGAGGAGCCCGACGAACAGGGTGAGCCCGACCAGCACGTGATAGGCGATGCCGGCCGCCCAGCCGCCGGACATGAACGCGTTCAGATAGACGTTGTGGGCGTCCTCGGGGAAGTAGCGGGTGAACTGCAGCGGGCCGATGCCGAGCGGCAGGTCGAGCGCCATCTGCCAGCCATAGGCGTGGCGGCCGAACCGGCCCATCGGGCCGCTGTCGTAGCTCTGGTTGAGGCTGGCCCGCTCCTTCATCAGCTGGGCGACCGTGTCGATGGAGAGCAGCACAGCGACGAAGACCGCGAGCAGGCTGAAGCCGGCGACCACCACCACGAGGATGCGCAGCCGCGCCGCGCGCGTCTCGGCGGTGAGGAACAGCAGGACGGTCATGAGCGCCGCCGACAGGGCGAAATGCACCCAGGCGCCGCGCGAGAACGACAGCAGGATGGCGATGGTGAGCACGCCGAGCACCGCGCCGGCGCGGATCATCTGGCCGCGCGTGCCCGCGTAAAACGCCTGGATGGCGATCAGCATGGGCAGGATAAGAAACGGCCCGAAGACATTGGGATCGTTGAAGGTGCCCTTCGCGCGCCCGTACAGGGTGAAGAGGTCGAAGGCGCCGGGAACGAGCCGGAAATAGCCTGCGATCCCCGCTATCGCCGCGATCAGGGCGGCGATGGTCCAGGCGCGGGTGATCACTGCCATGCGCGCTGCCGTGTTCTCGGCCGCGACCACCGCGAAGAACACCATGGTGACGGCGAGATACCAGGAGACGGCGACCCACGGGACCACCTTCTTCACGCCGAGCACGGGAATGGCAGAGACGGTGAGACCCAGGCAATAGACGATGAGGATCAGCACCAGCGGCATGAAGGCCGCGCGGAGCCTCAAGCCCCCCGTCGCGGCGAAGCAGCCGATGGCGAGGAGCGCGCCGATTTCATAGGGGGACGGCTCGGCGAAGACGAAGGCGCTGCCGATCAGCATCAGGAAGAGGACGCGCAGGCGCAGCGCCTCCACGTCGAGGACGAAGGCCCCCGCTTTGCCGGCAGGGACCGCCGTGGCACTCATCAGAAGGCGTTCTCGCGGTGCCGGGCCAGCGAGATCGGCGTCTTGGCGAGGATGTAGAGGTCGAACAGGATCGACCAGTTCTCGATGTAGTAGAGGTCGTGCTCGACGCGCCGCTGGATCTTCTCGGGCGTGTCGGTTTCGCCGCGCCAGCCGTTGATCTGCGCCCAGCCGGTAATGCCCGGCTTCACCTTGTGGCGGGCGAAATAGCCGTCGACCACGTCGTCATAGAGCTTGTCGGCGGCCTTGGCATGGGCGGCGTGCGGGCGCGGGCCGACCAGCGACAGGTTACCCTTGAACACCACGTTGAACAGCTGCGGCAGCTCGTCGATCGAGGTCTTGCGGATGAAGCGGCCGACGCGGGTGACGCGCGGATCGCCCTTGGTGACCAGCCTGGAGGCCGTGGCATCGCCCATGTCGGTGTACATGGAGCGGAACTTGAACACCTCGACCAGCTCGTTGTTGAAGCCGTAGCGCTTCTGGCGGAAGAACACCGGCCCCTTTGAATCGAGCTTCACCGCGATGGCGGTTGCCAGCAGGACCGGCGACAGCGCGATCAGCGCCAGCGTGCCGACGACCCGGTCGAAGATCCATTTCAGCACGACGTCCCAGTCCTGGATCGGCTTGTCGAACACATCGAGGACGGGGACGTTGCCGATATAGGAGTAGGCGCGCGGCCGGAACCTGAGCTTGGCGGTGTGGGCGGCGAGGCGGATGTCGACCGGCAGCACCCAGAGCTTGCGCAGCATGGTGAGGACGCGCGCCTCCGCCGTCATCGGGATGGTGACGATGACGAGGTCGACGCGGGTGCGACGGGCGAATTCGACGAGGTCGTCGACCGTGCCGAGCTTTGGCACATGCGCCGCGTGCGCGGGCGAGCGCGCGTCGGTGCGGTCGTCGAACGTGCCGCAGATGGTCACGTCGGAATCCTGCTGGGCGAGGATCGACTGGATCAGCTCCTCGGCCGGTTCGCCTCCGCCGACCACGACGGCGCGGCGCTGCAGCCGGCCGGCACGAGACCAGGATTTCACCACCTGGGCGAGCGTGCTGCGCGCGGTGGCCAGCACAGCGAGGCCGACCAGATACCAGCTGACGAGCCAGAGCCGCGACAGGTCCTCGCCGGCCTTGAAGAAGAAGGCGACGGCGGTGGCGACAAGGAACACCAGCGTCCAGGCCATCAGCAGGCGGCTGAACTGGGCGACATGGGTGCGGAAGACATGGACGTCGTAGAGGCCGGCGGCCTGGAACGCGGCGAGCGCCAGCATGGCGAGGCCGAACAGGCTGACCGTCGAGGTCCATTGCAGGCCGTGAACCGGATAGACCCAGCCGAGATAGATGATGGCGCCGAGCGCCAGCACCACCGTGAACTCGATGAGGCGGACGAAGCCGCCGAGCACCACCGGGGAAAAGGCGGTGCCCACGGTTTCGTCGGCGATCTTTGAGGCGAGGGCGGAGAGCTCTCGCCGTCCGGCGTCGGGCATGGCCCCCTTGTCAGCCTCGGCAGCCTTGATGATGTCGCGCCCGGTAATGCCCAGCATGGTTCTGCCTCGCCCGTAATCCCGCGCGCGAGATTAACGACCAAAGGTTGCTTTTCGCTTGACCGGAAAGGGTCGAGGCGAGCGATCAGCCTCGGACGGCAAGGGCCGCGCGATAGGCGTCGAGGACGCCCTCGGTCATGGCGGCGGTCGAGAAACCGGCCGCGATGCGGTCCTGGAGGCCGCTCGCGAAGGCGGTCGCGGCGGTGGGGTCGTCGAGCATGGCGGCGATGGCGGCGGCGAGGGCGGGCGCATCGTCCGGCGGCACGAGGCGGCCGGCATCCGGGCCGAAGATCTCGCCAATCCCGCCGACGGCGGTGGCAATCTGCGGCAGACCGGCGGCGCCGGCCTCCAGCACCACGTAGGGCAGCGATTCCGCGCGCGAGGGAACCGCCATGATCCGCCCCATCGCGAAGGCCTGGCGGGCGGGCAGGGCGCCTGGAAAGCGCACGGTCTCGGCGAGGCCGAGCCGCGAGGCCTGCTGGCGGAACGTCTCGGCGTCAGGGCCGGCGCCGACCAGGGTCGCGGTGACCCGGCGGCCCTGGCCTGCGAGCAGCGCAACGGCGTCGAGCAGCACGTCGACGCCCTTGAGGTGGCGCAACTCGCCGATGAACAGGAGGTCGGTCGCGTCGTCGGCCGGCGGCACGGGCGCGAACTCTTCTTCGGCGACACCGTTATGGACAACGCGCGTCAGGCCCTGCGGCTCGCAGACCTTGGCGCGGAACGTGTCGAGCCCGTAGCGGCTCTCGAACAGAAAGAGGTCGGTGCGCCGCGCGAGCAGGCCTTCGAGCGTCAGATAGGCGAAGCCGACGGCGGTCTTGCGCGAATAGTGCAGGCTGCCGCCATGTGGGGTGTAGACCTTCAGCCGGCGTCCACCGACGAGGCGCGCATAGGCGCCACCCTTGGAGCCGTGGCCGTGGACCACGTCGATGTTCCCGTCCCTGATCTGCCCGGCGACGAAGCGTCCCGCCGACCAGTCGGAAGGCCCGAGTTCGCGCGCCATGGCGACGCGCGTGACGCCGAGCGCCAGCGTCGCGCCAAGGTCGGACAGCACGGCTTCCGCCCGCTCGCCGCCGGTCGAGGCATCGGCGACGATGCCGACGCGGTGGCCGCGCGCGGTCTGCTCGCGCGCGAGATCGACGACGTGGCGGAACAGCCCGCCGACCGGCGAGCGCATGACGTGGAGGATCGAGAGCGTGTCGCCCACTGTGTTCAGAACCAGCGCTCGCGCACCACGACCGTGTCGCCCGGCTGGAGGCGGTGGGTGAGCGGCACATCCGCCCGGTAGAGCTGGCCGTTGACCTTGCGGGTGACCTCGACGTTCCAGCGGTTGGCGCGCGGGGTGAAGCCGCCGGCAATCGCGACGGCGTTCTGCACGGTCATGCCGGTGACGAAGGGAAACTGCCCGCCGGCGGTGATCTCGCCCATGATGAAGAAGGGCCGGTAGGTCTCGATCTCGACCGAGACGCTGGGATCCCGGATAAAGCCGCCGCGCAGGCGGTTGGCGATCTCCTGGCCGAGCGACTGGGTCGAGCGGCCGGCCGCGGCCACCCCGCCGATCAGCGGCATGGCGATGGAGCCGGCAGAATCCACCGCATAGGAATTGGTCAGGCCCTCCTGGCCGAACACCACGACGCGCAGGCGGTCACCGGTATCGAGGAGATAGGGGCCGCGCGGTTCGATCTGCGCGTGCGGGACGAGCTGGCCCTCGGACCCGATCGGGCCGACGACGCCCCGTGCCGTGTCGACCAGCGTTCCGGGACCGGCGCCGGGACGTCCGGCGCAGCCGGCAAGCGCCAGCCCGAGGGCTGACACGACCAAGAACCGACGCACGACCGACCGACGCATCACACCTTGCCTCTGCATGCCGGACCAACTCAGGCGCGATCATCGGTGGTCGTGGTTAAGAAAGGCTGACCGGGTGCTGCACCGCATCCGCGGGATTAACGCGATGGCAACCCTAATGATTTCTGATGGTGGCATCGGTTTCGCGAGGCAGCATGTGATGCGTATGGCAGGCGGAGACAACGCTGACGCAAGGGAGCGCCCGTCGTTCGGGTCGCTCGACCTGTCGGCGCTCGCGGCCACGGTCTGGCGGCGGCGTCTGTGGATCGCCGTGCCGACCGCGCTGGCGCTTGTCGGTTCGGTCGTCGTCGTCAATCTCACCAGCCCGACCTATCGCTCGGAGGCGCGCATCCTCGTCGAGAGCGGGGAGACTTCCTATACGCGGCCCGAGAGCGACCGCTCCGGTGGCGACCGGCAGGCGATCGACCAGGAGGCGGTGTCGAGCCAGGTGCAGGTCCTGCAGTCGCGCGACCTTGCCCGCACCGTGGCGACGAAGCTGGAACTCACCCACAAGCCCGAATTCGACCCGGCATTGCGCGGCTTCAATCCGGTCCGGCAGGCGCTGATGTTCATCGGGCTGGCCGACAATCCGCTGCGCATGACCGCCGAGGAGCGCGTTCTGCGCAGCTATTTCGACAAGCTCAGCGCCTTCCAGGTCGACAAGTCGCGGATCATCGCGGTGCAGTTCGAATCGACCGATCCGCGCCTTGCTGCGGAGGCGGCGAACACGGTGGCCATGCAGTTCATCGCGGCGCAGCAAGCGAACAAGCGAGACCGCACCCGCCATGCGGGACAGTGGCTGTCCGGCGAGGTCGAGACCCTGCGCAAGAAGGTCGAGGAGGCCGAGGGTCGCGTCGAGAGCTTCCGCGCGCGCGCCAACCTGTTCGTCGGGTCGAACAATATCAGCCTGACGGCGCAGCAGCTCGCCGAGGTGAACAGCCAGATCGCCTCTGCTCGCGCCCAGCAGACGGATGCTCAGACCCGCTCGCGCCTGCTGCGCGATTCTCTGCGCTCCGGCCGGCCGATCGAGGCCGGCGACATCGTCAATTCGGAAATCATCCGTCGGCTAAACGAGCAGCGGGCTGCGGTCACCGCCCAGTTGGCCGAGCAGTCCTCGACGCTCGGCCCGCGCCATCCCCGCATCGCGGAACTGCAGGCGCAGCGGGTCAATCTCGATTCGCAGCTCCGGACCGAGGCCGAGAAGCTCGTGCGCGTGTTGGAGAGCGATTCGCGGCTCGCCGGCGCGCGGGTCGAAGCGCTGCAGCAGAACCTCGACCAGGTGAAGCGGCAGGCGAGCGAGGCCAGCGAACAGGAGGTGCAACTGCGCGTGCTGGAGCGCGAGGCCAAATCGCTGCGCGACCAGCTCGAGGCGCTGCTCGGCCGCTACCGCGACGCCACCGCCCGCGACACGCTGGAGGCTCTGCCGGCCGATGCCCGCATCATTTCGCGCGCCGTCGTGTCGAATGTCCCGGCCTTCCCGAAGAAGCTGCCGACCATCCTGATCACCACGCTCGGCACCATGCTGCTCGCCTTCGGCTGTGTCGCCACCGCTGCGCTGATGGGTGTCGGCGAGCGCCGGCCGGATGACGAGACCCTCGCCGCACCCGAGAGCTATCCCGCCTATGAGGATGCGCCGTCCATGGCGCCATCGGGCGAGGAAGCCGCCTTCGCGGAGACGCCGGACAGCGTCGCGGCGCTCGCCGCCATGCTCGACCCGGACGATTCCGGCGGGCGGCGGACCCTCGTGGTGCCGGTGACATCGGGCTATGCCGCCGCGGGTGTCGCCATCGCGCTCGTCCGCCATGTCGCGGCGGGCGGCCGCCGCGCCGCCGTGATCGATATCGACGGCGACAACCGCTTCGTGTCGGCGCTGACGCCGCCCGGCACGCCGGGCCTCGGCGAGTTCGCCGACGGCAAGGTCGGCTTCGGCGGCATCCTGCACGCCGATCCCGCCTCAACGGCCCATGTCGTGCCGTTCGGCGCGGCGGGGCAAGCCGATCTCGACACCGCGGATTTCGTCGTCGAGGCGCTTGGTCGCAGCTACGACAGCGTCGTGATCGCCTGCGGAACCCTGCCGGCCGAGCCCGAAGCCTTCGACCGGCTGGCGGCGCTGGCGACCGATGCCGTGGTGGTGGCCGAAACGTCTGCGAACGATCCGCGCGTCGTCTCCGCCTTCGAGCGGCTGCGCGGCGCCGGCCTGCGTCCGGTGATCGTGATGCTGGCGGCGGACGAGGAAGTGGCGGCGGCCTGAAGCGTCAGGCTTCCGGTTCTCAGGCTTCCAGTTCTCAGGCTTCGGTGCGACCGCGGGCGCGGCGCAGCTTCGTCACCAGGGCCCAGAGGCGCGGCGACTGCTTCACGTGGCGCTTGGCCTTCGCCGCCATCGACAGGCCTCCTGCGGCAACACGGCCGCGCAGTGTCACCGGAATGAACTGGTCGAACAACGCATCCTGGCCGTCACAGAGATTGGTCTTGTACGGCGCCTCGCCCGCGCCGAGGTCGAAGACCGCAAGACCGCGTTCGCAGCAATAGCGGACCAGGTGATGCAGCAGCAGTTCGCCCGGGCTCTCGCGCATCTGCTCGCCCGGCGTGATGCCGTGGAACGTGCCGCTGTAGCGGTTGCGCGAGATGGTGCCGCCGAACACGGCCACCGGCTCGTCGCCGACCATCAGAGCGCTGAGTTCGAGAGCCGGGGCCGCCGTGTCGATGGCGGCCGCGGCGGTCTCGATGATGAAATCGCGCATGCCCGGCGTTGCGAAGACGTTGGCGATGCCAAGCGCCTGGAAGCGCACCGCCTTGAAGGCGAGGAACTGGTCCGCGAGGAAAGTCACTTCCTCGCGGGTCGCGGCGACCTTGAAGCTGACGGGGCCGCTCTCGGCGAGGTTGCGCTCCTTCTTGCGCAGCTTGCGCCGCGAATTGCCCGACACGACCCGGCCGAGCACCGCCTCGGAGTCCGCGCCGAGTGCGAGGTGATAGCCGGCCGAGGGCGAGGGCTGGTGGGCCAGCGCGAGGAACGGGTTGGCGAGCCCATCCCAGGTTTCGGGCTGGTTGGCGAGATGGAACAGGTCGATCGGCACCGGCGACAGCCGGGCGATGTCGGCGAGGATCGCCTGCAGCGCCGGTGCGTCCATGCTTGCCGCGCAATCGCGCTGCCACAGGCCCATGCCGAAATTGGCGTGCTTGCCGCCGATGAAGGAGGCGACCCCGCCAAGCGCGCTGCGCTCGACCCCGAGCGGCAGGATGGCGCCCACTGACCCTGCCGGATCGGCAATGACCGCAAGGCAGGGCGTTGAGCCTGTGCCGAGATGGCGATGGAACGAACTCTGCCAGTCGAAGCTGTGGTAGCCGGAAAAGACGGCCGTGCCCTCGATGGAGCGCCAGGCGGCCTCGGCCGCAGCGAAGCCCGGCAGGACCTGAACGCGCAGGCGCCCTTCCGCCGTGGCGGCGGCCGGGACCGCCCGGGGGGTACCCGCCATGTCGAGGACGAGGGTCATCGCAATCCGCCACGCAACTGGAACGGGGGAACCCTCGCAAAGAAGTATCAAGAAATGGTTGGCATGATCGGGACAGCGCGGCCGATCACGGAGCCTGCGGCCAAGAAGCAAGCGGGAGGCCTCATGAGCGGGATCCGGAACACCCTGTTCAAGGCCGGCCTTGGCACGCTCTATTTCACCGGCGCCCATCGCGCGCTACGGTCGGTCTTCGGCGGGCTCGGCGCCGTCCTCATGCTGCACCACGTGCGCCCCTCGCAGGGCGGCGAATTCGCGCCGAACTCGCTGCTGGAGGTAACGCCTGGCTTCCTCGAGGGCGTGGTCGAGCGCGTCCGCGCCAATGGTTTCGACATCATCGGCATGGACGAGGTGCCGGCCCGGATCAAGGCAGGCGACGACGCCCGGCCCTTCGTCGCCTTCACCTTCGACGACGGCTATCGCGACAATGCCGAGTTCGCCTATCCGATCCTGAAGCGCCACGGCGTGCCCTTCACCATCTACCTGCCGACCTCGTTCCTCGACCACGAGGGCGAGCTCTGGTGGCTGGTGCTGGAAAAGACCATCCAGACCCAGCGCACCGTGGTCGCCTCGATCGGCGGCCGCGCGGTGCATTTCGACTGCTCGACCGCGGCACTGAAGAACGAGGCGTGGCGCGAGATCTACTGGTGGCTGCGCTCGCTCCCGGAGACGGAGCTGCGCGCCTATGTCCGCGACCTTGCGGCCCGCCACGGCCTCGACTTCCGCGACATCTGCCGCTCGCTGTGCATGACATGGGACGAGGTGCGCGCGCTCGGCGCCGACCCGCTGGTCACCTATGGCGCTCACACGGTCAGCCACATCATGCTGGCGAAATATCCAGCCGAGACCGTGCGCGAGGAGATGCAGGTGTCGAAGGAGCGGATCGAGCGCGAGTTGGGCCGCACGATGACCCATTTCGCCTATCCGGTCGGCGATCCGACCTCGGCCGGCGCGCGCGAATTCGAGATGGCGCGCGAACTCGGCTTCGTCACGGGGGTGACCACGCGGCCCGGCGTGATCTATGGCGAGCATGCCGACCACCTCATGGCGCTGCCGCGTCTCTCGCTGAATGGCCATTTCCAGTCGCTGCACTATCTGGACGCGCTCCTGTCGGGCGCGCCCTTCGCCTTTTTCAACAGGTTCCGGAAGGTCAATGCGGCCTAGGAGACACGGTCGGGAAAATCCGCCGCGCCGCGGTCGCGAGAAGGCCTGAATCAGATAGTTTGTGCATCCCATGCGGCGACTCAGCCGCGTGCGAGTCATGAACGGCCGATGTCAGACGCCACCGGAACCCGACCCTTTTCCGCCTTCGAATGGATGATCTCGCTGCGCTATCTGCGCGCGCGGCGGAAGGAGGGCTTCATCTCGGTGATCGCCGGGTTCTCCTTCATCGGCATCATGCTGGGGGTGGCGACCCTGATCATCGTCATGGCGGTGATGAACGGCTTCCGCAAGGAACTGCTGGGTAAGATCCTGGGCGTGCAGGGCCACATGGTGCTGCAGCCGATCGACACGCCGCTGACCGATTTCGTCGAGGTCGCCCAGCGGCTCAGCCGCGTGCCCGGCGTGCGCCTCGCCGCGCCGATCGTCGAGGGCCAGGCGCTGGCGTCCTCGCCGTTCAACGGCGGCGGCGCGATCGTCCGAGGCATGCGCGCCGAGGATCTCAGGCGCCTGCCGCTGATCTCCGCCTCGATCAAGCAGGGCGGACTGGAGGATTTCGATACGTCCGAGGGCGTGATGGTCGGCCAGCGCCTCGCCAACCAGTTGTCGCTTCGGCTCGGCGACAACCTGACGCTGATCTCGCCGCGCGGCGCGCCCACCCCCATGGGCATGACGCCCAGGATCAAGGCCTATCCGATCGTGGCGATCTTCGAGGTCGGCATGACCGAATATGATTCCGCCTTCGTGTTCATGCCGTTCACGGAGGCGCAGGCCTATTTCAACCGCGACGGGGATGCCTCCTCCGTCGAGGTCTATACCGACAATGCCGACCGCATCGACCAGTATCGCCGGGCGGTGTCCGAGGCGGTCGAGCGGCCGGTCTTCATCGTCGACTGGCGCCAGCGCAACGCCACCTTCTTCTCGGCCCTGCAGGTCGAGCGCAACGTCATGTTCATGATCCTCACCCTGATCATCGTGGTGGCGGCGCTCAACATCATCTCCGGCCTGATCATGCTGGTGAAGGACAAGGGCAGCGACATCGCCATCCTCCGGACCATGGGGGCGACGCGCGGTGCGATCATGCGCGTCTTCCTGATCACCGGTGCCTCGATCGGCATGGTCGGCACCATTGCCGGCTTCGTCCTCGGGGTGGTCGTCTGCCTCAACATCGAGAAGATCCAGGAATTCGTCTCCTGGGCGACCGGGACGACGCTGTGGGACCCCACCGTCAGGTTCCTGACGCAGATCCCCGCCGACATGTCGACTGGCGAGACGCTCGCCGTGCTGATCATGGCGCTGGTCCTGTCGCTGCTGGCCACGCTCTACCCGTCGTGGCGGGCCGCCAAGCTCGATCCGGTCGAGGCGCTGCGCTATGAGTGACGTGGTCGACAAGACAGCGCCGGTCCAGGCGTCGGGCGGCGAGGAGCCGCCGGTGCTCTGGCTGAAGGGCGTCGCGCGCAGCTACAAGCAGGCGGGCGCGGTGCTGGAGATCCTCAAGGGCGCGGATTTCGCCGTCTGGCCCGGCGAGAGTGTCGCGCTGATAGCGCCGTCCGGCACCGGCAAGTCGACGCTGCTGCACGTTGCCGGCCTGCTGGAGGCCCCGGACGCCGGTGAGGTCTTCATCGGCGGGCAGGCGACCTCGAAGCTGCCCGACAGCGATCGCACGCGCATCCGTCGCCTGGAGATCGGCTTCGTCTACCAGTTCCACCACCTGCTCCCCGAGTTCTCGGCGCTGGAGAACGTGGTCATGCCGCAGATGATCCGCGGCCTGTCGTTCAAGGAGGCGAAGACCCGCGCCGCCGAACTGCTCGGCTATCTCGGCCTCGCCGAGCGGGTGAGCCACCGCCCGGCCGAACTCTCCGGCGGCGAGCAGCAGCGCGTCGCCATCGCGCGGGCGGTCGCCAATGCGCCGCGCATCCTGATGGCCGATGAACCCACCGGCAATCTCGACCCGAAGACCGCCGACCACGTGTTCCAGGCGCTGACCCAGCTGGTCCGCGCCTCGCGGCTGGCCGCCGTCATCGCCACCCACAACATGGACCTCGCTGCCCGCATGGACCGGCGGGTGACCATCCGGGACGGGCTCATCGTCGAGGTCTGACGGCCTGATTCACGGCGCGTCAACCATTTTGTTGCCTGTTTGTTCTTGTTGCTTGTGACGAGAACAAAAATAGAACACACTGCCTCCATCGACAACAGGGGGGGCCGCAATGATCCGGCAACTGATGGAAGACATGGCATCGCTCGTCGCGCTCGGCCTGTTCACCGGCATGGTGACGATCTGGGCGCAGGCGGTGCAGGGCCTTTGAGCGCCGTCCGGCGCGCGCCCCTGTGAAGAACGGGACTCATGCCGCCACGGGCCTTGTGGTCGGCGGGCTAAACCGCAACCTGTAGGAGCCAGCGAGTCGAGATCGGGAGACAGACGTGACGGATCGCCGCTTCGTGCATCTGCGCGTCCATTCCGCCTATTCGCTGCTGGAGGGCGCGCTCACCATCGCCAGGCTCGCCAAGCTGGCGCAATACGACCGCATGCCGGCGCTGGCGGTCACCGACACGAACAATCTGTTCGGCGCGCTGGAATTCTCCGACAAGCTCGCCGGCAGCGGCATCCAGCCGATCGTCGGCCTGACGCTGGCGGTCGATTTCGCCGACCGGGCGGTCGATCCGCGCCGTCCCGGCCTGACGCTGGCCAAGCCGTCCATCGCGCTGCTGGCGGCGAGCGAGGAAGGCTACCGCAACCTGATGGCACTGACCTCCATGGCTTTCATGGAGGGGGGCGATGCCGGCGAGGTCGTGGTGTCGCTTGATGCGCTCGCGCGCCATGCCGGCGGGCTGATCGCGCTCACGGGCGGACCGGGGGGTCCGGTCGACCAGGCGTTCCGCGACGGGCAGGGCGCTTTGGCGCGGGCGCGGCTTCAGGCGCTCACCGACCTCTACGGCGATGCGCTTTATGTGGAACTGCAGCGCCACGGACTCGACGGGGAGCGTGCCGTCGAGAGCGAATTGATCGACGAGGCCTATGCGCGCGGCCTGCCGCTGGTCGCCACCAACCAGTGCTATTTCGCCTCGCTCGGCGACTATGAGAGCCATGACGCCCTGATCAGCATCGCCGAGGGGCGGATCATGTCCGATCCCGACCGTCGCCGGCTGACCGTCGAGCACCGGTTCAAGACGCAGGCCGAGATGGTCGCGCTGTTCGCCGACCTGCCCGAGGCGGTCGACTCGACGATCGAGATCGCCCGCCGTTGCCACTATCGGCCGCGGACGCGCAAGCCCATCCTGCCGAGCTTCACGCTGGAGCCGGGGGGAGCTGCCATCGACGAGGCGGCCGAACTGGGCCGGCAGGCCCGCGAGGGACTGGCGCGGCGGCTTGCCGCCCACGGCCCGGCGCCGGGCCTGACCGAGCGGGACTATGCCGAGCGCCTGGAGACCGAACTCGGGGTCATCGGGCGGATGAAGTTTCCCGGCTATTTCCTGATCGTCGCGGACTTCATCCAATGGGCGAAGGCCCAGGACATTCCCGTCGGTCCCGGGCGCGGGTCGGGCGCCGGCTCGCTCGTCGCCTATGCCCTGACCGTTACCGACCTCGACCCGCTGCGCTTCGCGCTGCTGTTCGAGCGCTTCCTCAACGAGGAGCGCGTCTCGATGCCGGATTTCGACATCGATTTCTGCCAGGACCGGCGCGACGAGGTGATCCGCTACGTCCAGCAACGCTACGGGCGCGACCAGGTCGCCCAGATCATCACCTTCGGCACGCTGCAGGCGCGCGGCGTCCTGCGCGACGTCGGGCGCGTGCTGGAGCTGCCCTACGGCCAGGTCGACAAGCTCTGCAAGCTGGTGCCGCAGAACCCGGCCGCGCCAATCTCGCTCGACAAGGCGATCGCCGGCGAGCCGAAGCTGCAGGCCGCGCGTGAGGAAGATCCGGTCGTCGGCACCCTGTTCGACATCGCGGTGAAGCTGGAGGGGCTGAACCGCCACGCCTCGACCCATGCCGCCGGCCTCGTCATCGGCGACCGGCCGCTGGTCGAGCTGGTGCCGCTCTACCGCGACCCGAAGACCGACATGCCGGTCACCCAGTTCAACATGAAGTGGGTGGAGGCCGCCGGCCTCGTGAAGTTCGACTTCCTCGGCCTCAAGACGCTGACCGTGCTGCAGAAGGCGGTCGAGCTCCTGAAGCGCCGCGGCGTCGAGATCGACCTTGCCGCCATCCCGCTCGACGATACGAAATCCTACGACATGCTGGCGCGCGGCGAGACGGTCGGCGTGTTCCAGGTGGAAAGCGCCGGCATGCGCAAGGCCCTCGTCGAGATGAAGGCGAGCCGCTTCGAGGACATCATCGCTCTGGTCGCGCTTTACCGGCCGGGCCCGATGGCCAATATTCCCGTCTATTGCGCGCGCAAGCAGGGGCTGGAGAAGCCCGAATATCCCCATCCGTTGCTGGAACAGGTACTGGCCGAGACCCACGGCATCATCGTCTACCAGGAACAGGTGATGCAGGCCGCCCAGATCCTGTCCGGCTATTCGCTCGGCGAGGCGGACCTCCTGCGCCGCGCCATGGGCAAGAAGATCAAGAAGGAGATGGACCAGCAGCGCGAACGCTTCGTCTCCGGCTGCGTCGAACGCTCCATCGCCAAGTCCAAGGCCGACGAGATCTTCGACCTGCTCGCCAAGTTTGCCGATTACGGCTTCAACAAGAGCCATGCGGCCGCCTATGCGCTGGTCGCCTACCAGACCGCCTATCTCAAGGCGAATTTCCCGGTCGAGTTCATGGCGGCCTCCATGACGCTCGACCTGTCGAACACCGACAAGCTCGCCGAATTCCGCCGCGAGGCCGTGCGGCTCGGCATCACCGTCGAGGCGCCCTGCATCAACCGTTCCGAGGTTCATTTCGATGTCGTCGAGGGCCGCATCCTCTATGCGCTGGCGGCGGTGAAGGGGGTCGGCACGCAGGCGGTCGAGGCGATGGTCGCGGCGCGGGATGGCCGGCCCTTCGCGGACCTCGCCGACTTCGCCCACCGCATCAATCCGAAGGTGCTCAACCGCAAGACGCTGGAGAATCTCGCCTCGGCCGGTGCCTTCGACGCGTTGGTGGCCGACCGGGCCTCCGCCTTCGCGGCGGTCGAGCAGGTGCTGGCGGAGGCGCAGCGCCACGCGCTCGGCCAGGCCATGGGCCAGAACGAGCTGTTCGGCGGCGGCGGGCCAGCCGCTATCCGCCTGCCGCAGGTCGAGCCCTGGCTGCCGGCGCGCAAGCTGGACGAGGAATACCGTGCCATCGGCTTCTTCCTGTCCGGCCATCCGCTCGACGACTACCAGGAATCGCTGAAGCGGCTGCGCATCGAGCCCTTCGCCGAGTTCGCCCGCAGCGTCAGGCGCGGTGCGAGCGCCGGCCGGCTCGCCGGCGTCATCACGGCGCGGCAGGAGCGGCGCACCAAGACCGGCAACAAGATGGGCATCGTCACGCTGTCGGACGCCTCAGGCCATTACGAGGCCGTGCTGTTCTCGGAGGGGCTCGCGCTCTACCGCGACCTGCTGGAGCCAGGCCGGGCAGTGCTGATGGCGGTCGGCGCGGAACTGCAGGGCGAGGATGTGCGCGTGCGCATCCAATCGGTCGAGCCGCTCGACGAGGCGGCCGTGCGCGTCCAGAAGGGCTTCCGCGTCTTCGTCGAGAGCATGAGCGCCATCGACAGCATCGCCAAGCGACTGCCAGCCAAGGGCGATGGCGAGGTCAGCCTCGTCCTGCGCCTCCTGGACGCTGCGAGCGAGGTGGAGGTCAAGTTGCCCGGCCGCTTCGCGGTGTCGCCGCAGATCGCCGGCGCGATCAAGGCCGTGCCCGGCGTCATGGCCGTGATGGAGATGTAAGCGGGCCTTCGAGCGGCCTCTGCGCCCATCGCGTCATGCCCGGGCTTGGCCCGGGTATCCACGAATTTCTTCGTATGCCGTGGTCAAGTCATGGATGCCCGGGCCAAGCCCGGGCATGACGGGTTGAGGCCGGAGCCTTAGCCAAAGGGCGCTAAACCGTCAGGCCTCGAGCCCATCAAGCCGGGCAGGCAGGGTGGCGATAGCCGCTTCATCGGCATTGGCGAAGGCAAAGCGCAGATGCTGCTCCTGGCCGGCGCCGAAATAGGAGCCGGGCAGGCCGAGCACGCCGCGCTCGGTGGCAAGCCGTTCGGCGACGCGTTCCGCGCCGACGCCATCGAACGGGTGGCGCACATAGGCGAAATAGGCCCCGATGGAGGAGATCGACCAGCCGGGACAAGCGGCGACCACCCCGGCGAAGGCGGCGATGCGGGCGTTGATGGTCGCGCGCATGGCGGCGCGCCAGTCAGCGAGGCCGTCGATGGCCCAGGCGAGTGCCTCCTGTGCCGGCCGGGCCGCGCAGATCTGGAAGCTGTCGAGCACCTTGAGGATCTCACCCATGGGCACAGGCCCCACGGCGATGGCGCCGATGCGGTGACCGGGCACCGCGTAGGATTTCGAGAACGAGTAAAGCTGGATGACGGTGTCCCGCCAGTTGGCCTGAGCCAGCAGGCCATGGGCGCGGTTGGCGCCATCCCCGAGGAAGTCGCGATAGGTCTCGTCGATGATGAGGGCGATGCCGCGGCGCGCCGCGAGATCCGCGAAGGCCGCGATCGTGGCCTCGGGATAGATGGCGCCGGTCGGGTTGTTGGGCGTCACCAGCACGATGGCACGGGTGCGCGTGTCGATCAGCGCTTCGGCGTCCTCAAGCGCCGGCACGAAGCCGCGGTCCGGCCGACAATCGAGCGCGCGCGTCTCGATGCCGAGCATGGCGAGCGTCATCTGGTGGTTGAAATACCAGGGGCGCGGCAGGATCACGTTGTCGCCGGCGCGGGCGAGTGCCAGCACCGCGGCGAGGAAGGCGAGGTTGCAGCCGGCCGTGATCGCGATATCGGCGGGCCCGACATCGCCGCCATAGACCCTGGCGACGTCGGCTGCATAGGCGGCGCGGAGCGCCTCGTCGCCGAGGATCGGCCCGTAGCGCGCGACATCGGGGCGCGCGGCAGCGGCGCCAAGCCTTGCCAGGAGTTCCGCCGGCGGGGGAGAGCCGGGGGCAGCCTGCGACAGGTCGATCGGCGGCCCGAAGTCGCCGCCGTAACGCGCCATCCAGGCCCGCGCGGCGGGGATCGGTGGCGAACCGGTATCGACGACATCCGGGTTGAGGTGGAACAAGGAGCTACCAGACCCCTGTGTTCGGCATGGAAGCCCACGGTTCGGCAGCAGCCTTTGCCTCGCCCTTCTGCAGGATCTCGATGGAGACATTGTCGGGCGAGCGGACAAAGGCCATGCGCCCGTCGCGCGGCGGGCGGTTGATGGTGACGCCGGCACGCATCAGCTTCTCGCAGGTGGCGTAGATGTCGTCGACCTCATAGGCGAGGTGGCCGAAATTGCGCCCGCCCGAATAGACCTCGGGGTCCCAGTTATAGGTCAGTTCCAGCATCGGCGCATCGCGCCGCCCGGCGGCGAGGTCGGCGGCGGCCTCCGCCTTGTCCTCGGGCGCGCACAGGAACACCAGCGTGAACCGCCCCTGCGCGAATTCGTTCTTGCGCACCTGAACCAGGCCGAGCTTGTTGCAGTAGAAGTCGAGCGACTGGTCGAGATCGGTAACTCGCACCATGGTGTGCAGATAGCGCATTCTTATGTCCTCGGGCGGCGGGAGTGACGATGATGGAGGCGGAGTTGAAGACCGCGGCGGGCGATCTGGCAAGCCTCATCAGGCAGTCCAGCCGTGCGGTCGCCTTCACCGGCGCGGGACTGTCGACCGAAAGCGGCATCCCGGATTTCCGCTCGCCGGGGGGATTGTGGACGCAGAACAAGCCGATCCCGTTCCAGGCCTTCATGGCGAGCCGAGAGGCGCGCAACGAGGCCTGGCGGCGCAAGTTCGTCATGGACGAGAGCTTTCGCAACGCCCGGCCGGGCAGGGGGCACCGGGTGCTCGCCGCCATGGCGCGGGCCGGCACGCTCGCCGGCATCATCACCCAGAACATCGACAACCTGCATCAGGATTCCGGCGTGCCGGAGGGCCGGCTGGTCGAAATCCACGGCAACGGCACCTATGCCACCTGCCTTGCCTGCGCGCGGCGCTACGAACTCGCCTGGGTGCGCCAGCGCTATGACGCGCTCGGGCAGGCGGCGCCCGACTGCGAGGCCTGCGGCGGGCCGGTGAAGTCGGCGACCATCTCCTTCGGCCAGGCCATGCCGGAGCGGGAGATGCAGACGGCCAGCGACTGGTCGCTGGCCAGCGACCTCTTCATCTGCCTCGGTTCCTCACTGGTCGTCTATCCCGCCGCGGGCCTGCCGATCGCGGCCCGGCAGAACGGCGCGCGCCTCGTCATCATCAACCGCGAGGAGACGCCGCTCGACGACATCGCCGACCTCGTTGTGCCGGCCGAGATCGGTCCGTTCATGACGGAGGTCGCGGCGGAACTCGACCTCGCCGTCGATTGTTGATGCCCGTCAAGACGGCATCCACCAAAAGCATTGGGAAATGGTGGACGGCATCAAATTGGGTCTTTGCGAAGTCGGGGCCGGTGTTATCCTTTTTGACAGAGAATCAAGGTGGGGTGGGATCGAGGCCAACGATCCCGATAAAGCGGCGGTGAGCGTGATGACGTCGGACGGGTCCGATCCGGACGGCCTGGGCAGCAGAAACAGCCTGCGCATGCGTGCCGAGGGACAGGCCTCGGTTGACGAGGTGCCCGGCGATCTGGTCGAGGTTGCCGGTACCATCAAATGGTTCGACGTGGCCAAGGGCTACGGCTTCATCATTCCCGACGGCGGCGGCCCCGACGTGCTGCTGCACGTGACGAGCCTCCGGCGCGACGGCTTCCAGACCGCCCACGAGGGTGCGCGGGTGGTGGTCGAGGCGACGGCGCGGGCGCGCGGCCTGCAGACCTTCCGCGTCCTCTCCATGGACGATTCGACCGCCATCCATCCGGCACAGCTGCCGCCGCCGCGCACCCACGTCTCGGTGGTGCCGACCAGCGGGCTCGAGCGCGCCGAGGTAAAGTGGTTCAACCGGCTGCGCGGCTTCGGCTTCCTGTCGCGCGGCCCGGGCACGCCGGACATCTTCGTCCATATGGAAACGCTGCGCCGCTACGGCATGACCGAGCTGCGGCCGGGGCAGTGGGTGCTGGTGCGCTTCGGCGACGGCTCCAAGGGCCTGATGGCCGCCGAGGTCCGGCCCGACGGCGTCGCCTTCCCAGCGTCGCACTGACCGGCTATTTTGCCGGTCATGATCATGGACCGCCGCCGCTTCCTCTCCGCCGGAGCCTTCGTCGCCGTCAGCCCCGCGCTGGCGCGCGGCGAGGTCAACCGACTGGCCATCGTCACCCAGGCCGGCGTCCGCCACGAGTTCCAGCTCGAGATTGCCAACACGCCGGAATCGCGGTCGCGCGGCCTGATGTTCCGCCGCGAACTGCCCGACGGGCGCGGCATGCTGTTCGACTTCGGCGCGCGCGAGACCGAGATTTCGATGTGGATGAAGAACACCTACATCCCGCTCGACATGATCTTCATCCGCGCCGACGGGCGCATCCGTCACATTGCCGAGAACACCACGCCGCATTCGGAGGCGACGATCTCGTCCGGCGGGCCGGTCAAGGGCGTGCTGGAGGTCATCGCCGGCACGGCGCGGCGGCTGGGCCTCAGCCCCGGCGACCGGGTCGAGCATCCCTTCTTCAGAGGTTGAGTTCGGCAGGGCGCCCCGGAAGCGCGCATCGCTTGCCGCCCGCCACCGCCTCGGCTATTGCGGGACGGGCGGGGCGTAGCGCAGCCTGGTAGCGCGAGAGTTTTGGGTACTCTAGGTCGCTGGTTCGAATCCAGTCGCCCCGACCATTTCCCCGGAGGTTGCCGTGGTCGCCCGCATCTACAAGCCAGCCAAGACGGCCATGCAGTCGGGTCTTGCCCAGACCGAGCGCTGGCGCCTCGACTACGAGCCGGAGGTCGCGCGCACGGTCGAGCCGCTGATGGGCTATACGAGTTCTACCGACATGCACCAGCAGGTGCGGCTGGAGTTCGATACGAAGGACGAGGCGATCGCCTATGCCGAGCGCAACGGCATCGCCTACCAGGTGTCGGAGGCCGAGGAGCCCAAGCGCCGCCTCGCCGCCTATTCCGACAACTTCAAGTTCACCCGGGTCGGCGCCTGGACGCATTGAGCGGCCCGGCGACGGGCCCTCGAGATTGATCCGGTCCCGTAGCTCAGCCGGATAGAGCGACAGCCTTCTAAGCTGTTGGTCGCAGGTTCGAGTCCTGCCGGGATCGCCAGTCGCCTCACGCGTCACACAGATTGCCACGCTCCACCCCTGCTGGCAGTCTGATGTGCCCGGCATCTCGCGGGCTCGAGGCAGGGGATACCACCAGATGAGCAAGCCTCCCGCTCGTGACGGCTTTAGGCCTTCGCGTGACGCCCTCACGCAAGGTGCGGTCAGCCGCAGAGCCTTTGCAGCCCTCGCCGCCGCCCCGCTCACGCTCCTCGCCGCCCCGCGCATCGCCCGCGCGCAGGCTTGGCCGGCCCGTCCGGTGCGCGCCATTGTCACCTTCGCGCCGGGCGGCACGGTCGATGTCTATGCGCGGCTCGCCTGCCAGCACCTGTCGCAGAAGCTCGGCCAGCAGTTCGTCGTCGAGAATGTCGCCGGCGCCACTGGCAACCGCGGCACCACGCAGGCCGCGCGCTCGGCGCCCGATGGCTACACGCTGCTGTTCGCGCTCTCGACCCACGCGGTCAATCCGTCGATCTTCTCGAACCTGCAATATGATCCGGTCGCGGACTTCTTGCCGATCAACCAGTCGGTGTCCTCGACCCATGTGCTGTCGGTGCATCCCTCGGTCACCGCCGCCAGCGCCCGCGACTTCGTCGCCGACCTGCGCGCACGCCCGAACCAGAACTATGCCCATGGCGGCCTCGGCACGCAGGGTCATCTGCTCGCCGAGCGGCTGAAGGTCACGCAGAAGCTCGACATGGTGGCCGTGACTTTCCCCGGCGCCGGGCCTGCCATTCAGGCCGTCGTCGCCAACCAGATCCCGAGCGCCTGGACCACCATGGCCTCGGCCGGCCCGATGATCGCAGGCGGCCGCCTGAAGGCGCTGGCGGTGACCGGCGAAAAGCGCTCGGCCCTGCTGCCCGACGTGCCGACCATGGCCGAACAGGGCTTCCCCGAAATCGTTGGCGACACCTGGGTCGGCATCATGGCGCCGAATGGCACGCCCAACGAGGTGGTGACCACCGTCAACCGGGAGATCTCGGAGTTCCTGCAGCAGCCGGCGGCGCGCCAGCGCCTCGCCGATGTCGGCTTCGACGTCGTCAACAAGGGCCCGGCGGATTTCGCGCAGTCGCTGAAGGACGAGATCGTCTTCTGGCGGAAGGTGGTCGAGGAGACCAAGGTGAAGATCGAGTGATGCCGCCTGCCGCCTCAGGCTGTGGCTGACTGCCACCTGCGCCGCGTCAGCCAGAGCACCAGCGTCGCCGCCGAGACCATCCAGATCTTGCCGAGCACGAGGCCGGGCAAGAGCGCTACCGATCCGAAGGCGAGCCAGAGGAACAGCGCTGAGTCGATGGCCGTGCCAACGAGGCTGGAGGCCAGCACGGCGGTGATCAGCCGCTTGCGGGCGAGCGGCGTATAGACGGCGGTGTCGGCGAGTTCCGAGAACAGGAAGGCCGCGGCCGAGGCGAGTGCGAGGGCAGGGGCGGCGACGAACCACGACAGCGCCGCGCCGGCGAGAATGCCGGCCAGCGACCAGCCGATGCCGAGCGAGCGCTGGACCAGGTCGCGCAGCACGAGCGCGAGGCCGATCATCAGGACGCCGCTCGGCGCCATCAGGCCGAACCCGACCGGGATCAGGCAGGGGCCGTTGGGCACGCAGGTGGTGCCGACATGGCCGATGAGCCAGTTGGCGGCGGGGATGGTGGCGACGAAGCCGGCGAGAGCGAGATAACCGAACATGGATAGGCAAACCTTTGTGAAGGCCGGCCATCTACACCGTCAGGCGCGGGCCGTCACGCCGATTGTGCAGCGCACGCGCTGACGACGCCCGCCGATTGCTCTACAATCGGGCAAAGTTCAGAGCGGCGCAGAGGATCGAAGGCCAGGCATGAGCGAAGCGCGTATCGACGAGGGCAAGGACCGGGCGACGGGTGCGCTGCGCGAGCGCGCTGATCTGTTCGCCGCCGCCTTCGTGGACGGTCTTCGGCGCCTGCTGCGGTCGGTGCGGCCGGTGGCGGCGCCGGTCTACACGGTGTTTGCGGGCTGGGCCGAATGGGGCTGCGCGGTCATCCTCGGGCTGGCGCTGGTGCTCGCCGGCATGGCCTATGTCGATCCGGTCATCCAGGGCGCCCGGCACCTGCTGACGCCCGGACAGGCGCTGTTCTTCCAGTGGGTCACCGATATCGGCAAGTCCGGCTGGGTGCTGATCCCGAGCGGCGTCGCCATCCTCGCCATCCTCGCGGTCATGCCGCCGGCACGGCGCTTCGCCGACCGGGTCGTGCTGGCCTTCTGCGCGCGGCTCGCCTTCGTGTTCGTCGCGGTCGGCGGTTCCGGCCTGATCATCTCCATCGTCAAGCGCATCATTGCCCGCGGGCGTCCCCGCTATTTCGAGGAGTTCGGCGCGCTGCACTTCCAGTTCCCGAGTTGGCAGCCGTCCTATGCAAGCTTCCCCTCGGGCCATTCGCAGACGGCCTTCGCCATCGCCCTGTCGTTTGCCTTCCTGTTTCCGCGCTGGCGCTGGCACCTGCTGATGGTCGCAGGCGTCGTGGCGTTCAGCCGGATCGGCGTCGATGCGCACTATTTCACCGACATCGTGGTCGGCTCGCTGTGGGGCGCCTGGTTCACGATCCTGACGCGCAACTGGTTCGCGCGCCGCGGGCTGGTGTTTCTGCCGGGCGCAGGGCACCGGCCGATGCCCATGCCGCGCCGACGGGTGGGGCAGGCGGTCGCAACCTTCGCCCGCCGCCTGCGCGGCTGAGCGCCGATCCTCAGCCGACCGATTTCATGCGATCGAAGCCGGCGGCGAGGTCCGCCTGCAGGTCGGCGACATCCTCGAGGCCGATCTGGAAGCGCAGGGCCGGCCCGCCGGGATTCCATGTGGTCACCGTGCGGTAGGACGCGCAGTCGAAGGGTACGACAAGGCTCTCGTAGCCGCCCCAGGAATAGCCCATGCCGAACAGTTCCAGCCCGTCGAGGAAGGCGGCGAGCTGCGTCTCCGAAACCGGCTGCAGGATCACCGAGAACAGGCCAGAGGCGCCCTTGAAGTCGCGCTTCCAGATGGCGTGGCCCGGATGGGAGGGGAAGGCGGGATGCAGCAGGGTCTTCACCTCTGGCCGCTGCGCCAGCCATTCCGCCATGGCCATGCCCTGGCGGCCCGCCTCGTCGAGCCTGAGCTTCATGGTGCGCAGGCCACGCAGCGCCAGGAACGTGTCCTCGGGCCCGGCATTGACCGCCATGAGGTCGGCCGTCGCCTTCAGCGCCGGCCAGCAACGCTCGTTGGCGGTGACGAGGCCCATCAACAGGTCGGAATGGCCGCCGAGATATTTGGTGCCGGCCTCGATGGCGATGTCGGCGCCGCGTTCGTGCGGCGGGAAATAGAGCGGCGTCGCCCAGGTATTGTCCATCACGACCGCCGCGCCGCGTGCATGGGCGGCTTCGGCGATGGCCGGGATGTCCTGCATCTCGAAGCTCTGCGAGCCCGGCGCCTCGGTGAACACCACCGTGGTATTTGGCCGCATCAGGTCGGCGATGCCGGCCCCGACCAGCGGGTCGTAATAGGTCGTCTCGACGCCGAATCGCTTCAGGATGCCGTCGGCATATTGCCGGGTCGGGCGATAGACGGAATCGGTCACCAGCATGTGATCGCCGGCCTTGAGGCACGACTGCAGCGTGACCATGATCGCGGCAAGACCCGAAGGCACCAGCACGGTGCCGGCGGCGCCCGAAATATCGGTCCAGGCTTCCTCGAGCGCCATGGTCGTCGGCGTTCCCCTGGTGCCATAGATGAATTTCTGCCGGCGGGCCTTGAGCTCGTCATAGGTCGGATAGAGCACCGTCGAGCCGCGATAGATCGGTGTGTTGACGAAGCCGAACTGCTCGGCCGGCTTGCGTCCTCCGATCACGAGGCGCGTGCGCTCGGAGAGCCGCTTGGGATCGGACGGGCCTGCCATGGATTGCCTCGAAGCTGGAAAGTCGGGACCGGATCGGTCGGGAAGGGCGGCCATTTCCCCGCCCCGATGCCGGGGCGTCAAGCCCTTGACCCCCGCCATGAGATGGCCTGTGATGCAGATATGCGGGGTCTGGCGGCCTCGAAAAACAAATCAACCGGCCGCCATTCGCGCCGCAGGCGACGCGACTGAATCAGCAGTCGACGTCGACTGAACCAAGTGAGAGTGGGAAAGGCTGCCACCATGAAACGAATCGTATCTTCCATCGCGCTCGGCGCTGCGATGAGCTTTGGCGCCACCATGGCGCTGGCTCAGACGCCGGGCGCCACGACCTTGCGCAACATCCAGAACAAGGGCTTCATCCAGTGCGGCGTGACCCAGGGCCTCGCCGGCTTCTCGATGCCCGACAGCGCCGGCAACTGGACCGGCATGGACGTCGACTTCTGCCGCGCGCTCGCCGCCGCGATCTTCAACGACCCGCAGAAGGTGCGCTTCTCGCCGCTCTCGGCCAAGGACCGCTTCACCGCGCTCCAGTCGGGCGAGGTCGACGTGCTGTCGCGCAACACCACCTGGACGCTGCAGCGCGATACCGCGCTTGGCCTGAACTTCTCGGTCGTCAACTACTATGACGGCCAGGGCTTCATGGTCCGCCGGTCGCTGAACGTGAAGAGCGCCCGCGAACTGTCCGGCGCCTCGGTCTGCGTGCAGACAGGCACGACGACCGAGCTCAACGTCGCGGACTTCTTCCGCGCCAACAACCTCAAATACGAGCCGGTCGTGTTCGCGACCGCCGACGAGACCGTGAAGGCCTACGACGCCGGCCGCTGCGATGTGTTCACGACCGACGCCTCGGGCCTCTATGCCGAGCGCGTCAAGCTGGCCAAGCCCGACGACCACGTGGTCCTGCCGGAGATCATTTCCAAGGAGCCGCTCGGCCCGGTGGTGCGCCACGGTGACGACCAGTGGGCGGACATCGTGAAGTGGACCCACTTCGCCATGGTCACGGCCGAGGAACTGGCCATCACCAAGGCCAATCTCGACCAGATGCTGACCTCGACCAACCCCGAGATCCGCCGCGTGCTCGGCGTCGAGGGCAATAACGGCGAGGCGCTCGGCCTGACCAAGGACTGGGTGGTCCGCATCGTCCGCCATGTCGGCAATTACGCCGAGGTCTTCGAGCGCAATGTCGGCCCCTCGACCCGCCTCGGCATTGCCCGCGGCCTCAATGCGCTGTGGAACAAGGGCGGTCTCCAGTACGCGCCGCCGATCCGCTGAGGACTTTGTCCTTATTGCTGGGCGAAAACGACTGGACATGACGCGCGTCCCGGGTCCACGATCCGGGACGTGCATCCGGTGAAGAACTGGCTCTCCGCCCCCGTCGCAAGGGGACGAGAAGGGCCTCTCGCCGGGCCAGAGATGGGGATGGCTGATATGACGGACAGCACGTTGCCCGCGCGCGGGGACGTTGCGCCAAAGATGGCGTTTTTCAACGATCCTAAGGTTCGAAGCCTGATCTTTCAGGCACTGGCTCTCGCCCTTCTGATCTTCGTGATCTACACGGCCATTTCGAACGCCGTCACGAACCTCTCGAACCAGCGCATCGCGGCCGGCTTCGGCTTCCTCGACCAGACCGCCGGCTTCGGCATCTCGCAGACGCTGATCCCCTGGTCGGAGGCCAATTCCTATGGCCGCGCCTTCGTCATCGGCCTCCTGAATACGCTGCTCGTCGCCGTCGTCGGCATCTTCCTCGCGACCCTCCTCGGCTTCATCGTCGGCATCGCCCGCCTGTCGCCCAACTGGGTGATCGCCAAGATCGCCTACTGGTATGTCGAGATCATCCGCAACCTGCCGCTGCTGTTCCAGATCCTGTTCTGGTATCTGGCGGTGCTGGCGGCCATGCCGACGCCCCGCAATTCCTACTCGCTGTTCGGGCTGTTCTTCGCCAACCAGCGCGGCATCACCGCGCCGAAGCCGATCTTCGAGCCAGGCGCGGGCTGGATCGGCATCGCGCTGATCCTCGGCCTCGTCGCTGCCTTCGCGGTCCGCCACTGGGCCTACAAGCGCCAGGAGGAGACGGGCGAGCAGTTCCCGGTCGCGGCGACCATGTGGGGCATCATCATTGGCCTGCCGGTGATCGCCTATCTCGTCATGGGCATGCCGGTCTCCTTCAACTATGCCGAACAGGGCCGGTTCAACCTGTCCGGCGGCATGACGCTCATCCCCGAATTCGTCGCGCTGGTGATCGCGCTGGTGGCCTATACCGCCGCCTTCATCGGCGAGATCGTCCGCGCTGGCATCCAGGCGGTCAGCCACGGCCAGACGGAAGCTGGCCGCTCGCTCGGCCTGCCCGAGGGGCGCATCCTCAACCTCATCGTCATTCCGCAGGCGCTCAGGGTGATCATCCCGCCCCTGACCAGCCAGTACCTGAACCTTGCAAAGAACTCCTCGCTCGCGGTCGGCATCGGCTATCCCGACATGGTCTCGGTCGGCGGCACGATCCTCAACCAGACCGGCCAGGCGATCGAGATCATCGCCATGTGGATGGGCTGTTACCTGACCATCTCCATCGTCACCTCGATCTTCATGAACTGGTACAACGAGCGCATCGCGCTGGTGGAACGGTGAGGAGCCGATCATGACCGCCAGCTTCACCCGTTCCGAGATCATCCAGCCGCTGCCACCGCCGGCGAGCCTCGTCGGCCCCTGGGGCTGGGCGCGCGCCAAGCTGTTCTCGAGCCCGCTGCAGACCCTGCTCACGCTCGTTGGCGCCTATGTCGCCTACGTCCTGGTCTGGAACTTCATCGACTTCACCATCGTCCGCGCGGTCTGGACGGGCGCTGATCGCGACGCCTGTCTCGACGAGAAGGTCGGCCGCTCCGTCGGCGCCTGCTGGCCGTTCATCTCGGCGAAGTTTGGCCAGTTCATGTACGGATTCTATCCGGTCGAGCACCGCTGGCGGGTGAACCTCACCTACATCATCGCCATCGCCCTGCTGGTGCCGCTGCTGATCCCCTCGCTGCCGCACAAGGCGCTGAACGCGATCCTGTTCTTCGGCATCTTCCCGGTTCTCGCCTTCATCCTTCTCCATGGCGGATCGGTCATCAATCCGTGGCTGGTCGTCATCGGCTGGCTCGGCGCGATCGTCGCTATGGGCCTCCTCGTCGCCCATCTGATGAGCCTGTCGGAGCGGGCGCACAACCAGCCGACGCTGCTCTACGGCGCCATCGCTCTGGCGATGGTGGTAGGCGGCGCCATCGGCTGGCGTCTTCTCGGGCTCGGCAGCATGGAGATTCTCGTCTTCGTCGCCGCCTTCGGCGTCGCCGCCGCCCTGGCGCTCGGCATGATGGAGGGGCGGCCGCACGACCCCTGGCTCGGTTATGCGGGGATCGCGGCCGGTGCCGCCATCGTCTGCTTCGCGCTGGTCCGGTACGGCATCTTCAACGCGCCCGCCCTTGAGGTCGTCGAGACCCGGCAGTGGGGCGGCCTCCTGGTGACACTGGTCGTGGCCACCACCGGCATCGTCGCGGCGCTGCCCATCGGCGTCGCGCTCGCGCTTGGCCGGCGCTCCAAGATGCCGATCATCCGCTTCCTGTCGGTCGGGTTGATCGAACTCGTGCGCGGCGTGCCGCTGATCACGGTGCTGTTCTTCGCCACCTACATGTTGCCGCTGTTCCTGGAACGCTCGCCCGACGCCATGATGCGCGTGCTGGTCGGCGTCTCGGTCTTCTCCGGCGCCTATATGGCGGAGACGATCCGCGGTGGCCTGCAGGCGATCCCCAAGGGCCAGTTCGAGGGCGCCATGGCGCTCGGCCTCAATTACCCGCGCATGATGGCCCTGATCGTCATGCCGCAGGCGCTGAAGCTGGTCATCCCGGGCATCGTCAACTCGTTCATCGGCCTGTTCAAGGACACGACGCTGGTCTCCATCGTCGCGATCTTCGACCTGCTCGGCGGCATCCGCGCCGGCTTCACCGACCCGCAATGGGCAAGCCCGGTGACGCTCTACACGGGCTTCGCCTTCGCCGGGATCATCTATTTCTCGTTCTGCTACTTCATGTCCCGCTACTCGATCTTCGTCGAGAACCGCCTCAATACCGGCCGCCGCCGCTAAGAGCGGGACGCCACAACCCTAGTCTTCCAAGGCTTCCTAGTTCTTCAGGAGTTCACGCATGGCAAGTCCCGCCACCGCGACGATGCCGACCACCACCAACGAAGTGGCGATCAGCATCGCCGGCATGCACAAGTGGTATGGCGAGTTCCATGTCCTCAAGGACATCAACCTCTCCGTCCATCGCGGCGAGCGCATCGTCGTCTGCGGGCCTTCGGGCTCCGGCAAGTCGACCATGATCCGCTGCGTCAACCGGCTGGAGGAGCACCAGCAGGGCACGATCATCGTCGACGGCATCGAGCTGACCAACGACCTCAAGCGCATCGACAGCATCCGCCGCGAGGTCGGCATGGTGTTCCAGCACTTCAACCTGTTCCCGCACCTGACCATCCTCGAGAACTGCACGCTGGCGCCGATCTGGGTGAAGAAGATGCCCAAGAAGGAAGCCGAAGAGGTGGCCATGCACTACCTCAAGCGTGTCCGCATCCCCGAGCAGGCGCTGAAATATCCCGGCCAGCTCTCGGGCGGCCAGCAGCAGCGCGTCGCCATCGCCCGCGCCCTGTGCATGAGCCCGAAGATCATGCTGTTCGACGAGCCGACCTCGGCCCTCGACCCGGAAATGGTCAAGGAGGTGCTCGACACCATGGTCGGCCTCGCCGAGGAGGGCATGACCATGATCTGCGTCACCCACGAAATGGGTTTCGCCCGGCAGGTCGCCAACCGCGTGATCTTCATGGATTACGGGCAGATCATCGAGATGAACGAGCCGAACCAGTTCTTCTCCAACCCGCAGCACGAGCGGACCAAGCTGTTCCTCAGCCAGATCCTGCACTAGGCGGGGACAGGCCGGAGGGGCGCTCGTGACCGCTCTGGCGAGCCATCTGCTGCCCTTGCTGGCGGCCTTGAGCCTTGGCCTTCTAGCCGGGGCCTTGCTGGCCGAAGACCGGCTGCTGGTGCCCTATTGGCGCACGCTGTCGGCGGAAGCGTTTTACGCGCTCCACCCGACCTATGGGCCGCTGCTCTATCGCTTCTTCGCACCGCTGACGATGGCAGCGCCGCCGGCTGCCGTGCTGGCGGCGGTGCAGGTCACCCTGCAGTCCGGAGGCCTTGCGCCGCGTAGTCTCGCGGCGATCGCGGCGGCCGTGCTGACCTGCAGCCTGGTTGCCATCTACCTCGTCTTTTTCAAGGCGGCGAACGACGCCTTCGTGCAGCGCGCCGTATCCGCCACGGACCTGCCGACGGTGCTGGCGCGCTGGGCAGCCTGGCACCGTGCGCGCGTTGTTGTGTGCGTGTCGGCCTTCGCGCTGTCGCTCGTGACGCTCGTCGCCTGAAACGGACGTCGCGAAGCCCCGACGGACCTCTCGGCTTACGTTGCCGGCCCGGTCGCCACCGGACAGTCCTCTCGCGCGCCCCACTCGCTCCACGAACCATCGTAGAGGCCGGCCGGCTGCTTGCCGAGCGCGTCGAGGCCGAGCCAGAGGATGCCGGCCGTGACGCCCGAGCCGCAGCTGGTGATGACGGGCCTGTCGAGATCGACGCCGGCCTCGGTGAAGGCCGCGCGGATGCGGTCCTGCGACACCAGCCGCCCGTCCTCGACCAGCGCTGTGGACGGGACGTTGAGCGCGCCCGGCATGTGGCCGGATTTCAGCCCCGCGCGCGGTTCCGGGGCCTCTCCGCGAAACCGTTCGGCCGAGCGGGCATCCACCACCTGCACCTTGCCGCTGGCGAGCGCCTTCTTGACGTCGCCGAGATCGGCGACGGCGCCATGATTGCGCCGGGCAGTGAAGTGCCGCGCCTCGCGACCACGCGCCGGGCCGGTTTCGACCTCGCGACCCTCGGCCACCCATTTCGGCAGGCCGCCGTCGAGGATGAACACCCGGTCGACGCCGAAATTGCGGAACATCCACCAGACCCGCGGCGCCGAGAACAGGCCGAGCCCGTCGTAGATCAGCACGGACTTGCCGTCGCCGATGCCGAGCTTGCGGCACGCCGCCGAGAACACGGTGCCGTCCGGCATCATGTGCGGCAGGTCGCTCGACTTGTCCTTCACCACGTCGATGTCGAAGCGTTGGGCGCCGGGGATATGGCCAGCGAGGAACTCGGCGTCCGCGTCGCGCTTCTGCGCCGGCAGATAGTAGGAGCCGTCGAGGATCACGAGGTCGGGATAGTTGATGTGCTCGGCGAGCCAGTCGGTCGAGCGCAGCCAGGGGGAGGGCAGGGCGGTCATGGCATTCGTTCTCCTTCGGGATGTTTCCGCCCTTTCTCGAAAGACGGAAACACCCCAAGTTGTTGTCCTGTCGCATTTTCTTAACGCGAACCGGTATCCACTTCGCTTGAAAATGCTCTAGGCGAACACGACGCGCACGCGCCGGTTCTGCTTGCCCTTCTTCTCGATCGCGGCCACGACGAGGCGTCCGATCTCGCTGGTGTTCTTCACATGGGTGCCGCCACAGGGCTGCAGGTCCAGCCCCGCGATCTCGACAAGGCGGACGCGGCCCGAGCCCATCGGCGGCTTCACCGACATGGTCTTCACGAGCCCCGGATTGGCGTCGAACTCGGCGTCGGTGATCCAGCGCTCGGTCACGGCGGCATTCTTGTCGATCAGCGCGTTCAGCTTCGCGGTCAGGTCGTCGCGGTCGAGCCCGGCCTCGGGAATGTCGAAGTCGAGGCGGCTTTCGTCGGTGCCGATCGAGCCGCCGGTCACCGGGAAGGACAGGACCACCGACAGGAGGTGCAGGCCGGTATGCATCCGCATGCGCTTGTATCGGATCGGCCAGTCGACGGCCGCCTTCACCCGCGCACCGACCGCCGGCGCCGCCGAACCCGGCGCGAGCACGTGGACGATGTCCTGCTTGGTCTCGCCATAGACAGCGGTTGCGACGCCGGATGTCTGGCCGTCGAAGGCGAGCGCGCCGACATCGCCCGGCTGGCCGCCGCCGGTCGGATAGAAGACGGTCCGGTCGAGGGCGACGCCGATGGCGCCGTCCTTCTCGGTGACGGCGACCACCGTCGCGTCGCATTCGGCGAGATAGGCGTCGTCGCGAAACAGGAATTCGGTCGCCATCAGGACACCGTCACCAGGTCGACCAGCGGCTCGGGCTTGCGCTCCAGCCAGCGCGGCACGGCGAGCCCCTTCGAGCGCAGAAAGGCGGGGTCGTAGATCTTGGAGGCATAGCGGAAGCCGTAGTCGCAGAGGATGGTCACGATCGTATGGCCGGGGCCGAGCTGCTTCGCCAGCCTGATCGCCCCGGCGACATTGATGCCGGTCGAGGGACCGACGCACAGCCCCTCGTGGTCGAGCAGGTCGAACATGACGGGGATCGCCTCCTCGTCGGGGATCTGGAAGGCGACATCGACCGGCGCGCCTTCGATGTTCTTGGTGACGCGGCCCTGGCCGATGCCCTCGGTGATGGACGAGCCGGAGGACTTGAGTTCGCCGTTGGTGAACCACGAATACATCGCCGCGCCCAACGGGTCGGCGCAACCGATGATGACCTTGGCATTGCGCTCCTTCAGCGCCATGCCGATGCCGGCGAGCGTGCCGCCCGAACCGATGGCGCAGATGAAGCCGTCGACCTTGCCGCCGGTGTCGCGCCAGATCTCCGGCCCGGTGGTCTCGATATGGGCCTGCCGGTTGGCGACATTGTCGAACTGGTTGGCCCAGAAGGCGCCGTTCGGGTTCTCCTTGGCCAGCCGCTCCGCCGTGCGGCCGGAAACCTTCACGTAATTGTTGGGGTTGGCGTAGGGCGCGGCCGGCACCTCGATCAGGCTGGCGCCGAGCTGGCGCAGGGCGTCCTTCTTTTCCTGGCTCTGGGTCTCCGGGATGACGATGACGCAGTCGAGGCCGAGCGCCCGGCCGACCATGGCGAGCCCGATGCCGGTATTGCCGGCCGTCCCCTCGACGATGGTGCCGCCGGTCCTGACAAGACCCTTGGCCATGGCGTCGCGGATGAGGAACAGGGCCGCGCGGTCCTTCACCGACTGTCCCGGATTCATGAACTCGGCCTTGCCGAGGATGGTGCAGCCGGTCGTCTCGCTCGCACGCTTCAGCCTGATGAGCGGCGTGTTGCCGATCGCGTCGACGACGGAGGAATGGACGGTCATGCAGAACTCCGCGGCCGCCAGGGCCGGCCGGCGACGCTAGCCGAGGCCCGCCGGCCGCTCAAGCCGCCGTAAGGTGGATCAGCAGCGTTCAGGCCTTGGCATAGACCAGCTGGCGGACGTTGATCGTGCCCGCCCGGAAGCCGGCCTCGCAATAGGCGAGATAGTAGAGCCAGAGCCGCCGGAACCGTTCGTCGAAGCCGAGCCGGATCAGGTCCGGCCAGGCGGCGATGAACCGCTCGGCCCAGATGCGGAGTGTCGTCGCATAGTCCAGTCCGAAGGCGTCCTCGCCCCTCAGCGCGAGACCGGACTTGCCGGGCATCTCGCGCAGATGGGTCGCCGTCGGCAGCATGCCGCCCGGGAAGACATAGGCGCGGATGAAGTCGATCTCGCGCAGATAGTCCTTCCAAAGGTCGTCGGCGAGCGTGATCACCTGGAGGCCGGCACGACCGCCGCTCCTGAGGCACCCCGCGACCGTGTCGAAGAACGTGCCCCAATATTCCTTGCCCACCGCCTCGAACATCTCGATCGAGGCGATGGCGTCGTACTGGCCGGTCTCGTCGCGATAGTCCTGCAGCTTGATGGTGACGCGGTCGGCGAGCCCGGCCTCCGCCATGCGGCGCGTCGCATAGGCGTGCTGCTCGTCCGACAGGGTGAGGCCGGTGACGCGGGCGCCGTAGTCGCGCGCCGCGACCTCAGCGAAGCCGCCCCAGCCGCAGCCGATCTCCAGCACATGGTCGCCGGGCTTCAGCCCGATGCGGTCGGCGAGCGCGCGATACTTGGCATCCTGCGCGGCCGGCAGGTCGGCCGCTCCCGCGCCGAAACAGGCGGAGGAATAGGTCATCGAGGGGTCGAGCCAGGCCCGGTAGAACGTGTTGCCGAGATCGTAGTGCGCGACGATGTTGCGGCGCGCCTGCGACCTGGTGTTGCGGTTGCGCCAGTGGCGGAACTTCTGCAGCGCGCGGCCCAGCGGGTTGTAGCGCGTCAGGTGCCGGACCGATTCCATGTTGACGCAGAAGAAGTAGAGGAACCCGGCGGGATCGGGACTGTCCCATTCGCGCCGGATGAAGGCTTCCGCAAAGCCGACGTCGCCGTCGAACACGAGCCGCCGCGCGAAGCGGTAGTCGTGGATCACGATCTCGGCGGAAGGGCCGGGCTCGCCGCCGCGGAAGACGAGGCGCCGGCCGTCCGGCAGGCGCATCGTGAGGGTCCCGCGGCGGATGCTGAGCGCGTATCCAAGCGCCACGCGGACCAGGGAGGGCAGGCCGGCCGCAACGCGCTTCAGGGTGTCGCGCGTGACCTCGACCGTATCGGAATGCTGATGGCTTGACGTCGATTCAATGCTCATGGCGTGACGATGCCTTCCGGAATGGTCCAACAGACCGGTCGCACCAGACCATCCGACGGCGGCGCGGCCCTTCGGGCGAATGTCTTGCCCGGACAAGCCGATGCAGGCGGGGACGGTCGGGCGCCACTCATCAAATTAGGACCTTTCCAGAAACGATCAACGGGGAGGCGTTGTTTCATTGTGCCGGCGAAACAGTCGGTTCAGCCGTCTTCTCCGGCCTCGCGGGACGCAGCGAGGGTGGCGAGAGCCCGCGCGCGCGCCTGGCCATGGTCGACGATGGGCCCGGGATAGTCGCGTCCAAGCACGATGCCGGCGGCGTCCAGTGCCTTCGGATGCTCCCAGGGCGCATGGATCGCCTCGGCCGGCAGGTCCGCGAGTTCCGGCACCCAGCGGCGCACATAGTCGCCCTCCGGATCGAATTTCGCGCCCTGGATCATCGGGTTGAAGATGCGGAAATAGGGCGCGGCGTCCGCGCCGGTGCCGGCCACCCACTGCCAGCTGGCGGCGTTGCTGGCGGGATCGGCATCGACCAGCGTGTCCCAGAACCAGCGCTCGCCGGCACGCCAGTCGATCAGCAGGTGCTTGACGAGGAACGAGGCGGCGACCATCCGCACCCGGTTGTGCATCCAGCCCGTCTGCCAGAGCTGGCGCATGCCGGCATCGACCAGCGGGTAGCCGGTCCGGCCCTTCTGCCAGGCAGTCAGTGCTGCCGCGTCGTCGGCCCAGGCGAAGGCATCGAAGCGCGGCTGGAAATTCTCGGTGGCAAGCGCCGGCCTATGGAACAGCAGGTGGTAGGAGAATTCCCGCCAGCCGACCTCGGCGAGGAATTTGGCCAGGCCCCGCTCGCCGTGCGCCGCACCGGCGTGCTGGGCGGCGTGCCAGATCTGCACGGGCGAGATCTCGCCGAAGCGCAGGTGAGGGGAGAGCCGCGAGGTCGAGCCCTTGTCCGGCCGGTCGCGCTCGCCGGCATAGCGGTCGAGATCCTCGTCGAGGAAGTCGGCGAGGCGCTGCTTTGCGGCCGCCTCGCCGGGCTGCCAGTGCGCGGGGAATTCAGCGGCCCAGTTCGGCCTTGCCGGCTCGAGGCCCCAGCCGGTGATCGCCTCGCTGTGAAGGCCCGGCGAACCATCCGTGAGTTTCGTCGGCGCGCTGAGTGCCGCGCGCGGCTCGCCGAGCCCGCTGACGGCGCGCCAGAACGGCGTGAACACCCGGAACGGCTCGCCGGCCTGCGTCTTCACGGTCCAGGGCTCGCGCAGGAGGTTGGCGGAGAAGGTCTCGACCGCCACGCCGACCTCCTTCAGCGCCGCCTTGATGGCGGTGTCGGAGGCAATCGCCGCCGCCTCGTAGCGGCGGTTCCAGGTGACGAGGCCGGCGCCGGTCTCGCGCGCCAGCGCCGGAACGATGGTCCGCGCGGCACCGGACCTCAGGATCAGGCGCCCGCCACGCTCTTCGATGGCGCGCGACAATACCTTGAGGCTCTGCGCCAGCCACCAGCGCGCCGCGCCGCCGGGCGCGCGCCCGCCTTCGCCGGTCGTGTCGAGCACATAGAGCAGAATCAGCGGCGCGCCGGAGCGGCAGGCATGGTCGAGGGCCGGGTTATCGCCAAGCCTCAGGTCGTCGCGGAACCAGACGAGGGCGGGAGCGGGCTGCGTCATGATGGAGGGTACGTTACCGACCCGAGGCCGGATCACGGAGCCCCGCTGACACGGCATCAACGGCAAGCCGGCGCAAAGTCAAAAGTGCTTTGCCGAAAAGTGCTTTGCCAGAACGTGCTGTTGAAAGAGTGGCTCCCCGGGCCGGATTCGAACCAGCGACCAACCGGTTAACAGCCGGTTGCTCTACCACTGAGCTACCGAGGAACGTTGCTCACTGCGAGTGAGCGGCGCGAATAACACAGGTGCTCGACGATTGCCAAGTGCCAAACATCGCCTGCGAGCATGGCTGAAGCATGGCTGCTGTGGACAGGGCCCCGGGGTCTGGAGTTGATGGCGTGATGGACCAGGGCACGCCGACCACAACCGCCGCCCCGCCGCGACGGCTCGTCGTCTTCGGGCGGCACTGGCCGATTCCCGCGACGGCTTGGCGGCGGCGTGTGCTCGGCTGGGGCTTCATCGTCGGTGGCCTGTTCAGCTTCCTCCCCGTGCTCGGCCCCTGGATGTTTCCCGTGGGATTCCTGATCCTCTCGGTGGACAGCCCGACGGTCAGGCGCATGCGCCGGCGGCTGACGATCAGGATCGGGCGCCGCTGGCCGCGGCTGAACGAGGCGATGAAACCGAAGGACGCGCGCCCGCCGGGCTGAGGCCTTCGCCAGAGCGCGTCACATTGTCGGTGTCATAATGTCGGTATTGGGTGGAGGCCTCGCCCGGAATCGAACCGGGGTGCAAGGATTTGCAGTCCTCTGCGTAACCACTCCGCCACGAGGCCATCCGGGGTCTTCGCCGGTGGTGCCGGCGCGGAGTGGCTTGCCTCTAGCATGCTGGTCCGGGGGCCGCAACAATCGACCGGCCGGCGTTGCCGGCTTGCACGGAAGGGGCCGGCCCCGGTAAAGACGATGACGGCAAGAGGGCGTCGACCCGCGCGGCCTTGAGGACCTGGTGATGATGGATTTCGAGCGGGCGCGCCGGACGATGGTCGATACGCAGATTCGCGTGAACGACGTCACCGACGCTCGCATCATCGAGGCTCTGATGGCCGTGCCGCGCGAGGAATTCGTGCCGCAGCAACGCCGCGCGCTGGCCTATCTCGACGACGACGTGCCAGTCTCCGAGGGCGCTGCGCCGCGCTACCTCGTCGAGCCGATGATTCTCGCCAAGCTGCTCCAGATCGCCGACATCGATTCGGGGTCGAGCGTTCTCGATATTGGCCCGGCGACCGGCTATTCGACCGCTGTCCTTGCGAAACTGGCTGGCCGGGTGACCGCCGTCGAGCAGGAACCCGCGCTGGCCGCGGCGACAAAGGCAGCACTCGCCGGAGCGGGCAATGTGACGGTCGTCGAGGGATCGCTGGCGGCCGGCGCGCCGGCGGGCGCTCCTTACGATGTCATCATTCTGCAAGGATCGGTCGAGACAGTGCCGGATGCGCTGCTGTCGCAGCTTGCCGAGGCTGGCCGGCTGGTTGCCGTCGTTGGCCGGGGCCGCGCGGCGAAATGCCTCGTCCATGTGCGGCGGGATGGCGAGGTCAGCGTCCGTCCGGCCTTCGACGCGGCAATCCCGCCGCTGCCGGGCTTCGCGGCTGCACCGGGATTCGTCTTCTGACCAAATCCTGTGCAGCAGGTGTGGCTTTCGCGCCCCACTCCGCCGGCCAAAACCGGCCTAGGCCACTACCGGGGTTTCTCGGAATGAAGTTTGCCTTTAACGAACGGTTAAGGGCTGATGTTTAACCACTTATGAACGTCTCGACTTTGGCGGAACCGTCGGGAAAAGCCCATATGCAGGTGTTGCCATGGTTCGTGCCGTTATGCGTGGCGTAGGCTCGCGGACTGCTTTTGCAGTTCTCGCCGGCGTCTTTTCGCTCATCCTTGCCGGGGCAGCCCGGTCGCAGTCGATCGACCAGACGCTCATCCAGGCCTACCGGAACAATCCCGACCTCAACGCGGCGCGCGCCGGCGTGCGCGTGGCCAACGAGGGCGTGCCCGCAGCCCTCTCGGGCTACCGTCCCTCGGTTAACGCCACCATCACGGCGGCCGGCCAGTACAGCGAATCCGCGCGCGGTTCGGTCGGTGGACCGCCCGGCTCGCGCACGGCCGTCGGCACTCTGCCGCGCGCGGCCAGCATCACCGCGACGCAGCCGCTGTTCGACGGCAACCGCACGACCAATACCGTGCGTCAGGCCGACCAGAACGTGCTGCTCGCCCGCGAGACCCTGCGAAACACAGAACAGATCGTACTGCTCGCTTCGGCGACCGCGCATATGAACGTGCTGCGCGAGCAGGCCGTGCTGGATCTGCGCCGCCGCAATGTCGAGGTGCTGCGCGAGCAGCTGCGTGCCACGCGCGACCGCTTCAATGTCGGCGAAGTCACCCGCACGGACGTGGCGCTGGCTGAATCGGCGCTGCAGGCCGCGATCGCGACCGTCAGCGGGGCCGAATCCGATCTCGCCAATTCCCGCGCGGTTTATCAGCAGCAGGTCGGACTTGCGCCGGGCCGCCTCGTGCCCGCGCGCACGATGGAGCGTTTGCTGCCGCGCAATCTCGACGGCGCGGTCATTGCGGGCCAGAGCGAGCATCCCGCGATCAAAGGCGCGCGCCACGGCGCCGATGCGCAGATGCTGCAGGTCCGGATCGCCGAATCGGCGCTCTACCCGACGCTCGGCCTGTCGGCGACGATCACCCGCGCCGCCGAGCAGACCGGACCCGCGACGCAATCCTTCTCCGCTGCCGTCGGCGCGACCCTGACCATCCCGATCTTCGCCAATGGCGGCCGCGACTACGCGACCATCCGCCAGGCCAAGGAGGCCTATGGCCAGCGCCGCATCCAGATCGAGACGGCGGCCGCGAGCGTGCGGCAGGCGGTGATGCAGTCCTGGGCCGCGCTCGAGGCTGCGCGCGCGCAGATCCAGGCGGCCGAGGTCCAGGTGCGGGCGCAGGAGATCGCGGTCAACGGCATCCGCGAGGAGTACAAGGTCGGCCAGCGCACGATCATCGACGTGCTCAACGCCACCCAGACCCTGACCGAGGCGCGCGTCGCGCTGGTGCGCGCGCAGCGCGACCGCGTGGTGCTGTCCTATTCGGTGCTGTCGGCCATGGGCCGGCTCAGCGGTTCACGCCTGGCGCTGCGCACGGAAATTTTCGACCCAACGGTCCACTACGACCAGGTCCGCGACCTGTGGGTTGGCGTCAGGACCCCCGACGGGCGCTGAGGGGCAGGGCGAACCCGACTTCGCTGTGGATCATAGTGCCACGCGTTAGCCATTGCGACGCGCGCGGTGCATAGTCGGCATTGTTGATTCGGTGGCGATTCCCGCTTTGCGCAGGTGACATGTCGGGCGCCCCGATGCGTGCAACTGGTAGGGTGGGCTGGTATGTCGCAGACGGCCAAGACCAATGAACCGTCGATGGAGGAAATCCTCGCGTCGATCCGACGGATCATCGCCGACGACGAACCCGCCAAGACTCCGCCGCCCGTCGCCAAGGCGCCGGAGCCGGCTCCGAAGGCCGACGAGGCGCCGAAGTCGCAGGACGACATCGACGCGCTGCTGGCCGGTTTCGACGCCGAACCGGAACCGCCCCCGCCGCCGGTCGTAAAGGCGGCGCCTCCGCCTCCGCCGGCCCCAGCGCCCCGCGAGCCGGAAATCTTCGAACTGTCGCGCGCCGACGCCGTGCCGGACCGGGTCGGCATGATCCGCCCGATCTCCCAGCGGGCCGATATCGAATTCATGGACCAGGCGCCCCCGGCTCCGGCGCCGGTCGCAGCTCCCGCCGGCCCGACGCTGATCTCGGCCGACACCCACGCCGCCGTCGGCGCGGCCTTCGGCTCGCTCGCCAACACCATGCTCTCGGGCAACGGCCGCACGGTGGACGACCTCGTCAAGGACATGCTGCGGCCGATGCTGAAGAACTGGCTGGACGACAATCTGCCGCAGCTCGTCGAGCGTCTGGTGCGCGCCGAGATCGAGCGCGTCTCGCGGGGCGGCTCGGGGCGCTGACGCCGTCTCTCAGGCGTCGAGACGCCGCGCCAGCCGCATTCGGAACCACAGCACCATCAGCGGCAGCATGACGGCGGTCGCAGCGAACAGCGACGGCGCGCCGAACCGGTCATAGGCGAGGCTGGCCAGGAAAACCCCCACCGTCTGTCCCGCGAAGAAGGCGAAGGCGAAGGTGGCGATCGAGGCGCCGCGCGCCTGCGGGTTGATCTGCGTCGCCATGATCTGCAGCGAATTGTGGAACAGGGCAAAGCCGGCGCCGCCCGCGACGATGGCGAGCGCGACCAGCCACAGGGCAGGGGTCAGCGCAAAGGCAAGGAAGCTCAGCGCAAACAGCACCGCCGAGACGACGATCAGCCGCGACTGGCTGAGCCGCGCCAGCAGCCAGGGCGCAAGGCCCGAATAGGTCACCGCGCCGGCGGCGCTCAGCGCGGTCAGAAGCCCGATCGCCGTGTAGCTGATGCCGTAGGATGTGCGCAGATGCGCGCCGAGGAAGGTGAAGGCGCCGAAATAGAGCCCGGCCTCCAGGGTGACGGTCAGCAGCACGAGCCGGCCGGTCGGGCTCTTGCGGATGGCGAGGATCTGCCCGAACGAGCCGAGGAGGCCGCCCTCCGGCACGGGCGGCAGGCGCGACAGCACCGGGTTCGAGCGCATCTGGACCGCCAGAACGGCGCCGCCGACCAGCAGGAAACCGCCGACCATCAGGAACACCGCGTGCCAGCCGAACAGGTCGGCGAGCACGCCGCCGATCGCCTGGCCGGAGACGGTTCCGGTGCTCATGAAGATCATGTAGCGCGCCAGCACCGCCTGGCGCTGGGGCAGGGGCACCGTGTCGCCGATGAAGGCGAGGCAGTTCGGGATGATGGCCGCCCCCGTCAATCCGGCGAGGAGCCTGAGGACCGCGAGCTGGTCGAGGCTGGTGGCGAAGGCCGAGGCGACGGTGAACAGCCCGCACAGCAGCGCGCCCAGCGCGATTACCCGGACCTTGCCGTAGCGGTCGCCGAGCGGGCCGGTGACAAGCTGGAAGCCGCCATAGCCGACCGCATAGGCCGTCACCACGATGGCGGCGCCGCCCGGCGTCGTGTCGAAGGCGGTGGCGAGCTTGGGCAGCAGCGGATCGCAGAAGCGCAGGGCTGCCGAGGAGGCGAAGGAGGCGGCGCCCAGCACGAACAGAGCGCGCCACGGAACGGCGTCCGTCGGCGGGTCCTCGATCGTCGCGATGGCCATAGGGAGAGCCTATGCGCCCTCGCATTGCGTTGCGGCAAGTCGCGGAGGCGCATGGCAGAAATGTTGACTTCCTGTCGTTGGCGCGGCTTTGGTGCGCTCCCCATATCGCCGTTTTGCCTTACCGCCGGACCGTCATGCTCGAGAAGACCTATTCGCCGAAGGACATCGAGGCCCGCATGGCCGCGGCCTGGGACAAGGCCGACGCCTTCAAGGCGGGGCGGCCCGACCGCGCCGGCGCCGAGACCTATTGCATCGTCATCCCGCCGCCGAACGTCACCGGTTCGCTGCATATGGGCCACGCGCTGAACAACACACTGCAGGACGTGCTCTGCCGCTACGAGCGCATGCGCGGCAAGGACGTGCTCTGGCAGCCGGGCACCGACCATGCCGGCATCGCCACGCAGCTCGTAGTGCGGCAGCAACTGGCCGAGCGGCAGATCCAGATGCGCGACCTCGGCCGCGAGGCCTTCATCGAGAAGGTCTGGGAGTGGAAGGCCGAGAGCGGCGGCACGATCGTCAACCAGCTGAAGCGCCTCGGCGCCTCCTGCGACTGGTCGCGCGAGCGCTTCACCATGGACGAGGGCCTGTCGAAGGCGGTCATCAAGGTCTTCGTCGACCTGCACAGGGCCGGCCTGATCTACCGCGATAAGCGCCTGGTGAACTGGGACCCGGAGTTCCAGTCGGCGATCTCGGACCTGGAGGTGGACAGCCTTGAGGTGAAGGGCAGCCTCTGGCACTTTAAATATCCGCTGAAGGACTTTCCCGGCGAGTACATCGTGGTCGCCACGACGCGTCCCGAGACCATGCTGGGCGACACGGCGGTGGCGGTTCACCCCGACGACGAGCGCTACCGGCACCTGATCGGCAAGACCGTGGTGCTGCCGCTGGTCGGCCGCGAGATCCCGATCGTCGGCGACACCTATTCCGACCCCGAGAAGGGCTCGGGCGCGGTGAAGATCACGCCGGCCCACGACTTCAACGATTTCGAGGTCGGCAAACGCCACAACTTGCCGCTCATCAACATCTTTACGGCACAAGCCCGAATTGTTGACTGGGACAAACAGGTTAGTCCAAGCGTTGACGAGACGCTGAGGACTCGGCCAACGGCGATCGTGATCCAGGACGCGGATGATCCAGAGATTGATGCCGTCCGCCGTATCCCATCCGAATTGCGCGGCCTGGATCGCTTTGAGGCGCGCAAGCTCGTGGTCGCGATGATGGAAGAGCTCGGCCTCGTCGAGAAGATCGAGCCGCACACCCACATGGTGCCGCATGCCCAGCGCGGCGGCGCGGTGGTCGAGCCCTGGCTGTCCGACCAGTGGTATGTCGACGCCGCGACGCTGGCGAAACCTGCTCTCGCGGCCGTCCGCAGCGGCGAGACGCGCTTCGTGCCGGAGCGCTTCGCCGGCGACTATTTCCGCTGGCTCGACAACATCCAGCCCTGGTGCATCTCGCGCCAGCTCTGGTGGGGTCACCAGATACCCGCCTGGTATGCCGAGGACGGCACGATCTTCGTCGCCGCGGACGAGGCGGAAGCGCAGACGCAAGCCGACACGCATTTCGGCCGGGCAGGGGTGGCGCTGACCCGCGATCCCGACGTGCTCGACACCTGGTTCTCGTCCGGACTCTGGCCGTTCTCGACGCTCGGCTGGCCGGACGAGGCGCACGAGCTGAAGCGCTTCTACCCGACCTCCACGCTGGTCACCGGCTTCGACATCATCTTCTTCTGGGTCGCCCGCATGATGATGCTGGGCCTGCACTTCATGAAGGAGAAGCCCTTCTCCGACGTCGTCATCCACGGCCTCGTCCGCGACGACAAGGGCCGCAAGATGTCGAAGACGCTCGGCAACGTCGTCGACCCGCTCGGCCTGATCGACGAGTTCGGCGCCGACGCGCTGCGCTTCGCGCTGGCCGCGCAGGCGAGCCAGGGCTCGGACGTGAAGTTCGCGCGCTCGCGCGTCGAGGGCTACCGCAACTTCGCGACCAAGCTCTGGAACGCCGCCCGCTTCACCGAGATCAACGAGTGCCGGCGCGTCGCCGGCTTCGACCCCGCGAAGGTCGAGACGACGCTGGCGAAATGGATCGTCGGCGAGACCGCCAAGGCGGTTGCCGAGACCGAGGCCGCCATCCAGGCCTACAGGTACAACGAGGCGACGGGCGCGGCCTATCGCTTCGTCTGGAACATCTTCTGCGACTGGTTCCTGGAACTCGCCAAGCCGGTGTTCAACGGCACGGACGAGGCGGCCAAGGCCGAGGTGCGCGCCGCCACCGCCTGGACGCTCGACCAGATCCTCGCCCTGCTGCACCCGTTCATGCCCTTCATCACCGAGGAGCTCTGGACCGTCACGGGCGAGGAGGGGCCGGCGCGCGACGGCGTGCTGGCGCTCTCCGCCTGGCCTGATCTCAAGGGCCTCGAGAATGCCGAGGCGGAGGCCGAGATCGGCTGGCTGGTCGATGCCATTTCCGCGATCCGCTCGGTGCGCGCCGAGATGAACGTCGCGCCGGGGACGCAGGTGCCGCTGGTGCTGGTCGGCGCCTCCGCGACGACGGCGGATCGCGCGACGCGGCACCACGACCTCCTGGCGCGCCTCGCGCGTCTCTCGGAGATCACCACGGCGGACGCCGCGCCCAGGGGCTCGGTGCAGGTCGTCGTGCGCGGCGAGACGCTGGCCCTGCCGCTGGCCGGCATCGTCGACGTCTCGGCCGAGCGCACGCGCCTGACCAAGGCGCTGAAGGAGGCCGAGGGCGACATCGCGCGCTGCGACGGCAAGCTGAACAACGCCAACTTCATGGCCCGCGCCGCCGAGGACGTGGTCGACGAGCAGCGCGAGAAGCGCGTCGAAGCCGCGGAACGCAAGGCGCGCATCGAGACGGCCATCGGGCGGCTGGCCGAACTCGGCTGAGGCGATGCGCTTCGTCTGGCGGGGCGCTCTCGGATTGCTGGCGGCGCTTCTTTTGCTGACGCTGGTGACCGCGCGGCAGGCTGATCCGGTGCTCTATCCGCCGGCCGAGGGCGCGCCCTCGGTGCTCGTCCACGTCGTGTCCCATGGCTGGCATTCCGGGATCGCGGCCCCGCGCGACGCGCTTCGCGCCTCGGCGGAGCGGCAGGGCTTCGGGCGTCTCGTGGCCATCCTCGACCGTTTCGCCAGCTACCCGTTCACGGAGATCGGCTGGGGCGACGAGCGGTTCTACCAGGAGACGCCGACCACCGCCGACGTGAACCTTGCCAGCGCGCTGCGGGCCCTGTTCCGGCCCGGCAATACGGCCGTGCTGCATGTCGTCGGCCTGGAGCGCGCCGCGCCGCTTGTCTTCGCTCGCTCGGACGTGCTGGCGATCCGGCTGTCGGAGGCGGGCTTCGACAGGCTGGTTCGCTTTCTCGACGCCTCGATCCGGCCCGACGAGGCCGGGCTGCCACGCGAGATCGGCCGCGGGCTCTACGGGCCGAGCCTGTTCTACGCCGCGACCGGCACCTTCTCGCTTCTGCAGGTCTGCAATCACTGGGTTGCCCGCGGCCTTGGCGAGGCGGGCCTGCCCTATGCTCCGGTGCTCGCGGTCCATCCGGCCGGCTCGTTCGCCGACCTGGAATGGCGTGCGGGCGCGTTGAGATTGCCGGCCCGCTAGTTCTGCGAGCGGTATTGGCTGCGCCGCCGCCTTCACCCTCCCCTGGAGGGGGAGGGTCGATCGAGCGTTAGCGAGATCGGGGTGGGGTGACGTCTCGCTTCTCGCTCGGCGATGGCCGGACGCTGCTTGAAGCCACCCCACCCCGGCGTCCCAAGGGCCGCCGACCCTCCCCCTCCAGGGGAGGGTTCGCGTTGGGGTCGCGCCTCCAGATGGGGATAAGTTCACGCCCCTTCGCACACCGCGCTCCCGCCAAACCCCTGATCCACCGCTCTTTTTCGGCCTGCTGACAGAATCTGGCGCGCAAACTTATCCCCATCCCCCGTGCTTGCCCCATCCTCGTCCGACCTTCTGCCCTCTCGAGGCATCTTCCGGTGGTGTGGATGATGGGGTGGAAGGGCGGTTCCTCTGCGCGGCGGCCTCACCAGTTCGTCGCGCCGGGGCGTCGCCGGGACATCCGCCCCTTCGGGCCTTCAGGCGCCACTGCGCCGGGGGTGACCGTTGCGCGAGGAGCATCGCCAGGCGGGCGAGAGGAACCGGTGCTGCGGGGCGACCCGCGGCGCCGGACGGGACCGGGGCGAAAGCCCTCATGTCCCGCAACGGCCTAAGGTTTCCAAAGGGGGCGGTAATCCCCCGGAGCCCCCGGCCGGAGAGGCGAGGTCAAGGTCCTTACCGGCCACCCCGCGTCTTGTCCTCCCGCCCCGGAAGCGCGGACCCGGATGACGCAAATGCCGCGGCGAAGCGCCGTGAGGCGCGCCGGCTCGCGTGCAGGCCCTGATCCAAGTTGGATCACATGAGGACCTGGACGCGAGCCGGCGGGCTTCGGCGATCCGAAGTCCGGTTCTCCGTTTCGACGGGGAGCCACAGGAGGCGGCGTTCCGCCTCCGCGCCTGACGGCGCTTCACCCCTCGTGCCTTTCGCAAGGAAGGAGCGGGGACCGACCAGATCAAGCCCCGGCCTGTCAGGCGCGGGAACGGGGAGGCGTGCGCCGGGGGAGGCGCCGTTGCAGCACAGCATCATCGAACCGGCCGGCGCGCTGTCCCCTCACGAGAGCTCGCGCCTTGCGATTGTCCGCCCGCTGGTCCTGCGCCCTGTCTTAGCTGCGCCGCAGCATCGCCGCGCATTTCGTGTCATTTCCGCAACAGATTGGAACTGCTCGTATCGACGGCAATCGTTCACCATTTTCCGCCGCAATCCCGCCACAGGCCAAAGCGCAGAAATTGCCCGACAAATCTGGTTCGGGCGGGCGTCAATGCGCTCTGTTCCGCATGTGTGGCCCGTCGAGTTGATGCCTTTTCAAGTCTCTCCCGCGATGTCAGGACACCGCTCAACGCCCTCTCCGTCGGGGGCGATGAATGCATCGTCACGGGGAGCGACATGAACGCCCACACCTTCACCAAGAGCAAGTTCGACAAGTCGAAGCTGCCGAGCCGGCACGTCACCGAAGGGCCGTCGCGCGCGCCGCACCGCTCCTACCTCTATGCGATGGGTCTCTCGACCAAGCAGATCCACCAGCCCTTCGTCGGCGTGGCGACCTGCTGGAACGAGGCCGCGCCCTGCAACATCGCGCTGATGCGCCAGGCGCAGGCGGTCAAGAAGGGCGTCGAGTCCGCTCAGGGGACACCCCGCGAGTTCTGCACCATCACGGTTACCGACGGCATCGCCATGGGCCATGCCGGCATGAAGTCCTCGCTCCCCTCGCGCGAGATCATCGCCGACTCGGTCGAGCTCTCCATGCGCGGCCATGCCTATGACGCCCTCGTCGGTCTTGCCGGCTGCGACAAGTCGCTGCCCGGCATGATGATGGCGATGATCCGCCTCAACGTGCCGTCGATCTTCATCTATGGCGGCTCGATCCTGCCCGGCACCTTCCGCGGCAAGCAGGTCACCGTGCAGGACCTGTTCGAGGCGGTCGGCAAGCATTCCGTCGGCGAGATGTCGTCCGAGGATCTCGACGAGCTGGAGCGCGTCGGCGCCCCGTCCGCCGGCGCCTGCGGCGCGCAGTTCACCGCCAACACCATGGCGACCGTGTCCGAGGCCATCGGCCTGGCGCTGCCTTACTCGGCCGGTGCGCCTGCGCCCTACGACATCCGCGACGCCTTCTGCTACGCGGCCGGCGAGAAGGTGATGGAACTGATCGCCAGCGGCATCCGCCCGCGCGACATCGTCACCCTGAAGGCGCTGGAGAATGCCGCGACCGTGGTGGCCGCCTCGGGCGGCTCGACCAACGCGGCGCTGCACCTGCCGGCGATGGCGCACGAGGCCGGCATCAAGTTCGACCTGTTCGACGTCGCAGAGATATTCAAGAAGACGCCCTACATCGCGGACCTGAAGCCGGGCGGCAAATATGTCGCCAAGGACATGTTCGAGGCCGGCGGCATCCCGCTGCTGATGAAAGCGCTGCTCGATGGCGGCTTCCTGCACGGCGACTGCATGACGGTGACCGGCCGCACCATCGCCGAGAACCTCGAGAAGGTGCGCTGGAACCCCGACCAGGACGTCGTCTATCCGACCTCCAGGCCGATCACCAAGACCGGCGGCGTGGTGGGCCTGAAGGGCAACCTCGCCCCGGACGGCGCGATCGTGAAGGTCGCGGGCATGAAGAAGCTGAGGTTCAAGGGTCCGGCCCGCTGCTTCGACCGCGAGGAAGAGTGCTTCAAGGCCGTCACCGAGCGCACCATCAGGGACGGCGAGGTTCTCGTCATCCGCTATGAGGGCCCGAAGGGCGGCCCCGGCATGCGCGAGATGCTGGCGACCACCGCCGCCCTCTACGGGCAGGGCATGGGCGACAAGGTGGCGCTGATCACCGACGGCCGGTTCTCCGGCGCTACCCGCGGTTTCTGCATCGGCCATGTCGGTCCGGAGGCCCAGGTCGGCGGCCCGATCGCCCATCTGCGCGACGGTGACATAATCGAGATCGATGCCGTCAAGGGAACGCTCAAAGTTCGCCTTACGGCCGCCGAATTGCGGGCGCGTAAGAAGGAATGGAAAGGCCCGAAGGACACCGAATTCGGTGCGGGCGCCATCTGGAAATACGCGCAGCAGGTCGGTCCTGCAGTTGACGGTGCCGTGACCCATCCGGGCGGCGCCGGGGAAAAGCACGTCTATGCGGATATCTGAGGCTCTGACAGTCCGTGCCGTGGTCGTGGCGCTGGTGGTGGCGGCAAGCCCCATCGGCGTCGGATCGGCGCTTGCCTTCGACGGGCAGCCGGCGGGCGATGCCCGCTCGGCGCTCGACGCCTTCCGCGCCGGCGCCCGCGCGCTGCGCGACGGCCGGGCCGAGGAGGCTGTCACCGCCCTGCAATATGCCGCGAGCGGCGGCCATGCCGCCTCCGCCTGGCGCCTCGGCCGCATGTACATGGCGGGCGAGGGCGTCGCGCGCAGCGACCTGAAAGCCTTCGAGACCTTCCGCCGCATCACCATCGACCGCCGCGACGAGAGCCCGAACTCGCCGGACGCGCGGTTCATTTCCTCGGCTTTCGTGCAGATGGGCAACTATCTCATCGAGGGCATTCCGAACTCCTATGTGCGCCCCGACCTGCAGAAGGCGTTCGAGCTCTATTTCTACGCCGCCTCGACGTTCGGCGACGCCGACGGCCAGTTCCGCCTCGGCCGCATGTTCCTCGAGGGCAAGGGCACGCCGCGCGATCCGCGCCAGGCGGCGCGCTGGCTGTGGCTCGCCGCCGACAAGAGCCACCACCAGGCGCAGGCCGTGCTCGGCCACATGCTGTTCGCCGGCCGCGACGTGCCGCGCGCAGCGCCGCGCGGGCTGATGTTCCTGACGCTCGCCAAGGAAGCGGCGGGCGACAACGAAGCCTGGATCTCCGAGATGTACGACGAGGCCATGCGGGCCGCCTCGGACGACGAGCGCGGCGTCGCGTTGCGCCTCGTCGAGAACTGGCTCAAGACCAACCGCCGCTGAGCGGGAGCGCACCCCCGTGACCCTGGCCGAGACGCACCATTTCGTTCCGCCCGGGCTCGACCATCCCGCCGAACAGATGAAGCCGCTGCGCTTTCTGCGCACGCTGATCCGCAATCCGCTCGAGACCTGGCCGGAGGGGCTGTTTCGCGAGCCGTCCATGCGGCTCGACTTCGCGGGGCGGCCGCTGCTCTTCGTCATGGACCCCGCCATGGTCGAGGAGGTGCTGGTCACCAAGGCCGACATTTTCCCCAAGGCGCCGATCGTCCAGCGCGCCATCGGTGCCGCCGTCGGCACCAAGTCGATCTTCACGGCCGAGGGCGCCGACTGGCGCTGGCAGCGGCGCGCCTCCTCGCCGCCGTTCCGTCACGGCACCATCCTCGGCTTCGTGCCGGCCATGACCAAGGCCGCCGAAGAGGCGGTCGACCGGCTGCTCGCGGCGCCCTCCGGCCAGCCGGTCGACATCTCCGAAGCCATGATGACGACCACCTTCGACGTGATCGTCGACACCATGCTGTCGGGCCGCGGCTCCTTCGACACCGAGAAGTTCGGTGCCGAGATTTCGCACTATTTCGAGACGGTCGGCTGGATCGCCGCGCTGACCGTCCTGCGCCTGCCGACCTGGATGCCCTATCCCGGCAAGCGCCGCGCGCGTGCCGGCAACCGCTTCCTGAAAGCCGAGATGGCACGGGTCGTTGCCGAGCGGCGCGCGAACCCGAGCGCCACTCCGGACCTGCTGGACTCCATGATCGCCGCGAGCGATCCGGAGACCGGCAGGGCGATGTCCGATCTGGAACTGGCCGACAATCTCCTGACCTTCGTCGTCGCCGGTCACGAGACGACCGCGCTGGCGCTGACCTGGGCGCTCTGGCTCACCGCCAATGCGCCGGACGTGGAGCAGCGCCTGCTCGACGAGATCGCCGAAGTCGCCGGCGAGGCGCCCATCGAGGTCGGCCATGTCGATCGGCTCACCTATGCCAAGCAGGTCATCCAGGAGGCGATGCGCCTGTTTCCGCCGGCGCCGCTGATCCCCCGCATCGCCGCGGAGGACACGACGGTCGGCGGCGAGACGGTCGCGGCTCGCACGCCGGTCTATGTGCCGGTCTATGCGATCCACCGCCACCGGCTGATCTGGGACAATCCGGAACGGTTCGATCCCGGCCGCTTCGCGCCGGAGCAGGCGCGGGGGCGTCACCGCGGCGCGTATCTGCCGTTCGGCGCGGGCCCTCGCATCTGCATCGGCGCGTCCTTCGCGCTGGTCGAGGCGGTGGTGATCTTCGCGACGCTGATGCGCGCCCTGCGCTTCCTGCCCGTTCCGGGCCATCGGCCGAAGCCGAACACGCGCCTGACGCTGCGCCCGGACGGCGGCATGCCGATGCGCGTGGCGCGGCGCTGATCAGACCCTGATCTCGCACCAGACGGGCACATGGTCGCTCGGCTTCTCGAAGCCGCGCACGTGCTTGTCGATGCCGGCAGTCACCAGCCGGTCAGCGGCGTGGGGCGACAGAATGAGGTGGTCGATACGAATGCCGTTGTTCCGCTGCCAGGCGCCCGCCTGATAGTCCCAGAACGTGTAGAGCCGGTCGGCATCGTCGCAGGCCCGCGTCGCCTCGGTGAAACCGAGTGCTGCCAGTTCGCGCCACCTGCCGCGCGATTCCGGCTGGAACAGCGCATCGCCGGTCCAGTCCGCGGGGTTGCGGGCGTCGCGCGGCGTCGGAATGACATTGTAGTCGCCGCACAGGAGGAAGGGCTCCTCGAGCGCAAGCCGGTCGCGCGCGTGGCGGATCAGGCGGTCCATCCAGCCGAGTTTGTAGGTGAATTTCTCGGTGCCGAGCGGATTGCCGTTCGGCAGGTAGAGTGCGCCGATCCTGACCGAGCCGGAGGGCGTCGAGACCACCGCCTCCAGGTAGCGCGACTGCTCGTCCGCATCGTCGCCAGGCAGGCGCGGCGTCACATCCTCCAACGGCAGCTTGGAGAGGATGGCGACGCCGTTATAGGTCTTCTGGCCGTGGGTCGCGACATTGTAGCCGGCGCTCTCGAAGGCCTCGCGCGGAAACGCCTCGTCGACGCATTTCAGCTCCTGCAGACAGACGACGTCCGGGTCGCGCTCCTTGAGCCAGGCAAGCGTGTTCTCGACGCGAATCTTGATCGAATTGACGTTCCACGTGGCGATGATCATGGCCTGTCCGCGATTCTGCCCGACTGCACTCTGTCAAAGCGCACTCTAGCCTTGTCGGTGCGCTCTCTGCCACAAGGCGTCGCGCGGGGACGTCAGCAGCGGGAACTGGCCATGTGGATCGAGGACGAGGCGGCGCTGAAGGCGCTCTACGGCGAGCCGGGCGAGGCCTCCATCATCAAGGAGGTCGCGACACTGACCCCGGAATACCGCGCGCTGATCGAGGCTTCGCCCTTCTGTGTGCTGGCGACGGTCGGCGAGGACGGCCTCGACGCGACACCACGTGGCGATCCCGCCGGCTTCGTCGATGTGCTGGACGAGACGACGCTGCTGTTGCCGGACCGGCGCGGCAACAACCGCATTGATAGCCTGTTGAACGTGGTGCGCGATCCGCGTGTCGCGCTTCTCTTCCTCGTGCCCGGCGTCAACGAGACGCTGCGGGTCAACGGACGGGCCCGCATCAGCGCCGACGCCGCGCTGCTCGAGCGCTATGCGATGGATGGCAAGGCTCCGCGCAGCGCGCTCGTGATTGAGGTCGAGGCGGTCTATTTCCAGTGTGCGCGGGCGCTGCACCGGTCACGCCTCTGGGATCCAGCGCTGCACCGGGTCCGGGCCGAATTACCCTCGGCCGGAGCCATGCTGAAGGGTGCGCAGGCGACCTTCGATGCCGAGAACTACGATCATGGGTTGGACGCGCGCCACAAGGCCACGCTTTATTGATCAGACCGAGAAGCTCGTCCCGCAGCCGCAATTGGCGATGGCATTGGGGTTCTGCAGCTTGAACGCCGAGCCGATCAGGTCATCGACCCAGTCGAGCTCGGTGCCGGCCATGTAGGGCAGGGATATCTCGTCCACCAGCACGGTCGCGCCGCCCTTCTCGATGACGAGGTCGTCGTCGTTGCGGGTGGTCGTGAAATCGAACTTGTACTGGAAGCCCGAACAGCCGCCGCCCTCGACGGAAATGCGCAGCATCGAGCCCTGTGGCTCGCTCGTCATGATCCTGGCGATGCGCGCGGCGGCGCGCTCGGTGACGGTCACGGTGTCGGCGGCGAGGGTGTCTGTGGTCATGGCGTCAGCTCCGTCTCCCCGGTTCAAGGCCGGAAACACGAGGGTTCGGGGCGCGCCGGCTTGCGGCCCCATGGCCCAATAGGTATGTGCGCCCCATGGTCCGGTCAATCCGTGGGGGCGAGCCCTGCGGATGGCGCATCGGGAGCCGGTCGAGGACCCCATGGCGGTCGCGAGCTATTTCTACCCGCCGCTGGCGTCCTATGCCTCCGACGCCCGCCGGAGCCGCGGCCGGCTGGTGCCGGAGCCGGCTTCGCCGACCCGCACCGAATTCCACCGCGACCGCGACCGGATCGTCCACGCCACCGCCTTCCGCCGGCTGAAGCACAAGACGCAGGTTTTCGTCGCGCCGGAGGGCGACCATTACCGCACCCGCCTGACCCACACGATCGAGGTGGCACAGATCGCCCGCTCGCTCGCCCGCGCACTCGGCCTCGACGAAGATCTCGCCGAGACGCTGGCGCTTGCCCACGATCTCGGTCACACGCCGTTCGGGCACACCGGCGAGGACGCTCTGGACGAGGCCATGCGCGCCTATGGCGGTTTCGACCATAACGCCCAGTCGCTGCGCATCGTCACGCGCCTGGAGCGCCGCTATGCCGGATTTGACGGGCTAAATCTCTGCTGGGAGACGCTCGAGGGCCTGGTCAAGCACAACGGACCGCTTTTGCAGCCCGACGGCAGCCCGATCCCGCGTTATGCCGAGCGGGGCATTCCCGTCGCCATCCTTGAGTATGACGCCGTCAACCCGCTAGACCTTGCCAGCCACGCCAGCGCCGAAGCGCAGGCCGCCGCCATCGCCGACGACATCGCCTATGACGCCGCCGATATCGACGACGGCCTGCGTGCCGGGCTCTTCACCCTCAACGATCTCGGCGCCGACGTGCCGATGGCGCGCGAATTCCTCACCGAGATCCGCGACCGGCATCCGACGCTGGAGAAGAGCCGCGAGATCAACGAACTCACCCGCCGGGTGATCACCCGGCTGGTCGAGGACACGATCAGCGAGGCGACCCGCGCCCTCGGCGCACTGAGGCCCGGCAGCGTCGAGGACATCCGCGCCTGCGGCCGCACGCTGGTGCAGTTCTCAGGCCCCATCCAGGCCTATGACGCCGGCATCAAGGAGTTCCTGTTCGCCCATGTCTACCGGCACCCGCGCGTGGTGCCGATCCGGCGCGACGCGGCGATGATCATCCGCGACCTGTTCGCCGCCTATTTCGAGCATCCGCGCACCATGCCGCCGCAATGGTCCGATGGCATCGAGGCGCTGGACGAGGCCCGCCGCGCCCGGCGCGCGGCCGACTACATTGCCGGCATGACCGATCGCTATGCCCACGAGGAGCACAAGCGGTTGTTTGCCCATACCCCCGATCTCAGGTGATCGTCAGGCGATCCCGAGAAACAGCACGAGCGACCGGTTGATCGCGACCATGACGCTGTCGTCCAGCCGGCCGAAAGGCTCGCCAATCCTCTCGCGCCGGACCGTCATGGCCTTGTCGACCATCACCTGGGAGGCGTGGCGCAGGCCGTTCGAACCCGTTGGCTCCACTGTCAACCTGATCAGCGGGGCGTCGATGAGCGTGCTCGACACGAGCAGGATTGTCACCGTGGCCGCGTCATCAAAACGGTCGGACTGGATCACGAGGACAGGCCGGGGCTTGCTGAAATCGCGGGGCAGAGCGACCGTGACGAGGTCGCCGCGCCTCATCCCGTCGTATCCGCGATATCGGCCAGAGCGGCGTCCAGAATCCCGCCAAGATCATGGTCGGCGGAATCGGAGCGCGCGGCGGCCTGTGCCTGCCGGCGGCATTCCGCGGCAAAGCCCGGCTGGCGCGCATCAGGCACCCATATCTGAAGCGGCCGCAGACCGGCCGCCTTCAGGGCCTCGCGACGCTTGCGGACGCGCATGTTGACCGGCGAGGGCATGCGGACCTCCGTACTGTCGTTACATGTAACGTAAGCCATCCGTGATGCCCCATCAAGGGCTCGCGTTGTTTGCCCATACCCCCGATCTGCGCTAGACGCGGCGCCTGTTTGGTCAGGTTTCCCGCATGAACATCTTCGCAGACTTCACGCTCCACGTCCGGGAGGCGGTTGCCGGCCTTGCCGCCGAGGGCGTTGCGATCCCCGCGGCTGCGCTGGACCGCGTCGTCGTCGAGGCGCCGCGCGATCCGACCCATGGCGATCTCGCGACCAACGCGGCCATGGTCCTGTCCAGGGATGCCGGCATGAAGCCGCGCGATCTCGCCGAGAAGATCGCCGGCCGCCTGTCGGCTCTCGCCGACGTTGCCAAAGTCGACATTGCCGGTCCCGGCTTCATCAACCTGACCCTGAAGGCCTCAGTCTGGCCGCAGGTGCTGGCCGTGGCCGTCGCGAGCGGCGAACGCTACGGCCGCGGTGCGATGGGCGGCGGCGCCAAGGTCAATGTCGAATATGTCTCGGCCAATCCGACCGGGCCGATGCATGTTGGCCATTGCCGGGGCGCGGTGTTCGGCGACGCGCTGGCGAGCCTGCTCGACGTCGCCGGCTTCGATGTCACCCGCGAATATTACATCAACGACGCCGGCGCGCAGGTGCAGGTGCTGGGGCGCTCGGCCTACCTGCGCTATCGCGAGGCGCTGGGCGAAACGATCACGATCCCGGAGGGGTTCTATCCCGGCGACTATCTCAAGCCGGTTGGCGAGACGCTCGCCCGCGACTACGGCCAGAAGCTCCACAACGCGCCCGAGGAGGAGTGGCTGCCGATCTGCCGGGATGCGGCGATCGCGGCCATGATGACGGAGATCCGCGGCGATCTCGCAGCCCTCAATGTCAGCCACGCGGTGTTCTTCTCCGAACGTTCGCTGCAGGCGCCGGTCGACAAGGTGCGCGGCGTGATCGAGGACCTGCGCTCCCAGGGCAGCATCTACGAAGGCGTCCTGGAACGGCCCAAGGGCGCCGACGACGCCGACTGGGAGGAGCGCGAGCAGACGCTGTTTCGCTCCACGGCCTTCGGCGACGACGTCGACCGGCCGCTGATGAAGTCGGACGGCTCCTACACCTATTTCGCCTCCGACATCGCCTATCACAAGGACAAGGCCGACCGCGGCTTCCTCGACCAGATCGACGTCTGGGGCGCCGATCATGGCGGCTATGTGAAGCGGATGCAGGCGGCGGTGAAGGCGATCACCGACGGCAAGTCGGCGCTGGACGTGAAGCTCGTCCAGCTCGTGCGCCTGTTCCGCAACGGCGAGCCGGTCCGCATGTCGAAGCGCTCCGGCGACTTCGTGACACTGCGCGAGGTCGTCGACGAGGTCGGCCGCGACGCCGTCCGCTTCATGATGCTCTACCGTAAGAACGACGCGACGCTCGACTTCGACCTCGCCAAGGTGGTCGAGCAGTCGAAGGACAATCCCGTCTTCTACGTCCAGTACGCCCACGCGCGCTGCCGCTCGATCCTGCGCAACGCTGCGACGGCCATGCCGGGTCTCGACCTTTCGCCGGCGACACTGGCGGGCGCCGACCTCGCGCGTCTGGACGATATCGGCGAGGTCGCGATCATTCAGCGCATCGCGCAGTATCCGCGCCTCATCGAGGCGGCCGCGCAGGCCCATGAGCCGCATCGCGTCGCCTTCTACCTTTACGAGCTTGCATCCGACTTCCATTCCCAGTGGAATCGGGGGAAAGATTCGCCGCATTTACGCTTCATTATGGAAAATGATCGACAAATGACGGCAGCGCGCCTTGCGCTGGTCCAGGGTATCGTGACCGTTCTCAGATCGGGTCTTGCGATCCTCGGCGTCGAGGCCGTCGAAGAAATGCGTTGATCGCGTCGCGCGTATTCGTATGCGGCGCCCACCGACGGCGGGGCCCATGGCCAACGAGAGCAGTCTGCGTAGCTACCGGGACTTCGACGCCTACAACCGCGACGCCCATGCGGCCGATCTCGAGCCGCGTCGCGGCGGGGGCGATCCGCTGGCTGAGCTGGCGCGGATCATGGGCCAGGATCAGGGCTATGCCGATCTCCTGAAGTCCGTGGCTCGCACGCGCGACGATCTGCCCGCCGTGGATGAGCAGCATCACGACGAGGCGGCGGCGGGCGAACTTGACATTCCCGCCATGGACCTGCGCGGTGCCGAGCCGCCGGCTGCGGAGGCCGAGGTCGATTGGGACGACCTCGAGGCCGAGCTTCAGACCTATCAGCAGGCCGAGCACGCCGACACACATGACGCCTATGCCACCGATCAGGACGGAGTCGGGGATCTGCGTGGCAGCTATCGCGACTGGGACGGTCGCGACGAGGCGACGGTCGACCTGGAGCGGCTGCTGGCCGACGAATTCCACAAGGCGCCGGAAGCGCATGCTCCGGCCTCGGAGGAGACCGGTCGCTCGCGGCTCGGTTTCGGCGCCGCGGCTCTCGGTGTCGTCGCGGCCGGCGGTGCTGCCGCGCTCGCCTGGAAGTCCCGCTCCAGCCGGCAGGCCGCCAGCGGAGAGGCCGCTCCCCAGGCCTATCCCCCAAGCCGCGGCCATGCGCCGGCGGATGCCTATGCCACCTACGAGCCCGGCTACGCCGACGAAGCGGCTCCGCCGCGTCGCCGTCGCGCCGGAATGACGGCCGTTGCGGCAGTGCTTGGACTTGCCGTGCTTGGCGGCGGCGGCGTGCTTGCCTATCGCGCAGTGACTGGCGGCGCATCCACGGGCGGCGAGCCGCGTATCGTCCGCGCCAATCCCGAACCGGTCCGCGTCGCTGTCCAGCAGGCGCAGGAACCCAAGCCCGTCATCGACCGGGTTCCCGGCGGCGACCGTGTCGTGTCCCGCGAGGAGCGCCCGGTGAGCCAGCGCGAGCAGGCCGCGCAGGTGCAGGCTCCGCCGGTACCGAGCCGCGTCATTCCGCTGGTCCCGGCGCCCGCCCAGGCCGTACCCGTCGGCATGGTGACCGATCCCGGGCAGGCGCCCGTCCGCAGCGTCAACGCCGTTCCGGTGGCGGCACCCGCCCTGGCCTCGGTGCCCCAGCCCGCGCCGCGCGCCGGCGAGGAACCGCGCCGTGTCCGTACGGTCCAGGTTGGCCCCGACGGTTCGATCCTCCAGCCCGCCACTGCTCCGGCCACACGTCCGGCTCCCGTAGCGGTCGCCCCCGCTCAGCCCTTGTCGGTTGTTCCGGGCGCTGCACCCGCATCAACCCCGTCGCCGGCTCTTGCCGCCGCCGAGACCCGCTCGGCCCCGACCCCTGCCTCACGTCCGGTCCAGACCGTCCGCGTCGCCCGCGCCGAACCGGCGCAGGAGCCGGCCCGTCCGGCGGCTGCTCCCCGCACGCCGGCGACGGCAACGCCGCTCGATCTCGGGCCGCAGCGTACCGCCACGGTCCGCACTGCCACGACAGGCTCCGGCTCGACCTTCGTCCAGATCTCGTCGCACCAGTCGGACGCCGAGGCGCGCAGCGCCTTTGCGTCGGCCCAGCGCCGCTTCCCGCTGCTGCAAGGCCAGTCGCTGAACATCCGCACGGCCGAGATCGCCGGGCGGGGCACCTGGCACCGCCTGCGCGTCGGGCCGTTCTCGCGCGAGGAAGCGCAGGGCTTCTGCGAGAGGCTGAAGACGGCGGGCGGCTCCTGCGTGCTCAACTGACGCGATGGCTGTCCAGGCCCTGATCGTCGGCTGCGCCGGTCCCCGGCTGTCCGCCGACGAAATTGCCTTCCTGCGTGACGCCGATCCCTGGGGACTGATCCTCTTTCGCCGCAACTGCGTCGATCCGGAGCAGGTGCGTGCACTCGTCGCCGAGTTCCGCGAAGCCGTCGGCCGGGACGATGCGCCGGTCCTGATCGACCAGGAGGGCGGGCGCGTCCAGCGCCTCGGGCCGCCGCACTGGCCGAAATATCCGCCCGGGCGGGCCTTCGCCTCGATCGCGACCAACGACCCGCTTGCCGCCCGCGAGCTCGCGCGCCTGGGCGCGCGCCTGATCGCGCACGATCTGAAAGCCCTCGGTATCACTGTCGATTGCCTGCCGGTGCTCGACGTGCCGGTCGCCGGGTCGCACGACATCATCGGGGACAGGGCCTACGGGACGGCCCCCGGCCAGGTGGCACGCCTCGGCCGCGCCGCCGCGGAAGGCCTTCTGGCCGGCGGCGTGCTGCCGGTGATCAAGCATATTCCCGGACACGGCCGCGCGGCGGCGGACAGCCACGCCGATCTGCCGGTGGTGACGGCCGCCCGCGACGAACTCGAAGCCACCGATTTCCTGCCGTTCCGGACGCTGACCGACATGCCGCTCGCGATGACCGCCCACGTCGTCTATGCGGCGGTCGACACCCATCATCCCGCCACGACCTCCCGCAAGGTGATGCGCGAGGTCGTCCGCGGCTCGATCGGCTATGGCGGCCTCGTCATGACCGACGACCTCTCCATGAACGCGTTGAAGGGCAGCCTTGGCGAGCGGGCACGGGCCTCGTTCCGCGCCGGCTGCGATGTCGCCCTCCATTGCAATGGCCGTCTCGCCGAGATGGTCGAGGTTGCCGCGGCGACACCACGCCTCGCCGGCAAGGCCGCCCGCCGGGCCGAGGCGGCGCTTGCCCGCATCCGCCACCAGCCGGAACCGCTCGATGCCGAGGAGGGCAGGGCGCGCTTCTTCGCAGCGCTTGAGCGGGCCGAGGCCACGTCGTCCACAGCCTTTGCCGCCGGTCACGCGCTCAGCGTCTGATTTGCGGCTATGATGCCCGGGCCGGCAGCGCGCCGGCGCGGACGAGACGAATGGCGAAGGCACGCGACCCCGGCAACGACAACATCCTGCCGTTCGAGGCGGTGGCCGAGCGCGCCGCCTCCGAGCCGGCCTTCGTCGTCGATCTCGACGGCTTCGAGGGGCCGCTCGACATGTTGTTGGGCCTTGCCCGCACGCAGAAGGTGGACCTGTCGAAGATTTCCATCCTGGCGCTCGCCAACCAGTATCTCGGCTTCATCGAGGAAGCCCGCAAGCTGCGCCTCGAACTTGCCGCCGACTATCTCGTCATGGCGGCCTGGCTCGCCTACCTGAAGTCGCGCCTGCTGCTCCCGGAACCCGCCAAGGGCGACGAGCCCTCCGGCGCTGAACTCGCAGACATGCTGTCGTTCCGGCTGCAGCGGCTGCAGGCGATGCGCGAGGCCGCATCCAAGTTGATGACCCGCAATCGCCTCGGCCGCGACATCTTCGCGCGCGGTGCGCCAGAGCCGGTCATCGCCATCGCCCAGAAGCGCTTCGAGGCGACGCTCTACGACCTGTTGACGGCCTATTCCCAGCAGCGCCAGCGCGGCGCGCTGTCCTATGTCGAACTGGAAAAGCGCACGGTCTGGTCGCTCGGCGAGGCACGCGAGATCCTCGAGCGGCTGATTGGCGCCACCATGGACTGGACGCCCCTCGACACGTTCCTGCTCGACTATCTCGTCAGCGACGAGAAGCGCGCGACGGTGCTGGCATCGTCCTTTGCGTCATCGCTGGAGCTGGCGCGCGAGGGCATCCTCGAACTCCATCAGGACCGCCCGCTCGGCCCGCTCTACATGCGCAAGCGCCGCGACGAGCCCGGTTCCCCGCCGCGCGGGACATGATAGAAGCCCGGATATGAACGAGGACCAGTCCGGCGCGGAAGACGGCAGCGAACCGCGGCTCGGCGAGCCGATCGGGCTCGTCGACGGGCCGGTCGAACAGTTGCGCATCGTCGAGGCGCTGCTCTTCGCGGCCGAAAGCCCGGTGTCGGAGGAGGCGCTGGCGGCGCGCCTGCCGCGGAGCGCGGACCTGAAGTCGCTTCTCGTCACCCTCCAGGCCTTCTATGCGCCGCGCGGGGTCAATCTCGTGCGGGTCGCCGGAAAGTGGGCCTTTCGCACCGCCGAGGATCTGAGCTTCCTGCTCCACAAGGAGACGACCGAGGAGCGCAAGCTCTCGCGCGCCGCGCTGGAGACGCTCGCCATCGTCGCCTACCACCAGCCGGTCACGCGCGCGGAGATCGAGGAGGTGAGGGGCGTCACGGTCGCCAAGGGCACGATCGACCTGCTGCTGGAAACCGGGTGGCTGCGCATCCGCGGGCGCCGCAAGGTGCCGGGCCGTCCCGTCACTTTTGGCACGACCCAGGCCTTTCTCGAACATTTCGGCCTCGAATCCATCGGCGACCTGCCGGGTCTCGACGACCTGAAGGCTGCCGGCCTGCTGGACGGCCGCCTGCCGCCGGGGTTCAAGGTGCCGATGCCCGATGACACGCCGGGCCTTCGAGAGGACGAGGAGCCCGACGAAGGCGTGGAACTCGACCTGTCGCTGGCGCCGAAGCCGGGCGACGAGCCCGCGCCATGATGGCCCGCCGATGACGCCTTCCATCGATCCCGCCCCGCGCTGGGGGCGGCGTGGCACGGCCGGTGCGACGATCGCCGCCTCTCTCGCCTTTGAGAATGTCCGCCATGCCTATGGGCGGGTGCCGGCGCTGGCCGGTGTCAGCCTTGAGGTTGCCCCCGGTGAGATCGTCTGCCTGCTCGGGCCTTCCGGCTGCGGCAAGACGACGCTGCTGCGCATCGCCTCCGGCATCGAGCGGCCGTCGGCGGGGCGCGTGCTGCTGGATGGCCGCGAGATCGCCGGCCCGGCGGTCTTCGTGCCGCCGGAACAGCGCGGCATCGGCCTCGTCTTCCAGGACTTTGCGCTGTTTCCGCACCTGAGCAATCTCGCCAACGTGATGTTCGGCCTGCGCTCTTTGCCGAAACACGACGCGGAGGCGGCGGCCCGGCACGCCCTCGACCGCGTCGGGCTCGCACACCTTGCCCTCGACTATCCCCACGCCCTTTCAGGCGGGGAGCAGCAGCGGGTGGCACTGGCGCGCGCGGTCGCGCCGCGTCCCTCGATCCTGCTGATGGACGAGCCGTTTTCCGGCCTCGACAGCCGCCTGCGCGATTCCGTGCGGACCGAGACGCTGGCCGTGATGCGCGAGACCCACGCCACCTGCATCGTTGTCACCCACGATCCGGAGGAAGCCATGCGCATGGCAGACCGCATCGTGCTGATGCGCGGCGGCGCCATCGTCCAGGTCGGCACTGCCGATGAACTCTACCGCCGGCCCGTCGATCTCGACGCCGCGCGGTTCTTCTCGGACCTCAACGAAGTGCCGGGGCGCGTGACCGGCGGCCTGCTGGCGACGCCTCTTGGCAATTTTCCGGCGCCCGGCCTCGGCGAGGGCGTGGCGGCCATCGCCGCCATCCGCCCGCAGTCGATCGTTCCGAAGCCGGCGGGGCTCTGCATTCCCGGCCGGCTCGTCGCCCGGCGGTTCCTCGGCGAGGTCGACCTGCTGGAGATCGCCGTGAACGGTCTCGATGCGCCCGTTTCTGCAAGGGCGCGTGGCGCGGAAACCTTAATTACCGGCCGCGACATCGGGATCGAGGTGAACGCCGCCGAGGTTCTTGTTTTTGCCTTACCCGACGCCTAGTTTCCACGACGAACGGCTGGACAAGGCCGCAACCGACATTGCGCGGCGGCCCGGGAAGGGCGGCGGCGCCAAGTCTCGAGGAGTGAATGATGGGTACTTTCAGCGCCTGGCACTGGATCCTGGTGGCGATCGTCGTGCTTCTGCTGTTTGGCCGCGGCAAGATATCCGAATTCATGGGCGATGCCGCCAAGGGCATCAAGGCCTTCAAGAAGGGCCTTGCCGAGGAGGACAAGCCGGAAACCCCGGCGACCCCCGCCACGACAATCGATCACCAGGCCGCGACTGCGCCCGCTTCGGCAACGTCCACGGCGACTCCGGCTCCGGCCACGATGCCGCCGGTCGCCGAGACCACGCCGGCTTCCGCGCCCAAGGTCGGCTAAGGGCCGTGCCCGCTTGCGCGGGCAGGCTTTGGCGCAAACCGGCGACCGCGGTCGCCGACGGTGACGTACAATGTTCGAACTGAGCTGGGGCGAGATCGCGCTGATCGGCATCGTGGCGCTGATCGTGATCGGTCCAAAGGAACTGCCGGGTCTGCTCCGAGGCATGGGGCAGGCTCTGGCGAAGCTGCGCCGTATGGCGTCGGACTTCCAGTACCAGTTCAACCAGGCCCTTCAGGAGGCCGAGGTCGACAAGGTCAAGTCGTCGATCAGCAGCGTCACCGACGGCATCAACACGCCTTCGACCTTCAACCCGATCGACTATGCCCGCGACCAGATCAAGTCGGCCGTCGACGATGTGAAGGGCACGGGAGCGACTGATCCTGCCGCCATCGGGCCACCACCTCCCGATCCGCTCGCGACCGCCATTCCGGCGCCGCCAAGCTATTCGGTCGATCCGGCAACCATCCAGAAGGCCTTCGCGCCAACCGAGCCGCCACCGGGCTTCGCCGGTGCGGTCAGGACGCCGGATGTCGCCGCGGCCGCCGCGCCGGCCGATGTCGCGCCGGCCCTCGCGCCTGTTGCCGATACGCCGGTCGCGGAAGCGCCGGCACCGGAACCGGCCAAGCCGAAGCGCAGCCGCAAGGCCGCCGAGGAAGCGCCTGCGGCCAGTCCCGAAACGACCGCTGAGGGCACCGGCGACGACGCGCCGAAGCGCGCCCGAAAGACCAGGGCATGACACTCGCCGACCCCAAGGACGACAAGCTGAAGGCCGACGAGGACGCGATCGAGGCCTCCAAGGCGCCGCTGATCGAGCATCTGATTGAACTGCGCACCCGCCTGATCAAGGCGATGGTCGGGTTCGTCGTCTGCTTCATCCTGTCGTTCATCTTCTCCAAGCAGATCTTCCAGATCCTCGTCCTGCCCTACGAATGGGCCGCGGACTATCTCAAGATCCCGCGCCAGGAGGTGCGGCTGATCTACACCGCGCCGCTTGAATATTTCTTCACGCAGCTGAAGATCGGAATGTTCGGCGGCGCCTTCCTGGCGTTCCCGGTCATCGCCATCCAGCTCTACAAGTTCGTGGCGCCCGGCCTCTATTCGCATGAGAAGGACGCCTTCCGGCCCTATCTCATCTGGACGCCGATCTGCTTCTTCGCCGGCGGGCTGTTTGTCCTTGTCTTCGTCATGCGCGCCCTGATGCTGTTCTCGCTCGGCATGCAGCAGGCGCCGAGCGATACGGCCACCGCGATCCAGTATCTCGGCCGTGTCGAGGACTATCTCAGCCTGATCATGGCGTTGGTCTTCGCCTTCGGCATTTCCTTCCAGCTGCCTGTCATCATCGCCCTGCTCGGCCAGATCGGTGTCGTGGATACCGTGTTCCTGCGTAGCAAGCGGCGCTACTTCATCGTCGTCGCCTTTATTCTCGCGGCGATCCTCACCCCGCCCGACGTCATCAGCCAGCTCTCCCTCGCCATCCCGCTCTGTCTTCTCTACGAGGTCGGCATCCTCATCGTCGCCCGCATCGAGAAGCGTCGCGCCGCCGACGACGCCGCCAAGGCCGACAGCGACAAGGACGGCGAGGCGACGACGCCCGCAGCCTGAGACACGGCGACCGGCCGGCCGCGTTGACCGGGGGTGGTCGCGCGGCTACCAAGCCGGACCAGCGAGGAAACCGCCATGTCCATCATCGACAGCGTCAGGACGACCGTTCTGGTCCCGGTCCACCGGGAGGGCTATCCGTTCATCGCGATCGCCGGTGTCGCCACCCTCATCCTGCTCTGGTGGGGTGCCTGGTTGACCTGGCCGATGCTGGCGCTGACCATCTGGGTCATCTTCTTCTTCCGCGACCCCGTGCGGGTCACGCCGATGCGCGACGGGCTGGTGATCGCGCCGGCCGACGGGCGCATTTCCCAGGTCTCGAAAGTCGTGCCGCCGGTCGAGCTCGGGCTCGGCGACCAGCCGGTGCCGCGCGTCTCCATCTTCATGTCGGTGTTCGACTGCCACGTGAACCGCGCGCCGATCGCCGGCACGATCACGAAGATGGCCTACCGTCCCGGCAAGTTCCTCAATGCCGACCTCGACAAGGCCTCGGAAGACAATGAGCGCAACGGCCTGGCCATTGCCTCGCCGCATGGCAATTTCGGCGTGGTGCAGATCGCCGGCCTGATCGCGCGTCGCATCGTCTGGTGGGTTGGCGAGAACCAGCCGATCGCTGTCGGCGAGCGCTTCGGCATGATCCGTTTCGGCTCGCGCGTCGACGTCTATTTCCCGGCCGGAGCCCAGCCGCTGGTCGCCGAAGGCCAGAAGGCCGTCGCTGGCGAGACCGTCCTCGGCGACATGACGGCCGGCGAGGGCCAGCGCATCGTCAGGATCGGCTGACGCGCCGGACGATCCGCGCTAAGGTCAACCTATGTCATCGCTTTTCCAGCCGTTCACGCCCGACCGCAACGAACCGCCGCGCCGGCGGTTCCGCCCCGTGCCTTTGCGCCTGCTGATCCCGAACCTGATCACGCTGCTGGCGCTCTGCGCGGGCCTCACCGCCATCCGCATGGCGCTGGAAGGCAAGATCGACATCGCCGTCTATCTGATCCTGATCGCGGCCATCCTCGATTCGATGGATGGCCGCATCGCGCGCCTCCTGAAGGGCACGTCGAAGTTTGGTGCGGAGCTCGACAGCCTTGCCGATTTCGTCAGCTTCGGCGCGGTCCCGGCGCTGGTGCTCTATCTCTGGGGTATGAACCAGGCCGGCCCGTTCGGCTGGATCGCCGTGTTGGTCTTCTCCATCTGCGGCGCGCTGCGGCTCGCCCGCTTCAACGTGCAGATCGACGACCCCAACAAGCCCGCCTGGATGGCCAACTATTTCACCGGCGTACCGATCCCGGCGGGTGCCATCCTGCTGCTGCTGCCGATCTATATCGAGCGCAGCGGCCTGCCGAACATCATGAGCCCGCCGCTGGTGGCGACCATCTACACCATCGTCATCGCGCTGCTGATGGTGTCCAAGGTCCCGGTCTTCTCGGGCAAGAAGCTCGGCGCGCGGGTGCCGCGCGAGAGCGTGCTGCCGCTGTTCGTTGCGGCCATCGCCTTCGTTGCGCTGCTGGTGAGCTATCCCTGGGAAGTGCTGGCGATCGGCACCATCGCCTATCTCGTCTCGCTGCCGGTCGTCGGCATGAATGCCCGGCGCTGGGGCGAGGCGGCCGACGCCAGGCACGTGCCGGAAAAGCCGGCTGCCGCCGAGGCTGTCGAGAAGGATCCGCCGGTCAGCCCGCCCGCCAGCGGCTGACGACGGCGACGCGCTCGCAGAGCGGGGAGGCCGGAAAGCTCCGGCGCAGGATGGCGAAGGCTTCCGAATCGGTTTGCGGCCGGGAGCGCCCGAGCAGGGACAGCATGGCGTCAATGCCGTCGAGCAATTGCGATCGGTCGCGCTCGACGATCACTACACCCTGGGTCTGCGCCATCTCAGCCTCCGATGGAGTTCACGCAAGTCCTACTCGCATGCCGGTCGATGCACGTCTTGAACTGATCGTCCCAGTCGAAGGTTAATACGCGGTAACCAGCGCGCCGTTCCCTCGTGGATCATGCCCGAAACCGCCGATTCCCGCAGGCCTTGCTTTCCGGCATCTTGCGCGCGCGAATGCCCATTTTCTGTGCTTGCCGATGCCCGGGGCGCTCTCCAAGATCGCCGCCGCGGGGGAATGACAGCATGAGCGCCCAGGCGGCACGAGAGGCCGAACGGGTTGATCCGGGCTACATGAGCGGGGGCGCTGGATTGCAGCGCGCCCATGGTGTTGCGCGGCTGCGCTTTGGCCGGCGCGGGCCGGCGACCGTCGTCCGCGAATGCTATCAGGAGGCGGGCTATCGCGTGCGCATGCCGCGCGTGGAGCCGGGCCTGCCGATCGAAGCGGTGGTGATCAACACAGCGGGCGGGGTGACCGGCGGCGACCGGTTCGCGCTGTCCGTCACGGCTGATGAGCAGACCACCGCCGTGGTGACCTCGCAGGCCGCCGAAAAGGTCTATCGCTCGTCTGGCGGCGTCGCGACAGTCGAGACGCGCATCGCGCTGGAAACGGGCTCATCGCTCGATTGGCTGCCGCAGGAGACGATCCTGTTCGACGGCGGCGCGCTGCGGCGCAGGCTCGATGTTCAGATGGCTGGAGACGCCCGGTTTCTCGCCGTGGAAAGCGTTGTGTTCGGGCGACTGGCGCGCGGAGAGAGCGTCGACGAGGGCTTCCTGTTCGACCGCTGGCGCATCCGTCGCGGCGGACGGCTCGTTTATGCCGAGGGCCTGAAGCTCGACGGGGCGATCGCGCGCGCCCTCGGGTCTCCGGCGGTGGGGGCCGGAGCGGTCGCCACGGCGAGCATCCTGCTGGTCTCGACCGATGCGGCCAAAATGCTCGACCCGGTAAGGCAATGCCTCGACGAGGAGGGGGCGACCGCTGTCGAGGCCGGCGCCAGCGCCTTCGAGGGCATGCTCGCCATCCGCCTCCTGTCGCCCGACCCCTTTGCCTTGCGGCGTCGCCTGGTCGATGTTCTCACCCTGCTGCGCGGCCCGCTGCCGCGCGTCTGGTCCTGCTGAGGAAGCCCTATGAATCTCACCCCGCGCGAGAAGGACAAGCTCCTGATCTCGATGGCCGCCATGGTGGCGCGCCGGCGCCTCGAGCGCGGCGTCAAGCTGAACTATCCGGAGGCCATTGCGCTGATCACCGATTTCGTTGTCGAGGGCGCCCGTGACGGTCGCTCGGTGGCCGATCTCATGGAGGCCGGCGCGCATGTCATCTCGCGTGCGCAGGTGATGAGCGGCATCGCGGAGATGATCCACGACGTCCAGGTCGAGGCGACCTTTCCGGACGGCACCAAGCTGGTGACCGTCCACGAACCCATCCGCTGACAAAGCAACAGGCACCCGACCCATGCGCTCGCTCCGCCTCATCGCCCCCGCCGCCGCGATCCTCGCCCTGACCACCGCCGCCGAGGCCCATACCGGCCATGGCGCGACCAATGCCTTCACGGCGGGCTTCGCCCATCCGCTCGGCAGCTTCGACCACCTGCTCGCCATGGTGGCGGTGGGCCTCTGGGCCGGGCTTGCCGGCGGCCGGGCGCTGTGGCTCTGGCCGGCAAGCTTCGTCGGCGCGACGGTGATCGGCGGCATGCTGGGCATGGGGGGCATGCCCATGCCCTTCGTCGAGCAGGGAATCCTTGCCTCCGTCATCGTGCTCGGCCTTGCCGCGGCGCTTGCCTTCTCACCGAATGTCGCGGCCGGGGCGGCCATCGTCGCGCTCGCCGGCCTGTTCCACGGCCACGCCCACGGCACGGAGGTTCCGACCGATGCCTCGGGCCTCGCCTATGCCATAGGCTTCGCGCTTTCCACCGCGCTGCTGCACACGGTGGGCATTGCCGCGGCGGTTGTCGCGGCGCGGCTCGCCCTGCCGGCCGCATCGCGCGTTGCTGGCGGGCTCACCGCCATCGCCGGGGTGGTGCTCGCCGCCCGCGCCTTCCTGTAACCGGAGGAGGTATCGATGCTCGACCTGCGCCCCAATTGCGAATGTTGCGACCGGGACCTGCCGCCGGACGCACGTAACGCCATGATCTGCACCTTCGAGTGCACCTTCTGCGCCGACTGCGCGACGGACACGCTGAAGGGCCAATGCCCCAATTGCGGCGGCGAACTGGTGCGCCGCCCGGTCCGGCCACCCGAGAAGCTTGGCCGTTTCCCGGCCTCCACCAAGCGCGTGCTGAAGCCCGAGGGCTGTGCGGGAGCCAACCCATGATCCCCGGCGAGATCATTCCGGCCGAGGGCACCGTCGAGCTCAACCAGGGCCAGAACAGCGTCGTGCTGGCCGTCTCCAACACCGGCGACCGGCCGGTGCAGGTCGGCTCGCACTATCATTTCTTCGAGACCAATCCGGGCCTCTCCTTCGACCGCGCGCAGGCACGCGGCATGCGCCTCGACATCCCGCCGGGGACGGCGGTCCGCTTCGAACCTGGCCAGACCCGCGAGGTGACGCTCGTGCCCTATCGGGGGCAGCGCACCGTCTATGGCTTCCGCCAGTCCGTGATGGGCAAACTCTAAGGACCGCACCCATGCCCTACAGGATGACCCGCGGCGCCTATGCCGACATGTTCGGCCCCACCGTCGGCGACAAGGTGAGGCTCGCGGACACCGAGCTCTTCGTCCAGGTCGAGAAGGACTTCACCACCTATGGCGAGGAGGTGAAGTTCGGCGGCGGCAAGGTCATCCGCGACGGCATGGGCCAGAGCCAGATGACCAATCGGGCAGGGGCCGTCGATACGGTCATCACCAATGTCCTGATCATCGACCACTGGGGCATCGTGAAAGCCGACGTCGGTCTCAAGGAAGGCCGCATCGCAGCCATCGGCAAGGCCGGCAATCCCGACGTGCAACCGGACGTGACCATCGTCATCGGTCCCGGCACCGAGGCGATCGGCGGCGAGGGCAAGATCCTCACCGCCGGCGGCATCGACACCCACATCCACTATATCTGCCCGCAGCAGATCGACGACGCGCTGATGAGCGGGCTTACCACCATGCTCGGCGGCGGCACAGGACCCGCTTCGGGAACGACCGCGACCACCTGCACGCCCGGCCCCTGGCACATCGCGCGCATGCTGCAGGCGGCCGAGGCCTTCCCGATGAACCTCGCCTTCGCCGGCAAGGGCAATGCGGCGCTCCCCGATGCGCTCGTCGAGCAGATCGAGGCGGGCGCCTGCGCGCTCAAGCTGCACGAGGACTGGGGCACGACCCCGGCGGCCATCGACAACTGCCTGAGCGTCGCCGACGATTACGACGTGCAGGTGATGATCCACACCGACACGCTGAACGAATCGGGCTTCGTCGACGACACGATCGTGTCGCTGAAGGGCCGCACCATCCATGCCTTCCACACCGAGGGCGCCGGCGGCGGCCATGCGCCCGATATCATCAAGGTGGCGATGGTCGAGAACGTCCTGCCGTCCTCCACCAACCCGACCATGCCCTACACCGTGAACACGATCGAGGAACACCTCGACATGCTCATGGTCTGCCACCACCTCTCCCCATCGATTCCAGAGGATGTCGCCTTCGCCGAGAGCCGCATCCGCAAGGAGACCATCGCGGCGGAGGACATCCTGCACGACATGGGCGCGCTCTCCATCATGGCCTCCGACAGCCAGGCCATGGGGCGCATCGGCGAGGTGATCATCCGCACCTTCCAGACCGCCCACAAGATGAAGGTCCAGCGGGGCGCGCTCGCCGAGGATGTCGGCACCGGCGCCGACAATTTCCGGGTGAAGCGCTACATCGCCAAGGTGACGATCAATCCGGCCATCGCCCACGGCCTGTCGAAGCACATCGGTTCGGTGGAGGTCGGCAAGCTCGCCGATCTCGTGCTGTGGGAGCCGAAGTTCTTCGGCGTGAAGCCGGCGCTGGTGATCAAGTGCGGCACCATCGCCGCCGCCCCCATGGGCGACCCGAACGCCTCGATCCCGACGCCGCAGCCGGTCCACTACCGGCCGATGTTCGGCGCCTTCGGCAAGGCGATGACGGCCTCCTCGGTCACCTTCGTCTCCAAGGCGGCCTACGAGAAGGGCGTCCACAAGGAACTCGGCCTCGACCGCATCGTGCTGCCGGTCGAGAACGTCCGCGGCGGCATTTCCAAGAAGAGCCTGATCCACAACGGCGCGACGCCGCATATCGAGGTCCACCCCGAGACCTACGAAGTGCGCGCCGACGGCGAACTCATCACCTGCGAACCGGCCAAGGAACTGCCAATGGCACAGCGGTATTTCCTGTTCTGAGGGGCCGTTCGCCAAGAGATTGCATTTGGGCTATTGCGTCCTTCGAGGCGAGCCTCGAAGGACGCACCTGGCCGATGCAGGGCGCCCCAACGACGAGACAACCCATGATCCGCGCCACCAAGGTCCTCGACCCGCATTCTTATCCCGAGGCCGCAATCGCCGACCGCGTCGTCCTCGACTACGACGATCGCCACCGCCGCCGCCTCGTCCTAGAGGGCGTCGAGGGCACGGAGTTCCTGCTCGATCTTGCCGAGGCCGTGCCACTGGTCTCCGATGCCGGGCTCGAACTGGAGGACGGCCGCATCGTGCTGGTGGTCGCCGCCGCCGAGCCCTTGGTCGAGATCCGCACCACAGATCCTAACCATATGGTCCGCGTCGCCTGGCACCTCGGCAACCGCCACCTGCCGACGCAGATCATGGGCACGAAGCTGCGCATCCGCCGCGACCACGTTATCGAGGACATGGTGCGCGGCCTCGGCGCCAGGGTCTTGCCGATCGAGGCGCCCTTCGACCCCGAAGGCGGCGCCTACGGCCACGGCACGGTCACCGGCCACGATCATGGTCATTCGCACGGCCATTCCCATGGCCATGCGACGGCCAACAGCCATTCCCACGCGCATTCTCATGACCAGGACCATGGGCATGAGCATCATCACGACCATGCCCATGCGCCGAAGCCCCGCGACGTGCTGGCCGTGAAGAGCGACGGCCACGTCCACGACGAGGCTTGTGGTTGTGGCCACGACCATTCCCATGACCACGGCCACGCGCACGGCCATGAACATCACGGTCACGCGCACGGCCATCGCCACGATCACAAGCATGGCTGAGCCGGCCGCTCCGGCGGCGCTCTATCGCCTGCTCGCCTGGATGTCGCCAGCCTATCCGGTCGGCGCCTTCTCCTATTCCCACGGGCTCGAATGGGCGGTGGAGACGGGCGACATCAAGAGCCTGCCGACGCTCGTCGACTGGCTGACGGTGGTGCTCCGCGAGGGCTCAGGGATCGCCGATGCCGCCTTCTGCGCCCATGCCCATCGCGCGGTTGTCGCCGGCGATGGCAAGGCGCTGGTCGAGGTTGCGGAACTCGCGCTGGCCCTCCAGCCGTCAAAGGAGCGCAGGCTGGAGACAACGGCCCAGGGCAACGCCTTCATGATGGCGACGGAGGCCGCCTGGCCGGCGGAGCCGCTGGCGCTCGTCCGCGCCTCGTGGAGCGAGGCGGTAGCCTATCCGGTCGCGGTGGGCGCCGCGACAGCGGCCCATGGCATCGACGAGGAAACGGCGATCCAAGCCTTCCTGCATGCGGTTGCTGCCAACCTGATCTCGGCGGCCGTTCGCCTCGTACCGCTCGGCCAGACCGACGGGCAGCGCGCGCTTGTCGCGCTGGAGCCGGTGGTGACCGAGACCGCCATCGCGGCCCGGCTGCTGGCGCTGGACGAGATCGGAGGCCACGCGCTGCGATCCGATATCGCCTCGATGCGCCACGAAACCCAGTATACTCGCCTCTTTCGGAGCTAGGAGCGCTTTCAGCAGAAGTGGGCACCGGTTCTGCGGTTCGAAAGCGCGACAAATTAAGGATATCCCATGCCTTCTCCCCACGGACCCCTGCGCGTCGGCATCGGCGGCCCCGTCGGCTCCGGCAAGACCGCGCTGATGGACGCGCTCTGCAAGGCGCTGAAGGGTACCTACGAGATCGCGGCGATCACCAACGATATCTACACGAAGTGGGACGCCGAATACCTGATGCGGTCCGGGGCGCTGCCGACCGAGCGCATCATGGGCGTGGAGACCGGCGGCTGCCCGCATACGGCGATCCGCGAGGATGCCTCGATCAACCTCGCGGCCGTCGCCGAGATGCGCCAGAAATTCCCTGAGCTCGACCTGATCCTGATCGAATCCGGCGGCGACAACCTTGCTGCCACCTTCTCGCCGGAGCTCGCGGACATCACGATCTATGTCATCGACGTGGCAGCCGGAGAGAAAATCCCCTCCAAGGGTGGGCCGGGCATCACCCGCTCGGACCTGCTCGTCATCAACAAGACCGACCTCGCGCCCATGGTGGGCGCCGATCTCGGCAATATGGATCGGGATTCGAAGCGCATGCGCGGGGCGCGGCCCTTCGTCTTCACCAACATCAAGACCGGCGACGGGGTCGCCGAGGTCGCCCGCTTCGTCGAGGAGAAGGGCGGGCTGAAGGCTGCGTGAGGCGAGGGGCGGTTTCCCGCCGGACCCCTTTCCCTAAAACGGTTCAAAGGTCATGATCCCCGCCAAAGACGGTGGCCGGCAAGGCTCGCCCGCCGCCCTTCGGGAGACAAGCGCCATGACCACCCAGCCCCGTTTCATCCGCCTCGCGGCGGAGGACAATGTCGTCGTCGCGGTCGACCTGATCGACACCGGCAAGAAGGTCGACGGCGTTACGGCGACGGCGCGCGTCATGAAGGGCCACAAGATGGCGACGAAGCCGGTGGCCGAGGGCCAGCCGATCGTCAAATACGGCCAGATCATCGGCTTTGCCTCCAAGCCCATCGCGCCGGGCGACTGGGTCCATACCCACAACTGCGCCTTCGCCACTTTCGACCGCGACTATGCCTTCGCTGAGGACGCCCAGCCGGAAGACATCCTGCCGCTGGCCGAGCGCGCGACCTTTGAGGGCTTCCGCCGCGCCAAGGGCCGCGCCGGCACGCGCAACTACATCGCGATCCTCACCTCGGTGAACTGCTCGGCCTCGGTCGCCCGGTTCATGGCGGAGGCGGTGAACCGCTCGGGCATGCTCGCCGAGTTCCCCAATGTCGACGGCGTCATCCCGCTGGTCCATGGCACCGGCTGCGGCATCGCGGGCGAGGGGCTCGGCTTCGACATCCTCGAGCGCACCATCTGGGGCTATGCGACCAACCCTAACGTTTCCGCCGTGCTGATCGTCGGCCTCGGCTGCGAGGTCTTCCAGATCCCCGGCCTGATGAAGCGCTACGGCATCGAACCGGGCGATCGCTTCCAGTCGATGACCATCCAGGAAAGCGGCGGCACGAAGAAGTCCATCGAGGCGGGTCTCGCGCGCATCCGCGAGATGCTTCCCGTGGTCAATCAGGCAAGGCGCGAGACGCTGCCGGCCTCCGAACTCTGCCTCGCGCTTCAGTGCGGTGGCTCGGACGGCTATTCCGGCATCACCGCCAACCCGGCGCTCGGCAAGGCGGTCGATCTCCTGGTGAAGCACGGCGGCACGGCTGTTCTCTCCGAGACCCCCGAAATCTACGGCGCCGAGCATCTCCTGACCCGCCGCGCCGCGAGCCGCGAGGTCGGCGAGAAGCTGGTCGGCATCATCAAGTGGTGGGAGGACTACACCGCCAAGAACCAGGGTTCGATGGACAACAATCCCTCGCCCGGCAACAAGGCGGGCGGGCTCACCACCATCCTCGAGAAGTCGCTGGGCGCCGCCGCCAAGGGCGGCTCGACGACCATGCGCGGCGTCTATCACTATGCCGAGAAGATCGACCGCAACGGCTTCGTCTACATGGACACACCCGGCTACGACCCGGTGGCGGCGACAGGGCAGGTGGCCGGTGGCTCCAATGTGCTCTGCTTCACCACCGGCCGCGGCTCGGCCTATGGCTGCAAGCCGACGCCCTCGATCAAGCTCGCGACCAATTCCGACATTTACGCCCGCATGATCGACGACATGGACATCAATTGCGGCGACGTGCTCGACGGTGTCTCGCTCGAGGACAAGGGGCAACAGATCTTCGACCTGATCCTCAGCACCGCCTCGGGCGAAAAGACCAAGTCGGAACTGCTCGGCTACGGCGACAACGAATTCGTGCCGTGGCAGATCGGCGCGACCATGTGAGCGGCACGAGGGCAGCCGATGGAACGCCGCAACATCAATGCGCCTGATGCGCCCGCGCCCTCGGGCGGCACGTCGCGCGCCGTCGAGGTCACCGGGGCAGGGCGCACGCTTTACATCAGTGGGCAAATTCCCGTCGATGCCGACGGGCGCTGCCCCGCCGGTTTCGAGGCGCAGGCGCGACTGGCCTGGAAGAACGTCTTCGCCCAGCTGTCCGCCGCGGGCATGGGCGTGGAGAACCTCGTCAAGGTCACGATCTTCCTGTCGGATCGGAAATATGGGCTGGAGAACCGCCGCGTGCGTCAGGACGTGATGGGCCAAAACGCGCCGGCGTCGACGGTCGTCATCGCCGGCATTTTCGACGAATCCTGGTTTCTTGAGATCGATGCGATTGCGGTCGCCTGATCCGCCACGGGCGAGCGGGGCAAATTCGTCCTCGACAAATAGTCGGATATCCAACTAATCCTGTTTTACACGCTGCGGCGGTATGACTATCGTCGCGCCGATCGCCACAAGACGCCATCAAGGCGCGGATTCATGCACCCAGGGAACGCTTGACGAGGTTGACCCCATGACCCTTTCCCGCCGCCACGCACTGGCTCTTGCCGGTGCCGCCATTGCATCACCCGCCGTCATGCGCACGGCTTTCGGCCAGGCCCCGCAGGTGACGCTGCGCCTGCACCATTTCCTGCCGCCCGTTTCCAACGTGCACCAGCGCTTCCTTCTGCCGTGGACGCGCCAGATCGAGGCTGCCTCGCAGAGCCGCATCAAGATCGACATTTTCCCGTCGATGCAGCTCGGCGGCGCGCCGCCCCAGCTTTTCGACCAGGCCCGCGACGGCGTCGCCGACATCGTCTGGACTTTGCCGGGCAATACACCCGGCCGTTTCCCGGCGACCGAAGCCATGGAGCTGCCGTTCATCGCCGCCAAGCGCGGCGTGGTCAATTCGAAGGCGATGGCCGACCTGGCGCCGGTGCATTTCCTGAAGGAGTTTTCGGAGGTCCAGACGCTCTGCCTGTGGGCCCATGATCACGGCCTCATCCATTCGAACAAGCAGGTGCGCACGCAGGCCGATCTGCAGGGGCTGAAGCTGCGCTTCCCGACCCGTCAGGCGGGCGAAGCGCTGCGCGCGCTCGGCGCCACGGCCATCGGCATGCCGATCCCGCAGGTGCCTGAGGCGCTGGCCCAGGGCGTCATCGACGGCGCCGTCGTACCGTGGGAGGTCGTGCCGGCGCTCCGGTTGCACGAACTCCTGCGTCACCATACTGAGCTTCCCGGCTCGCCGACGCTCTATACGGCGACGTTCACGCTGGCGATGAACAAGGCGAAATACGAGGGCCTGCCCGCCGATCTGAAGAAGGTCATGGACGACAATTCGGGCATGACCGCCGCCACCATGGCCGGCGCCATGTGGGACGACCGCGGCCATGTCGTCTCGGAAATGGTCAAGCAGCGTCCGCGCAACACCATCACCGTGCTGGCCGAGGACGAGGCCGCCCGGTGGCGCACAGCCACCAGGCCTGTCGAGGAAGCCTGGATCAAGGCAGCCAAGGAACGCGGCCTCGACGGCCAGAAGATCGTCGACGATGTGCGCGCGGCAGTCGCCAAACATATGGCGGCCTGACACGGCATGACCGACGGGGGGCCTGAAGCTGGGACTGCCGGCGCGTCCGGCGGCCTGATCGAGCGCATCGCGCGAGCGCTGGCGGTGGCCGGTGGCGGGCTGATGCTGGCGACCGCCGTCATGGTGTTCGTCTCCGTGCTCGGGCGCTGGCTGTTCCGGTCCGGCATCAAGGGCGATTTCGAGATGGTGCAGATCGCGACTGCGGTCGCGGTCTTCGCCTTTCTGCCTCTCTGCCAGTGGCGGCGCGGCAACGTCTTCGTGGACACGTTCACGCTCAGGACACCGGCCTGGTTCAACCGCAATCTCGATGCGCTCTGGGACCTCGTCTATGCCGCCTTCGCGGCGCTGATCGCCTGGCGCCTCGCGCTCGGCGGCATCGATTCCATCCGCACACGCACCAGTTCCATGGTGCTGGCGATCCCGACCGGCTGGGCCATCGCCGTGACCGCGGTGATCGCCGCCTTCCTCGCCATCGTCACGCTGGCCACCGCCATCCGGATGTACAGGGGTCGGCCGTGAGCGGAGCGACAGTCGCCCTCATCGGCTTCGGCGGAATGCTGGTTCTGCTCGGCCTGCGGATGCCGATCGGCCTTGCCATGCTGACCGCCGGGTCCATCGGCTACACCTGGTTCACCAGCCTGCCGATCTTCATGAATTACATGAAGACAACGCCCTATCACCTTTTTGCCAATTACACTTTATCGGTCATTCCCCTGTTCATCCTGATGGGGGCGCTGGCCGAGAAATCAGGCCTCTCGACCGCCCTGTTCCGTGCGGCAGCCGCCTTCCTCGGGCATCTCAGGGGTGGACTCGGCATGGCCCTGATTGGCGCCTGCACCGGCTTCGGCGCCATCTGCGGCTCCTCCGTCGCGACCACCGCCACCTTCGGGCGGGCGACCCTGCCTGAATTCAAGCGCTACAATTACGATCCCGGTTTTGCCACCGGTATGATCGCGGTGGGGGGAACGCTCGGCATCCTGATCCCGCCTTCGGTGATCCTGGTGGTCTATGCGATCACCACCGAGCAGAACATCGCCAAGCTGTTCATGGCGGCGCTGATCCCCGGCCTGCTCGCCGCTGTCTTCTATTGCATCGTCATCGCCATCATGGTGCGGCTGCGCCCGGAGGCCGGCCCGGCTCTCGAACGCGTGCCATGGGCCCAGCGCCTGCACGCACTGATTGGTGTCTGGCCGGTCATGCTGATCGCCGTCACGGTGGTCGGTGGCATCTATGGCGGTGTCTTCACGCCGACGGAGGGCGCCTCGGTCGGCTGCGTCGCCATGCTGATCGTCGGGATGGCCCAGCGCACGCTCGGCTGGGAGGAGATCAAGGCCGCGATCATCCAGACCGCCGAGACCTCGGCGATGATCTTCGTCATCCTGCTCGGTGCGGAAGTGTTCAACGCCTTTCTGGCCCTGTCGCAACTGCCGGAACTCGCGGCGCGCGTCGTGGCTGAATCCGGGCTTCCACCCTACGGCGTGATCCTCTGCCTGCTGATCTTCTACATCATCCTCGGCGGCGTCATGGACGAACTCGCCATGATCCTTCTGACCCTGCCGATCTTCTTCCCGATCGTCACCGCGCTCAATCTCGGCATGCCGGTGGACGACATCGCCATCTGGTTCGGCATCCTGGTGCTGATGGTGGTCGGCATCGGGCTCACGGCGCCGCCGATCGGGCTCAACGTCTTCGTGGTCTCGGCGATCGCCAAGGACGTGCCCATCGTCTCGACCTATCGGGGCGTCATACCCTTCGTCATTTCCGACGTCATCCGCCTGGGCCTTGTCGTCGCCTTCCCGGCGCTGGCGCTCTGGCTGGTGAACTGGCTGACTTGATCAGGCTGAGTTGGTCAGGCTTGGCTGAGCCGCCGGGCATTGGCCTTTACCCGGCGCGCGGCAGGCTTGGTGGCGGCGACACCGATGGCGACCATGCCGTGGGCGATCTCGTCGGCCGACAGGTTGCCGAAGGCCGAGCGCATCATCAGCCGCCCGGTCTCGAAAACCGCGTCCATCGACCCTTCGGTTGCCGCGTCGACCTTCTCGGCCACCATCCGCATGGCTTCCGCCTGGCCTGCCGGCAGACCGAAGGCCGTCGGGTCGCCCATCAGCATCATGCGATGGGCGATCGTCACGCCCGCCGCCATGGCTGTCGATGCCGAGAGATTTGCTGCGCCGAGCGCGGCCTGCGTGAAGCGGGGCATGTACCAGAAGAGCAATGCGGTCCCTCGTTCATCCGGACAGCTTGCCCGTCGCTGACAGTTTGCGGACATTCCAACCGATTGCAAGGAAGCCCGCCAACATGACAGCCGATGGCCAACACTTTTCGGTGTCAGACCCCGATTTCGAGGCGCGCGGGCGGGCAAGCTTCGCCAAACAGGCGATGATGGCGACGCTCGGCGCGGAAATCCTTCTGGTGAAGCCCGGTCATGTCGAGATCGCCATGCCCTATGCGCCGCACATCCTGCAGCAGCATGGCTTCGTCCATGCCGGCGCGCTCACCGCCATCGTCGACAATGCCTGCGGTTTCGCCGCCATGACGCTGATGCCGAAGGGTGCGGGCGTGCTGACCACCGAGTTCAAGATGAACCTGATGTCGCCGGGCAAGGGCGAGCGCTTCGTCGCCATCGGCCGCGTGATCCGGCCGGGCCGGCAGCTCATGGTGACGCTCGGCGAGTGTTTTGCCGAGGAAGCCGGCCGCCGCAAGCTGATCACGCTGATGACCGCGACCATGATGGTCATGACCACGCCCGGCATCGTCGATTGAGGAGTGAGCCATGACCGATCTTGTCATCGAGCGGAGCGGCCCCGTCACCACCCTCATCCGGACGCGCTCGGCGGCACGCAACGCCATGAACCCGGAAGGCGCGCAGGCACTCCATGAGGCGCTGCTCGCCTTCGACGCCGACGAGACGGCCAGCGTCGGCGTGCTCTGGGGCGCGGGCGGCGCGTTCTGCGCCGGGTTCGACCTGAAGGTGGCGGCGGGCGCGGAGGGCGCGGTTGCCGGCGGCGGGCTCGACATTCCCGATGGCGCGGACGACTGGCCGCGCGGGCCGATGGGGCCGACCCGCCTCATGCTGTCCAAGCCGGTCATCGCCGCCATTGCCGGCCCGGCGGTCGCCGGCGGCATGGAGATCGCGCTCTGGTGCGACATGCGCGTGATGGAGGAAGATGCCTATATGGGCGTCTATTGCCGCCGCTGGGGCGTGCCGCTGATCGACGGCGGCACGGTGCGCCTGCCGCGCCTCGTCGGGCAGGGGCGGGCGCTCGACCTGATCCTCACGGGCCGGAAGGTCGAGGCGGACGAAGCGTTGCGCATCGGGCTCGCCGACCGCGTGGTGCCGAAGGGCACGTCGCGCGAGGCGGCGGAGGCGCTGGCCCATGAGATCGCCCGCTTTCCGCAGGGCTGTATGCGCTCCGACCGGGCCTCTGCCTATGCCCAGTGGGACAGCGACTTGGCCGGCGCGCTCAGGAACGAGTGGCGGACGTCTTCGCCTTTCGCCATCTCGGAAGGGGCAACGGGGGCCGCCCGCTTCGCCGCCGGCAAGGGGCGCGGCGGCGATTTCGGCAGCATCTGAGCAGCGGTGGTGTTCCGGCCTATTTCAGCGGCAGGACGACCGATCCTGATACGGCGTCGGTGACGCCCAGCCCGCCACCGAGATCCTCGAGCGTTTCACGGAAGCTGTTGAGGGTTGCGATCATGTGCGACCGCGCGTTGGCCATGGCGTCCAGGCTGTCCCATTCCGCGATGATGCAGTAGCGGCCTTCGCCGGTCTTGATCATGTTCGCGTGCCGCAATCCCGGCCAGTCCTTCACGGAACCACGATGGGCCTCGAGGAAGGCGTCTTCCATGCCCGGCTTGACCTTGAAACGCACGGCATTGAACGCGGTCATGGCGGTCTCCGATGAGGGTGCTGCGGAATGCTCCTGGGGATGCGTATGCCCGGCCTGATGGGGTCGACAGAGTTCGTCCGCCCGTCGATGGCGTCATGCTACCGCCGCCCGAGCGCCGCGTGAAGCGGCATTCAGTACGGCGCGCAGTGAGACTTCAAAGGGACTAAACAGTGGGAGCTGGGCACATCACCTGGTAGCCGGTGCTACTATCTTTGCCCTTCTGGAGAAAAGGTAGACTGTGGCCGTCATCAGAAACAGGTAGCCCACGCCAATTCCTGCGAGATTGGCGGTCCAGCGATTCAAGCCAAGCAAGAAGAGAGCGTAGTTACTGCCAACGGTGACTAACGGCATAATGACAAAGTAAGCAAGGACACAAGCTGCCATAAAGAGCCACCGAGGCTTGTCGGGCTGAGTAACCGTCCAAGAAAACAGCAGGAATGCGACAATCGATATTATTTCGAATAGGGCCATGAAAAGCAGGGGATGGCGAGTCCCGAAGTATGCATCATATACATAATATACTTGGAATACAGATCTAAGAACAATGAATAAAACAAAGAGGTTCAGGATTCGCTCTAGATCCAGACCTTCAGCAACTGTATCTTCTGTTGACGCAACTACTTCAGATTTGCTTAAAAATAAACCCATCAGACAAGTTCCAGCGATCACCGCGCCCGCTTCTGAAGAGTCTGTGGTGATGCGGAAAAAAACGAGAAGGGGTTGAACGAACAACAGCGCGAGCGAAGCCTTTCCCGACCAACGCGTTGGCCAAAAACCAGATGCGGTCTTCATTCGATTCGGCCGGCCCCCAAAAATCTAAGGTTCAATCGAAGCGCGAACTCAACGGTGACGCAAGTCAGGCAAGCGCCGCCTTGACGACATTGTCGCCCACGCCGAGGCTTCGCGCGGTCTCGGTAATGGCGTCCCATGTTCCATCCGACAGCGGCACGCCATCCTTCAGTTTCTTCGCCTTGGCGCGGGATTCGGCTTCGCCGGGCACCAGTACCTCGCCCCCGGCCTCCACCGGCCGGGCGCTCTTGTAGTAGGCGACATAGTCCGCGCATTCGGCGGGGAAGAAGCCGCCGGGATCGATCACTTTCGGGTCGATATAGATCGACATCATGCCATTGCAGAAGCGCTTGTCGGGGCCGGTCGCGCCGGCGCCTGTCAGCGCGCCGCCGAGGATCTCGCACATGAAGGCGAGGCCCGAGCCCTTGTGCTCGCCAAAGGCACGAATCGCGCCGGGGCCGTTCATCGGGTCACGCGTGCCGGGGCCGGCGGGGTAGGGGCCATAGAGCACAGCCGGATCGCCACTTTTCGCGCCGTCAGGCGAGATCAGCGCATCGTCCGGGATCGGCTTGCCGCCCATGGAGGCGACCAGCACCTTGCCTTCGGCGACCAGCGAGGTCGCGAAATCGAGCAGCAGCGGCGCGCGGCCCGGCATCGGCACGCCGATGCAATAGGGTGCGGTCGAGATGCGCCGGTCGACGCCGCCATAGGGCGCGACGAGGATCGAGCCGACGACATTGACGAAATGGATCGAGACGAGGCCCTCGGCGGCTGCCATCTCGGCGAAATCGCCGATCCGGCCGAGATGGCCAGCATGTTTCAGCGCGACGGCGGCAAGGCCGCTCGCCCTGGCCTTGGCAATGCCGATCCTGACCGCCTGCGGCCCCACCGTCTGGCCGAAGCCGAAATGGCCGTCGAGCACCGCGATGGACGGAGTGTCGACCTCGGCCGTCACCTGCTTGCCGGCCTCGACCCGGCCTTCCTTCAGCCAGTCGACATAGCGCGGCACGCGCGCCACGCCGTGGCTGTCGTGGCCGGCAAGATTGGCCTCGGTCAGGTAGTGCCCGATCCGCGCGGCTTCGTCGGCCGCGCAGCCGGCCGCCTCGAAGATCGTCGTCACGAGCCCCGTCAGGCGTCCCGCATCAACAACTGCCATCCATTCCTCCCGTATTTTCAATCGATTATGGCGTGCCCCATCCCCGCAGGAAAGGGCGGTCCGCACAGGCGGCCCGTGCGTCGCGGTGCTTCCTCGCCCTGCCGATGCGGGGTAGCGTCCCGCTCCGGAGGAACACCGCCATGTCGAAACCCATCCCGGAATTCACCACGGCCCGGCTTGAGCGGCCCGATGGCGCGGTGATCCACTACGAGGTTGCAGGCGAGGGGCCGCCGATGGTCTTCGCCCACGGCCTCGGCGGCAACCATCTGAGCTGGTGGCAATCCGCTCCGGTCTTCGCCCAGAATCACAGGGTGGTCGTCTTCTCCCACCGCGGCTTTCCGCCTTCGACCGCGCCGGGTGGCGTGCCGGACCCGATGCTCTACGCCGGCGACCTCGTCGCCCTCATGGACACGCTGTCGATCCCCAAGGCGGTCATCGTCGGCCAGTCCATGGGTGGCTGGACCTGCGTCGAGACGGCGCTGGCCGCCCCCGAGCGCGTCGCCGGCGTCGTCATGGCCTGCACGTCGGGTTCCTTCGACTACGACCGATTCGACGATCCCGGCGTGAGGGCCTGGCGGGAGGCTGCCCCGAAGGCGATCGCCCGCCTCGCCGAACGCGGCGTGCATCGTGCAGCCGGCGCCAGGATGGCCGACGAGCAGCCGGACCTCCACGCGCTCTACCAGGCGATCGACCGCTTGTCCTTCGGCCTCGACAAGACCGAGGTCGGCAACCGCATCCGCGCCATGCGCCAGCGGGGAGCTGCGGATGCGGCGAGAATCGCTTGTCCCGCGCTGTTCGTCATCGGCGAGGAGGACCTGCTGATCTGCCCGCGCGGTATCGAGCTGGTCGCCGGCACATGGCCCAAGGCGCGCACCGTCATCGTTCCCGTATCCGGGCATTCCGTCTATTTCGAGCGCGCCACGCTGTTCAACGCCACGGTCGAGGGCTTCCTCGCCGAGATCGGCTGGAACTGAGGCCTCAGTTCTGCAGGAAGCCGCGCGGCAGGACCGGCGATTCCTTCATGATCAGGATCGACACGCGCCGGTTGGCCGCCAGATAGGGGTCGTCCGGGAACATCGGTTCGCTGTCGCCCTTGCCTGTTACCGCGAAGATGCGGTCGGCCGGCAGGCCGTTTTCGTCGAGCACCATGCGCACCGCATTGGCGCGGTCAGCCGTCAGGTCCCACGGGCCATAGCCCGGCCGCCCCAGCACGCGCGAGCCGGAGGTGTGGCCGGTGATGGTGATGCGGTTGGGGAGCTGGCGCAGCGCCGGCGCCATGGCGGCGATCAGCTTGCGGGTGCGCTCAAAGGGCTCCCGGCCGTCCGGCGGGAACATGGCGCGGCCGTCCTGGTCGACGATTTGGATGTCGAGACCGTCGGGCCGCTCCTCCATGATGACGTTCTTGGACAGTTCGGCGATCTCCGGGAAGGCCTGCAGCGCCTGCCGGAGGCTGGCGGCGGCGAGCGCAAGCTGGCGGCTCTGTGCGACCGGAATGCCGTCGGGCGAGGATTCCGGACCAGGCGGGCCCGGTCGGTCGGTCGGTGAGTCGGAGGAGGGGGACACATTCTGGACGAAGGGGCGCGTCGGTACGCCATGCAGTTCGACGATGCCGGACATGGTGGTGTTGTTGGTCGTGCCGAAGGCTTCGCGGAACGAACCGGTCATCATGTGCTTCTTGCGCTCGTCCTGGTTCGACGTCGCGACGAGCACGACGAAGAACGACATGAGCAGGCCCATCAGATCGGCGAAGGTGACGAACCAGCCGTGGCCGCCCGCATGACCGTCTGCCTTGCGCTTCGCCATGGATCAGGCCGCTTCCGCCAGTTCGTGGCGATCGTGCGCGGTCAGGTAGGCCAGCAGCATCTCCTTGACGATCTGCGGGCTCTTCTGGTTCCGGATCTGGATGACGCCGTCGATGATGATCGAGCGGGCGATGTCCTCTTCGGCCATCTTCAGGTGGCATTTGTCGGCGATCGGCATGCAGACCATGTTGGCAACGACGGCGCCGTACAGCGTCGCGATCAGCGCCATGGCCATGATGGGACCGAGCTTGGACGGATCGGTCATGTTGGCGAACATGTTGACCATGCCGAGGAGTGTGCCGATCATCCCGAAAGCCGGGGCGCAGTCACCGATCGAGCGGTAGATTTTTTGAGCCTCGTCGAGCTGGGAGTAGACGTTGTCCTTCTCCGTCTCCATCGTCTGGCGGATGAAGTCCGCGTCGTAGCCGTCGGCGATGTAGCGCACGCCCTGGGCCAGCGTCGGATCGGAGACTTCCAGCTTTTCCAGTGCGTTGGGGCCCTGCTTGCGCGCGACCTCCGCGATCTTGGTGATTTCCTCGACCAGTGCGCGCGGGCTGACGCGCGGCATGGCGAGCGATGCCTTAAAGCCCATCGGCAGGCCGTGCATGATGACGCCGAGCGGGTAGCGCGTCAGCGTCGCGGCGAAGGCGCCGCCGAAGATGATGATCACGGCGTGCTTGTCGTAGTACTGGGCGAAATTGCCGCCGTCGATGAGGATCAGGATGACGATGACGGCCACCGCACCGACCAGACCGAGAATTGTGGCGATATCCATGGATCGGCCCCACGCCCGCAGATGCGAGTCTTGAACAATGAGGCAAACCTAAGCGACGCCGCTTAAAGCCTTCTTAAGGTTGCCGAGTGGTTGACGGATTGACGGCATCTTGCACGAAGCGCCGTGCGACGGGTAAAGGCAGGGAAGTGCCGAGGGAGGTCGACAAGACAATGAACCGGACGGTGATATCCGCTCTTGCGCTGGCAATGCTGCCGCTTGCCGGCTGCGCGCAGACGCAGGCTCCGACCGCGCCCCCGGGGCCGCCGGTCGCCAATGCCACGCCGCCGCCCTTGCCGCCCGATCCCGCCCTCGGGGCCCACGCCACCCAGGGGCAGGCCCCGGGCACGCAACGGCCAGCAGCGCCGGGCCCGCGCTGAACGCGCCTCTTTTTTGACACGGCCCGCCGGTCAATTGCGCCGCCATCAGCAAGACGGGGTCGTTCGTGTCCGACTATCGCCTGCATTGCTTCGCCCAGTCAGGCAATGCCTACAAGGTCGCGCTCATGCTCGAGCTCTGCGGCCTCGACTGGGAACCGGTCCTGGTGCGCTATTTCGACGGCGCGACCCGCGATACCGGCTGGCGCTCCGACGTCAACGCCATGGGCGAGGTTCCGGTGCTCGACCATGCCGGGCGCCGGCTCACCCAGTCCGGGGTCATCCTGACTTATCTGGCGCGCAGGGTCGGCAGGTTCGGGCCGGAGAACGAGGACGAGGAACTCGAGATCCTGCGCTGGATGCTCTTCGACAACCACAAGTTCACCAGCTATTTCGCCACCCATCGCTTCATGCTGTCGCTGGCAGGCAAGCCGTCGGACCCGGCCGTGCTGGCCTTCATGCGCGGGCGGGTTGATGGTGCTCTTGGCGTGGTCGACTCCTGGCTGACCGACCGGCCGTTTCTCGTCGGCAACCGGGCGACGATCGCCGACCTGTCGCTGGCCGGCTACATGTTCTATCCCAATGCCGAAACCGGCTACGACCTGTCGGCCTCCCATCCGCACCTCCACGCCTGGCGCGAGCGGATCGCCGCGCTGCCGGGCTGGAAGCCGCCCTACGACCTCTTGCCGAGCGCTCTGCCGGCCAGCTGAACGGATTGACCATGCGCCCGCTTCTCGTCCTCGCGCCCGCGCTTCTGGTTGGCGCCTGCATGGGCGTCTCCGAGCCGCCGGTGGCGGCCCAGGCGACGGTCCAGGCCGTGCCGGTCGCGCCCGTGACGGCCTCCGCCCTGCCATCGCCCCCGGGTGGCACGACGGCAGTGGCGGTTTCCGCCGCGCCGCAGGCATCGTCCTCCGGGACGATGGTCCGCAGCCAGGGGGAGGTGTCGACGATGGCGCGCGCGCCGGGCGCGCGTGAGAGCGCCAGCCTTCCCAATGTGTCGCGAACCTCGTCGGGCGGCGGCGGAAGCGGCAGTGCCCTTGGCGGCACGATCGTCGGCGGTCAGTCGGCCGGCGTCATTCCCTCGACGCTCGATCGGAACCGTCCGGAGCCGCGCCGCGTCTCGGTCCCGCGCGACCCGCTCGGGCCTGGCACCCCGCCGCCGGTGCTCCAGCCGGAATTGCGCGACACGACCGGCAATTCGCTGCGCAACCGCCAGCGCGTCGAGTTCTGACGCGTTTCCGCACTTCGATACAGGCGAAACACGGATTGCCGCTGGTCGGCGATGCGGCGCAATCTGATCGTGGAAAAAGCCGGTCGACCCGGAGAGACCCATGATCCGATTTGCTTCCATCCGACCCGCCACCTTAACGCCGCGTCCCCTGCGTCTGGCTGCGACGGCGGCTGCTGCCGTCGCCCTCAGCCTGTTCATCTCGCTGCCGGCTTCCGCGACTTCCTTCTGCGAGATCAAGCGCACGTCGGACGGCTTCGCAGCCCTCCGCGCGGCCCCGGACGCCAGCGCGCGCGTCCTCGCGCGCATGCGGACCACCGACGAGGTCATGCTCGGCGCCGGCGAGCGCGGCCCCTGGCGGCAGGTGACCTTCTGGCGCGGCCAGAGCCGTCACGCCGAAGGAGGCTTCGGCCGCGGCCAGCAGGGCTGGATGCACCGCAGCCTGCTCGGCGAATGCGGCTGACCGCCGGGATCGTGATCATGAAGCGCACTCTGTTCGTGCTGCTGGCCTCGACCGCGTTCGGGTTCAACGTGGAGGCGGCGAGCCCGCCATCGTGCTCCATGGACGGTGTCGACTGGCGGAACGACCGCGTCTTTGCCGAGAATCGTCACCCGGCCATCCGCCATCAGCGGGTGGAGGCTCTCACCTGCCGGACCACCGAGGTGTATGAGCCGCTGAGCAGCGACATGCCGCTGCGCGTCGTCAGGGCGAAGGTCTACGAGCCGCGCAGCGGCGTCGAGGGCAGTCCCGGTATCGAGCAGAGTGTCAACATCTACACCGTCTCGCGCGTCAGACCGCAGGGCGAGCAGCCGGTCGGGCGGTTTCTCGCGGCCTACGACGTGTCGCGCGACAGGCCCTTCATCGATCCCGCCGTCGGCGTCGTGGACGGCGAGCCCGTCCTGACACTCGGCCGGAACGTTGCGACGGCCTACCGGATCACGACCGGCGGCATTGTCCCCTTCGATGCCCACGCCTGGGTTGCGAAGGCCACCGAGACACTCGAGCGCAATCTCGTGGCCGGGCAGGTACGCCTCGTCGATTTCACCCGCATGGCCGGCTATCTCGCCGTATTCCCGGCAGGTTCCGACGACCCCTCGCGCCCTGGGAGCGAGCGCACCGACCTTAACCTCGTCAAGGCGCATCTGGCTTTCGAGAACGGCCAACTGGTCGTGAAATCGGTCGAACGGGTCCACCGCAACGAGGTGCAGGACGTCGAGGAAAGCGCGGCCATCGCGGATATCGAGGAAGCCTTCGCCGCGGGGCGCCGGCGCCTGCCGCGTGGCACCGAGCCCTGCTACCTCAATGCCTGGTCGGTCGATACCGATCCCGCCGGCCTCAATGTTCGCGCCGAGCCTTCGGAGCGCAGCCGGGTCCTCGGGCGCGTGCCACCGGCCTGGACGGCTCCCGGCCGCGATGGCGATGCCGGCACGACCTACCGCTCCGAATTCGAGATCGCCGGCTATCGCGACGGCTGGTTCTACATCCGCAAGATCAAGGTTCCCGGCGAGGACTACAACGAACTCTACCCGCGCTCGCGCCCGCAGCCCTTCCGCGGGCAGGGATGGGTCGCGGCGCGCCTGGTCGGCGGCGCTCTCTCCATTGGCGGCCTGCCGAACGGCCGGTTGATGCAGGCGCCGAATGCCCATGCGGCCTATCGTGAGGTCACACGCAACGGCGAGCCGATCTCGACCGGGGACATCGTCCAGCGCCTCTACGCCTGTTCCGGCAACTGGGCGCTGATCGACATGGAGGGCGTTCAAGGCTGGTGGAACACCATCTGCTCCAACCAGGTGACCAACTGCAGTTGATCGGGCGAGGGCCGCCCCGTCGTTGCGCGCTTCACGCGAAGCGGGCTATAGGGCGGTCTCTTTCGGTTGGGGATGGACGCGCGTGGCCGACGACAGCAAAGGCGGACTGGGCGAAACAGTCCGCGTGGTGATCCATGCGCTCCTCATCGCCGTGGTGATCCGCACCTTCCTCTTCCAGCCGTTCAACATTCCCTCGGGCTCGATGAAGGACACGCTGCTGGTCGGCGACTATCTGTTCGTCTCCAAATATTCCTACGGCTATTCGCGCTATTCGCTGCCGTTCTCGCCGGACCTGTTCCAGGGCCGGGTCTTCGGCAGCGTGCCGAACCGCGGCGACGTCGTGGTGTTCCGGCTGCCCAAGGAGCCGGACGTCGACTACATCAAGCGCGTGATCGGCCTGCCGGGCGACAAGATCCAGGTCATCGGCGGACAGGTGCACATCAACGGCGCGCCGGTGTCACGCCAGCGCATCGACGACTTCACGGAAGTGGAAGACGGCCGCGAGACGCGCACACGCCGCTTCCGGGAGACGCTGCCGAACGGGGTCAGCTACACGACGCTCGACCTCTACGAGAACGGCTTCTACGACAACACGCCTGTCTATGACGTGCCGCAGGGCCACATCTTCGTCATGGGCGACAACCGCGACAATTCCACCGACAGCCGCGTGCTGAGCCAGGTCGGGCCGATCCCGCTGGACCATCTGATCGGCCGCGCCGAAATCCTGTTCTTCTCCATCGAGGAGGGCGAGCGCGCCTGGGCCTTCTGGCGCTGGCCGTGGGCGATCCGCTGGACCCGGCTCGGCTCTCTGGTGAGGTGACGCGAGGCTTGGCTCCCGGTCGCAAGGCAAAGGTAGCACGCGCGGGTCTCGACGAGATCGAGGCGCGGATCGGTTACGCCTTCGCGGATAGGGATTTGCTCGCCCGCGCCTTGACCCACCCGAGCGCCCTGAACGGCATCGAGAAGCGTGAGAAATCCTATCAGCGCCTCGAGTTCCTCGGCGACCGCGTGCTCGGCCTCGCCGTCGCCGGCATGCTGTTCCGCGCCATGCCGGGCGAGGACGAGGGCTCGCTGTCGCGCCGCCTCTCCGATCTCGTGCGCGCCGAAACCTGCGCGGAGGTGGCCGCCGCGCTCGACCTCGGTGCCGGCGTGCGCGTCGGTCCGACCGAGAGCCAGACGGCGGTCGGTCGGCGGGCGAGCGTTCTCGCGGACCTCTGCGAGGCGGTGATCGGCGCGGTCTATCTCGACGGCGGCTGGCCAGCGGCGGAGGCCTTCGTCGCCCGCAACTGGCAGGACCGGCTCTCGGCCGGCGCGCCGGCGCAGCGCGACGCCAAGAGCGCCCTGCAGGAATGGGCGCAGGGGCGGGGCCTTGCCACGCCGATCTATCGGCAGGTCGAACGGTCGGGACCGGATCACGCGCCGATGTTCACCATGGCGGTGATCATCCCGGGCATTGCCGACGGCACCGGCCAGGGCAGCGCCAAGCGCTCGGCGGAGATCGCGGCGGCGACCGGCGTCCTGATTCGCGAAGGGGTCTGGACAGGCGCGGACAGCGGGGACCCATCATGAACGACCCCACCATGGCCGAAACGCCGACCCGCTGCGGCTTCGTCGCCATCATAGGCGCGCCGAATGCCGGCAAGTCGACGCTGGTCAACGCGCTGGTTGGCGCCAAGGTCACCATCGTCTCGCACAAGGTGCAGACGACGCGCGCGCTCGTGCGCGGGATCGCGATGGAAGGCCCCTCCCAGATCATCCTCGTCGACACGCCCGGCCTGTTCGCGCCGAAGCGCCGGCTGGACCGCGCGATGGTCACGGCGGCCTGGGGTGGTGCGGCCGATGCCGACCGCGTCATCGTGCTGATCGACGCCAAGAAGGGCATCGACGAGGCGATGGATGCCATTCTCGACAAGCTTGGCGACATTCGCCAGCCGAAGGATCTCGTGCTCAACAAGGTCGATCTCGTCGATCGCCCGAAGCTGCTCGACCTTGCCGCCGACATCAATGCCCGCGCGACCTTCGACAAGACCTTCATGGTCTCGTCGACCACCGGCTCTGGCGTCGCCGACCTGAAGCGGCATCTGGCGGCAAGCGCGCCGGCCGGCCCCTGGCACTACCCGGAAGACGAGATTTCCGACGTTCCCGCGCGCATGCTTGCTGCCGAGATCACGCGCGAGAAGCTCTACAACAGGCTCCACGACGAACTACCCTACGATTCGACCGTGGAGACCGAGAGCTACGAGGAGCGCAAGGACGGCTCCATCCGCATCGAGCAGACCATCTATGTCGTGCGCGAGGGCCAGCGGAAGATCATGCTGGGCAAGGGCGGCGAGACCATCAAGCTGATCTCGCAATCGGCCCGCGAGGAACTGTCGAAGCTGTTCGAGACCAAGGTGCACCTGTTCCTGTTCATCAAGGTGCGCGAGAACTGGGCCGACGACCCCGAGCGCTACGAGCGCATGGGGCTGGAGTTTCCGAAAGGCAGGTGAGCCATGTTGTCCGTACGTCCGAAGCAGGCGACCACCCTCTACCGCTACCTGACCGGCCCCGACGACGCCGCCTTCTGTCACCGCGTCAGCGAAGCCATCAACAAGGGCTGGCAGCTCTACGGCCACCCGACGCTGGCCTTCGACGCCGCCAAGGGGCGGGTCATCTGCGGACAGGCGATCGTCCGAGAGGTCGAGGACGTGGAATATTCGCCGGACCTGAAGCTGTCCGACTTCTAATTCCCGGGCCCTTGAAGGCTCGATCCCCGCGCGGTTCACGCGAGCGGACCGACGATGGGGCCGTCGGTGGTGATCGCGCCATGGCTGTGCGGCCCGGAATGCTGGCGTCTTTGCGGAGCAGGCGGTGTGCTAGCCTTCCGGCGAGACTGGCAGGGAGGGAAGTGCGGTGGCCGCTTACGTGATTTTTGACGTCGAGATCAGCGATCCGACGCGATACCAGGAGTTCATGGCGGGCGTGAAGCCGGCGCTGGAAGCAGCCGGCGCGAAGTATCTGGCGCGGGGCGGAGCGCACAAGGTCTACGAGGGAGACTGGGAGCCCCGGCGGATCGTGCTGCTGGAGTTTCCCTCCGTCGCTGCCTGGGAGTCCTTCTATGGTGGCGCGACATATCAAGGGCTGAAGAGCGTCAGGGACGCCTGCAGTTCCGCGCGTCTGGTCAGCGTCGAGGGCCTCGCTTAAGGGGTCGGACGCGGCAGGCCCGGTGGGCCGCACCGTCGAGGGCAATCCATGCAATGGACCGATGACGGGATCGTACTCGGTACCCGCTCCCACGGGGAATCGAGCGTGATCCTGGAGCTCTACACCCGCGATCACGGTCGCCATCTCGGCCTGGTCCGGGGCGGCCGGTCTCGGCGCCAGCAGCCGGTGCTGCAGCCGGGCAATACGGTCCATACCACCTGGTTCGCCCGGCTCGACGAACACCTTGGCGCCTACACGGTTGAGGCGTCGGTCTCGCGCGCGGCGCGGCTGATGGAGGGCAGGGCAGGGGTTGCCGGCATCACCCATCTCGCCGCGCTCGCCCGCCTGATGCCCGAGCGCGAGGCCCATGGCGGTCTGTTCGAGGTGCTGGAACTGATCGCCGACACGCTGCCGGACGTCACGGCCGCCGCTCCGCTCATCGTCCGGTTCGAACTCGAAGTGCTGCAGGAACTCGGCTTCGGCATCGATCTGACAGAGTGCGCCGCGACCGGCGCCACGCAGGACCTTGTCTATGTCTCGCCGAAGTCCTCGCGCGCCGTCTCCCGCGATGCCGGCGAGGCCTGGAAGGACCGGCTGCTGGCGCTGCCCGGCTTCTTGACCGGCAGCGGCGAGGCGGCCGCAAGCGATGTCCTCGCGGGCTTCCGCCTGACCGGCTATTTCCTGTCCCGCCACGTGTTCGAGCCACGCGGCCTCGCCATGCCGGACGCGCGCGAGGCTTTCGTGCGGCTGGTCGGCTGATGTCGCCTGCACCAGGGCAAGCGCGTCCTTCGAGGCCCGCTCGCTCTCGCTCTCTCGCACCTCAGGATGAGGAAAGTGGCGACCTGCATGTCTGTCGAATGAGGCGTGACGGTCGCGCCGACATGTGTCGTGCAATTCGCCACCTCCTCATCCTGAGGTGCGAGGCGATAGCCGAGCCTCGAAGGACGCACTTCATTGATGCAAGGTGCCGATCCGTCTTTGCTGCGGCTTGCCATCGCCCCGAGCCTCGCTTAAGCCCGCAGGCCTGCCGCAGCGGGATATGCGCCGCTGCCGCCAGCAGCTTCCGAGACGATCATGCACGACATCCGCTGGATCCGGGACAATCCGAAGGCCTTCGACGACGCGCTCGCGGCGCGCGGCCGCGAGGCCCTCTCGGCATCCCTGATCGCGCTCGACGATGCCCGCAAGGCGGCGGTTTCCACGCTGCAGGCGGGTCAGGAGCGGCGCAACGCTGCGTCCAAGGAGATCGGCCAGGCCATGGCCGCGAAGGACGCCGCGCGTGCTGACGCGCTGAAGGCGGAGGTGGCAAGCCTCAAGGACCGTATGACGGAGGCTGAGGTCGCCGAGAAGAAGGCGAATGCGGACCTGATCGCCGCTCTGGAGGTCATCCCCAACCTCCCGCTCGCGGAGGTCCCGGTCGGACCGGACGAGAGCACCAATGTCGAGCGCCATCGCTTCGGCATGCCGCGCCAGATGAACTTCGCCAGGGAGCATTTCGAGCTCGGCGAGGCCATGGGCGACATGGATTTCGACGCCGCGGTGAAGCTGTCGGGCTCGCGCTTCGTCGTGCTGAAGCGCCACCTCGCCCGCATGGAGCGGGCGCTCGCGCAGTTCATGCTCGACCTGCATGTCGACGTCCACGGCTACACGGAGGTCAATCCGCCGGTGCTGGTGAGGGATGCCGCCGTCTATGGCACCGGCCAACTGCCGAAGGCCGCCGAGGACATGTTCGTCACGCGCGAGGGCTTCTGGCTGACGCCCACCGCCGAGGTGACGCTGACCAATCTCGTGGCGCAGGAGATCGTCGCCCACGACGTCCTGCCGATGCGCCTGACCGCCGCCACCCAGTGCTTTCGCTCCGAGGCGGGCGCTGCCGGCCGCGACACCCGCGGCATGCTGCGCCAGCACCAGTTCCTGAAGGTCGAGCTGGTCTCGATCACCGCGCCGGAGCAGTCGACTGACGAGCACGAACGCATGCTCGCCTGCGCGGAGGAGGTGCTGAAGCGCCTCGACCTCGCCTATCGCGTCATGACCCTGTCGACCGGCGACATGGGCTTCTCGGCACGCAAGACCTACGACATCGAGGTCTGGCTGCCCGGCCAGAAGGCGTTCCGCGAGATTTCGTCCTGTTCGGTCTGCGGCGACTTCCAGGCGCGCCGCATGAACGCCCGCTACCGGCCGAAGGCGACGGATTCGAAGCAGCCGGCGCCGCAATTCGTCCATACCCTCAACGGCTCGGGCACTGCGGTCGGCCGGGCGCTCATTGCCGTCATGGAAACCTACCAGCAGGAGGACGGCACGATCGCCGTCCCCGCCGTGCTCCAGCCCTATATGGGCGGCCTCAAGACAATCGGGAAAGCCTGATGCGCATCCTGGTCACCAATGACGACGGCATCCATGCGCCGGGGCTGCAGAGCGCGGAGCGCATCGCCCGTGCCCTGTCCGACGACGTCTGGGTGGTGGCGCCCGAGAGCGACCAGTCCGGGGTCTCCCATTCGCTGTCGCTCAACGACCCGCTGCGCCTGCGCGAAATCTCCGAGCGGCACTTCGCGGTGAAGGGCACGCCGACCGACTGCGTGATCATGGCGGTCAAGCACATCATGGCCGGCGATCCGCCCGACCTCGTGCTCTCCGGCGTCAATCGCGGCCAGAACGTCGCCGAGGATGTCGGCTATTCCGGCACCATCGCCGGCGCCATGGAAGGCACGATCCTGGGCATTCCCTCGGTCGCGCTGTCGCAGGCCTATGGCCCCGAGACGCGCCACATTGTCCCCTACGAGACCTCCGAGGCCCATGCGCCGGGCATCATCCGCACCGTGCTGGAAGAGGGGCTTCCCCGCGGGACGATGGTCAACATCAACTTCCCGAACCGTTCGCCGGACGCGGTGCGTGGCATCCAGGTGACGGCGCAGGGCCGGCGCGACCAGGAAATCCTCACCATCGACCCGCGCCACGACGGCCGGGGCAATCCCTATTACTGGATCGCCTTCGTCAGGAACCGCCACCGGATCGAGAACGGCACCGACCTCTGGGCGTTGTCGGAGGGCTATGTCTCGGTGACCCCGCTCGAGATCAACATGACCGACGAACCGACCCTGACGCGCCTTGCCGCGGTCTTCGCCGGCGACCGCCTGCCCGGCGCCTGAGGCCACCGATGAACGCCGCGCCCGGCCCCGAGCATTTCGTCGCCGCGGCCGAGTTCGTGCTGATGCTGCGCCAGTCCGGCTTCAGCGACCGGCGCGTGCTCCGGGCCATGGAGCAGGTGCCGCGCGTGCCCTTCCTCGATCCGCGCTTCTTTCACCTCGCCGACGAGGACATCGCGCTCCCCATCGCGCTCGGCCAGACCATCCTGAAGCCGACCCTGGTCGCCGCCATGCTGGAGGCGCTCGCCGTCGAGCCCGCCCATCGCGTGCTCCAGATCGGTACCGGGTCCGGCTACACGGCGGCGGTGCTCGGCCGGCTCGCCGCCAGCGTCATCACCATCGAGCGCTGGCGCCGCCTCGCGGACGAGGCGCATGTGCGCCTCCGCCGGCTCGGCTACGAGATGGTCGAGACGCAGTTCGGCGACGGGCTCGGCGGCTATCCGCCGCGCGCGCCCTATGACCGCATCCTCCTGACCTGTGCGGTGGACGACGTTCCTGAGGCCGTCATGGCCCAGCTCGCGCCCGAGGGCATGCTGATCGCGCCGCTGATGAATGGCGACATCCTGCGCGTGAAGCGCGGGTCCGAGGCGCTTTCGCGCGCCGTCGTGACGCAGGGGCAGGTGGACGCCGCGGTACCGGGCGTCGCGCGGCGGCTTTGAATCCGCTGAAAAATCCGGCAGTCGGCAACCGAACCTTAACCTGAACAGGTCATAAATCACGAGGTCACCAGTTGCGTACCGCGTGAGAGTAACAATGCTTCCTCGTGCGTTTTCCGGCCTGTCCCGGGCCGCCCTGATCGTCGCCGCCTCATCCCTTGGCGCTGCTTGCAGCTCCGATGTGGCCCGGTTCGACGACAATCCCTTCCGGTCGCAGCAGGTGGCGAGCGCGCCGCAGCGCGAGGTGGCCTCGGCCCCGGTCGCCCGCGTCGAGAGCGCACCGCTTTCCGCCCCCGTCGCATCGGCTCCGGCTCAAACGCAGACCGCCGGCGGTTCGCCCTTCGGCCAGGGCGCCGATGCCGGCATGACCACCGGCACGGCGACCCCGCGCGCGCCGGTCTTCGGCTCGTCCAACCCCAACACCCCGGCCGTCCGCCAGATGGCCATGTCGCAGACGATCGGCGGCGGGGCCGGCCCCGTCGCCACGGGGCGCGGCACCTGGTCCGCGGCCGGCGGCACGCAGATCCGCGCCGCGCAGGGCGATACCGCCGAGAGCCTGTCGCGGCGCTACGGCGTGCCGGCCGCCGCGATCACGCAGGCGAATGGCGGCAACCAGTCCTTCCCGGGCGGCCAGACCGTCACCATTCCGACCTATTCGCTGGCAGCGCCTGCGCAGCAGGTGGCGAGCGCTCCGGCCTCGCGCGGCTCGTCTGACCTTGTCCGCCAGCCGACCGACCAGCCGCGCGCGGTGCGCACCGTTCCGATCACTGGCCAGCAGGCGTCAGCCCAAACGCCGAACGGCCGCATGAACTGGCAGGCCGGCGCCCAGCCGCCCGCCGCAGCGCCTCAGCTCGCACGCCCCGCCCAGCAGGCCGCGCGGCCGACATCCCATCAGGTCGCGTCCGGCGAAACCATGGTCGGCATCGCCCGACGCTACGGCGTCACGCGCGACCAGCTCGCCCGCGCCAACAGCCTGCAGCCGACCCAGTCGCTGCGCATCGGCCAGTCCTTGCGCCTGCCGGGCGTGGCCCCGACCGCCACCGCCCAGGGTCGTCCGCTCTCGGTCGAGCCGGGCGCCACCCCGACCACGCCCCAGCGGCGCGAACAGGCCCAGCGCGCCGTCGCGCAGGCCCAGTCGACACCGGCCGGCCGACACGCCGATCCCCAGCCGACCGCCGCCATTCCGCCGGCCCAGCCGGCACTCGCCACCCAGAGCGAGGCCGCCCCGGCGTCCACGCCGGTTCAGGCAGCAGCTCCCGCGCCGGCGGCTCCTGCCGCCACCCCCGCGACGGCGTCCGCCGAGCCGCAGTTCCGCTGGCCGGCGCGTGGCCGTGTGATTTCCGGCTTCCGGGCCGGCACCAGCGACGGCATCAAGCTATCGGTGCCGCAGGGCACCCCGGTCAAGGCGGCCGAGGACGGCGTCGTCGCCTATGCCGGTAACGAGCTGCGCGGCTATGGCAACCTCGTCCTGGTGCGCCATTCCAACGGCTACGTCACCGCCTACGCTCATAACAGCGCCATCAATGTCAGGCGCGGCGAACAGGTCCGGCGCGGTCAGACCATCGCGGCGGCTGGCCAGACCGGCAACGTCTCCTCACCGCAGATCCATTTCGAGATCCGCCGCGGCGCAACCCCGGTCGATCCGATGACGCTGTTGAACGGCAACTGAGTTTCCCGGCCTGCGGGCCGGACACGGGTAGTCGATCGGTCCTCTCCTGCGACCTCCAAAGGGACCGGTCATTTCCGGGGCGGCACGGCGGTGCCGCCCCAACTTTTTGGGGGTTAGAGCCTGACGCCCAGCCGTCCCGCGAGGTCCTGGACGAACTGCCAGGCGACACGGCCCGAGCGCGAACCGCGGGTCGTTGCCCATTCGAGCGCCTCGGCGCGCACGGCATCCTCGTCCGCCTTCAGGCCAAAGTGGTTCGCATAGCCGAAGACCATGGCGAGGTATTCGTCCTGGCTGCACTTGTGGAAGCCGAGCCACAGCCCGAAACGGTCGGACAGCGAGACCTTCTCCTCCACCGCCTCGCCCGGATTGATCGAGGTCGAGCGCTCGTTCTCCATCATGTCACGCGGCAGCAGGTGGCGGCGGTTGGATGTGGCGTAGAAGATGACGTTGTCCGGACGCCCCTCGATGCCGCCCTCCAGCACTGCCTTCAGCGACTTGTAGGACGTGTCGTTGTTGTCGAAGGACAGGTCGTCGCAGAAGACGATGAAGCGATAGTCCGAGCCACGCGCGAGGCCCATGAGCTGGGGCAGCGATTCGATGTCCTCGCGGTGGATTTCGACGAGCTTCAGCACGGCCCGGCCACCATCTGCGACCAGAGCCGCGTTGACCGTGGCATGGGCAGCCTTCACCAGCGACGATTTGCCCATGCCGCGCGCCCCCCAGAGCAGGGCGTTGTTGGCCGGCAATCCGTCGGCGAAGCGGCGGGTGTTCTCGATCAGCGTGTCGCGGGCACGGTCGATGCCGTGGAGGAGGATCATCTCGACGCGGTTGACCTTCGCCACCGGATCGAGCCGGGGACCGAGCGGATTCCACACGAAAGCATCGGCAGCGGCGAAATCGGGCAGGGCCGGGGCAGGCGGCGCAAGCCGGTCGAGGGCTGAAGCGATGCGCGCCAGGGCATCCGAGATCGGCTGGGCGGCGCGGGCAAAGTCGTCGGTCACGGCGGGCAGGCTCCGGCGGATGGGTTTCGTCCCATGCACCAGCGCGCGGGATGAGGCAATGACGACACTGGAAAGATCGCCGCGCGCGGATTACATGGCTGTTTCGCCGGTCAGGGCGCGGCCTTTCGGGCGTCGATTGCATTCGACGTCTTGCTGGCTATAGTCCGCGCCAAATTCCGCCCCGGAGCGCCATGCTTCGGGCTGAGCTCGAAAAGACCTCCTGAAGAGGACCATCCATGTTCATCACTCCGGCCTTCGCGCAGACCGGTATCGGTGGCTCGAGCGACATCCTGACGTCGCTGCTGCCGTTCGTCCTGATCTTCGTCATCATGTATTTCCTGATCCTGCGCCCGCAGCAGAAGAAGGTGAAGGACCATCAAGCGATGATCGGCTCGCTGCGCCGCGGCGACCAGGTGACGCTCTCGGGCGGCGTCATCGGCCGGATCACCAAGGTGATCGACGACACGACGATCGAGCTCGAGATCGCCGAGAACGTGCGCATCCGCGCCGCCAAGCAGTTCGTCTCCGAACTGCGCTCGAAGAGCGAACCCGCCGACGAGAAGTGAATGCCCGGCCAGCGGTCCGGCGCGCCGGACCGCCTTCGAGGACTTGAGCGATGCTGAGCTTCACGCGCTGGAAGGCGACCCTCATCCTGCTGACGGTCTTCGCGACCATGCTGCTGGCTGCGCCGAATTTCCTGCCGCAGAGCTGGGTCAACCAGTTGCCGCGCGCGCTGCGCACCCACATGACGCTCGGCCTTGACCTGCAGGGTGGCGTCCACCTGATGCTGCAGGTCGATGCCGATGAGGTGCGCCGCTCGCAGATGGAGAACCTGCGCGACGACGTGCGGCGCCTGCTGCGTGACTCGCGCATCCAGGTGCAGAGCATCGCCTTCCAGGGCAATTCGGTTGTGGCGCGGCTGCGCGAGGGCCAGAACGGCGATCTGGCGCTGACCGAGCTGCGCAAGATCCCGCAGCCGATCGGCGGGCAGTTCAGCGCGACCGGGCAGTTCGATTCCGAAGTTTCGCGTGCTGGCGACGTCTTCACGGTCACCGCCACCGAGGCGGGTCTGCGCGACAAGGTCTCGCGCGCGGTGACCCAGTCAATCGAGGTCGTCCGCCGGCGCATCGACCAACTCGGCACGACCGAGCCGGTGATCCAGCGCCAGGGCCTCGACCGCATCCTGCTGCAGGTGCCGGGCGAGAAGGACCCCCAGCGGGTCAAGGAACTAGTCGGCACGACGGCCAAGCTGGAATTCCGCCTCGTCGACCAGTCCATGCGAGTCGAGGAGGCGCTTGCCGGCCGTCCGCCCGCCGACAGCGCGGTCCTCTATCAGGAGACCAAGGAGGGCAACCGCGTCGTCCAGCAGGTTCCGTACCTGATCCAGCGCCGCGCCATTGTCACCGGCGAGGAACTGATCGACGCGCAGGCCGCCTTCAACGCCCAGCAGGCAGAATGGGTCGTCAACTTCCGCTTCAACGCCTCCGGCGGCCGCAAGTTCGCCCAGGCGACGACCGAGAACGTCAACCGGCCCTTCGCCATCATCCTCGACAACAAGGTGGTCTCCGCGCCGGTCATCCGCGAGCCGATCCTTGGTGGCTCCGGCCAGATTTCCGGGCAGTTCACCGCCGAGAGCTCGGCGAACCTCGCCCTGCTGCTGCGCGCCGGCGCGCTGCCGGCGCCGCTCACTGTGGTCGAGGAGCGCACAGTCGGCGCCTCCCTCGGCCAGGATTCGATCCGATCGGGCACCCAGGCCGCGATCATCGGCTCGATCTTCGTGCTGATCTACATTTTCATGACCTACGGGCTGTTCGGTCTGTTCGCCAACCTCGCGGTGATCGTCAACGTTGTCATGATGTTCGGGTTGCTCAGCGCCATCGGCGCGACGCTGACCCTGCCTGGCATTGCCGGCATCGTGCTGACCGTCGGCATGGCGGTCGATTCCAACGTGCTGATCTTCGAGCGCATCCGCGAGGAGGCGCGGTCGGGACGCAGCGTCATCGCCTCCATCGATGGCGGCTTCACCAAGGCCATGGGCACGATCATGGACGCCAACGTCACGCAGTTCCTGACCGCCATGATCCTGTTCTATCTGGGAACCGGACCGGTGAAGGGCTTCGCGCTGACACTTGGCCTCGGCATCATCACCACCATGTTCACGGCCATCACCTTCACCCGGTACCTCGTCGTCATGTGGCTACGCTGGTTCAAGCCGGCCCGCGTGCCCCTCTGATCCGGCGACAGGGAGTTCCTCGACCGTGCGCCATCTGCGACTGATCCCGGACGACACGAAATTCGGCTTTATGCGGTTCCGGCCGGTGGCCTTCATGTTCTCGACGCTGCTGGCGATCGTGACCGTGGTGGGCTTCCTGACCTTCGGGCTCGATGTCGGCATCGACTTCAAGGGCGGCACACTGGTCGAGCTGCAGACCAAGGAGGGCAATGCCAACGTCTCCGAACTGCGCACGCGGCTTGCCAGGGCCAATGTCGGCGACGTCCAGTTGCAGGAGTTCGGCGGCCCGAACCTCGTCCTCGTGCGCTATGGCGAGCAGCCCGGTGGGGATTCCGGCCAGCAAGCGGCGCTCCGCCGGGTCCGCGCCCTGATCGATGCCGATTACGAGGTGCGCCGCACCGAGGTGGTCGGGCCGACCGTCTCGGCCGAACTCGTCCAGATGTCGGTCGTTGGCGTCATCCTGTCGATCTTCGCGGTGCTGATCTATCTCTGGTTCCGCTTCGAGTGGCAGTTTGCGGTCGGCGCGATGATCGCGACGCTGCATGACGTCACGGCCATGATCGCCTTCTACGTGATCACGCGGGCGGATTTCGACATCACGTCCATCGCCTCGCTGCTGACCATCATCGGCTATTCGCTGAACGATACGGTGGTGGTGTTTGACCGCATCCGCGAGATGCTGAGGAAGCACAAGCGCATGCCGATAGCCGACCTGCTCGACATCGCGATCAACTCGACCCTGTCGCGCACGACAATCACCGCCACCACGACGTTCCTCGCGCTGCTCGGCCTCTATTTCTTCGGCGGCGAGGTCATCCGGGGTTTCACGGCCTCGATGCTGGTCGGCGTGATCATCGGCACCTATTCCTCCATCTTCATCGCCGCGCCGATCCTGATCTATCTTGGCCTGAGGACCGGTGGCTTCGGCGCGACCGCCTCGGCAGAGGTCGAGGCGGAGCCGGTCGAGGCGAAGGCCAAGGCCTGACGGTGCCGCGCCGCGAGTCCGTCCGGTCGATGCACGACGGCTTCGTTCCGGGCCGCTTCGCCATCGACGCCTATGGGCGCGGCGGCTTCCGGTTCGCCGAAATGAGCCATCGCGGGCCGATCCTTGCGCTGCCGTCGGGCGTTTGTCGCTGGGAGGTGACGCAGGACCGGCCGTTTGCCACCGCTGATTTCGACAGGGTCATTGCCGAGAAGGGCGAGATCGACGTGCTGCTGGTCGGCACCGGCGACGTGCCGCGCCCGCTCGCCGAGGACATCCGCTGGCTGCTGCGCGATGCCGGCATCGGCGTCGACGTGATGGCGACGGGGGCGGCGGCCCGCACCTACAACATCATGCTGGGCGAGAAGCGTCGGGTTGCCGCTGCCCTCCTGCCGGTCGACTGAACCGGCGATGCCAGGCGATCCGCCATCTGCCCTTGCCGCCGCCTTCGCCCATTGCGAAGCGGCCGTACGCGAGGCCGACAAGGATCGCTGGCTGGCCTCGCTGTTCGCGCCGGACGGGATGCGCCCCGATCTTCTGGCGCTTTATGCCTTCAACCTCGAAGTCGCCTCTGTGCGCGAGCGCGTCTCCGATCCGCTGCCGGGCGAGGTCAGGCTGCAATGGTGGCGCGACGCGCTGACCGGCGAGGCCAAGGGCGATGTCACGGGCGATGTCATCGCCCATCCGGTGGCGGCGGCGATCCTCGACGTGATCGGCCGGCGCAACCTTGCCATCAAGCCGCTGGCTGACCTCATCGATGCCAGGGTCTTCGACCTCTACGACGACCTGATGCCGACGGTGAACGACCTTGAGGGCTATTGCGGGGAGACCTCGTCGGCGCTGATGCAGATCGCCGCGCTGATCCTGGCTGAGGGCGACGATCCCGGCACGGCCGAACTCGCCGGCCATGCCGGCATCGCCTATGCGATGACGGGGCTGCTGCGCGCCTTCGCGCTGCACGCCTCGCGCGGACAGGTCTTCGTGCCCGCGGATGTGCTGGCGGCGCATGGCGTGACGCGCGATGAGGTCGTTGCAGGCCGGACGGATGCTGGCCTGCCGCAAGCTTTGGGCGCGATGCGAGACTTGGCACGCGGCCATCTGGCCAGGGTGGAGGCGCTTATCGCCTGCGCCGATGGCCGGGTCGCGGCGGCGCTTCTGCCAATCGCAGTGTGCCGACTCTATCTCGACCGGATGGACGGCCTTATCGCGCAGCCTTTCGCATCCAGGGCCGAGGTGTCCCAGTGGCGGCGGCAGTGGGCGATGTGGCGCATGGCCCGCCGCTTCGGGCGGGCCAGAAGCGTTAGACGCTGATCAGGCGGTCTCGGCGGCCTTGCGGGCGATGAACTCGATCTCGCCGCGTTGGAAGCCGAGATCGGCCAGCGAGCGGTCGTCGAGCTGGGTCAGCTCCGCGCGGGTGCGCGCGTAGATGCCGTGGGCGCGGATGCGCGAGATGAGGGCGTTGAGGAAGTAAAGCATGGTTGTCGATCCCTTGAAGGATTCGAGCGTTCGTCCCTGACTGTCTTACGCCCCAGACATAATCGCCATCTCGCAGTTGCGAAGAGACAATTTGTGCAGTGCACCCATGCCGCATCGGCATGGCGTCGCTAACGGCGCAATCAGGCCGGCGGGTCGGAAGCGCTACTCCGCCGCCTCGCTCTTCACCTTCATCGGCCGCCGCGCCAGTACCTCGGCGAGGAAGCGGCCGGTATGGCTGCGTTTCTCCCGGGCGATGACTTCAGGCGGACCTTCGCCCACCACTTCGCCGCCGCCGTCGCCGCCTTCCGGGCCCATGTCGATGACCCAGTCGGCGGTCTTGATGACCTCGAGATTGTGCTCGATCACCACCACCGAATTGCCCTGTGCCACCAGCTCGTGCAGCACTTCCAGGAGCTTGGCGACGTCGTGGAAGTGCAGTCCAGTGGTCGGCTCGTCGAGGATGTAGAGCGTGCGCCCCGTGGAGCGGCGCGCGAGCTCCTTGGACAGTTTCACCCGCTGCGCCTCGCCGCCGGACAGCGTCGTCGCCTGCTGGCCGACATGGATATAGCCGAGGCCGACCTCGGCGAGCGTCTTCAGGATATCGCGCACGCGCGGCACGGCCTTGAAGAATTCGACGCCCTCGTCGACCGTCATGTCGAGCACATCGGCAATCGACTTGCCCTTGAAGGCGACTTCCAGCGTCTCGCGGTTGTAGCGCTTGCCCTTGCAGACGTCGCAGGTAACGTAGACGTCGGGCAGGAAGTGCATCTCGATCTTGATCAGGCCGTCGCCAGAGCACGCCTCGCACCGCCCGCCCTTGACGTTGAACGAGAAGCGGCCCGGTTCGTAGCCGCGCGCCTTGGATTCCGGCAGGCCGGCGAACCATTCGCGGATCGGTGTGAAGGCGCCGGTATAGGTCGCCGGATTCGAGCGCGGCGTACGCCCGATCGGCGACTGGTCGATGTCGATGACCTTGTCGAGCAGTTCGATGCCCTCGATCCGGCCATGCGGGGCAGGGGCCTCGCTCGCGCCGTTCAGCTTCCTCGCGACAGCGCGGTAGAGCGTGTCGATCAGCAGCGTCGACTTGCCGCCACCCGAGACGCCGGTGACGCAGGTGAAGGTGCCGAGCGGGATTTCGACCGTCACGTCCTTGAGGTTGTTGCCGCGCGCGCCGACGATCTTGAGGGCGCGTCCCTTCTGGGGCTTGCGCCGCTTCGGGACGGGAACGCCGAGCTCGCCGGTCAGGTATTTGCCGGTCAGCGATTTCGGGTTGGCAAGGATGTCGGCGGGTGTGCCCTCGGCGATGATGCGGCCGCCATGGACGCCGGCGCCCGGCCCGACATCGACGACATGGTCGGCCTGCAGGATCGCGTCCTCGTCGTGTTCGACCACGATGACCGTGTTGCCGAGGTCGCGCAGACGCTTCAGCGTGCCGAGCAGCCGCGCGTTATCGCGCTGGTGCAGGCCGATGGACGGCTCGTCCAGCACGTAGAGCACGCCGGTGAGGCCAGAGCCGATCTGGCTGGCAAGCCGGATGCGCTGGCTCTCGCCGCCCGACAGCGTGCCGGAATTGCGGCCGAGAGCCAGATAGTCGAGGCCGACATCGACGAGGAAGTGCAGCCGGTCCCGGATTTCCTTCAGGATGCGGACCGCGATCTCGTTCTGCTTGGCCGTCAGCCGTTCGGGCAGCGCGCGGAACCATTCGCCGGCTTCGCGCACCGACAGCTGCGAGACCTCGCCGATATGGGTCGCGCCCACCTTCACGGCCATGGCTTCCGGCTTCAGGCGGAAGCCCGAACAGGCTTTGCAGGGCGTGTCGGAGACGAAGCGCGAGATTTCCTCGCGCGCCCAGTCGCTTTCGGTCTCCTTCAGCCGCCGCTCGAGGTTGCGGACGACGCCCTCGAAGGTCTTGGTCGTCTCGTAGGACCTGAGGCCATCGTCGTAGCGGATGGTGACGGTCTCCTCGCCGGTGCCGAACAGGAGGACGTTCTGGACCTTCTCAGGCAGCTTGTGCCAGGGCGCGGTGAGCGAGAAGCCGTAGTGCTTGGCCAGCGCCTCCAGCGTCTGGATGTAGAACGGCGAGGAGGACTTGGCCCAGGGCGCGAGCGCCCCCTTCTTCAGCGACAGGTCCTTGTCCGGCACGACCAGGTCCGGATCGACCGTCTGCTCGACGCCGAGGCCGTCGCAGGCCGGGCAGGCGCCGAACGGGTTGTTGAACGAGAACAGGCGCGGCTCGATCTCCGCAATGGTGAAGCCCGAAACCGGGCAGGCGAACTTCTCTGAAAAGGTGACGCGCATCGGCTCGCCGGACTGGTCCTTCTGGTCGGCGAACTCGACCACGGCGATGCCGTCGGCGAGCTTGAGGGCCGTCTCGAAGGAATCCGCGAGGCGCGTTGCCATGTCCGGCCGAACCACCACGCGGTCGACCACCACGTCGATGTCGTGCTTCAGCTTCTTGTCGAGGGCGGGCGCGTCGGCGATCTCGTAGAAGACGCCGTCGATCTTGACGCGCTGGAAGCCCTTCTTCTGCCAGTCGGCCAGCTCCTTGCGGTATTCGCCCTTGCGGCCGCGCACGGCCGGCGCCAGCAGGTAGAGTCTGGAACTCTCGGGCAGGGCCAGCGTCTTGTCGACCATCTGGCTGACCGTCTGGCTCTCGATCGGCAGGCCGGTCGCGGGCGAGTAGGGCACGCCCACGCGCGCCCACAGGAGGCGCATATAGTCGTAGATCTCGGTGACCGTGCCGACGGTGGAGCGGGGGTTCTTCGAGGTCGTCTTCTGCTCGATGGAGATGGCCGGCGACAGCCCGTCGATCTGGTCGACATCCGGCTTCTGCATCATCTCCAGGAACTGGCGGGCATAGGCCGAGAGGCTCTCGACATAGCGCCGCTGGCCCTCGGCATAGATCGTGTCGAAGGCGAGCGAGGATTTACCCGAACCTGATAGCCCCGTGAACACGACCAGCGAATCCCGCGGGATGGTCAGGTCGACATTCTTCAGATTGTGCTCGCGCGCGCCGCGCACCGTGATGGCGCGCGAATCTGGCCGGCGGACCTCGTCGCGAAACTTGTCGAACAGGTCATCTTTCATCGGATTTCGACCCAATCATCATCTCGATGCAACAAACGCCGCATGGACCCTGCAGAGCCCGAAACGACACCAGGCCGCGTTTCCCCGCCGTCGCTGTTCGACCCTAAGGCCCGCCGCGGCAAGGGTCTGGCAGCAGGACACCGCAATCCACAAGCAACGCTCAAGGTAGAAAGCCATCGCCTCCGCCGCTAGGTCCAATGCGGCCACAAGGGCCTTCGCACGGGCGTCATGCCGAAACCCGTGCCTTGGCCCGGAGCCTAGGAGGGGTTGCATTTCCTGGCAAGAACAAATATAGAACATTCATAATCGGACGGCCTCCGGACCGTGAAGCTGGGGATAGGTCCCAAATTGCCGGACGGCCTCGGTGACGTGGCGCCCGGAACATGGGAAGGCTCGGGCGGTTCAGCGCAAGGCGCCCCCGGACGATCGGCGCGGGAATGAGGAGATCGCAATGGCTGGCAGCGTCAACAAGGTCATTCTGGTCGGCAATCTCGGCCGCGACCCGGAAACGCGCTCGTTCCAGAACGGCGGCCGGGTCTGCAAGTTCAGCATCGCCACCTCGGAGACCTGGCGCGACAAGGCATCGGGCGAGCGCAAGGAGAAGACCGAGTGGCACAACGTGGTGATCTTCAACGAGAACCTCGTGAAGGTCGCCGAGCAGTACCTGAAGAAGGGCTCGAAGGTCTATATCGAAGGCCAGCTCGAGACCCGCAAGGCTGCCGATACCCAGGGCGGGCCGGAACGCTATTTCACGGAAGTGGTGCTGCGCCCGTTTCGCGGCGAGATGACCCTGCTTGACAGCCGTGGCGGCGGCAGCGGGGGCTCCGACTACGGCGAAGAGAGCTTTGGCGGCTCTGGCGGCTTTGGTGGCGGCGCGGTCGAGAACCGCTCCGGCGGCAGGGCGGAAGCGCCCAAGCGCCCGGCAGCGCCTGCTGGCGCCGGCCGGCGGATGGACGACGACGAGATCCCGTTCTGATCTTGTGGCCCGATGACGGGCGGATTGCCGTCATTCGCCGGAATGCGGCCCGCGGCTCTGGACGACGTGCCCTTCGTCATGGCGACGGAGCGGCTCGAGGCCAATGCGCTGAGGATCAGCCGGTGGGAGGCTGAACGGCACAGAGCCTCGCTCGCCGATCCCGATTTCGCCTATCGGATCAGTTTTGACGCGGAGTCAAGGCCAATTGCCTTCGCGATCCTGCGCGGGCTCTCCGACCGGCACGGCAATGTCTGCCTCCAGCGTTTGGCGGTCGCGCGGCCGGGGCGGGGCATCGGCAGCGCCTTCCTGCGAACGGTCATCGACGAGATGTTCGGAGCGACGCCGTGCCATCGGTTCTGGCTGGACGTCTTCGCGGACAATGCGGTCGCCCGCGGCCTCTACGGCTCCCTCGGCCTCGTCGAGGAGGGCGTGCTGCGCGAGGTCATTGTGCGGGCTGACGGCCAGCGCGCCGACCAGGTGGTCATGTCCCTGCTGCGAACCGAATGGCTCTCCGGGCAGCGGTGATAGCGCATTGCGGCGCCGTTAATCGCGCCGCATGAGCACTGGCAGGATTACCCCGAGCACTTCCGTCAGCCGCTCGTCGACACTGAGGCCGCCCATGCGGAACTGGCCGATCAGCGCCTGGTAGGCAAAGCGCGCCCGCGCGCGCGCTTCGGCCGGTGCGAAGCCGAGCTCCTCGAACAGCGCGGCGACATAGGCGAGCCGTTGGCCATCCACCGCCGCCATCGCGGTCGCCGCGGCCGGATCCTGCCCCGCCCAGTTGCGCACGGCCATGTCGAGCCGCCCGTCGGACCGCGTGACGATCGCGATAAGGTGGCGCAATCGGGCGCCGGCATCGCCGCCGCGCGCCTCGACATGGGCGATGATGTCGCCCGTCGCCGCGGCCTGCCAGGCTTCCAGCAGCGCCGCGAGCAGATCGGGCCGATCCCGAAAATGCCAATAGAAGCTGCCCTTGGTGATGCGCAGCATGGCCGCAAGCCGCTCGACGCGCACCGCCTCGACACCGCCCTCGGCGAGCGCCGCCAGCCCGGCTGCGATCCAGGCCTCCCTGTCCAGACGGCTCTTCATCGTCGGAACCATACGCATCCGTATTGACAAGAACAACTGGGCCGGCGTATGTCCATACGCCATCGTATGGAGAGCGCCATGGAGCATCCGGCTTTGCTGATCGCCGCCGGCCTGGCCCTGGCAGTGGGCCTGGTCCATTCCTGGCTCGGCGAGCGGGTGCTCATCGGGCCGCTCCTGGCCGCGCCGGCGACCGAGGGGCCGCTGACGCGCCGGCCGCTCCGGCGGGTTCTGCGCAATGCCTGGCACATCACGTCGGTCGCCTGGGCCGGCATGGGCCTCGTCCTTGCCAGCCTCGCCTTCGCGCCGCTCGATGCCTCCGCGCGGCGGGTCCTGGTGGTCATCGGGCTCCTCTTCGCAGTGCAGGGCTTGTTCGTTCTGGCGACGAGCCGGGGCCGCCATGTCGGCTGGCCGTTCTTTGCCGCGATCGGGGCGCTGTCTCTCTGGGCGGCCGTCTGACCGGCGTCGCGATTGGCGATTCCCAATTCCTACCGTGCTGGAACTGCACTCCATCGCGCGGACAAGCGGCATCTGCCGTGCAGAAAGCGCAAGCGCGCCCTTGACGGGCCAGAATGTAAATGTAAATAACTTATCTATTCCTTCGTGAGGCGATCATGACCCTTGCCCCGCTCCTGAATGCCCCCCTGGCCATCCAGATTCATGCCTTTGCGGCTATTGCGCTGATCCCCCTCACCGCCGTTCAGTTCTGGCGGCGGAAGGGCGGCATCAATCACCGCGTCCTCGGCTGGACCTGGGTCGTGCTGATGGCCATCGCGGCGATCTCGTCGTTCTGGATCAATTCCATCCGGCTGATCGGCCCGTTCAGCCCGATCCATATCCTGTCGATCGTCACGGCGGTGAGCCTCGTCGGTGCGATCTGGGCGCGCCGCAGCGGGCGCATCGTCCAGCACCGCCGGATCATGATTCAGATCACCATCGGCTGGGCCATTGCCGGTGTGCTGGCGGCCCTGCCGGGGCGTGTGATGTATCAGATGATCTTCGGTGCCTGAGGCGGTCAGGAGGCGCGCATCGCCGCCCTGATGCCGTCGATGACGAACTGGACGGCAAGCGCCGCCAGGATGATGCCGAGGAGCCGCGAGACCACCACGTTGCCGAGCGTGCCGAGCATTCGGTCGACCCGCTCCGCGGCTTGCAGGCAGATCCACGAGATCAGGATCACGACGGCGAGCACGCCGACCAGCATCGCCATCAGGACCGGTCGGCCTTCCGCCTGACCGGCGAGTAGCAGGGTCGCGGTGATCGCGCCCGGGCCCGCCAGCAGCGGGATGGCCATCGGGAAGGCGGCGACATTGACGATATGCTCCTTGTCGATCGCCTCGCGGGCCACCTCGTTCTTGCGGTTGGCGCGCAGCCCGAAGACCATCTCGAAGGCGATCCAGAACACCAGAAGCCCGCCGGCGATGCGGAAGGCCGGCAGCGAGATGCCGAGCTTGCCGAGCAGCCAGTCGCCGAAGAAGGCGCAAGCCGAGAGGATCGCGAAGGCGATGAGGCAGGCGCGCCAGGCGACCTGCCGTCGCTGGTCGCCGGAGAACCCCTGCGTGACCGCCAGGAAGATCGGCACGAGGGCGATCGGCTCGACGATGACCAGCATCGTCACCAGGGCGCCGGTCATGAATTCCATGGACATGCGCCCCGCCTTCCGCCCCCGCCGTCAAGTTCGTTTCACGGGCCTTTGAAGGCATTTGTGCCTGTTTCTGTCATCGATCGTCCACAACCCTGATAAGACACCGTGCAAGCCCATGATTTCAAAAGGAAAAATAGTCGGCGAAATCGGCCGGTAAGGTTGGAGATCAGCGGCGGAATCGGCTAGAACGACGCCAGCCAGCGGATGCCACGCACCCGCCTCACCGGAAGAGTTCCTTTGGCCGACGACGACGACACAGCCGGAGGCGGCTCGCACCCTTCCGATCCGACCGAAATCCGCCCGGTCTCGATCACCGACGAGATGCGCCGCTCCTATCTCGATTACGCCATGAGCGTGATCGTCTCGCGCGCGCTCCCGGACGCGCGCGACGGCCTGAAGCCCGTGCATCGCCGCATCCTCTATTCGATGCACGAGAACGGCTACGAGTGGAACAAGCCGTACCGCAAGTCGGCCCGCATCGTCGGCGACGTCATCGGTAAATACCATCCGCACGGCGACCAGTCGGTCTATTTCGCGCTGGTCCGCATGGCGCAGGATTTCTCCATGCGCGTCGAGCTGATCGACGGGCAGGGCAATTTCGGCTCGGTCGACGGCGATATGCCGGCGGCCATGCGTTATACCGAGGTGCGACTGGAGAAGATCGCCGACAACCTGGTCTCCGATCTCGACAAGGCGACTGTCGATTTCCAGGACAATTACGACAATTCCGAGCGCGAGCCGAAGGTTCTCCCCGCCAAGTTCCCGAACTTGCTGGTCAACGGCGGCGGCGGCATCGCGGTCGGCATGGCGACCAACATCCCGCCGCACAATCTCGGCGAGGTGATCGATGCCTGCATCGCCACCATCGATCGTCCCGAGATCGAGATCGAGGAGCTGATGGAGTTCGTGCCGGGGCCGGATTTCCCGACCGCCGGCCTCATCCTCGGCCGCACCGGCATCCGCCAGGCCTATCTGACCGGCCGCGGCTCCGTGATCATGCGCGCCCGGACCTCCATCGAGACGGTGCGCCGCGAGCGCGAGGCGATCATCGTCACCGAGATCCCCTATCAGGTGAACAAGGCGCTGATGCTTGAGCGCCTCGCCGAACTCGTCCGCGAGAAGCGTGTCGAGGGCATCGCCGAATTCCGCGACGAAAGCGACCGCGAAGGCATGCGCGTCGTCATCGAGCTGAAGCGCGACGCCGTTGCCGACGTGGTGCTGAACCAGCTGTTCCGTTTCACCGCGCTCCAGCAGAGCTTCGGCTGCAATTTCGTCGCCCTGAACGGCGGCCGTCCCGAGGTAATGAACCTCAAGGACCTGCTGGTCACCTTCATCGCCTTCCGCGAGGAAGTGGTCTCCCGGCGCACCAAGTTCCTGCTCGGCAAGGCGCGCGACCGCGCCCATATCCTGTGCGGTCTCGCCATTGCCGTTGCCAATATCGACGAGATGATCCGCATCATCCGGACCTCGGCGGATCCCGCCACCGCCCGGGAGGCCCTGATGGGCCGCGACTGGGACGCGCAGCAGATTGCCTCGCTGATCCGCCTCGTCGACGACCCGCGCCACCCGCTGAACGACAACGGCACCTACCGCCTGTCGGAGACGCAGGCGCGCGCCATCCTCGACCTGCCGCTGCGCCGGCTGACAGCGCTCGGCCGCGATGAGATCGGCGACGAGCTCAAGAAACTGTCGGAGGAAATCCTCGACTATCTCGACATCCTGCGCTCGCGCGCCCGCATTCAGACCATCATCAAGGATGAACTGACCGCGATCCGTGACGAGTTCGCCACCCCGCGGAAGACCGAAATCGTCGACGGTGTCGGCGAGTTCGAGGATGAGGACCTTATCCAGCGCGAGGACATGGTCGTCACCGTGTCCCATGCCGGCTACGTCAAGCGCGTGCCGCTCTCGACCTACCGTGCACAGCGGCGCGGCGGCAAGGGCCGCTCGGGCATGCAGACGAAGGAAGAGGATTTCGTCACCCGCCTGTTCGTGGCGAACACCCACACGCCGATCCTGTTCTTCTCTTCCAAGGGGCAGGTCTACAAGATGAAGGTCTGGCGCCTGCCGCTGGCAGCGCCTCAGGCGCGCGGCAAGGCTTTCGTCAACATCCTGCCGCTGGAGCAGGACGAGCGGATCACCACCATCCTGCCGCTGCCCGAGGATGAGGCGAGCTGGGCCGATCTCGACGCCATGTTCGCCACCACGCGCGGCACGGTCAGGCGCAACAAGCTGTCCGACTTCGCGCAGGTGAACCGTGGCGGCAAGATCGCCATGAAGCTCGACGAGGGCGAGGCCATCGTCGACGTCGCCGTCTGCACCGAGGGCGACGACGTGCTGCTGACGACCGCCGGCGGCCAGTGCATCCGCTTCGCGGTGCCGGAAGTGCGCGTCTTCAAGGGTCGCGATTCCATGGGTGTGCGCGGCATCAATCTCGCCGCCGATGACCGGATCATCTCGATGGCGATCCTGCGCCATTTCGAGGCCTCGTCGGAGGAGCGCGTTGCCTATCTCAAGATGAGCCGCGCGGTTGCCGGTGAAGCTGCCAATGGCGAGGAAGCGGTCGTCGAGGACGAGGAGACGGGCGGAACGGGCGAATTGCCGGCCGATCGCTACGCCGCCATGTCGGCCGCCGAGCAGGTCGTGCTGACCCTCTCCGAGAACGGCTACGGCAAGCGCACATCGTCCTTCGAGTACCGGATCACAGGCCGCGGCGGCAAAGGCATCGTCGCCATGGTGGTCAATGACCGCAACGGCCCGCTGATCGCCTCCTTCCCCGTCGAGGACAAGGACCAGATCATGCTGGTCACCGATGGCGGTCAGCTCATCCGTTGTCCGGTAGACGGGATACGCGTCGCCGGCCGTGGCACGCAGGGCGTCATCGTCTTCGACACCCATGAAACTGAGAAGGTGGTCTCTGTGGAGCGCATCACCGACGAAGGTGAGGACGAAGAGGGCGAGGAGGCCGCCGAGGTCGAAACAGGCAAATAGCGCCCGTCGGCCGGTTGCGTCCGGAGGCGACGGGTCAGTCCACCTTGGTCCTGAGGATCGCCAGAGCCAGCGCCTGGGCGCGCGGAACGATGCTGTCGAGCTCCAGATATTCCTCGACCGTATGGGCATTGCCGCCGACTGGCCCGACGCCGCAGATGGTCGGCGTGCCGACGCTGGCGGTGAAGCCTGAATCCGCGCAGCCGCCGGAGAACTCGCCGTCGAGCTTCGGCAGGCCGGCATCCCTCGCGGCGTCCTTGTAGGCGGCGAAGATCGCCTTCGAGGCTTCGGTCTCGACGACGGGGAGGAACTCGCCCTTGATCTCCAGCTTCGCCGTCGTGCCGGGCACGGTCGGCGTGTCGATGATGGTCTGGATGGCGGCCAGGGTCTTTGCCCGGTCGGCCGGCTGGATGTAGCGCATGTCGATCTGCCCCTCGGCGTGGGGGGCGGTGGTGTTGACCGACTGGCCACCCGAGACGAGGCCGACATTGAGGGTGATTCCCTTGTCGAGGTCGGTCAACTTGTGGATCTGAACAATTTTGTGAGCAATCTCTCCGATTGCACTGATACCGCTCGTGAAATTGCCTCCGGAATGGGCCGCCTTTCCATAGACGTCGAAGCGCATGAACACGCCGCCCTTGCGCCCCGTCGTGACGTTGCCGGAGGGTCGGCCCGGCTCCGAATTGTAGACGGCGCGGGCCGCGCGCCCCTCGCGCTCGATCACCGGCCGCGACGAGGGCGATGCGATCTCTTCGTCCGAGGTGATCAGCACCTTGATGGGGCAGGGTGCGCCGCCCAACGCCTTGAAGGCGGCGGCGACGAAGACATTCATGACGAGGCCGGCCTTCATGTCGGCAACGCCGGGGCCGTGGGCACGGTTGCCCTCGATGCTGAAGGGCCGACGCGCCACCTCGCCCTTGGGAAACACCGTGTCGCGGTGGCCCATGAGCAGGATCGGCTTCTCGTTGGTGCCGGGCTCGGCCACCAGCGCGTGGACGGCGTCGCCGAAGACCTCGTGCGGCTCCCTCCAGGCGGAAATGCCGTGCTCGTCGAAGAAGCGCAGAAAGCGTGCGCCGACCGCATCGACGCCCGTCTTGTCGTAGGAGCCGGAATCGAGGTCGACCACCTCGCGCAGGAGGTCGATCATCGCCTCCCTCCGGCTGGCGAGCCATTCGGCGACCTGGGTCTCGGCGGAACTGGGCATGCGCGTCTCCTGATGAGCGCCCATTCAAGCCGCGTGGTGGCCGGAAGCGCAACCGGCCGGCGGCATGGTTCCCTTGCGCAGGCCTGCCGCCTTCGCTAAGCGGTGGCCCCGACACGCGGCGGAGCCTCATGACCAAACGCATCGCGCTCTATACGGGGTCGTTCGATCCGGTCACCAACGGCCATCTCGACGTCATCCGCCATGCCTGCCGGCTGTCGGACGAACTGGTCGTCGGCATCGGCGTCCATCCCGGCAAGACGCCGATGTTCTCCCCCGAGGAGCGCCAGGCGCTGCTCGCCGAGGTCTGCGGGCCGATCGCCAAGGACGAGAACTGCGAATTCCGCACCATCACCTTCGACGATCTGGCGGTCTGGGCCGCCCAGCGCGTCGGCGCTACGCTGTTCATCCGCGGCCTGCGCGACGGCACCGATCTCGACTACGAGATGCAGATGGCCGGCATGAATGCCGCCATGGTGCCGGGCGTGCAGACCGTGTTCCTGCCGGCTTCGCCCACGGTTCGCCCCATCACCGCCACGCTGGTGCGCCAGATCGCCGCCATGGGCGGCGACATCACCTCGTTCGTGCCGCCCGCCGTCGCCCGCGCGCTGAGCGCCAGGGTGGCGAAGAAGTCCTGACCGGCCGGCTCCGCCACCACCCGGCCGATCCTTCATCTGGAGACAAGCCCTTGAAGCGCCGCACCTTCCTTGCCAGCACCATCGCTGTCGCCGCCACCGGTCCTGCTCTCGCGCAGGCCATTCGCTTGCCGGCCGGCGCGGACCCCGAGAACACGCTCGTGATCGAACTGAAGGACGGGCCGGTCATCATCCGCCTGCGCCCCGATCTCGCGCCGAAGCATGTCGAGCGCATCAAGACGCTGGCGCGCCGGGGCTTCTACGACGGCATCGTGTTCCACCGCGTGATCGAGGGCTTCATGGCCCAGACCGGTGACCCGCAGGGCACAGGTATGGGTAACTCGGATCTGCCGAACCTCGCGGCCGAGTTCTCCCGCGAGCCCTTCGTGCGCGGTGTGCTCGGCATGGCCCGCTCGCAGAATCCGAATTCGGCGAACTCCCAGTTCTTCATCATGTTCGCCGAGGGCTCGTTCCTGAACGGCCAGTACACCGTCTTCGGCAATGTCATCCAGGGCATGGACGCCGTCGACAAGATCAAGCGCGGCAACCCCGCCGCCAACGGCACCGTCTCGGGCCCGGACCGAATGGTCCGCGTGCGGGTGGCCGCCGACATCCGCTGATTTCGTCACACATCGCAACGACAAGGAGGCCCTGATGGCTCTCGACGCCGAAAACACCATGATCCTCGAGACGACCAAGGGTCGTGTCGTCATCGCCATGCGCCCGGACCTGGCTCCCGGCCATGTCGACCACATCAAGAAACTCGTCCGCGAGGGCTTCTACGACGGCATCGTCTTCCACCGCGTCATCGACGGCTTCATGGCCCAGACCGGCTGCCCGCAGGGCACCGGCACCGGCGGCTCGAAATATCCGGACCTGAAGGCGGAGTTCAACGCCGAGCCGCATGTGCGCGGCATCACCTCCATGGCCCGCGCGCAGAACCCGAATTCGGCGAACTCGCAGTTCTTCATCGTGTTCGACGACGCCCGCTTCCTCGACAAGCAGTACACCGTCTGGGGCAAGGTCGTTGATGGCATGGACAATGTCGACGGCATCAAGCGCGGCGAGCCGGTGCGTGATCCCGACAAGATCGTCGTCGCCAAGATCGCCGCCGACGATGCCGCGACCTATGGCGATGTCGTCGCCAAGCTCTGATCCATCATGCTAGGGGACGCGGCGCCCGGAGCGATCCGGGCGCCGTTTCCTTTTGTCCGGGCCGCTTTCCATCCATGCGCGTCGACCTGTTCGATTTCGACCTGCCGCCCGAGCGGATCGCGCTGAGGCCCGCGAGCCCGCGCGACACCGCGCGGCTGATGGTCGTCCGGCCGGGCGGGACGACCGAAGATCGCATCGTCCGCGACCTTCCGGATTTGCTGGAGCCCGGTGACGCGCTGGTGTTCAATGATACCCGCGTCATCCCGGCACAGCTCGAGGGCATCCGCGAGCGGGATGGTTCGGTCGCGACTATCTCCGCAACCCTGCACAGCCGCCTTGGCGAGGACCGCTGGCTGGCCTTCGTTCGGGGCGCGAAGAAGCTTCGACCCGGCGATGTCGTGCGCTTCGGCGCGACGCCGGAGGCCTGCCTGCTGGCGGCGCTCCATGCGACCGTCATTTCCAAGGACGATGACGGCGTAGTCTTCGATTTCGAGTTCGCCGGCGCCTATCTCGACGAGGCCATCGCCCGCGTCGGCCACGTGCCGCTACCCCCCTATATCGCCTCGAAGCGACCGGAGGATGCGCAGGACCGCGCCGATTATCAGACGGTCTATGCGCGCGACGAGGGATCGGTCGCCGCGCCGACCGCCGGCCTGCATTTCACGCCGGAGCTGATGGACAGGCTGAAGGCGAGGGGCGTCTCGCTGCATTTCCTGACGCTCCACGTCGGCGCCGGCACCTTCCTGCCCGTGAAGGCGGATGACACCGCCGACCACCGCATGCATCCCGAATACGGGCTGGTGACGCCGGAGGCAGCCGATGCGTTGAACGCTGTACGGGCGCGGGGCGACCGTATCGTCGCGGTCGGCACCACCTCACTGCGGCTTCTCGAGAGCGCGGCGGACGAGGACGGCACGATCCGGCCCTTCGCGGCCGAGACCGCCATCTTCATCACGCCCGGCTACCGGTTCCGCGCTGTGGACGCACTGATGACCAATTTCCATCTGCCGCGCTCGACGCTGTTCATGCTGGTCTCTGCCTTTGCCGGGCTGGAGACGATGCGCGCCGCCTATGCGCGCGCCATCGCCACAGGCTACCGGTTCTACTCCTACGGCGACGGCAGCCTTCTCTTCCGCGAGGACGCGCGATGACCGGCTTCGCCTTTGCCATCCACGCCCGGGACGGCGCCGCGCGCACCGGCATCGTCTCGACGCCGCGCGGCGACATCCGCACGCCCGCCTTCATGCCGGTCGGCACGCAGGCGACGGTGAAGGGCATGTATATGGATCAGGTCAAGGCGCTCGGCGCCGACGTGATCCTCGGCAACACCTATCACCTCATGCTCCGGCCGGGCGCCGAACGCGTCGCAGCGCTTGGCGGGTTGCATCGGTTCGGCGGCTGGCAAGGGCCGATCCTCACGGATTCCGGCGGCTTCCAGGTCATGTCGCTGGCCAAGCTCCGGAAACTGACCGAACAGGGCGTGACCTTCTCCAGCCACGTCGACGGTTCGCGCTTCGAGCTCTCGCCGGAGCGCTCCATCGAGGTCCAGGGCCTGCTCGGTGCCGATATCCAGATGCAGCTCGACGAATGCGTGGCGCTGCCGAACGAGCGCGCGGCCATCGAGAGGGCGATGGAATTGTCACTGCGCTGGGCCGAGCGCTCGAAGCGCGCCTTCGAGGCGCAGCCGGCGGGCAGGGCGCTGTTCGGCATCGTTCAGGGCGGCGACATCGCGGACCTGCGCATCGCCAGCGCCAGGGCCCTCTCGGCCATGGACTTTCCGGGCTATTCCATCGGCGGCCTCGCGGTCGGCGAGCCTCAGGACGTGATGCTGGCCATGATCGAGGAGGTCATGCCGCACCTGCCCGAGGACAAGCCGCACTACCTCATGGGTGTCGGCACGCCCGACGACCTGCTGGCGGCGGTCGCGCGCGGCATCGACATGTTCGACTGCGTCATGCCAACCCGCAACGGCCGCCATGGGCAGGCCTTCACCCGCTTCGGCAAGGTCAATTTCCGCAATGCCCGCCATGCCGAGGACCCGCGGCCGCTCGACGAGCAGTCCTCGTGTCCCGCGGCGCGGGACTATTCGCGCGCCTACCTGCACCACCTCGTGCGGACCGAGGAGATGCTCGGCTCCATGCTGATCACCTGGATCAACCTTGCCTACTATCAGGAGCTGATGGCCGGCGCGCGCGCCGCCATTGCGGCTGGGCGCTATGCCGATTACCTCGCAGAGGTCAGGGAAGGCTGGGCGCGCGGCGATATTGCCCCTCATGCCACCTGATCATTCGATCGTGAAGTCCGACGCTTTCCACGGCATTTTCGGGTATTGGGGGCCCATGCCTTCCAGCGTCTCGCGCACGACCGAGGCGATGATGCAGTTGCGCGCCCATTTGCGGTCCGCCGGCACCACCATCCATGGCGCTTGGGTCGTCGAGCAGCGTGACAGCGCGGTCTCGTAGGCCTTCTGGAACTCGCCCCAGAGCTTGCGGTCCTCGAGGTCGCCGGCATTGAACTTCCAGTTCTTGTCCTTCTCGTCGAGCCGTTCCTGCAGCCGCTCGGCCTGCTCGTCCTTCGAGATGTGCAGCATGAACTTCAGGATCGTGGTGCCGTTCTCGCTGAGGATGCGTTCGAAGGCGTTGATCTGGTCGTAGCGCTGCTCGATGACCTGCTTCGGCGCAAAACTTCGAACGCGGCCGACCAGCACATCCTCATAATGCGAGCGGTTGAAGATGCCGATCGTGCCCCGGCGCGGCGCGGCCCGATGGATGCGCCAGAGAAAGTCGTGGGCAAGCTCCTCCTCGCTCGGCCGCTTGAACGCCGTCACCGACACCCCGAGCGGGCCGGTGGCGTTGAACACGCCGCGGATCGTGCCGTCCTTGCCCGACGTGTCGGTGCCCTGAAGCACCACGAGCAGCGCGCGCTTGCCCTCGCCATAGAGCCGGTCCTGCAGCCGGTCGATCGCCGCGACGTCCTCGGCGAGCCTTTCGCGCGCCTTGTCCTCCTTGCCGAGGAAATCGACATCGCGGGTATCGATGGCCTTCAGTCTCGCCTTCGAACCGGGCTTCACGACGAGGTGGCGAAGGTGCTTCGGGCAGGATGGCTGCATGGTTCACCGGGGTCTCTTGGGGCTACCATTGTTCTGCCTCGCCACTTCGCACGCAAGCGGTGCATCCGGAAGGCGCGCCAGCGTGTTCCCTCACCAGACACGCCAGGAACGGGAGACGACCATGCCGAGCAGAATGACGATGTGGACCACGGCCGCGATCTTGGCGATGCTGCCAGCACTGGTCGCCGCGCAGGAAGCCTATGAAAGCTGGCCGCTGTTGCGCGACCCGTTTCCGAGCACGGGCGGCGGCGGCATCATGATCGGCGGCTACAATCCGGTCGTTGCCGACGGCAAGTGCCGCACCGACTTCACCGCCACGACGCCCGACGGCACGATCTACCGAAATTCCGTCGAGTTCGACGCCGAACAGGCCCAGGGCGGCATCCTCTGCACCAACGGCCGCTGGCGCTCGGCCGACGGCTCGGCCACGGGCACAACGCCGTTCCGCGTCTTCATCAAGGACGGCGTGCGGCGCATGGCGCCGATCGAATAGGTCAGGCCTCGGCCGCCTTGATGCGGCGGCGGCGCTGGATCGGCGCGATCAGCGCGCGCCCGCCCAGCCAGCCGGCGAGGAAGCCGGCGACGGTGGCGAACAGGCCTTCGCTGGTGACCGGCACGGCTGGCTCGAAAGCCTCCGCCGCGCGGCGGGCGATGTCCGGCTCGTAGCTGCGGGCGAAGACGCCGAGCCGCCAGAACGGGCCGGCCTCGACATAGGACATCAGCTGCTTCTCCAGCCGGGCGACGCGCTCGACATCGGAGCGCACCTGTTCGCCGCGCTGGCGCACGAACGTGTCCGCATTGGCGAGGAGGCGGTCGATCCCGGCCTCGCGCGTCAGGCTCATCCGCGCCGCATCCGAATCGAACTCGCCGATGACCCGCGCCAGTTCGTCGATCGCGCCGCCCAAGCGCTGGCGATATTGCTGGGCGAATTCCAGCACCTGCGACGCCGCGACGCCGATCAGGAGGGCAAGGAAGAAGACGACCCGGCGCAGGATCATGCTGGTCTCCGTCGAGGGTGGTCCGAATCTCGCCAACGTCGATGGCCTTGGCAAGGCGGTGCGCTCGATTTCGGCGATCCCGCGTGAACGGAATGGCTGCTCTTCGCGGCACAGGTCTTGATGCGCGCCGAGCTGCCGGGCATGGCATCTTCCGTAACGGAATCGCCCATGGTCGACCTTGATTTCAACCAGCCTGAACCGGCGCCGCCGAGCCTCGAAGACTACCGGATCATGCGGCTGGTCGGCCAATCGGGCAGCGATTTCGCCAAGCTGCCCCTGCGCTTCAAGTTCAACTGCGAACCGTTGGAACGACTGGAGATCCAGGGCCTGATCGAGCGCGGCGAGAGCGGCTGGCCCGGCGTGCCGGGTTACAGGCTGTCGAAGCGCGGCACGACGGTGCTGCAGGATTGGCTGGCGATCCAGCGTGGTGCCGTCTGACCCGGTGTGGCGGAGCCATCATGGGGCAGCACAGGCCGGCTTCGGGCGGCTGATCTGAAATGGTGAGCGGGGAGGGGATCGAACCCTCGACCACATGATTAAAAGTCACGTGCTCTACCGCTGAGCTACCCGCCCATTTCAGGCGGCGGGTTTGACGGATCACGGCGGCGAAGTCAACGCATGGGCGTGTTCCGGCCAGGACAGGGGCCGGGCCACGCGAAGCGCCCGCGCGGTTCGATCAGCCCGCGAAGCCGCCCTCCTCGAGGAACGCCTGTTCGGTCGGGGTCGTTGTCCGCCCGAGAATTCGGTTGCGATGCGGAAACCGCCCGAACCGCTCGATGATCGCCCGGTGGCCGAGGGCGTGGTCGAGATAGGGCGCGCCGATGCGCTGGTTCAGTTCCACCGCGCGGTGCTGGCAGGCGAGATCCTCGGCGTGGGAATAGGGCAGGTAGAGGAAGACGCGGAGTGCCGGGTCGATGGCCCCATCCGCGCCGGCGGCGTCCGCCTCGCGCGCGATCGAGAGCGCCAGTGGGTCGGTCGCATACATGTGGCCCGAGCCGCGAAAGCAGTTGCGCGGGAGCTGGTCGAGCAGGATCAGCAGGGCGAGGAAACCGTCGGGGCTGGAGCGCCAGTCGTCGAGCTCGCGCCGTGCGGCGGCAAAATGGGCATCGAGAAGAGTGTCCCTGAAGCGACGGTCGAAGGCCTCGTCCTTGGTGAACCAGGCATCCTGGCCGGCGTCGCGCCAGAATTTCACGACATCGGCATGGCGAAAAGAATTGATTGTCATGTCAGTCGCTTGGATCGTGTTCTGCTGGTCCGGCGCGGCTGCGGCGTCGGCGCGGTTAGGTCGACATTAACCTGCCCCGCCGATGGTTGGAGCGGGCATGCGCGATGCGCCGGCCCTGCGATTGTAGCCTGTGGGTTGAAGACGGACCATGACGGCGTTGCAGAAGGGGATCGGCACAGCCGATTTCGACTGGGTGGAGGCCGAGGCCTGGCGCATTATGGTGGCCGAGGATTCCGGCTTCTGGCGCAATGTCGTGCGTTCGGGGATCGCTGATTTCTCAACCGATCTCCAGGTGATCGAGGCAGCCGACGGCAAGAGCGCGCTCGACATCCTCGCCGGACAGCGGATCGACGTCGCCTTTGTCGATCTGGCCATGCCCGAGATCAACGGCGACGAGGTGGTCCGCCGTGCCCAGGTTCACGGCAAGATGCCCTTCTTCGCCGTCATTTCAGTCACGTCGGACGCGGCGGACGTGGCGCGCATGCGCAAGCTGTCCGCCTACGACTATCTGGTGAAGCCGTTCGGCACGCAGGAGATCAAGCGCGTGCTGACCACCTACGAGCGGGTCGCGCACGCAACGCGCGTGCTGATCGTCGACGATTCCGGCACCGCCCGTTCGATCATCGCGCGCATCCTGAAGCGCTCGATCTTCAATTTCGAGATCGCCGAGGCGGGCGACGGCGTCACCGCCTTCGAACGCTACGCCGAGCGTCCCGCCGACATCGTCTTCCTCGACCTCAACATGCCCGGCCTCGACGGCATCCAGACGATGCGCCTGCTGCGCGCCCACAACAGGGCGGTACGCATCGTCCTGATGTCGGGCAGCCAGGAGGCGCTCGACCGGCACGCGGACATGGCGCCGGCGGCAAGCCTGAAGAAACCGTTCTTTCCGGTCGACCTCGACCGCGTCGTCCACGGCCTGTTCGAGCTGCCGCTGCCGTTTTCTGGTCAGGTCTGATCGCCCTCTGAATTCGCAGGGCGCCATGCTGCCGGGCGGGGTGGCTTGTAGCGCCCGCGCGTTCTAGCCTGAGCACCTCTGCGCTCATGTCGGGGACCGCCGCTTGCCTGCTGATGGATCGGGACGCCCGTTCGTCGTCGACGGGGCGCAATATGCCAACTGGTCGCGCAAGGTCTTCGAGGAGATGCGGGCAGGCGGCGTCGATGCCGTCCACGCTACCGTCGCCTATCACGAGAATTTCCGCGAGACCGTCGACCTGATCGTCGCGTGGAAGCGGCGGCTCGCCGAGCATGACGACCTCATTGTCGGCGCGCGCTCGGTCGATGACATCGTGGCGGCGCGTGCATCGGGGCGCACAGCCATATTGTTCGGTGTCCAGAACCCCTCGCCGATCGAAGCCGATCTCGGCCTTGTGGCCGTACTGGCCGATCTCGGCATCCGCTTCCTGCAACTCACTTACAACAACCAGTCGCTGCTGGGCGCCGGCTGGCAGGAATTCGAGGACGGCGGCATCACCCGCATGGGCCGCGAGGTCATCGCCGAGATGAACCGTTGCGGCATCGCCATCGACATGTCCCATGCCGGCGAACGGACTGCGGTGGAAGCCATCGAGCGCTCCGAGCGGCCTGTCACGGTCAGTCATGCCAATCCGCGCTGGTGGCGCGACACGGCCCGCAATGTTTCGGACAAGGTGATCGACGCGCTTGCCGCCCATGACGGGCTGCTCGGCCTGTCGCTCTACCCACATCACCTCGCTGGCGGGCCGGCCTGCACCCTCGAAGACTTCTGCGCCATGGCGGTGCGGCTCGCCGAACGGATCGGCCCTCACCGCATCGGCATCGGTTCGGACCTTTGCCAGGACCAGCCGGACAGCGTGGTGGCCTGGATGCGCGACGGCCGCTGGACCTTCCAGACAGCTTCCAATCCCAACGGGCCACCCGTCTTTCCGCCGCAGCCGCCATGGTTCCGCTCGAACGCCGACTTCCCCGGCATCCGTTCGGGGCTCGTCGCGGCAGGCTTCTCGGCCAGCGAGGCGGACGGCATCATGGGCGGGAACTGGATGGACTTCATGCGCCGCGCCTTCTTGCGGGGCTGAGGGGTGAGATGATGCCGCGAATGAGCGTTGCCGAGATCGAGGCGCTGGCCGTGGGGGCGCTGCAGAAGCATGGCGCGAGCCCCGCTCAGGCGAAGGCGCTGGCAGCGGGCATCGCCGGCGCCGAGCGCGACGGCATCCGCTCGCACGGCCTGATGTATCTGCCGGTCTATTGCGAGCATCTGGCCTGCGGAAAGGTGATCGGCAACGCCGAGCCGGTGCTGTCGAAGCCGGCGCCGGGCAGCATCACCGTCGACGCGGGATCGGGCTTCGCCCATGCGGCCATCGACCTCGGCCTGCCGGAATTGATGGCGGCCGCGAGGACTCAGGGCATTGCCAGCCTCGCCGTCCGCAACTCCTACAATTGCGGCGTGCTCGGCTTCCACACCGAGCGCATCGCGGCGGCGGGCCTCGTCGCGCTCGGCTTCACCAACTCGCCGGCCTCGATCGCGCCGTGGGGCGCGCGCAAGCCCGTGCTCGGCACCAATCCGTGGTCGCTCGCGGTGCCGGACGGCAAGGGTGGCGTGCGCTTCGTCATCGACCAGAGTGCCAGCGTCATCGCTAAGAGCGAGGTCATCAAGCGCTCCAAGTCCGGCGAGGCGATCCCCGAGGGCTGGGCGCTCGATGCCGAGGGCAGGCCAACGACCGATCCTGCGGCTGGCCTCAAGGGCACGATGGTGCCGGCGGGCGGCTACAAGGGTGTCGGCGCGGCGCTGCTGGTCGAGGTCTTCGCCGCCTGTCTTGCCGGCGCGACACCGGGCATCCAAGCGAGTCCGTTCTCCGGGCCCGCCGGCGGGCCGCCGAAGACCGGGCAGTTCTTCATCGCCATCGCGCCGGAGGCATCGTCCGGTGGGGCCTTCGCGGATCGCCTCAGCGTGGTGGTCGAGGCGCTGGGGGCGGAAACTGGTGGCCGCCTGCCGGGAGGACGGCGGGCCGCAGCACGGACGAAGGCCGCCGGTGGCGTCGAGGTCGATCAGGGCGCCCATGACACGCTGATGCGCCTTGCGGGGCGGGCCTGATGCAGCTCCGCCCGCCGGATCAGGTCATGCGCCTCGACCGGCTGGGGGCGGCCCATCCGACGCGGATCAGCTTCCTGCGCGCCATGCTGCGACGGGTGGAGGGCGAGGGCTGGCGCTATTCGGTCCCGGTCTGGTCCATCGACGCCGAAGGCTATGGCCATGCCGTCCTGCAGGTGGATGCGCCCGCGCACTCCTATTCGCTGGTCGCCTTCTCGACACCGCTCGCCGACGAGATGCGGACGGATCGCGTGATCGCCGAGGCCTGGGACACCAGCTACGTGCTCTATGACGGCGTGCCGGACGCGGCCGGGATCGCGCGGCTCGGCGCCAACGCGCCACGCCAGGAAGCCGGCCGCTTTGGCGAGCGCGATCTCATCCTGTCGCGCGCCAACAAGAGCGTCAGGCTGTTCGCCCATGTGGTGGACCGGCTTGCCGAAGGTCGCCAGCCGGATGCGGAGCTTGTCGAGAGCGTCGGCTATCTCATGCGAACGACGGCCGTTTACGGCAACGGCAAGTTCGGCATTGCCGATCGCGACCGGATCGCCGGGCGGCCGGAATTCTCAGGACCTTTCCGCGCGGAAATGCTGACCGTCTGGCTGATCCGTGCCTTCACGATCATGCTGGCCGAGTATGTCGCGGCGGTGCGTGCGCCGAGGCGGGCCGTGAAACTCGCCCCGGCGATGCGGCGCAGCCTGGGGGTCGGCAATTCCACCGGGCTCGGCATGGCGCCGTTCCTGGTGAAGCACTCGCTGCTGGTCCATCGCTGGTTCCATGCGAAAGAGACCGCGTTGGCGCGGGTCAGGGCGCTGCCCGAGGCCGGCGAGGGCGAGATCGCCGGGTTCATGGAAGCCCTTGGCAGCATGCGCGAGAATGTCTGGCGCTGGCGCACGGACGATCCCGTTCAGGCGCCGAAAGTGGCACAGCTCGCCGTCGATCTCGCCGATGTCGCTGATGACGCGGAGGATATCCTGCGCGGCGGCGACCATCCGTGGAACCGGCTCTACCAGATGCATGAGGCTATGCTGTCGGTGGAGGGGCAGGAGGCGCTCGCGGCGCTCATGCTGGAGCCGCATGGCGCTTTGGTCGACGATCTCGCCGACGCCATGGACGCGGACGAGGACGCGGTGTTTCGCATCGACGGCGCGATGACCTGTGTGGCTCTCTCCGAGACCCTTGCGCGCGACTACGGATGGGTGCAGCGGTTCGACTTCACGGCCCGTGAGGCTGATGCCCGCTTCTGGTACGTCTCTGAGGAAAAGCTGGAGCCCCGGCTCGGCGAGCGCCACGCGGAGGAGGGCGCCGACAGGGAGCAGCCACTGGCCGTGGCCCGCGATGTGGCAGCGCTGGCGCGCGTCCTGGACGGCGAGCCGGTGGGCGCTACCGTCGCCGCCTTCCTGATGCTACGGCCCGAATGGCGGCACGTGGTCCGGCGGGTCCAGATCGCGGCCGGCCATCCCTATGCCGAGGTGCGCGACAACCTGATCGGCGCGACTATGCGGCCGGTGGATCTCCTGCGCGCCAAGCTCGCGCTCTTCGGCGCCAGCCGGTTCGACCCGCGCTCCGATCGCTGGCTTCGCATCTCCCTGTTCGCCGATGCGCCGTTCCCGGAAGACATCTGCCGGACCGACGCCTTGCGGGCCGCCTCGTGATCGACCTGTCGCTGAACGAGGTGGAGACGATCGCCGCCAAGGCAGCGCGGGGCGCCGGCCTGTCGTGGGGCGGGTCGGAGGAGATCGGCAAGGCGGCGCGGGCCATGGCCAAGGCGGGCAGCGCCTGGGATGCCGTGCTCCTCGATCTGCTGGCGCTGGCGCCAGACGGCGCGATGACGGCTTTCGAGCTTGTCGCGCTCGACCAGTTTGCGGTCGTGTCGGAGCCGCCCGGCGCGCCACAGACGCGGTTCCTGATCGCCCCCGAAAGGCTTGCCGCGCTGGAGGCCATCGGCGCGCGAACCTATGTCCCTGCCTCGGCCCGTTCGCGGGAGGCGGGCGCCGGCGCGGGGCTCACCGACAACGACTGATCCGGACTAGCCCGCAATCGATTTCATTTGATTCCGGTCACCCGGCAGATAGGCTGTTCTCTTCAACCGGACGCAAGGGGAATGCGCATGGCGGCCAAGGCATCGGCTCAGGTCATTTCGATGCGCGGCGCCGGCTACTACTCGTCCAACACCGTCGGTGCGAAGGCCGTCATCGACAAGGCCGGAGACCTTGTGGCCGAGGCGCTCGCGGGCATGGCGATCAAGCCGGCCAGGACCCCGTTCTCGGTCTGCGACTATGGCGCGGCGGATGGCGGCACCTCGCTCGACCTGATGCGGCGCGTCGCCAAGGCCATGCGCGCGAAGGCGCCGGACCGGCCGATCACGCTCACCTATACCGACCTGCCGCACAACGACTTCTCGGCCTTGTTCAGGCTGACGCAGGGATTGCTCGGCGATCAGGCGAAGAAGCCGCTTGCCGGCACGCCAAACCTCTACATTTTCGGCTCGGGCACCAGTTTCTATCGCCAGATCGTGCCGGACGGCACGCTCCACCTCGGGTTTTCCGCCACCGCGATGCACTGGCTGAGCAAGCGACCGGGCCTGATCGCGGACCATGTCCAGGCGGTCGGCGCGAGCCCCGAGGAAAAGGCGCTGTTCCGCAAACAGGCCATGGCTGACTGGGACACGATCCTGCTCCACCGCGCGAAGGAGCTTGCGCCCGGCGGCAAGCTGGTCCTGGCCAATTTCTGCGCCGACGAGAAAGGCCGTTATCTCGGTCATACCGGCGGCGTCAGCATGTTCGACGAGTTCGCGCGCCACTGGCGCGCGCTCTGGCAGAAGGGCCGCATCAGCGAAGCCGAGTATCGCGGCGCCACCTTCCAGCAGTTCTACAAGACGCCGGACGAATTCGCCGCGCCCTTCCGTGACAAGGGTTCGACCGTGATGAAGGCGGGCCTGCGGCTCGACCACATCTCGACCACCGTGACGAAGTGCCCCTATGCGGCGGACTTCAAGAAGCATGGCGACGCGGCGGCCTTCGCCAAGGCCTATGTGCCGACCCTGCGCTCATGGTCGGAGACGGTCTTCGCCGGCGCGCTCGATGCCAAGCGCAGTCCGCAGGAGCGCGCCGCCATCGTCGACGCGTTCTACGGCGCCTACGAGGCGGATGTGGCGAAGAGCCCCGAGGGCCATGCCATGGATTACGTCCACTGTTTCATGGTGATCACCAGGAAGGGTGGTCGCTGAGAGGACGGGTAGTCGAATAGCCTTCGGGGGAACGTCGAGGAAGGCACGACAACGTGCCACCGATGCGGGACAGACGGGAGAACTTGCATGAAACGACGCCATTTCCTTACCGGCACGGCCGGTGCAGCGGTTGCCGCCCTGGCGGCACCGGCGGTCGCGCAGGCGCCCGCGGTCCGTTGGCGCATGGTAACCAGCTGGCCGAAGAGCCTCGACACGATCCACGGCTCGGCGCTCGCCATGGCCGAGCGGGTCAGCCAGCTCACCGACGGGCGCTTCCAGATCCAGGTCTTCGCGGCGGGCGAGATCGTGCCGGCTCTCGGCGTGTTCGACGCCACGTCCAATTCGACGGTCGAATGCAGCCATACGCTCTCGACCTACTTCTTTGGACGCAATCCGGCCATCGGCTTCGACGGCGGCATGCCCTTCGGCCTCAACACGCGCCAGCAGCAGGCCTGGATGCAGGGCGGCGGCGGGCAGGCGCTGATGCGCGAGGTCTTCGCCAAGTTCAACCTAGTGAACGTGCCCTGCGGCAATGTCGGCGTGCAGATGGGCGGCTGGTTCCGCAAGGAGATCAATACGGTCGACGACCTGAAAGGCCTGAAGTTCCGCATCGGCGGGGTCGGCGGCACAGTGCTGGCGAAGCTCGGCGTCGTGCCGCAGCAGATCGCCGCCGGCGACATCTACACCTCGCTGGAGCGCGGCACGATCGACGCGGCCGAGTGGATCGGCCCCTATGACGACGAGAAGCTGGGCTTCCAGAAGGTCGCGCGGTTCTACTACACGCCGGGCTGGTGGGAGGGCGCCGCCCAGATCACCTCCTTCGTCAATTCGGCGAAGTGGGCAGAGCTGCCCCCCGCGTTCAAGGCCGCCTACGAGGCGGCCGCCAGCGAGCAATGCGTGCAGATGATGGCCAATTACGACGCCAAGAACCCCGACGCACTGCGCCGGCTGGTGGCTGGCGGCGCGCAGCTGCGCGCCTTTCCGCGTCCGGTGCTCGAGGCCTGTCACAAGGCGACGATCGAGACGCTCGACGACCTGGCGTCGAAAAGCGAGGATTTCCGGAAGGTCTACAAGAGCTGGAAGAAATTCGTCGACGAGTCGAACCTGTGGTTCCGCATCGCCGAGAACACGCTCGACCAGTTCCGTTTCTCAGCGCCCAACTGGGTGAAGGCCTGAGCGCTCGCCGGGTGCAGGCGCGCCCTTCGCCCGGCGGTCTTTCCTCGGCCACACGAACCTGCTGATGTGAACCGGCGGGCCGCCCACGGTCCGTCGATCGATTCATCCGCGACGACGAACCCATGACCTATTCCGCGTTCAGGCTCTTCCGCGAAGGCCTGAGGGACCATTCCGGCTGGGAAGAGGCCTGGCGCGATGCCGAGCCGCAGGCCGCCTATGACGTCGTGATCGTCGGCGGCGGCGGCCACGGGCTGGCGACCGCCTATTACCTTGCCAAGGAGCACGGCATCGGCCGCATCGCCGTGCTGGAGAAGGGCTATATCGGCGGTGGTAATACCGGCCGGAACACCACCATCGTCCGCTCCAACTACCTGCTGGAGGCCAATGCCCACTTCTACGAGCTGTCGCTAAAGCTCTGGGAGGGGCTGTCGGCCGATCTCAACTACAACGTCATGTTCTCGCAGCGCGGCGTGCTCAACCTCGCCCATTCCGACGCCCAGCGCGACGCCTATATGCGGCGCGGCAACGCGATGCGCCTCAACGGCATCGATTCCGAATGGCTCTCGAAGGAGGAGGTCGCCGCCTTCGTGCCGCATCTCGATGTCTCCGAGAACGCGCGCTTCCCGGTCGTCGGCGGCCTTTTGCAACGGCGCGGCGGCACGGCGCGGCACGACGCTGTCGCCTGGGGCTTTGCGCGCGCGGCCTCGCGGCGCGGCGTCGATATCGTCCAGAACTGCGAGGTCACCGGCTTCATCGTCGACGGCGGGGCGGTCAGGGGTGTCCAGACCAGCCGCGGCACCATCCGGACCAAGAAGGTTGGCATTGCCGTTGCCGGCCATACCAGCCACGTCGCGGCCATGGCGGGTCTTAGGCTGCCGATCGAGAGCCACCTGCTGCAGGCCTTCGTCTCCGAGCCGATCAAGCCCTTCATCGACACGGTGGTGACCTTCGGCGCCGGCCACTTCTATGTCAGCCAGTCCGACAAGGGCGAGATGGTGATGGGCGGCGACCTCGACTTCTATCCCTCCTATGCGCAGCGTGGGAATCTGCCGATGATCGAGGAGGCCATGTCCTGTGGCCTCCAGATGTTCCCGGCGCTGTCGCGGCTGCGCATGCTGCGCCACTGGGGCGGCATCATGGACATGTCGATGGACGGCTCGCCGATCATCTCGAAGACGCCGATTGTCGGCCTCTACCTCAACGGTGGCTGGTGCTATGGCGGGTTCAAGGCGACGCCCGGCTCAGGCTTCGTCTTTGCCCACACGATCGCGCGCGACGAGCCACATCCCTTGAACGCAGACTTCCGGCTCGACCGTTTCGAGCGTGGCTATGCCATCGACGACAAGGGCGCCGGGCCGACGCCGCAGGCGCATTAGAGATGCTCACGATCCGCTGTCCCCACTGCGGCGAACGCACCCACACCGAGTTCACCTTCATCGGCGACGGTGAGCGCAAGCGCCCCGCTGACGATGCGCCGGAGGCCGTCTGGTACGATTACGTCTACCTGCGCGACAACCGGCGCGGCACGCTGAAGGAGGTCTGGCAGCACAATCTCGGCTGCCGCGGCTTCGTCGCTGTCGAGCGTGATCTCGTGACCCACGCGATTGGAGCAACGACCCCGCTGCCGGCGGCGGAGGGCGGCCGATGACCTTCCTGAGTAGCCGCGGCGAGACAGTGGAGAAGCCGGCCAGCGAGATCGTCCAGCCCGGGCGGCTGCCCTCGGGCGGCGCGGTGGACCGCGCCGAGCCGTTGGCCTTCAGCTTCGATGGCAGGCGTCTTGCCGGCTATGCCGGCGATACGCTGGCCTCGGCACTGCTGGCGAACGGCGTCCATCTGGTGGGGCGGTCGTTCAAGTATCACCGCCCCCGTGGCATCCTGTCGGCTGGCCCGGAAGAGCCCAACGCCATCGTCCGGATCGGGGAGGGCGACCGCGCCGACCCCAACATGCGCGCGACCATGGCGGAGCTCTACGACGGCCTCGTCGCCGAGAGCCAGAACCGCTTCCCGTCGCTGAGCCTCGACCTCGGCGCTATCAATTCGCTGGTCTCGCGCTTCCTGCCTTCCGGCTTTTACTACAAGACGTTCATGGGGCCGGGCTTCGTCGGCCCGAACCGCGCCTGGATGCTCTACGAGAAGGGCATCCGCCGCGCCGCCGGCATGGGCCGCGGCGTGCCCCATGCCGATCCCGACGCCTACGAGCATCGCACGGCCCATTGCGACGTGATCGTGGTCGGTGGAGGGCCGGCCGGCCTTGCCGCGGCGCTGGCGGCGGCGGATGCCGGCGCGGACGTGGTGATCGTCGACGAGCGCCCGCATCTCGGCGGCCAGCTCCGCTTCGAGACCTACGAGATCGACGGTGGGGCGGCGCCCGCCTTCGCGGCCCGCGTCGCGGCGGATCTCGAGTCACGGCCCAATGTCCGCGTCCTCGCGCGCACCACGGCTTTTGGCTTCTACGACCACGGCACGGTGGCGCTGCTGGAGCGCGTGACCGACCATCTTGGGCCCCAGGCACCCGCCGACCTGCCGCGCCAGCGCCGCTGGCAGGTGAAGGCGCGGCAGGTGGTGCTGGCCCAGGGCGCCATCGAGCGGCCGCTGGTCTTCGCCGACAACGACCTGCCCGGCGTGATGCTCGCCTCGGCCGTGCGGCGCTATGCCAATGAATATGCGGTGGCGGCGGGCCGGCAGGTGGTGGTCTTCACCACCAACGACGACGGTTACCGCACCGCGCTGGACCTGAAGGCGAAATATGTCGATGTGGCGCTGGTGGCCGATGCACGGCGGGCGCCGGGCGTCGTCGCCGACTGGGCGCGGGGCGCGGGCATCGAGGTTTTGGCCGGCCATGTGGTGACGCAGGCGACCGGCCGCGGACGGGTGCAGGGCGCGGCCGTCGCGCCGGTCGGCGGCGGGCGCGCGCGGATCGTCGCCTGCGACCTCATCGCGATGTCTGGTGGCTTCTCCCCGTCCGTTCAGCTCCATTCGCAGGCGGGCGGCAAACTGGTCTGGCACGACGATATCAGCGCCTTCGTGCCCGGCCGGATCGGGCAGGCGGCGCGCTCCGCGGGCGCGGGGAACGGCGCCTTCTCGCTCGACGCGATCATCCGCGAGGGCGCCGAGGCAGGCGCGGCGGCAGCCGAGGTCGCGGGCTTTGCGCGCAGGGCGCTGCCCGACTGGCAGGTGGCGGACGAGGCGGTGGCCGCACCCGCCGAACCGATCTGGGCCGTAGCCTTGCCCGAGGGCGTGAAGGCAAAGCGCTTCGTCGACTTCCAGAACGACGTGACAGCAGCCGATCTCGGGCTGGCGGTCAGGGAGAACTACCGGTCCATCGAGCACGTCAAGCGCTACACGACGCTCGGCATGGGCACGGATCAGGGCAAGACCTCCAACATCAACGGTCTCGCCATCGTGGCCGAGGCGCGCGGTGCGGCCATTCCGGAGGTCGGCACGACGACGTTCCGGCCGCCCTATACGCCGGTCACGCTCGGGGCGCTGGTCGGCGCCGAGGTCGGCCAGCACCATGCCCCGAAGCGGCGGACGCCGATGGACGCCTGGCACCGCGCGCATGGCGCGGTGATGACCACGTCCGGCCTGTGGGACCGGCCGAAGACCTATGTCCGCGCCGGCGAGACCTACCGCGAGGCGTGGATCCGCGAGACGCTGATCGTCCGCAACGGGGTCGGCATCTGCGATGTCTCGACCCTCGGCAAGATTGACGTGCAGGGGCCGGACGCGCTCACTTTCCTCGACCGGCTCTACTGCAATCCGATGGGCTCCCTCGCGCCCGGGCGCGCGCGCTATGGCCTGATGTTGCGCGACGACGGCTTCGTCATGGATGACGGCACGGTCACCCGTATCGCCGAGAGCCGCTTCATCGTCACGACGACCACGGCCAATGCCGCCAAAGTGCTGATGCACATGGAATATCTGCTGGCGACGGCGTGGGCGGACCTGAAGGTGCAGGTCGCCTCGGTCACCGACCAATGGGGCCAGATCGCGGTTGCGGGGCCGCGCGCACGCGCGGTTCTGGAGAAGGTCGCGGGTCGCGCGCTCGGCGACGACGTGCTGCCGCATCTCGGAACGGCGGAAGCCGTCATCGCGGGCGCGCCTGTCCGGCTGTTCCGCGTCAGCTATTCCGGCGAACAGGCCTATGAGGTGGCCGCTCCCTGGCGTGGCGCGCTGGCCGTCTGGGAAGCCCTGATATCGGCCGGTGCCATGCCCTACGGGCTCGAAGCCATGGGCGCCATGCGCATCGAGAAGGGCCATGTCGCGGGCGCCGAACTCGACGGCCGCACGACGCCGGCCGATCTCGGGCTCGCCCGCATGGTGTCGGCGAAGAAACATTTCGTCGGCAAGGTGATGCTTCGGCGCGAGGGGCTGATCGACCCGGACCGGCTCAGGCTGGTCGGGCTGGAGCCCGTGGACGGCGTCACGCCGATCCCGGCCGGCGCCAATCTCGTCCATGATCCGAATGCGCACGCGCCCATGCCGATCCTCGGCCACGTGACCTCCGTGACCTATTCGCCGACGCTCGGCCGGCCCATCGCGCTGGCGCTGATGAAGCCGAACGCGGATGCCGACGGCCGCATGGTCGTGGCGGCAGCCCCGCTGATCGATGCGGTCGTGCCCGTTCGCGTGGTCAACCCCGTCTTCTTCGATCCCACGGGGGAGCGGATGCATGGCTGACACCGAAACCGTGCCCTCGCTCAGCGTCCGGCGCGCGCCGCCGGAGGTTCTGCTGCAAGTTGCCGCCTACCGTGGTGGCGAGGCCGGCGTGGCGCTTGCCGAAGCGCTCGCATGTGCCTTGCCCGCCCAGAACCGCTGGATCGGCGGGCCGCACGGACTGCTCGCTTCCACGGGCAACGGGCGCTGGCTCGTCGTGGGGCAGGGCGAGGCCGAACCGGCTCTGCTCGAACGCGTGGAGGCGGCGGTGGCGGATCGTGCGGCGGTCGTCGACCTCACCCACGCGCGCGAGGTGTTCAGCCTCACAGGCGAGGGCGCCCGCACCGTGCTCTTCAAGGGCTGCACCGCCGATCTCCGGCCGTCCTCATTCGGGCCGGCCGGGGCGATCGCCACCGCCATCGGCAAGATCGGCGCGACCATCCTCGCCCATGACGGCGAGCGCTTCGACGTGCAGGTGCCGAGTTCCTACGCCGACTTCTTCGGCGAGTGGCTGGCGGTCGCATCGCGCGAATTCGTCTGAGCCGGTCTCGCACAATTTTGCACTGCACACCGGATTTTGCATCACTTACGTATATGTCCGTATGCAAACAGATTGTTCCGCGCTCCTAGAGTGCGGCGAGAGGCGGCTTTGTCAGACCGCCACCAGAGGAGAATGACGATGTCGTCCACCTTCACGCTGCGCGGCCTTGCAGCCGGCGCGGCCCTTGCCGCCGGCCTCGCGCTCGGCACGCCCGCCCAGGCCCAGACCAGGGTCAATATCGGCATCTCCGGCTGGACCGGCTTTGCGCCGCTCACGCTGGCGAAGGAAGCCGGCATCTTCGCCCGCAACGGTCTCGACGTGACGATCCGCAAGATCCCGCAGGCGAGCCGGCACCTCGCCATCGCCTCCGGTGACATCCAGTGCGCCGCGACCACCGTCGAGACCTGGATCGTCTGGAACGCCAACGGTATCGCCACCACCCAGCTGTTCCAGCTCGACAAGAGCTACGGCGCCGACGGCATGGCGGTGCGGGCCGGCATCAACTCGATCCGCGACCTGCGCGGGAAGACGGTGGCGGCCTCCGCCCCGGGCACCGCGCCCTACTTCACGCTGGCGTGGATGCTGAAGGAGAACGGCCTCTCCATCCGCGACGTCACCGTGGTCAACATGGAGCCGGGGCCGGCCGCCCAGGCCTTCGTGGCAGGCCAGAACGATGCCGCCATGACCTACGAGCCGTTCCTGTCCTCGGTGCGCAACGCGCCGCAGGCCGGCAAGATCATCGCGACGACCCTCGACTATCCCATGGTCATGGACACGTTCGGTTGCACGCCGGCCTTCATCCAGGCCAATGAGGCAGCGACCGCAGCCCTCGCCAAGAGCTATTTCGAGGCGCTGGAGATGATCCGGACCAATCAGGCCGAAGCCTATCGGATCATGGGCGCCGACGTGCGCCAGACCGCCGAGCAGTTCGGCAATTCGGCGCAGTATCTGCGCTGGCAGGACCGCGACGCCAACAAGGTCTTCTTCGCGGGCGAGTGGCGGCGGTTCTCCGAGAAGGCAGCCGACCTCCTGATGGAACTCGGCATCATCCGGCAGAAGCCGAACTTCGACACGATGGTCGACACGCGGTTCATTCAGTGAACCGGTAACGCGCCACGTTCGTCATGCCCGGGCTTGGCCCGGGCATCCACGAATTCCTGTCAAGTCGCATTCAAGTCGTGGATGGCCGGGCCAAGCCCGGCCATGACGTGTTGACCGCGGCGCATGGATTGGATCGAAACGTATCATGAAACCGCTCGAACCCGTCTCCGCCACGGCCCGGATCGCCCTCGGCATCTCGTTCTTCGTCATGTTCTTTGCCGCCTGGGCGGCCGTCACCTTCGGCGGCCTCGTGCCGAAGATCTTCCTCGCCGATCCCGTGACCATGCTGCGCGAGGGTTGGGCGCTGATCACCGACCACGGCTTCCTGAAGGATATTGCCGTGACCGTCTGGCGGGTCGTCGGCGGCTTCATCCTGGCAGCTCTCGTTGCCGTGCCGCTCGGCATCGCCATGGGGGCCTACAAGCCGGTCGAGGCCTTCTTCGAGCCCTTCGTGTCCTTCGCGCGCTACCTGCCGGCCTCGGCCTTCATTCCGCTGTTCATCCTGTGGGCCGGCGTCGGCGAGAAACAGAAGCTGCTGGTCATCTTTGTCGGTTCGGTCTTCCAGATCGTGCTGATGGTCGCCGTGGCCGTCGGCTCCATCCGCCGCGATCTCATCGAGGCCGCAGTGACCCTGGGGGCGCGCGACCAGGGTATCGTCGGCCGGGTCATGGTGCCCTATGCCGCCCCGCAGATCGCCGAGATTTTGCGCCTCGTTCTCGGGTGGGCCTGGACCTATGTGATCGTCGCCGAGCTGATCGGATCGTCCTCTGGAATCGGCCACATGATCATCGAGAGCCAGGCGCTGCTCGCCACCGGCCAGATGATCTTCGGCATCATCGTCATCGGCGTCATCGGGCTGATCTCCGACTTCCTGTTCAAGGCCGTGAACCAGAAGCTCTTCCCCTGGAGCACGCTATGAGCGGCGTTGTCATCAAGGGCGTCTCGCGCACCTTCCCGGGCGTGCGCGGCGGCGCGCCGATCCAGGCTCTGGCACCGGTCGACCTGAGCGTCGGCCACGGTGACTTCGTCGCGATCCTCGGGCCGTCCGGTTGTGGAAAGTCGACGCTGCTCCGGATCGTCGCCGGCCTCGACCGGCCGACTTCCGGCATGGTGACGCTCGACGGGCAGGCCGTGACCGGCCCGGGCGCCGACCGCGGCATGGTGTTCCAGAGCTACACGTTGTTTCCCTGGCTTACCGTTGTCGAGAACATCGAGTTCGGCCCGCGCGAGCGCGGCGTGACCTCCGCCGAACGGCGCGCTCTTGCCGAGCAGCTCATGGCGCAGGTGGGCCTCACCCAGTTCGCCAACCACTATCCGAAGCAATTGTCGGGCGGCATGCAGCAGCGCGCCGCGCTCGCTCGCGCGCTCGCGAACGACCCGAAGGTGCTGCTGCTCGACGAGCCCTTCGGCGCGCTCGACCACCAGACGCGCTCGCTGATGCAGGAACTGCTGCTGTCGATCTGGGAGAAGCACCGCAAGACCGTACTGTTCGTCACCCATGACATTGAGGAGGCCGTGTTCATGGCCAACCGTGTGCTGGTGATGAGCGCGCGTCCCGGCCGCTTCAAGAGCGAGGTGACGGTGCCCTTCGACCATCCGCGTTCCTACAAGATCAAGACGACGCCGGAATTCGGCCGGCTCGAGGAGCAGCTGACCGAGGATATCCGCGGCGAGACGATCATCGCCGTCGAGGCGGGGTTCTAGGGCGGTCAGTCTGCGGTCGGCCCTGCCGCCTGCGCGCGCAGCCAGGCAAGACCCTCCGCCAGCCACCGCGCCTTCACCACATGCCCGCCGTCATGGGTGCAGAAGGCGAGGCGCCCACCGGTGGCGCAGCCGCGCCAGCTGGTGCAGGTCTGGCCGTTCTCACCGGCAGTGACGGGGACGGCATCGCAGCGGTTGGTGGCGAGCGCGGTGGCAAGGCTTGCCCGGATGTCGCCCTGCCGAACTCCGGCCGAGACGAGCCGGCCCGCCAATGGCACCGTCGTATCGGCGAGGCCGTGGACGTGCCGCATTGCCACCGGCCCGCCGGGGCAGGGGCCGTCGGGGACGGGCTGCCAGAAGGCGCCGGCCACCGGCAGGAAGCCGGTGAAGCGACCGGGACGGTAGCAGGCGATGTTCCAGGTGATGAATCCGCCGGCCGAGAAGCCGCTGGCGACGACCAGGCGCAGATCGACCGGATAGCGCGCCACCACGGACTCGACCACCGCGGCGGTGAAGGCGAGGTCGTCGCGCGGGCGCGGTCCGCCCGGCCGCACATGCCAGCGCCGGTCGAGACCGGCGGGCAGGACCAGGATCAGGTTCTCGGAATCGGCCAGCGCGCCGATATCGCTGTTCGCAAGGACGTCGGCGGGCGTGTCGCCGAATCCGTGGAAGAACACGAGCAGCGGCAGCGGCCGGCGAGCGTCCCAGGCCTTCGGCAGCCGCAGGACGAACTCGCCCCCCGCGATGCGGCAGGCGCCGCCGGGATCGCAGGTCGCGCCGGCCATTGCCGCAGGCTGGAGGCACAGAAATGCGAGAACAAGGGCGGCAATGAAAGGCAGCGGAGGCTCCTGCGGCGGGTCGGGAGCCAGTCTCTCGAAACCCGCCGCTGGCGCAAATCACGTTTCCGCCGCCCGTGGGCAGTCAGGCTTCCTTGAAGCCGTATTCCGGGATGCCCTGGTCGTTGCCGTAATATTTGTAGGGCAGGAACTTGCCGGACATGGTGATCTTCACGCGGTCGCCCTTGGGATTGGGCAGGCGTTCGAACTGGAAGTCGAAGTCGATGGCCGACATGATGCCATCGCCGAACTCCTCCTCGATCAATGCCTTCCAGGCCGGACCGTTGACCATCACCATCTCGTAGAAGCGGTAGATCAGCGGATCGGTCGGCGGCATGGAGGTGCCAGTGCCGCGATAGGGCACCTCGTTCAGCATCTTCTCCTCGGACGCCGTCAGGCCGAACAGCGCAGCGGCCTTGGCGGCCAGCGGCTTGACCAGCTTGTACTGGCCGAGCAGGGCGCCGACGACGAGGACCGGCGACATGCCGCCGATCTCGTCGGCGATGTAGGCCCAGGTCCAGCCCTTGTCGCGCTTGATGTCGAGGATCTTTTCCGTGAGCTCTTCGCGGATCATGCCCAGTCTCCTTGGGGATTGTTCTCGAACGGTTCAGACCGCCCGTATCAGCGGTGGCGAGGCATCGGGCGCACCGGGCGAGATGACCGGCGGCGCGCGGCGGTTCCACACCTTGCCGGGCTGTTCCAGTTCCTCGGCAAAGGCCTTCGAGCGGCTAACGAGGAAGTCGATGATGTGGTTGCGCACGGGGTAGTAGGCGGGATGCTTGTGGACCTCGTTGCGGGCGCGATTGACCGGCAGCGGATTGGCGACGATCTCGGCGATCCGGGCATCCGGCCCGTTGGTCATCAGCACGATCTTGTCGGCGAGATAGATGGCTTCGTCGACATCATGGGTGATCATGAACACGGTCTGGCCGGTGTTGCGGCAGATGCCGCGCACCTCGTCCTGGAGGGTGCCGCGGGTGAGCGCGTCGAGCGCCGAGAAGGGCTCGTCCATCAGCATGATCTTCGGCTCGATGGAGAGCGCGCGAGCGATGCCGACGCGCTGCTTCATGCCACCGGAGAGCTGGGCCGGCTTCTTGTTCTCGGCACCGGCGAGGCCGACCAGCGCGATGGCCTTCATCGCGTGCTCTTCGATCCTGGCCTTTGGCCAGTCGCGCCATTTCGACGAGACCGCATAGGCGACATTGCCGAGCACGGTGCGCCAGGGCAGCAGTCCGTGGCTCTGGAAGATGACGGCGCGGCCGAGGCTCGGTCCCTCGATGGCCTTGCCGTCGATGATCACGGCGCCTTCGCTCGGTTCGTCGAGGCCGGCGAGGATGTTGAGGACGGTAGTCTTGCCGCAGCCGGAATGGCCGATGACGCAGACGAATTCACCCCTGTTCATGCCGAACCAGAGGTCCTCGAAAATGGTGGTCCGGCCGCCCTCGGGGGCCGGAAAGCGCCGGGCAATGCCTTCGATGGAGATGTAGGAGCGGGCCAAGGCGCTTACTCCGGATAGGTCACGAGGCGCGTCAGCCGCGCCAGGATCTGGTCCAGAACCATGCCGACAAGGCCGATCAGCAGGATCGCGGTGATGATGTCGGTCAGCGACAGGTTGTTCCACTGGTTCCAGACGAAGTAGCCGATGCCCGTTCCGCCGACGAGCATCTCGGCCGCGACGATCACCAGCCAGGCGATGCCGACCGAGATGCGCATGCCGGTGAGGATGGTCGGGGCCGCCGCCGGCAGGATCACCGTGAAGGCCTTGCGGATCGGGCCGACCTCCAGCGTGCGCGCGACGTTGAGCCAGTCCTTGCGCACGCTCGCCACCCCGAAGGCGGTGTTGATCAGCATCGGCCAGAGCGAGCAGATGAAGATGACGAAGATCGAGGAGAGCGAGGAATCCTTGATCGTGTAGAGGGCGAGCGGCATCCAGGCGAGCGGCGAGATGGGCTTCATGATCTGGATGAACGGATCGAGCGCCCGGTAGACCACCGGCGACATGCCGATCAGGAAGCCGAGCGGCACGGCAACGATGACCGCGATGCCGAAGCCGGTCAGCACGCGCGCAAGCGAATAGGCGAGCTGGATGCCGATGCCCATGTCGTTGGTGCCGCGCACGTAGAAGGGGTCGGAGAGGTGCTTCCAGATCGCCTTGGCCACGTCGATCGGGCCCGGCATGGGCGTCTGGCCGCCGGTGGCGGCCGCAGCGCCCACGAGGCGCGCATATTCCGGATCGACGGTCGCGGTTCCGGCACCGCCACCGCGCACGGCGACGTGCCAGCCGATCAGGAAGATCGCGAGGATGACGAGCGACAGGACCAGCGCGCGGACGCCGACGGAGCGCGTCATGGGCGGTCCTCGCGGCGGTTACAGGTCATGGGCGGCGGCTGTCTCACAGGCCGAGCTCCGACAGGCCCGGGGAGCCGGCAGGGCGGATGCCCAGCGGCCAGGCGAACTTGCGGTCGGCCTCGCCGATCGGCACGTCGTTGATGCTGGCTTCGCGGCGCTGCATGTAGCCCTCCGGATCGAACTCCCATTGCTCGTTGCCGCAGGAGCGGAACCAGTGACCGGAATCGTCCCGCCACTCGTACTGGAAGCGGACGGCGATGCGGCTGTCGTGGAAGGCCCAGAGCTCCTTGATCAGCCGGTAGTCGATCTCGCGCGCCCATTTGCGGGCGAGGAAGTCGCGGATTGCTGGCCGCCCGGCGAAGAACTCGGCCCGGTTCCGCCAGCGGCTGTCCTCGGTATAGGCGAGCGCCACCCGGTCCGGGTCGCGCGTGTTCCACGCGTCCTCGGCGGCGCGCACCTTCTGAAGGGCGGTCTCCAGGGTGAACGGTGGTAAAGGCGGCCGCGCGGTCATGCGCTCGCTCCCTCGCGAAATTCGGTCGTGGATCGATGCCGCGCGTCAGGCGCGCTTGATGGCGAAGGAGGCGATGTATTCCTCGGGCTTCGCGGGATCGAAGGCCTTGCCCATGACGGCGAAGGGTTTCGAGGTCGTCGTCGGCGGGGTCAGCCCGACCTCCTTCATCATGGCCGCGGCGTCGGTGGCGAGGAACACCTGCCGGGTAATGCCGGCATAGTCGACCTCGCCCTTGATCTGCCCCCAGCGCTTCATCTGGGTCATGATCCAGACCGCGAAGCTCTCCCACGGGAACGGGTCGAACTGGATGCGGTTGGGGTCGCGCTTCACCTGGCCGAGGCCGTCGGCATAGGTGCCGGTGAGAACCTGCTCTAGCACTGTGACTGGTTGGTTGAGGTAGTTGGGCGCGGCGATCGCCTCGGCGATCTGCTTGCGGTTCTCGGCCTTTTGCGCGTGGGCGGTCGCGTCGATGATCGCCTTCAGCAGCGCCTTGTAGGTGTTCGGCATGGTGGTGACGAATTCGCGGCTCGCCGCGAAGGCGCAGCAGGGGTGGCCGTCCCACATCTCCTTGGACAGCATGTGGATGAAGCCGATTCCGTCGAACACGGCGCGCTGGTTGAACGGGTCGGGGCCGAGGAAGCCGTCGATATTGTCGGCGCGCAGGTTCGCGACCATTTCCGGCGGCGGCACCGAGCGGATCTGCACGTCGCGGTCGGGATCGATGCCGGCCTCCGCGAGGTAGTAGCGCAACAGGTAGTTGTGCATCGAATAGTCGAAGGGCACGGCGAAGCGGAAGCCCTTCCAGTCGGCCGGGTTGCGCTTGTCCTTGTGCTTGTTGGCGAGCGTGATCGCCTGCCCGTTGATGTTCTCGATGGCCGCGACCGCATAGGGGATCGGGTTCGAGCCGGCGCCCATGGTCATGGCGATGGGCATCGGCGCCAGCATGTGGGCCGCGTCGTATTCCTTGTTGATGGTCTTGTCGCGGATCACCGCCCAGCCGGCGGTGCGCACGACTTCCACGTTCAGCCCGTGCTTGGAATAGAAGCCGAGCGGGTGGGCCATGATGATGGGCGTCGCGCAGGTGATCGGGATGAAGCCGACCTTCAGGTCCTTTTTCTCGATCGGGCCGCCCTGGGCCAGGGCCTCCGTGGCCGCGCCGATGGGGAAGAAGGTCGAGATCGCGGCGGCGGCGGTCGATGTCCCGACGGTGCGCAGGAAGGCGCGGCGGTGATGATCGTTCGGGAACAGCGCGCGCATGACCGCCTGTTCGACGACGCGCCGGTACTGGTTCTCCGTCCCCGATTGTTCGACGGACAGCGCTTCGGCCCGGATCGCGGCTTCGTGCTCGGCGTCGGAGCCGTGCGCCCCACAGGCGCAGCCCTTGGCGAAACGCCTGCGGATGTTGAACGGGTTGTCGAACAAAGCCATGGGGTCACCCTCGGGGTCCGGCGTTCGGCGCGCGGCTGCATTGATCCAAGCAAGGTCGGGGCCAGTCCGGTGATCGTCGTGGAAGCCAGCAATCGTGTGGGCTCGGGCATTTGCGGCTGAAAAACGATATTTCGTGTTTAGCGGAATATCGTGATATCGATCACGAGTAATCGTGATGACGGCAAAGGGACCTGACATGCCTTCAGTCTTCGGCGCCGCGTTCGATTGTCTCTCCGACGCGGCGCTCGTGGTCGATCCAATATCGGCCGCCATCCTCGACGCCAATGCCGCGGCACAGGCGCTGCTGGGCTACCCTTGCGCGGTGCTGCGGACGCTGCGGATCACCGACCTCCACCGGGGCCAGCGCCCCGCGCTGGTGGTCTTCACCGAAGAAGTGCTGCATCGCGGCGCGGCCTTTACGCGCAAGCTTGCGCCGCTCAAGGCCGGCGGCGGCGACCTGAGACTCGAATATGCGGGAACGGTGATCCCGGGCGACGCTGGCCCGCTCCTGTTGCTCACCATGATCGATCTCGACGTGCGCCATCGCCGCGACATCGACGCGGATGCCGATGGCACGCTTCGGCAGGGCATCGACGAATGGAAGCGCGTCGAGCGGCTGTTCCACACCATCGAGAAGGAGAACCAGCTGATCCTCAAGGCGGCCGGCGAGGGCATCTACGGAGTCAATTCCGAAGGCAAGACCACCTTCGTCAATCCTGCCGCGGAAGTCCTGCTGGGCTGGACGGCGGAGGAGCTGGTCGGCCGGGACATGCACTCGCTCGTCCACCATCACCGCGCCGACGGGTCGCCCTATCCGAACCACGATTGCCCAATCTATGCCGCCTTCCGAAATGGCGCCGTACAGACGGTCGCGGACGAGGTGTTCTGGCGCAAGGACGGCACGCCGCTTTGGGTCGAATACACCTCAACGCCGATCCGCGAGCGCGGCGAGATCATTGGGGCGGTGATCGTGTTCCGAGATGTCAGTCAGCGTCGCGAGGCCGAGGAAAAGCTGCGGCAGGCGCTCGCCGAGGTCGACACCCTGCGCCAGCGGCTGGAGCGTGAGAACGCCTATCTGCAGGAGGAAATCCGCATCGAGGGCAACCACCGCGGCATCATCGGGCGCTCCTCAGCCATCCAGAAGACGCTGCGCCAGATCGATCTCGTCGCGCCGACCGATGCGACCGTGCTCGTCACCGGCGAGTCCGGCACGGGCAAGGAGCTCATCGGGCGCGCCATCCACGAGGCGAGCACCCGGCGCGACCGCGCGCTCATCCGCGTCAATTGCGCCGCCATCCCGCGCGAACTGTTCGAGAGCGAGTTCTTTGGCCATGTCAGGGGTGCCTTCACCGGCGCCCTGCGCGATCGTATCGGCCGGTTCGAACTGGCGGACGGCGGCACGCTGTTCCTGGATGAAGTGGGTGAAATTCCTCTGGAATTGCAGGGCAAGCTGCTGCGTATCCTGCAGGAGAGCCAGTTCGAGCGCGTCGGCGAGGAACGGACCCGCACCGTGGACGTGCGGGTGATCGCGGCGACCAATCGCGACCTGCGCGCCGAGGTGCGCCAGGGCAGGTTCCGCGAGGACCTCTACTTCCGCCTCGACGTGTTCCCCATCCACTCGGTTCCGCTGCGCGAAAGGGCGGACGACGTCGCTGCGCTCGCGCTACACTTTCTCCGGCACGCCGAACGTAAGCTCAAGATCTCGGGGCTCGGGCTGTCGGAAGGCGACGTCGCGCGGCTCGCGGCCTATTCCTGGCCAGGCAATGTGCGCGAGTTGCAGAACGTCATCGAACGCGGCGCGATCCTGGCGCGGAACGGACGGCTCGCCATCGACCTTCCGGCGGGACGGCTCGCGGGAGCAATTCCGGCGCCAGTTGAGGCAGCTGGTGCCGGACCGATCACCGAGGACCAGCGCCGCTTCAGGGATCGCCAGAACATCGTCGCTGCCCTCGAGCAGACCGGCGGCAAGGTCTCGGGCCCCGGCGGCGCGGCGGAGCTGCTCGGCCTCAGGCCGACCACCTTCGCCTCGCGGATCAAGGCGCACGGCATCGATCCGCGCGCGTTGCGCGGACGCCGGGCAGGTTGACGCTTCAGGCGATCAGCCGGCCGGGCGCCTCGGTATCCATCGGCCACATCGGCCGGGCGATGCGGCTGTAGGCGTGCTTTTCGTAGCGTTGAGTGGAAGGACCCTGCGTCTCCGAATAGAAGACGTGCGAGGCGAGGGCGCCGTAGCCGGACATGAAGTGCTGGGCCGATTTGAGCACCAGCAGCCGGTAGGAAGCGGGGTCGAGACCGAGCTCGGTGAAGAGTTCGCGTCCCAGCGCCTGGCAGCGGTTGGTGTTCATAATGACTGTGATGCCGCCGATGCGGACCGCGGCGAGGTCGCCGACCGCCGCCTTGGCGTCGCCAAAGCTCTGGTGGCAGTCCGAGGCAACCGCGATCACCTCGCAGTCGGCGTCGACGGGATCGCCGGATTCGGACGAGACCTTGCCGCCGATCCTGAGTGCCAGCCGGCCGCCCGGGCCGACGGCATGGCAGAAGGCGACGGCGCCCGGGTCCCAGATCGGCGCCACGGCAGCATTCTCGACGCCCCTCGCGATCAGTTCGCGCAAGGAAATCGTGTTGTCGGAGGCAGACCCTCCGCCGGCATTGTCGGCGGGTTCGGCGATGATCGCCGGCCCTTTCGCGGTGTCGGCCGCGAGCGCCTGGTCGAGCGCGTTGACATAGTCGAGGTTCGGCGGAGCTGTCGCACCGCGCAGCGCGATAATCTCCTCGCCGAGCATCCTGGCGAGCGCATCGCCCTCGGCCTTGAGTCCATCGGTATAGACCAGCACGCGCGAACCCATTTCCGGCACGTCGGCGTGCGGGAAACCGTGGACGAAGGAGACCGAGAGCACGCCGTCCCGGCCCTCGAAGCTCTTCTGGCGCGCGACGAAGGAGCGGATTGGCTCCGAAGTGGTCGGGTAGAAGGCGATCATGCCGCAGTCGTAGAGCGAGGCGACCGGCCTGATCTCCTTGCGGATCGTCTTGAGGACCAGCGTCACCAGCTCCTCGGCGCGGGGCAGGATGTCGACGTGCGGATATTCCTTGAACAGCACGATGACGTCGGCGAGGCCGAGGCGCTTCAGCGTCAGGTGGCAGTGCGGATCGAGTTCGACCCCAATGACGCAATCAGGTCCCACGATGGCGCGGACATGCTCCAGCACGTCGCCCTCGCAGTCGTCATAGCCGTCGGCGACCATGGCGCCGTGCATGCCGAGCAGCACGCCGTCGACCGGCATCGCAGCCCTCAACTGCTCGAGCACTTCCTCGCGCATCGCCTCGTAGGCGCGGCGCGTGGTGATGCCCGCGGGCTGGGCGAAGAAGCAGGAGCCCTCGATCAGGGTGAAGCCCTCCTGCGCTGCCCGCTGGCGGGCGACAAACAGCGGAGCGGTGCAGAGCGAGGGCTTGTCGGTGGGATGCTCGCCCGGCCGCGCGACGAAACAGGTGAGGTAGCTCTCCAGCGAGGTCGGGATCGGCGAGAACGTGTTGGTCTCGGTGGCGATGCTGGCCGTGAAGATGCGCATGGGGTTATTCCTGAGGGTTCGCCGGATATGGCATTCGACCCCGACCCGGTCCGCCGCTCAAGGTGGCGCGGCGGCATGCCATCCATGCCGGCGCCCACCCGATGCTTGTTGCATTGGCGTCATGCCTTTCCAATGGCGCCCCGCCGCGTTAGTGAGCCGACATGCCCGACGTCCTCCGCCTGCCGACCGGCGCATCCTTCCTCGCCAATCCCGCCCTCGACCGCGGCCTTCTATATGGCGCGGAGCAGAAGGCCATCCTGTCGCTCCAGGGCGCGGCCGCGGCGCACCGCGCGATCGCGGCCTGGGATGGCTACGCGTCGACGCCGCTTCTGTCGCTCGACAGCTTCGCGCGCGAGACAGGGGTCGGCGCCATCCTTTACAAGCACGAGGGCCACCGCTTCGGCCTGAAGAGCTTCAAGGCACTCGGCGGTGCCTACGCTGTCCGGAGGCTGGTGGAACAACGTGGTTCGGCCGAAGGGCTGACGGTGACCTGCGCCACCGACGGCAATCACGGCCGCGCCGTGGCCTGGGGCGCGAAGCGGCTGGGCGTGCCCGCTATCATCTATGTCCACGAGACGGTCAGCGAGGGCCGGGTCGAGGCGATCCGTTCCTTCGGCGCCGAGGTCAGGCGCGTGCCGGGCAATTACGACGACGCCATCAGGGCATCCGCCGAGGCCGCGGCGGCCAATGGCTGGACCATCGTCTCCGACACCTCATGGCCGGGCTACGACCTGATCCCGCGCGACGTCATGCAGGGCTATGCGGTGCTCGCGGTGGAAGCCGAGCAACAGGACGCGCGCCCGACCCATGTCTTCGTGCAGGGCGGCGTCGGCGGCCTCGCGGCGGGCGTCCTCAGCTATTTCTGGGAGAAGCAGGGCGCCGCGCGCCCGGCTGTCGTCGTGGTCGAGCCGGACCGCGCCGATTGCCTGTTCCGCAGTGCCCTGGCCGGCCGCTGGACCACCGTCGGCGGCGATCTCGACACGATCATGGCCGGGCTTGCCTGCGGCGAGCCGTCCGAACTTGCCTGGGCGCTGCTGTCGCCGGGGGCGGATGCCTTCGTGACCATCCCCGATGAACGCGCCGCCGAGGCGATGCGCGATCTCGCAAGCCTCGGTATCGCCGCTGGCGAATCCGGCGTGGCCGGCCTCGCAGGATTTTTGGCGATCGCGGGAGATGCCGGCGTCCGTGCCACGCTCGGCCTCGACACGAACTCCCGCATCCTGTGCATCGGCACGGAGGGCGCGACCGACCCTGACATTTACCGCGCGATCGTCGGCCGGGATGCCGCCGAGGTCGAAAGGACTCTCCCATGAGCCGCATCGTCACCGTCGGGGCCGCCCAGATGGGCCCCATCCAGCGCGCTCATTCCCGCGCGCAAGTCGTCGCCCGCATGGTCGAGCTGATGCGCCAGGCGGCGTCGCACTGCTGCGATCTCGTGGTCTTCCCCGAACTGACCCTGACCACCTTCTTCCCGCGCTGGTGGATGGAGGACCAGGCCGAGATCGACGCCTTCTTCGAGCGCGAGATGCCGTCCAACGAGACGGCGCCGCTGTTCAACGAGGCTGCCAGGCTCGGCGTCGGCTTTTCCTTCGGCTATGCGGAGCTGACGCCCGACGGGCGGCACTTCAACACCGCTCTTCTTGTGAACAAGTCCGGGCAACAGGTTGGCAAATATCGCAAAATCCATCTGCCCGGCCATGCCGAGCACGAGCCCTGGCGGGCCTTCCAGCATCTCGAGAAGCGCTATTTCGAGGTCGGCGACCGGTCCTGGGGTGTCTGGGACACGCTTGGCGGCAATATGGGCATGATGATCTGCAACGATCGCCGATGGCCGGAGAGCTACCGGGTCATGGGCCTGCAGTCGGTCGAGATGATCCTGCTCGGCTACAACACGCCGCGCCACAACCCGCCAGCGCCGGACCACGACCGGCTCGGCGAGTTCCACAACCAGCTCGTCATGCAGGCCGGCGCCTACCAGAACGCAACCTGGGTGGTCGGCGTCGCCAAATGCGGCGTCGAGGAGGGGTGCGAGATGATCGGTGGCTCCTCGATCATCGCGCCGACCGGCGAGGTCATCGGGCAGGCGCTGACGCAGGACGATGAACTCGTGGTCGCCCGCTGCGACCTCGACCTGACGAAGAGCTACAAGGCCTCGACCTTCAATTTCGACCTGCACCGCCAGCCGGACCAGTATCGCCGCATCGTCGAGCAGCGCGGGGCCGTGGGGCCGAAGGACTGACCTACTCGGCCGCGGCGCGCGCCTCGGCCTCCCAGCCCAGCAGCTTGCCTGGGTTCATCAGGCCGTAAGGGTCCGCCTGCCGCTTGAACTCCGGCTGCGGCGCGTCGATCCGCTTCCAGCCGGCATTGTTCAGCACGAAAGTATGCGGGCTCGACGGCTGCACGCCGCCTTCCGCCGCCCGCCGCATGATCTCGTCCAGCCGCTCCGCCGTGGTGAATTTCACCAGCGGCAGGGACGAGGTGATGACCCGGCCCTCGCGGCGCTGGAACTCCAGGTGGAAATAGACGTCCTCGTGGAACTCCTTCTCGGCCCAGGCGACCAGTTTCAGGTTGTCGGGCGCGGGGAAGCGGAGCTGCAGATAGGTGATGGACGGGTCCATGCGCAGCGCGTGCAGCGTCGTGTGGTTCCAGGTGTACTCGTAGAGCGGGCCGGGACCGCCGCGCTCCTTGTGGGTGCCGAAGGCGACGGCCTTGGCCTCGGCCGCGGCGCGCCCGAAGGTGATCTTGCCGGCATGGTCGGCGATCAGCAGGTCCAGCGTGTCGGCCTGCGGCTCGGAGACCATGAGGATGGCGAAGGCCCGGCCTTCCTCCAGATAGGGCGCGAGGCGCTTGAGATAGGGCACGATGCGCGGGTCATGGATCGAGACCAGCTTCTTGGCGATCCCGTCGCATTCCATGAAGGCCTGCCCGAACCGGGCGGCGGCCGTCAGGCTGTCGAAGGTGACGATCCGCTCGGCCCAGTCATGGGCGGGGGCGGTCGGGATCTCGACCTCGGTGATGATGCCGTTGACCCCATAAGCGTGCATCACCTTGAGAATATCGCGGCCACGCAGTTCGATCAGGCGCGGCTCCTCCTCGACGGTCATCACCTCCAGCGCCGTGACGGCGCCGAGATTGTCGATCTGGCCCCAGGTGCAGGAGCCGGCCCCCGCCGCGCCCCCGGCGACGAACCCGCCGATGGTCGCCTGCGCCCGCGTCGAGGGATGGAAGCGCAGTTCCTGGCCGTGGGGGTCCAGCGCCTTGTCCATGTCGAGCATGTTGGCGCCGGCCTCGAACCGCGCGCCGCCGGGCTTGGCGAAGACCATGCGGTTCAGCTTGCGCATATCGACGATGAGGCCGCCGGCGAGCGGCACGGCCTGCCCGTAATTGCCCGTGCCGCCGCCGCGGATGACGAGGGGAACCCTGTGACGGGCACAAGCCGTGGCAATGCGCCTGAGCTCCTCCTTGTTCGCAGGCGTCGCCACCAGTTCGGCATGCTTGCCCTCGAGCTGGGGTTTCAGCACCGGCGAGAACCAGAAGAAGTCGCGGCTCGCCATCCGGACGGACGGAGCGTCGTCGGCGATGGCAATGCCGGTGAGGTCGGCGCGCAGCCGGTCGATGGCGGTCATGAGATGTCCCGTGCCTAGCGTGGCTGACTGTGCCAAAAATCGGCGCCTGCCGCCACGCCTGCGCTGCATGGCGCGGGATCGTGGTGGCAGATGACGGCGCACGCATCAGGCGATGGCAGAATGCACAAGATTTGTGCAACTCTGTCCCGCAAAGTCCGGCAATATTGTAGGATAACGCGGCACGCCCGTTGCTCTTGTCCGCGTGATGCCCTTCAAGGTCCACAGCAGGGACCAAGCACCTGGAGACTTCGCCATGCTTCGCAACAGCCTGACCCGTCGCACCGCCCTGGCGCTCGGCGCCGGCGTCTCCGCAGCCTATCTCATGCGGTCGGACAAGGTGACCGCCCAGGGGCTCGACAAGGTCTCCTACCAGACCAACTGGCGGGCCCAGGCCGAGCACGGCGGCTTCTACTACGGTGTCGCCAACGGCATCTACCGCAAGTACGGCATCGAGGCCGACATCCGCATGGGCGGGCCGCAGCAGAACCCCTCGCAACTCCTGCTCGGCGGGCGCGTCGACATGGTCATGTCGAATTCGTTCGAGGCGGTTCGCTACGTCCAGGAGAACCTGCCCTTCCTGTGCATCGGCTCGATCTTCCAGAAGGACCCGCAGGTCATCATCTGCCATCCCGGCGTCGGCAACGACACGTTCGCCGCGCTGAAGGGCAAGACGATCCTCGTCGGCGCCGGCGGACGCACCTCGTTCTGGCCCTACCTCAAGGCCCGCTTCGGCTTCACTGACGAGCAGGTCAGGCCCTACACCTTCAATATGGCGCCGTTCCTGGCCGACAAGAACATCTGCCAGCAAGGCTTCCTGTCCTCCGAGCCCTTCGCCATCGAGCAGCAGGGCGGCGTGAAGCCGCTCGTGCATCTGATCGCCGATGCGGGCTTCGCCAACTACAACACGACCATCAACATCTCGAAGAAGATGGTCGACGAGCGCGCCGACGTGGTCCAGCGCTTCGTGACTGCGACGCTCGAGGGCTGGTCGGAATATATGAAGAACGGCCCCGGCAATGCCGAGGCCAACAAGCTGATCATGCGCGACAATCCCGACATGGATCAGAACAAGATCGACTATGCGGTCAAGGTCATGACCGAGAACGGCATCGTGCTCTCGGGCGATGCCACGACGCTCGGCATCGGCGCCATGACCGATGCGCGCTGGCAGACCTTCTACACGCAGATGCGCGATGCCGGCGTGTTCCCGGCCGGGGTCGACGTCAAGAAGGCCTATGACCTGCGCTTCGTGAACAAGGGTGTGGGCAAGGCCTGACGTGACGGCTGCAGCGACCATCGACCGGCTCGGGACGGGCGGCTTGAAGCCGCTCGTCGCGATCCGCAACGTCTCCAAGCAGTTCGCCAACGGCACGATCGCCGTTCGCGACGTGAATCTCGATCTGGCAGCCGGCGAATTCGTCTCGCTGCTGGGTCCCTCCGGCTGCGGCAAATCGACATTGCTGCGCATGATCGCGGGGCTCGGTGATCCGAGCGTCGGCACGATCGACTGGCCGCTGGAAGGCGCGGGAATTCTCAAGCGGCAGGCCGAGCACGAACTCGGATTCGTGTTCCAGGACCCGACGCTCATGCCGTGGGCCACAACGCTGGCCAACGTCATGCTGCCGCTCTCGCTGAAGGGTGTCGGCAGAAGCACTGCCGAGGCGCGCGCCGCGGAGATGCTGGCGCTGGTTGGCCTGAAGGGCTTCGAGCACAGCTATCCGCGCGAACTCTCCGGCGGCATGAAGATGCGCGTCTCGATTGCGCGCGCGCTGGTCACGCACCCGAAGATCCTGCTCATGGACGAGCCCTTCGCAGCGCTCGACGAGATCACCCGCCACAAGCTGAACGACGACCTCCTGGGGCTCTGGGAGCGCAACCGCTTCTCCGCGGTGTTCGTCACCCATTCGGTCTTCGAGAGCGTCTACCTCTCGCAGCGCATCGTGGTGATGGCGGCGCGCCCCGGCCGCGTCATGGCCGATCTCAGGATCGAGGCGCCCTATCCGCGCGACGACCTGTTCCGCACCTCCGCCGACTATGCCCATTGGTGCCGGATCGCTTCGGCCAAGCTCAAGGAGGCGATTTCCTCATGAGCGACGCCACTTTGCCGGCCCCCGTCGTGCCGCATGACGGCACCGATGCCGAGGCGCGCCCGGTCTTCCGCGTCGAGCGCAAGGTGCTGGGCATCTCGACCGAGGCCTGGCCCGGCATTCTCGCGCCGCTTGCCATCGGCGTGTTCGCCCTGGGCCTCTGGGAGTTCGTCGTCTGGTGGCGGGCCATTCCGCACTTCATCCTGCCGGGCCCCATACTGATCGCACAGACCCTGGTCGCCGACTGGGGCACGCTGTCGGCCTCGCTCTGGATCACGCTCAGGATCACAGCCGCCGCCCTGATCGCCGCCGTCTCGCTGGGCGTCGGGCTTGCGATCCTGTTCACCCAGTCGAAATGGCTGGAGAAATCGCTGTTTCCCTATGCGGTGATCCTGCAGGTGACGCCGGTCGTCTCGATCGCGCCGCTGATCATCATCTGGGTCGGCGACATCAACCTGTCGCTGCTGATCTGCGCCTGGCTGGTCGCCTTCTTCCCGATCCTGTCGAACACGATCCTCGGCTTGAACTCGGCCGACCACAACCTCGTCAACCTGTTCCAGCTCTACCGCGCCTCGCGCTGGCAGACGCTGCGCTACCTGCGCCTGCCAGCGGCGCTGCCCTATTTCCTCGGCGGCCTCAAGATATCCGGCGGCCTGGCGCTGATCGGCGCCGTGGTGGCGGAGTTCGTGGCAGGGTCCGGCGGATCGGCCTCCGGGCTCGCCTACCGCATCCTCGAGGCCGGCTATCAGCTCAAGATCCCCCGCATGTTCGCCGCCCTGATCATGATCTCGATGTCGGGCATCGCGATCTTCCTGGCGACCAGTTGGGTCTCGCACATGCTGCTGCGCCGCTGGCACGAGAGCGCGTTGAAGCGCGAGAACTGAACTTCAGATTGTCGCCATTCCGGCCTTCACCCTGCCGATGAAGGCCGCGCGCTGCTCTGCCGTCGCGACATTGAGGTGATAGAGCGCCAGGTAGCGCCGGCGGGCCTTCCAGCCCGTGTACCACCACAAATACCGCATCACCGTCTTGCGCGGCGGGTCGCCCATATAAAGTGCGTACCACCACGGCCGTCCATAGGTGACGATGCCCGTCACCGAGCGGATACGGGTCAGCAGCGGCTTCACCGAGGCCGGGTCCGATATGTCGAAACCGACCCCCGGCATGAACATCCGGTCGATGAAGCCCTTCAGCATGGCTGGCGGGCCGAAGCTCCAGGTCGGGAATTGGACGACAAGCGCCTCGGCCGCGCGCAGGCGCGCGATATAGGGTTCGAGACCTCGCTGGTTGATGGCCTCGTCGTGGTAGTTGCGCCGGCCCTCGACCGAGAGGACGGGATCGAAGCCCTCGGCATAGAGGTCGAGGAGGTCGACCTCGTGGCCCGCCGCCTGCAGAGCGGCCAGCGCCTCGGCGCGGATGCCGGCATGGAAGCTGTCGGGCAGGGGGTGGCAGTAGAGGTAGAGGACTTTCATCTGATAGCTACGTAGCTCGCCATCTTGCCGGGATTGAGCAGGCCCATCGGGTCCACCTCTGCCTTGAAGCCGAGCTGGTCGGCATCGGCGCGCTTGTGGCGCGAGCCGTCCTCGAGGCTGACGACATGGGGATTGGCGACCATCACGCCATGATCCTCGTGGATGCGGATGATCTCGTTCAGCCGCTCCGGCGTCGTGTAGCGCACGATCGGCAGGGCCGAGCAGGTGAGCCGGCCGTTGAAGCGGATGAATTCGAGATGCGGCAGCACCTCACCCTCGAACAGGGCTGCCATCTGCCGGACGCTCTCCTCCAGCCGGTCGTGGGGGTAGAGGAGTTGGAGATAGGTGACCGAGCGGTCACCCTTCAGCCACTGCAGCGTCGTGTGGTTCCACGAATATTCGTAGAGCGGTACCTGGCCCGGCCCCTCGCGGGAGGGCTCCTCATAGGTGATCGTGCCGCGGTCGCCGAGCACCGCCCGGAAGCTGTCGAGGAAGGGCTCGGCGATCATGCAGATCAGGATGGCCTTGCCGTCCGGGCAGGCGCCCTTCAGCGCGCCGAAGGTGGCGGGAATCGGCGCGGCGATGGGCGTCACCAGCTTTTTCACCACACCGTCGGCCAGAGCCACCGTTCGGCCGGTCGCGAAGGCCTCGTCGAACGTGTCGAATGCGACGATGACGTCGATCCAGGGCCAGGCGGGCGCCAGCGGCATTTCCAGTTCTGTGATGATTCCCGTCGTGCCATAGGCGCGGTTGACCTTCTGGGCGGCGTCCTGCCGCAGTTCCAGGATGCGCGGCTCCTCCTCAACCGTGATCACGCGCGCGGCGAGAATGTTGCCGGGTTCGCGCAGGCCGCCATAGGCCACCGAGCCGACGCCGCCCGAACCGCCGGCGACAAAACCGCCGACGGTGGCGGTCCGCTTGGTCGAGGGGTGCATGCGCAGCTCGAAGCCGTTCGGACGGGTCTCGCCGTCGAGCGCCAGCAGGTTCATGCCCGCCTGCACGCGCACGACGCCCGGCTTCTGCCAGAGCACCTTGTCAAGGCCGGTCATGTCCAAGATGACGCCGCCTTCGAGCGGCATGGCCTGGCCGTAGTTGCCGGTGCCGCCCGCGCGGACGGTGAGAGGGATGCGCAACCTGGCGCAGGCCGCGGCCGTGCGCACGACGTCAGCCTCATCGCGCGGCTGGACGATGATGTCGCCGGCGACCGCCTTCAGCTGCTCCGCGAGAATCGGCGAGTACCAGAAGAAATCGCGCGAGCGCCGGCGCACGATGACCGGCTCCGTGACGACCGGGATATCGCCGAGAACTTCGACGAGCGCGTCGATGTCGTAGCGCGATGGGGCAGGGGGCATCTTGGCCATAGGCGGCTGCGGGCGGGCGGTCATGGGGTGCTCATCCTGCAGCGCATCATGCAGGCGATGCCGTGCGAGGCAAGCGGGGCGGAGCGTCCTCCACGGGATTGGCGTGCCCGATGGCGAGGGGGCACTCGCGGCACGCGCATGCCGGACAGCCTGCGCGCGCAGGGCGTGGTTAACGGTTTGCTAGGCGTTTTCACAGATCGTTGCAGCGCTTAGTCGGAGATTCCTTGTCTTGAAGATTCAGACCCGCCTCGTTCTCGTCGTTTCCGGCCTCGCCGCCGCGGCTCTCGTCGTCGGCGCCGTCGCGGTCCACGGTTTCCAGCGCTATCAGGCCGTCGTCGACCAGAACGAGCGGACAGCGCGGATCACCCAGCTCGCCGAGCAGGCGAACGGGCTGATCTATTCCGTCGTGATGGAATCGCGCGGCGTCTACATGTCCGAAGACCGTAAGGTGCTCGAGCGTTTCGCCGCCAACCAGGATAGGGAGCTCGGCAAGTTCCGCAATGTCGTTCGCGAATGGGCAGCGCTGGCCGGTCCCGAGGACCAGGCGGTCAAGAACCGGCTCCTTGAACAGGCCGAGGTCTTCATCCGCCTGCGCGAGGAACTGTCCCGCGCAGGACGGGCGGACGGGCACATGGCGGCGCGCGCCATCGGTGACAACGACGCCAACCGGACGACTCGCCAGAAGCTGAACGCCGAGATGGCCGCCTTTGCGGAGGCCAACGCCAAGCGCGTGGCGGCCCTTTCCGACGAGGTCGAATCCATGCGCACCGGTCTCATGCGTATGATCGTCGGCACCATCGCCCTGGCCGTTCTGGCCGCCATCATCGCTTTCTGGACAATCCTGACCGGCGTCGCCCGGCCTCTCTCGCGCCTGACCGCCGCCGTCGACGCGGTGTCCTCGGGCGACACCGCCACGGCGATCAGCGACACCGAACGCAAGGACGAGATCGGCGCGCTGGCGCGCTCGGTGCTCGTGTTCCGCGACAGTGTGCGCGAAGTCGAGGGCCTGAAGGCCGCGGAAGCGGCGCGCGAGGCCGATATCCGCGAACAGCGCAGCCGCGAGATGGCGGCTCTCGCAGACGAGTTCCAGCAGACCGTCCAGTCGGTCGTTACGACCGTGACCGGTGCTTCGGAGGCGATCGTCGCCAATGCCGGCCGGGTCAGCGATGTCGCGCGCAACGTCTCGCAGCTCGGCGAGACCGTGGCGGCGACCTCAGCGAGCGCAACGCAGAGCGTCGACAGCGCGGCGGGGTCGGCTCAGGAGCTGGCCGCCTCCATCGGTGAGATTTCGAGCCGGACCGCGCAGGCCCAGCAGATCGCCGCCTCGGCGGTCGACCAGGCGACGCGCACCGGCGAGATCGTCGGATCGCTGGCCGCCTCGACGCAGAAGATCGGCGACGTCGTCAGCCTGATCAACGCCATCGCGGCGCAGACCAACCTGCTGGCGCTGAACGCCACCATCGAGGCGGCGCGTGCCGGCGAGGCCGGCAAGGGCTTCGCGGTGGTGGCGACCGAGGTGAAGAGCCTTGCGTCCCAGACCTCCAGGGCGACCGACGAGATCGCCACCCAGATCGGCGCGGTGCAGTCGGTGACCGGCGATGCGGTCGCCGCCATTGAGGCGATCAACCGCACGATCAGCGAGATCTCCTCGGTTTCCTCCTCGATCATGGCGGCGGTCGAGGAGCAGGCGGCGGTGACCAATGGCATTGCCGGCTCGGTCGCGGACGCCGCCGACGGCACGCGAGCGGTCGGCACCGATATCGAACGCGTCGCCCGCGCGGCGCAGGAAACCGGTCAGGCCGCGAGCGTCATGACCGACGCGGCCGAGAAGCTCGGCGCGGGTTCGGCCGAACTCGATACGGCGGTGGCTGGGTTCCTTGCCCGGATCAGGGCCGCCTGATCAGGCGGCCGCGACCTTCCGGAAGCGGTTCGACCGCTTCGGGTGCCACCATTTGCCGGCGACGACCGTGCCCTCGGCGATGATCTTCTTGTCGCCGGTCAGGTGCTCGCCGACCACGTCGACATAGTCGAACTTGCCGTCCTTGACGGTCAGGATCGTGGCGTCGCCCACCGAGCCCGGCTTCAGGCTGCCAAGCTCGGGGCGCTTCAGCGCCATGGCGGCGTTGACGGTCGAGGCGGCGATCACGCGGTCGAGCGGCATGCCCATGCACAGGAATTTCGACAGGGTGGTCACCTGGTCGAAGGCCGGGCCTTCGATGCACAGCGTGTGGACGTCGGAGGAGATGACGTCCGGCTCGAAGCCGCTCGCCAGCATGTTGCGCGTCGTCTTGAACGAGAACGACCCCTTGCCGTGGCCGATGTCGAAGATGACGCCCTTCTTGCGGGCAGCGATGACCTCCGGCTTCACCGCGCCCTGCGCGGTGCAGGGCGCGTTCGGGAACGGGCGGAAGGCGTGGGTCAGCACGTCGCCGGGCCTCAGACGGCCGATGACATGCTCGTAGCTCGGCGGCGGATGGTCGATATGGGCCATCAGCGGCATGCCAACCTCGTTGGCCACCTGCAGCGCCATATCGAGCGCGGCCTCGCCGTTCATGCCGGAGGCGTGCAGGCCGACGCGCACCTTGATGCCGACGATCAGGTCGCGGTTTTCATCCGCCACCTTCACGCAGTCGACCGGGTTGAGGTGCATGATCTCGCGGCTCTCGCCGACCATCACGCGCTTGTCGAAGCCGTAGATGCCGGCATGGCTGACATGGAGATAGGCGAGGATGCGGACCTGGCTCTTCTCGATGACGTGCTTGCGGAAGCCCATCCAGTTGCCGGGACCCGCCGAGCCGGTGTCGATGGCCGTGGTGACGCCCGAGGTGCGGCAGAAGTCCTCGGCGTCGATGCCGAGCGAGGTGCCGCCCCAGTAGACATGGGTGTGCAGGTCGATGAGGCCGGGCGAGACGATGTAGCCGGTGACGTCGCGAATCTCGGTCCCTGCATCGGCCTTCAGGCCCTTGCCGACGGCCGCGACCTTGCCGCCGGAAAAGGCGACATCGCGGATTCCGTCGAGCTTCTGCGAGGGGTCGATCACGCGCCCGCCGCGCAAAATCAGGTCGAAGGTCATCGAAGGCTCCGCTTGCTTGGATCAGATCGGCGGGTACATGTCATGACCCTGCCGCGGCGCAGATTGCGCGCGCGGCCGCGGCTTGCCAACCGCCGCGATGCGACGTTTGCGGAGACCTCCCATGCCGGCTCGTTACTGGGGCGACCTGAAGACCACCGATTTCGACCGGCTCGACCCGGCGACCACAGTCGCGGTGCTGCCGCTGGCCGCCATCGAGCAGCACGGTCCGCACCTGCCGGTCTCGACCGATACGTCGATCATGCAGGGCATGATAGAGACAACAGTCCCATTAGTAGGCGACGGGGTCACGGCGCTGTTCCTGCCGGTCGAGGCGGTGGCCAAGTCCAACGAGCACCTGCACTCCAAGGGCACGCTGACCCTGTCGGCCGAAACCGTGCTGAAGGCGTGGATCGAGATCGGCGAAAGCGTCAAGCGCGCCGGCATCGACAAGATCGTTCTGATGACCTCGCATGGCGGCAATCTCGACCCGATGCGGGTGGTGGCACGCGAGCTGCGCATCCGCTTCGGCCAGCTGGCGGTGGTGACCAGCTGGACCGCCTTCGGCCGTCCGCCGGGGCTCTATGGCGAGCTCGACACCAGGCACGGCATCCACGGCGGCGATGTCGAAACATCGCTCATGCTCCACTTCCGGCCCGAACTGGTCGACATGACCCATGCGCAGCGCTTCGAACCGGTCATGGTGGCGATGGAAACGGAGTTCGCCTATCTCCGACCCACCGTGAACCATGCCTTCGGCTGGATGGCGCAGGATATCCATCCTGACGGCGCGGCGGGCGACGCCTCGCTGGCGACGGCCGAGAAGGGGCGGCTCACCGCCGCGTTCCAGGCGCGGGAATTCGTCCGGCTGCTCGACGACATGGCGCGGTTCGACATCGGCAGGCTGTACCAGTCGGAGCGGTGATTGACGGAACAATATGAAAATAGTCCTTGACACAGCGTAACGCTGCATGGCATGGTTTCAGGCATGTTCCGGAGCTGCGGCCGAAGCGCCGCGGGCCGTACTCGGCAGGCTCAGCCATCGAACCTTCAAGGCAATTGACCGCGGCTATTGCCACGCCTGATCATGGCTCACGGGATCAGGAGGCTGAACGCGTGCACACCATCATGGTCATCGGCGGCGGATTGGTGCTGCTGGCATTGTTTGCGCTCGCCGCGCGCATGTTCGCGATCGACATGGGTTCGGCGACCCGGGTCTTCATCGGCCTCTGGCTCGTCGCATCGCTGGTCAACATGTGGATCGGCGTCAGTCGCGCCGGCTATTCGGTGGCCGCGGAGGCGCCCATCCTTCTCATCGTCTTCGGCGTGCCGGCGGTGATGGCACTGTTCGTCGGCTGGAAACTGTCCTGACCGTTCAGCCCTCGACGGGCTTTACGTCGACGGCGACCGAAATCTCGTGATCCCCCGAGGCGACGACCACGCCGCCGTTCGGCGCCACGTCGACGAAGTCGCGGCCGACCGCCAGCGTGATGTGATCCTCGCCGACGATCAGCCCGTTGGTCGGGTCGAGGCCCCACCAGCCGAGCTCCGGGCCGCACCAGACCGAGACCCAGGCATGGGTGGCGTCGGAGCCTTCAAGCCGCGGCTTGCCGGGCGGCGGGATGGTGCGGAGATAGCCCGAGACATAGGCTGCCGGCAGGCCGAGGCCGCGCAGCCCCGAAATCATGATGTGGGTGAAGTCCTGGCAGACGCCGCGGCGCATGGCGAAGGCCTTGGCTGCCGGGGTCGAGGTGTCGGTTTCGCCCGGCGCATAGACGAAGTCGGCCTGGATGCGGCGCGCGAGGTCAAAGGAGGCTTCGAGGATCGGCCGGCCGGGCGGGAACGAGGCGCTCGCATAGGCGCGGATCAGCGGGTCGCGCGGCACATAGGTGGAGGGAAACAGTGCATGGACCGGCGAGTTGGGCGAGATGTCGTCGGAGGCGAAGGCGGTCTCGCGCACTCGCTCCCAGGGCGGGTCCATGCCGGGCAGGGGGCGCGTGCGGCCGGCGATCGCCACCCGCGCGCGCATGTCGATGATCAGTTCGCGGTGGGGCGCGTCGAAGTCGAGGAAGATGCGCTGGTTGCCGAAGAAGTCCGTGTCCTGCCGCCGCGTGCTCGGCTTCGGCGTGATGTCGATGTCGCAGGCGAGCACCCGCTGTCCCGCGCGGTCGACCGGCACCACCCGCAGGACGTGCTGCGCCAGCACCACCGGCCGGGCATAGCTGTAATCGGTGACCTGGCGGACGTCGTAGTTCATCCGAACACCTCGCCCGCCATGAAGCCGATCGTCCGGGCGCCGTCGCGGTGCGTGAAATACTGCTCGGAAATCTCGTTGGAGATTGCCATCAGCGCCTGCTCGACGGCGACGATGTGCTTGGCGTCGAGCGTATGGGCATCGGCGGTCTGCAGGTCGACCTGCGCCCTGGCGATCAGCTTCTCCGGCACGTTCAGGCGGCCGTCCGGGATGTGGTCGGGCAACTGGGCAAGGTGCGTCGAGATCCTGTTGACCTGGAAGGCGACCGAACGCGGATTGTTAGGGTCGAGCATGACGAGGTCGAGCACGGGCGAGCGGGCGGCGACCATGACATAGCGCCGGCGATAGGTGATCTGGCAGTCGGCGAGGCTCAGCAGCAGGTCGAGATTGGCGGTTCCCGCCTTGGCATCGACGAAATGGCGGACGTACCGGCAGGTGGCGAGAGCCCGCTCGATCCGCTTGCCGATCTTCAGGAAGCGCCAGCCGATCAGCTGGTTCATGTTCTCCTGGGCGAGGCCAGAGAACATGGCGGAGAGGCGCAGGCCCGCCTCGACACGGTCGAAAATGCCGCTCTCCGACTTTGTGCTGGTTTCGGCGAGGGCGACCATGTCGATGATCGCGCGCCAGGCGTCGGGCGAGAACCGGTCGCGGATCACGGAGGCCGAATGCAGGGCCGACTGGGCCAGCGACAGAAGGCTGCCGGGCCTGCGACCGTGGAACGCGGCGCCGGCAATGGCGGTGGGATCGGCGATCAACGGTTCCTTCGGCAGAGCCTCCCAGGTGCCCAGGAGGTCGACGATGCGCTTGATCGTATCGTTCGCCATGGATTCGCCGGAGCCGACCTGCTCGCCAAGTGCGCGGAGCAGGCGCAGCGTCGCCTCGGCCCGCTCCATGTAGCGGGCGAGCCAGAACAGGTTGTCGGCGGCCCGGCTCGGCAGCGATGCCGTTGCGCGCCTGAGCTCCACCCGGTCGGTGGTGGGCAGCAGCGTCGTTTCCTCGACCGGGCCTTCGGCGAGGACGCAGACATCGGCCGAACGGCCGTCGTGCTGCATGGTGACGGCACGCGCATCGACCCGGTCGCCCACCCGGCAGAAGCCGCCGGGCATGACGGTCCATTTGTCGCCAACCTTGGCGAGGAACAGGCGCAGGATGAACGGCCGCGGCTCGAGATAGCCGTCGCTCCAGACCGGCATGGTGGAGAGCTTGACGACCTCCTGGGCGACGAAATCGGAGCCGCGCAGCCTGATTTCCTCGGCCAGCGCGAGCCGCCGCTCCGGCGACAGGCTCGAGGCCAGCACCGGCCCCTCGTCGAGAATGCCCGGAATGGTCTGGGTGAAGGCCGGCGCGACCACGAAGGACTCGAGGTCGGCGATGACCGCGCCGCGCTCCAGCGGCTGTCCGCACCACCAGGTCGCGACATGCGGGATAGCGAGATCGCGGCCGAGCTTCGCCCGCGCGATCGACGGCAGGAAGGCGAGGATCGACCGCGCCTCGACGACGCCCGAGCCGAGCGCGTTGGCGAGGGTCACCTTACCGGAGCGGATGGCGTGGACGAGGCCGGCGACACCGAGCTGCGAGCGCGGGTTGAGTTCCAGCGGATCGGCAAAGTCGGCGTCGAGGCGACGCCAGACCATTTCGAGCTTCTTCAGCCCCGAGACGGTGCGCACATAGAGCGTGTCGTCGCGCACGGTGAGGTCGGCACCCTCGGCCAGCAGGAAACCGAGATAGCGGGCGAGGAAGGCGTGCTCGAAATAGGTCTCGTTGAGCGGGCCGGGGGTGAGCACCGCGACGCGCGAGTCGGTCGTGCCGGCGAGCGAGGAGAACTGCGAGCGCAGGCCCTGGAAGAAGCTGGCGAGGCGCTCGACCGGCAGCGTCCGGTAGATTTCCGGCAGTGAGCGCGCCATGGCGAGGCGGTTCTGCAGGGCATAGCCCGCGCCGGAGGGGGCTTGCGCCTTGTCGCCGAGCACCCACCAGCGCCCGTCCGGGCCACGGCCGACATCGACGGCATAGTAGAGGAGGTGCGAGCCGCCGCGCGGCTCGATGCCGACCATGGGCCTGAGGAAGTCGGGCGAGCCGGCAAAGGTCGCGGCCGGCAGCAGCCCGTCGCGGACGAGGTCACCGGGCCCGAGCAGGTCGCGCAGGACCATGTCCAGGAGCTCGGCCCGTTCGGTGAGACCGGCCGTCAGGCTCGCCCATTCCTGCGGCGCGATGACCAGCGGAATATGCGCCAGCGGCCAGGCACGCTCGCTGTTCTGCGGGTCGTCGTAGACGCGGTAGAACACGCCGGTGTCGCGCAGGTAGCGCTCGGCGCCGGCAAAGCGCCTGTCCAGCTCGCGCGGACCGATATCGGCGAGGCTGGCAAGGATCGGCTTCCAGTGCTCGCGCGGTTCGCCGCGCTCGTCGAGAATCTCGTCATAGACCCCGGGCACGGGCTCGTAGCGCGCCAGCATCGCCAGGATGCGCTCGCTGCGGTTGTCGATGGCGCGCTGCCCCTTCGCGGTCATGCCATCCTCAATGCACCGGCGGACGGCGCAGGTCGAGGGTCACCGGAAATTCACCGCTGCGTTCCGGCGGCGGCGGGTCGACGAGGCCGGGCGTATGGCCGTGGTCCTGGAAGCGTGCGCGCCGGCGCGCCTCGGCCTCGTAGGAGTTCACCGGGAATGTGTCGTAGCTACGCCCGCCGGGATGGGAGACGTGATAGACGCAGCCACCCATGGACCGCCGGCTCCATGAATCGACGATGTCGAAGGTGAGCGGCGCATGGACCGGGATGGTCGGGTGCAGGCCGGAGGGCGGCTGCCAGGCCTTGAAGCGCACGCCGCCGACATATTCGCCGCTGCGGCCGGTGGCGACCAGCGGAACAGGGCGGCCGTTGCAGGTGACGATGTGACGCTCGGGCTGAAGGCCGGTGAGCTTGACCTGGAGCCGCTCGACGGAGGAATCGACGTAGCGGACAGTGCCGCCGATCGCGCCTTCCTCGCCCATGACATGCCAGGGCTCCAGCGCCTGCCGAAGCTCCATGCGGACGCCCGCATGGTCGACGACACCGGCGATGGGGAAGCGGAACTCGAACTGCGCCTCGAACCAGGCGGGATCGAAGGCATAGCCGGCACGCTGCAGGTCGCCGAGGACGCCGAGGAAATCCTCCCAGACGAAATGCGGCAGCATGAAGCGGTCGTGCAGCGCCGTGCCCCAGCGCACCAGCGGCCCGTCCTGCGGCTCGCGCCAGGACCAGGCGATGATCGCCCGGATCAGCAGCTGCTGGGCAAGGCTCATGCGCGGGTCGGGGGGCATCTCGAAGCCGCGGAACTCGACGAGCCCGAGCCGGCCCGAAGGGCTGTCCGGCGAGAACATCTTGTCGATGCAGAGTTCGGTGCGGTGCGTGTTGCCGGTGGAATCGACGAGCAGGTTGCGGAACAGCCGGTCCACGAGCCAGGGCGCCGGTGCCGGGCCCTCGCCGGGCTTCGGCACCATGGCCATGGCGATCTCGAGTTCGTAGAGCCCGTCGTGGCGGGCCTCGTCGACGCGCGGCGCCTGGCTGGTCGGGCCGATGAACATGCCGGAGAACAGGTAGGACAGCGACGGGTGGCGCTGCCAGTAGAGCACGAGGCTCTTCAGGAGGTCCGGCCGGCGCAGGAACGGGCTGTCGGCGGGCCTGGCGCCACCCACTACGACATGGTTGCCGCCGCCGGTGCCCGTGTGCCGGCCGTCGAGCATGAACTTCTCGGTACCGAGACGGGTGAGGCGCGCCTCCTCGTAAAGCCCCTGCGTGATGGCGACGCATTCGCGCCACGACGCGGCCGGGTGCACGTTGACCTCGATGACGCCGGGGTCCGGCGTCACCTTGATGACGTTGAGGCGCGGATCGGCGGGCGGCGCATAGCCCTCGACATGGACCGGCAGGCCGAGCGCCTTGGCCGTCGCCTCGGTGGCGGTGAGCAGTTCCAGATAGTCTTCCAGCCGCTCGGTCGGCGGCATGAAGACGCAGAGCCGGCCGTCGCGCGGCTCGACGGCGAGCGCCGTGCGGACGGAATTGTCATCGGTCAGGATTTGCTCGACCTGTTCGGCGCGATCCGGCTCGCGCTCGCGCTCGACCGAGGTGCGCTGGGTGATCTGGCCCTCGATGTCCTGCGGGTCCGGCAGGTCAGAGGGCACGGTGCCGGGATCGGCGCCGACCACATAGGGGTAGGATGCCGGTGGCACATAGGGCAGCGCGCCGAGTGGCAGGCGGTAACCGACCGGGCTGTCGCCGGGCACGAGGAACAGCCTTTCACGCCGCAGCTTCCACTTCTCCGTCATCCAATTGGGCTTGGCGGCCTCAGCATTCCAGCGCTGCACCGGCAGGACGAAACCGGAGGGCTTCGTCAGCCCGCGCTCGAAGACGCGGGCGATGCGGGCGCGCGCCTCGGCATCCTCGAGCTTGGAATCGAGCGCGTCGACGTTTTCGGGGAGGTCGGCTTCCTTCAGCACCCAGTGCGCCGGGTCCTCGAAGGCGGGAACCGCCGATTCCGCCGGCAGGCCCAGCCGCTCCGCGATTCCGGAAGCGAGAGCGCCAGCGTCGTCGATGGTCGGCGCGGCCTCCGCAGCCTCCTTCGCGATCAGCGCCTCATCGCGCCAGATCGGCTTGCCGTCGCGGCGCCAGTAGAGCGCGAAGGTCCAGCGCGGCAGGCTCTCGCCCGGATACCATTTGCCCTGGCCGTAGTGCAGGAAGCCGCCGGGTGCGAAGAGATCGCGCAGGCGGCGGATGAGTTCGTCCGCCCGCTCGCGCTTGGTCGGGCCGACGGCGGCAGTGTTCCATTCCTCTGCCTCGTAATCGTCGATCGAGACGAAGGTCGGTTCGCCGCCCATGGTGAGGCGCACGTCGGCGGCCCCGAGGTCGCCGTCGACCCGGTCGCCGAGCGCATCGAGCCGCTGCCAGGCCTCGTCCGAGAACGGCGCGGTGACGCGCGGTCGCTCGTCCATGCGGTCAACGCGCATGTCGAAGACGAAGGAGACCTCCGCCGGCTCCACGGCGCCGGAGATCGGCGCCGCCGAGCGGAAATGCGGCGTGGCCGCCAGCGGGATATGGCCTTCGCCGCAGAGCAGGCCGGAGGTCGGGTCGAGGCCGATCCAGCCAGCACCCGGAATGTAGATCTCGGTCCAGGCGTGGAGGTCGGTGAAGTCCTTGTCGGTGCCGGCCGGGCCGTCGAGAGCCTTCAGGTCGGGCTTCAACTGGATCAGATAGCCGGAGACGAAGCGGGCGGCGAGGCCGAGCCGGCGGGCGATCTGGACCAGCAGCCAGGCGGAATCGCGGCAGGAGCCCGAGGCGCGTTCGAGCGTCTCGTCGGGTGTCTGGACGCCCGGCTCCATGCGGATGACGTAGCGGATGTCGCCCTGGAGCTTCTGGTTGAGCCAGACGAGGTAGTCGATGGTCTGCATCGGCGAGCGCGGGATGTCCGCGAGATAGCGCTCGAAATGCTCCTCGGCTGCCTCGGTGACGAGATACGGCGCCAATTCCTCGGCGAGCGCCGGCGCGTAGGCGAAGGGGAAGGTCTCGGCGTAGCTCTCGATGAAGAAGTCGAACGGGTTGACCACCGCCATGTCGGCGATCAGGTCGACGGTCACCGAAAACTCGGTCGTCTTTTCCGGAAAGACGAAGCGTGCCAGCCAGTTGCCGTGCGGATCCTGCTGCCAGTTCACGAAATGCTGCTCGGGAACAACCTTCAGCGAATAGCTCTGCACCGCCGTGCGGCTGTGCGGCGCGGGCCGGAGCCGGATCATCTGCGGGCCGAGCGCGACCGGCCGGTCGTAAAGATAACGCGTGACGTGGTGGAGCTTTGCGAGAATGGCCATGGAACCTACGGGTAGTCCTTCGGACCGGGAGCGTCAAAGATGCTGTTGGGATCGCGAGTTATCCCTAGCAAACATCGCGCCGCTGCCCATCGTCCGGCCGACTTCCCAAGCCGGACGAAGCGCCTATGGTCCGCGGCGGAGACGACACCCATGCCGCTGACCATTCCGACCGCCGAGGACCATGCCGACCTGCGCGAGGCGATGCGCGACCTCTGCGGGCGCTACGACGACGCCTACTGGCGCAAGGTCGACGACATCAGGGGCTATCCGGAGGAGTTCACCGACGCCCTCACCAAGGCCGGCTGGCTGGCGGCGCTGATTCCCGCCGAATATGGCGGCTCGGGCCTCGGACTGACCGAAGCCTCCATCATCATGGAGGAGATCAACCGCTCGGGCGGCAATTCCGGCGCGGTCCACGGCCAGATGTACAATATGGGCACGATCCTTCGGGGTGGCTCGGCCGAGCAGAAAGCTAGGTACCTGCCGAAGATCGCGGCAGGCGAGCTGCGTCTCCAGACCATGGCGGTGACCGAGCCGACCACCGGCACCGACACGACCAAGCTGAAGACCACTGCCGTCAAACAGGGCAATGACCGCTATGTCGTGAACGGCCAGAAGGTCTGGACCAGCCGCGTGCAGCATTCCGACCTCATGATCCTGTTGGCGCGCACCACGCCGCTCGACAAGGTGGCCAAGAAGTCGGACGGCCTATCGGTGTTCATCGTCGACCTCAGGCAGGCCATCGGCAACGGCATGACGGTCCGGCCGATCCGCAACATGGTCAACCACGAGACCAACGAGGTGTTCTTCGACGATCTGGAGATTCCGGCCGAGAACCTGGTCGGCGAGGAGGGCAAGGGCTTCAAGACCATCCTCTCCGGCCTCAACGCCGAACGCACGCTGATCGCCGCCGAGTGCATCGGCGACGGCTACTGGTTCATCGACCGCGCGAAGAAATACGGCACCGAGCGCGTCGTCTTCGACCGTCCCATCGCCAAGAACCAGGGCATCCAGTTCCCGATCGCGCGCGCCTATGTGAACATTCGCGCCGCCGATCTCATGCGTTTCCAGGCGGCCGGCCTCTGCGATAGCGGACAGGAGTTCGGCGCCGAGGCTAACATGGCCAAACTGCTGGCGGCCGATGCCTCGTTCGAGGCGGCGAATGCCTGTATCCAGACCCATGGCGGCTTCGGATTCGCCGCCGATTACGACGTCGAGCGCAAGTTCCGCGAGACGCGGCTCTACCAGGTGGCGCCGATCTCCACGAACCTCATCCTCGCCTATGTCGGCGAACATGTGCTCGGAATGCCACGCTCCTACTGAACGGCGCCGCGCGGTTCAGATGTGCCGCGAACAGCCTTGACTCGACGACGTTTTTCCCGCCTTCGATGGGTGCACACCCTGACCGGGGACGAACGTGCAGCTTTACCTTCCCATCGCCGAATTGCCCGTCAACATGCTGCTCATCCTCGGCATGGGGCTGGCGGTCGGGTTCATCTCCGGCATGTTCGGAGTGGGTGGCGGATTCCTGCTGACGCCGCTGCTGATCTTCATCGGCATTCCGCCGGCCATCGCGGTCGCCTCCGTCTCGGGCCAGATCGCCGCGTCCTCGCTCTCCGGCACGCTCAGCTACTGGCGCAAGAACGCGGTGGACGCCAAGCTCGTCTCGATCCTGCTGCTCGGCAGCATCGTCGGGTCGGCGGCGGGGGTCGCTGCCTTCGCCTATCTGCGCCGCGAGGGCCAGCTCGACCTGTTCATCGCGCTCTCCTATGTGACGCTGCTCGGCGGCATCGGGCTGCTGATGGTGGTCGAGAGCAGCCGCGCCATCGCCCGGACGCGCTCGTCGGTCGAGCCGCCGCGGCTCTATGCGGCGCGCGATCGGCGGATCGCCTCGTCGCTGCCCTTCGCGATCCATTTCCCGCGCTCGCGCATCACCATCTCGGCCATACCGGTGGTCGGCATCGGCCTCGGCATCGGCTTCCTCGGCTCCATGATGGGCATCGGCGGCGGCTTCCTGCTGGTGCCGGCGCTGATCTATCTGCTGCGTGTCTCGACGACGGTGGTCATCGGCACGTCGAGCCTCCAGACCCTCATCACCATGCTGATGACGGTGATCTTCCACGCCGTCTCCAATCATTCGGTCGACGTGGTGCTGGCCCTGCTGCTGATGATCGGCGGCGTCGTCGGGGCGCAGTTCGGCGCGCGCACCTCCATGTCCATGAAGGGCGAGGAATTGCGGCTGCTGCTCGGCCTGGTCGTGCTGGCGGTCGGCATCCGCTTCCTGGTCGACCTGGTCGTCCGGCCGGAGGACCCGTTCTCCAACACGGTGATGGAATGGGTGGCGCGGACATGAGGCGACTGACGGCAGCTCTCATCCTGCTGGCTGCAGCCGGCCCGGCGCGCGCCGAGACGATGATCACCTCGCTGTCGACCCATCGCCTGCAGATCACCTCGCAGTTCATTGGCTCTGAGATCGTCCTGTTCGGCGCTATCGAGCGGGATGCCCAGACCATCTCGCGCGCGGGCGGTTACGACCTCGCCGTGGTGGTGCGCGGCCCGCGCGCCCTGGTCATTACGCGCCGCAAGAACCGGGTCTTCGGCATCTGGATGAACACCGATGCGCGCGAATTCGTCGAAGTCCCGAGCTTCTACGCGCTGCTGGCGAACAAGCCCGCCGGCGACCTCGCCGACCTTGAACTGCGTCGCCGCCAGCAGATCGGCATCGACGCGGTCACCGTCGTGCCGCCGCGTCCAGGGGTCAACCCGGGCGCGACGCCCGCCTTCCGCGACGCCTTCCTGCGCATCAACCGGGTGCGCGGGCTCTATCGCGAGAATCCGACGGGCGTGACTTTCCTGAATGCCAGCCTGTTCCGCGCCAACATTCCGGTCGTGCCCAATACGCCGGTCGGCACCTTCGACGTCGATATCTACCTGCTCTCCGGTGGCGTGGTTCTCGCTCGCGAAACCACCAATTTCGAAGTCACCAAGACCGGCTTCGAGGCCTTTGTCGCCAATTCCGCCAGGGATCACGGCCTGTTCTACGGCCTTGCCGCCGCGGCGCTGGCGCTGCTCACGGGCTGGGCGGCGAGCGTGGTGTTCCGGCGCGACTGACGGGGTCATGCGCCCGTCTCACCGGCGTGACAGTCAGGTCGACCCCGTCTAGGACATCCGCATGAGCGACGAATTCCCGCAAGGCTGGCACGAAGGGTGGCGCGGCCGCTGGTTCCTCTATCTGGTCGCCGTGGCGCTGGTGCTGGTCCTGGTCTTCGCCGGCGGCCTGCGCTGGCCCTACGGGCTGGGCGCGGGATTGGCGGTGGTGGTCGCGGGCTTCGTTGTCCGCCGCAGGCCGCGCGAGGCGGCGCCCCTCGACAACGCCTTGCTTGCCCGTCGGGCCGCGCGGCTGACGGATCTCACCGTCGAGGGCCTGATCAGCGCTGTGCCAACCCCCGCCATCCTTGTCGACCCCAAACTGGCCGTGCGGACCCACAATGCGCAGGCGGTGGCGCTCGTGCCCGGCCTGAAGCGTGGCGAGCCGCTGACGCTTGCTCTCAGGGCGCCGGAAATCGTCGAGACCGTTCGGCGGGTGCTGGCGACCAACACGATGCAGGCGATCGACTATGACGAGCGCGTGCCAGTCAGCCGCTGGTTCCGCGTCGAGGCGGCGCCCGTCACCGTTACCGGCCAGGCGCGCGATAGCCAGCGCCCCGATTTCGTGCTGGTGACCCTGTCGGACCTGACCGAGGAACGCCGCCTCGAACGGTTCCGGGCCGATTTCGTCGCCAATGCGAGCCACGAGCTGCGCACGCCGCTCGCCTCCGTCGTCGGCTTCATCGAGACGATCCAGGGCCCCGCGCGCAACGATCCGGCGGCGACCGAGCGGTTCCTCGGCATCATGCTGGCGCAGGCGCGGCGCATGTCGCGGCTGATCGACGACCTCTTGTCGCTGTCGCGGATCGAGCTCAACGAGCACGTCCGCCCGGTCGGGCGCGTCGAACTGGTCGGGCTGCTCGGCCATGTCCGCGATACCCTTGGCCCCTATGCGCAGGACCAGGGTGTCGGCGTCACACTGCAGTCGACCGAGCCGGCCATCACCGTCACCGGCGACCAGGACGAACTGATCCGCCTGTTCGAGAATCTCGTCCAGAACGCCATCAAGTACGGCGCCGAGGGCAAGCGCGTGGAGATCGATGTCGCGCGCGAGGAGCGGGACGGCCGGCGCGAGGAGGCGGTCGTGGCGATCCGCGATCATGGTCCGGGCATCCCGGCCGAGCATCTGCCGCGGCTGACCGAAAGGTTCTACCGCGTCGACGTCGTCTCGAGTCGCGAAAAGGGCGGGACGGGCCTGGGCCTCGCCCTCGTCAAACACATCCTCAACCGCCATCGCGGCCGGCTTGCGATCGAGAGCACGCAGGGGGAGGGGGCGACCTTCACGGTCAGGCTGGAAACGGCCGACGAGGCGGGTGCTGCCGAAACCAGGCCCGCCGCCGAATAAGGCAACGGCCCTGCTGCCCTGGCGCGGACAATTGTCGTAACCTCTCCAATGCATTGAGTTGGCGGACGATTCTTCGTCATCGAAGCGTCACCTGACCAGCATAGAACCGTCGCGACGCGGGGCTATGGAGAGTCTTTCTTTCCACCCCATCGAGGAGCTTCGCATGACCGAGCATATCGTCAGCGCTTTCGAGAACGAATTGAAGGGCCTGGCGCAGCAGGTCGCCGAGATGGGCGGACTGACCGAGAAGCAGATCGTCGGCGCCATCGATTCCCTGATCAAGGTGGATGCCGCGCTTGCCGCGCGCGTGCGTACGGCCGATCCCGTCATCGACGCCAAGCAGCGCGAGATCGAGGAGGCCGGCATCCTGATCATCGCCAAGCGCCAGCCCATGGCGATCGACCTGCGCGAGATCGTCGGTGCGCTGCGCATCGCCGCCGATCTGGAGCGCATGGCCGATCTTGCCAAGAACATCGCCAAGCGGGTGATCGTCATCAACGGCTCGCTGCCGATGCCGAAGGTCACCGGCGGCTTCGACGCCATGGCCCGGCTCGCGCTGGAGCGCGTCAAGGACGTGCTTGATGCCTATTCGCAGCGCGACGTCGAGGCGGCGCTGGAGGTCTGGCGCTCGGACGGCGACATCGACGCGCTCTACAACTCGCTGTTCCGCGAACTGCTGACCTACATGCTCGAGGACCCGCGCAATATCGGCTCCTGCACCCACCTGCTGTTCTGCGCAAAGAACCTGGAGCGCATCGGCGACCACGCGACCAACATCGCCGAGACCGTCCACTACATGGTCAATGGCGTGACGCTGGCCGACGAACGCCCGAAGCTCGACACGACCACGATGGTGTCGACCGGAACCTGAGGACACAACCTCACAACATGCCGAGGACATGGCGATGAGCGCACGTATCCTGGTGGTCGAGGACGAGGAGCCGATCACCGTCCTGCTCCGCTACAATCTCGAGGCCGAGGGCTATCGCGTCGAGACCGTGATGCGCGGCGACGAGGCCGAGGTCCGGCTGCGCGAGGCGGTTCCCGATCTCGTCCTGCTCGACTGGATGTTGCCGGGTCTGTCAGGCATCGAGCTCTGCCGCCGTATCCGCCTGCGCGCCGAGACGGAACGCCTGCCGGTGATCATGCTCACCGCGCGCGGCGAGGAGGGCGAGCGCGTGCGCGGGCTCGCCACCGGCGCCGACGACTACGTGGTGAAGCCCTTCTCGGTGCCGGAACTGCTGGCGCGCGTGCGTGCGCTGCTGCGCCGGGCCAAGCCGGAACATCTCTCCAGCCTGCTGAAATCCGGCGATATCGAGCTCGACCGCGAGACGCGGCGGGTTCACCGCTCGGGGCGCGAGATCACGCTGGGACCGACCGAGTTCCGCCTGCTCGAATTCCTCATGCAGTCGCCCGGCCGCGTCTATACGCGCGAGCAGTTGCTCGACGGCGTCTGGGGCCGCGACGTCTATATCGACGAGCGGACGGTGGACGTTCATATCGGGCGGCTGCGCAAGGCCGTGAAGCGCGGCCGCGAGGCCGATCCGATCCGCACCGTGCGCGGCTCCGGCTACTCGTTCAACGAGCGGTTCGCCGGCGTCGCGGCCTGACGCCGGTCAGGCCTCGAGGCTTTCCCGCAGCATTTCCAGTTCCAGCCAGCGGTCCTCGGCCGCCGCCATCTCGCCCTGTGCTTTGGCGAGCGCCGCCGATGCCTTGTCGAAGGCCGCCCTGTCGCGGCTGAACAGGGCGTGATCGGCGAGAATGTGCTGGAGCTTGGCGATGTCGCGGCCGAGCGCATCCATCCGCGCCGGCAGGCTGTCGAGGTCGTGCTTCTCGCGGAACGACAGCTTGCGCTTCGCCTCCTGCGCCCGCTCGCGCGGGGCTTCTGTCTCCGGGGTGGACCTGCGCGCCGGTTTCTCGCCCGATCGCGCCTCGACGCCGGCTCCGCGCTGCATGACCATGTCCGCATAGCCGCCGGCATATTCGCGCCAGCGGCCCTCGCCCTCGCTGACCAGGACCGAGCTACAGACCCGGTCGAGGAAATCGCGGTCGTGCGAGACGAGGATGACCGTGCCGGGGAAATCCGCCAGCATTTCCTGCAGCAGGTCGAGCGTTTCGAGGTCGAGATCGTTGGTCGGCTCGTCGAGCACCAGCACATTGGCCGGACTTGCCAGCGCGCGCGCCAGCAGCAACCGGCCGCGCTCGCCGCCGGAGAGAACCCCGACAGGCGTGCCCTTCTGCTCCGGCGCGAACAGGAAGTCCTTCATGTAGCCGACGACATGACGGTTCTCGCCGTTGATCGTCACGTAGTCGCCGCGCCCGCCGGTGAGTGCGTCGGCAAGCGGCGTCGCCGGATCGAGCGCCTCCCGCTTCTGGTCGAGCGTTGCCATGGCGAGATTGGCACCGAGCTTCACCGTGCCGGCGTCGGGCTCCAGCGCGCCGGTCAGCATCTTGATCAGCGTCGTCTTGCCCGCGCCGTTGGGCCCGACGATGCCGAGTCGGTCGCCGCGCAGGATGCGGATGGAGAGATCGGCGACGATCGGCCTGTCGCCGTAGGCCTTCGTGATGCCGTGGGTCTCGACGATCCGCTTGCCGGAGATTTCGGCCTCGGAGACGTTCAGGGCGACATTGCCGACCGCCCTGCGATGTTCGCGGAAGTCCTTGCGCAGCGAATGCAGGTTGCCGAGGCGGCGGACATTGCGCTTGCGCCTGGCAGAGACGCCGTAGCGCAGCCAGTGCTCCTCGCGGAGGATCTGCCGGTCCAGCTTGTGCTGTTCCTTCTCCTCCTGCTCCAGCACCTCGTCGCGCCAGGCCTCGAAATGGGCGAAGCCCTTGTCCAGCCGGCGCGTGACGCCCCTGTCGAGCCAGACGGTGGCGCGCGACAGGTTTTCAAGGAACCGCCGGTCATGGCTGATCATCACGATAGCCGAAGATGAAGCCTTCACAGCCTGTTCCAGCCATTCGATGGCGGGCAGGTCGAGATGGTTGGTCGGCTCGTCGAGGATCAGGATATCAGGGTCGGGAGCGAGGCAGCGGGCCAGCGCCGCGCGCTTCGCCTCGCCGCCCGAGAGGGCTTCCGTCGTCTCCTCGCCGGTGAGGCCGAGCTCGTTCAGCAGCATCTGCGCGCGGTAGGGGTCATCGCTCGGCCCGAGACCTGCCTCGACATAGGCAAGGGTGGTAGCAAACCCCGTGAGGTCGGGCTCCTGCAGCAGGTAACGGATAGTGGCACCGGGCTGGGCAAAGCGCGTGCCGCCATCGGGCTCGATCAGGCCGGCGGCGATCTTGAGCAGCGTCGATTTTCCGGAGCCGTTGCGGCCGACCAGGGCCAGCCGGTCGCCGGCCTCCACCGACAGATCGGCGGCGGTCAACAGCGGCGTGCCGCCGAAGGTCAGCGCAATGGACTGGAGTTGCAGGAGGGGAGGAGCCATGGCGGGCTCCTAGCATCCGATGGGCGGGATTGCACGCGGGCCCGACGGCCTCAGTCGAACAGGCTCGACACGCTCTCCTCACTGGCCGTGCGGGCGATGGCCTCGCCGATCAGCGGCGCGACGGAGAGTGTGCGGATGTTGCGCGCGACGCGCACGGCCTCGGTCGGCTGGATCGAATCGGTGATCACCAGCTCCTTCAGCTTGGAGGCGGTGATGCGCGCGACCGCGCCGCCCGAGAGGACGCCGTGGGTGATGTAGGCCGACACATCCTTGGCGCCGCGCGCCAGCAGCGCCTCGGCGGCATTCACCAGCGTGCCGCCGGAATCGATGATGTCGTCGACGAGGATGCAGCTCTTGCCCTCGACATCGCCGATGACGTTCATAACCTCGCTCTCGCCGGGCCGCTCGCGGCGCTTGTCGACGATGGCGAGCTGGGCGTCGATGCGCTTGGCGAGCGCGCGGGCGCGCACGACGCCGCCGACATCCGGCGACACCACCATCACGTCGGCGATGTCGCGGTTGTCGCGGATGTCCTTGGCGAGCAGGGGCGCCGCGTAGAGATTGTCGGTGGGTATGTCGAAGAAGCCCTGAATCTGCCCGGCATGGAGGTCGAGCGTCATCACGCGGTCAGCGCCGGCGCGGGTGATGAGGTTGGCGACGAGCTTGGCCGAGATCGGCGTGCGCGAGCCGGAGCGGCGGTCCTGCCGGGCATAGCCGAAATAGGGGATGACCGCCGTGATGCGCTTGGCCGAGGAGCGGCGCAGCGCGTCGCAGATGATCAGCACCTCCATGAGGTGGTCATTGGCCGGAAACGAGGTCGACTGGACGATGTAGACGTCCTCGCCGCGCACGTTCTCCTGGATCTCGACGAAGATCTCCATATCGGCGAAGCGCCGGACCGAGGCTTTGGCCGGCGATGTCTGGAGATAGGCCCCGATCGCGTCGGCGAGCGGCCGGTTGGAATTGCCGGAAACGATCTTGATCCCGGGTTTTCGCGACATATGGCAGGTCTCGGCGGCGGCGTTGCGGCCCTCTTAGCAACCGATCTCCCGCGCCACAATGCCGCGGCGCACGCAGATGGGCCGCCATCAACAGGGTCTGACGATCGGGTGACGGTCGGCCGGGCCGGTTCGCGTCAGGGCGCCAATGTGATCGCCGCAATGTGCCGGCCGTAATCCGGCTCCTTGCGGTGGGTGGTGCGTCGGTAGGAGAAGAAGCGCTGGTCGTCCGCATAGGTGTCGAGGCCGAGGTCGTCGATCATGCCGATTCCGGCCGCCGCGAGCCGGTGGCCGATGAAGCCCGGCAGGTCGAATTGCGCATGGCCGGGCTTGCCGGCCGCGAAGAAGCGGGCATAGGCGGCATCGGCCGCCGCAAACTGGTCGATGAAGGTCTGGGCGACCTCGTAGCTCGGCTGGCGGATCAGCGGGCCGATGGCCACTCGGATGGCGCCGCGCGTCGCGCCGAGGTCCTCCATCGCCTCGATCGTCGCCTCCAGCACGCCTGTCATGGCGCCCTTCCACCCGGCATGGGCAGCCCCCACCACGCGAGCCTCCGGGTCGGCGAACAGGACTGGACCGCAATCCGCGGTGGCGACGCCGCAGGCGATCCCCGGCGTCCGCGAGACCACGGCGTCGGCCCTTGGCCGATCGCCGCCGGCATGCGGCGCGTCGGCCACGACGACCGTGGGCGAATGGATCTGGAAGCAGGAGATCAGGGCGTTGTCGGCGACGCCCAGCGCCTCGGCCATGCGCCGGCGGTTCTCGCGGACATGGGCGGGGTCGTCGTTCGAGCCGAGCCCGGCATTGAGCGACCCGTAGATGCCGGAGGAGACCCCGCCCTCCCGGGTGAAGAAGGCATGGCGGATGCCGGGCAGGGCGGAAAGGGAGGCGGATGTTACGCGCATCGGGTGAGCGAAATCTGCTTCGCGCGGTGGAGTCAAATCGGCGGCGTGACATCGGCATGGACGGCGATGCCAGCGACGCGATGTGCGCCGTTGTTGGCATAGCCGCGCGGGTTCCACCGCGCGCCGCCGACCGGCTGCAACCGGCCAGCCGCATCGCGTGCTCGCGCGACCAGACGCAGCGGCCCCGGCATGGGCTGGACCCTTGTGCGGAACCGCCGCCACGCAAAGCGGTGCCCGGCCTCTTCAAGAGCAGCCGGGAGCCACGTCGCGCCATCGTCGGCCGACACCTCGACGCGTGCGACGGGCGTCGCGCCGCTCCAGGCAAAGCCGCGCACCTCCAGCGCCGCGCCGGCGGAGCAGCGGAAGCCTTCCGCGGGCGAGGTGATCAGCGATTTCACGGGGATGTCGGTGATCACGGCGAAACGGGTGGGATCGATGGGGTCGCCCGGCCCGACAGGATCCAGGGGTAGCCGGTAGTCCGTTCCGGTCATCTTCTCGCCGTCGTGCTCGCGGTCGCGGATGTCGAGCTGCGACAGCCATTTCTGCCACGCCGAACCCGGATAGCCCGGCACGACGACACGCAGCGGCGCGCCGTGCAGGGCATGGAGCGGGGCATCGTTCATGGCGAATGCCAGGAGCGTTTCCGGGGCGAGGGCCTTCTCGATCGGAATGCCGCGCGACAGCGCCGGGCGGTCTGGCTTGCCGATCATCCGGTCGGGGCTGTGATGGGCGGTATGGACGGCGCTGGCGCGAAGGCCGACCTCGCGGATGAGATCGGCCATCCGGATGCCAGTCCAGCGGGCGCATCCGATTGCCCCGAGTGTCCATTGCGCCCCGGATACGGCCGGTACGAAGAAGGCGCGGCCATTGCCGGCGCATTCGAGCACGGCGGTCTCGGAGACGATCTCGAAGCGCTGCTTCAGTTCGCCAAGCGTGAAGGATCGGGGCCGGTCGATCTCGCCGGTGATCTCCAGCCTCCAGTCGTCCGCAGCGGCGGTATCGGTCGACGGCAGGTCGCCATTGTTGCGGACGAAGAAGTGCTGGACTGGGGTCGTCGCAGCATCAAGATCGGTCGGGTCGGCCTCGGCATTGACGGCCGGATCATCCAGCGGCCGGAGCCTCGGCTTGTCCCGTGCGATCAGAGCCCGGTCAGTCGTCATGCAGCCTCATGCGGGGCGACGGCCCGGCCGGAAGGCTAGCCTGTCCTGCGCTCCCGACAAACAGCCGAAAGCGCATGCGCGCTGCCCGGCCGCCAGCGCAGCTTCAGTCGCGCGGGCCGCGCGAGCCGCGCGGGCCGCTTCAGGTCGGTGCCGGTCGGGGTGATGCGCCGGATGCGCGGCGAAAGGAGACGCCGGGCAGGCCGTCAGAATCCCGGTGGAACGAGGCCATGCGAATGGATCGCCATCGCCTTGAACAGAGCGCCCATGCCGGTTGGGGCCGGGTCCACCAGCCGCTCCGCTCCGCTGCGGATCGCCTCGAAGGCAGCGGGATTGGCGCGGGCGAGTGCCTCGGCGCGTTCGACAAGGCCGAGGCGGAACAGGAAATCGCGCTGGGTAACGACCTCGCTGGCGGATAGTCCTGCTGCGACCGCGGCCTGCGCGAAGGCCGCGAAATCCACATGGGCGGTGAGGTCGGCTTCGCCGGGCTCGGCGAGCGGGTCGTCGAAGCGATGCGCCTTCACCGCCTGCAATGTCTCACCATACGCTGACGCTGTGTGCCCATAGTCGATGAAGAGGGCGGCCAGCGGCCCATCCGTCGTCCTTGCGGCGAGCTCCTCGGCGAGTGTCGCGAAGGTGGGGCAGGTTTCGAACACCGCGCCCTCTCGGGCGTTCCGGAGCGGCGCCGGCATCAGGGACGGCGGCACAGGATCGGGTGCAAGACCGAAGGCGAGCCGGCCCCCGTTCAACCCCACGACGCGCTCGCGCCAGCCCTTGTCGGTCATCACGAACTGGCGGATCGGCAAGGCGTCGAGGAACTCGTTGGCAACCAGGATGGTCGCGCCGGCCGGCACAGTGTCGAGGCTCTCGTGCCAGGACGCGGCGATGCCCGCCGCGGCGAGCGTCTTACGCTGGTGCTCCATGAGAACCGGCGAGGTCTCGACCAGATGGATGTCGAGCGCGTCCCGAAAGCCGGGCAGCGCGCCTGCCGCTCGAATCAGGTCCGCCATGAGCGTGCCGCGGCCGGGTCCGAGCTCGACGAGCCGCACCGGGTTCGGCTGTCCCATCGCCTCCCAGACCGCGGCGGCCCAGACGCCGATCAGCTCGCCGAAGACCTGGCTGATCTCGGGCGCGGTGGTGAAATCTCCGCCTGCGCCAAAGGGGTCGCGGGTCATGTAGTAGCCGTGACGCGGATGGCCGAGGCAAAGCGCCATGTAGCGCGAGACGGGAATCGGGCCCTCTGCCGCGATCAGCTCCGCGATCTCGATGTCCAGCGGTGTTCGGACGGGCGTCGCCATCGACCGATCAGGCCGGCTCGCGCCGTGCGCGGATCACCAGCCACAGGCCTGCGACGATGACCGGGATCGACAGCAGCTGCCCCATGGTGGCGCCGGCGAACAGGAAGCCGAGCTGCGGATCTGGCTCGCGGAACAGTTCGCCGAAGGAGCGTGCAAGGCCGTAGCCGATGCCGAAGCAGCCGGCCATGAAGCCCGGCCGCTTGAGGCCGCCCATGCGCGCGATCACCAAGAGTACCACGAACAGCAGCAGGCCCTCCGTCAGAGCCTGGTAGATCTGGCTGGGATGGCGGGGCAGCGGTCCCGCGCCCGGAAAATAGACCGCCCATGGCACGTCGGATGCGCGGCCCCAGAGCTCTGGCTTGATGAAATTGGCGATGCGCCCCAGCGCGATGCCGATCGGCGCGACGACGGCGGCAAGGTCGATCAGCGCCAGCGCCGGCAGACTGTTGCGGCGCGCGAAGATGGCGAGCCCGACAACGGCGCCGACAATGCCGCCGTGGAAGGCCATGCCACCTTCCCACACGGCCAGCGCGGCCAGCGGATTGGCGAGATAATAGTCGAGATTGTAGATCAGGACGAAGGCGAGGCGGCCGCCGAGGATGCCGCAGAGCGCAGCCCAGACGATGGCATCGTCGATCGCCGCGGGCGCGAAGGGCGATTGGCCACCTGGCCAGAGCGCGCCATCGGCGACCAGCTTCTTGGCCAGCCACCAGCCGAACAGGAAGCCGGCGATATAGGCGAGCGCGTACCAGCGGATGGCGAGCGGGCCGAGCTCGATCAGCACTGGGTCGATGACAGGAAAGGGCAAGGCGAGGACCATGGGCGGGATGTGCCCCCGGCCGTCCGGCAGGTCAAGGCTGGCGTCCGCCCTTGCGCGCATCCGCCGCCGCCCCCATACCGGGAGAAGCCACAGAGCCATCCAGCAGGTTTTGCCATGACCCAGACCACCGACCGGATCGCCGACGAGTTCGCCAAGTTCATGACCGATGCGGCGGGCTTCGCCCAGGGCATGAAGCGCGAGGCCGACACTTTCGTGAAAACGCAGGCCGAACGCTTGCTGCGCGACATGGACCTGCCAAGCCGCGAGGAGTTCGAGGCCGTGCGCGAGATGGCGGTCAAGGCGCGCGAGGAGAACGAAGCCTTGCGCGCACGGATCGACGCGCTGGAGGCGCAGCTTCAGACCGCCGCGAAGACCAGGAAGGGCGACAAGTAGAAGGCCGACAATCAGACCTCAGGACCGCCGCGCCCGGTCGGCCAGTGCCGCGACGATGATCTGTGGCGCGGTGGCGACGATCATCAGGCCGATCAGGCCGATCAGTTCGATGATGGTCAGTGGTGCTTTCGGAAACAGGGCGCCGGCATTGGTGAGCGTCGACCAGCCGATGGCGAGCGCCGCGCCCATGAAGGCGTAGGCGGCGAGCGCCAGCAGCGCGCGCAGCGGCTTGCCCCAGGTGAACCCCCACGACCAGTCCATCACGGCGCGGGCAAGCCCGGTGACGAGGCCGAGCACGACGCCGGCAATGGCACCGCCGAGGAGAAATCCGGCTTCGGCGCCTGCAATCGCCGAGTTCATCAGCGAGAATCCGCCGCCGAGGAAGCCGGGACGGGCGACCACGCCGCCGAAGGTCGGGTAGAGCGTCGCGGCCAGGACCAGGGCAGCGGCCGGCACGAACAGGATGAGGCGCAGCAGGACCATCGGCCGCTGCGCGACGAAGATCAGCACGAACAGGCGAGCGATGACGAAGACGATGGCGAAGGCGAGCACCGGGAACCGGTCGGCATAGATGCCGAGAATCAGCCAGGGGCTGTCGACCGCCGCCTCGATCGTTCGGCTGGTCGTGCCGGTGGCGTAGGTCCAGACGACCACGACGAGCGCCATCAGGAGCGGGATCAGGGCCCCGGTGGCCGCGCGCCGATCAATCAGCCCCATCATGCTCTCCCGGCCCGTTGCCCGCCTTGATCGAGACTATCAGCGCTATCGGCCGGCCGGAACCGGCCTTGCGACGGACAGCCTACGAAAACGCCGGGGGCGCGACCCCCCGGCGTTGGCGTTTCCGTCCCGCGGGCGGGACGGCGATCATTGCGGCCGGTCAGTTGCCGCCGACGGCGCTCGACGCGGGCACCGTGTTGCGGTCAGCGCGAACCGGCGCCTGGCTCGACTGGCGGGTCTCGATCAGGTTGCGCGCGGTGAACTCGCGCGGGGCCTGGCTCGAATAGACCGCGCCGGAGGCGCCGGCGCCGCCGCTGACATCGCTGACCTGGGCGAGAGCCGGAACTGCGAACGGGGCAACGAGAGCGGCGGCGAGGATGAGCTTCTTCATGATGGTTCTCCTATCGGATGGGGATGTGGTGGGATCAGAACGAGGACTGCGGGAATGCCGAGGACGGCACCGCATTGCGGTCGGTCTGGGCGGTCGGAGCCTCGACGGCGCTGCGGGTCTCGATCAGGCGGCGGGCCAAAAATTCCTGCGGAGCCTGGAACTCACGCGGGGCCTGGGTCGTGACGGCCTGCTCCGGCTTGCCGACGAAGCCCGACGCGTCCTGGGCGAGGGCCGTGCCGGCCAGGGGAGCAGCGAGAGCCGCGGCGAGAACAAGAGTACGGACCGAACGGGTCATTGGACTTCTCCATATGCGGCCGGGCGGGGAGGGACACGCGACGCCCGGAAGTTTGTTTGCTTGTCGGCGGGAGGTGTCCGCCGTCGACAGGGCTGAGATGGACCCGCGCCTCTTCACTTGCCAATCACGAAAATGAGAAAATGCAAAGATGATCGCAAATGGTGCATTGCGTTTGTGCATGATCGCAAATTCGTGAGGATCAGTCGCGTGGCCGTGATGGCTTTTGCTCTTGAAATCGAGCCGACTGTGCAGGCTGTCCCGAAATGAAACGGGCGCCGGAGACCAGCCCCGACGCCCGTTCAGAAAGAATCACAGAATCAGCGCGTTAGCCGGGCCAGCGCGAGGCCTTCGAGACCAGAAAGTCGCGGAACACCTGCACGCGGGCAACCGACTTCAGCTCCTCCGGATAGACGAACCAGGCGTCGAGCACCGGCATTTCCTCGTCCTCGAGGATCTGGACGAGGCCGGACCCGTCCCGGACTAGGTAGTCCGGCAGTACGGCGACGCCGATGCCGTTCTCGACGGCGGCGACCAGGCCGGAAATGTTGTTGATCGACATGGCGAAGGGGCGCGGCGCCATCCCGTTGCGGCCGGCGGTCGCCAGCCAGGTCAGATTCTGCATGTAGTTCGGCGCGCGGCCACCGAAGGCGAGCAGGCGGTGGCCGTCGAGCTCCGCGCCGGACTTCGGCGTGCCGTTGCGCTTCAGATAGTCGGAATGCGCGAAGGCGTGGAACTTGATCTGGAACAGCTTGCGCTGGATCAGGTCCGGCTGCACCGGCTGGCGCACGCGGATGCCGACATCGGCCTCGCGCATCGACAGGTCGAGCTCCTCGTCGGTGAGGATCATCTTGATCTGGATGTCGGGATAGAGATCGAGGAACTCGCCGAGCCGCGGGGCGAGCCAGGCGGTGCCGAGGCCGACCGTGGTCGTCACCTTCAGTTCGCCGTTCGGCCGCTCCTTCGAGTCGGTCAGCTTCACCTTGGCGCTTTCGAGCTTCATCAGTACGTCTTGCGCGGTGTGGTAGAGCAACTCGCCCTGCTCGGTCAGCACGAGACCGCGCGCGTGCCGGTGGAACAGCGGAACCTTGAGGTCCTGTTCCAGCGACGATACCTGCCGCGAGACCGCCGACTGGGAAAGCCCCAGCGTATCGGCAGCGTGGGTGAAACTCCCGGCCGCCGCGGCGGCGTGGAAAATGCGCAACTTGTCCCAGTCCATCGGTCCCGTCCGTCTTATTCTGCGGCTTGGCGGATCGTCGCGTGGTGGGCGAGAAACCGTTCGGCTTCGAGGGCTGCCATGCATCCCATGCCGGCGGCGGTGACCGCCTGGCGATAGATGTCATCCGTGACGTCGCCGGCGGCGAAGACGCCGGGAACATCGGTGGCGGTGGAGTCGGGCGCGGTCCACAGATAGCCCGACGGCTTCTGCTTGAGCTGCCCGACGAAGAGCTCGACGGCCGGGGCATGGCCGATGGCGACGAAGACGCCATTGACGGGACGCTCGTGCGTCTCGCCGGATCGCACGTTCTTGAGGCGAACAGTGGTGACCGAGGTGGGGTCGTCGCGGCCGATGATCTCGTCGACGGCGCTGTTCCAGACGACCTCGATCTTCGGATGCGCGAACAGCCGCTCCTGCAGGATCTTCTCGGCGCGGAACGAGTCGCGGCGGTGAACGACCGTGACCTTCGAGGCGAAATTGGTGAGGAACAGGGCTTCCTCGACCGCGGTGTTGCCGCCGCCGACGACCACCACTTCCTTGTTGCGGTAGAAGAAGCCGTCGCAGGTGGCGCAGGCCGAGACGCCGAAGCCGCGGAATTTCTGCTCGGAGGGCATGTCCAGCCACTTGGCCTGCGCGCCGGTGCAGATGATCACCGACTCGGCGAGATAGACCTCGCCCGACTCGCATTCGAGGCGGAACGGCCGCGTCTTCAGGTCGACCTTGCTGACATGGTCGGACACGATGCGCGTACCGACATGGGCCGCCTGCTTCTCCATCTGCTCCATGAGCCAGGGGCCCTGGATAACGTCGGCGAAGCCCGGATAATTCTCGACATCGGTGGTGATGGTGAGCTGGCCACCGGGCTGGATGCCCTGGATCAGCACCGGCTTCAGCATGGCGCGCGCCGCATAGACGGCAGCCGTGTAACCCGCGGGGCCTGACCCGATGATGACGACACGCTCGCGATGGATGCCCATGAGGTTCCCGGCCAGCGGAAGGCGAGGAATGGGTGAAGGACTCGCTTCCGCGGGGCGGTAATCTGGATCAGCTATGCGCCCGGCGCAAGGCTCATTCCCCTGACTTCACCGATTTGTCGACGAAATGCCGTGATGTGAATCCTCACGGAAACGAATGGATTGCGACAAGTTCGTATCGATCAGCGCAACGTTGTGTCGCGCTGCCGATACGATCAGGGCCAATGCCTGGCCGGCGGTCAGGCCGCCTTGCCGGTGATGAAGCGGATGAATTTCTTGAACCGCGAAGAGCGGGCGTGCCGGCCCTGCTCGTGGTCGACCACGCTCTGGCTGGTCACCCAGTTCATCTGGATCGCGCGGCGCTTGCCGGCGAAGGGCTCGTGGCCGTGCCAGGACCTGTCCGAGCGCTTGAAGATCAGCAGCGTGCCGCCATCCGGCGGAATCTCGGCGGCGTAGTCGTTGAGATCGGTGCCGTTGTTGAGCACGCGCAGGCGACCGCCATCCGAATCCCACGCATCGTTCATGTAGAGCAGGACGGTGATGATCTTGGTCTCGGAATCGGTGTGGATCTTGCCGTCGGTCTGACGGGTGAAGCCGCGCACCGTATACATGGTCGGCTTGCCGGCGAGATCGACGCCGAATTTCTCCTCGATCGCCTTGCGGAAGGGCGGCTGGTCGAGTTCGTCCATCAGGCCCTTGAACTGGCCTCGAATATCGAGGACCGAGGGCGGATGCGAACCGGGGCCGGGGACATCGGGATAATCCTTCAGCACATCCTGAAGCCGGTCCGGCTGCACGAAGTTGCGGACGACCACATAGTCGTAGGGCTTGGTCTCGAGCGGCGTTGCGCGCAGGCGGTCAATATCGACGAAGCTCATGGCTGCCCCTGATCGGCTGAAACGGGCTCCTATATGCGATGGCCCTCCGGCCTTGTCCACGCGGGCGCGGGGAATTGGACGGGTCGTTGCGCGGCCGGGAAGGGCGACGAAATTTTCTTGCGCGGGCCGGAGCGCTGGGCTATCGCGATGCAACCGCCCGCCCGAAGCCGCATTTGCCCGGAGACGCGCCCTGTGAAGGCCCGCCTTGACGCCATCGACTGGAAGATCCTCAGGGAGCTCCAGGCCGAAGGGCGCATCACCAATGTCGAGCTCGCAAGCCGCGTCGGCATCTCCGCGCCGCCCTGCCTCAGGCGTGTCAGGACGCTGGAGGAGATGGGCGTCATCAAGGGCTATCGCGCGCTCGTCGCCGGCGAGAAGCTCGGCTACGGCGTCACGGTCTTCGCCATGGTCCATCTGGCCAGCCAGGCCGAGGCCGACCTCAACGCCTTCGTCGAGAAGGTCCGCACCTGGCCGATCATCCGCGAGTGCCACACGGTCTCCGGCGACTTCGACTTCGTGATGAAATGCGTGGCCCCCGACCTGCCGAGTTTCCAGACCTTCGTCGGCGATCTCACCGCGACGCCCAACGTACGCAATGTCCGCACCGTCCTGACCCTGAGCCAGGTCAAGGATGCGCCGAACGTCCCAATGGAAATCGCCCCGGCCGATTGAGACAGTGGCGCCGGCAGGCGAGGGCGCGCGCATCATCATGACCGAGACATCGATCGACCCGGGCCGCCGCCTGACGCTTGAGCTTGCCGATGGCACCATATCCGGTCTGCGCTGGGGGGCGGAGAAGACGCCGCCCGACCTGATCTTCCTCCATGCCAACGGTTTCAACGCCGCAGCCTACCGGCCGCTGCTGGCTCCGCTCGGCGGGCGCTGGTCGGTCGCAGCGCTCGACATGCGCGGCCACGGCTTCTCGACCTTGCCGACCGACCCCGAGCAGCTGGTCGACTGGTGGCCCTATGCGCGCGACCTCGTCGCCGTGCTGGACCAATGGGTGCCGCCCGGCGCGCCGCCGGTGGTGCTCGCCGGCCATTCCATGGGCGGCATCACGGCGATCCTTGCAGCCTCGCGCCGGCCGAAAGCGGTTCGCGGATTGGTGCTCGCTGACCCCGTGCTGATGCCGCCAGCCATGCGCTGGGCGCTCTATCTCCCCTGGGGGCGGTCGCGCGCGCGACAGACGCCGCTTGCCTTGGCCGCACGCAAGCGCCGGGCCGTCTTCACCTCCAAAAGCGAGGCGCGGTCGACCTATGCCACGCGCAAGACCTTTTCGACGTGGCAGCCGGGTTTCCTCGATGGCTATGTCGATGGTGGTTTCGCCGACGACCCGCAGGGGGTGAGGCTTGCCTGCGGTCCGGACTGGGAGGCAGCGAACTTCGTCGCTCACCGGCACAATTCCTGGGGTGCCCTCGCGCGCCTCGCCATGCCCGTCAGCCTGTTCGCAGCGGAGCAGGGTTCGACCGTTTCGGGCGGGCTCGCGCGCGTCAGTCGGGTCGCGCCAAGGGCGCAAGCGAGCATCGTGCCGGACACCACCCATTTCATTCCCATGGAGCGGCCGGACGTGATCCGGCAGGCGCTCGACGAGATGCTGTCGCAGCCGTCCTGACCGGCGCGCTCGCGCAGACGTGACCATACGCGCGGCCGATGTGACCGGGGCGCGGGCACTTCACGCGCGGCCTTGTGTTATGTTCTGAATGGTTGCCGATTGGCCCGGCGGCCGCCGCGAGACCCTGACCCGCCATGGCGAGCAGCCCGACATTTTCCGCCTGGTTTTGGCTTGGAGCGCAGCCGCCCGCGCCGGTCGCGGTGCCGCGCGACGCGCGCGTCGACATCTTCCGCGGCCTGTCGCTGCTGGTCATCTTCATCGATCACGTCGCCGGCAACTGGCTGTCGCGCGTCACGCCGTCGGCCATGGGCTTTTCCGATGCGGCCGAGTATTTCGTGCTGCTCGCCGGCTATTCTGCCGCTTTCGCCTATGGCGCGGTGATGGACAAGCGCGGGCTGGTGCCAGGCTCTGCACAGGTCATCGCGCGCATCTGGAAGCTCTATTCGGCGCATCTCGCGCTGTTCGTCTTCATGGCGGTGGCCGTTGCCTTCATGGCGGTCAAGTTCGGCAACCCGCTCTATTATGAGCACGTGTCGATCCTGCCGTTCTTCCAGGATCCCGCGACGACCATCCTGCAGATCGCGGCGCTGCTGTTCCTGCCGAACTATCTCGACATCCTGCCGCTCTATGTTGTGCTGCTTGCCATGCTGCCGGCGCTCTGGGTGCTGACGCGGCTTGCCCCGGCGGTCGCGCTCATCGCATCGGCGGGGCTCTATGGCGCCGCCTGGATGCTCGAATGGGCCATCCCCAACATGTCGACCGGTGGCTCCTGGTTCTTCAACCCGTTCGCCTGGCAGCTGATCTTCACCTTCGGCCTCGTCTGCGGCCACGCGACGCTGCGCGGCGTCAGCCTGCCGCGCCACTGGGCGATATCAGCCGCAGCCGGTGCGCTGGTCGCCTATGGCCTATTGAGCGCCGCTCCGTGGTCGTTGATTCCCGGCCTCGGCGGCGTCGTCCTGCCGGACGATCTGCGTCTCGACCTCGACAAGACCAACCTGTCGCTCTGGCGTCTCGGCCACGCGCTGTCGCTCGCCTATCTCATCGCCCGATTCGTGCCGACCGACGCCGGCTGGATGAAGAGCCTGCCGGGGCGGCTGCTGGAGGAGGCGGGGCGCCATTCGCTGGCGCTGTTCTGCCTCGGCGTGATCCTGTCGCTGCTCGGGACCTTCGTGTTCTACGAGATCGGCCGCGACGCTTCGATGCAGGCGCTGGTCAACGTCGCGGGCATCGCTATTTTGTTGATGAGCGCGCAAGTGCTTCAGTGGTATCGTCGCGTGACTCAGAAAGTGCAGCCGCAGAAGACCAAGGCCCTCGACGAGGCTCGACCGGCGTGAGTGTAACGATCAGAACGAAACTGGCTCTGGCGGGTTTGACCGTCTCGCTGACAGCAGCCATGGCGCTCGCCACGGGCGCCGATCCGTCGCAGCCGCCCGCGCCCTGCGTGGTTGGCCAGGAGATTCGCGGCTTTGCCCAGGACCTTCCGCATGCGCGCGCCGCCATTGCCGCCGGGCAGGTGCTGAACATCGTCGCGCTCGGCTCGTCGTCGACGCAGGGTGCCCGCGCTTCGTCGGACGAGCGGACCTACCCGGCCATCCTGCAGGAGGAACTGACGCGGCTCCTGCCGGGGCACGACATCAAGGTCGTCAACGCCGGCGTCGGCAGCAATACCGCGCACCAGATGTATCTGCGCCTCGAGCACGACGTGATCGGGGAGGAGCCGAAACTGGTCGTCTGGCAGACCGGCATCATCGACGCCATCCACGACGTCGGCATCGACCGCTTCAAGCGCATCCTGCGCAAGGGCATTGCGCGCCTGCGCGAGGCGGATATCGACGTGGTGCTGATGGACCACCAGCCGCTGCCGAACAGCGCACGCTATGCTCTCTATCGTGACTACATGGCCGCGCTGCGCGAGGTGGCCGCCGAGACGGGCACGCCGGTGTTCCGCCGCTACGACGTGATGAGCGAACTGATCGGCGCGGGCAGGCTGCGGATGGAAGACATCTTCACCACCGATACGCTGAACCCGGTCGACCGCGGCTATTTCTGCATTGCCGCCAATCTCGCCCAGACGCTGGCCGCCAAGCTCTCGCCCCGCGCGGCGCCGGAGCCCCAGCGCTGACGACGAGACGCATCGGGACAGCTTTTCCACCGACCGGCGCTCCCGGCTTCCCATCGCCGGGAAAGCCGTCTATAGGGGCCGCTTAATCACGCGACCCAGTTCGAGGGTATGCGGTTGCGGGAGGCTGGCTCTGTTGGAGTCCGGCCTCTTTTTTTGCGCCGCGCGCCCTTGCAGACCACAAGCGCGCCTGCACAAGGCCGGAGACCCATGCCGAAACGCACCGACATCTCCTCGATCCTGATCATCGGCGCGGGGCCGATCGTCATCGGCCAGGCCTGCGAGTTCGACTATTCGGGCACCCAGGCGGTCAAGGCGCTGAAGGAAGAGGGCTACCGGATCGTCCTGGTCAATTCCAATCCGGCGACCATAATGACCGATCCGGAACTGGCGGATGCCACCTATATCGAGCCGATCACGCCGGAAATCGTCGCCAAGATCATCGAGAAGGAACGCCCGGACGCGCTGCTGCCGACCATGGGCGGGCAGACGGCGCTCAACACCGCGCTGAAACTGGAGGAGATGGGCGTCCTCGCCAAGTACGGCGTCGAGATGATCGGTGCCAAGGCGGACGCCATCGACAAGGCCGAGAATCGCGAACGGTTCCGCCAGGCCATGACCAAGATTGGCCTTGCGACGCCGAAGAGCCATGTCGTGCAGTCGCTGGGCGCTGCCCTCGACGTGCTCGACGACATCGGCTTGCCGGCGATCATCCGCCCGTCCTTCACCATGGGCGGTACCGGCGGCGGCATCGCCTACAACAAGGCCGAGTTTATCGAGATCTGCGAGCGCGGCCTCGACGCCTCGCCGACCACCGAGGTGCTGGTCGAGGAATCGGTGCTCGGCTGGAAGGAGTTCGAGATGGAGGTCGTCCGCGACAAGGCGGACAACGCGATCATCGTCTGCTCCATCGAGAACGTCGATCCGATGGGCGTCCATACCGGCGATTCGATCACGATCGCGCCGGCGCTGACGCTGACCGACAAGGAATACCAGATGATGCGCGACGCCTCGATCGCGGTGCTGCGCGAGATCGGGGTGGAGACGGGCGGCTCGAACGTGCAGTTCGCGGTCAATCCCGAGGACGGGCGCCTGGTCGTCATCGAGATGAACCCGCGCGTGTCGCGCTCCTCGGCGCTGGCCTCCAAGGCGACTGGCTTCCCGATCGCCAAGGTCGCGGCGAAGCTCGCCGTCGGCTACACGCTGGACGAGGTCAGGAACGATATCACGGGCGGCGCGACGCCGGCCTCGTTCGAGCCGACCATCGACTACATCGTCACCAAGGTGCCGCGCTTCGCCTTCGAGAAGTTCCCCGGCGCCGACCCGGTGCTGACGACGTCGATGAAGTCGGTCGGCGAGGTCATGGCCATCGGCCGCACCTTCCAGGAATCGCTGCAGAAGGCCATGCGCGGCCTCGAGACGGGTCTCACCGGCCTCGACGAGATCGAGATCGAGGGCCTCGGCCGTGGCGACGACAAGAACGCCATCCGCGCCGCCCTCGGCACGCCGACGCCCGACCGCCTCCTCAAGGTGGTGCAGGCCATGCGGCTCGGCATCTCCAACGAGGAGATCCACGGCTACTGCAAGATAGACCCGTGGTTCCTCGAGCAGATCCGCGGCATCGTCGATGCGGAGGCGCAGGTCCGCGCCAAGGGCGTGCCGAAGACGGCCGGCGCCCTCCGCGGGCTCAAGGCGATGGGCTTCTCCGACGCGCGGCTCGCTGTGCTGACCCGCGGCACGGAGGCGGAGGTCTCGAAGGCCCGCCGCGCCCTCGACGTGCGCCCCGCATACAAGCGCATCGACACCTGCGCGGCCGAGTTCGCCTCGCCTACCGCCTACATGTACTCGACCTATGAGACGCCCTTCGCCGGCGCGCTGGCCGACGAATCGCGGCCGACTGACCGCGAGAAGATCGTCATCCTCGGCGGCGGGCCGAATCGCATCGGGCAGGGCATCGAGTTCGACTATTGCTGCTGCCATGCCTGTTTCGCGCTGAGCGATGCCGGGTATGAGACGATCATGATCAACTGCAACCCGGAAACGGTCTCGACCGACTACGACACCTCCGACCGGCTCTATTTCGAGAGCCTGACGGCCGAGGACGTTATCGAGATACTTGAGCGCGAGAAGACCAATGGCACGCTCAAGGGCGTCATCGTCCAGTTCGGCGGCCAGACGCCGCTGAAGCTCGCCCGCGCGCTGGAAGAGGCTGATATTCCCATCCTCGGCACCTCGCCGGACGCGATCGACCTTGCCGAGGACCGGGACAGGTTCAAGCGCCTGCTCGACAAGCTGCACCTGAAGCAGCCGAAGAACGGCATCGCCTATTCGGTCGAGCAGGCGCGCCTGATCGCCGGCGAACTCGGCTATCCCCTCGTCGTGCGCCCGTCCTACGTGCTCGGCGGCCGCGCCATGCAGATCATCCGCGAGGAGGGCCAACTTGGCGACTACCTCCTGGGAACGCTGCCCGAGCTCGTGCCGGCCGACGTCAAGGCGCGCTATCCCAACGACAAGACCGGCCAGATCAACACGGTGCTGGGCAAGAACCCGCTGCTGTTCGACCGCTACCTGTCGGACGCCATCGAGGTGGATGTCGACTGCCTTGCCGACGGCAAGACCTCGTTCATCGCCGGCATCATGGAGCATATCGAGGAAGCCGGCATCCATTCGGGCGATTCCGCCTGTTCGCTGCCGCCCTATTCGCTATCGGACGAGACCATCGCCGAGCTGGAGCGCCAGACCAAGGCGCTTGCCATCGCGCTTGATGTCGGCGGCCTGATGAACGTCCAGTACGCGCTGAAGGACGGCGACATCTATGTGCTCGAGGTCAATCCGCGCGCCTCGCGCACGGTGCCCTTCGTCGCCAAGGTGGTCGGCCAGCCGATCGCCAAGATCGCCTCGCGGATCATGGCGGGCGAGAGCCTTGCCTCGTTCGGCCTGACGAAGCAGAAGCTTGGCCATATTGGCGTGAAGGAGGCGGTGTTCCCCTTCGCGCGCTTCCCCGGCGTCGACGTGCTGCTCGGGCCTGAAATGCGCTCGACCGGCGAGGTCATGGGCCTCGACCGGACCTTTGCGACCGCCTTCGCCAAAAGCCAGCTCGGGGCAGGGACCATCGTGCCGACCTCCGGCACCGTATTCGTCTCGGTGCGCGACGGCGACAAGCCGCGCATCCTGGAATCGATCCGCTCCCTGCACGCCCTCGGCTTCAAGATCATCGCGACCTCGGGCAACCAGCGCTATCTTGCCGAGGAGGGCATTCCCTGCGGCAAGATCAACAAGGTGCTGGAGGGGCGGCCGCACATCGTCGACGCCATCAAGAACCGCGGGGTCCAGCTCGTGTTCAACACGACGGAAGGCGCCCAGGCGCTCGCCGACTCGCGCTCGCTGCGCCGGGCGGCCCTCTTGCAGAAGGTCCCCTATTACACCACTCTTGCAGGAGCCATTGCCGCCGCGCAGGGCATCAAGGCCTATCTCGAGGGCGACCTCGAAGTGCGCGCGCTGCAGAGCTATTTCGGCAATTCCTGATCCGTTCGGGCACTGCCGGAGCGTTTTTGTTTCAACCATGAAAGTTCGCGGGGCCGGCGTCCTCGGCCCGCGGACTTTTCTTCGTCATGAAAGGTCAGGGCGAGCATCATGGAAAAGGTTCCGATGACCATTGGCGGGTTCGCCAATCTCGAGGTCGAATTGAAGCAGCGTCAGCAGGTGGAGCGCCCGCGCATCATCGCGGCAATCTCCGAGGCGCGTTCGCACGGCGACCTCTCCGAGAATGCCGAGTACCATTCGGCCAAGGAGCAGCAGTCGCTGAATGAGGGCCGCGTCGCGGAGCTGGAAAGCCTGATCGCTCGCGCCGAGGTCATCGACGTGACCAAGCTCTCCGGCGATACGGTTAAATTCGGCGCGACCGTGAAATTGGTCAATGAGGATACGGAAGAAGAGCGCGTCTGGCAGATCGTCGGCGACAGCGAGGCCGACGCCAAGGCCGGCCGCATCTCGATCTCCTCGCCGCTGGCGCGCGCACTGATCGGCAAGACCGCCGGCACGGTGGTCGAGGTCAATACCCCGAAGGGCGCGCAGAGCTACGAGGTTCTGGAAGTCCGCTGGGGCTGAGCCGCAGCGTTCTGCATTGGGGTGGAAATGAAAGAGGGCGCGACGCAGACCCCTGCATCGCGCCCTTTCTCATGTCGTGGCGCCAGTCCGGAGGAGCAGCGCTGGCGACAGCCGGCCGGCGAAACGCGTCACTTCGCGAAGTTGGTGTTGACCTTCTCGAAGGCCGTCAGGGTGTTCGAACCCATGGTGTTAACGGCGACGATGACCACGGCGGCGATGCCGGCAGCGATCAGGCCGTACTCGATGGCGGTGGCGCCGGAATTGTCCTTGGCGAAGCGGGCGAACAGCGACTTCATGGATGACCCCTAGTGTTACGGTGTTGTTGACTTGCGCTTTGTAGAGAAGACCGAGTGATCTTCTGGGGCTCACCGTAACAATGACATCTCGACGAAGACTAAAGTCGACGTGCGGAATTTTAGTGTAATATCGAACGGCATTTGCTGTGAATTCGATACAATTGCGTCGTTTCCGCTTCAATCGGTATCAAGGTCCGGTCGGCGTAACAGGGCCGTCTCCCAGTTGTCATGGTCGGGAAACGTGGCGATGGTGTTGATGAGGCCGGGGCCGGAGGACATTCGACCATGACCTTTGCCGTTGCACGCAGAACCCTGACGCTTGCCGGTCTCGCAGCCCTCGCCACCGGTCCTCTCCACGAGGCCCTCGCCCAGGCCACCGGGCCGTCCCGGCCGCAGAGCCAGGACGGGACCGGACCGGTGGAACGGCCGCCGGAGGCTGGATCCGATGCCGAACTTCAGGCGGCGCTCGGCAAGTCGCGCGCCTATGTCGACCTGATGAACCGCACCATGCGGGCCGTCCAGTCGTGGAACCGCTACAAGAGCTGGGTGGACATGCGCCGCGGGCCGACCGGCCGCGAGCGCTACATCTCCTACGGGCTCTACAGTCTCTACGACGTGCGTGGCGAGATTGAAAAGGCCGCGCAGGCCGTCGCGCAGGCGCCGGCCTTCCCGGAGCTCGACGACGTGGTCCGCCGCTATATCCAGTCCTACCAGGCGCTGGCGCCGCTGATCGAGCGCGCCGAGCGCTATTACGAGCGCAAGGACTACCGCGACGACGCCATGGCCGAGGGCCGCGACCTGCACCGCCAGATGGTGCCGCTGGCAGAGGCATTCCTCGCCGACCGCGCCGAGCTCGAAGAGGAGATGAAGAGGCTGCGCGGGCGGCTGAACGGCCAGGAACTGGCGGCCATCGAGCGGCGCGAGGGCAAATCGGCTGCCTGGCAGATCCGCAACATCATGATGTCGGCCCGCGAGATCATCGACGTCATGCCGACCAACGAGCGGCCGGTCGCCGACATGCCGGCCTTCGACGCGGCGATAGCGCGCTACAGCGCGGCGGTGCGCGAGATGGACGCCTTCAAACGCGCCAATCCCGATGCATTGTCCATCGTCGACAGCCAGGCCAGTTCCTGGCTCGGTCAGGTGCGCGACCTGCGCGAGAAACTGGCCCGCTCGCGCGGCGACGTCCGGCGCGCGGCAACGGAAGCGAACTGGGTTTTCAACCAGTTCAACATGCTGGTGTCGTCGGCCGATACGGCCCTGCGCATGCGTCGCTGATCACGCGATTGCGACCCCGTTCCGGATGGACCTTCCGGGCTCGGGCGGCGTTGAATGTGGGCTGCCCGAAACGCCAGGAGGATGCCGTGATCGATCGCCGTTCCGTTCTTGTCGCCGGCCTCGCGGCCATGCCCGGCGCGGCCTTCGCCCATCATGGCTGGGGTGGTTTCGACACGTCCAAGGTGCTCGATCATACCGGGCCTGTGGCGCGCTCCACCTACGCCAATCCGCACGGGACGCTGTACATGGCGAAGGACGGGCAGGAACTGACGATCGAACTGGCGCCGACGTCGCGGATGCAGGCGCGGGGTCTTGCGGCCGACGATATCGCGGCCGGCAAGACTGTGCGCGTCTATGCCTACCAGAATCGCGGCAATGCCCGGGTCTATCGGGCCGAGTGGGTGGAAGCCGGCGGCAAGCGTATCGAGTTGCGCTGAACCTCAGACGAAGGCGATCCAGCGGCCAAGCGCAATGACGGTCGGCCAGAGCGCGAGGGACAGCATCCCGGCCAGGCGGGCATAGGAGGTGTCGACCAGCTTGCCGAGCGGGCGATGGCGCGCCATCGCCTCAAAGGCCACCGCATTGGCCAGCGCGATTGCCACGACGGCCATCTTGGCGAGGAAGACCGGGTTCGCCAGATATTCGCCCGGGCGGGCCGAGACAAGCAGCAGGCCGGTCCCGACGGCGAGCCCCGCGCCGATCCGCGCGCTGCGACGCAGAAGCGCCATGGCCTCGATGTCGAGGCGCTTGATCAGGCCGGCGAGCCGCAGGTCGACGAGCAGAATGCCACCGACGAGCAGCCCGATGCCGAGGATGTGCAGCGACGAGACGGCCGCATAGAGCGGCGAGGAGAGGGCGACACCGCTGATCCGGCCGAGGAATGTCAGGGCCGAAGTCAGCGTGTCCATTGGGGTCAGCCGAGCAGCTGCTTGACCAGCGGGCTTGCCTTGCCAAAGTCCATCTGGCCGGCGAAGCGGCTCTTGAGCTCGCCCATCACCTTGCCCATGTCCTTCATGCCGGTTGCGCCGATCTCGGCGATGACGCCGGCGATGGCGGCCTTCGCCTCGGCCTCGCCCATCTGCTTCGGCATATAGGCGGTGATCACCGCGATCTCCGCTTCTTCCTTGGCGGCGAGTTCGGGACGATTGCCCTCGATATAGAGGCGGGCACTGTCCTGGCGCTGCTTCACCATCTTCTGCAGGAGTTGGAGGATGTCCTCGTCGGCGAGCGGCTCCTTGCCGTTGCCGCGCGCCTCGATGTCCTTGTCCTTCAGGGCGGCCTGGATCATGCGGATGGTGGACAGACGATCCTTCTCGCCGGCCTTCATCGCCACTTTCAGGTCGGACATGAACTGGTCGCGCAGCATGGCGGGCCCTTCTTGCGGAGGATGGGGGGCAGGGCGGCGAAAATGCCGGAGAATTCAGGCGGCAATCCTTTGACCGCCGGCCAAGTCGTCGCTATCTAGGCGCCTCATGACACACACACAAGACGAATCCGGCTGGAGCGATCCCAAGCCGACCGCTCTGCTTGTCCTCGCCGACGGCACCGTGATCGAGGGCTTCGGCCTGGGCGCAGAGGGCATCGCCGATGGCGAGGTCTGCTTCAACACCGCCATGACCGGCTACCAGGAGATCCTCACCGATCCCTCCTATGCCGGGCAGATCATCACCTTCACCTTCCCCCATATCGGCAATGTCGGGGCGAACGAGGAGGATATCGAGACGGTCAACATGGCCGCCGCCTCCGGCGTGCGCGGCGTGGTGCTGAAGGCGGCGATCACCAATCCCTCCAATTACCGCTCCCACGCCCATTTCGACGCCTGGCTGAAACGGCGCGGCATTGTCGGCCTCTGCGGCATCGACACCCGCGCGCTGACCGCGCTGATCCGCGAGAAGGGTATGCCGAACGCGGTGATCGCCCATTCGGTGGCGGGCGCCTTCGACGTCGAGGCGCTGAAGCGCCGCGCGGCCGGCCTGCCGTCGATGGACGGGCTTGACCTCGTGCCGGGCGTCACCTCGTCGCAACGCTACCCCTGGTCGGAGACGATCTGGGAGTGGGACGAGGGCTATGGCGAGGCCGGCGAGCCGAAATACCACGTCGTCGCGCTCGACTACGGCGTCAAGCGCAACATTCTGCGCCTGCTCGCCAATGCCGGTTGCAAGGTGACGGTCGTGCCGGCCAATGCCTCGGCGGACGAGGTGCTGGCGCTCAATCCCGATGGCGTCTTCCTGTCGAACGGGCCGGGCGACCCGGCGGCGACCGGCGCCTATGCGGTGCCGGTCATCCAGGCGGTGCTCGACAGGCAGATTCCGACCTTCGGCATCTGCCTCGGCCATCAGATGCTGGGCCTCGCGGTGGGCGCCAGGACCATGAAGATGCACCAGGGCCATCACGGGGCGAACCACCCGGTGAAGGATATGGACACCGGCAAGGTCGAGATCACCTCGATGAACCATGGCTTCGCCGTGGACGAGGCGACCCTGCCGGCCCATGCCCGGCCAACCCATATCAGCCTGTTCGACGGCTCAAATGCCGGCATTGCGCTGACCGACCGGCCGGCCTTCTCTGTGCAATACCACCCCGAGGCGAGCCCCGGCCCGATGGACAGCCACTACCTGTTCGACCGCTTCGTCGCGCTGATGGACAAGGCGAAAACGCCGGAAAAGGCGGGCTGACACGGCAGCGCCGCCATGGCGCTCCGGCGCTTGGCCCTGAGGTGAGTTATCCACGCTGTCCACAGGCTGCGCGTGAAGCGGCGAGCGCCCGCCGCGCATGTGAACAGGCGAAAACACCAATCAAATCAGAGCAATACGATGATGACGCCGCGCAGTATGAAATCGCGCGGCGTCACCGTTCGTAACATCAGTTGAAGGTGCAGTTGTACTGCGCGAACAGGCGCGAGGCCTGCGTCCGCTGCTCCCGGCAGGTGCGCTCGGCCGACGGGCGGTCCTCCGGGTCCGCGGCCTGCTCGCGCACCTTGGCGCGGCTCTGCTCGAGCGTCTGGCGGAAGATGCCACGCTGGGCCTCCGGCATGCGTTGCATGATGCAGGCTTCGTAGTCGCGGTAGAAGCCGTCGCAGGCCGGTATGCCGGTCGATGGCGCGGGCGCCTGGGCGAGGGCGGCGGCGGGCAGGATTGCAAGCGCAAATGCCGCGATCGGGCGGGCCGCGCGGGGGCGAATGGTCATGGACTGTCCTGTCATGCGGAATGGCCGCAGCGACCAACCGGCCGATGCGGGCCGGACGAACGCCCGGCAGCCGGCGCTCTAGGACAGATTCCGCCGCCGCTGCGTGTCAGCGCGCACGGCTTTGCGTGTCACGCCGGAAACGCTGATGGTATCGGGGTCAGAGCCGAGCGATGCGCACGCGCGCGACGCCGCGGTTGATGAAGCCGATCCGCCGGGCGACGCCGCGCGAGACGTCGACGATGCGACCGCGGATGAAAGGGCCGCGATCGACGATCGTGACGACTGCCGACTGGCCGGTGGCCAGATTGGTGACGGTGACCCTCGACCCGCAGGGCAGGTTCCGATGCGCCGCCGTCATCGCTTCCGGGTTGTGCCGCCCGCCACAGGCCGTGCGGCCGGGCAGCTGATACCAGGAGGCCATGCCGACCGCTTCGGCCGCCGATGCCTTGGTTGCCGCGAACGGCAAAAAGGCGGTGAGGGCGGCCGAAAGCGCCGCGATAACAGTCGATTTGTTCATGGGAATGTCGGTTTCCGTCTCTCGCGCGAGGCTAACGCCTGACCGCACGGTGGGTTCCGGCGACCGGGTGCACAGCAGTCCCGACGCCAAGCGGCAGAGGCCCGCCTAGAGGGGAAATAAGACCAGAATGCGATGGCGATGAAACATGCACGGATGACGTTACGTCATCTGTGCGACCTGCTGGTTGTCCTGCAGACTCTATGGGAATACCGTCGACAGTGCCTGTTGGACGCTGCGCCACATGCGATCCTGCGACGCGCGAACGGCGTTGCGCTCGCGCCGCGATGCGGCAAAGCTGACAATCGCGCCGGATGCTGCCGGCGGCAGGAGAATGCGCCCTTGTCCACGCTCTTTCTCGCCGGAGATCTGACCATCCACCGCATCGTCGAGCAGGAATTCGGATTCCTCGACGCCTTCGACATGCTGCCCGACCTGACACCCGCGATGCTGGACGCGGAACGCCATTGGTTCGCGCCGACGGGGCTCGATGCCGAGGGCCGCCTCCTCATGGCCTTCCAGACCTACATCGTCCGCACGCCGCACCATGTGATCCTGGTCGACAGTTGCATCGGCAACGACAAGAACCGCCCGACCCGCGCCAACTGGCACATGAAGGGCGACGACCGTTTCATGACCGGCCTGAAGGCGGCCGGTCTGACGGTCGATGACATCGACTTCGTCGTCTGTACCCATCTCCACGCCGATCATGTCGGCTGGAACACACGGCGCGACAACGGTCGCTGGGTGCCGACCTTCCCGAAGGCCCGCTACATCTTCGGCGCGACGGAATACGAGCACTGGAAGGAGCTCGATGCCAAGAACCCGGTCTTCCCCTTCCAGGACAGCGTGCTGCCGGTGGTGGAGGCGGGCAGGGCCGATCTCGTTGCCGGCGACCACGTCATCGGCGACCATGTGCGCCTCATGCCGACGCCGGGTCATACGCCAGGCCATGTCGCGGTGCTGTTCGGCAAGGGCGAGAGGGTCGACGCATTCGCCACGGGCGACCTGATCCACTCGCCGATTCAGGCCAGGTTGACCCAGCTGTCGACCAAGTTCGACACCGACAGGGCGCAAGCGGCGATCACGCGACGGGCCGTGCTGGAACGCTTCTGCGACACCGAGACGCTGTGCTGCACCGCACATTTCCCCTCGCCGTCGGTGGGGCGGATCACACGTTTCGGCGATGGATTCGCGTGTACGCCGGTCGCGGGGGAATGACGATGATGCGCATGCTTCTGCCGCTGGCGGCGATCATCCTGTCGCTTATTCCGGCGATGGCCCAGCAGCGCCTGCCGAACTTCCCACGCAACATGGGCTATGGCGAAGCGCGCCAGAGCCTCATCGGGCTCGGCTGGTCGCCAGTAACGTTGCCCGACGCCGACCGCTGCCCGGCCCGCGACGAACGCTGCGTGGGTCGGCCGGAAATGCTGTCCTGTTCGGGCACGGGCATTGCCGCCTGCGCCTTCACCTGGAAGCGCGGCGACACGCTCATCGAGGTGTTCACGGCTGGCGAGGTGCCGGTCGTGACCGGCGTGCGGTGCCGCGCCGGCTGCCGATAGGCGCGCTGGTCAGGCCCAGAGGCGCTCGTTCTGCAGATCCTTGTAGAGCGGGGCGACGAACTCGCCGTAGCCGTTGAAGATCTGCGTGTTGGTGCGCCCGCCGCCGCCGATCAGTTCCTCGGTCGCCTGGCTCCAGCGGGGGTGGGCGACGGCCGGATTCACATTGGCCCAGAAGCCGTACTCGCCACCCTGCAGCCGTTCCCAGAACGACACGGGACGCTCGGCGGTGAACGAGATTCGGACGATCGACTTGACCGACTTGAACCCGTACTTCCACGGCAGGATCAGCCGGAGGGGCGCCCCGTGCTGGCGCGGCACCGGCTTGCCATAGATGCCGGTGACGAGGATCGCGAGGTCGTTGGCGGCCTCGGCGATCGTCATACCCTCGACATAGGGCCAGGAATACCAGGGCGAGCGCATACCCGGCGCCCAGGCCTGGGTGTCGAAGGTCTCCATCCGCACGAACTTCGCCGAGCCCTGCGGCTGGACCATGTCCATCAGCGCCTTGAGCGGGAAGCCGGTCCAGGGCACGGTCATGCCCCATGCCTCGACGCAGCGGAAGCGATAGACGCGCTCCTCGATCGGCATGGCGCGGATCAGTTTGTCGATGTCGATCGTCTGCGGTTTCTCGACCATGCCGTCGATCTTCACCGTCCAGGGGCGGATCGGCAGCGACTGCGCGGCGCGGGCAATTTGCTTGGTGCCGCCGAACTCATAGAAATTATTGTAGTTGGCCGCGACCGTCTCGGTCGTCAGCGGCCGCTCGACCGTGTAGCGCGCGTTGCGCTGGGCCGGATAGAGATCAGCGGTCGGGTCGGCATCGGCCGCCCGCTGAGCGCTGGCGGGAATCGCAATGCCCGCCGCAGCGAGGCCCGCGCCGGCCGCAATGAGATTGCGGCGCGACAGGAAGGCGCTCTCGGGGGTGACCGCGCTCTCGGGGAGTTCCCAGCCGCGCTTCGATCGGATCAGCATGGACGATCTCCCGTTCCCTTGCCTTGCAAAACTATAGACGTTCCGCCACGTCACCACATCACGATCCGGCGAGTCGGAAGGACGACGCCGCCGGCGGAGGACCAATGATCCCACCAACGCTCGTCTCCCTTATCGGTCTGGCCGCCGCTTTCGTTACGACCGTCTGCTGGGTGCCGCAGGCCTGGCGCATCATCCGCACGCGCGACACGCAGGCGATCTCGCTTTTCGCCTATGCCGGCTTCGCCACCGGCATCGCTCTGTGGCTCGTCTACGGGATCGCGCTCGGCGATGCGCCGCTGATCCTCGCCAACACCATCACGCTTGCGCTCCAGCTGGCCATTGTCGGCCTCAAGCTCAGATACGGATGAGGCGCCTGCGCGGTTCACGACGGAAACCCCTCGCGGGGATGATCGGTTCCGGTCCGAGGGGAGGGCCGGACGATGTGCAAAGCGCGATTCGCCGCTCTGGCGCTGGCCGCGAGCGCGCTCCTGTCGACCGGGAGCGGGGCTTCGGCCGGGGACTGCCATCCGGCCATGCCGGTGATCCGGTCGCAGGCGGGCCAGACCTTCACGGCCGATGCGTTTGCCCGCGTCGTCTGGCGCGAGCGCGCCTCGGGTGGCCGCATGCACGACTACGCACGCCAGATCTGGCGAGGACGGATCGACGGTCGGCTGGGCTACCTCACCTTCGACGAGATACCCGGGACCTCGGGCCCGAACCACTGGATGGACCAGAGGCTCGCGCCCTTGCGCAACCGACCGGACTGGCGCACCGACGGCACCCGTTACGACCTTGGCGAGCGCTTCATCATCCGGGGTGGGCCCTATAACGGCGAATGGACAGTCATCAATTGCCGCTAATCGTGCTAGCCATCGGGCGTCCGCCCGGAGGCATTCATGGCCGACCTTTCATCCCCCTTCGTCGCGCTGGTTGCGGCCGGGGCCTCCTTCGTCTTTCAGGGGCGCACCACATGAGCAGCTTCCAGAGCGGCATTCCCGCCGTCGACACCTATCTCGCGGCTGGATTCGACACGGTGCGGGGCATGTCCTCGCGGTTCTCGGCGACGATATCGGCACACCTGATGCGCCGGCAGAGCGAAATGGGCATTCGCGGCGGCGTCGCCGAGATCGGCACTTTCGAGGGGCGCTTCTTCATCGCCATGGCGCTGTCGCTGGTTGATCGCGAACATGCTTACGGGTTCGACCTCTTCACTTGGCCCGACGACAGGGTGCTCGACCGCTTCACGGCGAATGCGGCGCGCAACGGGCTCGACGCGGAGCGCTTCACGCCGCGCCCCTTCGACACCGGCAAGCTGGACCTCGAGGCCTTTTCCGGACTGACGGGCAGGGCGCCGCTGCGCTTCATCCATGTCGACGGCGATCACTCGCCCGAGGTTCTGGCGCACGACCTGACGCTCGCCCATGCCAGCCTCCATCCGCAGGGGCTGATCTGTCTCGACGACATGTTGCACCCGGGCTACCCGTTCCTGGTGGTCACGGTCCACGACTACCTCAAGGCCCATCCGGACATGCGGCTGATGTGCATCATCGACCGCGAGGACATCGTCGCGGCACCGAAATTCCTGATCTGCCGGACGGATGCCGTGAGGCTCTACGAGACCGACCTGATGGCGACGTTCAAGGACCAGCACTTCATCCTCGGCGGTGACGCCATGGGCCACCACTGCGTCGTGCTGACGCCGAACCCGCGGATCGCCGACGTCTGAGATCGCGATCAGCGCCCGGCTGGCGCGACCCGCAGCAGCTGCCCGTCCGGCGCGTCGGTCAGGAGCCAGAGCGCGCCGTCCGGACCCTGCTGCACGTCCCGGAAACGGTGGCCGAGGTCGGTGAGGAGACGTTCCTGCGCCACGACGCGGTCGCCGTCGAGGACCATGCGCACCAGCATCTGGCCGGCAAGAGCCCCGGAGAACAGGTTGCCGCGCCAGGCCGGGAACAGGGCGCCGGTGTAGAAGGTCAGGCCCGACGGCGCGATCGACGGTGTCCAGTGGACGAGTGGCTGGTCGAGGCCGGCGCGCTCGCGCAGGCCCCCGTTGACCGGGCGGCCGTCATAATGCGTGCCCCGGGAGATCAGCGGCCAGCCGTAGTTGCGCCCGGCGCGCACGACGTAGAGCCCGTCGCCGCCGCGCGGCCCATGATTGCTGACCCAGAGCTCTCCGGTCGTCGGGTGGAGGGCCGCGCCCTGCACGTTCCGCATGCCGATGGCCCAGACGGCGGGGCTCCAGCCGCCGCCCTGGTTGCCCGGCGCGGGGGTGCCCTCGGTGGTGATGCGGACCACCTTGGCAAGCGTGTTGGCGGGGTTCTGTGCCTCCTGCATCTGGCCGAAACGGTCGCCCGTCGTGACGAACAGGTGGCCATCGCGACCAAAGACGAGGCGCGAGCCGAAATGCAGGCGACTGGCGACGGCAGGCTCCTGCCGCCAGATGATACGGCCGTCATCGAGACCCGTGGCATCGGCGTTGAGCCGGCCGCGGAAGACGGCTGTCGCGTTTGAGTCCGCGCCGCGGCGCTCGGCAAAGCTCAGGTAGACCAGCCGGTTCTCGGCAAATTTCGGATCGAGCGCGATGCCGAGGAGGCCGCCCTGGCCGACGGCATGGACCTCGGGCACGCCGGCGAGCGGCGGCGACAGGCGGCCGTCGCGTGCAACAAGGCGCAGGCGGCCTGGCCGCTCCGTGACCAGCATTCGTCCGTCGGGCAGGAAGGCGAGGCCCCAGGGGTTCTGCAGTCCGCGCGCGACGGTGCGCACGTCCAGCGGCGGCGCGGGTTGGGCGATGGCGCCCAAGGTGGCGATGATCAGGAAGGCGGTCGCGAGGATCGCGCGCATGGATACTCCGGGCGTGCCCCGACGGTCGTAGCCCGCGGTCAGGCGGCCAGCGGCGGGTCCTTGCGCTGCTGGCCAGCGCCCACGAACCGGCGCAGGAGGTAGGTCAGCAGCAGACCGAGACCGATCGAGAGGGCCACCACCATTCCGGAGGTTACCAGAGTCTCGGCGTCGGCCCCTTCCTCGAAGGTCGAGGGGTCGATCAGTTCGGTCGACAGGAAGACACCCGCGACAACCAGCGCGACCAGCAGCGCAAGGACGACACCGGCCGAGATGATCGTGGGAACACGGGGATAGGCCTTCTGGAAGCCCTGGCGCGGGGGCTTCACGCGGAAGGAATGGGGCGCACGCAGCATGCTTCAGAACTCCCGTTCCAAACGTGTCGTGGTGCCGTGCCGAACTCATGCAGGCGGTCCAGCGCACTTGTCGCGCTGAATTGGGGACGAGCCTCGCTGAAACAATGGTTGCGCGACGATTGTTGCAGGCAAAATCATGGCGAGAGGTCACGATGCCGTGACGGGGAAGCGCGGGCGCCATCCGCGGCATGAACCCGCCTTTAACCTCAATTGTTCCATAAGCAATTCCCGAAGACTTGAAGTAGCGTATCGAGGTCCTCGATGTCCCGCTGGGTTCTGTTTGCCGTCGCCGCGGGTGCCGTGGTGCTCGCGCAATATGTCGACCGTGGCTCGTCCTGGCTGTCCGAACGGCAGGAAATCGCGCGCGGCCAGGGCGACGACGGGATCCTGACCGGCACGGTGCGTCCCCGGCGCTGATCTCTCTCGCTGCAATGCGAGACAGCGCTCTTGCGCGCCCCCGCGCACGGAGCGACGATGTTGGACGCGAGGTCCCATCAACAAGACCCTCCGTTTGACCTGTCACTTCCGGGTCGACCTTCTCGCCCGGGCCCCGGACACAAGGGGACGGCAGCATGGGCGATCAAGGCGGCAGAAGGCAGGCGGGTCCCCGGTGCATCGCACTGGTGGGCCCGTTCCAGAGCGGCAAGACCACCCTTCTCGAAGCGATCCTGGAGCGAACCGGCGCGATTCAGCGCATGGGCTCGGTGGAGACCGGCACGACGGTCTCGGATGCGAGCGAGGAATCCCACCAGTTCAAGATGTCGGTCGAGGCCGGCTTCGCCACCACCCAATTCATGGGCGACACCTACACCTTCGTTGATTGCCCCGGCTCGATCGATTTCCTCCACGAGATGCGCAACGTCATCCCGGCCATCGACGCGGCCATCGTGGTCTGCGAGGCGGACGAGAAGAAGGTGCCAGCGCTGAGCCTGATCCTGCGCGAGCTGGAAGACCGCCGCATTCCGCGCATCCTGTTCATCAACAAGATCGACAAGGCCGACAAGCGCATCCGGGAAACGCTGCAGATCCTGAAGCCGGCCTCGCGCGTGCCGCTGCTGCTCCGGCAGATCCCGATCTGGTCGAACGGCATCGTCTCGGGCTTCGTCGATCTCGCGCTGGAGCGCGCCTTCGTCTATCGCGAACACGCCGCCTCCGAGGTCGTGCCGCTCGACGGCGACAATCTCGACCGAGAGAAGGAGGCCCGCTTCACCATGCTGGAGACCCTGGCCGACCACGACGACGAGTTGATGGAATCGCTGCTCTCCGACCTCGAGCCGCCGCGCGATAAGGTGTTCGACGATCTCGGCCGCGATCTCAGCGAAGGGATCGTTGTGCCGGTCCTGTTCGGCTCGGCGACGCGGACCAATGGCGTGCTGCGCCTCCTCAAGGCGCTGCGCCACGATGTCCCCGCTGTCGACGGCGCGGCGAAACGCCTCGGCGTCAAGCCGGGCGAGGCGACCGCCCATGTGATGAAGACCGTCCATACCGCTCATGGCGGCAAGCTGTCAGTCGCGCGCGTGCTCACAGGTCGTCTTGCAGACGGCGCCATCCTGACCGGTGCGGGTGCAAATGCTGAGAGAACATCCGGACTGTTCAAGATGTTCGGGCCAGGTGTTGAGAAGCTGCGCGAAGTCAAGGCGGGCGATACCGTCGCCCTCGGCAAGCTCGACCATGTCGGCACCGGGGAGGCGATCACCACCGGCAAGCAGGCGCTGGCGCGCCTGGCCTCCGTGGTTCCGCCGCAACCGGTTCTGTCGATCGCACTCAGTGCCAAGGATCGCAAGGACGACGTCAAGCTCGGCCTGACGCTCGCCAAGCTGACCGACGAGGATCCCTCGCTCTCGGTGGTGCACCTGGCCGACACGGGCGAGATCGTCCTGTCCGGCCAGGGTGAGATGCATCTGCGCGTCGCCATCGCCAAGCTCGCCAACCGCTACGGCGTTGAGGTCAACCAGGCCAAGCCCGGCGTCGGCTATCGCGAGACCATCAAGAAGTCGGCCACCGGCATCCGCGGCCGGCACCGCAAGCAGTCGGGCGGCCACGGCCAGTTCGGCGACGTGATGATCGATGTCAGGCCGCTCGACCGGGGGGCCGGCTTCGTCTTTGCCGACCGGATCACCGGCGGCGTCGTGCCGAAGCAATATATCCCGGCAGTGAAACAGGGCATCGAGGACACGCTGAAGAAGGGCCCACTCGGGTTTCCGGTTGTCGATGTCGGCGCAACCCTGACCGATGGCAGCTACCATACGGTCGACAGTTCCGACATGGCCTTCCAGCATGCCGGACGCATCGCCATCCAGGAGGCTTTGCCGGCCTGCCACCCGGTGCTGCTGGAGCCGATCCACCGGGTCGACGTGGCGGTACCGTCCGAGGCGACGGCCAAGGTCAACGCCATCGTTTCGGGGCGGCGCGGGCAGATCCTCGGTTTTGACGGACGCGACGGCTGGGAGGGCTGGGACGTCGTCTCAGCGCTGATGCCGGAATCGGAGATCGGCGACCTGATTGTCGAGATCCGCTCTGTCACGGCCGGCGTCGGCTCGTTCACTGCGCGGTTCGATCATCTCGCCGAACTGACCGGGCGGGACGCGGAGAAGATCGTCCAGGCTCGTACTGCCGCCTGAGCGGCAGGAACCCAAGGAGCGGAGCCAGGGATCGCGACCAAGAAAAAAGGCCGGGCTACGAGAGCCCGGCCATTTAAGTTTCGGCTTCCGATGCAAGCACCTGGAAGCCGCCTTCCAGAGGGGAACGCCGACAGCGACACGAGATCACAGGGAGGCGTGACCCGCCAAACCATCGACCCCTGTGATATGCCGCGATGGTGTGCAGCGCACAACCGGGATTGCTGCATGGCTGGACAGACGGCGTCGCACGCCTTGCTGACATGCTTGCCGAATGGGCAAAAGTGCCGCCGGATCGCCCGTGCCCAGCGACTGTGCAGGCCTCCGAATTGCCGGTGGAAGACCCACCCTTGGGGAAGGTCGGCGGTGGATAATTGCAACAGTCCGATTGCGCGGCGATGACGAATCCAAGATCGCTATGGCGGTCAGTAGGCAGCGCCGTCTTCCTGCGTTAGGGTCTGGTTAAGAGATCGATTCGAATAATCGAATCAAAAGGTTGCTGGCGGCAGTGAGTCGTTCGCCATGATCCGGTCTCCTGTCCGGTTGCGTCCCGTCGCGTCTGTCCGACAACCGAGCGAACCGCACGGGGGCGGAATGTCCTTGATCGATATCGAGACCACCGACCGGCAGGTCAATCCTGTGGATCTGGTGGAGAATCTGGCAGCCCTGAACGAGTGGTCCTTCGACCGTTCGGGGGATGACGAGATCACCCTCTCCATCACCGGCCGCTGGGCCGACTATCATGCCTCCTTCACATGGATGGACGATATTGAATCGCTCCATCTCGCATGTGCGTTCGACCTCAAGGTGCCGGAGCGCCGGCGCGGCGAGGTCAGGGAGCTCATCCAGCTGGTCAACGAGCAGCTCTGGCTCGGCCATTTCGATCTCTGGCCGCAGGAAGGCGTGGTGATGTTTCGCCATGCCCTGCTGCTGGCGGGCGGGGCCGAGGCGTCCGGGCGCCAATGCGAGGCACAGCTCGACGCCGCCATGGAAGCCTGCGACCGCTACTACCAGGCGTTCCAGTTCGTGGTCTGGGCCGGCAAGTCGGCCCGCGAGGCGATGGATTCGGCGCTGTTCGAGACCTCGGGCGAGGCCTGATATCCGCGACGCGTGACAGGCCCTGTTTCGGCGGCTATCGGTTCTGCCGAACGCCGCCGAGGGTTTCATGGCCAGCACGAATCACGACGACCCGCATCTCCTGCAGGATTTTTCCGGCCATGTGGTGCTGGTCGGCGCGGGCCAGATGGGCGGCGCCTTACTGCGCGGCTGGCTCAAGCACGGCCTGTCCTCGCAGAAGATCACCATTGTCGATCCCCGGCCGCCCGCGAACATCCAGGCGCTGATCGACGCCCACGAAATCAGCCTCGACCCCGCCGATCCACCGTTCGCCGATGTCCTGATTCTGGCGGTCAAACCGCAGATCGCCGACGAGGTCATGCCGCTGGTCCGCAACCTCGTCGCCAAGACGACCGTGGTGGTGTCCGTCATGGCGGGCAAGACCATCGCGCGAATGGAAGAGATATTCGGTCGCGGCACCGCCGTGGTCCGGACCATCCCCAATACGCCGGCCGCGGTTGGCCGCGGCATTACCGGAGCTGCCGCAAACCGCTACGTGTCGGACGGCCAGCGCCATGCCGTCGAGCAGTTGCTGCAAGCGGTCGGACGGGTGGAATGGCTCGCCCGCGAGGACTGGATCGACATCGTCACCGCGGTGTCGGGTTCGGGACCGGCCTATGTCTTCCTGCTGACCGAAACGCTGGCCAAGGCCGGCATCGCCGCGGGCCTGCCGCATGAACTGGCGGCAAGGCTTGCCCGCGCTACCGTCGAAGGCGCGGCTGAACTCATGCACCGCTCGCCCGATGTCGAACCGACCACGCTCCGACAGAACGTCACCTCGCCGAACGGCACGACCCACGCGGCGCTTCAAGTGCTGATGGGGTCGCAGGGGATTGAGCAGGCCTTCATCGAGGCGATCGCCGCCGCGGCAAAACGCTCGCGCGAACTGGCAGGCTGACGCGGCAGCCCCTATCTTGTCGGCGGGGCATCGACGACCAGCGGAGACCGTCATGGCGAAGGCATCCAAAAGCTCTCAGGCATCGCCGTCTTCTCCGCGCGACGATATCGTCGCCGCCTTCATGGCGCTGGCCGCCGAAAAGGCGCTCGGCGACATCACGCTGGCCGAGACCGCCGAGCGGGCCGGCATTTCGCTCGGCGCGCTGCGCGAGGCGTTCGGCTCGCGGTTCGAGATCATCGCGGCCTTCGTGAAGGGTGTCGATCGGACCGTGCTCGACGGCATCGACGCTGATCTCGCCGATCAGGACATCAAGGAAAAGCTGTTCGACGTGCTGATGCGCCGCCTCGACGTGCTCAGCCCCCACAAGGCGGCGATCCGCAACATCGGCAAGGCTGCGATGCGTGAGCCAGGCCTCGCCCTGGCGCTGAACCGGCTCGCCGTGCGCTCGCACCACTGGATGCTCGCCGCGGCCGGCGTCGAGATGGCCGGGCCGGGCGGCGCGATCAGGGCGCAGGGGCTCGCCGTGGCCTTCGGCCGGGTCGTCAGGGTCTGGCTCGATGACGAGGATCCGGCGCTCGCCAAGACCATGCGTGCCATGGACGAGGAACTGGCGCGGGCCGGGCGCGCGGCCAATGCGCTGCGGACCTTCGAGCAGCTGACCGCCCCGTTCCGGTCGCTGGCCTGTGCGCCAGCCGTGTTCTGCGCCGGCCTGAAGTCGCGCCGGCGCGACCGTGACGACGCGCAAGGCGAGAAGCGCGATGCCCCGGCCGAGGGCTGGCGCGGCGACGACTTCCGCGACCCGAAGGTGACGCCGGTCTGACGCGGCCTGCTTGACCTGGTCGGGAAAATGCCGTGCAAGGCCGGGCTCGTCCCGGCCTTCGCCATGCGGGGCGCATCCAGGAGCTCCGCGATGCAGTCCGCCGACCGTCCCGGCCCGATCGGGTTCGACGACTTCCTGAAGGTGGATATCCGCGTCGGACGGATCGTCGAGGCGGCGCCGTTCCCGGAGGCGCGCAAGCCGGCAGTCAAGCTGGTCATCGATTTCGGCGCAGAGCTCGGCCGGAAGAAGTCCTCGGCCCAGATCACCAAATACTACCAGCCGGAAGCGCTGGTCGGCCGGCAGGTCCTCGCGGTGGTCAATTTCCCGCCGCGCCAGATCGGCAAGTTCATGTCGGAGGTCCTGACCCTCGGCGTTCCGGACGCCGAGGGCGATGTCGTGCTGATCGGTCCCGGCCATCAGGTGCCGGAGGGCGGGCGCCTGTTCTGACGGCGCCCGGCCGGATCAGCGGATCGGCGGGGCGTATTGCAGGCCGCCCTTGTTCCACAGCGCATTGAGACCACGCTCGGTGCCGAGCCGCGAGCCGACGCCGAGCGCAGCACCGAGCGCGAGGGTTGAGACGATCCGTTTCATGGGGCCAGCTTTCCGCTCTGAATGGTTGGTCTGCGCCGTCCGGCCATGGTCCCCTCGGCCGGATGCAAGCGGACCTTAGCGGGTGGAGGGAGCGCGCCACGGCGGTGGTAATCCGGACGCCGAACGGATGCGCCGCGGACATGGAAATGGCCGGGACGGGCCCGGCCATTCAGCATGATCGACAGCGAGAGACGCATCAGGCCGCGGCGGCCTTCGGTGTCACCTCGTCGGTGTAGTCTTCCATGATTGTCTTCGACATGTTGCCGGGCGTGTAGCGATAGGGGCCGATTTCCGAGACCGGCGTCACCTCGGCGGCCGTACCCGTGATGAAGCACTCGTTGAAGGTCGAGAGCTCCTCCGGCATGATCCGGCGCTCGATGACGTCGAAGCCGCGCCGTTTGGCGAGATCGATCACGGTGCGCCGCGTGATGCCGTCCAGGAAGCAGTCGGCCGTCGGCGTGTGGATCTGCCCGTCCTTGATGAAGAAGACGTTGGCGCCGGTGCATTCGGCGACGCGCCCCTGCCAGTCAAGCATCAGGGCATCGGCATAGCCTTTCTTTTCGGCCTTATGTTTGGAGATCGTGCAGATCATGTAGAGGCCGGCGGCCTTGGAGGTCGAGGGCGCCGTCGCCGGATCGGGGCGGCGGAATTCGGCCATGTCCAGGCGGATGCCCTTCATCTTGGTCACCGGGTCGAAATAGCTCGGCCATTCCCAGGTGGCGATGGCGAGGTGGATCATGTTCTGCTGGGCCGAGACGCCCATCATCTCCGAGCCGCGCCAGGCGACCGGTCGCACATAGGCGTCGACCTGATTGTTGGCCTTCAGCGTCGCCGCCTTGGCCGCGTCGATCTCGGCGACCGAGAAGGGAATCTCGAAGTCGAGCAGCGCGGCCGACTGCTTCAGGCGTGCCGAATGTTCGGTCGACTTGAAGATGGTGCCGCCATAGGCCCGCTCGCCCTCGAATACGGCCGAGGCATAGTGCAGGCCGTGGGTCAGGACATGGACCTGCGCGTCGCGCCAGGGGACGAGCTTGCCGTCCATCCAGATGAAACCGTCGCGGTCGTGGAACGGGACCAGGGACATCGTCTTTTCCTCCTGTACGCTTGCGGCCTTGGATGGCCCGCGTCTCGCGTTTTGCGAAGCGGGCCGGGTCCGGCTAACCTTGTCAAGCGAGAGACGGCGCTGAGCGACGATTCCCGATGAGGCCAGCGGCCGTTGGGTAAGATCGTTTCGTGAATGTGGGCGAATGAGTAACAATCGGCATCGAATATGTCAACATGGCTGACATAAATGTCTCGCCGGCCCAGCGCCGGCCTGTGAACGGGACGCCGGGAGCGGCGGGCGAGGCGCCGCCGCGCGACCCGGCCTATGACCTTATCGAGTTGATGTTCTTCGCCTATCGCGACTTCGTCAGCGACCCGGACCATGTGCTCGAACGGTTCCAGTTCGGGCGCGCGCATCATCGGGTCATCCACTTTGTCCACCGCCATCCGGAAATCCGCGTGGCAGATCTGCTCGACATCCTGCGCATCACCAAGCAGAGCCTTGCGCGCGTGCTGCGCGACCTGATCGAGCAGGGCTTCATCCTGCAGAAGGAAGGGCAGGTCGATCGCCGCCAGCGGCTGCTGACGGTGACCGACAAGGGCAGGGCCCTCGCGCTGGAACTGGCGCGGCTGCAGACCGAGCGCTTCACGCGCGCCATCGCGACCTCGGGCACGCCGCGCGACCAGGCCGTGCGCTTTCTCTATGCGATGATCGATCCGGAGGGCCGCGAGGAGGTGACGCGCATGATCACGCAGGCCGACCGGGCCCAGCAGAGGGACCGCTAGCGATGGCGGCTCCCGTCAAGCCGGTGCCAGACGATGCGCCGCACCTGCTGGTGGTCGACGACGACCGCGTGATCCGCCAGACGCTCGGGCGCTACCTGACCAATAACGGCTATCGCATCACGACAGCGGAGAATGCGCGGGCGGCGCGCAAGAAGCTCAACGTGCTGACCTTCGACCTGTTGATCCTCGACGTGATGATGCCGGGCGAGACGGGCTTCGAGTTGGCACGCTCCATCCGCCAGGGCGGCGCGGGGCCGATGGCGGAGGTGCCGATCCTGATGCTGACCGCGCGGGCCGACCTGTCGGACCGCATCACCGGCCTCGAGATCGGCGCGGACGACTATCTCGCCAAGCCCTTCGAGCCACGCGAACTCTTGCTGCGCATCGGCGGCATCCTGCGCCGGGCCATGCCGACGCCGCAGCCGGTGGTGGAATCGGTCAAGTTCGGCGACTTCCATTTCCAGATCGCCCGGCTGGAACTGAAGAAGGGCGAGGACATCGTCCGCCTGACCGACCGCGAAAAGGAAATGCTGCGCGTGCTGGCGGTGAAGCCCGGCGAGACCGTGCCGCGCTACGATCTCGCCGCCCCCGGCGGCGACATCAACGAGCGCACCGTGGACGTGCAGGTGAACCGCCTGCGTCGCAAGATCGAGGTGGATCCGACCAATCCGGTCCACCTTCAGACCGTCCGCGGGATCGGTTACCGGCTGATCGCGACCCCTTGATCGCGCGCGGCTGAAACACTTCCCTTCCACGGAACGCGCACGGGTAGAAACATGGCCGTGGCGGAATGCCGTTCTCACTTGGGGGATTCTGCATGACCACCGATTCAGGCGATGGCTGGAACTCAGGCCCGTCGACCGACGGCGCGAGCGTCACGGACGGCGATAGCACCACGGAGCATGTCGGCTTTCTGGAGCGGCTGTGGCAGTCGCTGGTCGGCATCCTCATCGGATTCGGCCTGATCGGCGCGACCATCGGCGGCATTTTCTGGAACGAGGGCCGTGCCATCGGTACCACGCGGGCGCTCAACGAAGGCGCCGGCGTCACCGTCACCGTACCGGCGGCACGGGTTGACGCCGCGAACGAAGGCAAGCTCGTCCACACGACCGGCGACCTGCGCGGTGGCCAGCTTGGCGACAACGACTTCCAGATCCGCTCCCAGGCCGTGCGCCTCGTCCGCAAGGTCGAGATGTACCAGTGGAAGGAGGAGCGGCGCACCGAATCGCGCTCCAATGCCGGCGGCTCGCAGACGCGCACCACCACCTACAGCTACGAGCGCACCTGGTCGGATCGAGCGATCTCGTCGCAGAGCTTCCGCCAGCGCGACGAGCACCAGAATCCGTCCATGCCGATCACCGGCCGTACCGAGACCGCGCCTGGCGCCATGCTTGGCGCTTTCCGCGCGGATTCGCGGGTGATCGACCTGTTCGGCTCCTCGGCCCAGCGCCGGTTGGATGTCAGCGAGCCGCAATTGGCCGCCTTCCAGCGCCGTTTCGGCAACCGGGCGCAGCTGAACGACGGCGGCGTCTATGTCGGCTCCGATCCGGGCAACCCGCAGATCGGCGACCTGCGTATCACCTATTCGATCCTGCCGGAGGGACCCGCGACGGTTGTCGCGCGCCAGAACAGCGACGGCTTCGGGCCCTACACGGCGTCCAACGGCCGCGAGGTCTTCCTCGGATCGGCAGGTGCGCGGACGGCGCAGGAACTCTATCAGGGCGCCCACGAGAGCAACCGCATCATCACCTGGGTGCTGCGCGTGGCCATGTTCTTCGCCATCTGGCTTGGCTTCTTCCTGATCCTCAGGCCCTTCGTGATCCTCGCCGACGTCATCCCGCTGTTCGGTAGCGCCATGGCGGCCGGCGCGGGGCTGGTCGCGACCGCGCTCGCGCTGGTCGTGTTCCTGCCGACCATCGCGATCGCCTGGTTCTGGCACCGGCCGGTCATGTCGATCGCGCTGATCCTGGCAGGCATCGCGGGCGCCTACGGGTTCAAGATGCTCGGCGAACGGCGGCGGGCGGCGAAGGCAGCGGCGGCTCCGCTTCCGGGCGGGCAGGTCATGGGCGGGCAGGTCATGGGCGGGCAGGGCTACCAGCCGGCCTATGCCGGGCACGACCAGCATGGCGGGCCGCAGGGTGGCTACCCGCAGCAGGCCTACGCCCCGCATCAGGGCTATGGCCACGACCCGCAGGCCTATCCGCCGCAGCAGCCCTATCCCCAGCAGGGCTATCCGCCGGGCCAGCCGCAGCCCCAGCAGGGTTATCCCGCGCAGCAACCCCAGGGTGGCGGGTTCCTCAACGTGCCGCCGGGCCTGAGGCCGGGGCAGGGCGGCTGACCGCAGTCGGCCAGCACAGACGACAACGCCCGGCTCGTCGGCCGGGCGTTGCGCGTTGAAGGGTTCTGGAAGGCGCGCGATCAGGGAATGAGGATGATCGACCCGGTCGTCTTGCGGCCCGCCAGGTCCTTGTGAGCCTTGGCAACATCCTTCAACGCATATTCCTTCGGCTTCTGGACTTTGACCGTGCCGTCCTTCACCACCGCGAAGACGTCATTGGCGGTGGCCAGCAGTTCCTTCCGTGTCGCCACGTAGTGGAACAGTGTGGGGCGCGTCAGCGAGGCTGATTTCGGCTGCAGGATGCCCGGCGTGATCGGGTCCGGGGCGCCGGACGCCGCCCCGAAAAGCACGAGATGGCCGCGGACGGCGAGGCAGTCGAGCGACTTCAGGAACGTGTCCTTGCCGACGCCGTCATAGACGACCTGCACGCCCTTGCCGCCGGTGATCTCCTTCACCCGCGCGACGAAGTCCTCCCGTGTGTAGACGATCGGGAACTTGCAGCCGTTCTTCTTCGCGAGCGCCGCCTTCTCGTCGGTCGAAGCGGTGCCGATGACCGTGGCGCCCAGCGCCTTGGCCCATTGGCAGAGCCAGAGGCCCATGCCGCCGGCGGCCGCCTGGACGAGCACGAAGTCGCCCTTCTGGACCTTGTAGGTCTCCTTCAGCAGATAGCGCGCCGTCATGCCCTGCAGCATGATGGCGGCGGCGGTCCTGTCGTCGATCGCCTTCGGCAGCTTCACCAGCGAGGCCGCCGGGATCAGCCGCTTCTCGGCATAGGCGCCGGGCGGGCCGCCGGCATAGGCGACGCGGTCGCCATAGGCGACCTCGGTCACGCCCTCGCCGATCGCCTCGACAATGCCCGCCGCCTCCATGCCGATGCCGTGGGGGAGCGAGGGCATCGCATAGACGCCCGTGCGCTGGTAGATGTCGATGAAGTTCACGCCGACGGCGGTCTGGCGGATATAGGCCTCGCCCTTGCCCGGCGGCTTCAGCGCAACGTCCTCGTAGACCATCGCGTCCGGTCCGCCCGGTTTGTGGATGCGGATCGCCTTCACCATCTGCCGTCCCCTCGAAGTCCCGACGCCTGCCACCCCGCGACGGCAGCCTGTCACACCGTTGTAATGCGTTCGGTTGCGATCCGTCGATATGTCGCCGCGCATTCAACGCACGACCGCGGAAGGCGATCCGGCGCGGCCATCCGCCATCTTTGCGGCGGGTGCGGCGCGGTATAGCTCTTGCGAGGCCGATGGCGAGGAACCCATGCCGTCCCGTCGCGAAACGCTTGCCGCAGCCCTGTCATCCGTCATCGGCCTTGCCGGCGCCGGCGCGTCTCCGCTTGGGACATTGCTCATGGCCCGCGCCGAGGCGCAGCCGCGCCCGCGCAGTGCCGACTGGCTGGTGCCCTTCGGCGCGGCGGTGCGCGACGATCCCCTGAAGACCGAGGCCGACTATCGCGCCGCTTTGGTCCAGAACTGCCGCCAGATCGTCGGCGAGGGCGGGCTCAAATGGTTCGACATCCGCCCGACGCGCGAGCGCTTCGTCTTTGACGGGCCAGACATGCAGATCGACTTCGCCACGCGCAGCGGCATGGAACTGCGTGGCCATACGCTCGTCTGGTACGGCGCCATGCCGGACTGGACCAAGACGATCGGCTCGGCGGCCGAGGCCGAGCGCGAGCTGATCGGCCATATCGAGCGGGTGATGGGCCGCTACAAGGGCCGCATCAAGAGCTGGGACGTCGTCAACGAACCGATCCCGGACGACCCGTCGAGCCGCTCCGACATCCGCCCCTCGATCTGGCAGCAGCGCCTCGGCGAAACCCACATCGCCATGGCGCTGCGGACCGCGGCGCGCGCCGACCCGGGCGCGCAGCTGGTCATGAACGAATATGACATCGAGTTTGTCGGAGCGCGTTTCCGCCGCAAGCGCGAGGCCTTCCTGCGCCTCATTCGCGACCTGAGGCTGCGCAACGTGCCGCTGCATGCGATCGGCCTGCAGGGGCATCTGCGCGGCGATCTCGCCATCGACAAGGAGGGCGTCTCGGCCTTCGTCAGCGAGTGCAAGGCGATGGGCCTCGACGTGCTGGTGACCGAACTCGACGTGATCGACGACAAGTTGCCCGGTCCGCCCGAAGTGCGCGACATCCTCGTTGCGTCGCGCGCGTACGACTTCCTTGACGCCATCGCGTCGGTGGCGCGGCCGACCGCCATTCTCTCCTGGGGCATCACCGACAAGCACACCTGGGTGCCGATCTATTTCAAGCGCACCGACGGCTTCAAGAATCGACCGCTGCCGCTGGACGAGAACTACCGGCCGAAACCGCTGATGCAGGTGATCGAGTATTTCGCCAAGGGCGGCCGCTGATGCTGATCCGCCAGACCTCCACCTACATGGTCGCGCACGGCACGTCCGCCGCGCTCGGCTTCCTCTCGGTGATCCTGTTCACGCGGATGCTGACGCCGGCCGAGTACGGCCTCTATGTCGTCGCGCTGTCGATCGCCGGCATTATTTCGGCGCTCCTGTTCACATGGGTGCGCCTGTCCGTGCTCCGCTTCGAGTCGGAAGGCGAGGCGACCGACATCCGCCTGACTGCGCTCGCGGCCTATCTGGTCTCGGTACTGACCATGCCGGTGGCGCTGGTCGCATGTACTCTGGCGCTCGGCGTTGCCATCGACCGGGCGCTCGCCGCCATCGTGCTGGCCACCGCGCTCGGCCTGTTCGAGCTTGGACAGGAGATTTTGCGGGCCCGGCTGGATTCGACCGCCTACATGCGGGCGACCGTCGTGCGGGCCGTGACCGCCATCGTGGTCTCCTACGCGCTGGTGCAGGCGGGTTTCGGCGGGCTCGGCCTCGTCGCCGGCGTCGCCAGCGGCTACGTGCTGTCCGCGCTGATGTTCTCGCCGTCCGTCTGGAAGGGACCGCGCAAGCCCTTCGACCGCACGACCTTCAACATCATGCTGGGCTTCGGGATTCCGATGGCCATGTCCGGCGGGGTCTTCGCGCTGCACGCCGCGCTCGACCGGCTGCTGGTCGCCTGGCTGCTCGGCGATGCCGCAGCTGGCATCTATGGCGCGAGCGCCGATCTCGTCCGCCAGATCATCCTGTTCCCGGCGTTGTCGGTCGCCTCCGCGGTCGTGCCGTTGGCCATCCGCTCGCTCGCGGAGGAAGGGGTTGCCGCCGCCGACGAGCACCTGACGCGCAGCGGCGAGCTGCTGCTCGCGGTCGTCATGCCGGCGGTGGTCGGGCTGGCCATTGTTGCCCCGCATTTCGCGGCGCTGATCCTCGGGCCGGAATTCCGCGACACGGCGGCTGCGCTCATCCCGATCCTGGTCTTCGCCTGGCTGTTCCAGACCATTTCGCAGCAATTCGTCCAGGTCAGCTTCCACCTCGCCAAGAAGCCGTCGCTGATGGTCGCCCACGGCACGGTGATCCTGGTCGTCAACGTGGTCGCCATGGCCCTGCTGGTCCGGCCGTTCGGCCTCAAGGGCGCGGCCTGGTCGCTGGTGATCGCCGAGTTCGCCGGGGTGATCGCTGGCTACATGCTCTCCCAGCGCGCTCACCCGCTGCCGTTCTCCTGGCGGCCGATCCTGAAGGTGGTGGCCGCCGTCCTGATCATGGCCGTCCCGACTGCGCTGATCGAATGGAGCGATCCGACCGACAGCATCGTCAGCCTTGCAACCTCGGTGATGGCGGGCGTGGTGACCTATGGCGCCGCGGCCTTCGCCCTCGACCTCGCGGGCATCCGCGGCATCGTCATGCGGCGTATGGGCTGGAGCGCCGGTCAGTCCTGATCATCGGCCTTCGGCAACGGCGCAACGCGACTTGGCTGCCAACGCTCAGACGGTCCAGTTGACCCGGGCGAAATGCGCCTTCAGGACATCGTCGGCCTCGTGCAAGGTCGGGTCGAACCGGTCGGCGCGGGTGCGCGCATATTTCCAGTTGTCGTTGATCTCGCGGAAGTGGCGATAGCCGAAATCGGCGCTGGTGCGGAGCGCTGCCGGCCAGCGGTCGACCGTGTGGACGCGCCATTGGGCATTGTCCGGACAGCGCGACGGCACCAGCGTCCATTTTGGCGGGCATGCCAGCGTATCGCGCGGCAGGAGGCCGAACCGGCGGCGGATATCCGCACGCTGCACGGTCGCGAAATCGGTGTGCTGCACGCTGTCCGGCGGCGCGACGGCGGGCTCGCCGACCCCGACAACCCAGCGGCCGCGGTAGCGCACGATACCGAAACGGTCGCTCTCCGCCGCCTCGAAGACGCTACCGCCATCAGCGGAGACCACCATCTCGTCGACATCGGCGTTCTGGGCACTGGAGGCCGCCTCCAGGAAGCGGCGGCGTGCGTGTTCCCAGGCGCCGTGCTGGCAATAGTCGGAATCCCAGAAGCGCTTCGCGTCTAGCCCCTGCGGCCCGTACTGGAACGGCCATGAGACGATGCGCGCCACGGCGACGCCGTCGACCGTGCCGATCGCCGCGGCGAGCTCCTCAGTCGAGTAGCGGGTCGAAGCATTGTCGTAGAACAGCACGGCGTCAGCGCCGTGGACGTCGCGGGCGAAGCGGATCCAGTCCTGGATCCAGTTGAGCCGGTTGTTGCGCGATAGCGTGAACAGCACCCGGCGGCCGAAGAACAGGTCGACCTCGCTCGGGCCGATCGCCATGTCCAGGGTTCCGAACGATGCCTTCAGCGTGAGATGCGTCGTGCCGTCGGGCGCATTGACCAGCACCTGCCCGTGCCGGTCCCATTCGCGGACAGTGAAGCCGCAGGTTGCGCCGGAGGGCTGGGCAATGACGCTCATCCCGTCGATTGCAGCCTTGAGGTTCAGGAAGGGAGGGCCGAGCAGGGCGATGCGACCGTCGACGCCCCGAAAGGCGTCGTAGAACAGGGTCGCGGCATCGAACTTCGCGGCAAAGTCGTCGACCCTGTGGGCCGGCGGCCGTGTCGGCTCGCGTCGTGCGCCATCCGGCAGCATGACGGGCGTCGGCCGGACGATGTCGATGCGGGGGACGCCGGCAAAGGGGCGCCGTGTCGGGCGGGGCGCCATGTCCATCAGGCCGACCGCGTCGCCATCAGATAGAGCGCCTTCGGATTGGTCACCGCATAGCGCCAGAACAGGCGGCGCGGCTCGAGCCAGATCCGGTAGAGCCATTCCAGCGAGGCGCGCTGCATCCAGTCGGGCGCCCGCGAATTGGTCCCGGACAGGAAGTTGAACAGGCCGCCCGAGGTCTTGATCATGCCGACATTCGGCAGCCGCGCGGCATGGCGCGCAACGAAATTCTGCTCGTGCGGGACGCCGAGGGCGAGCCACAGGATGTCGGGCCTCAGCGCGTCGATCTCGGCGAGTTTGTCGTCGAGCGCTGAATCCTTCAGGTAGCCGTGGCTGGCGCCAACGATGGCGAGGCCGGGATAGCGGCGCCGGACATTGGCGACGGCGCGGGCGTTCTCGGTCTCGGTCGCGCCCAGCATGTAGAAGGTCGTCCCGGTGGCGACCGCGCGCTCGGCGACGTCATGGAACAGGTCGGTGGTGGCGACGCGCCCCGGCAGCGCCATGCGGCAGCGCAGGCGCGAGGCGACCACCAGCGGCTGACCGTCGGCGACGATCTGGTCGGCGGCGAGAATCAGCCGGGCAAATTCCGGATCAGCGGCGGCGCGCGCGATCACCTCGCCATTGGCTGAGGTGAGGTAGAGCGGGCGGCCCGCGCGCGCGCGATCGCGCGCGCGGAGGATCATCCAGTCGGCCGTCCCGGCCCGATCGAGCACGGCGATCGGCAGGCCGCCCACGGTGATGGTCGGGATCGCCGGCATGGGAACAGCCGCGAGCGGGGAGGCGACGTCGGACGTGGCGAGAGTGCCCATGGTCACGAAACGAGCCTCGCCACCGGCGGCTGCGGGCGGAACGGTGCGGCGGCGGACGGCGCGGTGCCGGCGATGCCACCTTTCAGCAGCGCGAGAAACAGGGCGAACGCCACGCCGAGCCCGCTGCCACCAACGAAACCGGCCATGGCGAGCACGATCCCGCGGGGCGGGAAGACGCGGTCGCGCGGCGGCTGGGCCACGGTGATGATGCGGGCATTGTTGGTGTCGAGACGTTCCAGCTCGCTGGTTTCACGTGAGCGGGCGAGGAAGGCGTTGAGCAGGTTGCGGTTGACGTCGACCTCGCGCTGCAGCTCGCGCAGCTGGACGAAGGCCTGGCCTGCGTCGGAGGCCTGCGTCGTCAGTTGCACGACCGTGCCGCGCTGCGTTGCCTCGGCGGCGCGGGCGCGGTCGAGGTCGGCGCGGGCCGACTGGGCGATGCGCGCGAGTTCCTCGGTGATGGCACGCTCGAGGTCCGCGGCCTGGGCCTGGGCGTTGCGGACGGTCGGATGACGCGGGCCGAACTCGGTCGAGGCGTCGGCGAGACGGCGCCGCGCTTCCGCTTGCTGGCCGCGCAGCGCGGCGATCGTCGGTGAGATCACGGCTTCCGGCAGGGCGCTCGCCGCGCCGTTCGAACGCAAGGCCCGCTGGATCTGCTCGTTGCGGGCCTGAGCCTCGGCGATGCGGGCCTGGGCCTGCGCGAGCTGAGTGTTGGCGTCGGTCAGCTGCTGCTCGGAGACGAGCTGGGTACGGGTGCCGACGAGGCCGTTGCGGCGGCGGAAATCCTCGGCGCGCTCTTCGGCAATCCGCACGCGCGAGCGCAGCTCATCAAGGCGGTTGGTCAGTCCCAGCGTCGCCCGGCGCGCGGTCTCCGCGCGGGCCTCGGTTTGGCTGTCGATATAGGCATGGGCGACGGCATTGGCGAGGCGGGCGGCCTTATCGGCATCGCCCGCACGCACCGTCACCTCGATGACGAAAGTACGCTCCGGCCGGCGCACGATCACGCGGTCGTACATGGCGTTGAGGGCCAGGCGCTCGCGCGCCTGCAGGCTCTCCTCGCCGGAGCGGCTCATGCCGAGCTTGCCAAGCAAGGTTGCGGCCCAGGAGGCGCCGCCCTGGCCGTTGAACTCCGGGTCCTCGGTCAGCCGCTCGCCATCGACCACGCGGGCCAGCACGCTCTGCGAGGTGACGATGCGCGCCTGGCTTTCGACGAAGTTGATGGCGGTGTTGGAATCCTGCTGGCGCGGCGTCAGTTCGTTGTCGAAGACCTGCAGGCCGCGCGGATCGATGAAGATCTGCGCGGTCGCCATGAAGCGGGGCGCGATCACCCGCGAGGCGGCATAGGCCACGCCGGCGCCGGCGAGCCCCAGAAGTGCGATCAGGATCCAGCGGCGCGCGATCTCGCCGACGATGCCCGAGGACGCCGCCCTGGCGAGCCGCGGCTCGGCGGCATGCGGCGGGTTCGGGTTGACACGACCGTCTTCGTACATGGGGTAGACCCCTCGGCTCATGCTCCGGTACGAGCGGCAAGCCGTCCCGGATTGATACACGGAGATTGTTCTCCGTTCACCTGTCGCAAGGGGTGGGCCAGCAATGGCGGTCGCGGATCAGGACACGCCGATGCGCGTCAGGGCATCGCGGATCGGCAGGATGTCCAGGCCGCGCTTCGCGGCGCCTTCCAGCGCCGCTGACAAGAGCGCCGGCGATGCGCCGAACCGCGTCGGCGTCTCGGCGATGTCATGGGTGAGGAAGACCAGCCAGCCGGTCCGTGCCGCCGTCTCGTCGAGAAGACGGTCAAGTTCCTCCCGGGACAGCCCCCGGTCGGTCAGTTCGTAGGCCCGGATGAAATCGAGATCCATCCGGCCGATGTTCAGGCCGCGCTGCACCGAGCGGCTGGCGCGGGCGAGCCGTCCAAGCGACCGCTTCTGCGCCAGACCGGAGAGACCGAAAGGATAGGCGAAGGTCTCGTTGGCGAGGTCGGGCAGGATGCGCCGCAACGCCGCACGGTTGGCCGCAAGGTCGGCCACGAACTGGCGCCGGTCCATCAGATAGGACGGCCTGTGGCTGTGGGTGTGCAGCCCGATCTCGTGGCCGTTCCCATGGAGATCGCGGATCGCGTCGCCGCCGGCAATCGTCCAGAGCGCCCGCTTCTGGCCGAGCAGCCCGGTTGCGGCGTAGAAGGTGCCTCGGGCGTCATGGTCCTCGAGGATGCGGGCGCCGGTCTCGTGGGCGGAGACCGGAAAGTCGTCGAAACTGAACGAGACGATCGGCCGCTCGAGCCGGAGATCGGCTGTACGGAACGGCACGCGCCGCGCGATCGTGTGGACGATCCGGTCGGAGAACCGGTTGAAGGTCGCATCGTCGCCGTCGTCGAACGGCGACAGGGCCGGGGAGGGCCGTACCCCTGCCGCAAGCGCCTTGTCTGCTTCGCCATTCGCCTGCATGGGACCGCCTGTCACCCTGGCTGCGACACGATCGTCCCGCCGTGGGACCATTCGAGCCGTCGAGCGGATGCTTGGCAAGGCGTGGGCCAGCGGCGGTCCCGCGCGGCAGGGGACTTGCTCCTCCTGCCTGCAAACGCTTGATCGGAACGCGGGGCACGACCCATGCTGCGTCAGAATGAGATCGCCATGACGGAAATGTCCCCAAAGAGGATCGCGGAGCCCGTGCCCACGGCATCCGCCCTGATCGTCAGCCCGGGGTTGGATGCAGCGGCGGTGTCTGCCGTCGCGGTGGTGCCGACCTTCCGCCGACCGGCCATGCTGGCCGAAACGCTGGCCTCGCTTGCCGCCCAGAAGACCAGCGCGCGCTTCGCCGTCCTGGTCGTCGAGAACGATGCCGCCGGCCGCGAGGGCCTTGGCGTCGCCGCATCCTGGCTGGCGCCCGGCAGTCTCGCGGGCATGGCGGTGGTTGAGGAAGGCCAGGGCAACGTCCACGCCATCAATGCCGGCTTTGCGGCCGCGCTGGACCACTTCCCGAATGCCGAACACTTCTTGATGATCGACGATGACGAAGTCGCCTCGGTCGAATGGCTCGATGCCATGGTCGCCGCCGCGGAGGCGACCGATGCTGACATCGTCGGCGGGCCGGTCGTGCCGCGTTTCCGCGATGACGCCCCGCGCCTGCTGAGGCTCCACCCGGTGTTCTGGCCGAGCCACGACCGCACCGGTCCGGTGCCGATGATCTATGGCACGGGCAACTGCCTGGTTCGGCGGCGCGTCTTCGACCAGCTTGGCCGGCCGGCGCTCGATCCGCGGTTCAACTTTCTCGGTGGCGGCGATCTCGATTTCTTCACGCGCGCGAGGCGGGCGGGCCTAAGCTCGCACTGGGTCCAGGAGGCGCTGATCACCGAAACCGTACCGGGCGAACGCGCGCGTATTGGCTGGGTGCTGAAGCGAGGCTTGAGGATCGGCTCGATCAATCGCGCGGTCGAAACCAAGCAGGTTGAGGATGGAGTCGGCCGGCTGAAAGTGCTGCTCAAGGATCTCGCCATCGTCCCGCTGGCGCTGGCGCGCGCCATTGCCCAGCTCGTCGCGACGCGTAACCCGGTCATCGCGGCCCATCCGCTGGCCGTTTCGCTTGGCCGCCTGATGGCCGCGGCCGGTTTCGAGCAACAGCCCTATCGTGCGAAGACGCCGGGCGCTGCGCGGGACGGCCAATGAGGCCGCCTGCCGTGCTGGTCCTGGTCTCGGAGACGCAGACGCCCTGTGGCGTCGAGGCCTTCGCGCGCCGCCTGGCGGAAACGGCTGGGGCTCCGACACGCGCGCTCGACCGGAATGCCGCGGGTCTTGCGGCCGCGCTCGCGGGTATCGAGGCGCTGGTCATCAACCTGCCGATTGTCGCCTGGAAGGCGAAGCTGGTCGAACCGACCCTGGCCGCGGCCGTTGCCCGCAGGCGCGGCGCCAAGGTCGTGGTGGTCCTGCACGAATGGGCCGACCTCGACTGGAAGCGGCGAGCCAGCTACGCGCCGCTTCTGCCGCTCGCCACGGCGATCCTGTTCTCATCGCCGGAGGTTGCGGCCCAGTTCGCGGCCAGCCCGGCGAGCCGCATGGCGACGGGTCGTCGCGGCCTCGTGCCGATCCCGCCGAACCTGTCGCGCCCGGCTGATACGCGCGACACGCCGCATGCGGTCCGGCTCCGGGCCGAAAAAGCCGCCGGCCGGATCGTCATCGGCCATTTCGGCTCGATCTATCCGAAGAAGCAGTCGACGATCGTGCTGGATGTCGCTGAAGAGCTTCACCGGCGCGACATCGACGTGTTCTGCGCCTTCGTCGGCTCCTTCGTGAAGGGCCAGGACCGTGTCGAGGACGCGTTTCGCGCCCGCGCTGCAGCGCTCGGGCTGGAGGATCGGCTGCTGGTCACCGGCTACGTCGCCGATGATGCCGAGGTCTTCGGCATCCTGGATGCCTGCGACGTCTTCCTCTATGCCTTCGCCGAAGGTCTCACCTCCCGCCGCGGCAGCGTGCTCGCCTGCGCCATGACGGGGCGTCCGGTCGTCGTCAATGCGCCGGAAACGGCTACGGCTTTCGACCATCACCCGACCTACCAGCGGCTGATCGACAGTGGGCGACTCGTGCTGGCGCCAAACGATGCGACCCCGGCCTTGCTCGCTGACTCGGTACTGGCCGTGACAGGCTCCGGCATCTCAGGCAAAGGGGTCGATGTGGAAGCGGCCTGGCAGGAAGCGCAAGGCGCCCTCCAGAGCATCCTCGTCCGCTAGGGTCGGGACTCAATTGAGCCAGTATGCGGCGGTTGCGGCGATCAGAACGCCTGAGAGGTAGTTCCTGGCAAGCTTGTCGTAGCGGGTTGCGACGCGCCGGAAGTCCTTGAGCCTGCACCACA